>TARA_R110000824_G_scaffold366730_2_pt1 | contig 272937 bp, 230 predicted proteins | sample TARA_R110000824 | Tara Oceans TARA_R110000824 (sample SAMEA4397747) | marine metagenome | biome: Polar Biome; feature: [MES] marine water layer (ENVO:01000295) within the mesopelagic zone...; material: water (ENVO:00002006), including particulate matter (ENVO:01000060) such... | reverse complement strand
TTGCCACCCGGCACCGAGCCGACAAAATCGCCCAGTGTGCGCAAGGGTTCGGGATTGAACGACCAGTCGATGCCACCGGAATAATAAAGTCCGTAGCGCATGCCCTCGGCGCGCACTGCGTCGCCCAGCTCGCCCACAATGTCGCGTTCCGTATGCCAGCCTTCTTTGTATGGGTGGGGCACTTCAGTTGGCCACAAGCTGTAGCCGTCATGATGCTTCGTCACCAACACCACATATTGTGCGCCTGATGCCTTGAAGATTTTGGCCCATTCCTTCGGGTCCCATTGTTCAAGACCTTTGAGAAAAAGTGCACGGAAATCTTCGTAAGGCGCACCTTTCCACACATTCTGGTGGTGCTTGGCGCTGTCGCTTTCCGGCACCTTGATCGCATTGCAATACCATTCGGTATAGGGCGTCAGCGCCACGGCGATGTCATACTGTTTGGCGAAGGTCTCGCCGATGCTGCCATGGTGCGATGCGAAAGAGGGGATGGCCCACATCCCCCAATGGATAAAGATGCCGAATTTCGCATCCTCATACCATTCAGGAACTTTGTGCGCGTTCAGAGATGCGAGTGTCGGTTCAAACTTGGTCATGCCTGTGCCTGCATTTTTTGGCGTTTTATGTCAGCGGTCCTCCCCGCATTGGCCCATAGTCTAATTCGAGTTGCCTTGGACTGCTATATTTTACTGGTAATTTTTATTTTATATATGATCCATTGGGTGGAGGCCCCCGTTTCCCCTTCGTCATCTCCTCCATTGCTCTGCGGCTCTATCGCGCTAAAGTCAGGGCAATAACAAATAAACGGGAGGCGTAAATGGCATTGCCAAGACTGCAGATTGAAGGCGAATGGTTCACGGACGAGACGGGCCATGCCCATATTCTGCGAGGGGTTAATCTTGGCGGCGATTGCAAAATGCCCTTCACGCCCAATGGCCATACCAATCTGCCCACCGATTTCGCCGACCACCGGACCGTGTCATTCATTGGTCGCCCCTTTCCCTTGGCCGAAGCGCACGAGCATTTCGGACGCTTGCGTGCATGGGGGTTCAACTGCCTCCGCCTGCTCACCACTTGGGAAGCTGTCGAACATGCAGGCCCCGGACAATATGACGAGACCTATCTCGATTATTTCGCCAAGCTTTGTGCCTTGGCCGATGAATACGGCATGTATGTCTTTGTTGATTTTCATCAGGACGTCTGGAGCCGGATGACAGGCGGCGACGGTGCGCCGGGCTGGACATTTGAGGCGGTCGGCCTCGACTTCACCAAGTTCCGTGCCGCTGGTGCTGCACATGTCATGCAGTACAAATATGATTTCGCGCGTGGTGGTCGTCAGGAAGAAAACTACGGCACCATGACTTGGTCGCAAAACTACCGTTATCCGGCCAATGCTTTCATGTGGACGCTGTTTTTTGCGGGCCGCACATTCTGTCCCGATTTCATGATCGATGGCCGCAATGTGCAGGACTATCTGCAAGACCATTATATCGGTGCCATGGAAGCCGTCGCCCATCGCGTCAAGCATCTCACCAATGTCATCGGCTTTGACAGCCTGAACGAACCTGGATCGGGCTATGTCGGTCAGTCACTCGCATCAGGCGACGAAGGCAAGAGCGAGAGCGGTTTGAAACATCGTCGCCCCGGTCTCGACTGGACGGCCATTGACGGCATCGCCGTGGCGCGTGGCCTGCCGCGCGACCTCACTGTTTTGAAACTTGACTGGGACGTGAAGAAAGTCGTGCCCGCAGGCACGGAGACGGTCAATCCCGATGGCATATCGATCTGGCTGGAAGGGGCCAAATGTCCCTTTGAACAGGCAGGCGCCTATCGTCTGAAGGACGGCAAGATCGAAGTGCTGAATGAAGATTTCTTCCGCATGGTTGATGGTAAGCCCGTGCGCATGGAAGTTGATTTCATGGGTCCGTTCTTCCAGCGTGTCTCGCAGGCCATGCGCGAGATAGAACCAGATTGGCTTCTCTTTGCCGAGCTCGACCCCGGTGAAGGCTTTGCCCACGGCTTCCCAAAGGATACGCCGCGCGGCACGGTCAATGCCAGCCACTGGTATGACATCGTCACGCTGGGCACAAAGACCTTCGGCTTTCCAACATGGGTCAATCCCTATAACGGACGCACACTGGAAGGTGCCGATGCCATCGAGGAGCTATACGTCAAGCAACTCGGTTTCATCAAACAGACCGCCACCACTTTGAATGACGGGCTCGGCGCGCCGACACTTATTGGCGAATTCGGCATTCCCTATGACCTCAATGGCGCAGATGCCTATAAGGCTTGGGCGGCGGGTGATCACTCCGATGCGCCTTGGGACAAGCACGTCATAGCGCTGGACCTTATGTATAACGCGATGGACAAATTGCTCATCTCGTCCACCCATTGGAACTACACGGCATCCAATCGCAATGACCTTGCTGTTGGCGACGGCTGGAATCAGGAAGATCTGTCGATCTACAGCGTCGATCAGCGCAACGACAAGAACGACATAAACAGCGGTGGCCGGGCGCTGGCCGGCTTCGTGCGTCCCTATGCACGCTCCATCGCAGGGCGGCCCCTGAAGGTAAAGTTCAAGCGCGAAACGGGTCTTTTCCGTTTTGTCTATGAAGCATCAAGCGAGCGTGGCACCGAAATTTTCGTGCCCGCCTTGCAATATCCCGATGGTTACGAGGTCGAGGTCGAAGGCGGCAGCTTCACGCGTGATGATGCCAACCAGTCTCTCACTATCCATGCCGATGGAATAGGCAAAGTTGGCGTCGCCATCACCCGCCGCTAATTGCAAGCTTGTGGAAGCTGAGGGGGGGCTGTGCTCCCCCTATAGCTCTGCCGTAATCGCTGCTGCTGCCTGCTGCATTGGCTCCAGAAAACGCCGTGCCGCTTCAGCCTCTGTCATGGCCGAGCCGTAATAACGCAGAGTGATCGCCGCCACGGCATGACCACCCGACAGCACAGGCACAGCGAAGCCCGCCAACATATCGCCGGGCGTAGATATCGTGGTCGCGTATCCGGCCGCACGAATATGCGCGACCAGTCTCGATACGGCGGGTTCGTCGCGTGCCATTGCATTGCGACGCGCCCGCGAGTTGCGCATAATCGCCAGCAGCGTTCTGCGTTCGTCTTCCGCACAAAATGCAAAATAAGCCCGCCCCATTGCCGAGAGCAGCATGGCAATGCGGCGTCCCAGATAGTCATGGTCATTGGAGAACGGGCTTTCCGCCCTTGTGCTTGTGCGCACCAGCATCTGGTCGCGATCCGGCGTCGAAAGGCCCATTGGCCATTTGTGTTGTGCCGTCAACGCTGACAGGAAAGGCCGTGCTGCTTCCACTATCCGGTCGGCATGCCGGAACCCGCCGGAGAGTTGCAACACACGTTCGGCTACCTGATAGCCAGCACTGCGCGAAATCCGCTGCACATAACCACCCGCAATCAGCGTATCCAGCATCCGCACAAGGGTGGATTTGGGCAGACCTGTTGCCTCATGCAATTGCATAAGCGTGGTCGTTGCCTGCAGGTTCAAAACCTCCAGCACCTGCATGGCCCGCAAAACAGGCTGTATTTCCGTACCTTTTTCACTCATGCCCCAGCTTAATTCCACCAGACGGAACTTTCAAACTTTCCGATACCGCCCGGTTGCAGGCAGGGACTAGCCTTTTGGAAATCTTGGGAGGAGATAACAAATGAACCAGCACCTGAAATCCGCCGACACGGCCACAGCCGCAGCGCTGCCTTTCACCGTGAAGCCGCTTACACCGAATATCGGTGCCGAAGTGCATGACATCGACCTGTCCGCTCCCATGGATCAGGCCATGCTTACCGCGCTCCGTCAGACGCTTCTGGAATGGAAAGTCATCTTCTTCCGTGACCAGAACATAACGACCGAGCAGCATCTGGCTTTCGCGCGTCATTTCGGCGAGCTGGAGGTCCATCCCTTCGCCCCGCAAAAGGAAGGCTTTCCCGAAATCCTGCCCATCACCCATGACGCGAACAATAAGGGCAAGGAAAACGTGTGGCACTCCGATGTGACATGGCGCGAATGCCCGTCGCTGGGCTCCATCCTGCGCGCCATTGAAGTGCCCGAAGTCGGCGGCGACACGCTCTTTTCAGACATGTATGCCGCCTATGATAATCTGCCCGACGACATCAAGGCGAAAATTGATGGGGCGGTGGCCGTTCATGACTTCGCACATTTCCGCATTGCCATGCGCAAGCGTGGCAAGAGCGAAGCCGAAATCGAAGAGATGAATAAGAAATACCCGATGGTCGAGCATCCGGTTGTGCGCACTCATCCCGAGACTGGTCGCAAAGGCATCTACGTCAACAACGCCTTCACGCAATATATCAAAGGCTGGGACAAGGACAAGTCCGATGCCATGCTGGCTTATCTTTACGCGCAGGCCGCAATCCCCGAATACCAGTGCCGTTTCCGCTGGCAGGCAAATTCGCTGGCCTTCTGGGACAATCGTGCTTGCCAGCATTATGCGGCGTCAGACTATTGGCCCGCTATACGTCGCATGGAGCGCGCGACGATTATCGGTGATCGTCCTTATTAAAAATTCCTGTGGCCTTGTCGGTCGAAATCAGTCACAAAAGTGCCATGAAAAAATTTGTTTACGGTTTGTCTATTGTGCTTATTGCAGTCGTGCTCGGTCTGGGCTCTCTAGCCCTGACACTGCGCGGTGGTTTGAGTGCCGATGAAATTTCCGTCGGTCCGTGGCGTACCAATCTCACGATTGGTGGTGCCGATGCCGATGCCTATACGCGTGCCCGCGTGGCGCTTTTCGGACTGCTCGCCCTCGACAAAAAAGAAACGATTTATTTCAACGCTGGCACAGATGATACGGGCGATCTTCTGTCCGGTTCCTGCACCTATGTGCTCAAGGGCAATGATCTGGCCGCCCGCTGGTGGTCTGTCACAGCCTATGGTCCCGACAGCTATCTCATGGCCAATGCGGAGAATGTCTATTCCTTCTCCAAGCCTTCGGTGAAGCGCGAGGCAGACGGGTCATATGTGGTGCGCGTCTCGTCCCAACCGCAGGAAGGCAACTGGGTGCCTGTTGTCGCTGGTCAGCGTTTTGAACTGACGGCCCGTTTCTATAATCCGGATTCGCAAGCCGTTGCTGATCCTTCGGCTGTTGCGTTGCCCTCCATCACAAAGGAGAGCTGCCAGTGAAACGCCTCATCACATTTGTCATTTCCGTGGCTGTTCTGAGCGTGCTCATCCATGCCGCCGCGCTTTATGCTTTGCCACGCGCCATTATGGGCGTTGCAATCACAAAGATCGGGCAGGGTGGTGCGCAGAATGCATTTCTCCACCCGCCATTGCCGACATCGAATGCACGTGATGTCGTGCGTCCCAGTCCCGACCTTGCCTATTCCATCTGCATCATTGATGTGAGCAAGGGGCCGGTGCATATCGAAGTGCCGCTTACCGCGCCTTATACTTCGGTTGCACTTTATGCGGCCAATACGGATAATTATTTCGCGATCAATGATCGTGATACGGATGGCAAGCCGCTGGATATTGTAATGGTCGCCAAAGGACAGCCTGCGCCGGACAGTATGCCCGTCACGGCAACGCTGGTCGAGGCACCCGGGTCTGAAAGCCTGGTTCTTGTCCGCCGCGTTGTTGAACACGCGGAGGATTTCGCCGCCATAGACGAGATCCGCCAAGCATCGGTTTGCGCTCCTCTTTGAAAAAAGATGTTGAGCGCTTAGGGGGCCGCGTTTTCTGGGGAGGGACGCGGCCTTCACCTTTTTTGAAGCTGTGTGATGCTCAGGCCTTGTTGCTCAGGGCCACCGCAAAGGCAAAGCTCAGTGCCACTTTCTTCAGCCGGTCAAAGCGCCCCGACGCGCCGCCATGGCCTGCTTCCATATTGATCTTTAGCAGCGTCAGCCGGTCATCCGTGCGCACCGCCCGCAGCTTTGCCACCCATTTCGCAGGTTCCCAATAGGTCACGCGCGGATCGGTCAGCCCGCCAATTGCAAAAATATGCGGATAGGCTTGTGGCCCCACATTGTCATAGGGCGAATAGCTGACCATGTAGCGATAATCGGCCTCGCTCTCGATTGGGTTGCCCCATTCGTTCCATTCCGGCGGAGTCAGCGGCAGCGACGCATCAAGCATGGTTGCCATCACATCCACAAAGGGCACCTCCGCGATGATGCCGTTGAAAAGGTCGGGTGCCATATTGGCGACCGCCCCCATCAGCATCCCGCCAGCACTTCCACCTTGTCCAATGATATGGCCGCGCGAGGTAAATTTCTCCGCTGCCAGATGCTCACCAGCCGCAATGAAATCGGTGAATGTATTGCGCTTGTTTTGCAGCTTGCCGGCCTTGTACCAGCCATAGCCCTTGTCCTTGCCGCCGCGAATATGCGCAATCGCATAGACAAAGCCGCGTGTGACCAGTGACAGGGCCGTCACAGAAAATGATGGTGGAATAGAAATCCCGTAAGAACCATAGCCATAAAGCAGGCAAGGGGCCGAGCCGTCGAGCTTTGTATCCTTGTGATAGAGGATCGACACCGGCACTTTCACCCCGTCGCTGGCTGTGGCGAAAATCCGTCGCGTCACAAACTCCGAAGGCTCATGGCCTGATGGCACTTCCTGCCGCTTGCGAAAAGTCTTTTCGCGCGTGCGCATGTCATAGTCCCATGTCTCGCGCGGCGTCGTCATGGAATTATAGGTGTAGCGCGTCAGCGTGGTGTCATATTCATAGCCTGCCGAAAGACCCAGATCATAGGCCTCCTCGTCAAACCCGATCTCGTGTTCACCACCGCTTGCAAAGTCGCGGATGACGATACGGTTCAGCCCCTCGCGGCGCTCCATGCGCACATGGAAATCCTTGTAAGCCACTTGCCCCAGGATCAACTGACCAGGCTTATGCGCCACCACATCGCGCCAGTTCTTCCGGGCGGGCGCATCATGCGGCGCTTCCACCAGTTTGAAATCTTCTGCATCGTCAGCATTGGTCAGGATCAGAAAGCGGCCACGCGGCGCATCATCCTCAATGTCATATTCGACCCCGTCCTCGCGCGGCTCCACCAGTCGCGGTGCGCTTTCCGGTGCATCGGCAGGTATCAGCCAGATCTCGCTTGTCTGGTGATCATGAATATCAACCGTGATGAATTTGCCCGATGAGGTTTTTCCCACGCCCACATAAAAGGCCGTGTCTTTCTCCTCATAGACCAATTGGTCGGCACTTGCTTCCGTGCCCACCACATGGCGATAGACTTTAAGCGGCCTGTGTTCTTCATCCACCCGCACATAGAAAAAACTTGTACTCGCCGCATCCCAGACAATGCCGCCCGATGTGTCCGGCACTTCGTCAGCCAGTGTCTCACCAGTGTTCAGATCACGCAGCTTGATCGTGAAATATTCAGACCCTTTCAGATCAGCCGACCAGCCCAGCAATTTGTGGTCGGGCGTATGCGCCACATCGCCGATATGGAAATAGGTCTGCTCTTCCGCCTCGCGGTTGCAGTCCAGCAGCACCTCATCGCCTTTTGCGCCCTTGCGGCAAAAAATCGGATGCTGCGCGCCTTCTTCATAGCGCGAGTAATATTCATATGCCCCGTCCCGTGTCGGCACCGAGGCATCATCTTCCTTGATGCGGCCCTTCATCTCGGCAAACAGTGTCTCGCGCAGGTCAGCCAGCGGCGCGACAGTCGTTTCCGTGTAAGCATTCTCGGCTTCCAGATAGGCGCGGATGTCTTTGTCCAGCGCCTGCGGGTCGCGCATCACCTCGCGCCAATCCTTGTCCCGCAGCCAAGCATAATTGTCGGTCCGGACAATGCCGTGATGTGTGTCCGTCTCGGGACGTATGTCGGCTTTGGGCGCAAGGGCAGGGGGCGTCAGTTTCATTTCAGGTGTCCTTGCCTCCCACGCGCGGGGAGGTCGAAAAATTCACTTTGGATTTTTCGGGTGTGGGGAGCGACGTTCAACTCATGCGTCGGGATCAAAATCCAGCGCCAGCCCGTTCATGCAGAAGCGCAATCCGGTTGGCTCCGGCCCGTCGGGAAAGACATGGCCCAGATGCGCTTCGCATGTGGCGCAGCGTGCCTCGATGCGTTGCATGCCATGGCTATTGTCTTCCACGCCCTCCACCGCCTCGCGGTCCACAGGCGCAAAAAAGCTTGGCCAGCCCGAGCCGCTTTCAAATTTGGTTTCGGACCGGAAAAGTTCTGTCCCGCAGCACACGCATTTGAATGTGCCCGCGCGATGCTCATGCAGCCACGGGCCAGTGCCCGCGCGTTCCGTGCCCGCGCCGCGTGTCACGGCATATTGGTCAGGCGTCAGTTGCGCACGCCATTCCTCGTCGGTCTTGATGATCTTCTTGGACATATATGCGCCTCCTGAAAAAGAAAGAAGGCCCCCACCGCACCAGAAAGTGCTAGCAGGGGCCTTGCCTTGACCGCTTATTCGAAAATCAGGCTCAGCGTTTCGGCAACCATGGCCGGACGTTCCTGACCTTCGATTTCCATTGTGACCACATTGGTCACCTGATAACCGCCAGATTTCGGCACGGCGTCTTTCAGCGTCACGCGGGCGCGAACTTTCGAGCCGACTGGAACCATGTTGGTGAAACGCACCGAGTTCGAACCGTAATTGACGCCACGAGTGGCGCTTTTCACGCCGCTGATCTTGCCCATCAGGAAGGGCAGCAGCGAAAGCGTCAGATAGCCATGGGCGATTGTGGGCATGCCCAGTTCTTTTTTGGTGCGCTCAGGATCGATATGGATCCACTGGTGGTCGCCCGTCGCATCGGCAAATTTGTTGATGCGGTCCTGATCGATCTCGACCCATTCGCTCACGCCGATTTCATTGCCTTTTTCGGCGATATAGTCGGCAACAGTTTCAAAAATACGCATCCGGCGTCTCCCGTTCTTTGGTTTTAAGTGGTCTATGCTTCTGAATTGACTAGATGGCTTTGCGACAGGGGCCGGAAGGCTCCGGCGCCACCATCTCAAAATTCGCTGGCGACAAGGTAGCGATCATGGCCTCTCCCGCCAACCCGAAAGAGGTGGATTTTGCCGCTCGTAATTGGCAGAACCCTAGTTTGACAGGCGGATCAACACGCGGCGGTCGGCCAGCGTGTCGCTTGTCAGCATTTCTTCCATCCAGCCCCAGGCCTCGCCCTCGGTGCCAATGGCAAAGCGGTTCTTGGGCCAGCCCAGTTTTTCGAATTCGCGGGCCACATTGCGCGCCCGCTTTTCGCTCAACCGTCGGTTGGCGTCCCGGTCGCCCGATTTGCTGGCCTTGCCGAAGAGGCAGATTTGCTGTGCTGACTGGCCTTTGGCGATCCCGTAAAGTCGTTTGATCTTGGCCATGTCTATGTCGCGCACCTTGCTCGAATTGGTTTCGAAATAGACATAGTGGTCGGTTGCAAATTCCCGCCCGCCGCTCTGCCGGTTCCGGCAGCGCTCGCCAGATGTATAGACCTCGTTGGCGGCTTGCGCAGGTGTGGACATGTCCAGCGCGAAACCTGTGACCAGCAAAACAGCCACCATCATCGCAGCGGATAACAGCTTGGCAGGTTGGGCAAAACGGAATGCGTCGGACATGGCTTGGACCTCTTGTTCAATGTGAATCGCAGTTTAGCACACTCATAGAGAGCGGGGATTATGTGAGGAAAATGCGACATGAAAAATGCCGCCCCGGAATGAACAGGGGCGGCATTGGTCAGGTTCTTGGCGCTAGGCGCTGGCTCAGACGATTTTGCTGTCGTGATTGCCCCAATAGCGGTCACGGATCAGGCGCTTGTAGAGCTTGCCTGTCGGATGGCGTGGCAGCTCCTCTTCAAAGTCGATAGAGCGCGGACACTTGATGGCCGAAAGCTGCGACTTGCAATATTCCAGCAATTCCGCTTCCAGCTCCGGTCCGGCATCGGCCCAGTTCACAGGCTGCACCACGGCTTTCACTTCTTCGCCGAAATCCTCGTTCGGCACGCCGATCACCGCCACGTCGGCGACGCGCGGATGCATAACCATCAGGTTCTCGGCTTCCTGCGGATAGATATTCACACCACCCGAAATGATCATGAAAGCCTTGCGGTCTGTGAGATAGACATAGCCTTCCTCATCCAGCTTGCCGATATCGCCAAGTGTGGACCAGGTCTTGTGGACAGGGTGGCGCGATTCAGCAGTCTTTTTCGGATCGTTGTGATACTCGAATTCGCTGTCGCTCTCGAAATAGATCGTGCCCGCTTCGCCGACCGGCAATTCATTGCCCTCGTCGTCGCAAACATGCGTGATGGCATTGAGTGCTTTGCCCACCGAACCCTTGTGTGCCAGCCATTCATTGCTGTCCAGCGCACAAAATCCGTTGCCTTCCGAACCGGCATAATATTCGTAGATCACCGGACCCCACCATTCGATCATTTGCTGCTTCACAGGGATCGGGCAGGGGGCCGCGGCATGGATCGCCACTTTCAGCGACGACACATCATATTTCTTGCGCACAGCTTCGGGCATTTTCAGCATGCGGACAAACATGGTCGGCACCCATTGGCTGTGAGTGACCTTGTATTTCTCGATCAGCTTCAGGCTTTCTTCGGCGTCGAAATGTTCCATCACGATCACTGTGCCGCCAAGGCGCTGCACAGACATTGACCAGCGCAAGGGTGCGGCATGGTAGAGTGGCGCTGGCGAGAGATAGATTGTCTTGTCGTCCATGCCGTAAAGCAGCATGGCAAGGCCCACCAGAGCGCCGGGCTCGTCGATCGGCGCACCTGTCAGCGCGTGGCGCACGCCTTTCGGGCGGCCGGTTGTGCCGGACGAATAGAGCATGTCCGTGCCGGATGTTTCATCTGCAATCGGCGTTGTGGGAAATTTTTCCCGCGCGGCTTCCATGCTTTCATAGCCGGCCAGTTCGCCGCCGACTATGAATTTGCGATCCACTTTCGGCAGATGGTTGCCGCTCAACAGTTCTGCGGCGGTTTTTTCCAGTGCCTTTGATGTGAAGAAATGTTTCGCGTTTGAATCTTCCGCGATATAGGCAATTTCACCAGCCGTCAGCCGCGATGAGATGGCTGTGTAATAGAGGCCCGCGCGCTGCGCTGCCCAGCAGATTTCATAAAAGCGTGCGTTGTTGTCCATGAAAATGGCAATCGCATCGCCGGTCTTCAGGCCCGCATCGCGAAACAGATGGGCGAGCTGGTTTGAGCGTTCATCAAGCTCCTTATAGGTCACAGTCTCGCCAGTCGCCGCCATGATATAGGCGGCTTTGTCGGGCGTTGATTTTGCATGGACGGTAGGGTGCATTTTTGGTCATCTCCCAAAGAGCAAGTTTGCCGGATTGTCTGCCGCGAAGCGTTCACCCGTTTTAGAGGCTTCGCTTTTCTTCGGCACCGTTGTTATATCAGGACATATGACATTCGTCGGTCCTTGTTGAGTGCCAAGTGAGCGTAAGTTGAGATTGGCGTCAACTTTTCGGTGTTGACGCAACGGCAACAACAAGTCCGGCCATCAAAATTCGGCATATGCCACAACAGGGAGAGAAAATAATGGCTTACAATACAATCAAATATGAGGTGGCGGACAATATCCTGACGCTCACCTTGCACCGCCCGGACAAGCTGAATGCCTTTACCGGCGAGATGATGATGGAAATGATCGACGCGTTCGACCGTGCCGATGCCGATGACGAAGTGCGGGCCATCATCGTCACAGGCGAGGGCCGTGCCTTCTGCGCCGGTGCCGACCTGTCCGCCGGCGCCAAGACCTTCGATTATGAAAACCGTGATGACCGTCCCGATAAGCAGGGCAATCCTGTGCAGGAAGACGGTTCCATTGACTGGAGCCACGAGGCTGTGCGCGACGGTGGTGGTCGCCTGACGCTGCGTATTTTTGAATCGCTGAAGCCTGTCATCGGCGCGATCAATGGTCCGGCCGTCGGCATCGGTGTCACCATGCAGCTGGCCATGGACGTTCGTCTGGCGTCCGACACCGCGCGTTTCGGTTTTGTCTTTGCCCGTCGCGGCATTGTGCCGGAAGCTTGCTCCAGCTGGTTCCTGCCGCGCATCGTCGGCATTTCCAAGGCGCTGGAATGGACCTATTCGGGTCGCGTCTTCCCCGCGCAGGAAGCGCTTGATGGCGGTCTCGTCGCCGCGATCTACAAGCCGGAGGAATTGCTGCCCGCCGCCCGCGCCATGGCGCGCGAAATCGCAGACAACACAGCCGCCGTCTCCGTCGCGCTCACACGTCAGATGATGTGGCGCATCTCGGCCATGGACCATCCCATGGAAGCCCACAAGATCGACAGCCGCGCCATCTATGCGCGTGGCCGCACCGAAGATGCCAAGGAAGGCGTTGTCTCATTCCTCGAAAAGCGTCCCGCGAAATATCCCAACAAAGTGTCCAAGGACATGCCGTCCTTCTTCCCTTGGTGGCCCAAGCGCGAATACAAATGAAGCGCGAATATAAATAATATGGAGCGGGCGGGCCTTCGGGTCCGCCTTTTTCTTAGCCGCGCGACTGGCTTTCCAGTTTCCATAGCGGCGTGAAAAAATAGATCGACAGCCACAGGATCACCATCAATCCCACAGGCACAAGCACCGCGTCGAGCGGTCCGAGATACCGGATCAGCACGCCTGTCAGCACGGCACCGATCGGCCCGCCGCCCATGGAACCAAGCTGAAACGCCGCGATGAGGCGCGCACGCATATGCGGTTCGGCAAATTCCTGCACGATCGCACGCGATTGTGTCATCGAAACGCCACCGGCAAGCCCCCAGCACAGCGCCAGAAAATCGACGACATAGATGGGAAAGCCGAAATGCATGACCACCATCACGCTTGAACCCGTGCACATGGCAATCATCATGGTGCGGCCCTGACGGCGGATGGGCCGGAAGCGCGACAGCGTGAAAGACGAAATGCCGATACCGCCGAAGAAGCACGTATTGATCAGCGCAATTTCAAATGACGAGCCGTTATAGACGTCACGCACCATGACCGGAAAGAGCACCATAAAGACGCCCATGAACAGAATGCCCGACATGAACATCATGATGATGACAGGGCGCAGGCGGTCGCTTTTCCAGATAACGGCAAGCCCTTCCTTGATCGCTGTGATCTGCGAGGTTTTAGGCTGGCCGAAATTCATCGGCGGCGCTGGCGACATGCGGCTCGTGGCGTAAACCGCACCGAGCAGTAGGAGGCTTTGCAATATGAAAAGCATTGGCAGGCCGGAATATTCGGCCAATCCGCCGATCTGGAATCCGACAACCTGCCCGAGAAACTGCCCGCTCATGGACAGCGCCACCCCTCGCTGGATATTACCCTTGAGGCTCACCAATGCGACGCGGGTCAGCATGGCATCGCGTGTCGGCATGACATAGGCACCGACAATGCCAAGCAGCACGCCGAAGCACAGCATCAACGCATAGGACAGATGGTCGGTATAGATCGCGGCCGCCAGCAATAGCGGCGGGATCGTCTGTATCATCTGTAGACGTATCAAATGCTTGCGCAGATCCACGCGGTCGGCCAGTGCGCCGCCAAACAGCGTGAAGACCAGCATTGGCAGCATCGTCATCATTTGCGCAATGCCGACCCAGGTCGAGCTTTCATGCAGAACGATGGTGATGATGAAGGGAAACATCACCCCCTGAATGCCGGTCGAAATGAAATAGAGCCAGATGCCGCTCATATACCATCTGAGATCGCCAGCTGCACCGTCCGGTGCCGCAGTGCCAGAGTCCATATTCATGCTCATCCCTCGCTCGCGCGATAGGACCAGATCGGAGAAAAGAACATGCCGGTCAGAATAAGCACCATGATGCCCGCAGGCACCAGCGTGGCGCTATGCACGCCCATCCCGCCGACCGTGAACCCCATCACCAGAGAGCCGATCGGCGCACCGCCGGAAAAGCCGAGCTGGTAGAGCGCCAACACGCGTGCGCGATGTGAGGCAGGTGCCGCCATCTGCACAATGGTGCGCCCCATTGTCATGGTTGTGCCCGCACCCATGCCCCAGATAAAGCACAGCACGCATAGCACCCAGAAAGGGAATGTCAGCGATAAGGATGCCAGAATGATCAGCCCGCTTGTCAGCGCGCCCATCATCACACGTCCGCGCCGCACGATATGGCCCACTTTCAGCAGCACCATGGTCGCGACAATCGTGCCGCCCCAAAAGCCGATATTGATCATGGCAAAGCGCATGGTGAATTCGGCATCCGTGCTCTGGTATGTGTCGCGCACCATCAGCGGCAGCACCACCATGAAGCTACCGACATAGAAAAGCCCGACAGCAAAATTGAGTGCAATCACCGAAATCGTAATCGGCTGCGCGCGTGCCGCCTTGATCCCGTCAAGGATCTGCGCCAGCCGTCCCTCGCCATTGCTCGTCTGTGTCGGCGGCAGCGGTGCGAGCTTTGCCGTCATCACGCCGCCCAGCGCCAGCATCACCATCTGGAAGAGCAGAAGCAAAGGTGCGCCGACAATCGCGGCAAAGGCGACAATTAGCATGCCAGCCAATTGCGCGATCATCTGTGTGCTCATGGCCAGTGTCACGGCTTGCTGGATATTGGTTTCGGCAATGCGTGTCAGCGCGCTGTCGCGTGCAGGCATGGCAAAGGCGCCCAGCGTGCCCATCGCCAATGCATAGGCGATCAAAAAGCCATAGCTCAGATGGCCGCTCATCATCACGCCCACCAGCAGGGCCGGTGGCAAGGCTGCCAGCCAGTGCGAACGGATCAGAATGCGCCGCACATCGCCATGGTCAGCCGTTGTGCCACCCAGCAGCATGAACAGAATGGCAGGGGCCATCAGCGACATCTGCGCAATGCCAACCCGCGCCGCGCTTTCGTGAAGCTCTTGTGCAACGAGAAAGGGAAACAGAACAAACTGAATGCCGAGACTGATATACCAGCTCGCCTGACCACCTAGATAAAGCCGCATACGGGCGGACCGGGCGGCATTTGACGTCGCGTCATCCGCGTTACTCAACTCGATTTCCGCCACCGGTTCCCCCTGAGATTCTCTGTCGCCACCGGCTTGGCCCATTTCGGCACTGATTTGTCGGCAATGATTTGTTGTCAAACTATAGCATTGCCGTGCCGTCGCTTTGCAGCATCGATTTCACTTTGTGAATTTTTTCTGACAGTGCCGTCATAAAGCGGATGTTTTAGGCTTCTTTAATCGGCACTTAGCATAAGGGAGGTGTTGCGTTCAGTATTGATTGAGGACCGGTCATTTCATGCCCATGTCGCGAGAATCCCGCCCTGTATCGTCCTCATCCGAGTCTGTTGCACCAAATCCGGTCGCGCGCGATCTGGCCGAACCTGTCGTGCCCGTTACTCCTGACACAACCTGTGCCGATATTTTCACGCGCCTTCTGGCCGAACGCGACCTCATGCATATTCCGGTGGTTCAGGGCGGTGTCCCCCTCGGTCTTGTCAGCCGTCAGGATTTTCTTCTCGTTTACATGCGCATGTTCGGGCCGGAGGTCTATGGCCGCAGCCCCATCACAGCGCTGATGAACCCTAAGCCCGTCATGGTTCACGCTGATATGCCGTGTGAGAAAATCGGCGTCGAGCTTTTCGCGTCCAATGACAGCGCCGCTCATCAGGGCTACATCGTCACCGAGGATGATCGTTATTTGGGTCTGGGGTCAGCCGTCACCCTGATGCGCGTCACCGGCGAGATCATTCTGGCGCGCGCCGAGGAATTGGAGCGCCAGCGCCGCCGCGCCGAAGCCGCCAGCGAAAGCAAGACCCAGTTTCTGGCCAGCATGAGCCACGAGCTGCGCACCCCGCTCAATGCGATTATCGGCTTTGCCGATCTCATGCGCCTCCAGCTTCTTGGGCCGATGGAGCCGCCGCGCTATCTTGAATATGCCACCGACATTCATGGCAGCGGCGTTCACCTCCTCACCATGATCAACGAATTGCTCGACATGGCCAAGATCGAGGCCGGTCATTTCGATCTTCACGAGGACGAGGTGAGCCTCATGGAAATCGGCGACGAGGTGCTGCGCATGTTGCGCCAATCTGTGCAAACGGCCCGTGTCGCCCTCAAGGTCATAGCATCGCCCACATTGCCTAATATCCGGGCCGACGAGCAGCAGGTACGCCGCGTGTTGGTCAATCTCTTGTCCAATGCCATCAAGTTCACACCGGCAGGCGGTCAGATCACACTATCGGCCATCGAGAATGAAAGCGGCGGTCTGGATGTACGCGTGGCCGATACAGGCATCGGCATCCCCGAAGACAAGCTCGACAAGGTGTTGGAGCCTTTCGAACAAGTGGAAAACAGCTTCACCCGCACCCGCGCAGGCACCGGCCTCGGCCTGCCGCTGGCCAAGGCGATGGTGGAATCGCATGGCGGCACGCTCACCATTTCCAGCACGCTTGGCAAAGGTACCTGCGTCTGTGTCTCCCTGCCACCAGAGCGCACAATCCGCGCCGCAAATACGTCGATTTTGCCCCTCTCCTCATGGGAGAAGGAGGAGCGAGCTTTGGCGAGCGGGTGAGGCGGATCAGGAATTGGTCCGGTGGACCAATTTCCCGCCGAGTCTTTTACCTCCCCCTTGTGGGGAGGTCGAAAAATTCCCTCTGAATTTTTCGGGTGGGGGAATGCTTCTCTTCACCCCTCGGCCAGCGTCACCATCTGCCTGTAAGTATAGGTCTTCACACCCTCACCATCGCGTCCCACCGCCGCAATCATCGCAGCCGCCACCGTCTCTGCCGGAATGCTTTTATAAATAGCCGCAGAGCCGATCATCAGCGGGTTCATAAAAGGCGAAAGCTTCATCATCAGGCTCTCACCCTGACGGCTTTCATTGCGCGATCCGAGCAATAGTCCGGGATGAAAAATATGCAGGGCGTCAAAGCCGATCTCTTTGACAGCCTCTTCCACCTCGCCCTTGACGCGTGAATAGAAAATCTTGCTCTCCGCCGATGCGCCAACGGCTGTGACAAGCGCGAAGTTCCGTGCGCCCGCTGCTTTTGCCGCGCGGGCAAATCCGACCACATAGTCGAAATCCACTTTGCGGAACGCCGCCTGACTGCCAGCCACCTTGATCGTTGTGCCCAATGTGCAGAATGCATCCGTCGCCGCGACTTGTGCCTCCGCCACAGCGCTTTCCAGTTCCTCCAGCGGTCCGACAATTTGCTTGAGTTTCGGATCGCTCGCTGCAATTTCCTTGCGCGTCACGGCAACAAGTTCGCTGTAAAGCGGTGATGCCAGAAGCTCGCGCAGCACATAGCCGCCCACCAGCCCCGTGCTGCCCGCCAGCAATGCCACCCGTTTTCCTGTTGCCATTGTCCCGCCCCGTTCCGTCATGTTGTGGCTCAAAGTCCTCTGGGCACATCGCCCGTATATCTTGCCCTCGGACGGATCATCTGGCCCGAACGATGTTGTTCGATTGCATGTCCGATCCAGCCCGCCGTGCGTCCCATCACGAATACGGCAAGTCCCGCACCGGGCAGCATGCGCAGTGTGGCGCTCATCGCACCGATTGCAAAATCGATGCTGGGTGCCACGCCACCTGCATCCGTCATCACCTGCATGATCCGCTTGGAGCGCAAAAAGGCGGGGTCGTCCCCATAGGCCGCTTCCATGATCGAAATCAGTTTTGCAGCACGCGGATCGCCATCTGGATAAAGCGGATGGCCAAAGCCGGGCACAGGATCGCCATGCCTTAGCCGCATCAACACGGCGTCTTCAAGGTCTTGTCGATGGGCCATATCGGTGAGAAAGCTCTCCACACGACTGGTAAAGCCGCCATGGCGCGGCCCTTCTGCCGCGCAAATGCCAGCTTGCACCGAGGCATATAGGGTTGATCCTGTGCCTGCCACGCAGCGCGCGGTAAAGGCGGATGCGTTGAGCTCATGGTCTGCGCACAGCACAAGCGCCGCACGGATCACATGTGCCGCGCGTCTGTCGCCCATGGTCATCGCCTTGGCCAGAACCTCATGCACCGGCGCAGCACTGGGCGGCACACCTGCAATCACGCTGGCCACAAGTCGCGTCAGTTTTGCGCCTGTCGAGGCGAGGCCTCTTTCCGTGCGGTTATAGATGGACGGGTCAGTGGTGGCGGCGGCAGGCAGCAATGTCAGGCAGCGCGCAATCGGTGGCAGTTGCGCCACTTCCGCGCTCAGCCGTTCCATCATCGGTGTTGGCGTCGGCACATTGTCCTGCGTGAAGGGCTGCACATCGCGGCATCCCCAGAGCAGGGTAGAGACTTGCTCAAGGCTTGAGCTTTCCGCCAGCACGGTCGCGTCCGCCCCGCGATAATAGAGCCGCCCGTCAGAAATCAGCGTAATGGCGCTGTCCAGCACAGGCACGCCGCCAAAGTTCATCGTGGTGCGCGGGTCACCTGTTTGCGCAGGCGAAGACGTCTGGCTTGTGCGCCGCTCCTTCAGCTTGCGCACATCCTCCGCGCGATAGCGTTTGGCGCGGCTGTCAGGCATCGGCTCGGAGCGGATCAGGTCGCGGCTCACATAGGCATAGAGCGTGGCAAGGCTCACACCCAGTTCTGCGGCGGCCTGTTTGGCCGACAGATAGAGGCTTTCCGGCATATTTGGCTTGCTGACCATGGCGAGGCTCATATTTTTATATATTGATTAGATTAATCAAGATTGATTGTAATGCAATGCCCCCTCAGATTTCCCCCATAGAGCGAAGCCAGTCAGCTCCGCCCCAAAATCCGAGGTGCCAAAATGTCCAAGTTCATTCCCTCCGGTCAGGCCAGTTCCAACGGTCTTGATAAGGTCGTCGCCGCTGATACAGCCTTGAGCCATGTCGATGGCGAAGCAGGCCGTCTCGTCATAGCCGGCTATGATCTGGAAGCTCTGGTCGCCACCCATGACTTCGAAGCCACGGTCGCCTTGCTCTGGCAGACGGCGGGTCTCGACCCTGCGCCCGACGCCGCCAGTTTGCGCAGCCAGCTTGGCAAGGCGCGTGTGGCAGCTTTCCGCCTTGTGCCGGTCCTGCTAGCCGCTGCGCGTGGCCTGACAGTGACTGAAGGTCTGCGGGCAGGCCTTGCGCTCCTGCCTGACGAGGACGAGAGCGGTCTTTCCCCGCAGGTTCGCGCCGTCGGCGCCGTGCCGGTCTTTGTTGCCGCCCTGTGCCGTCGTGATCAGGGCGAACCCGCCGTCGCCCCCGTCGCCAAGGATGGTCATGCCGAAGACTTCTTGCGCATGTTGCGCGGTGCGCCCGCCAGCGCCGCCGAGGTCGAAGCCCTCAATGCCTATCTCGTTACGGTCACAGATCACGGCATGAATGCCTCCACATTTACAGCCCGTGTCATTGCCTCCACGCGTGCAGGTCTTGTCTCCGCAGTCGTCGGGGCGCTAGGCGCCCTCAAAGGCCCGCTGCATGGCGGTGCGCCCGGTCCCGTGCTCGACATGCTTGATGCCATCGGCACGCGCGACAATATCAAATCCTGGCTTGTCGCCGAGATTTCAAAGGGCGAGCGCCTCATGGGTTTCGGCCATCGCGTCTATAAGGTGCGCGATCCCCGCGCCGATGTGTTCAACAAGGCCGTGATGCTGCTGACAAACGGCAATGAGCGCGTGCGTTTTGCCCGTGATGTCGAGCAGGTGGCGCTTGCGACGCTGAAAGAGATGAAGCCCGATCAGCGGCTTGATACGAACATGGAATATTACACGGCCGTCCTGCTCGAAGCCTTGGGCATTCCGCGCGATGCGGTCACGGCGGTCTTTGCGCTTTCGCGCATTGCCGGTTGGTCTGCCCATGTCATTGAGCAGGAAAGGGTGGGGCGTCTCATTCGTCCGCAGTCAAACTATATTGGCCATTGGCCCGACAATCAGGCGGCCTGAATGAAGATCGACCATCACGTTCTCCGCTGCTTTGAACATCAAGCGCTGGCCTGTGAGTTGCTGGGTTCGCCCTTTACCTCGCGGGTCTGCGCCTTGCTAGGAACGCGTTTGACATCACGCTCGCGCTTTGGTGCTCGTATCGCGCGTTGGCCTGAGACGGCAGGCGAAGATGTTCTGGCGTTGCGGGCGGCAGGCGCTCTCAATGCTTTGGCAGGTTCAGGCAAATGCCCCGAACTCACCGCTGCTTATCCACCGTACACTGTTGATGACGAGACGCTTTGGTCGGGCATCAGCTCCGCCATCACTGTGCATGACTGGTTCTTACATGATTATCTCGACAGCCCTCCCCAGACCAATGAAGTCGCGCGTTCCGGTTCACTGCTCGGAGGTGCTCTGCATCTGGCATCCGACATCGGCCTCCCGTTAGATATTTATGAAATCGGATCGAGTGCGGGATTGAATCTTGGCTTCGACCATTATCATTATGATTTCGGTGGCAGCATATGGGGCCGTACCGACGAAGGTGTCCATATCGCACAGGATTGGAAAGGCCCGTTGCCGCCGCTCGATGCACCGCTCTCCATCTGGCGTCGGCAAGGTTGCGACCAGAACCCGCTTGATCCGTCACAAACGGCAACACGCACGCGGCTCTTGTCTTATTGCTGGCCCGATCAGTCGGCCCGTATCGCCCGTCTGGAAGCAGCCCTTGCAAGCACAGCCCGCGCCGGTCTGCGGGTTGAAAAAGCCGACGCTGCCGATTGGGTCGAGCATCACTTTTCTGCCGCGCCTGAAAAGGGTGTGACCCGTGTCCTTATGCATTCCATCGTCTGGCAATATCTCCCGCCGGATGTCAAAGCGCGTGTCACCTCGGCCATAGATGCAGCAGGTCGTGCCGCAAGCCCCGATGCGCCTGTGGCTTGGCTCCGCGTCGAGCCAGACAGCAGCCAGCCTTACGCGGAAGTGAAGCTGACGATCTGGCCTAATGGTGAAACGCGCGTGTTAGGCAACGCCGATTTTCATGGTCGCTTCACACATTGGCTATGAAGCGGCGGCCTTAGTTCGCCGGACAGACCGGCGCTCCACCAAAGACGACCTGCATCAGTTCGACCGGTGGGCGCTCCATCAACTCAGGGTGCCATTCACTGCGCACGACCAATTGTGTTGCAAGTTGATGGTACGACCGCGCGCCTGTGATCATGATGCAGTCCGGCATATAGACCGGCACACCGGAATTGGGTCGCCCCTCATCACCACCCGTTGCCGCTTTTACCGATGTAAAGTATCCGGCCATGAATTGGCGGCAATAGAGCCCGAGTCTTGGAGTCGGGCCTTGCGGGTTCAGTGAAAATTCACTCAATACTTTGCACGCTTCATAAAGGTCTTTACCTGTAGAAATACGGGTTCGGGCATCCGCCATAGGCGAGGCAAGGCTTGCAGCCACGAAAGCCGCAACAATGGCAGTCCGAAGGGTCGTATTAGGTAAAATGGTCATTGCAGAGCCTCCTTCAGGTAAACACAATGGACCATCCAGCGGTGAAACGGGAAGCCCTTCTTGGCAGCCCGTGAACGGAAAGTCGGATGAAAGCAAGATTGCTTCTTTATGGCGTTGATGATTTTGCGGGCGGGTTGATTTCTCGTCGCGCCGCCCAAAGAGGCTTTGCCCATATTGCATCCGGGACCGACATTGCCCGCGTCGCCTCTCTGTCCAATGAATTGTCTCGCAAGACACCAAATCTCGTCGAACCGCGTATCTTCAGATTGGGGGATAAAGAAAAACTTTGTGCCCAGCTCGATGATGTGGCTGTTTTGGTCAATGCTTGTCCCCGCTTTAGCGAGGTCGCCCCGGCCTTGATTGAGGCATGCCTCGCAACAAGAACAAATTACATCGATCTCTGCTCGAAAAGCATCGATCTCGTGAAGGTTTTTGATCGGAATTCCGATGCTCAGGCCGCCGGAATCACACTTGTCCCCGGTGCTGGTTTCGATGCCTGCGCTGTCGATTCCATGGCCGCTCGGCTCGCTACCATGCTGCCCAGCGCCACACATCTGACCATTGCTGTATCCCGTTCACCGCTCGCACAGAGCGAGGCGCGCGCTCTTGTTGCGGCTTGTCGTGCGCCAGGTGAGTTGCTGCGCGACGGTGTTTTGATACCTGAAAGTCCCGGTGCCAGATCGTTGCAGATTGATTTCGGACAGGGTGAAGTGGATGCTTGGCTTGCGCCTTGGCGCGGCGAAAGCGTCATTGCAAAGAGGCGCGGACCGTTCAAGACTGTCGAGAGCTTCGAGGTCTTTCATCCCGTACTCGTCCGTAGTGTGATCAAATCCGGATTGCGCCGCTGGATGTTCCGGCGTGGCTATCGAATTATGGCATTGGAGCGTAAGATCGGAACGCGTCGTGAAGGGCCGTCCAAGCGTCAACTAGCCAAGAATGCTTGTGTCATATGGGGCGAAGCACGTAATGCAGAAGGCCAGACAGCCCGCGCGCGCCTTCAAACACCTGCCGCCCATATCTACACGGCAGATGCCATCATACCGCTTGTGCGTGGGCTGATGGATGCAAAAGTTCCAACAGGTGTTCATTTCCCTTCAGAGGTAGGCGGGGCAGCCTTGGTCGAAAGCATCGACGGTGTGCAATGGCGCGAATTGCCTGATGCCACGGAAGCAGAGGCGCATGATCTTCCATCGCCTGCCGTGGCGCAGATCTGATTCATTTCTATTCAGTGATGCGTTGCCACCAACGATCAGATAGCTGGCTAACGCATTCGCTCTGCGTGTGGTTGCTCGTCATCATTCGCGCCATGGCCTTCGCGCCTTCCGGAGTCTCGCTTTTCTCGACGCCCAGCACGTCGGCAATCTGGCCATAGCTTTCATCTGCAATATCTTGCGCCAGCATACGGCATGGATCGGCCGTGCCGTAGCGAATGACAGGAGCAGCCACCAGTACGATGAGGATGAGGGCGATCAATCCGAAAATGAGGCGCATGTTTTTTTTACTCTTGGTTTTCTGAAAATTGAAGTTGTCAGTATCCGCTCGGCCCATTGTTGCGGCCCCGCGCATCTGCCGGATAGTCGCTGGTCAACCCGCCCTGTGTTGCTCTGCAGGCATTGAAGCCCTTCTTCCATCCGCTGCGATAAGCCGCGTTCTGTGCCCATCCCGTCGCGTCACGATAAAGCGTTGAAGGGTCATGTGGATTGAAGCCGTTGCCCGTCGCGCAGCCATCGGCATAGCCCGCCCCGTAATTGGGGTCATCTGCGTATTTACTTTTGCCACCAAGCGGTGTCGAGCATGCGCCTAATGCCAGAATGGCTATAAAACCAAGCATTACTGCGAGATGTGAACGAGTGTTTTGCGCCAAAGCCTTATGCCTCACCTGCTATTTTCGCACAGCATAAGGAGCCAAGAGCGGCGATGCTAGTGCGAAGGTTTACGAGCTTTTAACGCTGCCGATGGTCTTATGTCTGTTTAAAGCTGTGTCAGGTTGTGGGACGCATAATATTAAGTAACCAGAAGGATGCGGTATGGCCATGAGTGGCGGTCCAGCAATACGAGCGCGAGAGGAAGGTGCGCCGACGCAAGTCGATGCGCGCGAACTTCTGCTGCGCCGCATGTGCGACCTTGCAATTATGCCGCCTGGAAAACTGACATCGCATGAACGAGGCCTTGTCGACACGGTTGTCTCATCTGCAGTTGTTCGCCTTGATGTCGCCTCGCGTCGTCGCCTTGGTGAGCGTATTGCCCAATTGCCGGAAGGTCCGCCGGAATTAACGCTTGTACTGGCGCGTGATGAGATCGAAGTCGCTGCGACCGTTCTAAAAAATAATCTCGGACTTCAAGATTCTGATCTCGCCCAGATCGTGCGCGACTTCGGACCCGAGCACCATATGGCTATTGCTGAGCGCAAATCATTGCCCGGTATTGTCGTTGATGCTCTTGTCGAAATGGCAGCACCTGAAGCCATTTGCCGAATGCTTGCCAATTTTTCAGCGGAGTTATCACGCCGGGCCCTTGAAATTCTGGTTCGCCGTAGTGCTACCGAAGCTGCCTATCAACCTTTGTTGCTCGCTCGGCCAGAAATGAATATTCGTGCCGCGCAATTGATGTTCTGGTGGGTGTCATCACCTGCGCGAAGTGAAATTCTGGTCCGTTATTCTGTCGAACGTCGCATGATGCACAATGCATTGGATGACGTGTTGGAAGCGGGGCTGGCCGCCAATGTGACGGACGAGGCGTTGCAGGTTGCATTCTCTCTTGTGCGTCCGCCTGTTGTATCGTCGCGTGCGCAGATACAGCGACTGATTGATCAGGCCAACAGGCATGAGCGTGAAGGTTTCATTGCCGAGATTGTCTATGCCGGTCATGTCCGTCCTGAAACCGCATATCGAATTTTCAGCGATCTGGGTGGTGAACCGATTGCGGTGTTTGCAAAGGCCATTGGTATGACCCGCGCCGAATTTGCCGACCTTCTAGGGGCGCTTGCGGGGTTTCGCGGTATTGATTTTACCGACAAACATATTGCCGAACGGATTTCGACGGTATTCGACCTCATTTCAAATGATAGGGCGGATTTCGTTTTGCATTGTTGGGATTGGGCTATATCTGCCGAAGCGCAAATGCCTATCGAGAACTAAGTTTCTATTCCGCTGCGCTGGCTGCTGACGGCGGAGCCTCGGATTTTTCGATTTCCGCACGATTACCGAAGACGTCTTCAGCCGCCGGCATAAATCCAGGCTGGGTTACGACATTTTCCAGTGCTGTGCGGGCGCGTGCAGCAGTCTCGATAATGTCGCTTTCGGCACGGTCAACAAGGTCCAGAATTTCTCTTACACCTTTTAGCACATCATCAAGCCACAGCTCGTTATCCTGTTTGGAGTCCGCTGCAAATTCGCTATTGGCTTTGAGCGATACCGCATCACTGGCAAGCGTGGTTACCGCACGACGCACCGCAGCTGTGTTGAAGTCTGTGGGGCCTGTAACAAGATTGACCAGCATTCGCACTTGCGCACGCACACCTTCAACCAATGCCAGCCGCTCGCGTAATTTGCGGCTGTCATCATCAATTGATGGTGCGAGATCATCCAGCGACACATTGAGCACACGTGCAATGGCCGCCATGGTCTTGAAGGTGCCGTCTTTCTTGCCGGTCTCGATTTCAGACAAGTAGGCAGGGCTGATACCGGAAGCTCGCGCGAGCGCCACGGCTTTTAGTCCGCGCGCGAGGCGCCAAACCCGAACGGGGTTTTCGCCATCTGCAATCCTGTGTGCCACACTTGCGGGCACACCGTCTGTGCCGCCCATCCGGTCCACAACCTTGCTGGCAATGGTGCTGCGAGCGCTCATCAGTTCGCGCGCCGCTGCAACAGTTTGCATCAGAAGGGAATATTCCTCGGCAGGTAGCACAAAGAATTGCACCGAGCCGTCTTGTCCTTTGATGGACTGTGGCTCCCGTGTGTCGCTTGGTTTGATGTTGTCCCGATCACTCACGCGCCCGCTATCCCAAATGGCTAAATTCTTTAATCCTCAATCGAACCATAGGGGCAGGCGAAAGTCCAATAACCTGTGCGCGACCTCGTCAACTGCGCCAACGCAAGGTTGTGGGTTTGACGGGGTTCTCGAAGGGGCGCCCTTGCTCGAGGGAGGCGTTCCATTCGTTTTTCAGCCGTTGATACCATTTGGCTTGCACGTCGGCATCGTTGATAAGCATCAGGCGCGGATCAAATTTCAGACCTTCCTGTTGCAGATTGACCATGTCGCGATCCTGACCAAGGAAACGCCGCAGGAAAATGCGGGCGACAGGTTTGAACATCGTCAGAAACGGCATTGTCCAATAGAAAGACTGCGTGATTTCGGTGGTCTTTTCATCAATTGGTGTAACGCTTGTAAGGCCTACAAGCTTGTGACGGCCAACCGTAATCCGCTCGATGCGGATACCGGGAAGGCGGAAAGCGATTTCTGTTGTCGGTTTGCCGCCCAATATTTTATAGGCTAGTGAATTGCTCGAAGGTTGATGCTCCACCATAGCAAAGCCGAGTTCGGATGGTGCAAAGGCTTTGGCCTTTTCATGGATAGATGCTTCAGAGCGCCACCACCACGCCTGATGTACAAAGGGACCATGTGCAGGGTCCATCAATCCGATAACAGCATGATCGACATGGCAGGAAAAGGTCATTGTCTCGCGAATATTCGCGGGGCGATCATCAAAGCCTGGCATTAGCGGCGGTTCATGTGTCGGCGTCAGATCCGCACGTTTCTCATCTGCCATGTATATCCAGATATTGCCTTGCACTTCCCGCAAAGGATAGGCACGAACGCGGATGCGTTCGACGTCAATATCTTGATCTGGCACCAGTGAAGGAATATGCGCGCATGCCCCATCCGCACGGAATTGCCAGCCGTGATAGGGGCACTCCACAACTGCTTCGCCGCAGGCGCTGCGTTTGTCATTGAGTATTTGGCCAGCTGAAAGTGGTACGCCGCGATGAGGACAAATGTCGCGCAATGCAAAGACAGATCCGTCCGGCTTGCGTCCGATCACAACCGGTTCACCCAATAACACCTTGTGAGCGAGATCGCCTGCCTTCAGGGACTCTCCCGGCATAGCGAAGTACCAAATATCTCTCAAATACATTGCCGATTATCCGATGCGCCGCGTGGATTGCGTTTCACCATATACGTGATTTGCAGGATTCAAGCAGTCTGTATTTCGAACCAATTTGTAAGTGTAAACCGAAACTCGCAATGGGTCTTCTGCATTGCTCCGGTATGCACCTGTCCCTAGCACAAATGTATCTTAGTATAAATATGAATGTATTCGTTCATCAAATAGAGGTCGAATATTTCGTCCAGTTGATTTTCATCACAATCTAGTTTTCCGATCTATTGATGCTTAGTGCGCCAATTGGTATAAGGTCGCCGTGCTTCACTTTAGTGTTAATGCGTATTCTACAACGCCATTCAGGTCGGTTTTCTGAGAAGGCCGACTGGTGGGGGCCGAAGCGCCGGAAAAAGGTTGTAGGAAGGGGCAAAATGAACGCCAAGGCCAATTTGATTGATCTGACAACTGACATTGTGTCTGCTTATGTCGGGCACAATAAAGTGACACCCGACGAGGTGCCGACGCTCATCCATCAAGTTTATAAGGCTTTGCGGGCGGCTGCCGACGGAAACCATTCTGCACCGGCTGAAAAATCTGAGCCCGCTGTGTCTATTGGTAGTTCTGTGACACCGGATTTTCTAATCTGTCTTGAAGATGGCAAGAAGTTTAAGTCCCTCAAACGTCATCTGCGTACGCATTACAATCTGGAACCGGATGAGTATCGCGAAAAGTGGGGCCTCCCGCGCGATTATCCTATGGTGGCCCCGAACTACGCACGGGCCCGTTCTAAACTCGCCAAGAAAATGGGTTTAGGACAAAACGGTCGCCGTCGTGCATCAGGATAGTAAGTCAGGTCTGCTGACTTTCTATCTGCTCTCGATACCGTCTGGAGTTAGTCAACAGGCTTGCATTGGCTCGCAAGGCGAATCATCATCTTTAAAGTGATTCGCGACACTTCCTGGGTGGGAGGTCGAGCCGGAGGAGATGCACCCTGACACCGCAGGATCAGGCTATACGAGCACAGCTCATTGTACCTGAGCAGCTTCAGTTGTTCGATTATTGGCGCGCAAAATGCTCCGATACTCGTTTCCCTGTGCGTGCGGATATACAGCCTGCTGAGATCAAACCTTTACTACCGAGTTTGTCTATTCTGGAAGTAAGCGGCGATGCTCCGTTGCAATTGCGTGTCCGGCTTGCTGGTACGCGTTTGCGTGACTATCTGGGAGTGGAGACAACCGGACGCATGGTGTCTGATTTTGAGCTTGGTGATCAGCGTTCCTATTGGGAAGCGGCCTATCATGAAGTATTAATTGGTGCTCGTCCGGCGCAAGGTGTCGTGCCGCTGACCCCATGGGCACAGCCGCATGTTTTCCAGTTCTGGCTCCGTTTGCCGCTTATGGATGAAGATGGCGCAATCGTCATGGTTCTCGGGCATGACGCATTCCTTCAGTCTGAAAAAGCTCGTGCGCTTGCGGATCGTGCAAATCTTCGCATAGCCTGATTTCGCTCCTTGTCTTGCAACTGCCTTATTGTTTCTGTGACAATGGCAACTTCTGTGAGGGAGCGGATGTATTGACCAGCAAAGATCAGACGAAATTGACGAGTGTGGCATTGGTTGCCGGGCTTATGTGTTGCATTGCTGCGCCGACGGTACTGGCGAGCGATGCGGCAACTTTGAAAGCGGGCGAGCATGTGGTCCAAATGGGTGAAGCAGCTATGTTCGATATCAACTCTTCATCGGCTGTTTCATCTGATCTTCAAGCATGGTGCGAAGTGTCAACGCCCGGACGGGCAAGTTTGATGTTCGACGCTGAGCATTATATCCCTCTGTCAGAACCCTCCGTCGGAGATGTGCTGAGCCTGTCGACCGGTGAGACGCGTCGTTTCGAGTTGCACGGTACAGTGGAGGCCAATCGCGGAGATGCCTATATCGCCTTCGCTTTTACTGGTGTGCCAACCGCAATGTGCTTTCCAGGAATGCAATGCGATGGTGCAACTGCGGGTGCCAGTGCTGTCAAAGTCGTCTGTGATAATTACTGATCATAGATAGCGGATCAGCATGACCACCGGTGCAACCCAACCCGGTGCGGCCAGTGAATAAGCATCATGTCCGGGTTCTGGCGGGACAAGAAGAAATGTTCCGTTGCCGGATGATATAAACCGACCGAATCCGCCTTTTTCTCCGTCAAAGGCGACAAAGCAATCTTTGCCAACGGCGCGTTTCAATTCTGTTCCTTGAATTCTGTCTGCAATCACAATGTCGCCTGCGCAATAGTTGCCCATATCTTCAGCGATACGAATAGCGATCGGATCCTTAGCGCGCGCATCAAGCGCGATGTCTTCATGCACCAGATCTTGTTGAGCGGACAGCGCTCCGTTTCGGTCGATTTTACCAACGCAGGGAATGCGTGAGGGTGTCACGCTCTCCGGTATGAGCTCTGCCACCGGCACATTGTAGATTTCTGCAAATCTCTGCAGCCAGTTCATCGAAACATTCATATCAGCGGTTTCGAGGCGAGAAATGGTGGCCGCAGTCGTCCCAAGCATTTTGGCCATTTGAGCCTGCGTGAGACGGCGTAGTTGCCGGTGGTGACGAATGCGAGTTTTCACATGCCTTGCCTTCAGTTGCGCTCAATCAGCGACGAAACTTACATGAATTTATCCCCACCGTGTACGAAACGCGTAATTTCACCATGGGAACCATAGCGTGTTCTTGTAATGTTCATGATGGATGCGTGAATACGCGGGGAGAGTCAAGATGCCGGATGTAATTTGGGGGGAAAAGAAGGGGGATGTGGGGTTACCGACCGTTCTGGCTATGGCGCCCAGATTGGTAAGGAATGAGCAGCGTCGTATCTGTGATATTGAGAGTAGAGCGCAGGTAAAATTGGCCCAGGAGGTCGTAGCCGCCGCACTTCACATATCGGTAATCGAATTGAGAGCGCCTACACGGAGGCAGGCACCGGTGGCATTGGCGAGGCAGATTACAATGTATCTCCTCCATGTGTGTTTCGGGTTCAGCCTGTCTGCCGTTGGACGTTATTGCGGGCGCGACAGGACCACTGCGGCACACGCATGCCGACAGATCGAGGACCGTCGAGATGACCCCGCATTCGATAACATGATGGACCGGCTGGAATTCGCTCTGCACGCCTTGCCAGTCGGGGCGGTGCACCAATGATTGCTGTACCTGAACGTGAGTTCGATCGTGAATTGCGTCGTATTCTGCGCCCGTTTTCTCTTCCCGACAGCTTTGTGCGCGCGTTGAGCGATGAGGAATATGCGTTATTTCTGGAATCCAGAATACGCAAAGCGCCAGTATTGAAAATCACCCATCGTATTTGGCGTGCCTTCGAACTTCGTGATCTGGTTGTCGGAAGCAGAGGGGCGCCGGAACCGAGGTGGGTTCTCTCCGATGTCGGTCGGGCTTATGCGCGACGATTGCAATGTCTGGATGACCCTTTTAGATCGCAACACCAGCAGCGTGCCGAACACATAATAACAATGGCCGGCAAGCCGCATCGTGTGTTGCTGAACGAGGCGGAAACATCACTGGTCTGGTTAAGTCGGCGAAAGACATCAAGCGGGCAACCAATGATTTCCAAAACTCAACTGGAAGCAGGGGAGCGCCTGCAACGAGACTTCACCATAGCGCAGATGGATCCACGCGTTACGACAGACTGGAATTTTTCATTCGGGGCGAGTGCGGCGGGGATGCGGCCGCGCGATCCCGCGGATGTTTCCGATATGGTACTGGCAGCACGACAGCGTTTGGCCAATGCGTACAAGGCTGTCGGCACTGGATTGTCCGATGTGCTGACAGAAATTTGCTGTCATCAGCGTGGTCTGGAAGAGATAGAGCGGCAATTCGGGTGGCCACAACGATCAGGTAAGGTTGTCTTGCAAATAGCTCTTGATCGCTTGGTGGAGCACTACAACTGAGCGTGAAAAATTTGGATCGGTTTTATGCGCCTGCTAATAGCGAGGCCGCATCTGACTTGACGCGCTCGACCATTGAATAGAGGCCGTTCGAGCGTTGCGGCGAGAGATGCTCGTTCAAGCCGAGTTTTTCGAAAACCTCACGGGCATCAATGGCAAGGATTTCTTTGGCGCTTTTGCCGGAATAGATACGCAGCACGATGGCTATAAGTCCGCGGACGATAAACGCATCGCTATCCCCACGGAAGGTAATGCTTGGTTCCATGGCCTTATTGTCAGGCTCCGTAACCAGCCATACTTGACTGACACACCCTTGCACCTTGTTGGTGTCCGAGTGTTCGGCATCACTTAGTGGTTCAAGCCCTTTTCCAAGCTCAATCACATAGCGATAGCGATCCTCCCAATCATCAAGGAAAGAAAAGTCGTCAATTAGGTCTTCAATACTCATGGGCCGTATTTCTCTTATTCACAGACAGGAGATAGACCCCGAAGCCTAAATGCACAAGCGCCGTCCGGAGAAATGCCGGACGGCGCAAGGCGGAAGAGCAATAGGAAGAGAGTTTCTTTATATTTGGACGGGATCAGGCCCCTGTCAGATCGGTTTTGGAAAGCGGGCGCGGCGCGGCACTCATCGCCTTCGGCTCGGGCCCGTTTTCTTGCGATTGGCGGGCCTTTTCTGTGAGCCATAAGAAGGCTTGCCCACCATAATAGCTGCCCTGACGGGCGACATGGGCGACGATGGCACCGCCACGCGAGCAGACATCCGGATTTCGGTCACAAAAGCCCAGCACGTCCCCGGCTGATTGGGCCGCCAAAGACAGCATCTCGCCTGCATCTACATCATCGACCGCTGCATTGGCGGCGTCTTGTGTATAGGCGGTAGGGATGGCGTCATTGCCGGTTTCATTTTGGGCAGTGGCCTGCATACCTGCTGTGGGCAGGAGGAATGCAAGAACTGTAAGCCAAAAGGCGGCTCGAAGAATGAATGACATGTTGCTGTTCCTTTCGCGTCTCGTTAGCGCAAGGCTATGTCGTCATCCGTAGGTGCCAAGTTAAATGAATAGATAAAATGCAGTATTACTTGAAGTTTTGATCAATTGAATTCTTATATGCTTTAAGTTGTTTTGCTTTTTTACTTTAGTATTTAGATTAATTATCGTCGAATTTTTTGAAATTACTTAGAAAATTTGAATCTGATTTTTTTCAAATCAGATTCACACTTGTTTCAAATTGCGTATATCTCTCCGCTCTCCTGCTGTTTTTTGACAAAACAAAATGAAAAGCCCCGCCGGACACAGGGTCGGCGGGGCTATGATCTGAGTTGTAGAATGCGTTTAGTGCGTGCCGGGCAGGGCCGCGGACCAGCAGGCACGTATGTCTTCGACAGCATGAGTGCCGGTACACCAAGCTTCCTCGGATGGGAAATGAGCGGCGGCAACACACTGATTGAGGTTCAGCCGTGCCCAGTTGAGGCAGCTTGTTGTTTCGTCTTTGCCACCGGAAATCGGCACAATCGGCGCTGACATGATTTCGCGGGCGCCTCTGGCGAGAATTTTGGCCATCACATTATACGAATAGGCATGGGCTTCGGAGATCGGCGAAAGGGTTGCCAGCGTCTTACGTAATATTTCCGTCGGGCTCGTCACCTCCGCGGCCTTTGTCTCTGGTTCTGCAGCGAGAGGCGTAATCATGCCCCATTTCTGCTTCTGGAATTTGAAAGCCGTGTCGATAAAGCGTTTGCGCAGTTTGGACAGTCGAGCATCTTCGGTCTGGGCCGATACCATAACGGCAGATATGGCGGCATCAGCGCCGGGCATGCGCATGACATATTCCGGATCATTCAAGGAACCAAGAAGCTTGGCTTCGCCATGAATGCGCAGTTCATTACGAACCCCTTTGGCAAAGACTGCCGTATTGGCCGCTGTCATGGCGCGGGCTGCATACCAGCCATCAGCCAATGTTTCGGGCTGGCTGAAACGTAACGTCTTCAGCACACGCCGGACTTCTTTGGGGGAATTGAGTTTGCTGGTTTCAGCAATATTGATTGCTTTGTCGAATTTGAAATATGGGTCCGCAATCCGGGAAAGCGGCATGCCGCGCGAAATTTCGCTAATGCCCGCGCGTGGATCAATGGAGGCGACGAGTACATCGCGGTTACGAGGGGACATAAGCGGAATAGGAATGCCCGCGCTGGCAATGCTGCCATTGTCATATCTGTTACCTGCCAGCATGTCGTCGGCTGCGGGCGCGGGAAGGGGCACTGGTGCCGCATTTACTTTGTCTAATGAAGCGGTGTCACCTTGAATAACGGTACAACCCGAAAGAGCCAAAGCGAGGATTGCCGCACTTAGCCCCATCCGACGAGCCGGACGAAGGGCCAATTGGCCCAGACGCAGTTCACGACGCATGTGGTACTCCCCTAAAGACCGGCAATAAATCTATGCGCACAAGCCATTGTCCGTTTATGAGCCAATGGCGGCGCAGGTAACTGGTCTGTTGCAAGTCTAGTGCCCCTCCGAAAATTGGGCAAATGCATAAGCATGGTAAGCTTCAGTAAATCCGGCCAATAGGGACACAAGATATGGGTATGGAGGCAGCGCCAAGGCTAAAGGCGGAAATCTGGGTCAAAGCGCTGATCCGCCGCTGCGAGGTGGCCGGAGCCGCCGCCATGGTGGTAAGGCGTGGCGATTCAACGTCCGGTGTGGTGCTGGTCAAAGTCAACCATCTGGACCGAACAGCTACGGTTTTTACCCCGGCCCGCGACGGTGAGGGTGCGTTTGTCTGGATGCGTGGCACCGGCGCAGATCCAGTCGATGAGACTGTTGCCGATACTTATATTGATCGCCAACGCAAATTCGATCCCGACCTCTGGGTAGTTGAAATCGAGGATCGCGCTGGGCGGCATTTTCTCGACGAACCGATCGCTGGATAAGACTGACCGGCGGTTGGCTTCTCAGGGGCGCATGAATTCAAAATCTTCGTCAGGGTCGAGATGTTCAATCGCGGTTGAAAGTTCCTCGCGAATGTCCTCGATTGTGCGGCTTTCACGCCAGATACGAAGAACCTGCTCGAACATGATCCGGCCTAGGACGTCGCCGGGGATTTGCAATTCACCAGCTTCTTTCAGCATGGCGTCTACGTGGAGGGTCACAATGTCGCGGGCATTGGTCATGGCTCTAATTCTTTCAAAAAATATCAATGTGTGAATCTTGGCCGATGGCCCCTCTGGATGCACCTGCCATGTTGTCGCGTTGACTTAAAATGACAGGAAAACGGAGGCTGAACACGTGTTCTTACTTAGTCATTCTGCTCTATAGGATGACATTCCGCCCCGTCTTGGAGTAGGGTCCGCCACATTCGGAACTGGAGACGACCTTGAACACGACCGCCACCGCCCGGACAGGCACAATTGAAGACGAAGTGAGCACACGCCGCACCTTTGCCATCATTTCGCATCCTGACGCGGGCAAGACAACGCTGACTGAAAACCTGCTTTTGATGGGTGGTGCTATCCATCTGGCCGGTCAGGTAAAAGCGCGTGGCGATAGCCGTCGTGCCCGTTCGGACTTTATGAAGATCGAACAGCAGCGCGGCATCTCGGTTTCATCCGCTGTGATGACTTTCGAGTATGAGGGGATAACCTGCAATCTGCTCGACACACCCGGCCATGAGGATTTTTCCGAGGACACCTATCGCACCCTAACGGCAGCAGACAGCGCCATCATGGTGATTGACGCGGCAAAAGGTATTGAAGCCCAGACACTGAAACTTTTCGAAGTATGCCGCCTGCGCGATGTGCCAATCATAACATTCATCAACAAGATCGATCGCGAAAGCGTGAGCCCGTTCGAGCTGATGGATGAGATTTCATCCAAACTCGCGCTCGACTGTGCGCCGATGATCTGGCCCGCCGGCATGGGCGGTTTGCTCAAGGGCATCTTTGATCCCGAGCAAGACCGCTTCATCCCTTATGATCGCATGAACGAAGGCAAGGAAGCGACGCGCCTGAGCGGTGATGAAGTCATCAATTATATGAGTGCAGCCGAACTTGCCGAATTCCGAGAGGAAATGGAACTGGCGCGCGAGGGGTCGCCAAAGTTCGATCTCGAAGCGTATCGTGCGGGACATCTGACACCGGTTTATTTTGGAAGTGCATTGCGAAAGCTTGGCGTGCGCGAGCTTCTGGATGCGGTGAAAAAATTTGCGCCTACACCACGTCCCCAGCCGTCTTCCGCGCGCCTTGTGCAGCCCAATGAACCGAAAGTCTCTGGCTTCGTGTTCAAAGTGCAAGCAAACATGGATGCGAACCATCGAGATCGCATTGCCTTCATGCGGATTTGCTCGGGACGCTTCAAGCGCGGTATGCGACTTCGTGTGTCCGGTTCGGGCAAGACCATCGGCATTCACAATCCGACACTTTTCTTTGCACAAGATCGGGAGTTGGCGAGTGAGGCTTTCGCCGGTGATATTATCGGCATTCCCAATCACGGTACGATCCGCGTGGGAGACACGCTGACCGAAGCCGAAGAAATGACTTTCACGGGTATTCCGAATTTTGCCCCGGAAATTCTGCAGCGTGTGCGCCTTGACGATCCAATGAAGGCTAAGCATATGCGCCGTGCGTTGGAAAGCCTTGCGGAAGAAGGTGTGACGCAGGTTTTCAAGCCGCAAATCGGTGCGAACTGGATTGTCGGTGTGGTGGGGCGTTTGCAGCTTGAGGTTCTCGCTGCACGCATCGAGAGTGAATATGAAATCAAGGTTGGCTTTGAGGCCGCACCCTTCGAGACAGCGCGCTGGGTGATGTCAGACGATCCGGCAGAGATGAAGCGCTTTGTCGAGGCTCATAGAGGTAATATGGCCGACGACCGCGACGGTGCCCCGGTCTTCCTGGCCAAGAGCAATTGGGAACTCGGATACACGGCTGAGAAGTGGCCCAAGGTCAAATTTTCTGCGACACGCGAACGAGCGCCTGCCACTGAGTGACCTGCTTGTAACTATTTGAGGGCCGATGACTGATATCCCTGCCGAGTTCGTGAATTTCTGGAACCTTGTCGTAAATGTTTGGCAGACCGGTGTCTTTGGTCGGAGCATCGGTGAGCTCCTGATCGCCCTTTTTATTTTTGGCGTATTTTTCACGCTGCGAGGTCTTTTTGCACATTACATACTCGTCGTACTAGATCGCTGGGTAGGCAAAACGAAAAACACTTTGGACGACGCTTTGCGTGATGCAGTGGTCGATCCGCTCAAATTCCTTTTTCTCATTCTCGGCATTTTCTTTGCCACACAATACCTGTCTTTCTCCGGCAAGACCGAGTTGTTCTCTGATCATGTGAACAGAACGCTGATCGTGGTCGCGATATTCTGGGTATTGCGCAATGCAGTCGAGCCGCTGGGCGAGTTTTTCAGAAATCTCAATCACCTGCTGACACCGGAAATTGTGGATTGGATGATCACTGGCGCGCGCGTTGGTGTGATCCTTATCGGTGCGGCCACGATCCTGCAAATTTGGGGTATTCAGGTTGCTCCCATTATCGCGGGCCTTGGTCTTTTCGGTGTCGCTGTTGCCTTGGGCGCGCAGGATTTGTTCCGCAATTTGATCGGTGGGGTATCCATTCTGATAGAGCGTCGCTTCGGTTTTGGTGACTGGATCAAGGTGGATGGTGTTGTGGAAGGGACTGTTGAAAAAATCGGTTTCCGTTCGACGCTGATCCGCCGCTTCGATAAAGCACCGGTTTATGTGCCCAACCAAAAACTGTCGGATAGCGCGGTCACCAATTTTTCGGCCATGACCTATCGGCGGATTTCATGGTCAATCGGGTTGGAGTATCGCACCACGCATGACCAGTTGCGTGTGATACGCGATAATATTGAAGCATATCTCACGTCTAGCGGAGATTTTGTACAGTCACCGGAAGCCGCCATGTTTGTGCGGGTGGATGCGTTCAATGCATCATCCATCGACCTGATGGTTTACTGCTTCACATATACAACTGTCTGGGGCGAATGGTTGGAACTGAAGGAAAAGCTTGCCTTCAAGATCAAGGAGATTGTCGAGGAAGCAGGAGCAGGCTTTGCCTTCCCAAGCCAGTCGCTCTATGTCGAAACGGTGCCCCCGAGTAAAGACGAGCTTGCCACGCGGCGCGACAATGCTGACGCGCTCGGCATACGCGCGACGATGTCGAACGATTAAACGATACTCACATCAATTGCTGTTTTCAGAGCTTTGACCATCTGGTCGAGTTCGTCATCTGTGACGGTGAATGCGGGGCCGATACAAAGTATGTCGCGCACTGCGCCCGTCCCACCGGTATAGAAGAACACGCCTTCCTCGACACCTGCGCCGACAATGCGTTGTGTCATGCGTGATTCCGCAGGAAACATTTCAAGCGTTTCACGGTTAGCTACAACTTCAATGCCGAAGAAAAGTCCTTGGCCCCGAATTTCTGCAACATTGGGATGTTGTCCCAGTGCCGAATTCAGGCGTTCGCGCAGTTCTTCGCCCTTTTGGGCCGAACGAGTTACAAGTTCCTCGCGCTCCATGATTTCGAGAACTTTATCAGCGGCAGCGCAAGCACCCGGATGGCCGCTATATGTGTAAAACATCGGCGCCATGCCGGCATCGGCGAGCGGGCTCATTACAGCATCGCTGGCAAATACCCCGCATATTGGGGCATAGCCTCCGGCAAGTCCTTTGCCGGAAATCATAATGTCGGCCTTGAGGTCGAAATGCTCGGCCGCGAAATTTTTACCTGTACGTCCGAACCCCACCATCACTTCATCGGTGATAATGAGAATGCCGTGACGTTGGCAAATATCCTGCACCATCGGCCAATAGCGCGGACCAGGCATGATCGCACCACCGGATGACCCATTGATCGGCTCGCAGACAAAGGCTGCAATCGTATCCGGTCCCTCGGCCAGAATGATGTCTTCCAGAGCTTTGGCTGCTGCAATGTCAAAATCGGGGTGATGTCGTCCAAGTGGTGATCGAAGGCTGTAGGGCGTCGGCGCTCGGAGCGTATTGGTCATCACACTTTCAAACCCGACCTTTCGTGCTACATGCCCGCCGACAGCGAGAGTGAGTGCTGTAGTGCCATGATATGAAATGTCCCGCCCGATAATTTTAGTTCGCCGCGTTTCGCCCTTTGCATTGAAATGCTGCAAGGCGATTTTGAATGCGGCATCACAGGCTTCCGATCCGCCGCTGGCAAGCCACACACGTGTCAGATGCGATGGCAGCCAGACGCGACGCAACCTTTCGACAAGCCGTTTGCGCTGAGGTGTTGTGAAGGGCGGGATCGCATAGCTCATGGAGACCATTGCAGCGGCTGTCGCATCGGCAACTTCTTTGCGGCCATGCCCGATGTTAGAAATAATGGCACCGCCGCTAGCGTCCAGAAGAGTTCTCCCGTTGCTCAGATAGAGTTTGCGACCTTCGGCATGATCAACATCAATGACATTCGGGTTTGGTACAAAGGGCCAAGGTTGATCGGACATACAAGCTTCCTAGACTGGTCTAAAGACCCGCAAATGTATTACAGGCTGAAGGCTTGCCACTATCATATCCGCGTCTCAGCCACTCCATCCGCTGCGCGCTGGAGCCGTGGGTAAAGCTATCCGGCATGACACGCCCTTGTGAACGACGCTGCAATGTGTCGTCGCCGATTGCATTGGCAGCGCGCAATCCGTCTTCGATATCATTGCGATCAATCACGATGGCGCCGCCCGAAGCCGCTCCCGCATTTGCCGCCCAGACACCAGCGTAACAATCCGCCTGAAGCTCTAGGGCAACAGAATAGCGATTGGCTTCCGCTTTGCTTGATGCGCGCTTTTGTGCGGCCTGCACTTTGGCCGATGTCCCCAATACCGTCTGAACATGATGTCCGACCTCATGTGCAATCACATAGGCTTTGGCGAAATCGCCGGGTGCGCCAAAGCGGGTGGAGAGTTCGTTGAAGAAATCGAGATCGAGATAGATGCGCTCGTCTAGCGGGCAATAAAATGGCCCCATGGCGGATTGGCCCATGCCGCAGCCGGTACCAGTGGCTTGGGTATAGATCACCAGTGGTTGTGGACGGCGATAGGGGATGGCATTGCCTTCAAGTAATCCGGTCCATACGCGTGTAGACGAGGTGAGGATGACATCGACAAATTTGCCGGCCTGATCCTCTGGTGTCCCGCGTTGACCTTCGGCTTGTGTGTAAGGGGTGCCGCCTCCGCCCTGATCCATCGCACCGATCAAAGTGGCCGGGTCAATACCGAAGACAAAATAGCCGATCAGCAAAATTGCGACGCCACCAAGTCCGATACCACCGCCGCGTGATACCCTAGGCCGCATGCCACGCCGGTCTTCGATATTGCCGCCGCGTTCTCCGTCTTCCCAGCGCATCATGCCCTCATCAGCTGTTCTTATATTTTTCAGTATGGCCTAAGCGCGGCTCCGCTTCCATGCGGCATCGCTCCATCGTATGGTTCGGCTATCTGGAGGTTTATCTTGAAAATTGTTGTTGTAGGCGCCGGTATTGTTGGCGTGACCACCGCATATGAACTGGCCGAGCGCGGGCATCAGGTGACATTGCTGGACGGCCGCAACGCGGCCGGACTGGAAACGAGCTTTGCAAATGGTGGACAGCTAAGCGCCAGCGAGGTCGCACCTTGGGCCGGACCAGAAGTTCCTTGGCTTGTGATGCGCTGGCTTGGCCGCGTAGATGCACCGTTCCGCTTGAAGGTGAAGCCCGATCCTGAACAATGGTTGTGGCTTTGGCGTTTTCTCTTGAGGTGTCGTGCTTCGGCTCGCGCTGAACGTTTGCTACCCAATCTGGGGCTGGCACTTCTGTCGCGTGCTCGTATGGACGCGATAGCGGCGAAGTTCGATAATGATCCCATCGATTTCGACGAGAAACGGGCAGGTATTCTTCAGGTTTTCCATCACGAGGCAGGATTGAGGAATGCCGCCTTATCCATCGATGAGATGGATAAGGCCGGTCTTCCCCAACGTGTTTTGACGCCCCAAGAAATTGTGGATCTGGAGCCCGCGCTTGGTCCGACCGTGGAGCAGGGGGGGGTCGTGGGCGGTCTTTTTTGTGAGGGAGACCGCAGCGGAGACGCTCATAAATATACAAAGGCTCTGGCCGAGCGAGCGCAGAAAATCGGTGTGGCTTTTGTTTCTTCTGCCGAAGTCACGGGTTTTGATATGCAGGGCGACCGGCTGACAGGTGTCCGGACACGGGCATGGAATTTCGACGCCGATGCTGTTGTGTTGGCTGCCGGCGTTGGTACGGCGCGGTTGGCGCGTATGGTCGGGCTGCGCCTGCCCGTCTATCCGCTCAAGGGTTATTCGGTGACCTTGCCTGTCGATGGGCTTTTGGCCCCGCAGGTGAGTATGACTGACGAGGCTCGCAAGGTTGTCGTCTCAAGGTTGGGGAACCGGCTTCGTATTGCAGGCACAGCCGAAATCAGCGGCTACGATACCGAATTGGAAATGCCTCGTGCTCATTCGGTGCTAAACGCAACCATGGCGCTTTTCCCGCAGATGGAAGAGGTCAGAGATCAGGCTGAGTTCTGGACTGGATTGCGCCCGATGAGCTCGGATGGCAGCCCAATTCTTGGGCAGGCGGGCCGATTCAAAAACCTCTATCTGAACACCGGTCATGGTTCACTTGGCTGGACAATGGCCGCCGGAAGCGCCTCTGCGGTTGCAGATCAGGTCTGCGGCGCGGCGTCGCAATTTGACCTAAGCCCTTTCAGCATAAAGAGATTTTACTTCACCTGATAGCTGGAAATGAGGCCTTTTTGTGCAATGCACAAAAACCACTTGACGGTAGGGCTATTGCCCCTTATTTCATTGTGCAACGCACAAATTCATCGACTTGGTTTGTGCATCGCGCTGCACACTAAAGCAGCGCCCCCGCAAAGCAGGAGATTTTAGATGACTGAAGCGACCACAGCCCCCAAAGCCAAGAAGACCACAAAAGCCAAACCGGCTGCTGCCAAGAAGCCCGCTGCTTCGAAAGCTGCTCCCAAGAAGGTGAAGACCCCCATCGAACTGGCTCAGGGCATCATCACTGAACTCACACGTACCAATTACGAAGAAACCGTCGAAACAGCCAAGGCTGTTATGAAATCCGGTGACATTCGTTCGGCTGTCGAACTGCAGAGCGAATTCGTTCGTGCCTCGCTGAAGCGCAATATCGATGCTGCCCGCGAAATCAACGAGCTCGCCGTGTCGGCCGTGCGTGAAGCCACAGCACCTTACGCCGCCAAGTTCACGGAAGCTTTTGAAAAGCTCCGCGCCGCCTAATTTGGCGCTACGATCTCTAGCTAGTCCTGTTGCGTAAAAGCCCGCCCCTTTGTTGAGGGGCGGGCTTTGTATTTTCGATACGCAAACGTTTCGCGTGTCAGTCGGCGCGAGCAGCCAGACGCTGTCGAAGTGAGAGCACCGGCGTCTTGCCGTCAGCGCTTGTCTGATAGGCATAGGTGAATGTAGCCAGAGCATCGGCATAGGCTTCCGGAGTAATGTCGTCGCCGACTTCCAGTGCATCAAAGCCAACGCGCTTCATGTAATTGAACTGGTCGCGCAACACGCCGCCCACAGCGCGTACTTCACCTTTGAATCCGAAGCGGTCACGCAGCATACGCGCATAAGAATAGGCGCGTCCGTTGCGATAGGTGGGGAACTCCAGCGCAACAAGATCCAGGCGGTCCAGATAGTCCGCAATCGGTGTCGGCTCCTGTCCGCTTTTCAGGCGAATGCCGAGCTTGTCCTTGCGTGCAAGAAGCGCATTCTGATCGGTATTGAAGCGTTCAAGACTGACAATGACAGGGCCACTTGCAGGCAGCGCATCATCATCGCCAAGCGTTGTCCATTCGTCTGTAATGAACGCGTCGTTCTTAATGAGCTGCATAGAGTTTATCCTTGAACGGCTGAACACCGACGCGACGGTAGGTGTCGATGAAGATTTCGCCGTCTTGGCGCAGTTCCATATAGATGTCGATTATAGTCTCAATCGCATCGATAATTTCGGCTTCTGTGAAAGCGGGGCCGACAATGTCGCCAATGGCGGCCGTCTCGTCAGCCGCGCCGCCCAGTGTCACCTGATAATATTCGACGCCTTTTTTGTCCACGCCAAGGATGCCGATATGGCCGACATGGTGATGGCCGCAGGCATTGATGCAACCGGACATGTTGACGTGTAAGCGGCCGATATCCTGCTGGCGCGCAATATCCTGAAAACGCTCGGACAGGCGCTGCGCAATCGGGATCGAGCGGGCATTCGCGAGGTTGCAATAGTCCAGACCGGGGCAGGCGATCTGGTCGGTGATCAATCCGATATTTGCCGTTGCAAGATCATGCGCCTTTAAGGCTGTGTACACTTCGAAGAGGTCACGTTTGCGGACATGGGCAAGGCAGAGGTTTTGTTCATGGGCTGCGCGCACTTCCGAGAAAGCGTATTTGTCAGCAATGTCTGCAATGGCATCCATCTGGTCAGCCGAGCAATCGCCTGGTGTAAGGCCAACGGGCTTGAGTGAAATATTGACGATGCTGTAGCCCGGCATTTTGTGTTCTGACACATTGGACTTCATCCAGTCGGCAAAGCCCTTGTCCTTGGCAATCAGAGCGTCGATTTCCGGCACATCGTCGGAAAGGTCTTCCCAAGCGGGCGGCGCAAAATATTGCTGAATGCGGGCGACTTCATCGTCGGGCAGATTCAAAGCCCCGCGGGCTTTGATTTCTTTGAACTCTTCCTCGACCTGACGACGAATCTCATCGACACCGGCCTCGTGGATTAGAATTTTGATGCGTGCTTTGTAGGAATTGTCACGGCGTCCGAACATGTTATAGACGCGAAGAATAGCTTCCAGATAACCAAGCAAATCTTCACGCGTCACAAAGTCCGAGACTTTTTTGCCAATAATGGGCGTGCGGCCAAGTCCACCACCGGCCCAGACCTCATACCCGATTTCGCCAGCCGCGTTTTTAACGACCTGAACGCCGATATCATGCACGCGAATAGCGGCACGGTCATGCTCTGTTGCGGATACGGCAATCTTGAATTTGCGCGGCAGGTAGGAAAATTCAGGATGGAAGGTAGACCATTGGCGGATCAATTCGCAAATGACGCGGGGGTCTTCAAGTTCGCCCGGCGCGGCACCGGCATGATGGTCCGAAGTCGTGTTCCGAATGCAGTTACCCGATGTCTGGATGCAATGCATTTCGACCGAAGCAAGCTCTTCCAGAATGGCTGGCACATCCTTCAGCGCAGGCCAATTCAGTTGGAGGTTCTGGCGTGTGGTGAAATGGCCATAGCCTTTGTCATACTTGCGTTCAATCTCCGCAAGTTTGCGAACCTGTCGTGAACCCAGTGTGCCATAGGGAATGGCAATGCGCAGCATGTAGGCGTGCAACTGCAGATAGACGCCATTCATCAAGCGGAGTGGCTTGAAGTCGTCTTCCGCCAATTCGCCGGACAGTCGGCGCTCCACCTGTCCGCGAAATTGCGCGACACGCTCGTTCACCATCTGCTGATCGAATTCATCATACCGGTACATGATACGTCCTATTCAATGTTGACTGTTCACACCTGAAGCTCAGGAGTGAACGCCATCAAGCTCTGCCTGTTTGCCAAGATCCGCGCGTACTGTCGGACCGGCTTGACGGATCGCTTCGCGCACGCTGGCGGCGCGGATACCCGTGTCGGCTTGTTCGATTTCAAAGAGGTATATGTCCACGACGAGCACATCCGGATCGAGAAATTTGAGCGCGCGTGCGAGCAGGGCCTCCGCCGCTTCTTTGCCATCAGCCACTTCGGCGTTTTGCAACGATTCAGACCATTCATTGGTCTTGGTCAGATAGACAACAACGCCGTCTGACAGGCGATTTGCCGTGACAGCCTGAAACTGGGCACCTTTGCGCGAATGTTGGGCCAAAATGCCCTCCTTCAAACTCTGGATATGAGAAAGCTTGCCCGTCTGCGGACCCCTCTCAAGTTGAGCGTAACATGGGATTTTTTATAAAGCGCGTCAACCGGAGTGTGAAAATATATTATTACCAATATTTATAAGTGAAATTGGCTATTTTTGGCTTGTTTCTGCCAATTTTAAATCGTTGAGCCTTCACGTCTGATAGCACTTTCATGCCAGTGCCGCAGCAGGCGGTTTTCGGCCCACGAAAGGGCAAAGAAGATCACAATACCGAGAACGGAGAGCAGCAGGAGGGCCGCGAACATTTTGGGAATATCGAGCCGGTTGCCTGCCTCGATGATCCGCCAGGCAAGGCCGGTCGAAGTGCCTGATCCGGCAACGAATTCAGCCACGACAGCACCGATAAGGGCAAGCCCGCCCGAGATTTTCATGCCTGCCAGCATATAGGGCAGGGCGGAAGGCAGCAGGAGTTCGCTCAGCACTTGCCAGCGGCTGGCACCATAGAGCCGGAAGAGGTCGCGCAGATTGTGGTCGGCAGAGCGCAGGCCAAGTGTCGTATTGGACAGGATCGGGAAGAAGGCCACGATCCAGGCGATGATGAGCAGTGCTAGTTCCACGCGGTCATAGCCGACCCAGATCAGGATGAGCGGAGCAATGGAGACAACAGGCGTGACCTGAAGAATGACGGCATAGGGAAAGAGAGCGGCTTCGGCAATCCGGCTTTGTGAAAAGACAATAGCAATTCCGACACCGCCGATGACGGCGAGTGCGAAAGCAAGCAATGTGACGCGCAATGTGACCCAGAGCGATCCCATGAGCGATCCGAAATTGGCCATCAGGCTTTCTGCAATCCGGCTCGGCGCAGGCAAAACGAATTCCGGCACACCATTCAAGCGCACCAGAACCTCCCAGAGAAGAATGAATCCGACGCCGACGAGAAGCGGCACGAGAATACGAAGCGCGCGGGAATTTTCCATTACGCAGCTCCCGCTTCTTGTGGTCGCAGTGCATCGGAAATTCCGGCGCAATAGCCGAGATAGGAAGGCTTGGCACGAAAAGCGTGACCGCGCGGGAACGGCTCGTCAATTGTAATGTCGCGCAAGATGCGGCCCGGACGCGCACCCATGACCAGCACGCGTTCCGACAGATAGACAGATTCATAAACGCTATGTGTAACGAAAATCACGGTCCAGTTCTCTGCCTGCCATAAGGCAAGCAAATCATCGTCGAGCTTCTCGCGTGTGAATTCGTCAAGGGCTGCAAAAGGCTCGTCCATCAAAAGGACCGGCGGACGGGTGACGAGCGCGCGGGCAATCGAAACACGCATCTTCATGCCGCCCGACAATTCCCGCGGATAGGATTTTGCAAAATCAGTCAGCCCGACGCGCGACAGTGCATCCATAATCTGTGGTGCAACGTCTTTGGGCGACTTGCCTTTGAGCTTGAACGGCAGATAAACATTGTCGAACACGCTTGCCCAAGGCATTAGTGTTGCATCCTGAAAGACAAAGCCAATGTCATCAGGCCGTATTCCATTGTGGCCAGCCCAATCGATCTCGCCGCTGCTCGGCGCAATGAGACCGGCAACCATGCGCAACAAAGTGCTCTTGCCGCAGCCCGACGGTCCAAGCAGCGAGACGAATGAGCCTTGTGCTATCGACGTCGAAACGCCTTCCAGCGCAAGTGTGCCGTTATCATAAGTCTTGGAGATATGTTGAAGATCAATCAGCGGTGCTCTGGCCTCAATGCTCACGTCGCCGTCCTTACTTCTTCATCAAATCCGCTTTGAGGTCGTTGCCGACGCCCTGATTGACGAACTCAAGTGTGAAGGCGCTATGCACATCGATGTCGGAGGGAAAGACGCCCGTGCCCGACATTTCATCATAGAAGGACTTCCAGCGTTCTTCCGTCATGGCGCCGATACCCAGTGTTTCGGTGTCCCCGCTATCGACAATGCCATATTGTTTCAATGTCGCAAGGCCATGCGCGAGAAGCGCATCGGTCATTTCAGGATTGTCTGCTTTGATCAGTTCATTGGCGGCGGTGTTGTCACCATAGAGATATTCGACCCAACCTCTGATGCTGGCATCGACAAACTTCTGAACAACATCGGGATGCTCGGCGATCATATTATCGGTAGCCATGATGAAGGCGGCATAGCCCGGATAGCCATTGTCTGAAAGCAGGAAGACCTGTGGTTTGAATTTGCCTTGTTGCTCGATCGTATATGGCTCGGATGAGAGGTAGCCTTCCTGAATGGCCGACTTGTCTGTGAGGAAGGGAGCAAGGTTGAACGTGTACTTGCGGATCTGGTCGTCGGTGAAACCGTATTTGGCTTTGAGCCATTGCCAGAAGGAACCGACAGTCGCATCTGCGACAAGGATCGGTTGACCCTTCATATCGGCAATTGATTTTATATCGTCACGCGGATGCGTTACGAGAACCTGCGGGTCTTTCTGGAAGCTTGCCATGACGGCTTTCGAGCCTGCTTTGGCGGCGACCACATTCATCGGGATAAAGCTGTTGGAGCCCATGCCGAACTGGATCGTATGCGTGGCAAGAAGCTGCGGCACGTTCACGCCGGGACCGCCCTGCTGGATTGTGACATCCAGTCCGGCGTCTTTGTAATAACCGCGAGCCAGCGCCTGATAGAAGCCGCCATGCTCGGCCTGCGCCTTCCAGTCGGTTGCGAAAGTGATAGGCGTTGCGCCGCTGTCGATTTTCTTGCCTGGTCCGATGACAAGAATGATGAGCGCGGCAACAATGACAATGGCGCCAAGTCCAGCAATGAGCAGTTTGCGATTCATCTCGATTGGCCTCTGCCTAAGCGATTGATTTCGGCGCAATGCTAGCAGCGGTTCAGGAGGGAGGCCAGAGGCAGTTGATCGAAACTAGTTGCCGCCCGCGATGTTCGACAAAAGCAGGATGGTGGCCAAATGCATGATGCAAGCGCCGGTGATGGTTCCGGCTATCCAGAGCGGTGCGGTCTTCATGGACGCGGCCCCGGCAAGAGGTCGCGTGCAGCATAGGCGGCGCGTGCATAGGGGTTTGTGGAAGTGAGTGAGGCATTGCCTGAGAATGACTCGTTACGAAGTACGATATAGGCAGAGCCGAGGCCGATGGTGACGGCAAGTGCAAAGCTTGCGGTGAATTTGAGAAAGGCTTTCACGATGGCCCTCTTTGGCTGGATCAATATTTAATCAGTTGGCTGACAATTCTTCTCGCTTCATTTCCAGTTCGAGCCATTGCTCTTCAGCCTGTTCGAGCTCGATGCGGATCGCATCGAGTTTTGCAGTGATCCGCGCAAAGCCATTCGGGTCGCGACTATAGAGATCGGGATCGGCTAACTGGCTTTCGAGTTTTGCGGCATCGTCTTGAAGCTTTGGCATTTTGGTCGAGAGTTCGTCGAGAAGACGCGTCTCCTTGTAGGAGAGTTTGGTCTGAGATTTGGCGGAGCGCTCGGTCTTGGAGGAAGAGGATTCTGCCGTGCGCGCTACGGTCTCGGCTTTGATACGATTGCGCTGGAAGGTCTGCCAATCGGAGTAGCCGCCGGGATATTCTTCGGTGGAACCCGAGCCGTCCAGCGCGATGACGGAGCTGACAACACGGTCGAGAAAGTCGCGATCATGGCTCACAAGAAGAACAGTTCCATCATAATCAGTGAGCATTTCCTGCAAAAGATCGAGCGTTTCCATGTCGAGATCGTTCGTTGGCTCATCAAGCACAAGAAGATTGGAGGGTTTTGCTAATGCCCGGGCGAGGATAAGCCGGCCTTGCTCGCCGCCCGAAAGTGCTTTGACGGGTTGTCGCGCCTGCGCCTCGCGAAACAGGAAATCCCGCAAATAGGAAACCACGTGGCGCGGCTGCCCGCGCACCATGACCTGATCGCCACCGCCTTCGCATAGCGTGTCCCAGAGTGTGGCTTCGGGGTCGAGCGAGGCGCGGTTCTGGTCGAGGATAACTGGTGTGATATTTGTCCCCAGTCTCAGCGTGCCGGTGTCGGGGGATAAAATTCCCATGAGCATTTTGAGGAGTGTGGACTTGCCCGCACCATTGGGACCGATGAGGCCGACTTTATCCCCGCGCATAATGCGGGTGGAGAAATCCCCGATAATTGTACGGTCGCCAAACGACTTGGAGATGTTCTTGGCTTCGATGACCAATGTGCCCGACGCCACACCTGTCTCGACGGCCAGCGCGGCACGTCCCGTCTGGGCGATGGCTTGCGCGCGGTCGGCCCGCATGGAATGGAGACGACGCAGGCGACCCTGATTGCGCTTGCGGCGTGCTGAGATGCCCTCACGCGACCACTGGGTTTCCTGAAGGATGAGACGGTCGAGCTTGTGCTGGACGACTTCCTCTTCGGCCAAGATCTGCTCGGTCCATTCCTCGAACATGCCGAAGCCCTTGTCGAGACGGCGCACCGTGCCGCGATCGACCCAGAGGCAACCGGCTGTGAGGCGGCGCAAGAAGGCGCGGTCATGCGAGATGAGAACGAAGGCACCGCGAAATTGCGACAAGCGATCTTCCAGCCATTCAATAGAGGGCAGGTCGAGATGGTTGGTCGGCTCGTCGAGCAGGAGGATGTCGGGATCGTCGGCCAGAACGCGGGCAATGGCGGCCTTGCGGGCCTCGCCGCCCGAAAGGTTGGCGGTGGAGCGTTGCGGATCGAGACCCAGCTCGTCCAGCACGGCCTCGCCCTGATGAGGTTCGGCGCCACCGGCGGTCACATAATCGAGAATTGTGGCGGCCCCGCCGAAATCGGGAGACTGGTGGAGATAGGCCACGCGGGTGCCCGGCTGGAGAAACCGCTCGCCGCCATCGGGATCGACCAAACCGCCTGCAATCTTGAGCAGGGTGGACTTGCCCGCCCCGTTGCGACCGACAAGACAGAGCCTGTCGCCCGGCGCGAGCGCAAAGCCCGCTCCGTCGATCAGAACCTGATCGGCGAAAGCAACACGTATGTCGCGAAGGGCGAGAAGCGGTGGGGCCACGGGGAGGTACCGGACTTGTGTGGAAACTGCCGTCTGTATGGCCCATCAGGCGCTGTGAGGCAATGGCGGAGCGGAGATTACTAAGGAGAAATACCTGAAGGTCGGGGAGAAAACTTTAAACGTATTTTTACTGTATCTGGTGGAGTATCCGCTTTCGGCAAAGTCCCAGATTTTGCCGACGCTGCGGGGGCGACGCAGCGAAGACAGGTTGTTCGGGGGGATTATTCAGGAACCGGACATGGCCAAACAAGTTATTCGTCCCACGGGCAGGGAAAGTCCCTTTAATGACGACGAGATCATCGTCTCCAAAACCGATCTCAAAGGCCATCTCACATATACAAATGATGTATTCTTGAGGGTATCGGGCTATAGCGCGGCCGAGATTATCGGCAAGCCGCATAGCATCATCCGGCATCCCGATATGCCGCGTTGCGTTTTCAAAATGCTGTGGGACACGATCCAGGCCAAAGGCGAGATCTTTGCCTATGTCGTCAATCTGGCGTCGAACGGCGATCATTACTGGGTGCTGGCCCATGTCACGCCGAGCTTTGACGCGTCGGGCAACGTGGTTGGCTATCACTCCAACCGTCGCAAACCCGATCCTGAAAAACTGCAAAAAATCATCCCGCTCTATGCCGATCTGCTCAAGCGCGAAGGCGAAGTCGCCAATCGCAAGGACGGCATGCATAAAGGCCATGAGTTTATGATGAACATCTTGAAATCGAAGGGAGTGGAATATGACGAATTTGTCCTCACTCTCTAAAGCGCTTGCCCTGATCGGGGTCGCTGGTCTGGTGACTGTGATCCAGGTCATTCTCTGCGCGACCGGCCTTGAAAGAAGCCCGGTGGCATATGCTGGCGGATCGCTATTGGCTGTAGCATTCCTCGGGGGTGCCGTATTCTACATGATGCAACTTTCCGCCAAGTTGAACCGTGCGGCAGCTGTGTGCACACAAGCAGCTCGCGGCAATCTGGAAGCCCGTATTCTGGAACTGCCTGATGGTGGTGCCATGGGTGCGATCCAGACCGGCATCAACAACATGCTCGACATTTCCGATGCATTCGTGCGTGAAGCGTCGGGTTCTGCCGATTATGCCTCCAAAGGCAAGTTCTTCCGCAAGGTGCTTCTGAAAGGGCTTCCCGGTTCTTTCTACAATGCAGCCCAAACGCTGAACGCATCGACCGAAATGACAGAGCGCAAAGTGCGCGAGTTTGCCGGTTTTGCAGATAGCTTCGAAGCCAGTGTCGGTGTGGTGATGGAGCAGGTGAGCAGCTCGGCGCTGGAAATGCGCGGTGGTGCCGAAACCATGTCGCGTAATGCCGCCAGCACTAGCGAGCAGGTGTCTTCTGCCGCGACGGCTACGTTGCAGGCTTCCGCCAATGTCGAAACCGTGTCAGCGGCAGCCGAGGAGCTTTCAAGCTCGGTGACCGAAATCACACGGCAGGTTATGCGCTCCAGCACCATCGCACGCGAAGCTGTGGGCCATGCCGACCATACCAATACGACCGTGCAGGGGCTGGCAGAAGCAGCGCAACGTGTGGGCGATGTGGTGACGCTGATTTCCGACATTGCCGCCCAGACCAATTTGCTGGCGCTTAATGCGACCATCGAAGCGGCGCGTGCGGGCGATGCGGGCAAAGGCTTTGCTGTGGTCGCTGGCGAAGTGAAATCACTGGCCTCACAGACGGCGCAAGCCACCAAGGATATTTCGGATCAGGTCGGAGCGATCCAGAATGTCACGGCAGAAGCTGTCGAGATGATCGGTGCCATTGGCAAGACGATCCGCGAGATAGATGAAATCGCAACCATGATTGCATCCGCCACAGAACAGCAGGCAGCAGCCACACAGGAAATTGCCCGCAATGTGATGGAAGCCGCTCAGGGCACATCCGATGTGTCGGAACGGATCGAGACTGTGCGGGGAGCCGCCGTGGAGACCGGTGACTCTGCGCAAGGGGTTTTCGATGCGGCAACGGCATTGTCGCAGCATGCCGAAAAGCTGAAAAAAGACATTGCTGACTTTATGGAGCGTGCCAAAGCTGCTTGAAGCAAAAGAAACGCCCAAGCCAAGACATCAGATAAAAAGGCGATCCGAAAGGGTCGCCTTTTTTCGTGGTCGGTAATGCATTGGGAAACTCAGCGCGGACGTCCGCCGCCGAGTTTCAATCCGTGTTCTTCCGGCTGACGCCCTGCGCTGAAATTGCCATCATCGGGCATGTCGAGACGAGGCGCGACATTGAACAATTCGGCAAGGCTGGACAGGAAACTCTTGATCGGCGCATTGGCTTCCTGACGGATAGCGGGCGGGGTCGAAGTGGCACCCGCCAGCGCGACAGGCGGAACACCTTTCTGAGAAGCGGCCATGTAATTGCGCCATGCAGGGGCTGCGAAATTGCCACCCGATGCGCGTCCTGTCGGGCTGTTATCATCATTGCCGAACCAGACGCCTGCGGTTTCACTGCCCGTATAGCCGATGAACCACGCGTCGCGATATTCCTGACTGGTGCCGGTCTTGCCCGCGACCTGTCTGTCACGCAAAGCCGCATGACGTCCTGTGCCATTGGTGACAACCTGATGCATCATATAGTTCATCGTCCGCGCTTCGGATGCGGGAATGACCCTGATCTTGGCGGGTGTGTTCTTGTAAAGTGTCTCGCCGCTCATATCGGTGATTTCGATGATGCCGAAAGGCACGGCCCGCTCGCCATCGGTGCTGAAGGTGGAATAGGCCGACGTCAGCTCCAGAAGCGTGACTTCCGAACTGCCAAGCGCGATAGAGAGATTGGACTCGATGGGCGATGAAATGCCGAGCCGCGCGGCCATGCTGGCTATGGCGCTGACGCCGACGCGCTCGCCAAGTTTGACGGCCACTGTGTTGATGGAGCGTGCCAATGCCTCGGTGAGCGTGACATTGCCCGCATATTGGTTTGTCTCGTAATTCTGGGGTGCCCATTCGCCCATCACGACGGGCGAATCCGTGACCACCGTGGCGGGTGTGAAGCCTTTTTCCAGCGCGGTGAGATAGATGACGGGCTTGAAGGCGGAGCCTGGCTGGCGCTCTGCCTGCGTGGCGCGGTTGAACTGGCTTTCCAGATAGGATTTGCCGCCAACCATGGCGAGAATGGCACCATTGGAACCAAGCGCGATGGCAGCGCCTTGTGTGACTTTGCGGTCCGTACCCTTTTTCAAGGCTTGTGCAATTGCGTCTTCGGCGGCGCGCTGACGTTTTGGATCAAGCGTGGTGCGCACGATGAGGCGGCCTTGCGCCTCGGGCAAGAGCTGCTCCACCTCGGCGGCCACCCAGTCGATGAAATATTGCGGACCGTCGCGGCGGCCATGCGCAACAATGGTGGCGGGATGCTCGCGCGCACCGGAGACTTCCTTCTCGGTGAGATCACCGTTGGACACCATGCGGTCGAGCACGACACCGGCCCGTGCGCGGGCAAGTTCCAGATTGTTTGTGGGCGCGAAACGCGAGGGCGCTTTGGGCAGACCGGCGAGAACAGCGGCCTCTGCAAGCGAGACATCGCGGGCGCTTTTGCCGAAATAGTAATGTGCGGCGGCATCAATGCCGTAATTGCCCGCACCCATATAGACGCGGTTGAGATAGGTCGTGAGGATCTCGTTCTTCGTATAATTGTTTTCCAGCCAGAGCGCGATCAGGGCTTCCTGCGCTTTGCGCCATAGCGTGCGGTCGCTGTCGAGATAGAGGTTTTTGGCAAGCTGCTGGGTGATGGTGGAGCCGCCTTCGACAAAGCGACCGGCCCGCAAATTGACCCATGTGGCCCGCAAGAGGCCGCGCCAATCCATGCCGAAATGGTCATAGAAGCGCCGGTCCTCGGTGGCGAGGAAGGCTTTGACGAGATAGGGCGGCAATTCGCCAAGCGGCACAACGGGCGCCATGGTGCCGCCGCGAGCACCGATTTCCTTGCCATCGGCATCGAGCACGGTGAGCGCCAAAGTGGCGGCGGGACCGGCCTCCATGTTCTTTTTCAGATGCGGCAGCGTGATCGTGACAAGCATGAGCGCGGCCAGAATGCCGGCTGTGAGCCCGAACGTGACAAGGCGCAACCAGAGCGGACGACGCTTGCGGCGCGGCTTTGCAGACGCGCCATCGGCATCTGTGCCGGTGTCATCGTCTTGCTGGTCGTGCTCTGTCTGGTCGTTATGTGACAAGGTTAATCTGTCCCCCGGAATGCGGAATGGCCTTATGTGACAGGCAAGCTTTGTGCCGGATGCACCGACCGCAAATCCGCCACTTCAACTCCTATGCGCCTGCATTGGGGCAGGAATTGGGACAGGTCGGCACTTATTTGTGTCAGGGAGAGACAAAAGGGCAGGTGGCGGGGCTTGACCGGCACGGGGCTTCGGGGGCATGTCATGCGACCATGAGCAAGCCGGACCTTGAACCCTTCTGGAAGCGCAAGACGCTTCAGGAAATGAACCGCAAAGAGTGGGAATCGCTCTGTGACGGCTGCGCCAAGTGCTGCCTTGTGAAGCTCGAAGACGAAGACACGCTGGAAATCGAGTTTACCAATGTCGCCTGCAAGCTGCTCGACTGCACGAGCTGCAAATGCATGGACTACAAGAACCGCCAGAAACATGTGCCCGACTGCGTGAAACTCTCGGCAGATGTGATCGACGAATTGCACTGGATGCCGCCTTCCTGCGCCTACCGGCTGATCTCGGAAGGCAAGGACCTGCCGGACTGGCATCCGCTGGTGTCGGGCGAGATGGAAAGCGTGGTGCGGGCGGGCATGTCGGTGAGCGGCCGCGCGGTGCCCGAAGACGATATCAATATGGATGACATTTGCGACTATATCGTCGAGTGGCCCAAATATATCGCTGACTAATTGTGAGATGGGGAGATATCCCCAGTTAACAGCGATGCGCTGCATCCCCACCTATGATCCATCTCCAGAACTGTGCCCGGACATTTAGCTCTGTAAGCAGAATTAATCTGGCGAAACGAGATATCCCCACTTCACAAGCGCAACGCTTCAACCCATCTTGAAGTCCATATGCAGAAGAGTGTCAAAAAGAAGAAACCCGCCCTCGACGAAGGCGGGCTGGACTGGCCTGCAATCAAACGGCGCTATGACGACCATAATGTGCCGCTGACGCAGATTGCCGATGATCTGGGCGTGACGTGGCAGAAGCTCGCCAATTATGCCGGACGCGCAGGCTGGACCTTGCGGCAGAAAAAGACCGAGGCCCGCAAAGCCTCCGACCTGATGAGCGCGGCGCTGATGCCGACCAAGCTGGCGGCACGGCTGAAGCGGCTGATCGCCCGCGAGATCGACGCGATAGAAGCAGAACATCTTGAAGACCGGCCAGCAGCCGAACGCGAGCGCGATGCGCGGCGTCTGGCCTCGCTGGTGCGCTCGCTGGACAAATTGAATGACATCAAGGCCAGTAAAAACAGCCACAAGAAAAAGCCCGATGCGACAAAGCAAAGCGACACAGACCTGCGTGCCGAGCTTGTCCGCCGCATCGCTCGCCTTGATGGCACCGCAGGCCAGGACAAGCTTTGTGGAAAGCCTGAGCAAGAAGGAAATCAACTGGCTGAATGACCACTGGCCGTTCTGGGCGCGGCCTGACCAATTGCCGCCCGATGCGCCATGGACAACATGGCTGGTGCTGGGCGGGCGCGGGGCGGGAAAGACACGCGCAGGCGCCGAATGGGTGCGGGCGCTGGTGGATGAGGGCATGGCAGGCCGCATCGCGCTGATCGGCGAGACATTGGGCGATGTGCGCGAGGTGATGATCGACGGGCCGTCGGGCCTGACGCAATTGAGTGACACGAACAGGCCGCGCTATGAGACATCGCGCAAGCGGCTGCTCTGGCCCAATGGCGCTGTGGCACAGGCTTTTTCGGCCTCCGAACCCGATGGATTGCGCGGGCCGCAATTTGATGCCGCATGGGCAGACGAAGTGGCCAAGTGGCGCTATGCGGAAGCGACATGGGACATGCTGCAATTTGGCCTGCGGCTGGGCGACAACCCGCGACAGGTGGTGACGACAACGCCGCGCCCTGTGCCGATTATCAAGCGGCTGCTGAAAGACGAGCGCACGAAAGTGACGCGGGCCAGCACCTATGAGAACCGCGCCAATCTGGCGGATGCTTTTTTCCGCTCGGTGATCAGCCGCTATGAAGGCACGCGGCTGGGACGGCAGGAACTGGACGCGGAACTGATCGAGGATAATCCCGATGCGCTCTGGGCACGCGGCGGGCTGGACGAGCAGCGTGTGAGCCGCGCGCCGGAACTCAACCGCATTGTCGTGGCGGTGGACCCGCCCGCAACGAGCGGTCCGAATGCGGATGAATGCGGCATCGTGGTGGCAGGACGCGCCGCCGATGGTCGCGCCTATGTGCTGGATGACAGGTCCATGGGCGGGCTGACGCCGCTGACATGGGCAAGCCGCGCGGCCAAGGCCTTTCGCGACTATGAGGCAGACCGGATCGTGGCTGAAAGCAATCAGGGCGGCGAGATGGTGTCCACCATTCTGCGGCAGGTGATGCCTGCGGCCCCTGTGAAACTGGTGCGGGCAACGCGGGGCAAATGGCTGCGGGCCGAACCTGTGGCTGCGCTTTATGAGCGAGGACTGGTGAGCCATGTGGGCGCATTGGCGCAACTGGAAGACCAGATGTGCGACTTCGTGCCGGGCACAGGCAAAAGCCCCGACCGGTTGGATGCGCTGGTCTGGGCTTTGAACGAATTGATGCTGGGAAATAACACCGCACCCATGATGCGGCGGCTGTGAGGAAAGAAAATCGATGCAGAAAAGCCCGACACTCTGGACGCGCCTCAAATCGCGCATGGCACCCGATGCGCCCCAGCAAAAAGCCAGTCGCACCGGCGCACTCTTTGCGCTGCACGGGCAGGGCGTGGCACGCTGGACACCGCGCGACTATGCCGAGCTGGCGCGCGAAAGCTATGAGCGCAATGCGGTGGCCTATCGCTGCGTGCGCATGATTGCCGAGGCGGCGGCGAGCCTCAACTGGATCGTCTATGAGGGCACGAAGGAGCTGACCACCCATCCGCTGCTCGATCTGCTGCATGAACCCAATCCGCATGAAAGCGGCACGGATTTGTTTGAAGCCTGGTACGGCTATCTGGAAGTGGCGGGCAATGCCTATCTGGAAATGGTGGAACTGGACGGCACGCCGCGCGAACTCTATGTGCTGCGCCCCGACCGCATGAAGATCGTGCCCGGTCGGCAGGGCTGGCCGGAAGCCTATGACTATAGTGTGGACGGGCGCACCATGCGCTTTGCCTGCGACCCGCTGCGCGGCAAAAGCCCGATCCTGCATATGCGCATGTTCCACCCGACCGATGACCATTATGGCATCAGCCCGCTGGAGGCAGCCGCCTTCGCCGTCGATATTCACAATGCGGCAGGCGCATGGAACAAATCGCTGCTGGACAATGCCGCACGCCCCTCCGGCGCACTCGTCTATAAAGGGCCGGACGGCAACGGTAATCTGAGCGAGGAACAATTCGGACGGCTGAAAGCGGAACTGGCGGATAATTATCAGGGCGCGGCCAATGCGGGCCGCCCGCTGCTGCTGGAAGGCGGGCTGGACTGGAAAGCGATGGGTCTGACGCCCAAGGATATGGATTTCATCGAAGCGAAAAACGCCGCCGCCCGCGACATCGCGCTGGCCTTCGGCGTGCCGCCCATGCTGCTGGGCATTCCCGGCGACAATACATTCTCGAATTATGCCGAAGCCAACCGCACTTTCTGGCGACAGACGGTGCTGCCACTGGCCAACCGCACAGCAAAAGGGCTGACCCGCTGGCTGGGCGCAAGCTGGGGCGAAGACCGACTGCGCCTCGGCTTTGACCTCGACGCGGTGGAAGCACTGAGCACGGAACGCGAGGCGCTATGGAACCGCGTGAGCGCTGCCGATTTCCTCAGCGAGGATGAGAAGCGCGAGGCGGTGGGCTATGGGGTGGGGAATTGATTTGAGCGCTGCACCCCCCACCCGGATCGCTGCGCTCTCCGACCTCCCCACAAGGGGGAGGTAAAAGGGATTTTTATATTACTCACTTACTTCACCTCCCCCTTGTGGGGAGGTCGAAAATTCCCCTTAGAATTTTCGGGTGGGGGTAGATGACGGGGACAACGGGATGAAACTCGGTGAACAATCAGGCTGGCGGATCGACCGGCATGTGCCGGTGGCGCTGGTGCTGACGATCATTCTGCAAACGGGCGCGGCATTGATGTGGTCGGGCGCGGCGGCAGAAAGACTGACGGCACTTGAATTGCGCTCTGCCCGCAATGACGAAGTGGTGGAACGCACCGCGCGGCTGGACGAACAGGCCAAGGCCATGCGGGCATCGCTGACACGGATCGAAGCAAAGCTGGATCAAGTGATTGCGGAGAGGTGATGCAAGACAAGACCCTCACCGCCTCTCCCAGAGGAAGAGGGTCATCAAGAGCTAAATTCAAGCACCCCACGGGGTGCTTTTTTATTGTCCAGAATTCAAAACCCACAGGAGGTCGCGTGAGCGAGCGGATGCAGAATATTGAGCACAAGGCGACGCGGGTGAATTTCAAGTCGGTGGGGGGGGACGGGAGTTTTGAGGGCTATGCGTCGCTGTTCGGCGCGGAAGATCTTGGCCGTGACATGGTAATGCCCGGTGCGTTTCGCACATCGCTGAAAAAGCGCGGGCAGAGAGGCGTGAAGCTGCTTTATCAGCATGACCCTGCCGAGCCTATCGGCTTCTGGACGACATTGGCCGAAGACCGGCGCGGGCTTTTTGTGCGCGGGCAATTGCTGGGCGATGTGGCGCGCAGCCGCGAAGTCTTGAGCCTGATGCGGGCAGGCGCGATTGACGGATTGTCTATCGGCTATCACGTGGTCAAGGCGCAGCAGGACCGCAAGACGGGTTTGCGCAGACTGACGGAAGTGGACTTGTGGGAAATCTCGGTTGTGACTTTTCCCATGTTGCCGCAAGCGCGTGTGAGTGCGGTGAAGACGGGTGCCCGTGTGACAGCGGGTGGGCCGAGTGTGGGCGTGGCGCGGGCATTCCGCCTGGCTTCGCAAATTTTCAAATCCTGACCAGACGATAAAGGAGCACCGATGAGTGCAATCGAGAAAGGCGTCCCGCGCATCGGGGCGTCACTGAAGACGCATGCCCGCAGCGCAAGTGACGGGCGAAAGCTGGAAACCAAAAGCGCCAATGGCATGCTGGAAACAAAAAGCACACCGGCGGCGCATGAGGTGCGCGACGCACTGGATGACTTCCTCGGCGCATTCGAGGATTTCAAACAGGCCAATGATGAGCGTCTCGACCAGATCGAACGCAAGATGAGCGCCGATGTGGTGACAGACGACAAGGTGGAGCGGATCAACCGTGCATTGGACCGCCAGAAAAAGACGGTGGACGAGCTGACACTGGCTTTTCAGCGGCCGGACATGAGCGGCGAGATGCAGACGCGTCTCGACCCCTCCAAGCGCGAACACAAACGCGCCTTTGACACTTATGTGCGCAAGGGCGAGACACACGAGCTGCGCCACCTCGAAGCCAAGGCACTCTCGGCCCAGTCCGATCCTGATGGCGGCTATCTGGTGCCTGCCGAAACCGAACGCATGATCGACCGCATCGTGTCGGAAGCATCGCCCATCCGCGCCATTGCGGGCGTGCGCCAGATCGGCGCGGCCAGCTACAAGAAACCCTTTGCCACGGCAGGCTTTGCCAGCGGCTGGGTGGGCGAGGCGGAAGGGCGCGTGCAGACCGACAGCGCACAGCTTTCCGAGATCGAGTTTCCGGCGATGGAACTCTATGCCATGCCGGCGGCAACCTCGACGTTGCTCGACGATGCGGCTGTGAATATCGACCAGTGGCTGGCCGAGGAAGTGCAGACCGCCTTTGCCGAACAGGAAAGCGCGGCCTTTGTGACGGGTGACGGCATCCGCCGCCCGCGTGGCTTTCTCTCCTATGACAAAGTGGCCGATGCTGACTGGAGCCATGGCAAGCTCGGCTATCTGCTGACCGGCTCGAACGGTGCCTTCTCCGCTTCGAACCCTGCCGATATTCTGATTGATCTCGTCTATGCGGTGAAGGCGGGCTATCGCGCCAATGGCCGCTTTGTGATGAACCGCGCGACGCAATCGGCGATCCGCAAGTTCAAGGATATTGACGGCAATTACCTCTGGCAGCCCGGCATTGCTGCCGGTGCCCCGCCGACGCTGCTCAACTATCCCGTGACAGAAGCAGAAGACATGCCCTCCATGACGACGGATGCCTGTGCGCTGGCCTTCGGCGATTTCAAACGCGGCTATCTGATCGTGGACCGGCTGGGCGTGCGCGTGCTGCGCGATCCCTATAGCTCGAAACCTTACGTGCTTTTCTACACGACGAAACGTGTGGGCGGCGGCGTGCAGAATTTCGAGGCGCTGAAACTTCTGAAATTCGGCACAGCGTAAGGAGGCGTGAAAGATGAAAGACCTGCATCACAATATCAAAACCGTGCAGACACTGGACCCCGCCGTGACAACGGCAAACCGTGCGGGCGCCCCTGTGGACCGCGCAGGTTTTGAAGCGGTGGAACATATCGTTCTCTTCGGTGCGAGCGGCGACACGCTGTCGGGCACGGTGAAAACGGATGTGAAACTGGAAGCCTCCGAAGACGGCAGCAACTGGGCCGCCGTGACAGATGCGAGCCATGTGCTGGGCGCATTGCCCGACGAGAACGGCATTTTCGCAAGCGTGGAGAGTGACGAGGCCGCACAGGTGGAATATCGCATCGGCTATGTGGGCCATGCCCGCTATAGCCGCGTAAGGCTTTTGCTTACTGGCACGCATAGCAATGGTACGCCTGTATCGGCGTTGGCTGTGCTGGGGGCAGCGCATGTGAAGCCGACAGCCTGACGGCTGTTTGCTTCGCGGATCTGCTCCGGCTTCCTGCCCCCCGGTGGCCGGAGCAGATATTTTTCAAACTATAATTTGGGTGAGACATGGCACTACATCTTTTGACGGGACCGGCGGGCGAGCCTGTGTCGCTGGCGGAGGCCCGCGCCTATCTGCGGCTGGATAATGAGACAGAGGACATGCTGCTGGGTGTGCTGATCACATCGGCGCGCATGGTACTGGAAGCAGACACACGCCGCGCCTTCATGACGCAAAGCTGGAAGCTGATCCTTGATAGCTGGCCTGTCACGAAAGTGGCATTGCCGCTGGCACCCGCAAGCGCGGTGACCGAAATCACTCTGGATGATGATGCGGTGACGGTGGCACCTGCCACATACGATGTGGCATTGGCCGGTGACGCGCCTTGCGTGATGCCAAGGACGACATGGCCGCAGCCTGTGAACCGTGTGGGCGGTATCGCGATCAGCTTCACCGCAGGATATGGCGGCGCTGGCGATGTGCCCGCACCGCTGAAACAGGCGATCCTGCTGCTGGTCGCGCATTGGTTCGACAATCGCGCACCTGTGGCATTGGGCGAAAGCGTGCATGAATTGCCGATAAGCGTGGCGGCGCTGGTGGCACCCTACCGGCGGGTGCGGCTGTGAACGCGGGGAAACTTCGCGAGCATGTGACCATCGAAACGCCAACCCGCAGCAATGACGGCGCAGGCGGGACGGATGTGACATGGGCCGCATTGGCAAATGTCCGGGCGGAGGTGACATCGCGCAGTGGCGCGGAAGCCGTGCTGGGCGAGAAGCTGGAGGCCCGGCAGCGCTACACAATCACCATGCGCTATCGCGATGATGTGACAACGGGCATGCGGGCCTTGTGGCGCGGCATTGCATTGAACATTCGCGCGGTCAGCGATCCCAACGGACGGCGACAATGGCTGGAATTGTCAGCCGAAGGCGGTGTCGCATGAGCCGGGACATGGCGGCCTCCGCCGATCTGGCTTTGCAGGCGGCGATCTATGCGCAGCTTGCAGCCGATAGCGATGTGACAGCGCTGGTGGCGTCCCGCATCTATGACAATGTGCCCGGCGACACGGGCTTTCCCTATATCGCGCTGGGCGAGGCGCGGGTGAGCGACTGGAGCGAGGGCGAGATCCAAGGGGCCGAACACTGGCTGGTAATGCATGCCCTGTCGCGTGGCGGGGGACGCGCCGAGGTCAAAGCGATCATGGGTGCAGTACAGAGCGCATTGCATGAGGCGGCACTGACGCCGGATGGCCATGCGCTGGTCAATCTGCGTTTCGAGCAGGCAGAGACACGCCGCGAACCGGACGGAACAACCTGGCGCGGCACAATCCGCTTTCGCGCCGTCACCGAAAAATTGCAGGAAACGGAATAGGCAATGACAGCACAAAAAGGCAAGGACCTGCTGGTCAAACTGGATGCAGGCGGGGAAGGCACATTCGTGACCGTGGCCGGATTGCGGGCCCGCACATTGGCGTTCAACGCGCGGGCCGTGGATGTGACACACGCGGAATCTGCCGGTCAATGGCGCGAACTGCTGGCAGGTGCGGGCGTGCGCACGGCCAGCATCAGCGGACGCGGTATTTTCCGCGATGCGACATCGGACGCCGATGTGCGGCAGGTTTTTTTCGACGCGGCTATCCGCAACTGGCAGGTGATCATTCCAGATTTCGGCACCGTGCAGGGGGCGTTCCAGATCACAGCACTGGAATATGCAGGCGAGCATGATGGCGAAGTGACATTCGACATGGCGCTGGAAAGCGCAGGCGCTTTGTCCTTCACAGCGGCGTAATCAGAAATGGCAAACAGACATCGAGGCGAGATCGAAGCGACACTTGGCGGCGAGACGCGCGTGCTGGTGCTGACGCTGGGCGCATTGGCCGAACTGGAAGATGCCTTTGGTGGCGAGGATATGCTGGCACTGGCGACACGCTTTGAAAGTGGTCGGATCGGCGCGCGCGATGCAATCCGCGTGATAGGCGCCGGCTTGCGTGGCGCGGGCGCGAATGTGAGCGATGAAGATGTCGCGCAGATGAGCACGCAAGGTGGAGCCGCAGGCTATATCGCCATTGTGGCCGACCTGCTGACAGCAACCTTCAGCGGCGGGGAGATATGAATACGTTTCCCTGGGCACGCGCAATGGAAATAGGCCTCGGTCAATTGCGCCTCGCACCGCGCGACTTCTGGGCCATGACATTGCCCGAGCTATGTGCGGCGGCGGGAGGTGCACCCGGCGTGCACGCGACAGGCCCGACGCGGAAGGACTTTGAAGTCCTGAGCGAAAATTTTCCTGACTGACCTTATTCCAAACGGAGTGAAAAAATGACGACAATTGATCTTGCGGTGTTGCAGCCGCTGGTGAGTGAAATGCTGCTGGCTGTGCTGACCGCCTTTGCATCCTATGCGGTCGCAAAAATATGTCAGTGGCTGAAAGCCAAGCGGGATGGCGAGTTGGGGCAGATCCTTGATAAGGCGCTGGCCATGGGCATTGCTTTTGCCATGTCGCGGTTGGATGCGCTGGGCAAGGACCGGCTGACAATCGACGTGAAAAGCGAGCTTGCCGCCGACGCCGCCAATTATGTGCTGGTGCATGTGCCCGATGCGGTGAAGGCGCTGGGGCTGGATGGCGAGCATTTGCGCCGCATGATCGAAGCCCGCTTGCAAGTGAACAGTGCGGGCAATGCGGCATGATGGAGCTCGTCGCCAAGATTGTCGGCGTGCTGGCGGAATTTTCCTCCGGCCTGCTCGCCTATCTCTGGGCGCGGGAGCGGGCGAGAGCCGCCGCGCTGGAAGCCTTGCGGGAGAGAGAACATGCGATACGTGATGCAAGCGAGCGCGGTCCTCGTGATGCTGCTGATGCCGCTCAATGGATGCGCGAAGGGCGTTTCTGACGGGCTGTGCCTGCATGTGGCGAGCTATACCGCTACAGAGCAGGCAGAGGCCGCAAAAGTGCTTGCGCAGATGGAGCCGAGTGCGGTGACGGCCCGCATGCTGGCTGACTATGGCCGCTTGCGCGAAGAAGCCCGCGCCCTTTGCCGCTGAAATAATCCAAGGATAGAGACATGACGGACCCGAACGACCCTGTCGCACTGACAGCGGCGATGGATGCTGCACGCGCGGCAACGCAGGCCTTCGGCGCGGAGACGACGCGCACATTATCCGGTGTGGCGAGTGAGTATAGACGCGCGGGCGCAGGCGGGCGTGACTTTGGTCGCGCCTTGTCCGGCGCTTTCGATGATGTGGCGCTGAAGGGCAAATCACTTGGCGATGCGTTGAAAAATCTCGCGCTGGACCTGTCACGCATGGCGCTGGGCAATGTGGCGAAATCCATCGGCACATCAATTGGCAATTCGGTTGGCAACGGGCTGAGCGGGCTGGTGGCCAATGCAGATGGCAATGTGGTGGCAGGCGGACGTGTGATGCCCTTTGCCAAGGGCGGCGTGGTGGCAAGCCCGATGCTTTTTCCATTGCGCGGTGGCACCGGATTGATGGGTGAGGCAGGGGCAGAAGCCATTATGCCACTGGCACGCGGCAGCGACGGGCGGCTGGGCGTGGCCGCAAATGGCGGCGGGAGCGCACCCAATATTGTTTTCAATGTGACGGCACAAGATGCCGACAGCTTCCGGCGGTCCGAAACCCAGATCGCCGCGATGATGGCGCGTGTGGCGGCGCGCGGTCAGCGGAACATGTGAGCGGGGACGCAGAATGAATTTTCATGAAATCCGCTTTCCCGTCGGGATTGCGCTGGGCGCGACGGGCGGACCTGAACGGCGCACGGAAATCGTTACGCTCGGTTCTGGCTTTGAAGAGCGCAACTCGCCATGGGCAGGGTCGCGGCGGCGATATAATGCGGGCTATGGATTGCGCTCGCTGGATGATGTGCACGAGCTGATCGCATTTTTCGAAGCGCGGCGCGGGCGGTTGACAGGCTTTCGCTGGAAGGACCGCGCGGACTGGAAGTCATGCGCACCTGCGCAAACACCGAAAGCCGATGACCAGTTGATCGGCACGGGCGATGGCACGACAGGTTCATTCGCATTGGTGAAGACTTATGCGTCTGGCGGCGCAAGCTGGACACGCAAGATCACAAAGCCTGTGGCGGGCAGCCTGCTGCTGGCGGTGGATGGCATCGCGCAAAGCGAAGGCACCGACTTCACGCTGGATACGACAAACGGGGTGGTGAGCTTTGTCGGGGGGCATATCCCCGCAGATGGTGTCGAGGTGACGGCGGGATTTGCATTCGATGTGCCCGTGCGTTTCGACACGGATTTTCTGGAGATCAATCTGGCAGCCTTCGAGGCCGGCTCCGTGCCGCATATTCCCATTGTCGAAGTGAGGGTGTGAGATGAAAACATTTTCACCGGATTTGCAGGCGCATCTCGATAGTGGTGCGACGACGCTTTGTCATGCCTGGAAACTGATGCGGCGCGACGGCACAGTGATGGGATTTACCGATCATGATGATGATCTCACATTCGATGGCATGAGCTTCGAGGCGGCGGCGGGCTTTGGCGCGAGCGCGGTGGAAAGCTCGTCCGGTCTGGCGGTGGACAATCTCGATATTCTGGGTGCGCTCATGTCTGACAGGCTGAGCGAGAACGATCTGGTGGCTGGATTGTTCGACAATGCGGAAATCGAAATCTGGCGTGTGAACTGGCAGGACACAAACCAAAGGGTGTTGCTGCGCAAGGGCAATCTGGGCGAGGTGACGCGGGGCGCGACGGGTTTCACCGCCGAATTGCGCGGGCTGGCGCATCGGCTGAACCAGCCGGTGGGACGGCTCTATCAATATGGCTGTGATGCCGATCTGGGTGACCTGCGCTGCGGTGTGACGCTGGCGGCGGCATCCGGCACGGTGCTAGGCGCGGAAGACAGCCGCATCATCACGGCAAGCGGGTTGGACGCCTATGCAGAGGACTGGTTCACACGGGGGCGATTGCAATTTACCTCCGGTGCCAATGCAGGCGCCGCGATGGAAGTGCGGCTTCATGCAAAGACGAGCGCAGGTGCGGTGTTCGATCTATGGCAGGCCATGCCGCGCGATGTGGAAGCAGGCGACACATTCTCGGTGATGGCAGGGTGTGACAAACAGTTTTCCACCTGCACCGGAAAATTTGGCAATGGCGATAATTTCCGAGGCTTTCCGCATATGCCCGGCAATGATTTTGTCATGTCCTATCCGGGCGGAGGCGGCAATGACTGAGCGAGACGCGATTGTGCAGGCCGCACGCGGCTGGATCGGGACGCCTTACCATCATCAGGCAAGTTGCAAGGGGGCGGGCACGGATTGTCTGGGACTGGTGCGCGGTGTCTGGCGCGAAATTTACGGCAGGGAACCGGAGACACCACCAGCCTATACGCAATTCTGGGCGGAGACACCCGGCGGCGGTGTGCTGGCCGAAACAATGGCCGAAGGTGCAAGGCGGCATCTGGTGGAGATTGATCCGAAAGAGGCAGGTGCGGGCGATGTGCTGCTGTTTCGCATGCGGGCACGCGGACCGGCAAAACATGCGGCGATCCTGAGCGGGCCGGACCGGATGATCCATGCCTATAGCGGACATGCGGTTGTGGAAACGCGTCTCGGACCCGCATGGAAAACAAAAATCGCCTTTGCATTCCGATTTCCGCCTTTAGCGGTTTGAACAACAAATACTCTCCAGATCAGAGACCTTCATGGCCACACTTCTTCTATCGACCGTCGGATCGGTGCTCGGCAATGCGTTGCTGCCTGCCGGTGTGAACATTCTGGGTGCGCAGGTGACGGGTGCGGCCATTGGCAGTGCTATCGGCACAGGCATCGGCGCTTATGTGGATGCCAAGCTGTTCGGACCGGCGGTGGCGCATGGGCAAGGCCCGCGCCTGACGAGCCTTCAGGTGATGGCCTCGACCGAAGGGGCGGCGCTGCCACGTCTTTATGGCCGCGCAAGGCTGGCCGGACAGGTGATCTGGGCGACGGACTTTCGAGAGCATGCAGCAACCACATCAACCGGCGGCGGCAAGGGCGGGGGCGGCGGTGCGAGCTATACCGAATATAGCTACAGCGTGTCGCTGGCCGTGGGGTTGGCAGAAGGTGCGGTGACGCGGGTCGGACGTGTCTGGGCGGATGGAAAGCCGCTCGACCTGTCGGGGATCAACTGGCGGCTGCATAATGGCGACGAGACGCAAGCACCCGATCCGTTGATCGAGATGGTGGAAGGAGGCGCACCGGCCTATCGCGGCACGGCCTATATCGTGTTCGAGGATATGGACCTATCGCCTTTCGGCAATCGCGTGCCGCAGCTTTCCTTCGAGGTATTCAAGACGCTGAGCGATGTGGAAAGCAAAATCCGCGCGGTGAATATCATTCCCGGTGCGGGCGAGTTCATTTATGACCCTGCACCACAGCGCGAATTGCTGACCGAAACGTCGAGCCGCGCCATCAACACACATACATCGGAAGGCGGCAGCGACTGGTCGGTGGCGATGGACCAGTTGCAGGCGACCTGCACGAGCGTGGACGCTGCCGCGCTGGTGGTGACATGGTTTGGCGACGACCTGCGTTGCGGCGAATGCACGATCAGGCCGAAGGTCGAGCAGGGCTATAAGGTGACGCATCCTAAACAATGGGGTGTAGCAGGGCTGAACCGCATGAATGCGCAAGTGGTGAGCACGGCAGATGACCGCCCTGCATTTGGTGGCACGCCGTCCGATCACTCCGTGGTGGGTGCGATCCGCGATCTGAAGCAGCGCGGGCTTGATGTGACCTTCTATCCGTTTGTGATGATGGATATTCCCGCAGGCAATACAAAGCCGGACCCGTGGAGCGGAGAGGCGACACAACCGGCCTATCCATGGCGCGGGCGCATTGCCGTGACGCCGGATGCAGAGATGGATGAGGATGCCGCAAGCCAGATGGCGGCTTTTTTCGGCTCTGCCGCGCGGGAAGATTTTTCGCTGAGCGGTGACGCTGTGATCTATGACGGGCCGGATGAATGGTCCTATCGGCGGATGGTGCTGCATGACGCCATGCTGTGCGCGGCGGCAGGGGGAGTGGAGGCCTTTCTGATCGGATCGGAAATGCGCGGGCTGACATGGTCGCGTAGCGCAGCCGGTGTTTATCCTGCGGTTGATGCCTTGCGAGTGCTGGCTGCCGATGTTGCCGATATTCTGCCGGATGCAAAAATTTCTTATGCCGCCGACTGGTCGGAGATCGTGGCCCATGCGCCTGACGACGGGTCCGGCGATCTTTGTTTCCACCTCGACCCGCTCTGGGCGGATGCGCATGTGGATTTTGTCGGGATCGACAATTATGCGCCGCTGACAGATTGGCGCAAAGGGCCGAACCATCTGGACTATGCGCTGGCACCATCGGTCTATGACAAAGCCTATCTGCAATCACGGATAAGGGGTGGCGAGAATTTCGACTGGTATTATGCAAGTGATGCTGACCGCGCCGCACAGATACGCACACCCATTACCGATGGTGCCTATGGCAAGCCATGGGTGTGGCGGGCAAAAGACATAACGGGCTGGTGGCAGAACGCGCATTATAACCGCGTGGGCGGCATTGAAAGCGCGACGCCGACCGCATGGGTGGCAGAAGGAAAGCCGGTGGTCTTCACCGAGATCGGTTGTCCCGCCATCGACAAGGGCACGAACCAGCCCAATGTTTTCACCGATCCGAAATCATCCGAAAATGCGGCGCCATATTTTTCGACCGGCACGCGTGATGATTTCATGCAGCGTGCTTTCATCGAAGCGCAAGTGGATTATTGGAATGCATCAGGTGCGCATAATCCCGTGTCGTCGGTCTATGGGCAACGGATGCTCGATCCCGCCAAGCTGTTTTTCTGGTGCTGGGATGCGCGACCCTTTCCGGCTTTTCCTGATCGGGTGGATGTCTGGGCGGATGGTGAGGTGTGGACGCGCGGGCATTGGCTGAACGGTAGGCTGGGGGCTGCACCGCTGGGCGATCTCGTGTCTGCTGTGATGGCGGATGTGGGGTTTGGTGCATTCGACGCGAGCGAGCTTGCAGGCACGGTGGACGGATTTGTGATCGACCGGATCATGTCGCCACGCGATGCACTGGCACCGCTGATGCTGGCACGTTTCTTTGATGCGAGCGAAGTGCAAGGCGTGATCCGTTTTCGGCATTTCGGCAGTGAACCGGCATTGGTGCTGACGCCTGACCGGCTGGCGGTGGATGATGAAAGCGCGGCAGCGGGATATCAACTGACGCGCGGGCAGGAGACCGAACTGCCGGTCTCGGCCAAGCTGACATATATTGACGGGGCGCTGGAATATAGACAGGCCGCAATTGAATCGCGGCGTCTGTCGGTGCAGAGCCAGCGCGTGGCAAGTGCGGCGCTCTCTATGGTTCTGCCGCAAGCCGAGGCACAGCAGATTGCGGATATTTGGTTGCAGCAAAGCTGGGTGGAGCGCGAGAGCCTGTCGCTGTCTCTGCCGCCTTCGGCGCTGGCGCTTGATCCCGGCGATGTGGTGACGCTTGATTTTGGCACGCGGCAAACGCGCTATCGCCTGACCGCGATCACCGATGCAGGACGTCGCGAAGCAAAGGGCCTGCGCAGCGAGGCCGGTCTTTACGGGCCGGTGCAGAGCGTGAAGCGTGACCACACAAGCGAGATTGTGCCAAGCTATGGCGTGCCGCTGGCGGTGTTCATGGACTTGCCTTTGCTAAGCGGCACAGAAACAGCACATGCACCGCGAGTTGCCGTGGCAGCAAGCCCCTGGCCGGGCGGCGTGGCTTTTTTCAAGGAAAGCGGTGGCGGGTTTGTCGCCGACCATGTTGTGACACGGCAAGCGGTGACGGGCCGGTTGACTGCGGCGCTGGGTGCAGGTGTGACAAGCCGCTGGGACTTTGCCAATGAAATCAGCGTGGCACTGACCTCCGGCGCATTGTTCGCGGCGGATGAAAACGCCGTGCTGGCCGGTGCGAATGTGGTGGCAATCGAGGCGACCAATGGCGAGTGGGAAGTGATCCAGTTTACTGATGCTGAACTTGTCTCACCCGACACATATGAATTGCGCGGATTGCTGCGCGGGCAAGCAGGCACCGAGACCGCAATGCAAGCGGGAGCTGAAGTGGGTGCGCGATTTGTGCTGCTGGACAATGCGATTGCAGAGCTGGGGCTGAGCGAGGCTGAACGCGGGTTAGCGCGTGTCTGGGCCTATGGGCCGGCACCCAAACCGATGGATGACGAGAGTTTCACGCAAGTGACGAAGACATTTTCCGGCATCGGCTTGCGTCCGCTCTCGCCTGTGCATCTGAGGGCGAGACGCGATGAAGGCGGCGATATCACGTTTGACTGGATCAGGCGCACACGCATGGGCGGCGACAACTGGGAAAGCCTTGATGTGCCGTTGGCGGAAGAAACAGAGTTTTACGAAGTGGATATCCTGTCAGGTGGAACAGTTTTGCGTCGTCTGAATGCAACGACAACGCAGGCGACCTATGACAGCGCGATGCAGATTGCGGATTTTGGCAGCGCGGATTTTTCCACGCTGGCTTTTCGCGTGGCACAGGTAAGCCGCAGCTTCGGGCGCGGCACGGCAAGAGAGGCGATACGTCATGTCTGAGACATTCTTTCTAGGGCTTCCCTATCTCGAAGCCGCGCAGGCGCAAAAGCATGTGACGGTGAACGAGGCATTGCGGCGTCTTGATGCGGCAGTGCATCTGTCGGTGGAAAGCCGCATGCTCGCCGCACCGCCTGCCACGCCGGATGAGGGCGAGCGCTATATCGTGGCGGCAAGTGCGAGCGGCGCATGGGCCGGACATGAAGATGATCTGGCCGCATGGATTGACGGGGCATGGATGTTTGTCGCGCCGCAAATGGGTTGGCGGGCTTTCGATGCGGCGGCCGATGCCTTTGTTTTTTACAACGGGTCGGGCTGGATCGCGGAACCCGCGGGCAGCGGCGCAACGAGCGCCCATGGCGCGGCGACACATTTCCATGTGCTGGAAGGCGATCACACCATTAGCGCTGGCGCGAGTAATGACACAGGCTTCGTCATACCCGAACGCGCCATTGTGCTGGGGGTGACGGGGCGTGTGCTGGAGGAAATCACCGGACCTGCAAGCTGGACATTGGGCGTGGCAGCAGATGCAGGCCGCTATGGCACAGGCATCGGGACGGGCGCGGGCAGCACAGTGATAGGACCTTCGGGCCCTGTGACCTATTGGAGCGAGGCGGCTTTGCGCCTGACCGGCACAGGTGGAGACTTCACCGGCGGCACGGTGCGGCTGGCAATCCATTATGTGGCGCTGACTGCGCCGGATGCCTGAGTTCATCTTGACTTGTTCTCTTTATGTTCCTATGTTGTGACTAAATTCCTATTTAGAGGTGGGCGGAGATGAAAGCTTTCAGAGACGGATTTGGCCGGGGGGCGAGGCGGGAGCATCTATACAGATACAATATCTCGCCACAGAGCCTTCCGGATGTGCTGCCCGATATGCTTGTGGCTCTCGCACGCTTGGTATTTGAAATCCGCGACCTGATGGCTGACGAGGGCGAGGAAGGGCAGGTGGCGCTGGCCTGCGCGATCTTCAACCGGATGCGTCGCTATGGGCCTGACGGCGAGGGCAGCGGCGGTGCGGTGATGGCCGCGCCACCGGCAGGGTTGCCTGACCCTGCATTTTGCCGGGCTTTTGCCGTGGCCTGTCTTGTTTTGTCTGGTGATATGGACGATCCGACCAATGGCGCGACGCATTTCCACCGACATAGCGATAATCCCGACTGGGCATTGGGGTTGCGCCCAAAAGCGCTGATCGGTCAGCATTTTTTTTATGCGCTGAACGATTGAGCGGTGAACTTCATTTACGAACTCATGAACAGAAATTTACGCGGATTTAATTCTCCGTTAACGGAAATTGGGCATTTTATCCATAAGGACCGGCGTACCTGTGGAAAACTCTGAAGCATTTGATCGTCCGGCCCTTCAGTTTTGACAGCCAGAGATTGGCAGGCAAATGGCCCGCAAGATTTTTTATGCAAGACGTTCCAAGCGCCCCCTCGTCATAGCACTGGGAATCATGTGTCTTTGCGCGGGTGCGTTCTATTCCGGTTTTGCAGCAGGACGCGGCCACCCCAACATGTTTGTCTTCCAGTCCTCCGATGCACCGACGGCTTCGCTTGTCAGCCATCTTGATGTCGCGCCGGTGAAGCTGGCCGAGGCATCGCACTGAGGCTCTGCTATTTCCTCCATAATGCAATGTATTTTCGCCGAGCCTGATACGCCCGACCTATGAGTCGCATCCGCGATGCCGCAACGAAGGGTGACGGGACGCCTCCAAGCCTCTATAACGGATACATCATTGTACCGTTGTAAATTACGAGGAGGCGACATGGCCCGCGGGCGTATTTTTTCCTCTCGCCGCATGTTTTCCTCACGCCGTTCGAGTTTTGCCGAGCCGAGCAAAAATGCCGGACCGCTGGGCGTCGTGATTGGCCTGACAGCTGCCGGTCTGATCATTTTCGGCCTTGGCGTTTATACTGGTCGCACTTTCCCCGCCTTCATGTCCTTTTCCGCACCGGCACCTGTTCAGCCGGTTACCGCAACGGAATTCTGATGCTTTGGCGATGACGCCAGATTTGTCGCCATTTTTTCAGCATTGAACAGCCATCTCACCTTGCTGCACGAGGCAAACGCGCCCAATTATGGGGACGCGAAGCGGCAGGCACATGCCGCGCGAGCCAAATTCAGGCAATGATCGGGACAGGGCGGAGATGGATCTTCAACTCAAAGGCAAGAGCGCACTTGTGACAGGTGCTAATCGTGGCACGGGGCGCGTGATTGCGCAGACTTTGGCTGCGGAAGGCGCGCGTGTGGTGGTGCATGGCTTTGAACTGGCCGATGCCGAAGCTGTGGTCGATGAAATCCGCAAGGCAGGCGGCGAGGCCCATGCGGTCGCCGGTGATCTGATGAGCGATGCAGGTGCTGCGTCAGTCCATGCCGATGCGGTGAAAGCCGTCGGGCCGGTCGATATTCTCGTCAATAATTACGGTACGGCAGACGCGGGCACATGGACGAAATCGGAAACCGCCGACTGGATCGACGCCTATGAGAAAAATGTGCTGTCGGCTGTGCGCCTGACGCGGGCGGTGACAGGCGAGATGAAGGCACGCGGTTGGGGCCGTATCATCATGCTGGGTACAATCGGCTCGACAGAACCGGCGGCACGCATGCCTGCCTATTATGCCTCCAAAGGCGCATTGGCGACGATGACAATTTCGCTGGCCAAGGACCTGTCCGGCACCGGCATCACGGTGAATATTGTCAGCCCCGGACTGATCCGCACACCGGAAGTTGAAGAACGCTTCATCGCACAGGGCAAGGCGAAAGGCTGGGGCACCACATGGGACGAAGTGGAGCCGCATGTGCTGAAGAATTTCATGTCCAATCTCACCGGAAAAGTGACCTTGCGGCAGGAAGTGGCAGACCTTGTGGCTTTTGTGGCAAGCCCGCGTGCTGGCGCGATGATGGCCATGAACCTGCGCATTGATGGTGGCACGACGGCGCTGGTTGTGTGAATAGCCATCTTGCAGGCCCGATGACTGGGACGAGGAAAGAGACCGAATAAAATGCAGACCTTCCGATTTGATCTTTGCGAATTGCCTGAAACGACGAAAGGCCTGCGCGATGAAGTGCGCGCTTTTCTCGACAAGGAGCTTACGCATATTCCGGCTGTGACCCGCGCCCAGACATGGATGGGCTTTGATGCAGATTTCAGCCGGAAGATGGGGGCCAAAGGCTGGATCGGTATGCGCTGGCCCAAAAAATATGGTGGCCATGAACGCTCGGCCTTTGACCGCTATGTCGTGCTGGAAGAAATGCTGGCCGCCGGTGCGCCGGTGGGCGCGCATTGGATCGCCGATCGCCAGTCGGGACCATTGCTGCTGAATTTTGGCACAGAGGAACAACGCCAACTCGTTTTGCCCAAAGTGGCAAAGGGGGAATGCTATCTCTGCATCGGCATGTCCGAGCCCGATAGCGGTTCTGACCTTGCCGCCACCCGCACCAAGGCCGAGAAGGTGGATGGCGGCTACCGCGTCAACGGCACCAAGCTCTGGACCTCTAATGCGCATAAGGCGCATTACATGATCGCGCTGTTTCGCACTGACCCTGAAAAGAAACATGACGGTCTGACGCAATTTCTGGTCGATCTGTCGCTGCCCGGCATTACCATCCGCCCGATCATGGATCTGGCAGGCAATTCGCATTTCAACGAAGTCGTTTTCGAGGATGTGTTTGTGCCCGATAGCATGCTGGTGGGCAGCGAAGGTTCGGGCTGGGGACAGGTGAGTGCGGAACTCGCCTTTGAACGCTCCGGCCCTGAACGCTATCTCTCTTCCTATTTGCTGATGAAAGAGCTGGTGCGCGCACTGGCGGCACAAGCAGAAAAAGATGGCGGCAAGGACGGCGCAAAAGAAGTGGGCCGCCTCATTGCCCATATGGTGACATTGCGCCAGATGTCGCTTTCGGTGGCTGGCATGCTGGAGCAGGGCGAAAACCCCGCGCTGGAAGCAAGTGTGGTGAAAGATCTGGGAGCGGTCTTCGAACAGGACATGCCCAATATCGCGCATGAACTGATTTCGGTGGTCCCGACCATCGGTGGCGGCAGCGACCTGACAGAGGTCATGGGCTATCTGACGCAAACCGTGCCGTCATTCTCGTTGCGTGGCGGTACACGCGAAATCCTGCGCGGCATTATTGCCCGCGGCCTTGGTCTGCGTTGAGGGGGCGGAAATGAACGAACTGCAAACCATTCTGTCCGACAGCGTCAATCGCCTGCTGGAAGATCACGCGACCAAACAAACTATAGTCGCCGCCGAGCAAGGCACATGGCCCGAAGCGCTCTGGAACGAGCTTGTGGCCAATGGCCTGACACGCGTACTGGTGCCCGAAGAGATGGAAGGCGCGGGCGCAGGCTGGTCCGACGCTCTGGTCGTGCTGAAAGCCGCAGGTCAACATGCCGCGCCGCTGCCACTGGCAGAAGCCATTGTCGCGGGCTGGATTCTCGCGCAAGCGGGCCTTGCCGTGCCCGAAGGCATCATCACGCTGATGGAAGGCGACTTCCTGTTGAAAGAAGGACGCCTCTCCGGCAAGGCCGTGAATGTGCCCTGGGGACGCAATGCAACCCATGCCGTGGCGCTGGTCAAAAGCGGCTGGGGCGTGGAAGCCGTGCTGGTGGCGCTTGATTATGCGCGTATCACCAATGACCTGAATGTGGCACGCGAACCGCGCGATACGCTGATCTTTGAAAATGTTGTCGTGGAAACGGGCTGGGTGGAACTGCCCGCCAATGCGCTGCGCCTTTACGGAGCTTTGGCGCGCGCATGCCAGATGTCCGGTGCGCTGGATTATCTCACCGCGCAATCGGTGGCTTATGCCAATGAGCGGACGCAATTCGGCAAACCCATCGGCAAGTTTCAGGCGATACAGCAACAACTTGCAGTGCTGTCCACGCAATCGGCTGCTGTGGGTATTGCAGCAGCTCATGCCTGCGCCGCCGCTGACAAGGGCGGTGATGCGGCGTTCGAGATTGCGGTTGCAAAGATCCGCGCCGACGATGCAACAGGTATCGCCACTTCGATTGCACATCAGGTACATGGAGCCATTGGCTTTACCTATGAGCACGAACTGCAGTTTGCCACGCGCCGGCTCTGGTCGTGGCGTGCCGAATTCGGTGCCGGTGGCGAATGGGCCGAGGAGCTGGGCCGCGCCGCTTTTGCGCGCGGTGCCGATGCATTATGGCCTTATGTGACGGGCCGCTAGATTTTCAAGAAACGGAGAATGCCATGAAAGTGTCCGAAGCCCTGAAGTCGCGCATAACCTGCCGCGCCTTTACCGATCAGCCGGTGAGTGAAGCCGAAGTGCGTGCTGTGCTGGATGGTGCCAAATGGTCGCCGTCGGGCGGCAACCTCCAGCCTTGGCATGTCTATGCCATTGCAGGAAAGAAGCGCGAAGAATTTCTGGCCATGATCGCCGAGAAACAGAAGACGACCCCTTTCGGCGAAGGCAGCGAATATCCGATTTATCCCGAAGGGCTGAAAGAGCCTTACAAATCCCGCCGGTTCAAATGCGGCGAGGACATGTATGCGACACTGAATGTGCCGCGCGAGGACAAGGCGGGCCGTCTCACCCAGTTCGCCCGCAATTTTCAGGCGTTCGATGCGCCGGTGATCCTGTTTTTTGCGATTGATCGCCAGATGGGCATCGACCAATGGGCCGATCTGGGCATGTTCACGCAATCTGTCATGCTGATGGCCCGCGAGCAGGGTTTGCACACAGCCGCGCAGGAAGCATGGGCCATATGGCCTAAATCCATTGCAGAGTTTGTGAATATGCCAGACGAGCTTATGCTGTTCTGCGGAATGGGGCTCGGGCATATGGATGAAAGCGCGCCGATCAATTCTCTTCGGACCGAAAGGGCACCGATGGAGGAATGGGCGAGTTTTTCCGGTTTCTGACCTCCATTCATCGCGGGTTCAGCCAAAAAGGTCTAAACCGGACCACATGATGAAGACACGCACATATTTTGCCCCCCTCCTGCTTGCCGCCGCATTGGTGTCAGGCGGCGGGGCGGCGCATGCGGCGAGCTTCGATCTTGAACTCGCATCCGGCGTGGGCCGCCTTGTTGAAAATGCCTCGGGCCGGTCTGATCAGGACCATGCACGACAGGCCGTGCGCGAAGGCCGTGTTCTGCCGCTTGGTCAGGTTCTGGCCAAAGTGCAGCAACGCGTACCCGGAAGGCTGCTTGATGCCAATCTGGTAGAGCGTGGTGGTAGGCCGATCTATCTCATCAAAATGATGACAAAAGATGGGAATGTCGCCATCGTCACCGCCGATGCAACCAATGGAAATGTTCTGAATGTCCGGCAGGGAGGACACTGAATGCGCTTGCTCGTTGTCGAAGACGATCCCGATCTTAACCGTCAGCTTGTGAGTGCCTTGCAGGAGGCTGGCTATGTTGTGGACAGCGCGTCCGACGGCGAGGAAGGTCATTTTCTCGGCGATACCGAGCCTTACGACGCTGTGGTGCTGGACCTCGGGCTGCCCGAAATGGACGGCGTGACGGTTCTGGAAAAATGGCGGCGAAACAACCGCACCATGCCGGTGCTGATCCTGACCGCGCGTGATCGCTGGTCGGACAAGGTGGCGGGCTTTGATGCCGGTGCCGACGACTATGTGGCCAAGCCCTTTTTCATGGAAGAAGTTCTGGCACGTATCCGCGCATTGCTTCGCCGCGCGACAGGCCATGCCTCCAGCGAACTTGAATGCGGGCCGTTGCGTGTGGACACACGCACATCACGCGTCACAGTGAACGGTACAGCAGTAAAGCTGACATCGCTCGAATACCGCCTGATCGAGTATCTGATCCATCATCAAGGTCGCATCATCTCGCGCACCGAACTGGTCGAGCATCTATATGATCAGGACTTTGACCGGGACAGCAATACGATCGAGGTCTTTGTCGGGCGTCTGCGCCGCAAACTCGGCAAGGATATGATCGAAACCGTGCGCGGTCTCGGCTACCGGCTCGCAGCGCCCGAAGATGCGGTTTGATTTTTCACGGTTCCGCCTGAACGGGCGCAGCGACAGTCTGGCCTTCCGGCTGGTGGCCGGTGCGGCGCTGTGGAGTTCCATTGCGCTATTGGCGGGCGGAATTCTTCTCTCGTCGATCTTCCGGCAGTCGGTCGAACACTCGTTCGATGCCCGTCTTGAAGTGCTGCTGGGCAGCCTCATCGCGACGACGGATGTGGACGACAAGGGCGAGATCACCCGCACACGAAATCTCAATGAAACACGTTTCGATTTTGCCTATTCCGGTTGGTACTGGCAGGTGGCGCCTATTGCCGAGCGGTTGGCCCTTCGCTCACGTTCGCTGTTCGATCAGTCGATTGACCTGTCCGGTGCACGCGATGCCACACGCGATGTTTCAGGCGCACGGTTTTTTGATGCAGGCGGGCCCGACAAACAGCAACTGCGTGTAATCGAACGGCGCGTATTGCTGCCCGGCTATGATGTGCCTGTGTCCTTTGCTGTTGCCGGTGACAAAGGCGAGATGGAAGCGGATATCCAGAGTTTTAACGGCACGGTGTTCATGGCCATGACGGCGCTTGGCGTCGGCATTCTGGTCGCTCTACTCATTCAGGTGCGTTTCGGATTGCGACCGCTGGAAGGTGTGCGCAGCGCGTTGGCGCAAATCCGCTCCGGCAAAGCAACGAAGCTGGAAGGCGGCTTACCTTCCGAGATCGCACCACTGGCCGACGAGATCAATTCGCTGCTGGACAGCAATCGCGAAGTGCTGGAGCGCGCAAGAACACATGTCGGCAATCTGGCCCATGCGCTGAAGACCCCGCTTTCTGTGCTCACCAATGAAGCCCGCACCCATCCCGGCGAGTTCGGCGATCAGGTCGCGCGTGCGGCTGTGAATATGCGTGAGCAAGTGGACCACCATCTGGCGCGCGCGCGCATGGCGGCATCTGCCAATGTGTTCGGAGCGCATACACCTGTTGCCCACGCGCTGACACGGCTGGGCCGTGCTCTGGAGCGCATCTATGCAGATGGTGGCGTCACTGTGAAAGTGGAATGCCCTGACGATTTGGGTTTTCGCGGTGAGGCGCAGGATCTGGAGGAGATGGCAGGCAATCTGATGGACAATGCCTGTAAATGGGCAAAATCCTCTGTTTATCTGACAGCACGGGCAGGCGGTGAGACGCGGCACGGGCGTTCGGCCATTATCATCACGGTGGAAGATGATGGGCCCGGTGTACCAGAAGCCGACCGCAAAGCTGCAATGACACGCGGCAGACGCCTTGACGAGACCAAGCCGGGTTCCGGCTTAGGGCTGTCTATCGTGACCGAGATTGCCGAACTTTATGACGGTGAATTGAAGCTCTCCGATGCGCCATCCGGTGGGCTGAGGGCGGAACTGGTGCTTCCTGCCTCGACGGAGGCAAGCTGAACGCCAGATGAACGGCGCATTCAGGCCTTCCTCAGCCACCAGATATTAGGTTTGCCCCATCAGCTTCAAAGAGCAAAGGGGTACACCCATGAAGATCTCGAATTTCATTATTGCAAGTGCAATGGCTGCCTCGCTGGCTGCCTGTGCGCAACCCGGCTATGGCACTTATGGCGGCGGGTATGGCGGCGCGGGGCCTAAGCAGACCATTGGCACTGTCGGCGGTGCATTGGCGGGCGGTCTTGCCGGTTCGCAAATCGGTTCGGGCAGTGGCCGCCTCTGGGCGACGGGTGCGGGCGTGTTGCTTGGCGCATTGGCCGGCAACAATATCGGACGCAGCCTTGATCGCGCCGACCAGCAATATCTCTCGCAAGCATCCTATCGTTCGTTTGAAACCGGTGCGCCTGTGCGCTGGAACAATCCTGATAGCGGCAATTACGGGACAGTGGCTCCCGGTCGGTCCTATCAGACGCGCGGTGGTGGTTATTGCCGCGAATATACCCAGACTGTCTATATCGGAGGCCGCGCCGAGAACGCTTATGGCACAGCTTGCCGCCAGCCGGACGGGTCATGGCAGATACAGAACGGATAATTATCTGCTCAAAGATCAAATCTGAAACTTAAAAGGCTGCCGCGCCCTGTGAAGGGTGCGGCAGCCCAGTTTGGGAACGGCTGCGACGCGATCCGCTTATTGCTCAATATAGCTAGACCGCTCCGTTTGTCGCTCTTTGGCATTCGCTCGGATTATCGGCGGAGCAACGCTCCGGCAATAAAGAGGAAGCGATATCAGACGGAAGAGGCCCTGGAAGTATCCGACCTGTTCCGCCGCGCTTTAAGACCCTCTGTCGAGATCGAATTGCTGGCGATAGCAAACGGCGTCATCAAACCGTTAGACATCGGATCACCTCCTTTCAGTTGTTGAAAACAATCAGCAAACAAAGCCTGAGGTGCATCGCGGATCACGTCAAGAAAATGTGTGCAGCGCGGCAAAATTGAATTTATCAGGAACCGGAAATTCAACTTTTTCGCGCTTTTTCGGGTGTCGCAAATCTGTATTTCCTGGAAGCGGATGTATATGCAGCGCATCGATTTAGCGCACTGTGGCGAATCAAATCCAAATTGAGTCGGATCGAAACAGGCATCGTGGCTCAGGACGCTTCATGCGCAGACGGATTATGTGAATTCTGCATGAGGTCGGCGACCGTCGTGTCCTGCAACAGCTTGTTTTCGACTTCGCTGACATTCTCGAAAAATGCATCGACATTAGGCAGGCGTGAGAGGAGGGCATCGCTGACACTGCCTCTGTCACGGCTTTCGCGCAAAATGGCGATCACATCGCAGACCCTGACAAGCTGGGCAGGGCGTGCAGGCGTGAGGCGGGCGGGCTCGCCATCCGAGCGGGTGATCAGGCCACCGGCAATCAGCTCTTTCCCGATCGAATTCATGGATTCCTGAGGCAGATGCAGGCGGCGGGCGAGCGTTTCCTCTGTCCAGCCATCCGAACCACGCTCGAAGGCCTCATGGATCAGCACAAGAGCCTGAACGGCCATGCGGTGTTGCTGGCGCGAGGTCAGAAGGGCGAGGCCTATACTGGGCGACAGGTGATGCCGCTTCTGGAAATAGAAAGAGATGGAGCAACCAACCAACAGGATAAGCCATGCTGCATAGAGCCAGATCATGAAGACGACGAGGCTGGCAAAGGCCGAATAGACCGCCACATATTGAGCAGACTTGACGACGAATGTGGCAAAGGCCCAGCCCGCAATGCCCCAAGCGATGCCTGCCACCAAAGCGCCCGCGAAGGCAGAGCTGAGCCGCACACGCGTATTGGGCATGAGCAGATAGAGAAAAGCAAAGACCGAGATCAGGATCACATAGGGAATGATCTTGCTCATCTGGGAAAGCAGGAACTTCACCGGACCATAATCGGCAACCGCGCCAACATAGGCATTGGACAAGGCGCCGGCCATGATCCCCACAACCGTGAAAACCACCAGCGGCCCCAGAACCCCCATGCTGACAATTTCTGTGACCTGCCGAGTCAGCGAACGGCTTGCTTCCACCCGCCAGATATCGTTGAAGGCCGCTTCGATCTTCTTGACCATCGAAATGACGGTATAGACGAGAAAGGCAAAGCCCACCGTGCCCAGCACATTGGCGTTCACCCGATCGACAAATTCCATGAGCCGGGCGGTAATCTCGACGCCTTGTTCTCCGAGCGGTTCGAGGAACTGGGTCAGAAAATCCTGCACATAGACCGCATAGCCGAAGGCCTGAAAGATTGCGAAAGCAATGGCAATGGTCGGCACCAGCGAGAGCAGCGTCGTATAGACGAGGCTCATCGCCCGCAAGTTGAGACGACCTTCGATCAGATCACGGCCGACAACCCATGCGATTTGAGCAGCCTGCACAAGGGCGCTTTGCCAGATCGGTAGGTCTTTGTCCGGTGTTTCCCAGACGAGTTGTCGGATACGGGTAAAAATGGGCATGACAAACATAGGGCAATGCTAATGTGCAAGGCGACAGAACGGTAGGTTTATTACAGCTAAACATGGCCGGAATTGGCCATTTTTTGCATTTAGGCCCCATTCGTCTAAGGGCGCCCTGTCGTGAAGCAATTATTAAGCATGAACCATTATCGTTACCGCATGTGTTTCTTCCCTCGTGGAGGAAGACCGGCGTATGGAGACGATGGTTACAGGACGCATGGAAGCGAAACCCAATAATGATGTGGCAGAGCGTTTATCCGCTTTGTTGTCGCGGCTTGCCCCGACAACAGCGCGAAAACTCGCCGCGGGTCTCGAACGTCAGCGTTTGCAGGGCACCGATGGGCTGCCATATGAGTTGATCCTTTCCTCATTGCGGCCGGTGCTTGAACGCGCCAAAGGTCCGCGCCCCGGTTTGCCGGACCCGCTGCGCCAGTTTTGCTCGCCTTTCGAAGATTTGCTCGTCAATCGACGCGATCCTGCACACCGTATGCGTGAGGTCGCCCGCGTCTCTATTGATCCTGTCTGGATCTGGCTGATGAGCGAGCTGATGCCCGATGCCTTGCGCGATATTACGGCGCGCGTGGTGGAGCATACATTGGACAATGACGAAGCGGCTCTGAACGGCTCGGTCGCTGTGATGCATGCCTCATGCTCGGCTGCTATTCTGCAAGCCATTGAAGACACACGCAGCGACATCACCAAGCGCCGCAAGCTTGAACGCAAGCTCGGCGGCGAGAATGTGCTGGATGATGCGCGCGCAATGGGCGAGGCGTTAGCTGTGGCGCCATTCCTGCTCAATCTGCGTAACCAATTGCCAAAGCATATCGGCGATTTCGATGATAACCATGTGGCGATGGTGGCCGAGCTTTACGAAGACGCACGCGAGGCCTTGCCGGACTACGCAATCTATATTCCATTTGCCGCAATGAAGCGCCTGGCATCGCCATGGCAGATTCTGCGTCTTGCCCGAAAGCTTTCCGGCTTCGGCAATGATGCTGCACTTAGCCGGTCCGGTCTTGCGGTACTTGGCGAAATATTTCTCAGCGAGATTGAAGAGATCGCAACAGCCTTCGAGACCCAGCGTCCGGGCAAAGCGGATCTCGGTCAGATGAAGCGGGACGTGTTGCGCTTTGCCGAAATCTCGCAAGGATTTATTGGCGAGATCGATATTCGTCGTGTCAGTGAATGGGGACACCGCATTCTGGCGGCTCGTGCCAAACTTTCAGCCGCGATCTCGGAAGAAATGTCGCGCTTCCAGCAAGATCTTGCCAAGGCTTTGCCGCTTCACCAGATCGGCACCTACGGAAAGAACGGCCCGCGCCGCCCCGATGCGACCCATGCTCCGGACAATGAACGTATTGCCAAGGCAATGGCGGATATGGATTTTATTTCCGGCATTTCGTCAGCAGCGGAATCGATCGGTGTGCAGTCCCACTGCCGCACGATCGTACAACAGATAGAAACCTATCTGGTTGCCTATGAAGACGGGTTGATCGAGGAAATCCGTCGCAGCAAGGGCAGCGAGCGCGACAATGCACTGAATTTCCTCGATATTGTGGTCAAATTCCACGAAACGCTGGGCGAAACCGCGGCAGCAGAAACCCTGCGCCGCCGTGGGCGTGTCGCCGCGCAAGCCGCCTGATCAAGCAGGCGTGAACTCTTCCTCATAGGCAAACAGACCGGGCATGCCGCCCGTATGCAGGAAAACCACGTTATCGGTGGATTTGAAATCTCCCCGCCGGATCATGCCGATCAGACCTGCCATGCCTTTGCCGGTATAGACCGGATCGAGCAATATGCCCTCGCTGCGCGCAACAAGCTCGACGGCCTCCACCATTGCAGGTGTCGGCACGCCATAGGCCTCCCCCAGAAATCCGTCGATCAACAAAACTGCGTCATTCGCCGGTTCGGTCACACCGAGCCTTGCCGCTGTGTCGCTTGCAAGCTTGCGGATGGCCTCGCGCATTGCATCAGTGTCGGTGCGATAGACATTGATGCCATGAATTTTTGGTCCATATGGGCGCAAGACACGCGCGGCCACAAGACCGGCTTGTGTGCCCCCGCTTGATGAGGCGTGAACAAGATGCGTGTTCGCAAGGCCCAAAGCTTCAAGCTGGTCGGAGAGCTCAAGATATGCAGCGGCATAGCCGAGCGATCCTGTGACGATGGATCCCCCCGCCGGCGCAAAATAGGGCTTCCTGCCAGAAGCTTTCAACTCGTCCATAATCGTTTTGAACGCGGCTGCAGGGTCTTCGCCCCGTTTCACAATGCGCATATCGGCGCCGAAGATCATGTCGAGCAACTGATTGCCCGAACGACGATAGGCAGCCCCCTCATATGGCACCATGTCGATCAGAACGAGCACACATTTGAGGCCAGCGGCTGCCGCCGCCGCCGCAGTCTGGCGAGCATGGTTTGATTGCAGCGCGCCCGTCGTGACCAAAGTGTCGGCACCTTCGGCTATCGCTTCACCCACCAGAAATTCGAGCTTGCGGGTTTTATTGCCACCACCGCCAAGGCCGGTGCAATCGTCGCGCTTGATGAAAAGTCGCGGGCACTCAGGGCCCAGTGCTTTGCGCAAACCCTTCATCTCGCTCAAGGGCGTGGGCAGGTGGGCCAGCGGAAAGCGTGGCGCATTATCAAGGCCGGTCATCAGATAATACCTTCTGCCTGAAAAGCTTCGATCTCGGCCTCGCTGTACCCCAGATCGGTCAGAATGCTTTGCGTGTGCTCGCCCAGAAGCGGCGCACGCATATGCAATGTGCCTGGTGTCTGCGAAAGACGTACCGGCGTTTCCATGATGGGGGCGGGGCCGGGAAGTCCGGGAAACTCCATCGGTTGCAAATATCCCATCGCGGCAATATGCGGATCGTCCAGCGCTTGCTGCGGTGTGTTGACCGCACCTGCGGGAATGCGGGCTTTCTCAAGTTCCGCAAGTGCTTCTTCTGTGGTGCGTGTGGCCGCCCATTCCGATGTGCGTGCGGACAGAAGCTCGCCATTATCGCCGCGCGCCAGATCATCCTTGAAGCGTGGATCTGTGAGCCAGTGGTCTTCACCCATCAGCCGCGCCCATCGTTTGAACAGTGGCGCACCAATGGCCTGCACCAAAATCCAGCCGTCTTTCGTTCGCACAATATCGGCCGGTCCGGCATAGGGACTGCGATTGCCGATGGCTTGACGGTTGGTCTGGCGCAATTGCTGTTCGACAAGATGGAAATTGAAATAAGCCAGTGCGGTTGAAAGCAAACCGCCTTCGACAATCTGTCCTTTGCCGGTTTTGGCCCGTTCCATCAGCGCAGCCATTGTGCCGAAAGCGGTGAGGGAGGCTGTGCCAAAATCCACCCAAGGCGCATAACTTTTGACAGGTTCGTCCGGACCGCCGGTGAGATAAGCGGCACCGACCATGGATTGCGCCACACCGTCAAAGCCAGTGCGCTCGCTATAGGGGCCGCCATGGCCGAAAGCCGAAACAGTGGTGAGAATGATATCGGGTTTGACAGCGCTCAGGCTTTCATAGTCCAGCCCCATCGCCTTCAGTGTCGAGGGTGGCAGATTGGCAACCACAATATCGGCTGTCGCGACCAGACGTTTGACGATACCGCGACCGGTCTCTGTCATCGGATCAAGGGTGAGGCCGCGTTTATTGCGGTTCATCTGGAGAAACATGGCTCCTTCGCCACCTGCACCCGGTTCTGCTTCAGGTATGATCGGCTGGACAAAACGGTCCTCACTGCCTTCGCGCTTCTCGATGCGTATGACATCGGCACCCATATCGGCCAGCAGAGCCGCACAATAGGGACCGGCAATGTAGCGGCCAAAGTCGAGAACCCGTATGCCGGATAACACGCCGCCTGATGTCTTCGCGCCGATCATGAAAAATTCCTTCCTGTCAGTAAGCCGGGCTGTTTTATTCCGCCCTTTGTGCATTGCAAGATAGGCGGGCCTGAGCCGCATGAAAACCCCGCCTGGAGGCAAATAGGTCAGCCTCGCTTTCCAATTTGTTTAGAGTTTCACCCTAGAGTTTTTCTATCGGAGAACAGTGAGTTCACCGTGAGGGGGACATTTGGGCAATTCAGCATTTTCAGACGCCGCATTGACGGAAGAGGCGGGTCATACTGATCCCGTCTTGCATCATTCCTATCGTTGGAACGGTGAATTCCTGAATCGTGCGCTCGAAAATGCTTTTCGCACGGCGACTTGGGACGAAACACTGGACCGCACGCGTGCTGTGCAGATAGCTGTTCTGGTTTTTGCGGCTTGCGCCCTGGTCGATTTTTACATTCTCGGACCGGGTTGGTCTTTTGCGTTGCTGTTTATCGGGCGCATGTTTGCGATCATTGTCAGTCGTCTGCCCCTTTGGCTCTTTTCCGGTATAGGGCAGAGCTCCGGCTTTTTTAGCATGCTGACAATTGCCCAGCTTTATGTGCTTGGCGTTTTTCTCTGCGCGGTTTCTGTTGGCGGCCTTGCCGCTTCCGAGCAGTCACTTTGCGCATTGATGCTTATTTTTGCATTCTACTTCGGTGTGCCAAACAAGCTTACACTGAACATGGTGGTCTCACTTCTGGCGACAGCACTCTTTATTGCGGTGGTGTCCCAGTATGAGGGCATGTCTGCTCGCCTTGTCGGGCTGGTAACGGTTCTGCTGCTGATAGGCAATTTCATAGGTATCCAGAGTGTGCGCGTTGCCAATAGGTTGCGCCGTGCCGCTTTTCTGACATTGCATAACCAGCAAGAGCTGAACGAAAAACTGACAGTGGAAATCGCGACCCGTCAGGCAGCTGAACGTACTGTTCAAGCAACGGAAGAAAATTTTCAGAGCATTTTTGTGGCCGCGCCTGAGGCAATGGCTATTGTCGATCCGTCCACTCACCGGATTGTTCAGGCCAATCGCAAGGCGCTGGAACTATTTGGTGAAGACCACGATCTCACAAATTTCGACACCCGCGCGCTGTTTGTTGACCGCAATGTCCGCCGCAGACTGGACGAGGCAACCGATGACGAGCGTGAAAAACGCCCCATCGAAGCACAGATGACCAATGCCAAGGGCGAAGTCATCTGGGCGCGTATTTCGGCGGCTTTGGTGCGTTTCCACGGGCTTCCCGCGCTGCTGGTTGCTATTCAGGATGTGACAGCCCGCCGCCACGAGGCTGAAGCTCTGCGTGAGGCCCGCGACCAGGCGACAGATTCCAGCCGCTCCAAATCCGAATTCCTTGCCAATATGAGCCACGAGTTGCGTACACCCCTCAACGCCATTATCGGCTTTTCAGAAGCCTTGGAGCGTGAGCTTTTCGGGCCGGTGGGTAATCCGCGTTATAAAGAATACGCGGTTGATATCCACGATAGTGGCGTCCACTTGCTCAATCTTATCAACGACATTCTCGATCTGTCGAAAATCGAGGCTGGTCACTTCAAGCTTCATGAAGACGAAACCGATCTGGACGGCATTGTATCTTCTGCCTGCCGCATTGTCCGCCACCGTGCGCAGCAAGCATCTATCTGCATCGAAACCAGCTTGCCAAAACCGGGTCTGAGCCTCGTGGCTGACGAACGTGCGCTGAAACAGATTTTGATCAATCTGGTCTCTAACGCGGTCAAATTCAGCAATGATTGCGGCGTGGTACATGTGAATGCACAGGTCACCGGGAATGGCCTGCGCCTGTCGGTTTGTGATCAGGGCGTCGGTATTGCCGAAAGTGACATTCCAAAGGCACTGGCGCCTTTTACGCAGCTTGACGGAACTTTGTCGCGTTCGCATGAAGGCACCGGCCTCGGTCTGCCGCTTGCCAAGCATCTCACAGAGCTTCATGGCGGCAAGCTGACCATCGAAAGTCAGCCCGGTATTGGTACAAAGGTGCATGTCGATTTACCGGCAAGTCGTCTGATCGACATGAAACAGGGACTTTTTGCCGTTTCCTGATGGCTTTCGACATGCTTGTCGCTGGACTTCCAGCATACCAAGGCTTAGAAAGTCGCTCCTTCGATCCACATTATTCCGATGCATTGCCGTGATGTGCTGGCGCATGTCAGACGGATGCGAGGTGTTTTCATGTTTTTCGGCCTTGATTTCGGGACGACAAATAGCGCGCTTGCGCTGGCTCCCGCCACGGGTGCGTCAAGTCTTGTCCCGCTGCATTATCGCAATGAGGCGTTCGATACGTTTCGGTCCATTCTCTATTTTGAGGACGGTGTGCGTGATGCGAACGGCCGGTCCGAGCCTTTTGCCGGTCCCGCAGCCATAGACGCTTATTTGGAAGGGGCGGATGGACGGTTGATCCAGTCCATCAAATCCTATCTGGCCAATCCGGATTTTACTTCGACCAGTATCTATTCAAGTCGCTTCACGATCGAGAACCTCATCGGGTTTGTCGTCGCGCGCATGATTGATGCGACACCTTATTCGCATGATCTGATCGAACGTCTCAAGCAGTCGCCTGTTGTGGCCGGTCGCCCCGCGCGTTTCGTTCGCAATTCCATGGGGCAGGCCAGCGACACAGCAGACGAGTTTGCGATGGAGCGCCTTGAAAACGCCCTTAAAGGTGCGGGCCTTCCCGATATTCACTTTGAGTTCGAGCCCGTAGCTGCGGCCTATGCCTATGAATCCACGCTTGATCATGACGAACTGGTTTTGATCGGTGACTTTGGCGGCGGCACAAGCGACTTCTGTTTGTTACATGTCGGCCCCGGCATGCGCGAAGTATCCAATCGTGCGGAAACGATTATCGCGGTGAGCGGCGTTGGGCTGGCCGGCGATGCCTTCGACGCGCGTATTGTCGAGCATTGCATCGCGCCGCAGCTTGGTAAAGGCACGTTTTACAAAAGCACATGGGGCAAAACATTGCCGACGCCGTCATGGATCTATGACAGCCTCAAGCGTTGGCACCAATTGAGCTTTCTCAACACATTCAAGACCCGTAAAATGCTGGAAGAGATCGGGCCGGATTCCGATAAGCCCGACGACATTGAGGCATTGTTGCATCTCATTGTCGAAAACCGCGGTTTCGATATGTATCGCGCCGTGGAGGCGGCCAAAGTCCGGCTGTCCTCGCAAGAAGCGACCAAACTTGAATTCCGCTCAGGCCTCATCAACATCGAGAGCGATGTGAAACGGGCTGAGTTCGATCAATGGATCGCGCCCGAATTGTCCGAAATCGCAAATTGCGTAGATCGCCTGTTGGAAGATGCCAACATCACCACGGCCAAAGTTGATCGCGTCTTCCTTACAGGCGGATCGTCATTCATTCCCGCTGTGCGGAATGTGTTCGCAGAGCGTTTCGGACAATCCAAGCTGGCGGGCGGTGGTGAGCTTACATCTGTCGCCACCGGCCTTGCGCTTTCCGCTCGTCAGCGTTTCGGCAGCTGACGTTCGCCGGGGCGGTAGTCCTCGGCAATATGACCTTCCAGATCAGAGCTTTCGAACAATACTGGCTTGGTTTTCATGCCCACAAACAGAGGGGCTTGGTCGGCATAATGCGGCGAGCTCTCATCCAGTGTCGCGCTGCCGAATTGATGCACGCTTTGCGATGATAGTTTGCCGCGCTCATCCCATGTCACGAACATGATGAATGTGTCACCGGCCCGCGCTGTCAATGTGCCGTCATCCTGCGCCTCGCCATAGACTGCGCGCAAAGTGTCCGGACCGCCGTCTATTGCTTCGTCGAATGAGCCGTGGCGAAAGCGGTTCACCTCGCCCCACATCGGATCAAGCCGTCCGAAATGGGTTTTGAGTGTGGTGATCGCCTCGCGCAAAGTGTCGATGGGTTTGGGCGGTGCCTCGCCTTTGAGTTCAGCCATCACGACCGGCTGCCCCATAAGGACGCCGAGCGCCGCACCGCGATTATCCACATTGGTGCGCATATCCCATTTCTTCAGAATGTCTTGTGCCGCTGCAAGATCAGCATCACCTGTGGCATCAATCGCCGTGACTTCGGCAATCATGCGGGCAAGTTCTGACTTCTTGCTATAGGCGAGATCATATTTGTATTCGTGGAATTCGCTCTCACTGATCGACGTGTCGGCGCCGAATGTTTCCTCCGAACGGAATGCACGGTTGGTCATATTGGTCTGGATGCCGAGTGTTGCCGAAAATTTCTCGGGCTTGAGATTGTCGCTCTCGGCTGTGGCGCGGAACGGGGTGTTGTTGGAATTATAGACATAGCCGGAGCGCGGATTGACGAGCTGCGGAATTTCATCAAACGACAAATAAGAATTCCAGATCAGGTCCGAACGGTCGCCGGGCAAGATGCCCGACCAGTCCACACCTTCTTTGCGCACCGGAAACAAGCCGTTATGGACATAGGAAATATTCCCCTGCTTGTCGGCATAGATGTAATTGATGCTCGGCAATGCCTGTAGCCGCAATGCGTCTCGCCATTCGCCGAAGTCGCGGGCCTTGTCGAGCTTGTAATATTGTTCGGCTTGGCGCACTTCCCCCATGCCGGAATAGCGGATAGCAAAAACACCTGCATCCACTTTCAGAACCGGCCCGTGTGCGGAGCGCAGAACCTCGCGTGTCACCGTCCACCAGAACGGGCCCCAAAGTTGCACGCGAATTTTGGCATAGGATTTTTCGAAATCGCGCCACTCGCCATCTAGCTTGTACTGGTTTTCATTTTCGGGATTGAGCGTGAGTTCATAAATATCGGCAAGGTCTGGTTCATTGACTGTATTGGCCCAGCCCAGATTGCGGTTATGCCCATGCAGCATGAAAGGCGAGCCGGGGAAGAAGCCGCCTGCCACGTCCCAACCTTCTTCGCTATGCAGGACAGCCTCGTACCAGGCAACAGGCCCAGTGTACGGCTGATGCGAATTGATGAGCAGGCGCGTTGCATGGTCGGCGCTGCGGGCAGGTCCAACTGCCACACCGTTGGAGCCGATGGGAAGCGGCTTATCTGTCAGCAGAAATGCATTCTCGCCCGATTTTGAAAGCCCGCCCTTTTTAGCTGTGAAAAGCTGCGTCAGCTTTTTGTCGAGCCCGTAAAAAAAAGGTGTCTTGAAGACAAAACCGGCGGCCACATCGCGTCCGGTCAATGGCTGAAGGCCTCTCGTCACCTGTTCAGGATGCAATGCGGCATAATAGTTCACACCATCTGCATAGGCTTCCAGTACCTGACGCAGTTCCGGTGAAAGCTTGGTTTCATAGCCTTCATTCACTGTGGGCCAGACATCGAGCAGCTGCACCAGATAATCGGTAACGGCAGCGTCTTTGCCTTTGACCGAAGCAAGCTGGCCGCGCACCGCAATCGCGGTTTCCTCGATTGTGCGATAATCATCTTCAGCATGGGCATAGGCAAAGCCGAAGGCCACATCGGCATCGCGTTTGCCATAAATATGCGGCACGCCATATTCGTCACGTTTGATGCTGACGTCATATTGCGCTGCCTTGGCTGACAGGGCGGCTTTGTCCAGTGGTGCGGGTGCTGTGACTGCGCTCACCACAAAAATGGTAACCAGCCCGGCAAATCCCAGAACAAACAGGGCTTTCAAAGCCATCTTGACGAATTTCAGCACGCAGGCCTCCCTTTTCTTTGAGCGGCAGACTAGTCAGGTTCGCGCAGCGGGGGAAGCCCTGCGGCCCTGCGTCTCTTTCCGCCATGGAGCGAAGTCTTTATACAAGGAGCTCCATAAAGAGAAGGCGCCCGCATTGTCCCTGCTTACCCCCAATCTTTTGCTCTGGATCGGTTTTGCCGTTTTGACGGGTGCCGCCGTCTGGGCCTTGCTCAGCCCTATGCGGGCGGTGAAGGCGTCGGCTTCAGGTGACGCATCGCCCGATGTGGCGCTCTATCGTGATCAGCTTGCCGAAGTCGAACGTGATCAGGAGCGTGGCATTTTGGGCGAAGCAGAAGCCGAGAGTGCACGCATAGAAGTATCGCGCCGCTTGCTTGCAGCGGTCGAGGCTGCCGAAGCGGCGGGGACTGCGCGTGCATTGCCGCCACCGCGCCGCATAGCCTTCGCCATGATGCTCGTCGTCCCGCTCTTGTCACTCGGCATCTATCTCGCGCTTGGCTCGCCCGATATGCCGGATGCGCCATTCGCGCCCCGCGTTGCAGGCCCTGCCGACCAATTACCGCTGGATGCATTGGTGCTCAAGGTCGAACAACATCTGAAAGAAAACCCCGATGATTTGCGCGGCTGGGAGGTCATCGCGCCTGCTTATATGCGCCAGCAAAAATATAACGCGTCGGCGGCAGCATGGAACAAAGCCATTGCGCTGGGTGGAGAGACCGCAGGTCGGCTAGCTGCTCGCGGTGAAGCTTTGGTCTTCAGCGCCGAAGGATCGCTTACGAAAGCGGCGCGAGAGGATTTTGCCGGTGCCGTCGCGCTCGATCCGCAAGAGCCGCGTGCCCAGTATTATCTGGGCCTTGCCGATATTCAGGATGGAAACAAAGACGAGGCCGTCACGCGCTGGAAAGCCTTGCTGGATGGCGCGGCCCCCGATGCATCATGGCGGGCAAGCATCGAGGCCGAGCTTGCCGCGCTCACAGCCCCCGCGCCCGATGCCGCCCAGATCGAAGCCGCAGGCCAGATGTCGGCGGGCGACCGCCAGCAGATGATCGAGGGCATGGTGGCAGGTCTTGCAGAGCGGTTGGCTGATGCGCCCGACGATCTGGCCGGTTGGCAGCGTCTCATCCGTTCCTACAAGGTTCTTGGCCGCACGGCAGATGCCGAAGCCGCGCTGGCCAAAGCGCGCGAGGTTTTCGCAGACGACCCGTCAGCCCTTGCCACGCTGTCTGCCGCTGACAGAGCCGCACCACCACAATAATCCTCACCCGAACAGGTCTGGGTTAAGCTTGATGTCTGAGTCGCGATACAGGACAAGGACAAACCATGCTGTCGGAACTTCAGAAACAGACCGCACAGGCCATCGTCAATATTTTTGAAACCGGCAAGACGCTGGGTGACTATGGGCGTGTGACCTTGCTCACCGGCGATCCGGGACATCTCACCTATGGCCGTTCGCAGACCACACTGGGCAGCGGCAATCTTTATTTGCTCATAAAAGCCTATTGCGAAGCACCTCATGCTGCCTGTGGCCGCGCATTGAAGCCCTATCTGCCGCGCCTGTCGGAGATCGATATCGGTCTTGATCGGGATGCGGGCTTTCGAGCCTTGCTTGAGGAAGCGGGTGGCGATCCTGTAATGCAGGATACGCAGGACGCGTTTTTTGATCGCGTCTATTGGACACCGGCCATTCGCACTGCCACCGATTTCGATTTTGTCCTGCCCCTGTCTGTCGCGGTCATTTATGACAGTCTGATCCATGGTTCATGGGGGGCCATGCGCGACCGGACGAATGAACGTCACGGCACATCGTCAGGTCTTGGCGAGAAGCGATGGATTGCATCCTATTTGCGCGAGCGCCGGTCATGGCTGGCATCGCATGGCAATCGCTTGTTGCGGCGAACGGTTTATCGGATGGATGCATTGGAGACCATCGCAGACAGCGGCAACTGGTCATTGGCGATCCCGTTTTTTGTCTGCGGCGTATCGTTGGATGCCTCGGCCCTGTCCTGTCGCGCACCTGTGGTCGTCTCGGCAGATGATGCCGCGACCCGCAATTTGCATCTCACCACACCGGCCATGACCGGCAATGATGTCATCGCTCTCCAGCGTGCGCTCTCCGCCGAGGGGTATATCGTCAATATTGACGGTGTTTTCGGCCCCGGACTGGATGGCGTGCTGAAGGCTTGGCAGGACGAAAACGGCCTCGTGGCCGACGGTGTGGCTGGCCCCGCAACCCGCATAATTCTGGGGCTTTAGCGGGCATATCCCTCTTGCGCGACCATTTGACGGTTTCAGCCACGCCTCCCGCCCGCTATACCTGATGGCAAATAACCGCGCAGGGAGCCTCGACCCAAAAAATGACGCGCAGAAATCGCCGCGCCGTATTCATTGTCACCGGCCTCGCCATTCTCGGACTGGCAGTCGGGCTGGTGCTGTTTGCCATGCGCGACAATATCGTCTTCTTCTACAGCCCGTCCGATATTGCCGAAAAAGCTATCGGGCCGGGCACGCGTATCCGTCTGGGTGGCATGGTGGAAGAGGGCAGTCTCAAACATACTGGTCCTGCGACCATCAGCTTCAAAGTCACAGACTTCGTTGAAGCTGTGACCGTCTCTTATACGGGCATTTTGCCGGATCTGTTCCGCGAAGGGCAGGGCGTCGTCACCGAAGGGCAGTTGCAGCCGGACGGGTCCTTTGTTGCTTCCACTGTTCTGGCCAAACATGACGAAAAATATATGCCGCCTGAAGTTGCCGAGAGCTTGAAAAAAGCGGGCCGCTGGAAAGAAGGCGAGGACACACCGCGTCCGGACGCGGCATCAACATATAGCAGCGCACCATGATTGCAGAACTGGGACATTTCGCTCTCGTTTTGGCGCTGGTTGTGGCGCTGGTTCAGATGGTGGTGCCCATGCTCGGCGCTCATCGCCGCGACACGCGCCTTATGGCTGTTGCAGGCAATGCGGCGCTTATCCAGTTTGCGCTGATCTCGTTTTCATTTGCCGTTCTGGTTCATGCCTTTGTCACCTCGGATTTTTCGCTGAAACTGGTCGAGGCGAATTCACATTCAACGAAACCGCTGATCTATAAAATTTCAGGTGTCTGGGGCAATCACGAAGGCTCCATGGTGCTCTGGGTGCTGATCCTCTCGCTCTATGGCGCATTGGTGGCCCTCTTCGGCCGGAATTTGCCCGACGCCCTGCGTGCCCGTGTGCTGTCAGTGCAGGCTTCCATCGGCGTGGCCTTCCTGCTTTTTATTCTCGTGACCTCAAATCCGTTTCTGCGCTTGTCGCCCGTTCCGTTCGAGGGGCGGGGCCTCAATCCGCTTTTGCAGGATCCCGGTCTCGCCTTCCATCCGCCATTTCTCTATGCCGGTTATGTCGGTCTCTCCATGGCCTTCTCGTTTGCCATTGCCGCTCTGATTGAAGGTCGTGTGGATGCCAGTTGGGCGCGTTGGGTACGCCCCTGGACGCTGGGCGCATGGACAGCTCTCACTGTCGGCATCGCGATGGGCTCTTGGTGGGCTTATTATACTTTGGGTTGGGGCGGTTTCTGGTTCTGGGATCCGGTTGAAAACGCGTCTCTCATGCCGTGGATCGTGGCAACCGCTTTGCTTCACTCGGCCATCGTGGCTGAAAAGCGCGGCGCGTTGAAAAGCTGGACCATATTGCTCGCCATTTTTGCTTTCTCGCTCTCGCTTGTTGGCACGTTCCTCGTGCGCTCCGGCGTTCTCAATTCTGTTCACGCCTTCGCCTCCGATCCTATGCGCGGCGTGGTCATTCTGGGCATCGTGACATTCTTTGTCGGTGGAGCATTGCTGATCTATGGCTGGCGCGCACCTGTGCTGAAGGCCGAAGGCATGTTTGCGCCGATGAGCCGTGAAGGGGCGCTCATCGTCAATAATCTGCTCTTGTCGGCGGCGGCTGTGGCGGTCTTTGTAGGTACGCTTTATCCGCTGTTTCTGGATGCGCTGGACGGACCCAAGATCACGGTCGGCGCACCGTTCTTCAATCTCACCTTTGTACCGATCATGGTGCCTCTGCTCATCCTCGTGCCATTGGGGCCTCTGCTCGGCTGGAAGCGCGCCGATCTTGTCGCCGCAATGGAGCGCCTCATGGCGACCGGTGCCTTGGCTGTCCTTGTCTGCATTGGTGTTCTTGCCTTTGTCAGCGATGGCCCCTGGCTTGCCGCACTCGGCATGGGACTTGCGACTTGGCTTGTCGTCGGCGCTTTCTACGAATGGGCATCGCGCATTGCGCTTTTCTCCGGTCCCCTGTCTGCATCCTTGCGCAAGGCGCGTCATTTGCCGCGTGCGCAATGGGGCATGGCCTTTGCCCATGGCGGACTCGGCATCATGGTGGCCGGCGTTGTCGGCATAACAGCTTGGCAGAGTGAACTTGTGACGGCCCTGAAGGAAGGCGAGAGCGCCAAACTTGCGGGATACACGCTGACGCTCGAAAAAGTCGGATTGCGGCAGGGTTCAAACTTCGAGGCCGTTGTCGGCGTCATAGGCATTTCGAAGGACGGCAAGGACCTCGGTTTCATGCTGCCGGAAAAACGTAACTTTCCAGTCGAACGTCAGGAAAAAACCGAAGCTGCCATTCGCACCAACGGCTTTTCCGATCTCTATGTCGTGATCGGCGAGCGCAATGACGAAGGCGCATGGACCATCCGCGCCTATGTAAACACCTTTGCGCCGTGGATATGGGGCGGAGCGATGATTATGTCCTTTGGCGGTCTTGTCTCGCTCACCGATCGTCGCTACCGCGTTGGGGCACCCCAGCGGGCCAGACAGCGCAAACCGCAGTCACCATCTGCCCAACCAGCCGAATGACCATGCGCAGCTTTTTTCTGGCCCTGACTTTTCTGCTGACGTTTTCGGGGGTCGCTTTGGCGGTCAATCCCGGCGAGCAACTGGCCGACCCTGCGCTGGAGGCGCGAGCCAGAACCATTTCGAAAGAACTGCGCTGCCTCGTTTGCCAGAACCAGTCGATTGACGATTCCGACGCCGATCTCGCGCAAGACCTGCGCTTGTTGGTGCGTGAACGGCTCATGGCCGGTGATTCGGATCAGCAGGTGCTGGATTACATCACTGCCCGATATGGTGATTTTGTCCTGCTTCGCCCGCCCTTTGAAACGGCCACATGGCTTCTCTGGCTGGCCCCATTTGCAGTCATATTGATCGGCGGCTGCGGTATATTTCTGGCTATTCGCCGCAATAAGACGGACGCAGGACCGGAGGATGCTCGCCAAGCGCTTGATTCAGAAGAACAATCAAAACTTGATCGGATTTTGGACGAGAACCGCTGAGCTTGCTCGCGGGTGCCTTTTTTCGGCCATACCCATCTGTAATGTTTCGGACATGAATTGGTAAGGTGGAGTGGCCAAAGTAGAAGGGCCGCATTGCCCGGCCCCCCTTTCGTCCGTTCCGGCTATCCAGTCACAGGAGTTCCCCACATGACACACAGCGCACTGTTCCGCGGTGTTTCCTCACGTAAATTTTTGTCAACGGCGGCGGTCATCGCCCTGACCGGCACTTTGGTGTTCAGCGCGCCTGCTGCTTTCGCAGAAACAGCACCGCTCAATGCGCCGACGCAGAAACAGACGGAACTTTCCTCGCTGCCCAGCTTTGCCGATCTGGTTGAGAAAGTGTCTCCCGCCGTGGTCTCCATCCGCGTGGTGGAAGAAGAAACGGTCGCGGCCAACAACATGGGTGACCTTCCTTTTCCGCCCGGCAGCCCGTTTGAAAAATTCTTCAAAGACCTCCAGCCCAAGGGCGAGGATGGCAAGCCGCTGACGCGCAAGGCTATGGCGCAGGGGTCCGGCTTTTATATTTCCGCTGACGGCTATGTCGTCACCAACAATCACGTGGTGCAAGGCGGCAAAGAGATCACGGTCGTTCAGAGCGATGGTGCCGAGTTGAAGGCGACATTGGTTGGTCGAGATCCCAAGACTGACTTGGCGCTCATCAAGGTGAAAACGGATAAGCCGCGTCCCTATGTGGCTTTTGGTGACAGCGACAAGATGCGTGTCGGCGACTGGGTGCTGGCGGTCGGCAATCCTTTCGGCCTTGGGGGGACGGTCACAAGCGGCATCATCTCGGCCCGTGGCCGCGAAATCGGTGCTGGCCCTTACGATGATTTCCTCCAGATCGACGCCTCGATCAATCGCGGCAATTCCGGTGGTCCGACATTCGACATTCACGGCAATGTCATTGGCGTCAACACCGCCATTTATTCGCCCACAGGCGGTAGCGTCGGTATCGGCTTTGCCATTCCCTCCAGCATTGCCGAAAAGGTCATCAAGCAGCTTCGCGCCGATGGCAAGGTCACACGTGGCTGGCTCGGTGTTGCCATTCAGCCGGTAGATGCCGACATGGCCGCAAGCCTCTCGCTCGACAAGCCCAAAGGCGCGCTGGTTGCCGAAGTATCCGAAGGCAGCCCTGCGGAAAAATTCGGTCTCAAGGCCGGTGACGTCATTGTCAAAGTGAATAGTGAAGAAATGGAAGATGTGCGCGCCGTCAGCCGCACCGTTGCCGATCTCAAGCCCGGCACCACGATCAAGGTCGGTCTGTGGCGCGACGGCAAGGCAAAGGAAGTCTCGGTAAAAATCGAAGCCTTCCCGGAAAAGCTTGATGATGTTGCATCAAATGACAGTCCGGCGACGCCCCAAGGCACGACCGAGAGCCTCGGCATGGCGCTTTCATCATCAGATGACGGTGTGACGGTGCAATCGGTCAATCCCAACAGCGAAGCCGCTGAAAAGGGCATTCGCCCCGGCGATATTGTGCTCAAGCTGTCCGGACGCGATGTCAAAACACCCGGCGATGTTGTCGATGGCGTCAATGCCGCCAAAAAAGACAGCAAGTCATCCGTGTTGCTTCTTCTGCGTTCGCAGGACCAGCAGCGTTTTGTCGCTCTCTCAATCAAGAAAGACTGACAGGTAGATCATGCGCATTCTCGTCATTGAAGATGACCTCGAAGCCGCCGCCTATGTGGTGAAGGGTTTGCGCGAGAGCGGCCATATTGTCGATCACGCAGCCGACGGCGAAGAGGGGCTCACCCTCGCGCTGTCCGGCTCGTTCGATGTGCTCATCGTGGACCGCATGTTGCCAAAGCGCGATGGCTTGTCGGTGGTCTCCACCTTGCGTCAGGAAGGCATCCGCACACCTGCGCTGTTCCTCTCGGCGCTGGGCGAGGTCGATGACCGCATCATGGGCCTCAAGGCCGGTGGTGACGACTATCTGACAAAGCCTTACGCCTTTGCTGAATTGCTGGCCCGCATCGAGGTGCTGGTCCGTCGTTTCAATCCCGATCAGGTGCGCACCCGCCTTCAGGTCGGCGATCTCGAAGTCGATCTTCTGGCCCGCAAGGTCATGCGCGACGGGCAGGAGATCGACCTCCAGCCCCGCGAATTCCGTTTGCTCGAATATTTAATGAAACATGCAGGGCAGGTGGTCACACGCACCATGTTGCTTGAAAACGTATGGGAGTATCATTTCGACCCACAGACAAATGTGATCGATGTGCATATCTCGCGGCTCAGGGCAAAAATCGATAAGAACTTTGCCCAGCCCCTGCTGCATACGGTCCGAGGGGCGGGATACTCATTGCGTGCTGCCGATTAATCTCCTCAAGACATCCACCTTCCGGCTTGCCGTCCTTTATCTGGGATTGTTCGCGGCCTCCGCGATCATGTTGCTGGCCTATGTCTATTGGAACACGGCAGGTTTTCTCGTTCGTCAGACAGACGAGGCCGTGCAGGCAGAAATCACAGGTCTGGCCGAGCAATATTCGCAAGGCGGATTGCCCTTCCTCGTCCACACGGTCATCCAGCGTTCGCGCGATCCGGGACAGAGCCTCTATCTGGTTCTCGATCCTTCAGGCCGTCTGCTTGCTGGCAATCTCGATGTGCGCCCCTCGGTGCAACTGGGTGCAGATGGCTGGATGGACTTCATCTATAGCCGCAAAGGGCTCGATGGCGTCGAGCTGAAAGCCGCGCGTGCGCGGGCCTTCTATCTGCCGGAAGGGTTTTATCTTCTCGTCGGACGCGATGTGCAGGAACGCCGCGAGATCGAAAATCTCATCACCAATGCGCTGATCTGGGCCATTGCGCTGACGCTTATGCTAGGCCTTATCGGCGGCCTCTTCATGAGCCGCAACATGCTGGCCCGTGTGGACGAGATCAACAAATCCAGCCGGGACATTATGGGAGGCAACTTCACCCGCCGTTTGCCCATTGCCGGAACAGGCGACGAGTTGGACCAGCTTGGCCTCAATCTCAATGCCATGCTCGACCAGATCGAAGCCCTTATGATCGGCATGCGTCAGGTCACAGACAATGTGGCGCATGATTTGAGAAGCCCCCTGAACCGGATGCGGACGCGCCTCGAAGTGACCTTGCTGCAAGACATGTCGTCCGACGAATACAAGCAAGTACTGGAGCAGACGATCACCGAGGCAGATCATCTTCTCACCACCTTCAATGCGCTGTTGATGATCGCACGGGCCGAGGCAGGCTCCTTGCGTGAATCTATGACCAATGTGGACCCCTCCGCCATTGCGCAGGACGCGGCAGAGCTTTACGAGCCGGTGGCGGAAGAAAGCGGCTTTGCACTCAATCTGGTCACCGAGGACGACCTGCACGTGCGCGGCAATCGTGAATTGCTTTCGCAAGTGCTGACCAATCTCATCGACAATGCCATCAAACACGGCAAACCGTCTGACGACGAGCAGCCTGCGACAATCGACATCTCTGTCACATGCGCCAGCGACGGGCGCATTGAAATGAGCGTGGCAGACCATGGTGTCGGCATCCCCGCGCATCAGCATGATCGTGTGACGGAGCGTTTCGTGCGTCTGGAATCCAGTCGCAACACGCCGGGCAGCGGCTTGGGCCTTTCGCTCGCATCCGCTGTCGCGCGCCTTCATGGCGGACGCATTTCCTTTGCTGACAATGAGCCGGGCTTGAAAGTGGTCGTCTCTCTTCCCTCGGTTGCCGTCTAGGCTTATGCCGCGCTCGCCATTGTGGCGACGCAGTGGATAAATCTGCTAGTCTGTCGCGCAAACAGACAAGCAGGGAGTATATCGGGTGAGTGGCGCGAAATTGCGGGAGCGGGCAGCAGGCGCGCCGAAACCATTTGATATTCCTCATGCCGAAGCCGAATTGCAGGATCTAGATGCCGCCATCGCGGCGCTGGAGGACAAATCCCTTCAAACGCGGCTGAAAGAGTTAACCGCGGATGCCGCTATCCGCCATGCGCTATCGGGCATTTTCGGAAACTCGTCCTTTCTCACCCGCATCATTCGCATTCATCCCGAATGGCTTCCCGATATTTTTGACAGACCGGCGGATGATGTCTTTGCCGAGTTGATTGCCCGCACCCGTGCCGCCTCCGGTCTCGCCACGCAGGCCGAACTCATGCGGGCTTTGCGGCAGGCAAAGTCGCAAGCCGCCTTGCTCATTGCCATTGCCGATATCACCGGCACATGGCCGCTGGAGCTTGTCACCAAAGCCCTGAGCGATTTTGCCGATGCGACAGTCATCGCCGCCATCGAATGGCTGCTGCGCGATGGCGCAAAACGCGGACAGGTGCTCGCGGAGCCTGAAGGCCTCACCGCCAAGGATAGCGGCCTTGCCATTCTCGGCATGGGCAAATACGGCGCGTTGGAACTGAACTATTCCAGCGACATCGACATTGTCGTGTTTTTCGAGCCCGGCCAATTGCCGCTCAAGGACGGTCTGGATCACGGCGAATTTTTCGTCAAGCTGACCAAGGCGCTGGTCAAAATCATGCAGGAGCGTACAGAGGATGGCTATGTCTTCCGCACCGACCTGCGCCTGCGCCCCGATCCGGGTGGCACCCCCATCGCAGTGTCTCTGCCAGCGGCGGAAAACTATTATGAAAGCCGCGGCCAGAACTGGGAGCGTGCCGCCTTCATCAAGGCGCGTGCCGTGGCCGGTGATTTCGAGGCGGGCGAGCGTTTCCTGAAAATGCTGACGCCCTATATCTGGCGCAAAAATCTCGATTTTGCCGCCATCGACGACATTCATTCCATGAAGCGGCAGATCCATGCGGTCGGCGGGCATGGCACGATTGCTGTGGCCGGTCACAACATAAAGCTCGGACGCGGCGGCATTCGCGAGATCGAGTTTTTCGTCCAGACCCAGCAGCTCATCGCCGGTGGCCGCGACCACGATCTGCGCGGACGCCAGACTTGCGTCATGCTCGATACATTGGCCGAGAAAAAATGGATCGCGCCCGAAGCAGCAAAGGAAATGCAGGACGCGTATCGCTTCTTGCGCGGGCTGGAACATCGCCTGCAAATGGTCTCCGACGAGCAAACCCATTCCCTGCCGGTCAATGAAGGCGATCTTGATCACATCGCCTGCTTCTATGGTTTCGACAGCCGCGAGAAATTTGCAGAAGTTCTCACCGGCCATATGCGCAATGTGCAGGGCCATTATTCCAGACTGTTCGAGACGGCCCCGCCGCTCGCCGAAGAAAGCGGTAGCCTCGTCTTCACCGGCACAGAAGACGATCCCGAAACGCTGGAGACATTGCGCGGTCTGGGTTTCCGCAATGTGTCGGACATGTCGAACACCATTCGCGGCTGGCACTCGGGTCGTTTTCCCGCCACACGCAGCTCGCGCTCGCGTGAAATTCTCACATCGCTCATGCCCGCCTTGCTGCGGGCTCTGTCGCGCACATCAAATCCCGACACGGCCTTCACGCGTTTTGACCAGTTCCTGACCAAGCTTGGTGCAGGCGTGCAGCTTTTCTCCATGCTCTATTCAAATCCGGGATTGCTGGATTTGCTGGCTGGCATTTGCGGCACCGCGCCGCGCCTTGCCTCATACCTCTCGCAAAACGCAGCGGTGCTGGAAGCTGTTGTCGATCCCGATTTTTTCAAGCAGATCCCCAATGGCAGCGCGTTGCATGACGCGCTGGAATCCTCGCTTGGCCATGCCCGTGATTATCAGGACGTGCTGGATTTTGCCCGCGTATTCGCCCGCGAGCATCGCTTCCGTCTCGGTGTCCGCATCCTGTCCGGCAATTCCGATGCCGAGGAAGTCGGCCCCGCCTATGCCATGCTGGCATCCGAACTGGTCACATCGCTTGCCCCTGTCGCCGAAGACAAAGTCGCCGAGCGTTATGGCCGCATCGAAGGTGCAGCATTCTGCGTTGTCGCCATGGGCAAGCTTGGAAGTGCGGAGATGAGCGCCACGTCAGATCTCGATCTCATCATCATCTATGATGTCGAAGACGCAGACAGGCTTTCCGACGGACGCAAGCAGGTCTATGCCTCGCAATATTTTGCGACAGTCTCCCAGCAGCTTATCGGAGCGCTCACAGCGCCAACCACGGAAGGCAAGCTCTATGAAGTCGATCTTCGCCTGCGCCCGTCTGGCAATTCCGGCCCCATTGCAACGCGGCTGAAAAGCTTTGTCGATTATCAGGCGAGTGAAGCATGGACATGGGAGCATATGGCGCTCACCCGTGCGCATGTGCTCACCGGTCCCGATGCATTGAAATCCCGTGTGGCATCGGCCATTGAGGAGACGCTGCGCCGCGAGCGCGATGCGGGCAAAATCGCCTTCGACATTGCCGACATGCGCGCCCGCGTCGAACGCGAATTCCCAAGTCAGGATCCGTGGAACCTCAAATATGTGCGTGGCGGCCTCGTCGATCTGGAGTTTATCTGTCAGTACCTCCAGCTCATTCACGCGCATAAGCACCCCGAAATTCTTCAGCGTCACACGCGCTCTGCACTCGTGAGTATAGCTGAAGCCGGATTGTTGCCCGCCGAAACAGCCTCCATGCTCGTCGATGCAATATCCCTCACGCATAATCTCACGCAGGTTGTGCGCATCTGCATCGAAGGCGATTTCAAAGCCGAAGAAGCAACACCCAGCCTCAAAGGGCTTCTGGCACGGGCGGGGAATGCACCAAGCTTCGATATTCTCGAAGCGCAATTGCGTGAAACGCAAGCAGCAGTCTTTGCCGCTTTTAATGAAATTGTCGTAGCATCTGCCCGAACCTGACACAGTTTGAAAGCATGGAATTGGCGCTGATATTGCACAACTCCATTGCCGGTCAGGGACTGTCATGTCTTAACGATGTGATTGTCATTTCGGAAAAAGGCGACTTTCCCTGATGAATTGTGGTTAACGCAGCATTTGTTCCGGCGCGGATGCCGAGTTGATTTCGGTGCAAATGTGCCAATGCGGTACGATTGCGTCCGAATTCCGCGAAAGCGGATAGTAGAGTTGGGTGAAGACGCATGGAGCGTCACGACGCAATAGTCATCGGAGGGGGCCTCAACGGTCTCACAGCTGCCGCCTATCTGGCGTGTGCAGGCGTTGACGTGTTGCTTGTCGAACGCAACGAGCGTCTTGGCAGCGCCTCTGCCGGCTATGAAATTTTGCCGGGCTTTTCCATGCCGCGGTTTTCGCTCGGCACAGTCAGCCTGCCACGCCATGTCGTAACCGATCTCGAATTGCCCAAATACGGCTTGCGTCTCATGCGTGTCGATGGCGGCGTCTCGCTCTTTGCCGATGGTCGCAGCCACGCCGATTATCGCGATGGTTTGATCCATCGCCGCGAGCTTTCGCGCCACTCCCATAAGGATGCCGATAGCTGGACGCGCTTCCGCCGCGACATGCTGCGCGCCAATGCCGGTCTGCGCGATGTGCTGGACACGCCCATGCGCGATCCTTCGCGGCGCTCATTCGCTGCCATTCGGTCTCTGTTGGGTGGCGCCGATCACGTGGCGGGAAAACCCATCCACGAGATGCATGATCTCTTGCGCATCTGGACCGAACCTTGTGCTGATTTCCTCGATAGCTATTTCACATCCGACATCGTGAAGGCACATCTGGCAGCTTCCGCGCTCAGCGGCACCACGCTTGGACCCCGCAGTCCGACAAGCGCGCGTTTTTTGCTCAATCTTTTTTCCCGCGAGACCGAGAATGCAAGTGCGGGCGCACCTGCAAAAGTTCTCGCCATGGGCGGCCCCGAAGCGGTCGCCAATGCACTTGCCGCCTGCATCGAGGCCCATGGTGGCCATATCCGCACCGAAGCTGAAGCAACCGATGTCATCCTCCGCGATGGCAAGGCGCGTGGCGTGGCTCTCGCCAATGGCGAGGAGCTTTATGCCGAAGCCATTTTGTCCGATCTCGATCTGAAGCGCACTTTTCTGGCGCTCTTTCCCTGGAAGGATTTGCCCAAAGGCTTTGTCGAGCGCGTCGGGCGGTTCCGTATGCGCGGCGTCAGCGCCAAGATCAATATTGCGCTGGATGCCATGCCCGCTTTCCCTGCATTGGCGGAAGGCGATCCGGCCCTTAATGGCGGTTTCCGCCTCGCCATGCCTGTCGATGGAATAGAAAAAGCGTTCGACGATTGGCGCGATCACCTGCCGCCGCGTGCGCCACTCATCGAGGCGCTCATTCCCTCGCTTGCCGATCGTTCGCTGGCACCCGAAGGCAAGCATGTCATGTCGGTCATGGCGCATTACGTGCCGGAAACTCTGCATGACGGCGCATGGACGCTGACACGCAAGGAAGAATTGACCGATCTTGTGGTCACCCAGCTTGCCCGGCATTCGCCGGGTCTGAGTGATCGTATTCTAGCGATTGAAACGCTGGTGCCGCCGGATATCGAAAACGAAGTTGGCCTCACTGCTGGCGATTTCGAACAGGGCGAGATGACACTCGACCAGATGTTTTTCAATCGCCCCATGCCGGGTCTGGCGGGCTATGAAACGCCGATCGATAACTTTTATCTCTGCTCTGGCAGCGCCCATCCGGGTGCGCTGGAAACAGGTGGTGCAGGGGCAGGTGCGGCAGCGCGCGTCGCCACCATTCTTGGGCGGCCCAATCTTGCACGACAGGGGAGGATGCAATGACGCAGGCCGACCATCTGTTCGATGCCATCGTGATCGGCGGCGGTCACAACGGGCTTGTGTCTGCGGCCTATCTTGCCAAAGCGGGCAAGCGTGTGCTGCTGCTCGAAGCATCGACACATCTTGGTGGTGCGCTCACCACAGCCGAGATCTCGCCTGACTATCGCGTCTCCACCGCCGCCCATCTGGTTGATGCGGTGCCGCGCCATATCGAGCGTGATCTGAAACTTGCCAAGCACGGCTTGCGCTATGCGGTCAAAAAAATGCCGACCATCGCGCTGGACCATGATCTCAACCACATTGTCCTGTCCACAGGCCGCGCCGATCTCGACATTCTGCGCCGTCATAGCGCCAATGACGTGACGGCCTATCTCGCCCATGTCGCGCGGATGAAGTCTTATTCAAAGCTGCTCGGCCCGTTATTCTATGATCAGCTTCCCGCATCCGGCCCCGAGCCGCTGGCGCGTCGTTTGCGCCGCCTTGTCTGGGGTGCGGAAAGGCTGGGCAGCGATACGCTTGAAAATCTGATGCGTCAGCTTCCCGGCAGCATTGGCGATATGCTGGACGACACGTTCGAGACGCCCTTGCTCAAAGGGGCCTTGGCGCTTGACGCTGTGCTGGGCACAGCAGACGGACCCTATGCGGCAGGCACGGCGCTCAATGCCATGTCGCGTCACGCCTTGCGCAGCCAGTCCAAGGGACCGCATGTGATCGTCGGAGGTCTAGGCGCGTTCGCCGATGCCTTGGCAGCGTCAGCGGCCAATTTCGGTGTCGTTATTAAAGCGGCCACCGATGTGAAGCGCATTCTCGTCTCCGATGGCACCGTGCGTGGCATCCAGACAGGCCATGGCGATATTTACGAAGCCCCTCTTGTCTTGTCGAGCCTTCACCCGCGCGAAACACTGCTCGATATGGTCGGCGCAAAATATCTTGATGCCGGTCTCGTCAAACAGCTTTCCGGCATTGTCGATACAGGCGCGACAGCCAAGCTCAATCTCTCGCTGGATGGGCTTCCCACCATTCAGGGGCTGGGGCCGCACGAGTATAATGCAAGGTTCCTTGTCGCCCCGTCGCTGGTCGGCCTTGATGATGCGTTCACCGCTTTCAAGCATGGCGAGTTCTCGTCCGACATGCCGATGGAATTCACTATTCCCAGTGTAGCCGACGCGCCGCTTGCGCCCGCCGGTCAGCATGTCATGTCCATCGTCATGCAATATGTGCCCTATGCGATCAACGGCACATGGGAGAGCCATCGCGACCGTTTGGTTGATCGTGTCATCGAGACGCTCTCGGGCTACATGCCCGATCTGCGTGATCGCATTGTGGCAGGCGAGTTGATGTTGCCGCCCGACATCGAGCGCAAGTTCGGTCTGGCCAATGGCGGTTGGTATCATGGCGATCTGCGACTGGACCAGCTTCTCGCGTTCCGTCCCGCGCCTTCGCTGGCGCGTTATGCCACGTCGATCAAAGGCCTGTTCCTTTGCGGCTCCGGCTGCCATCCGGCTGGCGGCATTTGCGGCCTGCCCGGTGAATATGCGGCACGCGCGGCATTGAAAGAGGGAGGCCGTGCATGAGCGACGACACAGACCTCACTCAAAAAACAACGCAACCGCCAGTAACAACCGATCCGGCAGCGCCACCCATGCCAGACGCGCCGGAGCCCAAGCGCTTCGACCTCTCCGTGCTGGATGCCGCCTCGCAGGCCGATCCCGCCTTGTTCGAGACACGCGATCAGGACCCGCCTTATGCGCGTCAGATGATGACGACGCCATTGCATTTCTATGTCGCCAGCGAGAGCCTCACCAATCTCTGGTGCAACTGGAACGGCTACACGGTTGCCGAGCGCCTGACGACAATCGAGGATGAATATGCCGCCCTGCGCCAAGGCGCAGCCCTCACCGACATCTCGCCACTGGTAAAGTATCGCATCAGTGGGCCCGAGGCGTTGCCCTGGCTGCGTCGTCTGGTCACCGGCAATCTTGTTGCGCTCTCCGTCGATGAAATGACACCCGTCGTCTTCTGCGAGGATCACGGCCATGTGGTCGGTGATGGTCTGCTGTTCCGTTTAGGCGACAGCGAATTCCGTCTTGTCACGGAGGAAGCGCATCTGGCTTGGCTGCTCGACAGCGCCATAGGCCATCGTGTCCGCATCGAGGATATTTCGGCCACGCTTGCAGCCGTCAGCCTTCAGGGGCCCATGTCCTGCACGGCCTTGTCGCAAGCCGGTTTTTCCGGCATCGAGAACCTGCGCCCCTATACCGCCCATTGGTTCAATGTGCTGGGCATGCCGGTCTATGTCAGCCGGTCGGGCAGCTCAGGCGATCTGGGCTATGAATTGTGGATCGATCCCGAGGATGCGCCAGCCCTCTGGCTCCGCCTGCTTGAAAAGGGCGCAAGCTATGGCGTCAGGGCAGGCGGCTTCGCCCTGCGTGAGATTGCGCGTGTCGAAGCTGGCATTCCCCGTGCCGGTGTCGATTACATCGGTGCCTTTTCCGCCATCGATCCGCAAAGCGCGCTGACACCCTATGAGCTGGGTTTCTCCTCGCTGGTCGATCTTGAGAGCGATCACTTCACTGGACGGGCGGCTCTGCGGGCCGCACGTGAAAGCTCGCCTCGTCACATTCTGGCGACTTTGGCCGTCGATTGGCACAGCCCTGTCTCATTCACCGCGATCCGGGATGCCCGGGGGATTGCCGGTTTGGCCACAAGCACGGTGTTCTCGCCCGTTCTGGGTTTCAATCTGGCCTTGGCCACGCTTGACCCCTCCGCCGTCATGGGTGGCACCGCGTTGCATATTCAGGCGGAAATCCGCGAAGAACTTTCCTTGCGCATTGTCGATATTCCGGTGCGCGTCATTGCCGGTCCGGCTCTTTTGCTGCCCGCCCGCCATCTGGTTCCCGCCCCTTTGGGCACCCTGCGTTAGGGACTGAATTTTTTTCGGTCCTGCGCGACGGAATCGGGCATGCTCCCCGTTCATAAAGACAAGAGCAACGGGCAGACGTTTTTCCGGCCTTCCCCCCCCTTAGACCGGCATGCCGTCCGTTTCTCGCACCGGAAGCACACCCTTTCCCAAATCAATTGAGTGTGCTTCCGGTGATTTCATTTTTCGGGAGGACAGAGAATGATCAGCAGAAAATCGGAAATCTGGTTCGGGGTTTCAGCCATCATTCTGGGGCTGTCGCTCCCGCTCATTGCCAATGCCGCGCCGCCGGACGGTTCGCGTCCTGCCCACAGGACTGCCTTGGGTGCTCTCGATGCGAACAAGGACGGAGATATATCCGCCACTGAATGGAACGCAGCCACCGTCAAACGCTTTGCCGAAACCGATGCGAATAAAGACGGGTTTCTGAGCGAAAAGGAAATGGCCGACGAGCAGGACCGGCGCACCGCCGAAATGCGCAAGCGCCGTGCCGCTGCCGCTTTCAAGCGTGCCGATCAGGACGGCAACGGAAAAGTCTCCAAAGCCGAATATGAAGCCACATCCAAAAAGCTCTATGAGCAAATGCAGAAGCGTAAGGCCGCAAAAAAAGAATAGGCTGCTATTAGACTTAAAGTTTTGATGCGGCCACCCGCGCGGATTTGGGCGCAAAGGGTGTTGATTTGGATCTGATAAGGGGGCGCGCAGGCTTGGATACTGCGTCAGACGATGAACTGGTAGCCCGTGTGGCTGAGGGTGACGAAGCAGCTTGCAGTCTGCTTGTGGATCGTCATCTCAGGCGCATGATTGCGCTTGCCCGCCGTATGCTGGGCAATCAGGCCGATGCCGAGGAAGTCGCGCAGGAAGTGTTTTTGCGTGTCTGGACCCATGCAGCCCGCTGGGAGCCGGGCAGGGCGCAGTTCTCCACTTGGCTGCACCGTGTTGCGACCAATCTGTGTCTGGACCGTTTGCGCCGCCGCACCACCGACGACATAGACAGTATTCCGGAGCCTGAAAGCGACGAGCCGGGGCCGGATGTGCTTTTGGAGCAACAGGAATTGGCCAATCGCGTCGAAATTGCGTTGCAGGCTTTGCCCGAGCGCCAGCGTGCCGCCATCGTGCTTTGCCATTATCAGGGTCTGACAAACATAGAAGCCGCAGAAACCTTGGAGATTAGTGTCGAGGCGGTAGAGTCATTGCTTGGTCGGGCGCGGCGCACTTTGCGCGAAACTTTAGCGACGGAACGCGACCAGTTGCTCCGTACAACTGAAACATGAGGGACACACTGTCAGCCCCGAAATGGCAAGAGGCCCAGAGATGGGAAGCGATATGAACAAGGAAATGTCTTTGCAACGGTTGCGCGCGATTGTGGAAGCCTACGGGGCCGCCGCTCATCGCTGGCCCGTGGAAGAGCGCGATGCGGCTTTGGCGCTTGTCGGTTCCGATCCGCAGGCCCGCGCCATGCTGGATGATGCGTTGAACCTTGACCTCCTGCTCGATCAGGCTCCAGCCATTCCCGCTCCCTCCGACATGCTCGTCTCCCGCATCATGGCGGCCCGCCCGCGTGCCGTGTCGCGTGAATATCTGGCCCCGCCGCGCACCTCTGGGGCCACTGGCTTCTGGCGCGGACTGATCCGCGATATCTGGCCCTACGGGTCTCCTGCATTGCCTGCGGGTGCGCTGGCGGCTTCCATCGTGCTGGGCGTCAGCCTGGGCTTGTTCTCACCCGCCAGCATGGTCGGTCTGGGCAATGGTTCGGCCACGGCCTCAGTTAACAGCGACATCGGCGAACAGCTTGTCGTTCTGGCGCTCGCCGAAAACACTTATCCCGAGGAATGGCAACAATGAGTGACACGCCCGCATCCCCCGCATCGTCTCCGACGCCGCGCCGCTGGCTTGGTCCCGCCCTGCTTGCATCGCTCGTCGTAAACCTTTTTCTGGTGGGGCTCGTTGCCTCGTCCATTTTCATGCACCGCGATGGCGGTGGCGGTCCGCGCGGCGGCCCGCTGGGCTTTCTGTTCGGCGACTTTCATAGCAGCAAGTCCGGCATGTCAAAGGATGATCGTGCGGCCCTGCGCAAAATGATGGTCGGACAGTTCAAGACCGTTCGTCCCTATCTGGTGGAAATGGATGACGCGCGCACGGCTCTGGCAAAGTCACTGGGTGAAACCCCCTTCAATGCCGATGCCGTATCCGCAGCCTTTGATCGCATCGAAACAGCGCGCACCGAATCCGGCAAGATCATGCGTGATGCATTGGTCTCCGGCTTTGCCAAAATGGATGATGTCCAGCGCGCACGCTTTTCAAAAATCATGTTGGAGAATGCAGAAAAGCGCTGGTCCAAACATCGCCCCGGCAACAAAGATGGTGATCGTGACGGTCCGCCTGATGGTCCGCCAGACGGACCCGATGGACCGCCCAACCCTTAGTCGTCTAAGCTTGGCCCCTTGAAAAAGGGGCCTTGTTTTTATGACCTGGTATCATGCCGACATTTACGACCGCGAAAAACCGGTCCCCAGTTTCTGGGCCGGCGATGCGCCACCCTTGGCCTCGCATGTCGATCACGGCCCGCTGACAGCGGATATGTCTTGCGATGTTGCCATTATCGGTGGTGGCTATACCGGCTTGTCGGCGGCCCTGCATCTTGTCCGTGACTATCATATCGACGTTGTCTTGCTGGAGGCCGGTCCGCTCGGCTGGGGGGCATCAGGCCGCAATGGTGGTTTTTGTTCGCTGCCATCCATGAGCCTTTCCTATAGTCAGCTCATCTCGCGCTACGGTGCCGACGAGGCACGTCGCTTCATGGCCACGCAATGCGAGGCGATTGATCTCGTCGCCGAACTGTCTGAAAGCGAAGGCTTCGACATCGCGCGTCAGGGCAATGGCACACTCCATGTTGCGCATGCGCCTTCGCGTATGTCAGAGCTTGCCGACGAGGCGGAATATCTCACCCGTCATTTCGGCTTCACCGCATCGCTTCTGACGCGTGAGGAAGTGGCCGAACAGCATTATGACTCCACCGAACAATTCGGTGCCTTGCATCTGCAAAAAGGCTTCGGCCTTCACCCCTTGCGCTTTGCCCGTGGCTTGGCCAAGGCCGCAGCGCGACATGGCGCAAAGCTTTTTGGTCATTCCGAAGTTGTCTCTTGGGAAAAATCCGCAGGCATACATCTGCTGCGCACAAAAGGCGGCACCCTCAAAGCCCGCCGCGTCATCGTCGCGACCAACGGCTTCACGCAGAATAATCTGGAGCGCAATATCGCAGATCGCCTGATGCCGGTTGTCTCCAACATCATCGTCACCCGCCCGTTGAGCGAGGCAGAATGCGCGGCCCAGAAATGGCAGACCGACATTCCCTGCAGCAACACGCGCAATCTGCTTTTCTATTATCGCATGCTGCCCGACAGGCGCTTTCTGTTTGGCGCACGCGGCGACTTGACAGGTTCGCCCGAAGCAGGCGGCAGGCGACGGGCTTTCATGACGCGCCGTCTCGGCGAGGTTTTTCCTGCATGGCGTGATGTGGAGATAACGCATTATTGGCGCGGCCTTGTGTGCATGACGGGGCGTTTCACGCCCGCCATCGGCACCATGCCGGATGATTCTTCTGTGTCATTTGCGCTGGCCTATCACGGCGACGGGGTCGCGGCGGCTCCCTGGGCGGGGCGAAAACTTGCACAACTTATCGGCGGCGAGGCTGCTTTTGATGCAATCCCCGCTCCATATCGCGGCCTTCCGCCCCGTTTTCCGGTCCCCTCTCTCAAGCGCTGGTATCTTGGTGCCGCACTCGGCTACTATTGGCTTCAGGATAAACAATCAGTTTTTGGACATGGAAATGAGCGATCGTAAAAAGCCGGGCGCGGATAGTCGCGCGACCTTGGCTGACTTCAAGGCCTTTCTCGCCGAAAATGGTGAGATCGACTATCTCGATGCTGTTTTTGTGGACATGTGCGGCACGGTGCGAGGCAAGCGCTTTCCGTTGGAAGAAGCGGACAAAGTGTTTACCTCGGGCGTGCAGATGCCCAAGTCCCTCTATTTCTTCGACGTCACCGGCGTCAATGAAGACATTCTCGGCATGGGCTTTTCCGACGGCGACCCCGATGCGCAGGCCTATCCCATTGCAGGCTCCATCGTGCCCGTCCCTTGGGCTTCCATGAAGCAGGCACAGGTCATGATGACCATGGTCGATGATGACGGTTCGCCGCTCGCGCTGGAGCCGCGTGTCGTGCTGGCCAATGTCGCAGCGCGCCTTGCAGACATCGGTCTCCACGCTGTCACAGCCTGCGAATTTGAATTTTATGTGCTGGACCGCGAACGGGATCGCAAAGGCTTGCCGCAAGCCCCGATCAATCCTGCAACCGGAACGCGCGAAACGGCAAACGAGGTTTATGGCATCACCGAGCTTGATGGTTTCATGGGCTTGCTGAAGGAGATCGACGAGGCTGCCGCCGCGCAAGGTGTACCGGCCTCAGGTGCCACGGCCGAGTTTGCGCCGGGCCAATACGAGATCAATCTCAATCACGAGAACGATGTTTTGCGCGCGGGCGATCATGCCGTCATGCTGCGCCATCTCATTGGCACGGTCACGCGCAAGCATAATTTTGTGTCGAGCTTCATGGCAAAGCCCTTTGCCAATCAGACCGGCAATGGCCTTCATGTCCATTGCTCGGTGCTGGATGACAAGGGCAATAATATTTTCGATGATGGTACGGATGCAGGCAGCGATCTGCTGCGTTATGCCATTGGCGGGTTGCAGGCAACGCTGGGCGATGCCATGGCGCTCTTTGCGCCCAATCTCAATTCCTATCGTCGCTTCGGCCCCAATCTCTTTGTGCCGGTCAATCGTGCATGGGGCTACAACAACCGTTCGGTCGCTTTCCGTGTGCCCGCCGGTTCACCCGAAAGCCGCCGCATCGAGCATCGTGTGTCAGGCGCCGACGCCAATCCCTATCTCGTCCTTGCAGCCATTCTCGCAGGCATCCATCACGGCATCGTCAACAAGATCGAGCCGGATGAACCTGCCGAAGGCAATGCGTGCGATGTGATGGACGAAGGAATTCCCTTCTATTTGCCCAGCGCATTGAAGCGCCTGCGCAATTCCGATGTCATGCGCGAATATCTCGGCGGTCACTATGTCGATGTCTATGCCGAAACAAAGATGCTCGAATATGACAAGTTCCAGCAGACCATCTCGCCGCTGGAATATGACTGGTATCTCTGAGCCCGATTGAAAAAATCCGCCTGTTCAGAATTCATATCCGAACAGGCGGCCTGTTTCTGCATGTTGGCGTTTTAGAAGCTCCCTCAGGTCAGGCTCCATTTTGCGCCATGCGTCTAGGCGCTTTACGGGGTTGCGCGTGGGGTTTTTCGCATGGGCAGCTTCGAATGGTGAATGCGTGATCTGCTCCGGCACGGGCAGGCCCAGAAACTCTGCCATTTGCCGGACCGCAGTTTCATTATCCTCCGCCACCTCTTCAAACTTGAGTGTGAGTTTGGGAATGGAGACAGCACTCCATGCCCCGTGATAGGCCGACCAGCATCCGTACCCCTCATTGCCAAGGATTATGCTGGTCAGTTCCGCATGCTTGTCGCGAATGTCTTTTTTGAGCTGTTGTTCCGACAGAATGGCATCTCCGGGGTGCCGGACAATCTGGATCACCTTTTCGCCTTCGAAGGAAGGTAGGCGAGGCCACTCATGTGTTTTTACAAAAAAGATTTCCGGCGACTTTGCCAGCGATCGACGCATCGGTGTGGGCAGAGGTACCGCAGGTGCAAGCATGTTGCGGATCGCCGACTGGTCGTCGCGCTTAAAAGAGGCAAGCGTTGGATTGCTTTTATGCGGTGAGATGTCATATCGCGGATTGAAGCGAGCGACGACATCCAGATCAATCATCGCATCCGAAGTTGTCAGATACGCCCAGTTGAGCTGGATCAGCGAGCGGACAAGCGCATTCCCCGAACGCGGGTAGCTGGCAACATAGACAATCATTTAAATACTATTCGCACTTTTGAAGGTGTAGGGCGATCACGCCTGATTGGTTAGTATAAACGACGCGACCTGTTTTGGTGAGAGAGAACCTGCCTATGAGTAAGCATCCCGAACTTGGCCTGATCGAGGGCTTCTATGGCCGTCCATGGACATGGAAGGACCGCGAGGATGCTGCCGTGTTCCTGAGTGGTCATGGTTATAGCTTCTATCACTTCGCGCCTAAGGCAGATTTGTTCCTTCGCCGTCGCTGGCAGGAGATGCATCCCGCCGAGGACGCGGCTGGTCTGGCCTCGCTGTCGCGCACCTGCCGCGCGCATGGAATGCGCTTCGGCGTCGGCCTCAGCCCCTTCGAGATCTATCGCGATTTTAATGATGAAGTGCGTGATGCGCTGACAGCCAAACTCGCCTTCCTCGACGAGATCGGCATTGACGATCTCGCAATCCTGTTTGACGACATGCGTGGCGACTTTCCTGACCTTGCGCAAAAGCAGGCCGAAATCGCGCATTGGATCAAAGAGCGTAGTGCCGCCACCCGCATTCTGGTTTGCCCCAGCTACTACACGGACGATCCCGTACTTGACCGCATTTTTGGTCAGCGTCCCGAAAACTACCTCGAAGATTTGGGCCGCTTGCTTGATCCCGCGATAGAAATTCTCTGGACCGGCGAGGAGGTTTGCGCACGCGAATTTTCAGCCGGTCACCTTGCCCGCGTGACAAAGCAATTGGCTCGCAAGCCTTTCCTCTGGGACAATTACCCCGTGAATGACGGGCCGCGCATGTCCCAGTTTCTGCATATCCGCGCCTTCACCGGTCGTCCCGCCAGCATAGGCGCTCATATCGCTGCGCATGGCGTCAATCCCGCCTCGCAGCCCATGCTCAGCCGCATTCCGTCTTTGACGCTCCTGCGCTCATACGAGCAGGGTGAGGCCTATGAATATGGGGCGGCGCTGGCTGATGCCGCGCAAAAAGTGTTGGGCGATGATCTGGCCCGAACGCTGGTCAACGACGTGCTGGTGCTCAACGATAGCGGTCTCGACCGTCTGGCACCTTCCGCCTCGGAAAAACTACGCGCCCGCTATGCCGCCTTCGATCATCCCGCCGCGCAAGAGATTGTCGATTGGCTCGACGGCGGCTACCGCATCACGCAAGAGATCATGGACAATCAGTGAGACCCTTTGCCTCCCACCCAGAAATCCTCATGGGCTTTTGGGTGGGCAGGGCTTGGTCGGATCATTCCGGCGCCATCAGCCCGTGTGAATTGCCAGTCACCGCATTTTGTCGGAAACGCTCACGAATTTGATCGGAAAATGATCGATCTCTACATGGAAACGCTCAATCTCTTGAAGGAAATGATGGCAAAACCGAGCCTTTCATGAGCCCGGTTTTCACTTATCCCCGGGCTTAAAGCGGCAGGGTAAATGTCACGCGGGTGCCCACACCTTCGGTGCTTTCGATCTTCAGCGTGCCGCCATGCATCTCCACCAGCGAGCGTGACAGCGCAAGGCCGAGGCCCGTGCCCTTGTGCTTCTTGGAGTGCTGGTTTTCCACCTGTTCGAAAGGACGCCCGATTTTGGGCAGGGCATGGGCAGGAATGCCGATGCCGCTATCTTCCACAGTGAGGAAAATCTGATCGTTCAGTACATTGCTCTTTATGCGGATGTCGCCACCGGCAGGCGTGAACTTGATTGCGTTCGAAAGAAGGTTCAGCAGCACCTGCTTGATCGCGCGTTTGTCCACGTCGATCTGGGGCAGGGCAGAGGCTTCGTTCAGAACTTTCACAGCCGCAATTTCTGCACGACCAGAAACAAGGCGCAGGCTTTCATCGATCACTTTTGCAAGATCGGTCGGTTGTTTTTCCAGCGTCATGCGACCGGCTTCGATCTTCGACATATCCAGAATGTCGTTGATCAGTTCCAGCAGATGCTGCCCGCTGGAATGAATGTCATGGGCATATTCGACATATTTGGGCGAACCCAGCGGGCCGAACATATTGCCTTCCATGATTTCCGAGAAACCGATAATGGCGTTGAGCGGCGTGCGCAGCTCGTGGCTCATATTGGCGAGGAATTCCGATTTCGAACGGTTGGCCGTTTCGGCGCGAGTTTTTTCCGCCGCATATTTTTCCGCAAGGTCCACAAGCTGACGTGCCTGATGCTGCAACTTGAGGCGCGAGGCTTCGAGATCGCGCACGGTTTTTTCCAGCGCCGACTTGTTGGTGGTGAGCGCCGATTCCTGCACTTTGATTGCAGTAATGTCGGTGCCGACATTCACATGCCCGCCTTCATAAGTGGGCCTTTCGCTGATCTGCAACCAGCGCCCGCCGGGCAAACGGATTTCCCAGACGCTTTCTTCAAGGCCACCGGCGCGTGGCCAGTCGGAGCCGATGCCAGCAAGCTCCATCACATCTTCCAGCGTCGTACCTTCGCGAATGTCTTCTTCAGGTATTTGAAGGAATTCGATGAACTTGCTGTTGGCCGTCACAAGCCGGTTGTCATTATCCCATAGCGCGAAAGCCTCGCCGATGCTTTCAATCGCGTCGCGCAGCCGGTCATTGGCATCCGTCTCGCGCGCTTCGGCCAGCTTCTGTTCGGTAATGTCGATGGTGATGCCGACAAGGCGTTCGCCTGCAATGCGTCCGCCGCCCCAGACCTGACCTTTGGCGCGCACCCATACCCAGCTTCCATCGGCATGGCGCAGCCGGAAGGCGGTGTCATAAGAACGCGACGAGCGCGAGGCCGCACCGATAATATCGTCAATGGCACCCACATCTTCCGGGTGTGCCAGTTGTTTGATTTCGCTTGGCGAAAGACGCTTTGATGGTTGGCGAAGGCCCAGCATGTCGAACATGGCCGACGACCAGTAAACGCGGTTGGCTGTCAGATCCCAGTCCCAGATGCCGCAACGCGCACCGGCAAAAGCCATGTCGAAGCGCAGCTGGTTTTCCACCAGCGCGGCTTCCGCCTCCACCTTACGCTCACGCAGCCGCACCAGCATGAAGGCCAATGCCACATAGCCTGCCGAAAGCAATCCGGCAAAGCCCAGCGAACGGGAGAACCCGTCTTGCATGTAGAGTCCGACGGTAATGCCGGCCAGCGCCAGTCCGGTCAGAATGAGGGCGGTGCGCGCAAGCCATGTTGCCGAAACAAGCGACCGTTTGCGGCCATTGTCGCGTTGCTGCCAGGCCAGGGGTTCGCCCCGCGTGCTCGCCTCAGGAATACTCATATGCACCACATGAGGCAGGCTTTTGGCTGCCTCGCCTCCTTCATTTTTGCGTAGGGGATCAAGCGGACCGGGCATTGGGCGGCGCAAAGGCCGCTCCAGGTTGATCCCACCCGAATCACCTAATGAATTCCGATGATTAGAGTTGGATTTGCCTTTGTCCAGTGTGCTTTGAACTTTTTCAGCAATATCGGGCACGCTTTTCGGCCTGCGATGTATTTCAGACTCACTCACGCCGTCCGTCCCCTGTTTCATTCGCCAAATTCACCGGATCGGTCATTATCCGTGTCAGGCGAGTGTCTTGGTCGCGATCTCGAAGACATCGCGTGAAATGCCTTCCGCGCCAGCAATGCGCGTCAGATGGCGCGTCATCAGCTTGCGCCGTTTGACGTCGAATTGCCGCCAGCTTTTGAAAGCGCCCAGCAATCTCGCAGCCACTTGTGGATTGAGTTGATCCAGCTCCAGCACCTTGTCTGCGACTAAAGCATAACCCGCACCATCGGCTGCATGGAAGCGTAGCTGGTTGGCTGTAGCGAAACTTGTGATCAAAGCCCGCACTTTATTTGGGTTCCGTATGGTAAACGCGGGGTGTTCTAACAACCTGTAGACATTGTCTAATGTGTCGGGCAGGGCGGATGTGGCCTGAATGGTCAGCCATTTGTCCATGACCAGATGGTCGTCCTTCCATTGTTCATGGAAGTCATTAAGCGCTTTTTCGCGTTCCGGCCCGTCCGTATTGGCCAAAACGCCCAATGCTGCAATCTGGTCCGTCATATTATCGGCCTGCTCAAAATGCTTTGCGGCAAGGCGCACACCGGCACCGCTTGGCAGTAGCGCCAGATAACCTAGACAAATATTGCGCAATGCGCGGCGGCCCGCATGATCGGCTTCAGGACTATATGGACCCTCGATCCGGCAGCGGTCATACGCGGCACGCAATTCCTTTTCGCATTCGGTAGCTAGTGAAAGACGTAAATGCTCGCGTGCCTCATGGATCGCATCCACGTCCACATTCTCGCGAATGATCTGGGCAATGGTCTGTTCGCCGGGTAGTTGGATCATTTGGGCAACAAAGTCGGGATCGAATTTTTTCGATCGCAGCATCTGGCGCATCATTTCGCCAAAGGCATCGCCCTTGCGCATACGCCCACCGGACTTCACCGCTTCCACCATCGAGACCATCAGGCCGGTCGCATAGCGTTGTGCCGCTTCCCACCGGTTGAACGGGTCACTGTCATTGCTCATCAGAAACACGAAATCGCGTTCTTTGAGATTGGAGGTCAGAGTTACCGGCGCAGAAAAACCGCGCAGCAACGAGGGGACAGGCCGCTCCTTCACATTGCGAAAGCGGAACGTCGCATCGCGCTCGGTCAGGTTCAGAACGCGTGTTGTACCCTTGGCTTTTTCCTCGCCATCCAGTTGCAGCGGTATATCCTTGCCGTCGGGGCCCACAAGACCTACGGCGATGGGAATGTGATAGGGCTCCTTGTGCTTTTGGCCGGGTGTCGGCGCGCAAATCTGGCTCACCTTCAATGTGTAGGTCTGGCGTGCCGCGTCATAGCGACCCGAGGTCAAGATTTCCGGCGTGCCCGATTGGCTGTACCAGCGCTTGAACTGCGTGAGGTCGAGCTTTGCCCCATCGCTGATCGCGTTGAGAAAATCCTCCACCGTTGCCGCTTCGCCGTCATGGCGTTCGAAATAAAGGTCCATGCCTTTGCGAAAGCGCTTCGGCCCCGCCAGCGTATGGATCATGCGGCACAGCTCGGCACCTTTTTCATAGACGGTTGCTGTGTAGAAATTATTGATCTCGATGTAGTTGTCTGGTCGCACAGGATGCGCCAGTGGCCCCTGATCTTCGGGAAACTGGTGCGAGCGCAAAAGACGCACATCGGAAATGCGCTTCACGGGCCGCGAGCGCATGTCGCCGGTAAATTCCTGATCGCGGAAAACCGTCAGACCTTCCTTCAGGCACAGCTGAAACCAGTCGCGGCAGGTGATGCGATTGCCTGTCCAGTTGTGGAAATACTCATGCGCGATAATGGCTTCAATCGACGCATAGTCCTGATCCGTCGCCGTGTCGGGACGCGCCAGAATATATTTGTCATTGAAGATGTTGAGACCCTTGTTCTCCATCGCGCCCATGTTGAAGGCGCTGACCGCGACAATCATGAAAATATCGAGATCGTATTCACGACCGAACACTTCTTCGTCCCAGCGCATGGAACGCTTCAGCGCATCCATCGCATAATCGCAGCGGTCTTCATTGCCGTGTTCCACATAGATGCGCAAAGTCACCTTGCGGCCCGATGCCGTTACATATGTGTCTTCCACATGAGCCAGATGGCCAGCCACCAGCGCGAAAAGATAGGCGGGCTTGGGATGCGGGTCATGCCATTCCGCAAACTGTCGTCCGTCTTTGAGCTTGCCGCTTTTGGTCAGATTGCCGTTCGACAGCATCACCGTTGCAAGCTTTTTATCTGCCACAATACGCGTGGTAAAAACCGCCATCACATCCGGGCGGTCGAGATAATAGGTGATGCGGCGAAAGCCCTCCGCCTCGCATTGCGTGCAATAGATGCCGTCGGAGAGATAGAGTCCGGAGAGTTGCGTATTGGCCTCCGGCCCACAGCTTGTCGTCACCTCCAGCGTGAATGTGTCTGGCACATCTGGCACGGTCAGATGGTCGCCGTCGATCTGATAGGCGTTGGGGCTGAGCGTTTCACCATCTAGCGCCACACCATGCAGCGTCAGTTTTTGTCCATCCAGCACCAGCGGGCCTTTGGCTGCATCCGGGGCCTGATTGCGCCGCACCTTCATCGTGGCGCGAACCCGCGTTGCCGCCGGATCGAGTTCGATTTCGAGGCGTACCTCGTCGATCAGATAGGCGGGGGCCTTATAGTCTTTGAGCAGGATCGGGCGGGGGTCTTCAGCACGCATCGGATAAACAGCCTTACAAAATGGGCGGTCCCGATTGCGGGGGAGAACAGGAGCACCGCCAATTTGAATCTCTTAGGCTGTAGATATGCCCATTTTAAGGCGGCGGCAAATTTAAGCCGGATTGAGGATATTTGCACTCCGCCATCAACCATGAAATGTCACGGTCTCTTCGATCGGCGCCTTTCTGAGGGGAAATCTGTTCACCGGGTTGTCTGGTTCGGGATAGCCGAAAGAAATACCAAACAGCATCTTCAAGCTGGGATCGATTCCAAGGACTTCGCGCGCGGTGCCCGCAAACAAACTGAGCAATGTTTGCGGCACGCCGGCAAGTCCGTGCGCAGCCAGCGAGAGCAGGAATGTCTGGCCGTACATGCCAACGTCACCGGCTACGCGCACAGGTTCATACACAGGAGGCATAAAAAGCAGGCAGACATGCGGCGCGCCGAAGAACTCCAGATTGCGCAATATGGCGTAGCGACGTTGCTCGGTGGCGTCACGCGAGATGCCTGCCGATTGAAAATAGGCGGCTCCCTGCGCTTGCTGGCGTTCCTTGTAGAGCCCATAAAGATCGTCATAGCTGAACGGGAAGTCCGGGATCATGCGCTCTTCGGCCGCAGCGTCGAGCATCGCTTTGCTCAGCTTGTCGCGCGTGGTGCCGGAAGCGATATGGACCACCCAGGGCTGTACGTTGGAATTGGACGGTGCATATCGTGCGTCATCGACCACCGCCTGAAGCAAGGCATCAGGTACGGGATCGGCAAGAAAGCTGCGTGCCGATCTGCGATCACGCACCACATCATGGAACAGTTTGGCTTCGGTCACCTTGCTTACCTCCGATTTCGGCTTCATGATCCGTGCGAATCCCGCAGTTTTTCTGTGCTGAAATATATCTAGTGCACTAGATATAAGCGCGCAAGAGATTTAGTACATGCCTAAACCCGCTGGCCGGACGCGCCATGAAGCAAACAAACAGCTTTCTTTCGCGCTTTATGGCGCGGCCAACCGTTTCGTGCGGATGCACAAGCCGTTTTTGGAGCCGCTCGGGCTCACATTTCCGCAATATCTGGTGATGTTGGAACTGCTAGGCGCCGCGCCACGCTCGGTCGGCGAGCTGGGGGCAAAACTGGGCATGGATACCGGCACCATCACACCGCTGGTTAAGCGTCTGGAACAGGGGGGCTTTGTCACCCGTCGCCGCGACACCAAGGATGAGAGGCGGGTTCTTGTGGATTTGACGTCTTCCGGTGAGGCTATGCGTAGTCCGGTCTGGGCGGTACCCGATCAGATCAAAACGACATGCCAGATTTCTGATGAAGACGCGGACGAACTCCGCAAGGCGTTGGACGGCATTCGACCGTCGGACGATGAATGATCAAAACCCGAAAATTAAGCCGGGTCGATGACCTTCACCCGGTCGAGCGCCGTTTCGGCGTCGCGCGCCACTTCCATCAGTTGGTCAGGCAGGTTTTCTGGATTGGACATGGCGTAATCCACCAACCGGCGCAGCAATCCCATGAACACCGGACCCGACGCCATGATGCGCGCCTGAAGCTCAATGCGTTCGGGATTGAAATCATATTCGGTGCCCGGCACGCGCCAGCCACCTTCCTGTGTGCCCGTCACAATGATCGGATAGGTGCCGGGATAGGGGTGGCTTGAGCATTCTTCTGCCGAGCGCCATTTGTTTTGCGCCCGCACCACTTGCCATTGCTCCATGGTCGGATCGACATTGGTCAGCGTTGTGCTCTCTTCGGTCTGGAGTTCCGTCGCAAGGAAATCGCGGCCAAGACCGACGTCATAGAACACGCGCAGTGGCTCCGGCACATCCTTCACCCATTGCGGGACGACGCGTTCGATCACCGCCCATGTGCCCACAGGGCGCACGAAAACACGCTGGTTTTTATGAAAAAGTGCCTTTGCCATAAGTCGCCTGCCGCCTGATCAGGAAGTTCCGTAAGGCGTCATTATGCGGCGTCGGCGGTTAGCGGGAGATTAAACTCGCCGTCTCACTAAGGGTTAATCCGTGCCTCAATCACCGCCATGGTGCATACGCCTGATCGTTTCCGGCTCGCTTGCCGTGCCACCCAGCTTGCCACGGACCCAGCGGATACCGGCATTGGTGCGCTGATGCGCACTTTCCAGCAGCATATAGGCCACAGGCACAACCACCAGCGTCAGCAACGTGGACGAGGCGAGGCCACCAATGGCCACAAAGGCCATGGCATTGCGCATTTCGGCGCCCTGACTGTTGGAGATCGCCACAGGGATCATGCCGCAGATTGTAGCAATTTGGGTCATCAGCACAGGCCGCAAACGCACAGGACCGGCCTTCAGCAAGGCTTCTTTTAGTTCGAGTCCCTGTTCGCGGAGTTGGTTCGTGTAGTCCACCAGCAGAATGCCGTTCTTCATCACAAGGCCCATCAGCGCCAGCAAGCCGATCTGCACAAACATCGTCATTTCGAGGCCGGACAATTTGAGCGAGATAAAAGCACCGACGAAAGACAGCGGTGCAGACAGCATGATGATGGCAGGCTGGGCAAAGCTGTTGAACTGGCTGGCTAGGATCATATAGAGCGCGGTGAGTGCTAGCAGAAAAGCAAAAATAACTGCTGCGGCGGCCTCCTTCATACTCTTGGCCCCACCTTCCGCCGACCATGTGTAGCCGGTCGGCAGATTGAGGTCTTTGAGATATTGTTCCACTTGCTGCGTAGCAGGCCCGAGCGAGACGCCGGGCGCCATATTGGCGAGGATCTGGATGCGGCGCGAACGGTTTTGACGTTCGATCTGGGCCGGACCCGACGCCACATCGAAGCTTGCCACATTGGTGATGTCGATCAGCTGCCCGCTCGATCCGCGCACCTGAATGAGCGACAATTTGGCGATATTGTCGCGCTGGTCTTCTGCAAGCCGCACACGCACATCATAGCGCTGGCCAAATTCTTCGAACGAACCGGCTTTGACGCCCCCAACCATGGTCCGCACGGTTTCGGCAAGCGGTCGCACAGGAATGCCCAGATCGGCCGCGCGCGCACGGTTGATGCGCACCTGCAATTCCGGTTTGCCGCTGTCATAGCTCGACTTCACGTCGGTGAACATCGGATTGGCCCGCATTTGGCTAATGACTTCATTGGATTGTTTTTCTAACAGAGCCAGATCAGGGCCCTTCAAGGCATAGTTGACCTGATAGGCACCAAAGCCGCCACCGGAAATCCAGGGAACGTCAAACAACGACATGTGCTTGGCTTCCGGTGCCGATTTCTGCATGGCCACGCGGGCCTCTTCCATAATGGTGAGGAAGGTTACATCGCGTTCTTTTTTTGGCGTCAGTCCGATATAGAAGGCCGCTTCATTGGCATTCTGTTTGGCCCCGTCACCCACCGTAAAGAACACGGTCGTCACATGCTCGACCTTGGACACGGCATGAGCCACGCGTTCGGCCACGGTACGCGTTTCTGTCAGCCCCACACCCATCGGCAATTCGATATTGGCAAGAAACTCTGAACGGTCTGTTCGAGCATCAAAGGCGGCGGGCAGGGTGCCTGCCACCATCACACCCAGCACAATGGTCAGAGCCGCCAGCCCCATCACTGTCCAGCGCCAGTTGAGTGCCACACCGATCAGGCGACCGTAAAAAGCATCGATCTTGTCATAGCTGTCAGAGAAAAGCCGCGCCATCCGGTTCATGTTTTCCGGATCGTGGTCATGCGCCTGCAGCATGCGCGAAGACAGCATGGGTGTCAGCGTCAGCGACACGAGCAGGGACACCAGAACCGAGAAGGTGATCGCGAGCCCGTATTGAAAGAAGAACCGTCCGACGATCCCGTCCATAAAGGCGATGGGCACGAAAACCGCGCAGACGGAGAAAGTGGCAGCCAGCACCGCAAGGCCAACTTCCTTTGTTCCCAGCGACGCCGCTTCCATCGGCGAATAACCTTCTTCCAGCTTTCGGTAAATGCTTTCCAGCACCACGATGGCATCGTCCACCAGCAGACCAACCGCCATGGAGAGCGCCATCAGCGTCATCATGTTGATGGTGAAGTCGGCCATATAGAATGCGAAAAAAGTCGAGACAAGTGATGTCGGCATGGCAATGGCGACAATGATCGTCGCGCGGATCGACAGCAGGAAGGCTAGCGTCACGATCACAACCAGAACAATGCCGATCTGGATATCGACAAACACGTCCTCTGCCGAACCTTCGATGAATTTGGCACTATCGCGTGCGATCTTCATGCTGACACCGGGCGGTGCGAGCTGTTGCAGGCCAGCCACTGCTTCGCGCACGGCGCGGGCGACTTCCACAGTATTCTGGCCCGATTGCTTGCGGATTTGCAGCGATACACCGCGCTGCCCATCCAATTGTGCGTAGGATGTTTCGTCTGCCATGCCGTCTTCGACATTGGCTACATCGCGGATTGTGGTTGGCGCACCATCGGGGCGGAACGCGACGATAATGTCACCAAAGCCTTTAACGGTTGAAACCTCGCCCTTGGTCTTGACCGAAAATTCGCTGGAGCGTCCGGGCGTTTCAAGTTTGCCGCCGGGAATATCGGCATGCTCGCGCCGGATGGCGGTCGTCACATCGTCAGCGGTTACGTTGTAAGAACGCATGCGGTCGGCATCGAGCCAGATGCGCACTTCGCGGTCGCGTCCACCCACAAGCGTGATCGAGCCGACGCCGGAAATACGCTGCAGGTTTTCTTTGATCGTCTTGTCGGCAAAATGCGTGAGATCCTTGATCGGCATATCACCGGCTACCATCACAGTCATGATGGGCTGTGCGTCAGGATCGAGCTTTTCGACAATCGACTGTTTGGCATCATCGGGGAGATTGGCGCGTGCGCGGGCCACCTTGTCGCGGACGTCCTGCGCTTTGACGTCGATATCCTCGTCCAGCTTGTACATGATCGACACCTGGCTCAGGCCTTCGGCGCTGATCGAGTTAAGGCTGTCGATGCCCGACGTGGTGTTTACTTCTTCTTCGATAGGGTCGGTGATGTCGCTTTCAATCGCGTCCGGTGATGCACCGTCCAGTGACGTGGACACCGAGACAAGCGGAAACTCGACTTTGGGAAAGAGATCGACACCCAACCGCCCCAGTGAAATCCATCCCAGCACAACCAGCGCCATGATGATCATCACAGCAAAAACAGGACGGCGAATTGAAATATCGGAAATCCACATCGGATCGCTCCTCAACAGGCCATGCGGCCTCGGGCTTTCGCCCGGAAATATCTGTTTATCGTGTCGTTGTAGGCGCGGCGGTCTCGTTGCTCGTCGCTGCCGCTAGCTTTTCCACTTTCAGCGGGGTGCCTTCGACGATCAGCGTCAGATTTGGACCGTAGAGCACTTTATCACCTTCTTTCAGACCGGTGATAACTTCGACAGTCGTCGCATCAATCTGCTGCATGGTGATCGGCACACGCTTGGCTGCACCGCCCGCATTCACAAAGACGTATCGCTGGCTTTCTGTGCCTTGCACGGCCGCGCGCTGCATGGACAGAACCTTACGCGGCTCGGGATAGATTTCCGCGCGCGCAAACAGGCCGGGTTTGATTTCGTAATCGGGGTTGAGGATAGGCAGGCGCAATTCCACGCCGCGCGTCTTCACATCGATAAGGTCGTTCAGAATATAGACTTCGCTGTCATAGCTCTTGCCCATGCTGCCGATAATGACCTTGCCCTTCGATCCGACATGGATTTTGGGCAGATCGACTTCGGGCACCTGAACGATTGCGGCTACAATATCGATCTTCATGATCTGCAAGACGCTGCTGCCGCCACCTCCACCGCCATTCTGGCCGCCGCCCATCATGCCCATGCCGCCGCCCATTGTGGTCATGAACCTGCCTTCATCCACATCACGCCGCGTAATCACGCCGTCAAAAGGCGCGCGCACTGTGCAGTCTTCCAGCATCTGTTTGGCAGACGAAAGTTGCGCCTCGGCAATGCCTAGCTTGGCAACAGCCCCGTCGCGTGCGGTCTGCGCATTGTCCAGCCCGCCATTGGAAACAAAACCACCGTCATGCAGTTCCTTGGCACGCGTATAGGCGCGGCCTGCGGTGCGGGCTTCCGACTTGGCCAGCCGGACTTGATTTTCCAACTCCGCTACTCGGTTTTTGATTTCGACATCACGCGTATGAAACAGCGGATCACCCTTTTTCACTCGGGTGCCGACAGCGACTTCGATTTTCTCGATAATGCCCGAGACGCGCGGCCCCAGTTCTGTAGTCTTTACAGCCGCTATCGTCCCTGTGCCGATCACTGGTTCCACAAGTTCTTTTGAGGTGACGCTGGCCTCGAAGATCGAAACCTCCTCGCGTGTTCCTTCCGCCGCAGCTTTGTCTTCGCTCTCACCGCAGCCAGTCAGTAGTGCAAGGGCGCAGAGTGAAAAAATGCCGCCCGCCAGAGCAGGTCGCAAACCGGTCTTGTATAAATTCAACGCCAACTTCATTTCCCCAAACTCGGATACGAGTCCAAAACCCTACGAGCCTCCGCTTGCATCAATCTCCCGGCGCCGCAAATGCGTTGCGCTTTGATGCAAGACTCAATAGTCTCCCTTTAGTCAATGTGGCTACTATATCCTAGGTTACTAACAGCGCCTAGGTGACTCTTTAACTAAAAGGCGTATTTTCTCTTGGGTCATCCGACAGACAAAGATCAGCCAAAGGAAGATCACCTGCGTGAGCTTGGCTGGACGCTGCATGATGTTTTCCGCCTGCTTCAGCGCAATTGGCATCGTCGGTTGCGTGACAGCGGTATTGGCATTTCGCCTGCCCAGTCGCGTGTTTTGGCTGAAGTCCATCGGCAGGGCGGCCTCACCCAAACGGCACTGGCCGATTCTGTGGAAATGGAGAAGGCCCCGCTGGGCCGTCTTTTGGATCGTATGGAAGAGCTTGGTCTTGTGGAGCGTAAGCCCGATCCCGATGATCGCCGTGCACGTCTCGTCTTTCACACCGCTAAAGCCGAGAGTATGGACGAGCCGATGTGGGGCGTGGCGCGTGGCATGTTTGAAGCAGCCCTCACCGGCATCAGCCCGGCAGAGTATGAAACATTGCTCTCGCTTCTCGACCGTATGAAGCAGAATATGCTTGCCGAAGAGGCGCGAGATGCTGTCTTGCGCCGCGCAAATGACACGACGGGCGTGCCCTCTGGCGATTGAGCCTGATTCCCGGTCGAACGAGGCCAAGCCGACGCGGCGTCAACTTCTAAGCCCTTTTCAGCGCCCTAATTTATAGGGACAATAGCGGCAAAACAGGGTGCAAGGCCCGCGCATGTAAGCGCAGGCCGTGGTCCAGCAGATCAACTCACACCACAGGTTTCATCGAGGTCAGGCGCGCCTGCCTGCCATTGGTGGCCACCGGAGGACATATGAATTTCGATTTTTCCGATGACCAGAAAATGCTCAAGGAGCAGGTTCGCAAGTTTCTGGGGGACAAAAGCCCGCTCAGCGTCACCCGCAAAGTGCTGGAAGACAATGACCAGGCTTACTCGAAAGAGGTCTGGAAAGGCCTCGTCGATATGGGCCTCACCGGTACAGCCATTCCCGAGGCATATGGCGGGTTGGGTCTTGGCGCACTGGAACTTTGCGTGATCGCCGAAGAACTTGGTCGCGCTGTTGTCGCCACACCGTTCTCATCGTCTGTTTATCTCGCCAGCGAAGCGATCAAGCTTTACGGCACGGAAAAGCAGAAAGAGACATGGCTGCCCAAGCTCGCCGCAGGCGAGATCATCGGCACGCTCGCCATCTCCGAAGGTTTGCATGCCGCCAGCCCGCGCAATATCGAAGTGGCTTTTGCCAATGGCAAAATCAACGGCACCAAGATGCCGGTGCCCGATGGTGACATTGCCGATGTCTGCGTCGTTGTCGTCAATTCCGGCGGCACAGGCGAACAGGCCATCTCGCTGGCTGTGGTTGATCTCAATGGTGCAGGCGTTTCGCGCGAAGTGCTACGCACCATCGATCCCACACGTTCGCATGCCGAAATCACCTTCAAGGATGCCGCCGCCGAACTTATGGGTCCGGCAGGGCAGGGCTGGAGCCAGCTTTCGCGTGTGCTGGACGGTGCTGCTGTGCTTTTCGCCTTTGAGCAGGTCGGTGGTTCCGAAGCCGCCATCGAAATGGCGCGTGACTACTCGCTGGAGCGTTATGCCTTCGGTCGCCAGATCGGTTCCTATCAGGCCATCAAGCACAAGCTGGCCGATATGTATGTGAAAAAGGAACTGGCAAAGTCCAACGCCTATTTCGGTGCGATGATGCTCAACGACGAAGGCTCGGAACTTCCCGAAGCTGCCGCAGCGTCGCGCCTTGCCGGCAATGACGCCTATGTCTTCGCCGCGCAGGAAAGCCTTCAGACACATGGTGGCATCGGCTACACATGGGAAGCCGACACGCAGTTCCATTATCGCCGCGCGAAATTGCTCGCGCTCACCATTGGCAGCTCTGCCCAATGGAAAGAGAAACTCGCCACGCGTCTTGAAGCCAAGAACGCCGCTTAATAGCGCTCGCGCGAAACAGAATTTGGGAGATCTATAAATGGACTTCAACGACACACCCGAAGAAGCCAAATACCGCGCCGAAGTACGCGCATGGCTGGACAAGAACGCCACCCGCAAATCTGACGCCAAGGACGCAGAGCAGTCCAAGACGCTTGAAGATTTGCTGCAAAAATCAAAAGCATGGCAGGCAAAGAAAGCCGAAAACGGTTATGCCTGCATCACATGGCCCAAGGAATGGGGCGGCGGTGGCGGCACCACCATCCAGAACGTGATCTATGGTCAGGAAGAATCGAATTACGCCGTCACAGGCAGCGTTTTCGCCATCGGCCTTGGCATGTGCATTCCCACTGTCATGACATGGGGCTCCGACGAGCATAAAGCGCGCTTCGTGCAGCCTGCAGTGCGCGGCGATGAAATCTGGTGCCAGCTCTTTTCCGAGCCTGCCGGTGGTTCCGACGTTGCGGGTCTGCGCACCCGCGCCGAGCGTGATGGTGACGAATGGGTCATCAATGGCCAGAAGGTCTGGACGTCCGGCGCCCATTATTGCGACTACGGCATCGTGCTCGTGCGTACCGACCCCAATGTGCCCAAGCACAAAGGTCTCACCATGTTCTGGGTGGACATGAAGAGCCCCGGCGTCGAAGTACGTCCGATCAAGCAGATGTCGGGCGATTCAAACTTCAACGAAGTCTTCTTCACCAATGTCCGCGTCAATGACAATCAGCGTCTTGGCAAAGAAGGCGACGGCTGGAAGGTCGCGCTGACCACATTGATGAACGAACGTCTCGCGGTTGGTGGCTCACAGGGCAATGCAGACGTTGCCGAACTGATCAAGCTTGCCCGCGACACGGAAATCGACGGCAAGCCCGCCATTTCCAACGGTGCTGTGCGCGAGCGCATCGCCGATTGGTATGTACAGGCGCAGGGCCTGAAGTTCACACGTTTCCGCACGCTGACAGCTCTGTCCAAGGGCGAAACACCCGGACCGGAAAGCTCTATTTCCAAGATCATCGCCGCCAAGAAGATGCAGGATCTGGGTTCTTTCGGTATGGACCTTCAGGACATGGGCGGTGTCATCCGTGATCGGAATATTTCGCCGGAAGACGGTGCCTATACCGAACAGTGGCTGGGTGCTGCGGGCTACCGCATCGCCGGCGGCACGGACGAAATTCTGCGTAACATCGTAGCCGAGCGTGTGCTTGGCATGCCGCAGGATATCCGTGTGGATAAGGATCTGCCGTTCAATCAGGCACCCAAGGGCAAGTAAGCCCGGGGCCCGATAACGGGTTCGTCATCATAGTGCAAAAGCCCGTGAGGTATCACCTCGCGGGCTTTTCTTTTGTCGCGAACTGCAGCTAGATTACTTGATCTGTCAAAAAGCGGCGGCAAGGCGTGGCAAAGGCAAAAGGCGTTATGGATATGCTGAAAGATTGGGTCGTATCGATCCGGTCTCTGGCCTACCGTATTTGGCATGCATTCGAGGTCACATGGATCGCGCATAGCGCCCATATTCTTCTGGGCTTTGCCTGTATTCTCATTTTTGTCACATGGGTGCGCCCCGTCCCGCAGGGGCTGGAGGCTATCAAATCGGATGGTCGTCTTGTCATCCTGACGCGTCTGGCGCCCACCACATTTTATCACGGCACCACGGGCCGCACCGGCTTTGAATATTTACTCACGCAGGCGCTGGGGGAAAAGCTTGGCGTCTCCGTCGAGTATCGCAGCTACGATACGGTGCCTGATGTCATAGCCGCTTTACGCGAGCGCAAAGGTCATATCGCTGCGGCAGGTCTCATGGCCGATAATGATTTCGGACAGGGGCTAAAACAGAGCAAAGGCTATTATGAAGTCACACCGTTGCTCGTCTGCCGTCGAGAAATTGCAAAGCCAAAGAAGATCTCTGATCTGGCAGGACTGAATATCTGGGTCAGTTCCGGCACCGCACCAGCAGAGGTGCTTGAAGACGCCGCGCTTGATGTTGATGGTCTGGAAATCGTGGATGCCGATCAGCCGGTTGAGATTCTGCTTGCGGCGGCTTCCAGCGGCAATATCGATTGCACAACGGCGAACTCGCTGGAGTTCAGAATCAACAATCCCTATTTCCTTAATCTGGTCGAGGCATTCCCGCTGGGCAAGGCACATAAGCTCAGCTGGTATTTTGCACCTGGCTCCGAAGACCTTGCAGGCTTCGTCAATAAATGGATTGAGGAGTATAAAAAATCCGGCGAGCTTGAAGATGCCACCCGCCGCTTTGCCGGTTTCCTGCCGCCCTTTGACTATGTCGATATCCGCGCCTTCCAGCGCGCGGTCGAGACCACTTTGCCTGAATATGAAAGCACGATCCGCGCTGCCGCCCGCGAGGCTGGTCTGCCATGGCAGCTTATCGCCGCCGTTGCCTATCAGGAAAGTCATTGGAAGCCGGATGCCCGCAGCCATACCGGTGTGCGTGGCATTATGATGCTGACGGCAACAACGGCAGAGCATCTCGGTGTGGAAGACCGGCTTGATCCTGTTGAAAGCCTTTATGCTGGTGCGCGCTACATAGCGGAACTCAAAGCTCGCATCCCGGAAGAAGTCCATGAATCCGAGCGGCTCTGGTTTGCGCTGGCGGCCTACAATATGGGCTATGCCCATCTGTTGGATGCACGCGCGCTTGCCGAAGGTTTGGGCCTAGACAAAAACCGCTGGACCGATGTGCGCCGTGCTTTGTCTATCATGGACCAGCCGGGCTATGTCAGTCGCCTCAAATATGGTCGCGCAAGAGGTGGGCAGGCTTTGCGTTTTGTGCAGCAGGTCCGCGCTTATCAGCACATTCTCGAAGATCCGTACTGATCATTTTTACCTCCATAGGTAACTTTACCAATGTGACAACGCTTCGCAGCCACTGCGACACAACGCTTGAACTGTTCTTCCGTATTTCGAGCGACATTTGCCCTGACAAGAACAAATGCTTTTCGTTCGCCGGTTTTGAGGCCGGCTGACACAGGAGACAGACATGTCAGGCAACCAAATGAAAAAAACAGCGACCCTCGCCATTCTCGCGGCACTGGCGACAGCCCCGTTGACAATGGCGCAGGCTACAGCTGCAGAATTTAAGCCCAAAGCGGCTGGTGATATTCTGATCCGTGGTCGTGCAATTCTTGTAACGCCGGATGAAAGTGCATCTCTCTCGGCAGGTGGTGACACAAATGTATCGAATGACACCGTTCCCGAACTCGATTTCAGTTACTTCCTGACTGACAATCTGGCTCTGGAACTCATTGCTGCGACCACACGTCACAAAGTCAACTGGTCACCTGCGGGTGTGAATCTTGGCAAGGTGAGCCTCCTGCCGCCCACGCTCACTCTGCAATATCACTTCATGCCGAAAGAGCGCTTCAGCCCTTATGTCGGTGCAGGTCTCAATTATACGTTCTTCTATAATGAAGACGCACCAGGCGGTGCCGTCACTTCGATCGATTACAAGAACAGCTTGGGCTATGCGCTACAGGTCGGTGCCGATTACGCGCTGTCCGGCCCCTGGTCGGTCAACGTCGATGTGAAGAAAATTTTCCTCAACACCGATGTCTCCGTCAATGGTGGTGCCATCACCGGCGATGTCGATCTCGATCCATGGGTTTTCGGCGTCGGTCTTGGCTATCGTTTCTAGATCATTTCGAGCCTGCGGGAGCCGGTTGGTTTCCACAGGTTTCCTTTTCAGAAGAAGACAGGCTGTTGAGGAATGCCCGTGTTTCTGCATCGGCGGGAAAGAAACATTCGATACGGATGGACTGCATGGTCGCGTCATAAGGTGTGCCAAACGTATTATAGTTTGAGATAAAGCAAAGACGTTGATCATCTTGCTGTATCTCGAATCGGAAGATCGGAATTTCTCGACCCGATGCGGTGATCTCTGAGCCGGTTAATTGATCAAGTCTTGCAACAAGGTGGTTTGCTTTTCTCCGGTCTGGAGCATTCAGCGCCTCTTGCTCTAAATGGTAGAGAATGGCCGGAGCAACTTCTTGCCAATTGGTAATCCGGGATTTGAGCGCTTCACTGGAAAAGAAGAATTCAAATATATTGTCACCCGTGCCGGGTGCCTCGCTGCCGTCAAGCGTAAAGAGACGCGAAGCAGCCTCATTCATTTGCAGAATATATCCAAGCGCATCGGACGCGATGGCCGGTACGGGATTCTGGCTCGCCAGCAATTGCGAAACAGCATCAAGTGTCAGCAGGCGCTCTGGTGGTGTGAGATTATCCGGCGCGAAGGCTGGTGCAAATCCTGCCAGATGCAGCAAGGCGTTCTGTTGATTGGCGGTCAGTGTAAGTGCATCTCCCAGGCGAAAAACAAGATCGCGGCTGGGGCGTGCACGGCCTGTTTCGAGAAAACTCACATGGCGCGGCGAAACATCAGCTAATTGAGCAAGGCTTTCCTGACTCAATTTGCGTGACAATCGGGTCCGGCGCAATTGAATCCCGAACATGCTCTCGTCCTGCAATATGGAATTCATGGTGATTTTCTTACCCGATAGGTAATGGCGGTTTTGAGGGCTGTCGCTGATCTTTTACATGTAAAGCAACTTGAAGGATCAGCCATATGCCCCCGAGCCAGACATTCCTCCATGACAATATTCATATTGCCTACACGGTTTCAGGGCGAGGCCCTGCCTTGATCTTGCTGCATGGATGGCCGTTTCACAAGGCAAGTTTCCGCAAACTCTTGCCGCTACTTGAAGCCCATTATACTTGCTATGCGTTGGATGCGGCAGGCATGGGCGAAAGTGGTTGGAGCGCCAATACGGATTTCAGTTTTCAGGCCCATGCAGAACGGGTGATCGCTTTTGCAGACCATATGGGGATCAGCCGGTATTCTGTTGCCGGACATGACACGGGCGGCACCATTGCGCGCATGTTGGCCGTATCTGATGCGGCGCGTGTGGACAAGGTGATCGCCATCGATACAGAGGTGCCGGGCCATTTGCCCAATGCCGTGCCCAAGCTGCAAAAAATGTTTCGTAAACCGCTTGGTCGCGCCATCTTCAAGGGTTTGCTCAGCTCAAAGATGATAATGCGGTTTTGGCTTGGTCGCACAGGCTTCTTTTCTGATAACCGCTTGCTCGATAAGGAATACATGGCGTTATTTGTGTCGAGTTGGCTGCGCACAGATCATGCCTATAGAGGCTTGCTCAACTATTTGCTCGGCGTGGATCATAGTCTTGTTGAACGGCTCGACGAGTTGCATGCACAGATAAAAGTGCCGTTGCTTTTTATCTGGGGCGAGCAGGATGGTGTGTTTCCCGTGCGCCGTGCGCACGACATGATGGCCCATCTCGGCCCGAACGCAGACCTTGCCGTGATTGAAGGTGCAGCTTTCCTGCCTCAAGAAGAAAAGCCCGAACGGGTGGCAAGGGAGATCCTCGATTTTCTCGCATTCTCTCCACCGGTCCGTCTGGCGAGTGAAAACCGTTAGTCTTGCATTCGAGTATTCTTCTTCATGGGTGTTTACGCCGATGCCTTTGAAGTAGCCTTGGCGGGAGCTGCTTTTTCAGCGGCTTCCGCTATTTTTTGACACGGCGAGAAAAGGCGGCACTCTACCTTGATGATGGACTTGATTAGGGCCCGCACCCTAATTGACCTGCCCCTCGGTGACCCGTACAAAGGTGGGCAAATTATCCAAGGGAGAGTGACGTGACGCTTGCGATTAGCCGTGGCCCGAAAATTGAGCCGAAAACCGTTCAGATCGCCATTCTTGGGGCGGGCATGGGCGGCCTTGGCATGGCCGCACAATTGCGCCGCGCCGGGATCGATAGTTTCGTTGTTCTGGAAAAGGCGGGTGATGTCGGTGGCACATGGCGCGACAACCACTATCCCGGCTCCGGCTGTGATGTGCCTTCGCATCTTTATTCCTTTTCCTTCGAGCCAAAGCTCGACTGGTCACGCAAATTTGCCAAGCAGCCTGAAATCCATGATTACCAGCTTCAACTGGCGCGCAAATACGGGTTGCGACCCTTCATCCGCTTCAACACGGAAGTCACCGAAAGCCGTTTCGACGAGGCGACAGGCTTGTGGAATATCACCACAGCCAATGGCGAGACAATTACCGCCAATATGGTGGTCTCCGCCCTTGGCCAGTTGAACCGGCCCGCCTTCCCCAAAATTGAAGGGGCCGAGAATTTCAAAGGCACGTCATTTCATTCGGCCCGCTGGAACCATGATTACGATCTCACAGGCAAAAATGTTTGCGTCGTGGGCAATGGCGCCAGTGCCATCCAGTTCGTGCCCGAAATTGTAGGCAAGGTGCGCAAGCTCACTATCTTCCAGCGCTCGCCCAACTGGGTCGTGCCAAAGCCTGATCGCCCCTACACGGCATTCGAACAAAAAATGTTCAAGCGTTTCCCGGTGCTGGTGAAGCTACATCGCTGGATGATCTATCTGGGATTGGAGCGCAATTTTCTGGCTTTTATTCGCGGCAGCTTCTTCAGCAAGCTTTTCGAGCGGGCAGGGCGCAAGGAGTTGGACACGTATATTTCCGATCCCAAACTCAAGGAAATCCTGACGCCGGATTATCCTGCGGGTTGCAAGCGGGTTCTGATCTCCAATGACTGGTATCCCGCCATCGCACGCCCCAATTGCGAAACGGTTGTTAGTCACATTGAACGGATCACAGAAGATGCCGTCATCACCAAGGATGGTGTGTCCCACCCTGCTGATGCGATTATCTATTCAACCGGCTTCCAGACAATGGATTTCCTCGCGCCGATGAAAGTGACTGGCCTCAAAGGCCGCGATCTCAATGATGTTTGGCGAGACGGAGCCGAGGCTCATCGCGGCGTTGCCGTGTCAGGCTTCCCGAACTTCTTCATGCTTTACGGACCGAATACAAATCTGGGACATAACTCGATCATTTTCATGCTCGAATGCCAGATCAATTATATTTTGCAGGCGGTCAGCACCTTGCAAAACCCCAAGCTGCGCTGGATGGATGTTCATGACTACTCCTCCAAAGGGTTTAACGAGGAGCTTCAGAAGGATATGGAACGCACGGTTTGGGCTGGTGGTTGCTCAAGCTGGTACAAGAACGAAGCGGGCAAGGTCACGAATAACTGGTCGAGTTTTACCGCCAAATACTGGTGGCAGATGCGCCATCTCGATCTGGACGAGTTCTCGCTGGTCGGGTGATAAAACAAAACGGGGCGCAGTGATGCGCCCCGTTTTCGTATCGGCCGATGTGAAAGCCTCAGTCGATCTGGCCTTCATGCACAATGCGCTCATGCCCGTCTGTCAGGTTTTTGACCCGATATTGATAGCCGTCCCCTTCGGCAGGCAGCAGGCGCAGCACTTCATATTGCCCGCGTGTCTTGGCAAGATAGGAGCCGCCGGGGTGAAATTCGACCATTTCACCCACCTTGTACTTATGACCGTTCATGAATAACTCCAAGTCGCGGGCCGCAAGGTCCACGCTTGCGACCTCTGTCTTGCGACATATCGCGGATTGATAAGGCGCATATATGCGTCGGCGCGGGATAAAACTCAAGATTTATCGATAAATACCTGTGTTTAAGCCGGTTCACCTTGCGAAAGAGCAGGTGATTAATGCGCGAACCGGATAGCATCCGGGTTCATGCGCATTCACGCGCACAGATCAGGAGAGCTATTTTGGCCAAAGGTCAGATGCGAAGCAGCAAAGAGAAGAAAAAGCCGAAACAGGACAAAAAGGAAAAGGTTGCGCAAACGACAGGATCTGTCTTTGCAACCGAAGCCAAGCCCGAACGTGGCCCCAAAGGTAAAAAATGATCCGGCAGGCGTGATGCGGTCTCGCCGCGTCACGCAGGCCACCTTTTGATTATTTGTAGTCCTCTTGCTTCGGTGCCTCGTATATCTCGATGCCGGGCATATGCCAGTTCATTTCCAGCAATTGCCCCTTGGTTAGCATGCTGCCTGACCCGATTATCCGTTCTCCGGTACGGTCGCTCAGTGGTCCGGCAAAAATATCTTTTCCCTCTATCAGTGCCTGGCGTTCTTCCATCACCATGCGCTGAATGTCTTCAGGCACCAGCTTTGTGTTAAGGGCAATGTCTGTTGGTCCGTCACGAAAAGACGGTAATGCGCCTTCGGGATCAGGGTGCCAGTTTCCAGCCATGATCTTTTTCAGTTCCGGCAAAAGATAGCGGTTCCAGTTCCATATGGATGAACAGATCGTGGCGTCGGGTGCCACATCACTCATATCCCTGTGATGTCCGGTGCTCAGTACACCACGCATTTGTGCGATAATTTGCGGTGTGGGTGTGTTGACATGCTGTCCGATCACATCAGCGCCCATATCAATCAGCGCATTCGTGTTATCGGTCTCCCGCCGTGGATTTGCCCAGTCATCATCATAGATAACCATCACTTTGCCATCGGGATCATGATGCCTCACACCAAGCATGAAGCCATTGACACCCCAATTGACCACCGGCACATCACGTGCGGCTATATAGCCAATTTTGTGACGCTTCGACATGGCGCTTGCGGCGATACCGCACAGATAATGGCTGTCGAATGTGCGACCATAGAAGGATTGCAGGTTGGGTGCATTGGTCGAGCCTGCCGCATTCAAAAAAGCTATATCAGGGTGCCGCGACGCCAAAAGCTGGAAAGTGTCAGAGTAATATGAGCCAGTGCCGATGATGATGTTGTAGCCTTCGGTGATAAAGCGCTCCGTTGCCACAATCACACGGGACGGACTCTCGGTCACACTTTGTTCAAAAGCGATTTCGAGTCCGAGCTCTTTTTGCAGTTTTAATCGCGCCGTTTCAAACGACGCCATCCAGCCGCCATCTGTTCTCCGGTCGTAAAAAAGAATGGCGATCTTGGGCGGTGTCTTAAGGGTGAAGCCGGATTGCTCAACTGATGTCTGGTGCTGGCTAACCAGACCTTCTGCCATAGCGTTATGTGCCATCAGGCAAAAGAACGTAATTAATGCAGCCATACACCGTATGGCGCGGGTAGCACGCCATGTGCGATCAACCACCGGATTCCTCCCTTGGGTGCTCTAATGTTACGGATGCAGGCCCGGGAAGCTTAATCTGACTATGTCGGAGCAAACGCTTTGCTGCCATCGGTTATTCCGTTCCACCATGCGCCATACTGCGCTCTCTATTATCGTTATGCGTAACACTGTCCACGTCCTCGACCAGCCAGTCCATCTGCCACAAGTTCTCCAAGGACATTGTTTCGCCATCCGCCAGTCGCAGTACGCCTTGATTGTCCTTTAGCGGCCCCACAAATATGTCCTTGCCCTCTATCAGCAATTGTCTTTCTGCCATCACTCTTTCGATCCATGGCGTGGGCACAAGCTCCTCATTTATGGATATATCCGCAGGTCCGTTCTTGAAATCGGGCAGAGCGCCATAAGGTTCCGGCACCCATGCGCCTGCCATGATCTTGCGGATTTCCGGTACCAGATAGCGGTCCCACACCCATATGGATGAACACAAAGTTGTGTCCGGCGTCAGATTGCTCTGGTCGCGGTGTTGGCCCGTACTAAACACACCCATCTGCTGTGCAGTTTTTTGGGGGGCAGGCGTATCCACATGCTGTCCTAGAACTTCTGCCCCCATATTAATGAGGTCACGGCTCGCCAGTTCTTCAGCACGCGGATCTGCCCAACTGTTAGTATATCTCAGCCCCACTTTGCTGTCGGGATGCGTTCTCTTTGCGCCTAGCGCAAAGCCGTTTATGGACCAGTTCACAACAGTAATATTCTTTGCCGCCACAAAACCTAGTTTTCCGTTTGGCGATTTCAGCCCGGCTAGCATGCCGCATAAATATTGGCTCTCGTAAGATCGTCCGTAGAATGACAGAAGATTTGTCCCGTTGGTTGTACCCGCAGCATTCAGAAAGGCAATATCGGGATGCCGCTTGGCCAGAACTTCGAATATCGAGGAAAAATCATTGGCAGTTCCGATGATGATATTGTGGCCATCGGCGATAAAGCGTTCGACCACCACAATTACGCGCGCGTCGTTTTCGTCCAGCTTGTCCGCATAGGAAATGGGCATACCCAGCGTGTCTTGCATCCTCAGGCGAGCTTCGTTGAATGATGTACTCCAGCCCCCGTCATAAATCGGTCCGTAGACAACCATCGCAATTTTAGGAGGTGTCTTTAGCGTCAGTCCCTGTTCTGCCAGTGCTGCGGGCAGAGCGAGGGAAAATGTTATTGTCAGAGCTGCGACGAATATGCTTATGCGCTGGGTGAAACGCTGAAGAGGTGAGTTGAAAGCCAATGCAGCACGCTTCCTTTGCGGCTAAGCCGCTGGTTGGTATGGTAAATTTTCTTGATTATATTCTAGCTAAACCATACTTGCGTCAATGATCTGAGGCAGGGTGCATCATGCCTGCACGAGAGTTTCACATATAAAAGACGCTTTGTGCCCAGCTTGTGGTGTGACTTAGGGAAATCCTCGCTTTACCTTCTGGCATCAGAGCGTGCCACGGCTCTTCGTCCGCGCTGGGGGCGTTCCCGCAACGACAGCTATTTTTAAGGCTGTGTGGGGTTATGCAGCTTGAAAGCGCTATACAGGATTTCGAGAACCCGTTCTCGTATCCAGCGGTGCCCTTCATCTTCGTCGGCGTCTTTGGTCCAGGTGATACGCCCTTCGATTTGCGGTAGTTCGAAGGGGAGCTCGTACATCACTAGGTTTCCGTCGGTGTTGTATCGCTCAGCATGGAAGCGGCCGACGCAGGCGGCAAGATCGGAAACGGCAATAAGGGGGTAAATATTTTGTGTGTCGGCGACCGCGCAGGACGTGACGCGTTCAATGCCTTCCGCCCGAAATGCGTTGTCGATGAATGTGCGTAACCGCTTAACATGCGTTGTAACTACAAAACGTAATTCCCTTATGTCGTCTGCCGTCAACCTGTTCTTCTTGGCGATCGGGTGGTGACGCGAAACAATAATGACAAAGGAATCATCCCACAATTTTGCCGAAACGAAGCTGCTGTCGATAGCGAAATTCGGAAGCAGTGCGAGGTCAATTTCATCGCCCTTCAGCATTTCCACCGCGCGATCACCGTCTTGCTGTACGAATTCAAGCATGAGGTTCGGCGCTTCCCGTCGTGTATAGCTGACGAGAGCGGGCACAAGTACATCATGGATGATGTCGTTCACGCCGATGCGAAATGTTCGCTGGGAGGTCGCAGGGTCAAAGCTGCGTACTGACGAGAGGCCTTTCTCCACAGTGTCGAGCGCATAGCTGATGGGAACGGCCAGTGTGGCCGCTGCCCGCGTTGGAGCAACCCCGGAACCGGACTTGTAAAATAGTGTATCGCCCGTAAAGGCGCGTAGCCGACGCAAGGCATTGCTCGCGGCGGGTTGCGTTATGCCAAGTTTGGCGGCGGCCTTGCTGATGCTGCGTTCCGTATAGATCGCATTGAAGACAAGCAGCAAGTTCAAATCGAGTTCGCGGATATTCACGCGCTTTCGCCTCGCTCGTTTTGATGGGGAACCTTTTAGAGCAGGCACTTTATATGCGAGTCGCGCCCTTGGCGAATTGGCCGTTTCACTTGTCTTCCGGATCCATCGTAAGGATAACTATCACTCTCGTGAATTGTAAGTATTCATAAAAGTAATAAAATACATAATATGACTATATGCTTATTCGTTAGATAAATAAACGCCGGTATATTAATCATTATAAGTAAAATTCGTTGTTTTTTGAATCAATTCCCATTTGGATACACCGCAATTAATGGGTTTGCGGTGTTTTGGGGGTTCCTGATGGGTAAGTACAAGTGCGATTGCCGCAGTTTCGGGCGGAGTGCGGGATTTCCCGGCTTTGCGGCGGCTGCGTTGATTGTCGCTGCATTGGGCGCAAGCTCCGGTGCGCAGGCGTTGACGATCGACGACGCAATGGCGCGTGCCATGCGCGAGCATCCAGGTGCCAAGGCTGCGAGGTTTGAAGCCGATGCTGCCGAGCGTGAAATCGGAGCCGCACGTTCTGGCTATTTCCCGACAATCTCAGTTGATGGTTCGGTGCGCCGCGAGAAATCCGAGCGGCGGGCTTTCGAACGCACACTGACAGCCGAAGAATACTCGCTGACGCTCACCCAGCCTCTGTTTGACGGGTTAGGAACCCCCGCGCGCGTTTCAGCCGCAAAGGCTGATGCTGAGGCAGAGGCGCTAACAGCGCAAGCGGCGCTTAACAATGTCGCGCTCGATGCAGCGCACGCATATCTTGCGGTGATAGAGGCGCGTGAACGGCTCTCTCTTCTGCGGGAGCACGAAGCGCGCGCACGGGACATTGCGAGGCGTGTCGAACGCCGCGCCGAAGCTGATCCGGGTTTGCGATCGCTAACTGTCGTTGGTAATAGCCATATAGAGGAAGCCCGCTATCTGGTGCTCAATGCCGAGCGGGAGCTGGCGCTTGCCGAGACGCGTTATAGAGAGTTGATCGGCGAGGCACCTGATAATCTTGAGCAGCCTGTCGAGCCGCTCGGTGTGGTTGTTTTGACAGTAGATACCGCCATTGCAGCGGCAGAGGCCTCGCATCCGGCGCTTGCGGCAGCTCGCGCACGGGCCGAAGCAGCCGATGGCACGCGCGATGCCGTGCGCGCTGACCTCCTTCCGCATCTTGATGCCGAAGCGAAGGCCCGCAACGGTCGCAATATAGACGGTGTTTCAGGTGCCGATGACGACTACTACGTAGGCTTGCGTCTAACCTACCGCTTCGCAACCGGCGGTCGTGATTTTTACAATCTCAGTGCGGCGAACTATCGTGAGCAGGCAGCAGCCATTCGTATTCACGACGTTGCCCGCGAAGTACGCTTGGGTGTCCTTGAGGCCCTCGAAAATTATCGTTCCAGCAAAGATACACATGCCGTTCTTCTGCGTCGCGAGGCGGCAGCGAGCGAACTCGTTCGTGTGTACGACGCGCAGTTCGTTGGCGGTCAGCGTGATCTTTTGGATCTCTTTTTTGTTCTGAACGAAGAGCGCGCCGCAAGTCGCGCCGAGCTTGAAGCGCGATTTGCGAAGCTCCGTTCTGCTTTCAGTGTTCTCGCGTCGATGGGTGAGCTCGCACCGCTTGCAGTCGGTGGAGTTGAGTAAATCTAAGGGAAATAAGCCCCGATCCGGTTTGGCCTTCGGATTTCAGCAATGTGTTAAGTGGAGTACAGAGACATGAAGATCGTCCTGCAGCTGACAAGCGTCGATGGAACCTCGGAGCTGGTGACTATTGAAGCAGGTGAGAATTTCACCGTGCCGGCAGGTGTAACTGCCGAAATTGTCTCGATTGAGGGTGTGGACGATCTGCGTGCGGAGGGCGGCGATCTCGTCCTTGGCGGTTCAGGCGGAACGATACGCATTGCAGGCCTTGGTGCCGACTTCCTCTCGGAAACGGCCTCTATCACTGAATACAGCATTGACGGCCCGCTGCCGGATGTTTTTCTCCGTCTCTTCGGCTGGCTCGACACGCCGGATGCAGGTTCGTCGGGCACGGGTTCACAGCCTGATATCTACGGACAAGGTCAAAGGGTAACGGATGACAATCTTCCGCCACCTCTTGAAAGTTCAAATGATGGTGACTTTACGATAGCGCCTTCTGCGCCCGTCATATCATCTTGGTCGGATGATACCGGCCTGTCTGGTGACGGCATCACCTCTGACACGACTTTGATATTGTCAGGTACCGCCGAAGCGGGCGCAACCGTCACACTCTTCGACGGCGATACCGAACTCGGCGTGGTAACAGCGGCTGCCGATGGCACTTGGAACTTTGACACAGCGATACTTGCTGAAGGGGCACACGAGTTCACCGCGACAGCCACAAACGCGGGCGGAACAAGCCAGATCTCCGTACCGGTGACAGTGACCCTCGATACCGTTGCGCCGGATGCTCCGGTTATTTCCGGCTATTCAGCTGATACCGGCACCACAGGTGATGGCATCACCTCTGACACGATACTCACATTGACGGGCACAGCGGAAGCAGGCGCGACAATCGAAATTTTCGATGGTGATACATCGATCGGCACCACCGTTGCCGATGCTACAGGCATCTGGAGTTTTACGACCGGCGAGCTCGACGACAGTGTGCATGAATTCACTGCGATCGCGACTGACGTTGCTGGAAATGCCAGCCCGGCGTCCGGCACCTTCGCCGTGGAGGTGGATACCGTCGCGCCCTCTGCACCGGTCATTTCCGGTTTTTCCGACGATACGGGAATGCAAGGTGACAGCGTTACTTCTGATACGACGCTCGTCTTGACAGGCACTGCGGAAGCAGGGGCCAGCGTTGCGATATTCGACGGTGCAACCCAACTCGGCACCGCAGTTGCAGATGGCGCAGGCGCATGGAGCTTCACAACTGGCAATCTCGATGAAGGCTTGCATGACTTCACGGCGATTGCGACTGACATAGCAGGCAATACCGGTGATGCCTCCGAAGCCTTCACCGTTGAAATAGATATTTCAGGTCCGTCGGCACCAATCATTGTCGGTATTTCAGACGACACTGGCAGCGCCGCTGACGGCATTACCTCCGATACAACGCTCACATTGACAGGCACGGCGGATGTTGGCGTCACGGTTACAGTGTTTGATGGGCCACATGTGCTTGGCACGGCTATAGCTGACGGTAATGGTAACTGGAGTTTCGACACGGGTGAATTAACGGAAGGTGCTCACCGGTTCACGGCAACGGCGGCCGATGCAGCAGATAATATAGGTGCGCGCTCCGAAAACCTTGATGTCACTATAGACACGGCTCCGCCTTCTATCACGATTACAACGCCTGTCTCCGGTGACGATCTCGTCAATGCGCTTGAAGGCGGCTCGCTGTCTGTCTCGGGTACGGCAGAGGGAGGTCAGCGGGTTTATGTCACCTTCCGTGATGCTGGTGGCGAAACCGTCACGGGTACGGCCTTTGTTGATGGCTCCGGCGACTGGACGCTTTCTGGTACTGACATCTCCGGTCTGGAGAACGGCGAGATTACCATCGAGGCTTATGCCGTTGATCGCGCGGGCAACCAGTCTGGCACGGTGACTGAGTCTATCACTTTGGACCATAGCCTTCCCGCCGCACCTGTTATTGTCAGCTACACCGACGACACCGGCGTGTCCGATGACAATCTCACCTACGATACAACGCCCACGCTCACAGGCACGGCGGAAGTCGGGACCACTGTCGAGATTTTCGACGGGCAGACCTCGCTCGGCTCCGCGTCGGTGGATGCGTCCGGTAACTGGAGTTTTACAACCAGTACACTTGCGGAAGGCGTTCACACCCTGACAGCGCGTGCAACCGACGCAGCGGGCAATAAGGGTGCGGTTTCAGCACCGCTCAACCTTGAAATTGATACAACTGAACCAACGGTCACGATCACGACGCCACTTGCCGGTGACGGGGTCGTCAACGCCGCAGAGGATGGTTTCTTTGCCGTCTCCGGAACGTCCGTGGGTGGTCAGCGTGTCTATGTCACCTTTACCGACGGCAGTGGCGCAACGGTGAGTGGTTCTGCGGTCGTCAATGGTGTCGGCAACTGGACTTTGAACGCTGATATTTCCGGCCTTGACGAAGGTTCAATCACCGTCGATGCCTATGCGGAAGATCAGGCAGGAAACCGGTCGGATGTAGAAGAGCTTACCATCACGCATGACAGTGTGGCGCCTGCGAGCCCCGTCATTACCGGTTTCTCCGAGGATACAGGTAATATCGGAGACGGCCGGACTTCCGACAACACGGTCACATTGACCGGCACCGCAGCAGCAGGTGTGACGGTTGAGGTCTTCATTGGGATCACATCGCTCGGTACGGTCATCGCCGACGGGGCAGGGGCATGGAGCTTCACCAGCGAGGAGCTTGCTGACGGATCCCACTACTTCAATGCGGTTGCCATCGATGCCGCAGGCAATAAAAGCATCAGCTCGGATAATTATATTGTCTCGGTGGACACTGTCGCGCCCGGCATTACCATTACGACGCCGGTTTCCGGTGACGGCATCGTCAATGCAAGCGAAGACAATTTTGTCTCGCTCTCCGGCACAGCGTCGGGCGGTCAGCGCGTTTATGTCACCTTCACGGATGAGGGCGGCGCCACAGTCAATGGAGAAGCTATTGTAGTTGGTGGCAATTGGACGCTTTCGGGCGTCGATATTTCCGGTCTCGCTGATGGTGATGTGACAATCGAAGCCTATGCGGTGGATCAGGCAGGCAATAGCTCCGGCACGGTGACTGAAACCATCGCACATGACACGGTTGCGCCAGCCGCACCTGTCATCACGGGCTTCACAGACGATAGCGGTGCTGCGGGTGACAGTCGCACCAATGACATTACGCCGACACTCACCGGCACCGCGCAGGCAGGCACTACTGTTCAGATTCGCGACGGAGCGGTCCTGCTCGGCACTGCCGAGGTGGATGGTGATGGTAACTGGAGCTTCACCACGCCCGAACTCGCCGAGGGCGGACACAGTCTCTCGGTCCGGGCGGCGGACGCTGCAGGCAATCTCAGCTCGCCCGCAAATCTCAATCTCACCATCGACACCACGGCGCATGCCGTCGTCATCACAACACCGATTGCGACAGATAATATTGTCAATGCTGCCGAAGACGGATCGCTCTCAGTGTCCGGTACGGCGCTTGGTGCGCAGCGCGTTTACGTCACATTCCGCGATGAAAGCGGGGCCATTGTTGACGGTGGATATGCCGTTGTCACAGGCGGAGGCAGCTGGACGCTATCCGGCAGCGACATCTCCGGTCTTCAGAATGGCGACATAACGGTTGAGGCCTATTCGGTCGATCAGGCAGGCAACCAGTCTGCAACATCGACCGTGAACGTGACACTCGACAATGCCGGCCCTGCCGCGCCTGTCATCCTTGATTTCTCAGATGACACCGCTATTGACGGCGACAATCAGACTGCCGACAACACATTGACATTCACTGGTACGGCGGAGGCAGGTGTTACGGTCAATGTCTATGTTGGTGTGACGGTGGTTGCCACTGGCATTGCCGATGGCTCTGGCAATTGGACGGCCACGACCGCCACGCTTCCCGATGGTGTTTCTACTTTCTATGCACGCACTGTGGATGATGTCGGCAATCAGAGTGGCTCGTCGAACATGCTTGCCATCAACATCGACACTGTGGCGCCTGATGCGCCCACGCTTGATGGCTATTCGCTCGATACTGGTGTTGCAGGCGATGGTATCACAGCGGACGAAAACCTCACCCTGACAGGTACAGCGCCCGCCGGTGCCACCAGCATCGTCATCTACGACAACGGTGTCGAAATCGGAACGGTAACCCCGAATGCCGGTACGTGGTCCTTTGCCACCGGTGACCTCGCGCATGGCGATCACAGCTTCACTGTCGCCTCGCGTGACTATGTTGGCAATGAAAGCGACGAGACAGACGCGCTTGCCATCACCATCGATAGCGAAAATCCGGATGCGCCGGTCATTACCGGTTTTTCGGATGATACGGGCACCGTCGGTGACGGTGTCACCGCCGATACGACACTTACGATCACAGGTACATCTGAAGCGAACGCTACGATTAGTGTCTTCAATCAGGGTTCGTTTCTCGGCACGGCGACAGCTGACGGGAATGGTGACTGGAGTTATGATATCGGTGCGCTCAATCAGGGCGAACATGCATTCACAGCCCGCGCGGTCGATGTCGCAGGCAATGTCTCGTCCCTGAGCGACAGCCTTGATGTAACGATCTTGATCCCCGTTACACCCGCGCCCGTCATTACCAGTTTTTCCGATGATAGTGGGACCTTGGGAGACTTCCGCACAAACGACGCGACGCTCACCATCGAAGGCACCAGTGCAGCAGACGCCACCGTTGAAATCTATCTTGGTGGCCTGTCGATAGGAACAACGACCGCCGATGGTTCTGGCAATTGGTCCTTTACCACCGGAGAACTTGCAGACGGAAGCCACATCTTCCATGCGCGCGCGACTGCGCCCGATAGCAGCTCAAGCACATACTCTGCTCAATTCACAGTGACGGTCGATACGGCGGCTCCTGTCGTCACGATTTCCGATCCGGTCGATGGCGACAATATTGTCGGCGCCCTGTCGGATGGCTCACTCACCTTGTCCGGATCGGCACCGGGTGGCCAGCAGGTTTTCGTCACCTTCCGCGATGGCTTGGGTGAAACGGTAACAGGCACTGCCGCCGTTGCCGGCGGCGGTGTATGGACACTGACAGGCGCTGATATTTCAGCTCTCGACAATGGCACGATCACCATCGAAGCCTATGCGGTGGATCAGGCTGGTAACCAGTCTGACACGGTCACGCATGATATCGTGCTCGACAACGTCGCCCCCGCCGCGCCGGTTATTTCCGGCTTTTCCGATGATACGGGAACGCAGGCGAATTCAACCTCCGACACCACGCTCACTTTCACAGGTACAGCCGAAGCGAATGCCACCGTTCAGCTCTTCAGGGGCGGCGGCATTGTCGGCACGGCGACGGCAGATGGTTCTGGCAACTGGACGCTTACGACAGATGAGCTTTCGGAAGGCTATGCGACTTATGAAGCGCGCGCTTTGGACGCGGCAGGAAATGTCAGCGGCTGGTCGAACGATCTCTATCTCAATATTGATACGACAGCGCCTGCCGCGCCTGTCATTTCCGGCTTCTCTCAGGACACAGGTACGTCTGGTGACGGTATAACAACGGACAATACACTCACGCTGAGCGGTACGGGTGCTCCCGGCTCGACGGTCGTGATTTACGACAATGGGGTGCAGCTTGGTACGGCACAGGTCTATGGCGGTGGAACCTGGTCGTTCGCAACATCGACGCTGGCCGATGGCGATCACAGTTTCACAGCCATTGCGCGAGACGGTGCCGGAAACGAGAGTGCGGAAACCGACGCGTTGGACGTGACAATCGACGCCACGCCACCCGCAGCACCGGTGATCAGCGGCTTTTCCGATGATACTGGCAATGCAGACAACCAGACGAGCGATAACACGCTGACCTTCTTCGGCACTGCGGAAGCAGGCACGACTGTCAACGTCTATGTCGGTGCGGTGGTGGTCGCCACCGGTATTGCCGATGCCAATGGCGACTGGACGGCGGCAACCGGCGAAATATCGGATGGCTGGACCTATTTTCAAGCACGGGCAGTCGATGACTTAGGAAACCAAAGCGCCCAGTCCAACACTCTTACGATCAATATCGACACGACACCGACCGGCGCTCCGGAGATAACGGGGTTCACGAACGATAATGGCCTGTCGTCGGATGATGGTGTCACCTCCTACAACTGGACAACCATTTCAGGTACGGCCCCTGCGGGAGCGAGCAACGTCGTCATCTACCGCGATGGTGTCGAGATCGGCACAGCCTATTCGGGGGGCGGCACATGGAGTTTCGTCGCCTCTGCCAATCCGGAAGGGACATACACCTTCACGGCGGCAGCGCGCGATTATGTAGGCAATGAAAGCGATCCGAGCGCAGGTATCGAAATCACCTTCGATTTGACGGCCCCTGCCATCCCCGTCCTCGTCTCAATGAGCGACGACACCGGAACCCCCGGCGATTATCGTACCGCCGACACGATGCCCACCTTCTCAGGTACCGCAGAAGCGGGGGCCACGGTCACCGTTCGCGATGGTGCGACCGTGCTTGGAACGGCCATCGCCGACATTAGTGGCAACTGGTCCTATACAGCAGACACGCTGTCTGAAGGCGTACATGCAATCACCTTCGGCGCAACAGATGCCGCTGGTCGCTCAAGCAGCTACAGCGACACACAGCTTGTCGTTATAGACACCACAGCGCCAGCCGCGCCCGTCATCACCGGCTTCAGCGATGACAGCCTTCCCGCTGGCGACGGCATCACCAGCGATACAACGCCGACGCTTTCCGGCACGGCTGCCGCAAATAGCACAGTCGAGATCCTTAGTGGCGGCAGTGTGATCGGCACGGTCACATCCGGAGCGAATGGTATCTGGAGCTTCACCGCAGAGGAACTGGCCGAGGGAAGTTACAGCTTTACCGCACGCGTCAGCGACAATGTCGGCAATGTGAGTGACGAATCCACGGCCCTTGATCTCACCATTTCCAGCGGCCCGCCACCCGCGACCGCGACACCCGCCATCACGCTTTATTCAAACGACACCGGTGCGAATGGTGACGGCATAACCAGAGACACCACGCTTGACCTCTACGGAACAGCGGCAAACAACGCTTCTGTTGAGATTTTCAACGGTGGCATCTCGCTTGGCACCGTTACAGCGGATGGCAGCGGCAACTGGCATTTTCTGACCGGCACGCTCTCGCACGGCGATCATGATTTCACCGTCGTCGCAACAGCGCCCGGCGGTTACGGTCCGAGCGATCCCTCGGCGGCGCTCTCTGTCACTATTGACACAGTCGCACCATCCGCGCCCGTCATCGACAGTTTCTCTGACAATACCGGCTATTCTTCATCGGATAATCAGACGTCCGACAACACGCTGACCTTCACCGGCACTGCCGATGCCAATGTCACGATCAATATCTTCCGTGGCGGCGGGCTAGTCGCGACGACGACGACAGATGGCAATGGCGACTGGTCGGTGACGACCGGCACGATAGCCGATGGCTATGCGAGCTACGAAGCACGCGCCGTCGATGCTGCGGGCAACATGAGTGCACCGTCCAACTCGATGACCATAGGCATCGACACTGTTGCGCCTGCGGCTCCGGTCATCACGGGATTTTCGCCGGATTCCGGCACGCAGGGCGATGGCGTCACGACCAATAACTTCATCTCTGTTGAAGGAACGGTGCAGGCTGGAACCCGCACCGTCATTGTCTATGACAATGGTGTTGAGGTTGGCGAGGCGACCGTCAACGGCACGTCATGGATTTTCTACACTGGGTCCTTGTCCGAAGGTGAGCATGAGTTTACCGCCGTCAGCTATGACTATGCCGGTAACGAAGGCAGCGAATCCGCCGCCCTTACCGTGACGATCGACGACACCGCGCCACCCGTACCCGTCATTACCGCCATTTCGGAGGATACGGGCAGTTCCGCCACGGACAAGCAGACGTCCGACACTACACCCACCATCATCGGCACGGCGCAAGCTGGCGCGACGGTGCGGGTCTTCATCAATGGCGGTTCCGTGGGCACCACCGTCGCGGACGGTAATGGTGACTGGTCCTTCACCACCGGCACGCTCGCAGATGGCTATCACAATGTGACCGCGCGTACGGAAGATGCGGCGGGCAATCAGAGCGCCCAGACGGGCACCACATATGTGATCGTTGACACTGCACCTCCCGGTCTCACAATCACGACACCGATAGCGTCCGACAATGTTGTGAACGGATCGGAAGACAATTATTTCAATGTCTCCGGCACGTCGCTTGGCGGGCAGACCGTTTACGTCACCTTCACAGACGAACTCGGTGCGACCGTCACAGGCACGGCCACCGTTGCAGGCACCTCCTGGACGCTCAGCGGTGCCAATATCTCCGGTCTTCAGAGCGGCGATATCACGGTCGAGGCCTATGCCGTCGATCGCGCGGGAAACCAGTCCGGCACGGTTACGAACACGATCGAGCTCGACAATGTCGGCCCTGATGCGCCGGTCATCACCGGCTTCACCGACGACACCGGCATTGCCAACAACCAGACCTCCGACACGACGCCCACGCTCACCGGCACAGCGGGCGCGGGCGAGACGGTTCGTCTCTATCTGGCGGGTAGCCAGATCGCGAGCACGGTGGCGGATGGCAGCGGCAACTGGACGGTCACGACCTCCGCGCTGCCCGAGGGGTATCACTCCATCACGGCGCGCGCGGTTGACGACGCGGGCAATCTTGGCACTACCTCGAACGCGCAGATCGTCTGGGTGGACACGACGGCACCCGCCGCTCCTTCCATCAGCAGTTGGGGCAGCGACACGGGCACGGTCGGCGATGGCATCACCGACGACAACACCATCACCCTGTGGGGCACGCGTCCGTCGGCGACCTTTGTCAACATTTACGACAATGGCGTGCTGCTCGGCACCGTGCCGATGACAGGCACATCATGGAACTTCACGACCTCGGCGCTCCCTGACGGCGAACACAGCTTCACCGTGACGGCTGTTGATGGTGCCGCGAATGAAAGTGATGCGTCCGCCGCCCTCGACGTTACCGTGCAGACGGTGCCGCCTGTTGCAGCCGCAAACGACACGATTATTTCTGTGCCCGACGGCTGGACAGTCTTCGAAGGCAATGGTCATGCTTACAAGCTGATCGGCTCGGAGGATTACTGGACCGACGCAAGGGATGTTGCTGCAAACGCCCTGCCCGGAGACAGCTATCTTCTCACCATCACCAGCGCGGAGGAAAACGCCTTCGCCACGACTGTCTATGAAGGCCGTCTCTGGCTGGGCGCGACAGACCTTGCTTCGGAGGGTAATTGGGTCTGGCAGACGGGTCCGGAGGCGGGAACGACATTCTGGATCGGTAACTCCGGCGGCGCCGCCGTCGATGGCGCCTATACCAACTGGGCACCCGGCCAGCCGAGCGTCCTGGACGGGTTTGGCGCCGAGGAGGACTATCTGATCCGAAACTCTTCGGAGCAATGGAACGATTCCCTCGCCTACGACACCTTCTTTCAGGCGCGGGCGCTCGCCGAAATTGGCGGCAACGGCCGGAACTACGCCGAGGATGTGAACGAGGACGCGCCCTATACTTTCTCCGGGAATGTTCTTCTGCAGAACGACGGTGACGGCGCTGCGATTTCTTCCGTTTCTGCAACAAGCACGATGGGCGCAAGCCTGACCTATAATTCAGGTACGGGCGAGATCACCTATGACCCGACCGCCGCTAGCACCTTGCAGGCGCTCGGAGACGGGCAGACGGTAACCGACAGCTTCACCTACACGCTCGCAGGCGGGGTCACCGCTACCGTCAATATTGAGGTTGCCGGAAGGGACGAGATGTCCGGCTTCTCAATGATGTCCATGAGCTTCGCACCCGATGCGGCAAGCGTTCTCGATATGTCGAGCGAGATTCCGGGTCTCTCAAGCGATGACGATGCTGGCGGCGGCGGCACCGGCGTTGGAGATGATGCAGCCTTCTCGTTCTTCGACAGCGGTGTGCAGCAGCTCTTTGTACAGGATCCGGCAAGCGATACGGGCGCGTTGGCGGCGGTCGCTTAGGGGAATGGCCATGATCGACGCAGCGCAACACGAAACGCTGGAAGCGGGGGAGGTAGACTACCTCCCCGCGCTTGAGGCGGCGCTGCGCTATTTCGGCAAGAGCGCGGACAAGGATGCGCTTCTCGCGGGGCTTCCGCTCAAGGGCGGACGTCTTTCCTCGTCTCATGTCGTCGAGGTATCGTCGCGCGCAGACATTCTTGCAGCAGAAGCAGATGTTCCCGTTCATCAGCTTTCACGCACCCAGATGCCCGCGCTCGCTGTGTCCATAGTCGAAGGTGCAGTCGCGCTTCTTATCCGGCGCGGTTCCGGTTTCATGGCGTCTCAGGGCGATGGCGAGGCTTTCTGGCTCCCCGATCACGAGCTTGATACCTCTGCAACGGTCTGGCAGCTCCGTCCGGCTTTCTATTTCGACCAACGCAGCCTCTTGTTTGATGTTGAACCGGAAAAGGACTGGTTCAAGGGAACGCTACTCGCGAACAAGCGGCTTTACGGCTTCGCCATTATAGCCGGTCTCTTTGTTAATCTTGCCGCCATTGCGATCTCGCTCTTCACCATGGCGGTCTATGATCGTGTGATCCCGAACAACGCCATGTCGAGCCTTGTCGTGCTCTCCATCGGCATCTCGGTTGTCATCCTGACAGATGTCGCAATGCGCGTGATCCGGGGCTATCTCGTGGATGTCGCGGGACGCCGCTTCGACGTAACGGTGGGTGCGCGTCTTTTCCGCCAACTCCTCGCCCTTCGCGGCACCGCGCGGCCGCAAAGCGCTGGCACGCTCGCAAATACGGTCCGCGAATTTGAAACGGTGCGCGATTTTTTCACCTCGGCCACGCTGATTGGTCTCGGTGACGTGCCCTTTGTTTTTCTCTTTCTTGTTATCATCTGGTGGGTTGGCGGCTGGATCGTCCTTGTGCCGCTTGCGGGCATCCTCCTCATCGTTGCTACCGGCTTCCTGCTGCAAAAGCCGATTGGCCGTGCCGTTGCCCGCGCCCATCGCGAGGCCGCGCATAAATCCGCATTTCTGCATGAAACCATGGCAGGCATCGACACCATCAAGGCCATCAATGCGCAAAGCTGGGCACGGCGTCATTGGGAGGCTCTGATCGCCCAGAGCGGCGAAACAGCAATCATCTCTCGGCAATGGTCGAGCCTTTCGGGTTCGATAACATCCGGCACGGCGAATTTCGTCACCATTTTCACGGTTGTCGTCGGCGCGGTACTGGTCGGCGCAGGCAACATCACTTCGGGCGCACTCATCGCTGCCGTTATTCTCTCAGGCCGCGCCGTCTCGCCTTTCGCTCAGATTGCAAACCTCATGGCCCGCTGGCAGCAGACGAGGCTCGCGGTCGAAGGTCTCGACAAGTTCATGCAGGCGCCCATCGAAGAGTCGCCCGGCCAGATACAGAAGGTCGCTGCCAAAGGTGCGCTCGCTTTCCGTGATGTACGCTTTTCCTACCCCTCGCCGGGCGAGGATGTGCCGCCGGTCACCGCGCTTGATGGCATCAGCATCGATATTGCAGCGGGCACCAGTGTCGCCATTCTTGGCCGCGTCGGCTCCGGCAAAAGCACTGCGCTCCGTCTCGCGCTCAATCTCAACGCACCGGATGCGGGTCATGTCCTGCTTGATGGTGTGGACGTTCGCCAGATCCATCCGGCTGCACTTCGCACCACCATGGGCTATGCGGGGCAAGAGGCTGTTCTCTTTCACGGCACCATCCGCGACAACATCCTTGCTGCTCATCCGGGGCTTGATGATGAACGCCTGCTTGAAGTCGTCCGCGCCGCCGGGCTCGACGAACTTCTTTCGCGCTCCGTACTCGGCTTGCAGACGCAGGTGGGTGAGGGCGGGTCACGGCTTTCGGGCGGTGAGCGTCAGGCCGTTTCGCTTGCCCGCGCCATTGCGGGCCGCCCGCCTGTGTTTCTGCTCGACGAACCGACCTCCGCCATGGACAACACGACAGAACAGCGCGTGATCGCCGGTCTCGCCCGCGAGCGTGCCGGTCTCACCACTGTCATCGTCACGCACAAGCCTGCGCTTTTGCCGCTCGTCTCGCGCGTCATCGTGCTGGATCGCGGGCGCGTCGCCATGGACGGGCCGCGCGATAAGGTCCTCGCCGCGCTCACCGGCAAGGAGCAGCGCAGCGCGTTAAATCTTGTCACCAGCGGCGTGAAGGCTAGTGGCGAGAAAACCGGGGGTGAGAAAATATGAGCACACGTTTTCTCATGAACGCGACTTCGCCGATCCTCGATCCGGTGCGCGGGCCAAAACAGGCGATCCTCGCACTGCTCGGCATTGTCGTCGCACTCTTCACTTTTCTGCTCATTTGGTCGGCCTTTGCTCATATCGACGTGACTGCAAGCGGCGAGGGCGCGGTCGTGCCTTCCAGCCACATCCAGGTCGTACAAAATCTTGAAGGCGGCATTCTTCGCAAAGTGCTGGTGCGCGAAGGCGACCGTGTCTTGGAAGGTGATGTCGTTGCCCAGATTGATAATACCGGCGCGCTCTCCTCTTACCGCGAAGATTTGAGCACCTATCGCGCCATGCAGGCTTCTGCTGCACGTCTCTCGGCGGAAGCGTCGGGTGCGCCGCTTGAATTTCCGGCAGACCTGCGCGACGTGGAAAAAAACGCAGCTCTTATAGCCGCTGAAACCTCGCTTTATGAAAGCCGCATGTCCGGCCTCACTGATGCGATTGCCGTTTTCGAACGTCAGGAGGAACAGGCGCAGGAAACGATTGCGGAAGCGACAGAGCGGATCGGCCATCTGGAAGACAAGCGCCGCTCTCTCGCCGCCGAGCATAATCTCGTCTCGCGTCAGGTTCGCGAGGGTCTCATGTCTGTTGTCGAAAAACTGAAGCTTGAGCGTATGCTTGCCGAAACCGATGAGGCCTTGTCAAAGGCGCGTGGTGATATTAGGGCGGCCGGAATCGAGTTGCAGGAGCTTGCCTCGCGCATCGCCGAGCGCCGCTCCACCTTCGTCAGCGAGGCGCGTGAGCAACTTGGCCGCACCAATGCCGAAGTCGCGGCCTTGTCCCAGCGCCTCATCGCACATCGCGACCGTGTCGGTCGTCGGGACGTACGCGCACCAGCAAATGGCATCGTCAAGCGCGTCGCAACACTTACCTCAGGTGCCGTCATTGATCCCGGCGGCACCATTATGGAAATCGTCCCCCTTGATGACACGCTCTTCATCGAGGCGCGCATGGCACCTGCCGACATTGCCTTCATCCATGCCGGACAAGACGCCAAAGTTCGCATAACCGCTTATGATTTCTCCGTCTACGGTGCTTTGCCGGGGCGCGTCGAACGCGTTGGTGCCGACACGCAAATAACCGAAGAAGGCGCGCACTACTTTCCGGTCACGGTCAGCGTTGACCACACGGCCCTTGAAGGCCGTCAGGCCGACCTGCCTATCATTCCAGGTATGATTTCTCAGGTGAGCGTTATCACGGGAAACCGGACCGTACTGGCTTATCTCTTGAAACCGGTGCTGAAGCTCAAAGAGAGTGCCTTGCAAGAGCGCTAGATCAAGCCCTCACCTTTCGCTATCGAACAATTGCGGGGTCTGGATAACCATCACGGTGATCCACGCTCGCCTGGTTCATTCGGTGTAAAGCTGCAACGGTTTTATCAATAATGAGAATTAGTTGCAATTAATCTGGACCGGAGTAACAATCCGCTGCAAATTGCGGAAGCCACGGGGGCCTGCCGCGAAAACATGCGCGGCAACGGTGTCGCGGCACCAATTTCTGCGGGTTCCGGTGCGTTATGTTCAGTCTTGCTTTCCCTTCCGCTTCATCTCAGGTGTTGCATTCACTCCGAAAGGACCTTGCTGCAAGCGTCTTCCGGTTGGAGGAGAGGGTTTCGTGAGCTGGGATCTGCAGGGCCTCTTTGTCAGGCATGCGCGAGAGATCCAGCGGTTCTTGCGCCGTCGGGGCCATACTCCGGAAACCGCCGCCGACATCATGCAGGATACTTTCCTGCGAATTCTGGCTTCCCCGCCCGGCGAGGCGGCCGGCAATCACAACCCACGCGCTTATCTTTATGAAGTGTCGCGCAACCTCAGCATCAATCATCACCGTCGGGAAAACTTCATCCAGATCGCGGATCTTTCGGATGACGAGGTTTCCCGTATCGCGGACCCGTCGCCCTCAGCCGAGGCCATTGTCTATTCGCGCCAATGTCTGGCACAGGTACAGTGCGCCCTCGCCGAACTGCCGGAGCGCACACGCATCGCATTTGAAATGCACAGGATGAGAGAACGGACCATTGTGGAGGTGGCGCGGGAGTTGGACCTGTCAACGGGGCGAACCTGGACGCTGATCCGTGATGCATATCGCCACTTGCTGGTACGGGTAGATGGTTTCTGACTTTATCCTTCATCAAAATGACCTTCTCACCGGGACTCTTTGGTATTGGAGCGTTCGCTGTGGAATTTTGTCAGGGGAGCGGCAATGAGCGACGTGGAGTTTGGCGAAGGCCGTCTTGTCGATGAGGCCATCGACCTGGCCATAAGACTGCAAAACGATCCGGATAATCCGGTGGCGAAGGAGATGGTGCAGTCTTGGCGTGCACGCAGCGAAGCACATGAACGCCTCTGGATGCGGATGGTCAAGATCGATGGGGCAGTTGGCAGGGTTCTGACCGATCGCCGCAGGGCGGAACGCCATGAAAATCCTGGCCTCACACGTCGCAATTTCATGGTCGGTGCTCTCGGCATAGGCGCTGCGGGAGCCGGATACACGTTGGTCCCCGACCTGATGACACGCATCCGCGCGGACCATGTCACGGATAAAGGCGAAATCCAGCGCATCGCGCTCAATGACGGCAGTCACGTAACATTAGGGCCCGGCAGCGCGCTGGACACGAGTTTCACAGCGCATCACAGACGGGTCGATCTGGCGGCCGGAATGGCATTTTTTGAAGCTGCGTTGGAGCGGCAGCGCCCTTTCATCGTTTCCACAGGTGGTCTGACGGTGACGGCGCCTGAAACAGCCTGCGACGTTTCAAGCGATGCCGGTTTTATCACGGTTACGGTCGAGCACGGATCCGTGGACGTGCGTATTCCTCCCGGGGGAGGCGAAACGGCTGCGCGCGTCAATGCGGGCGAGTGGCTGACCTTTGACGTCTCGTCCGGAAAAATCGAACGCGGCCAGAGGGAGGCAGATCAGATTGCCTCGTGGCGTACCGGCTTCATTACAGCCGAGAGCGAGCCTGTCGCTGCGCTGGTCGCCCGCATCGGACGGTGGGTTCCGGGCCGCGTCATGATGGCGGACACCTCTATCGGCTCGCAGCGCGTGAGCGGCTTTTTCGATCTGAGCGACCCTATGCATGCGTTGGAAGCGGCTGTCTCTCCGGCGGGCGCACGCATTCGCCGGATATCGAATTTTCTGACGGTGATCTCACCGCTCTGAAAAAAAGTTTCGAAAAAAGTGAAAATTCTCCGCCCCCGTTTGTACTAGTTACAGGGGCACGTACTAGCCATGTGTTCAGCCATCGCGCGCCCTTTCATCATGAACTTATGAGAACGGGGCGTAACATGAAGCACGCGGCTGGAAATATTTTTGTAAAGAGGGTTGAAATCGGTGTACGGCTTGGCGCGATATTCGTCATGGCCGCTATGGTCGTCACTCTCCTGTCGATGGCGGCTTTTGCACAAGGTGGAGCGCAAGTCTCTTTCTCTGTTCCAGCGGGACGTCTGACATCCGCGCTCGCTGTCTATGGGCAGCAGGGCGGTTTGCAGGTCGCTTATCTCGACAATATTGCTGCTAGCAAGACCTCAGCCGGGTTTTCCGGATTGGCGAGGCCGGAAGAAGCCTTGTCGCACATTCTGGCGGGTACGGGCTTGTCGTACCGCTTCACAAATGCATCGACCGTAACGATCATCGATCCTCAGAACGCGTCGAACATGCCGTTGGAAGAAGATGGTTCCCTCTTGCTCGGCGTGATCGATGTGACGGCGAAAACCAGCGGAAATCCCGTTCATGCGCCCTTCGAAACCGCGGCGGCTACCTCGTATATTTCCGCCGATAGCATTGAGCATTTCCGCGGCTCGAGTCCCGCCGACATTTTCCGTGGCACGCCCGGCGTCATGTCCGGCGAGGCGCGCAATGGCGCGGGCGCCATAGATGTCAATATCCGTGGCATGCAGGGCATGGGGCGCGTCGCTGTCACCGTGGACGGCGCGGAAAATTCCTTGACCGTCTATCAGGGTTATCAGGGTCTCTCCAATCGCACCTATGTCGATCCGGATCTTCTGGCAGGTGTCGATATCGTCAAAGGTTCCGATGTCGCATCGAGTGGCATCGCGGGAACGGTGGCCATGCGAACGCTTGATGCTTCCGACATCGTTCGGGAGGGAAACACATTCGGCCTGCGCATAAAAGGTGGTTTCGGCACCAACACAACATCGCCGGAAGCAGACAGCAGAGCGGGATATCGCTTCAGCAATCCGATCGGCGCCGTGAGCGATCCAAGCTCAGGATACGGTTCAGCCGTGGCATCGTCCACGGGCATGGATCGCCCGTCCCTCCTCAGGCCCACCCAAAGTTCAACCAGTATTGTGGGGGCTGCGAGCCTTGAGAAATTCGAATTTCTCGCCGGTTATGCCTACCGTGAGCGCGGCAATTATTACGCCGGCGAGAACGGTCCCCACGCCAATCCTGTCAGCACAGGTCCGCGACCTTTTTGCTATTCAAGCGGTCTGTGCCCTGATTATCTCACTTATCGCGACTACGTAGAAAATCACGGCCTTGCGAATTACCGCGCGGGCGAAGAGGTGCTCAACACCGAACTGGAAACGAAATCCTGGCTTGTCAAAGCAACGGGGCGTTTCGGTGATGGACACAGTCTCCAGCTCGGCTATACCGGCTATCGTAGCGAGGCTGGCGACTTGCTGGCTTCGGCTCTCACCAGCAACACCAGTCAGGGCGTGCAGCAGAAGCAGACCACGGGAACGGAACTCGACACCGGTACGCTTCGCTACCGCTGGAACCCGGAAGACAACTCGTTCATTGACCTGAAGGCCGATCTTTTCATCACCCAGCTTGAATTGCGCAACCCGCCACGGAACAAGTATGGCACGCCCGCCACAAGCCTTGGCCTCCCTGCGGATTTCCGCACCGGCTCGGACACGACCATGTGGGGCGCAACGCTCACCAACAAGTCTTCATGGAGTGCAGGCGGAGGAACAGTAGATGCGTCCTATGGCGCTTCCTATCGTCAGGAAGATACCCGCCCGAGCGAATATACGGACATCATCGAAGGTTGGCTCAATCTGCGCGACGCGAATAGAGAGGAAGCTGCGATCTTCGCCAGCGCGGCATACAAGCCTCTGAATTGGCTCACGCTCAATGGCGGCCTTCGCTATACGCATTTCTGGTCAAACGACCGGCGCACGAAAGCCAACAGCCCACTCCAGTTGAATTCCAGACCGAAGCGGGACGAGGGCGGCTTCAGCCCGTTCGCCGGAGTAACGGTCAGTATGTTCGATGGGATGGATCTCTATGTGAATTATTCGAGCGCCTTGCGTTTTCCGAGCCTGTTTGAATCGGTCTCGGCCTTCACGATCATCCCGAATTCGGATCTTGGCCCTGAGCGTGCCAGCAATTGGGAGACGGGCATCAACTTCCGTGAGAGTGGGCTGCTGACGGACGACGATACCGGCATGTTGAAGTTCGGCTACTTCAATTGGAATGTGAGCGACTACATTGCACGGTCCTACCGGACATTCCAGAGCGGTAGCGGCAGCACATGGTCCGGGATGCAGGTTTACAACATCGACCGCGCGAAATTCGAAGGTCTCGAATTTTCGGCACGCTACGAGACAGGCGGCTTCTCTGCGGACTTCGGAGCGAACTACTATTTGGATATGGTGTTCTGCCAGAAGACCGGTGGCTGCGGAGAAAAGTCGCTCTATGGCGACTACGCGACCAACCATATTCCGCCTGAATACACATTGAGCCTCACGCTCTCGCAGAAACTTCTTGAAGATCGTCTGACGATCGGGGGCAGGGTGACGCAGACCGGTGCCCGCGCGATTGAGCACGGTCAGGTGACAGGTCAGGGGCTCAGCCAGTTCATCACCCAGGTCAACTGGAGGCCTTACGCTCTTGCCGATCTCTTCGCTGATCTGAAGGTCACGGAGAATCTTATCGCCGGAGTCCGCGTCGAAAATCTGACCGACGAATATTATGTAGATCCGTTGAGCCTGGTTCAGATTCCGGGGCCCGGGCGTAGTGTCTATGGGTCGCTCACAGTGGAGTTCTGACCATTGCACAATGTCGTTCGTGTCCGCCGCTTAATGGGGCAACCTGACCCATTAAGCGGCGCACACCCTGCCGGAACTGCGGGAATGGCTCGATGGACTGGTGCTTGCCTTGTTGCGTCGGCAGTCCATCTCGCTATCGCAATCTGGCTGTTGAGCGATCCGGTCTTCCGGCCCGCCGACGTCGCGCCACCCGCGGCTATCATGATCGATCTCGCGGCGATGCCAGAAGCCATTCTGACAGAGGTGAACGAGATCGCGCCGGATCGTGAAGCGGCGGAGGCGAGCAAGGCGGCAAAAGCCACAGAGACGGAAGAGCCTTCACCGGAAGAGGTGGTCGAGCCAACACCGGAAAAATCCGGCCCGGTCGCGGAAAATGCCGTACCGCATTCTGACACGGCCGAGCCTCTCCCAATTTTGAAGCCAAAGCGTCTAGAGAAGAAGCGTGAAGACACCGGCAAACCAGAGCCCCAAAAAAAGCCTGCGGAAGATAAACAGCAGGCAAACGCTTCATCACGTTCCGCCGTGCAGGCTCAGGCAAGGGTCACCGAGTCTGATCGCAACGCAGCCAATCAGGCGGCGCCCGGCGTGTCTTTATCTCTGGACGTGGCCGACTGGCAGTCGCAACTGATGGCCTATCTCGAGCGCCACAAGCGTTATCCGTCCGGTGCCCGCTATCGCCGCGAGCAGGGCACCGCCCATGTCCGTTTCGATATCGATGAGGATGGCACTGTGCTCTCGGTGTCGCTCGCGCGCTCTTCAGGCTACCGCGAGATCGATAATGAAGTGCTGGCGCTGGTCCGGCGCGCGTCTCCGGTCCCGGCCCCGCCGCCCGGTGCCCAAAGATCAATCACCGCACCCGTCAGGTTCAGCGTGCAGTAATGCCCCTCGCGGAGTTTCCTTCAACGATCAGCCAGTTGCGGCTGGTCCGCGATTTCCTATCGGCTAAACTCGCCGTTGCGTGATCCCATACGTGGCGGAGTTGCGGCTGGTCCGCGATTTTCTATCGGCTAAACTGCACCGGGATGCGTGTTGATGGTGTCCGTCGTTGCGGCTGGTCCGCGATTTCCTATCGGCTAAACTTAGAAAATCAAACATGGTCCTTCACTCCATGTTGCGGCTGGTCCGCGATTTCCTATCGGCTAAACTCGCCCACGCTTGCCATGGTTCTCCGGCACAGTTGCGGCTGGTCCGCGATTTCCTATCGGCTAAACTCCCATCGAGAGCGGATCGACTTCGCAGGCCGTTGCGGCTGGTCCGCGATTTCCTATCGGCTAAACTCGGCAATGCGTTGTTTTGATTTGGAAAAGTGTTGCGGCTGGTCCGCGATTTCCTATCGGCTAAACTGCCGCAATCCAATCAGGAACCCCCAAGGTGTTGCGGCTGGTCCGCGATTTCCTATCGGCTAAACTTGACCAAAGAGGCGTCACCGTGAGACTTGTGTTGCGGCTGGTCCGCGATTTCCTATCGGCTAAACTCCAGCGCGACAATGACGGTCAGCATGCCGAGTTGCGGCTGGTCCGCGATTTCCTATCGGCTAAACTTGTGCTGACTGATGATGGGGTGTCGGTCAAGTTGCGGCTGGTCCGCGATTTCCTATCGGCTAAACTCCCGTAGCCGACATGCCCATTGATGAGGTCGTTGCGGCTGGTCCGCGATTTCCTATCGGCTAAACTAATACGCGATATTTTCAACACCACCATTATGTTGCGGCTGGTCCGCGATTTCCTATCGGCTAAACTGAGGGGATCAATTTCACACACGTAACTGTGGTTGCGGCTGGTCCGCGATTTCCTATCGGCTAAACTGAGGGGATCAATTTCACACACGTAACTGTGGTTGCGGCTGGTCCGCGATTTCCTATCGGCTAAACTTAATGGCAGTTACAGCACAGAACTTGATTAGTTGCGGCTGGTCCGCGATTTCCTATCGGCTAAACTCCGTGCGTAAAGCACTATCACGCGCATCCGGTTGCGGCTGGTCCGCGATTTCCTATCGGCTAAACTTGTTTGCCAGCGCAGTAAGGCTTAGTGCGGTTGCGGCTGGTCCGCGATTTCCTATCGGCTAAACTGCTGCTCGACACGACATCTTTGCTTGTCATGTTGCGGCTGGTCCGCGATTTCCTATCGGCTAAACTATTCGTATGCAGTGAGAGCAATACCCACATGTTGCGGCTGGTCCGCGATTTCCTATCGGCTAAACTCGTATGGTACGGCGCTTGAGAAGATCGCAGGTTGCGGCTGGTCCGCGATTTCCTATCGGCTAAACTAGTGCCGCCGTATGAACACCTCTCGTTCCTGTTGCGGCTGGTCCGCGATTTCCTATCGGCTAAACTTTAGATGCAATACGCCAGTAGTGGTTTTGCGTTGCGGCTGGTCCGCGATTTCCTATCGGCTAAACTTCCGACTTTACGCAGTACCCATGTGATAGTGTTGCGGCTGGTCCGCGATTTCCTATCGGCTAAACTTGGGCTTTCATCGACGCCATGAGACCGCGCGTTGCGGCTGGTCCGCGATTTCCTATCGGCTAAACTTTTCATAACTGGCATCCCTCTATCTATGGCGTTGCGGCTGGTCCGCGATTTCCTATCGGCTAAACTGCATCGCCACGGCTTCGACGTCATGATTCAGTTGCGGCTGGTCCGCGATTTCCTATCGGCTAAACTAGTGGATTTTCGCTCACAGCATAGAAATAAGTTGCGGCTGGTCCGCGATTTCCTATCGGCTAAACTTGGGTCGCAATGGTGCCGCATAGACTTCCAGTTGCGGCTGGTCCGCGATTTCCTATCGGCTAAACTGCGGGGCTTTTCTATTGTGAGGCCATTCAGTTGCGGCTGGTCCGCGATTTCCTATCGGCTAAACTAACTTCTTCATTTGCTCGCCTCTATCTTCTGTTGCGGCTGGTCCGCGATTTCCTATCGGCTAAACTGAAACGTCCTTCCAATAATCACCGCAACACGTTGCGGCTGGTCCGCGATTTCCTATCGGCTAAACTTGGTTCGCCGCGCATCCATCTCGTTGTGAGTTGCGGCTGGTCCGCGATTTCCTATCGGCTAAACTTGCGTTCCCCGATGTCTTGCCAATGGCATGTTGCGGCTGGTCCGCGATTTCCTATCGGCTAAACTGCATACCGGCGAGCGCCGTTGGTGCCCTTCGTTGCGGCTGGTCCGCGATTTCCTATCGGCTAAACTAGGCGCGGAAGCCTTCGGCCTCTTCGAGCAGTTGCGGCTGGTCCGCGATTTCCTATCGGCTAAACTCAATACCATCGGTGTTGCCCCCACTGGCGCGTTGCGGCTGGTCCGCGATTTCCTATCGGCTAAACTTGTCACGCTTGGCAGGCCATAGCTAACAAAGTTGCGGCTGGTCCGCGATTTCCTATCGGCTAAACTTTCAGGAGCAAACAGCATCCATTCAAGCACGTTGCGGCTGGTCCGCGATTTCCTATCGGCTAAACTGCAAACAACTCTCGCACCATCGGCGTTAAGGTTGCGGCTGGTCCGCGATTTCCTATCGGCTAAACTCGTATCCACGCGACACCGGCACCTCATTCGGTTGCGGCTGGTCCGCGATTTCCTATCGGCTAAACTGCTTGTCGGTATGCTGACTAGTAAATCTTCGTTGCGGCTGGTCCGCGATTTCCTATCGGCTAAACTAAACTGACGCCTTGCATCTGTCACAGCACGTTGCGGCTGGTCCGCGATTTCCTATCGGCTAAACTTGAGAACGCCGAATATGTGGCAGGCGCAGAGTTGCGGCTGGTCCGCGATTTCCTATCGGCTAAACTTACCTGACGCCACCACAGGATGGATAGTCAGTTGCGGCTGGTCCGCGATTTCCTATCGGCTAAACTTGACGTTCGATGGCAAGCATTACACGGCAGGTTGCGGCTGGTCCGCGATTTCCTATCGGCTAAACTTATCGCGCTTATTGATGACGATGCGCAGCCGTTGCGGCTGGTCCGCGATTTCCTATCGGCTAAACTAAGTTGGTAGGGTCGGCGTTGTCCACTGCGGTTGCGGCTGGTCCGCGATTTCCTATCGGCTAAACTCGGGACCAAATAGTTCTTCCCCCCAACCCAGTTGCGGCTGGTCCGCGATTTCCTATCGGCTAAACTGCATCGCCTTGAACAATATCGTGAAGCTTCGTTGCGGCTGGTCCGCGATTTCCTATCGGCTAAACTGATGGCCACCACGCATGGCAGCTATGCGCTGTTGCGGCTGGTCCGCGATTTCCTATCGGCTAAACTACAAAAAACATTGATCCACATACTCATTTCGTTGCGGCTGGTCCGCGATTTCCTATCGGCTAAACTCACAGCAATCAGTTTCATACGAGAGAACCAGTTGCGGCTGGTCCGCGATTTCCTATCGGCTAAACTAAGACTGGCCCGCACGCGGATGAACAAGGTGTTGCGGCTGGTCCGCGATTTCCTATCGGCTAAACTCAAGAAGCCCGGCGCACTCGCTGCGGCTCCGTTGCGGCTGGTCCGCGATTTCCTATCGGCTAAACTGCGCTCGCCGCTGTCATGCTCAAGACGCCATGGTTGCGGCTGGTCCGCGATTTCCTATCGGCTAAACTGCGTGCTAACGCGGTCACCAATATGACGTAGTTGCGGCTGGTCCGCGATTTCCTATCGGCTAAACTCTTACACGGCGTCGTCACCGCTACGGATTGGTTGCGGCTGGTCCGCGATTTCCTATCGGCTAAACTGTCGGGATCCATTGCCAGTTGCGGCGCTGGGTTGCGGCTGGTCCGCGATTTCCTATCGGCTAAACTGGGTTGACTACATAAGCAAGTGCGGATCAGTTGCGGCTGGTCCGCGATTTCCTATCGGCTAAACTTATGAGCAGCATCAACAAAGTAATCCTAATGTTGCGGCTGGTCCGCGATTTCCTATCGGCTAAACTTAAGCCAAGGCAGCGTAGTTAGCTGCCGCAGTTGCGGCTGGTCCGCGATTTCCTATCGGCTAAACTGTGCCAATAAATTGTCAGCAGGGAGAGCCAGTTGCGGCTGGTCCGCGATTTCCTATCGGCTAAACTTCGACCCGGCATTTCGAGGCGTTCCGCCTGTGTTGCGGCTGGTCCGCGATTTCCTATCGGCTAAACTCTAGCCTTCACGTCAAACATGCAACCGGCTGTTGCGGCTGGTCCGCGATTTCCTATCGGCTAAACTCCTTTTCTTTATCGCCTCTCAGGTCCGATTGTTGCGGCTGGTCCGCGATTTCCTATCGGCTAAACTAGATGCCCAATTTTTTAAATCGTTCATACGGTTGCGGCTGGTCCGCGATTTCCTATCGGCTAAACTGGCGTGTCGCCTGCTCACCACCGCGATTGAGTTGCGGCTGGTCCGCGATTTCCTATCGGCTAAACTGCAATCTCGCATCGTTACGGACCCCATCAAGTTGCGGCTGGTCCGCGATTTCCTATCGGCTAAACTTTTGTCTAAATACCTAGCGCAATCAATGAAGTTGCGGCTGGTCCGCGATTTCCTATCGGCTAAACTTCCACTTACAAATCCACTCGGCATTGTGAGTTGCGGCTGGTCCGCGATTTCCTATCGGCTAAACTTAGCTCAAGTTCGTATGGTTGAGCAGTGCCGTTGCGGCTGGTCCGCGATTTCCTATCGGCTAAACTCGGCCTTCATGTTTGGCGAGCGCGCATCGAGTTGCGGCTGGTCCGCGATTTCCTATCGGCTAAACTTCAGGCGCATGTGCACACTAGCTGCATCTGGTTGCGGCTGGTCCGCGATTTCCTATCGGCTAAACTACATCACCTTCGGGATAGATCGGCGCTTGAGTTGCGGCTGGTCCGCGATTTCCTATCGGCTAAACTGAGCGTTTATTCATCTGCCTCCATTTGATGTCGCATGCGCAGGCTTTGCACATGATGGCCGTCCAACGGCCAGAGCCACGCCACAGGCATATGGTTCGGCCCGCAGAGCACAACGCAGGCGCCGCGTTTGGTCAATTCAACCATCAGATTGTTGGAATAGGTCAGTCCATGCGCGTGGCAGAGCAGCACACCGATATCATCCAGCGGTATGCGCGCGACTTCCACACGGTCCTTTGAAACCGTCAGAAAGCCCCGCGACACAGCAAGGTGCCTGTCGTCACTGGCGATTTCGACGACGCGCCCGATCATGCGGCTTTGGTGCCGCTGGCGGCCCTTGGTCCGGGATCGGTCAGACGACCGATTTCATCGACACCCACTTTCCGGAAGTTCTTTTTGCGCAATCCATCGCAACTTTCCTTCAAGTATTTGAGTTCCTTGGCGCGCACGCGCGCATCCACATTGCCTTCGTTGTGGTCAGCCAGATAGATGTATTCCTTGCCGCTCTCTGTGCTCATCTTGCAAACGCGCAAGATGCGTCGTTCCGCCCCGTCACCAATAGCACCAATATCGCCATTGTGAAGCCGCATCAGTTTTTTTGCAGCGGGGTGGGGACGCAAGGTGGCGGTGTTGAAGTCTGGTTGATTGGCATCAAAGCGGCGAACAATCACCGTTCGCCAAGACCCGTCGGGCAATGCCCAAACTTCGGCGAATTCATTACCGTCAGGCTTGTAGGCCTTGTAGGGCAAGCCAGTTTTACGATCTTTAATAGGGATGACGCCCAGTTCGTCGCAGATACGGACGCGTCGTACCTTCGTGATACGTCCGCCGATTTCAATGCCGTCAGACGCCACCATCTCGGTGAAGGCGACGGCAAGGTTCTTTGGCTTTTTCCGACTGTCAGGATCGTCAGGGTTCGTCAGATCGGGCGGAGCAGCCTTGAACGTCTCCCATGCTGCGATCAGCTCCTCTCGCAGCGTCACGTCCCGAATGGAAGGCAAGCCCTTGTCCAGGGCATCCGGCGTAGCAAAGCGTGCCAGCGGAACGCGATAGACAACTTGCGTATTGCCATTCTTGCCGGGGCCAACAATGCCATAGGCAGTGTCGTTATGCAGAGCGCCGGTTGTCTTTCCCATTTTCCCGGGCGTGCCGTGGTCGGCTTTGTGGGCGACTGTCAGTCGCGACAATTGGTTGCGCAAAACCTCCCGGTCAAATTCCTCCCAGGGTGCGGGAATAGCGTCAATCAACCTTTTGCGATCCGCATCGGTGTTGAGTTGGGAAATAAGTTGCAACAGGCGCTGGTCCGTCATGGCGATGACGAAGGCATCAAGCGCGTGGTGACGATGATCGTCGCGGTTCTTGCGCGGCGGGGCGTCAGCAGCAGGGGCGCGATTATGACCAGGCAGCAGGTCCGAAAGGCCCCATTTGCCGCGCAGCATCGCGGTAAGTTTGCCGGGAATGGCACGCACGCGCAGGCGGCCTTCTGCCTTTTCGTTATAAAGATGGCTCAGATAGCTGCGGGCAATACGCGAAAGATATTTGGTTTCGTTGAGCTGGCGGTCGAGGAAGCCTCTTTCCTCGTTTTCAAACCGTTCCATCGCATCGGCGTGAAAGCGCCAGCGTTTGTTGTCCTTGAGCTTGTCGGTGCGAAGCAGAATGGCGTCATAGTCATATTTTCGTCCACCGATTGTTGGATTGTTCTGAAAAACTTCATGTGGCGCGCGGTCGCGTTTGGCGCTGTTTGCTTCGCGCAGGCACAGCACCTTATTGGCCATGGAATCATCCAATGTGCGGGAGAAGGGCAGGATGTGTTCGATTTCGGTGGCGGCACCGATAGCCATCTCGAATGAAATGGCGTCGCCGGTGAAGGGGCAGAGATGCGCCGTGCCAACCTTTTGCTCTTCCCAGAGGCGGAGCTTGCGCAGCAGATGTGGCGAGGGCGCGACGCCTGCTGCGCGGATGTTTTTTTCGCGATCACGGTTGGCGGTTTCATTGTCGCGGTTCTTCCTGCGCTCCTCGTCTTTCTGCTCCTTGTTCATTTTGAGGTCGCGGGCGAGTTCCACGACAATCTCTTCCGGCTTGCCATGCACCTCGATCAGGCGATTGATGACGCGGCGGATTTGGTTGAGGCCAATATGCACAGTCGGATTGGCGAGTCGCCCGAAATGCGCTGTTTCATCTTCCTTTGGCTTTGATGGATCGGCGCCAACACAGTGTCGTGACAGGACTTCGGCATAATAGGGCAGGAAGTCGCGTGCTTCGTCCGGACGAAAGTCCGAGTGGTGGCCATATTCCGGCACTTCGGCGACGGCTTCGGCATAGTTGAGGCCCTGTTCCTCCATGATGGGCAGCAGGCGGGCAATGGCTTTTTCGCTCAACCGCGCATACCCATCGGGCAAGGCTTTGCCGGCGAGCTTTTTGGCGGCAGCTTCGTCAAGTCCCCATTCGGCCTGCGCTATGCGTTCGATTTCTTCGGGCTTTTCAATGTCGAGCAGCTTACGGACAATTTCCGTGCGGCGCTCCATGGAGAGGTCAAGCCAGGCTTTGCCAAAAATGTCTTTATGCGTCAGGCGCGCGGCCGTCTCTTCGCCTTTCAGCAGGGTCCGGTGGTCGTCGAAAAGATTGACGGTCGAACCCGATGGCAGCTTGAGCCGCTTCAGCATTCGGTCGAGCTTCAATTCCTTCTGCGTGCGCAAATGGCCAAGCACCTTGTCGCGTTCCGCCATGGTGAGGCGTCGCGCGGGTTCGCCGGGGCTTTGCACGCGCAGATTATTGGCCTCCTGCACTATGCGAAACTCTTGGGTGATGGGCAAAGCGCGATGCGCGCGCCGTTCACCTTCCTCAAGCAGGCACCAGCCGGGATCGACAGGCTTGAGTGGGCGCTGATAAAAAATGATGTCGCGCAAGGCTTCCCACTGTTCGGGGCGCAGTGTTTGGTGCGGCGTCTGCGCGACGTGGATGGCATCGAACTCGTCTTCATACATTTTACGGTCGGGATAGAAGCCCGCTTCGGGCCGCGCCCGCACCATGCGCCCTTTGAGTTGGCGCTTGTGGAGGAATTCGCCAAGCGTCCGAGCATTGGCTTTCTCCATCAGGCGATGCAGCTCGCCGATGCGTTCCTTGACGATACCCGTCTCTTTGTCGTCGTCACCACTGTCAGTTTTGCGATTGGATTTGAAGCCGCGTCTTTGATTGAGGTGGAAGAGGGCGCGGCCCAACTCGTGGGGGTTGAGCGCACGGTCGAGCGCCGCCGCCCTGAGCGCATAGGGATCGAGCCCTTCCAGCGCCTTGCGCTCGGCTTCGTCGTCGGGCATCAGACCAAAAGCAACAAGCAAACCCATCAGGCCGGAACGGCGGTCAAGATAGCGGTCCCGCCGCCGCCGCATCCCGCGTGGCACACGGCGTTCAACCGCGAGGGATGATTGATCCTTCGGATTACGGCCATCGCTGAAAATGCGCGAGCCGCCACCAAGGGAGCCACACGGAATGCCGTCTTTGTCGAGTTCCACCATCCACCAGCCGATGGAATTGGTGCCCAGATCAATACCGAGCCGGTAGCGCATGATTTTTCTCTCTCACTTAAATTCAGAGGTATTGGAAGTCTAAATGAGATTTTGTCCCATAGTATCCCACCTTTTATTTTAAGTTTTATCCTATCGTACTCTCTTAAAAGGGTAATTTGTTTATTGACATTTTGCCAAGGAATCAGCACTATTGCAACGAACCCTTTTAAGAAGAGTACGTGGTTGCGGCGGGCCCGCGATTTCCTATCGGTTGCTGCTCTTGGGAATGGGTAATTGGAGCGACAAGTTTCTGCCGCTCCAATTTGAAAAGAAGGATAGGCCTTCTTGGATAATTTGTACGAGTACAGAGTTGGCCTGGAAGCGCCAATACAGAAAGGAGGATTGAGTGCTCAAAATTAGAGCTCGAGTGGCCTCTGGAGTCTGCAAATCGGCGGACTATAAACTTCCGGTAAAGTTAATACTTTGATCAAGCGGAAAGAGGGGTAGGTGCAACTATCCCTCTTTCTTTTTGTAGCGTTTTTATTGGGAGCCATCAACAACTGCAATGCGTCGAATGTAGTCTTAAATTCAAATTGCCCACCCTGAGCTTTGCAACTATATTAATTTCTGTCGATACGATCTTGTTTTAGCCGATAGGAAATCGTGGACCGTTAGCGAAAGCCTCAGGGCCTAGCAGCCGTTAACAAGCCTTTAGGGCATAAAATCAAAGGGTGAGCCATGGCTCACCCTTTTGCTTTTGTTGGAAATTCAATCCGAATAGCTGGGTAGCGCACTCAGAAAAAATCTGTATAGGAATGAATAAGCTGAAACGCTACCCTTCGCCCGCCAATTTGGAGAGCGTTGAAGGCGCTCCTTGAAAGGCGAATGGGTTGAGCAATTGACGATGCCAAAGCACATTCTGCTCGACCTCACTCAGCTTTGCTTCTTCGCACACAGTCGGCCAGTGGTCGTGAATGGCAACAAGCTGCTTTTCGATAAGCTCTACCGCGTCATTTTCATTTAGCAAGAAATGCGCTGCAGCTTTCAGGCACACAGCGAGCGTGCTCATTCGGTTCTCGCCCGTGATCAGCATAGCCTGACTGGCTTCGCCACCGGTACGGGCTTGCGGACAGATGTCATATGCGGGCGTAAGGCTCAGTGATTTTCCATCCCAAAATGCGGCATGATTACGGGCGTGATCGTCAGTGTTTCCGCATAGGATATTGAATACCAACCGGCCAAAGAGCTCGCGCAATGTTTCCTTAGGCGCGGTGAAGCGATGGCGGATGATTTCCGCCAAGTCTTGATAGCTCGCATAGCGCGCCATCATCTCATCAAGGCCGAACAACGTCAGGGCCGACACCATGGGTTTGCGCTGCCAACTTTGATTGCTTCTCTGGCGATCAAATCGTTCGATCAGCAACACATCTTTTCCGGCAGCACGGGTAAGTTCAACATTGGCAACGTTGAGTCCGATATAGGCCGCAAGCCGCATGGTGACGAACTCGCCTTTGACGATATTGAAAACATCACTCTGCGACGCAAATTTTGCGATGTATTTTTTGCCGACTGACTCAATGATGGCTTTCGGGCGTGCCCCGCCGAGCGAGCTGCCATGGAAGAGTGCCTGATCAAGATCAGGCGTGATTGGTACGCCGGACTCTACCCGATCAGCAGCGGTGAGCAGTTCTTCCAGCGTTACCGTTCCGGCGCCGCGCGGAACGTACTGGGTGGCCGAGCGCTGAAAATCGAGAGCTCCAATACGATCCGAGCCGGATTCCAGCAGATAGGTCAGCTCATCTAGCTGACTAATATCTAGTTGATCATCTTTGTGGCCGAGCTTGCGGTTGATGATAACGCGGCGCCCCCATGCGTCTGGCGCGGCGTCGCGAAGACAACTCGGCATCATGAGGCCATTCAGAAGAGGTAGCCTTCCTGGTTTCAACGGCAATTCCGGTTCGTAGATCGAAATGGCATCGCTGCGGTCCAGATAGCTGCGGCCATAGTTGAAGACGAGTTGCTCGCCTTCTTTGGCAATGCGGCCGGCCACAACCGGCTCGACGGTGCCGGGAAGCCAAATCCAGACATAGGCTTCCGCATCGATTTGATCAGAAGTCATCTTTTACATTCTTCCGGCTTAGTCGAGCCCTCTGCGGCAGTAAACTGAGTGTCTTTTGATTGGACATGATGCTGGTCGCAAGCGCGTGCTGATCTGCATCGAATAGTTTGACCCCAACAATCGCCGCGACCTCGAAGACAGCGCCAATCGAGCAGCCGGGATCACCTTTTTCGATCCTTTGAAGCAGTCCACGGGATACGTCTGCCCGCACGGCAAGTTCGGCAAGCGTCAATTTGCGCTCGATACGTCCCAGACGGATCAATTGCCCCAGAAGGGCAGTCGCGTCACGGCTATACCGGGAATAGGTTCGCGTTGCGGGTTTGGGCATAGAATCCACTTTGGTCCATAATTAGATCATGAAAATAATTATAGGTTTATTTATGATCCAAAATTACAGAAAACTCGTGAAATGTCAAGAAATGATCTATAAAAAGATCGCTAAATAGATTTAAGGACCATTTATGAATCAATAAGGTGCTGGTGATCTTCTCTGGTCAATGGATTTCCATCTCCAGTAACATCCGTCCCCGTTCGACTTCTACAACATGAGGTACAATCGAGCGCAATTTGAGCTAATGTGCAGTGCACGCGTTCGCCGTTAGTTCTCTGAATACAAGTAAAAATGCAACAAAATCAATCACATGGAATTTCCGTCGCCCCTATGATGGACTGGACTGACCGGCATGACCGGTTTTTCCTGCGTCTCATCTCGGCGCGTGCGCGCCTCTATACCGAGATGGTGACAACAGGGGCCGTGATCCATGGTGACCGCGAGCATCTTCTGGGGTTTGACTCTTCCGAGCATCCCGTTGCCGTGCAGCTTGGCGGCTCAGAGCCGGAGGCACTGGCCGAGGCTGCCCGCATTGCGGAAGACTATGGCTATGACGAGGTAAATCTCAATGTCGGTTGCCCGTCAGACCGTGTGCAGTCGGGCCGCTTCGGTGCCTGCCTCATGCGCGAGCCTGCGCTGGTCGCAGATTGCGTTACAGCTATGCGCAAGGCTGTCTCCGTGCCCGTCACTGTCAAATGCCGCATCGGTGTGGACGAGCAGGACCCCGCCTTGGCACTGCCTGATCTCGCGCGTCGTGTTGCGGATGCAGGTTGCGAAACCCTCATTGTCCATGCCCGCAAAGCATGGCTCGAAGGCTTGAGCCCCAAAGAAAACCGCGACGTGCCGCCATTGGAATATGTCCGCGCCTATGATCTGAAGGCCGCCATGCCCGGGATGGAAATCATCATCAATGGCGGCATTCTCACGCTGGCCGAGGCCGAGGCCCATCTGGCCCATGTCGATGGCGTGATGCTCGGACGTGCGGCCTATCAAACACCCTATGTGCTGGCCGAGGTCGATCAACGCTTTTACGGCGCAAAAACGCCTGTGCCCACACGCCACGAAGTGCTGGAGCGTTTCCTGCCCTATGTCGAGGCGCAGCTTTCGCGCGGCGTCCATCTCCACGCCATGTCACGGCACATTCTGGGATTGTTCCAAGGCCTTCCCGGCGCACGCGCCTTCCGCCGCCACATCTCCGAAAATGCCCCGCGCAAGGACGCCACGGCAGACGTGATCCGCGATGCCATGGCGTTTGTTCCACGCGAGCAGGTGGAGCTAGCCTGAGGCTTACTGCAACGCTACAATAATCTCCTGATTGCTCAGCAGCTCTTTGATCTTCAACTGAAATGCTGACGTGATCGAATTGTTGGCGTCGTTGGCGGCCATGGCAGCGCTCGACGTGATTGCGTCTTTGCCCTGCAGGTGGTTTTCCCCAAGCTTCTTCATGTTTTTGTCGAAGATTTGCGCCGTAATGTCATAGACGATCCATGAGTTGCTAAAGGAGTCGCTCTTCCATTCTCTATAGGAAATGTAGAGGATTCGTTCCGAGCCATTCTTGGAAAGCGTTTTCACGGCCATATCCGGCGACAGTGACGAACTGAGCGTGCTGCCGGTAACAATTGTCCCGGCGCTCTTGAGCGTATTGGTAAAGGCTTGCAGCAGGTCGTCGGCTAGGGGGCGTCCGGAAGAAGTGTTCACGTCGAACGGATTGTAGAAGCCACCTCTCTGGACACCGACAAAGCTGCTGTCTTTTTCACCCGCGAGGACATAAGGCCGCAAATCCTGCACGCCAAGAGAAACAGTCGTTCCATGCTTGACGGTCGGAATGTTGGAATATTGTTGGCTGTAGTCGATTTTCTGACCGACGGCGCAGCCAGCCAAGAGGCTTGCCGCAAAAGCAAGGCCCAAAAATTTTTTCAGCATGAAACATTTCCCCCGTGTCGCCGCTGCAAAATGCTGCTGCGATCCCCATAATCTATTTGAGAGAAATGATCCGTGTTCGTCAATTAGAGATGTTCAGTATTCGCCGGCGACTTCTGGCAAATATCCTCAAATCCTCTGGTCGTATTCGCCCACTTCCGGATTTGCGCTGAGGCGGCTGTCGATCTCTTCGAACATCTTGCGCATATTGGCTTCGGATGCGGGGCTTTCCACCACCACCACAAGGCCGGGCTTGTTGGATGAGGCACGCACCAGTCCCCATGTGCCGTCTTCCACAGTGATGCGGATGCCGTTCACCGTCACCACATCGCGGATCGACTGGCCCACCAGCTTTTCGCCTTTGGTCTGCATGTCGGTGAAGAGTTTCACCATGCGGTCCACGACATCATATTTCACTTCGTCGGGGCAGAAGGGCGACATGGTGGGTGAGCCCCATGTCTTGGGCAGGGCTTCGCGCAGATCGCTCATCGACTTGTCGGGATTGCGGTCCAGCATATCGCAGATCGCGATGGCCGAGACGAGGCCGTCGTCATAGCCGCGTCCGATTGGCGGATTGAAAAAATAGTGACCGGATTTTTCAAATCCCACCAGCGCGTTCAGCTCGTGTGCGCGGCGCTTGATATAGCTATGACCGGTCTTCCAATAGTCGGTCTTCGCGCCATTGGCGATCAGCACAGGATCGGTCAGGAACAGGCCGGTTGATTTTACGTCCACGACGAACTGGGCATTCGGGTACTGCGCGGAAAGATCACGCGCCAGCATCACGCCCACCTTGTCGGCAAATATTTCCTCGCCCGTATTGTCCACCACACCGCAGCGGTCGCCGTCGCCGTCAAAGCCGAGGCCCACATCAGCGCCTTCCGCCAGCACTTTGTCGCGCAGGGCGTGCAGCATCTCCATGTCTTCGGGGTTCGGGTTATAGCGCGGGAATGTGTAATCGAGTTCGCAATCCAGCGGGATCACATCGACGCCAATGCCTTTGAGCACCTGCGGCGCGAAGGCCCCTGCCGTGCCATTGCCGCAGGCCGCCACCACACGCAGCTTGCGCTTGATTTTGGGACGGTCGGTCAGGTCGGCAATATAGCGTGCAGCCATGTCGGACACGGCGATATAGCGTCCGCCGCTGGCTTCCTTGAATGTGCCGCCCAGCACGATTTCTTTCAGGCGTGTCATTTCGTCGGGGCCGAAAGTCAGCGGGCGTTGCGCGCCCATCTTCACACCGGTCCAGCCGTTTTCATTGTGGCTGGCCGTCACCATGGCCACGCAAGGCACGTCGAGCGCGAATTGCGAGAAATAAGCGACCGGCGACAGCGCAAGACCAATGTCATGCACCTCGCAGCCTGCCGCGATCAGGCCGATGGTGAGCGCATGTTTGATCGAGGCGGAGTAGGAGCGATAGTCATGGCCCACCGCTATGGCGGGCTTCACGCCCATTTCGCGGATCAGCGTGCCAAGGCCGAGGCCGAGTGCCTGAATGCCCACAAGATTGATCTGGTCGGGATAGAGCCAGCGCGCATCATATTCACGAAAGCCCGAAGGCGAGACAAAGGGAAGGGTCTCGAACTCGAATGTATTGGGCTTCAGGTCGCTACGCGGCTTGGCAAGCATTCAGTCTCTCCCGGAGAGGTTGTCTTTATTGGTGTCGTCTGCGCTCAGCTTATGATCGCTGATTGCGTTCTGTTTGTGGCATGTTTCGGGCGAAAAGCGAAAGCCCTCTAGCGTTTCAGGATCATCCTCTCGCCGCGAAACTCATACGAGCCAAGCGCGTTGAGAAAACTCATGCCCAGAAGCGAGATCCCGCCTTCCGCCTGCATCACCGATCCGCGCACATTATGCACGGTGATATTGCCGACCGTGATCGTGGGAATAGTCACAGGCGCGGCCTGAATGCGGCCATTGGCGGTCTCGTAGGTCCGGCTGTAGCTCAACTGGCTGAGATCATATCCAAGCCGCCTTGCATCGTCAGGCGTCAGCGCCACATCGGATGCGCCGGTATCGATGAGAAACCGCATGACATGGCCGTCGGCCACGGCATCCACAATGAAATGGTGGCTGCGCATATCGCGGGTCAGAAACACAGTGCCTTCGCCGGTCACTTGCGGCTTGGTCGGTGTCAGCGACGAGACCACTTTTTGCCCGAAGCCGCCGCCCACGCCCATCAGCTCTTCTTTGATATTGTAGATCACCACGAGAACCATCGCGATGGCGACCCAGGCCAGTGCCTGTTTCAGCGCCAGACCCGCGTGACCCCGCCAGCCCACAATCACGCTGCCGCCAATGGCCGTCAGCCAGAGCAGACCCCAGACGAGGCGCATCTGGTTGTTTTCATCATTCAGCGTGCCGGGAAAGGCGCTATTGAGAAAATAGAGCAGGGCCAGCACGGCCAGCAGCAACAAAGCCGCCCAAGTCCAAGTGTTTTGTCTCATGAGAAAATTCTAATACGCATCCGTGACCAGGTGATAACTTTCAAAGTCAGAATAGGCGTTCATGTGTCCTCTTATCCCGCGACAAGGGACTATCTACATGATAATCTATGATAACACCATGAACCACGAAGTTTTTACGTGAAATGACCGACGGCAAGATCATCCCACTCGGATCTGCAACACCGCCTCTGGCGCGTGATGCGGTTGCGCGGCTGAGCCTGCCTGTTTTCGAGCCGGGCTGGGTCTGGCTGGTCGGTGCCGGTCCCGGCGATCCGGGTCTGCTCACGCTCCACGCCATCCATGCGCTCTCGCAGGCCGATATTGTTGTTTACGACGCGCTGGTGGACGAGACGGTTCTGCAATTTGCAAATCCCCGCGCCAAACTCGAATATTCCGGCAAGCGTGGCGGCAAGCCCAGTCCCAAACAGCGCGACATCTCGGCCCGCCTTGTCGAGCTGGCGCGCTCGGGCCTGCGCGTCCTGCGCCTGAAGGGCGGCGACCCCTTTGTCTTTGGTCGCGGCGGCGAAGAGGCGCTGGCGCTGGTGGATGCTTCCATTCCTTTCCGCATCGTGCCGGGCGTCACGGCAGGCATTGGCGGATTAGGCTATGCAGGCATTCCCGTCACGCATCGCGATGTGAACCATGCCGTCACTTTCATCACCGGCCATATGGCAGGCGGGGCCGTGCCTGAAAATCTCGATTGGGCTGCCATCGCAAAAGGCTCGCCCGTTCTCGTGCTCTATATGGCGCTTTCGCATCTGGACACGATCAGCAATCTCCTCATCGCTGGTGGTCGCAATCCGTCAGAGCCTGTGGCGCTGGTGCGCAATGCAACGCTGAAAGATCAGACAGTGTTGGAGACAACGCTGGGCAATGCCGCCGCCGATGTCGCTGCCGCCGGTTTCAAGGCGCCTGCCATCATCGTCATCGGCGAAGTTGTGCGCCTGCGGCAAAGCCTCGACTGGCTTGGCGCGTTGGAAGGGCGTATCTTGCAAAGCGATCCGCTCGGCACCCGCAGCGAAAAAGACGCGGGCTAACGCCTCTACACAGAAAGCATAAGATGACTGATACAAAAGACAGCAACGGCAACATCCTTGCCGATGGCGATAGCGTCATGGTCATTAAAGACCTGAAAGTCAAAGGCACCTCCGTCACGCTGAAGCGCGGCACGGTCGCCAAGAATATCCGCCTCACCGGCGACCCCGAACTCATCGAATGCAATGCCGAAAAGGTCAAAGGCCTCGTGCTGCGTACCGAGTTTCTCAAAAAGGCCTGAGCGGGAAGGGCGCGGCATATGCTCATCATCCTTTCGGGTCTTCCCGGCACTGGCAAAACCACCATTGCACGCGAGCTGGCAAAGACACTTTCGGCTGTGCATCTGCGCATCGACACGATCGAACACGCCATCGAGACATCGCTGCTCAATGTGCCCTCCGCCATTGATGCGGGCTATCGCGTCGGCTACGGGCTGGCCGAGGACAATCTCCGCCTCGGTCATATCGTCATCGCCGATAGCGTCAACCCGCTTGCCATCACGCGCAATGCCTGGCGCTTTGCCGCCGCCAATGCCGGTGCGCGTTCCATCGATGTGGAAGTGGTCTGTTCAGACGAGGCCGAGCATCGCACCCGCGTCGAGTCTCGCAAGGCGGATATGGCGGGCTTCAAACTACCAGCATGGGCAGACGTGAAAGCCCGCAAATATGATCCATGGACCACCGAGCACACCAAGGTCGATACGTCGCGCCAATCGCTCGCCACCATTGTCTCAATGCTGGTCCTGCAAGCCGCCCCTTGAAAGAGAATGTAAATATAATCAGCCTACAGATAAAATGTAGAACCAAATCCTGCGACGATCCGCAGCAAGAAATAGGGCGTATATTGCCTTATTCGTGTCAAAAATATGTGGCACAACCCGAACTATAATTTTCGAAATATTGAGTGAGGTCTCCCCATGTCTTTCCCGCTTCCCGATTTGCCATATGCCGACACAGCGCTTGAGCCGCATATGACGAAAGCCACATTCGATCTGCATCATGGCAAGCATCACCGCGCTTACGCGACGAAACTTGAAGATCTCGTCAAGGACACGCCCTACGCGGAAATGACGCTGGAACAGGTTGTGCGCAAATCGCATCCCGATTTCAAGAAGGGCGATGCCAAAGCGACGGCGATTTTCAACAACGCCGCCCAGCATCTCAATCACTCGTTTTTCTGGACCTGCATGACACCGGGCGGCTCCAAGCCTTCATCGGCTTTCGCAGATGCCATCGCCAAAGAATTTGGTGACTTCGACAAATTCAAGCAGGCCTTTATCGATGCAGGCATGGGCCAGTTCGGCAGTGGCTGGGTCTGGCTTGTGGACAACAAAGGCAAGCTTGAAATCGTTAAGACCGCCAATGCCGAAACACCCGTCGCAGAAGGCAAAAAGCCGATCATCGTCGCCGACGTCTGGGAACACGCCTATTATGTGGACTACCAGAACCGCCGCCCCGATTATCTGAAAACTTTCGTTGACGAATTGGCCGACTGGGCCGCCGCGTCCGAACGCTTCGAAGCCAAATAATCTCCGGCCGACAATCAAAAGCCCCTTTCCTTGATAAAGGAGAGGGGCTTTTTTTGTCGGACCGGCTTCATATATCCAAATTTAACCAACACGCGACGCATGTCTTGACTGGGAGCCGGTGTTTCTAAAGTCTTGTCACGCAGGGTCGGTTTTGCTGTGCCGCTCACAGGCCACCAAAGGCCAAGGGCCAAGGGCCAAAGGAATGTTCGATGAACGATGCCTCTCAAGCCCCGTCCACGCCTCCGCGCCGCAGTTGGTTTCTCGTCGCCGCGATCCTCTTTGCCAATGGCTGGCTCTATGCAACCGGCCTCGACGGGGCGCTCTCCATTCTTGATGATCTGCTGAAGGCCTATGCCGGCACAGGCATGCTCACCGATCTTCGGCAAGTTGTCGCATTGAGTGTCATTAATCTGCTGCCGGTCATGTTTCTGGTCCTGGCCCTCACACCGCCTCTGCCGCGGCGCATTTTCATTCCGGCCTTTCTCTGCACCATCTGGGCAAATTACATCGTCTGGCCGGTTTCCGTCGGTCCCGAGCCGCTATCGACTATACCTTTGTCCATCGCCCAGTTGGTCGTTTTCCTGCTCTCCATTTTCTGGATTCACAGTCGCACAGGCCGCTTCAGCCTCATGGCGTCCGACCTCCCCGTCAAAGCCCATATTCTGCGTCGCATGCTGCTTGGCACGGCCACGGCTCTTGTCTCCTACATGCTCATCGTCGTGGGCCTTCTCGGCTTCAGCTTGAAAAGCAAGATCGAGCAGGACACAGCGGGCTATGTCTCTTTCTCGCTTAAAGGCATTTCGGTCAGCGAGAAGACATTGACGCGCGGCGACAAGTCGGTGCGCCTCATCGGCATGGTGCATATAGGCGACGACACATTTTACAAATCGGTTTTCGCCAGCTTCCCGCGTGACGCACTGGTCCTTGTCGAAGGTGTCTCCGACCGTGAGTGCCGCATCAAAGGCAAGATGGACTATACCGGCGTTGCAAAGGCACTCGGCCTTGCCAATCAGGTCGAGCTCCAAACCTCGTGGATTGAAAGTGCCGTGAGCGAAGAAAACGGCGAACCGACCGGCGCCCCGCGCCCCGTGCCGCTCATGAATGCCGACATTGATGTGTCGGAGTTTTCAGAACCCACATTCAATTTTCTGCGCGACACAGCCGAAGTCTATGACGCAGGCAGCCTGTCGGGTTCCTATGCCCGCATGTCGGCGCTGGGCACGCGCTACACCGAGGCGCAGGCCATGGCGGCTTTTGACGAGTTGATCGACAAGCGCAACGCCCATGTGCTGACAACATTCGACAAGCAGATCGCCACGCGCGACCAGATTGTCATTCCATGGGGTGCCCAGCACATGCCGGGTCTGGAGAAGGGGCTGCTGGATCGTGGCTTTGCCGTCACCGGCCAGCACACGCGCCTCGTCATCAGCTTTCTCGGCCTTATCGGTCTGAACTGAAAGCGGTTTGTCTAGCCGTGTGAATGGCCGCCATGCCCGTGATCATGCCCATGCTCATGTTCCGGCAGGTTCACACTCGCCATCATCCATTGCGGAATGTCTTCAGCAGGTGGCGTAAAGCGGAACACTTCGCCATTGCCCGCATTGCGTTCCACACCCAGGCCCGCATGGTGCAGCACGCTCCAGAACACACCGCCATGCGCCACAATCAGCAGCGGCCCGTCGCCCACATGCTCGGCGGCATGGTTCAGCGCATCATTCACGCCGCCAATCGCGCGCGTCAGAAATCCCTCATAGGTCTCGGCCCCATCAGGCACATACTTGCCGGCCCGCCAGTCATTGAACCAGATGCCGTCATGCATCCGCCCTTCATCGGCCCCCAGTCCGCATTCGCGCAGGTTCTCCACCACATGAATGTCCAGCCCGACCACCTCGGCTGAATGCCGCGCGGTCTCGAATGCACGGCTCAGCGGGCTCGCGCAAATCTTGGTAATGCCCAGACCTTTCACAATCTCGGCTGCCCGCTTTGCCTGCGCCACACCCGTCGCATTCAGCGGCACATCAATCTGCCCCTGCGCCTGATGATTGAGATTCCAGTCCGTCTCGCCATGACGCAGGAAATAGAACGGGCGATGGATCAGCATTGAGAATTTCCGTCTGTAAATCCCTCTCCCACATTGCGCGTAGCGCAAAAAGCAAAAATGGGGAGAGGGAGGAGCGAACAATAGTGAGCGGAGGGGTGAGGCCTTGATAAATCCATAGAGCAACAAAGTGAAAGTAGAAAGACCCTCACCCAACCCTCTCCCAAAGGGAGAGGGCTAATCCCGCCGAGTCTCTTACCTTAACCCTCTCCCAATGGGAGAGGGAGGAGCGAACGAAGTGAGCGGAGGGTGAGGGTCTTGATATATCCGGAGCGTAGCAAAGCAAAAATAGAAAGCCCCTCACTCCGCCTCCACACTCCCACCCAAATGCAAAAACCGCCCCACAATCCAGATCGCCACTGCCGCACCGCCTGCCACAGCAGCGATCATGATGAAGAACTCGTCTTTCGGCATCTTGTTCCAGAACGTGCCCAGATAGCCCGCCACGAAATTGCCGGTAAAGCTTGTCGCCAGCCACACGCCCATCAGCATTGAGAGCAGCGATGCCGGAGCAATTTTCGATACGAGCGACAAGCCGATAGGCGAGATGAAAAGCTCGCCCGTTGTGATGATCGCGAAATAGGCCAGCAGCCAGATCACGCTGGCTTTGCCCAGGGCGCTGGCATCGGCTTCCCACACCGCGCCCACCATCACCAGATTGGCAATCGCCACCAGCGCGCAACCCGTCGCCATTTTGACGATGGTCGAAGGCTCGCGCCCGCGCCGTGCCTGCCATGCCCAGAGCGCAATGATCATCGGCGTGAAAGTGAAAACCACAAAAGGGTTCAGCGCCTGAAAGGTCGTGGTCGGAATATCGCCCTGCCAGAACAGCAGATTGATATAGCGGTCCGTGCTGCCGTCAATCCACAGCACCAGCGTATTGCCCTGTTGCTCGAATGTCGCCCAGAAGAAAGTGACAAACACACACAGCACCAGCAGCGAGATGATCGTGCGCCAGTCCTGCGACGTGAGCTTCGGGCGCGGCGCATTTGTGTCGCGCAGCCGCACCACATTGTCGATGGGCAGATGCCGCGTGCCCCAGAGATAGATCGCAAGTCCGATCATCATGCCCACACCCGCCGCACCGAAGCCGTAATGCCAGCCCATTTCCTCGCCCAGCGGTCCGCAGACCAGCGGCGCCAGAAACGCGCCGAGATTGATGCCGACATAAAAGATCGAATAGGCGCGGTCGCGGCGCTGGTCCTGCGGCGAATAGAGCATGCCGACCTGCGTGGACATATTGGGTTTGAACGCGCCATTGCCCAGGATCAGCGCCAGCAGCGCAAAGAAGAACATGGATTCAATGGCCATCAGAAAATGGCCAAGCGCCATCAGCACCGCGCCGATAATGATCGTGCGCCGCCGTCCCAGCCAGCGGTCGGCAATCAACCCGCCGAATATCGGCGTCAGATAAACAAGGCCCGTATAGAAGCCATAGATTTGCGAGGCCATGGGCTGCACTTCGAAAATTCCGAAGGCAGAGCCGAAGAAAGCGCGAACCGTCTCATAGCCGATCACATTGGCAGCGTTTTCCGGCTGCAACAGATGCTTGACCATGTAGAGCACCAGCAGCGCCCGCATGCCGTAATAGGAAAAGCGTTCCCACATCTCCGTGCCGAACAGAAAGGCAAGCCCCTTTGGGTGGCCCAGAAAGTCGTCGGTTTTTGTCTGGCTACTCGGTGTCGTCACGCAAAAGCCCCCCGGCTTGTTCTTGGTCGTCAGATCGTCAGCGGCTCAAAACAGCCGCAATATGTTTCAGTGCTTCCTCCGGTGCCGCCGCCCGCGGCCCCAGTGCTTTGATGCGGGCAGGCAGTTCGGCCATGATCTCGCGGCGTTCTTTCTCGTTCAGCGCGCCCCAGCAGGCAATTTCCCGTGCGTCGCGGCCACAGCCAAGGCATGTGCCGTTGGGCGCGTCGAGGTCGCAAATGTCGATACAGGGTGACGAGGCAGGGGCGGGTGGTGCGGCGAATAAGGGCAAAACGGCAATTCCGGTTCTCTTGAGACGTGAGGCAGGGTATAGGAAACCACCTCAAAACACCGAGATTATTTATATGACGCGCTCGTTCACCGGCATGCCTTTCGACGACATCCGCAATCTGCTCGACACTTTGCCACCGGCAGGCGAGCAGGCAGGCGATGATTGGCGGGCCCGCAACGCGACGCTGGCAAAGCCTGTCGGCAGTCTTGGCCGTCTGGAAGAGATCGGCGTTCACCTTGCCCGCTGGCAGTCCATGGCAAAGCCCACGGTGGACCGCCCGCTTGTCGCGATCTTCGCCGCCACCCATGAAGTGGCAAAGCGCGTGCCGTCTGGTCGTCAGGCGTCGGACACACGCGCCGCTGTCGAGCTCATGGCGGCAGGTGGCGCGGCGGTCAACCAGCTCGCCCTTGCGCAAAATGCGGGATTAAAAGTGTTCGACCTCGCGCTGGATATCCCCACGCCGGATATTTGCGTCGAGGACGCGCTGTCGGAAAAAGCCTGTGCGGCCACCATGGCCTTCGGCATGGAATCGATTGCAGGCGGCACCGATCTGCTTTGCGTCGGCGCAGAAGGCGGGGGCAACAAGATTGTCGCCGCCGCTGTTGTCGCCGCCCTTTACGGCGATAAGCCGCAAGACTGGTGTGATGATGAAACGCTCATCAAAACGCTGGACCTCGTGCAGCAAACGCACGATCTGACGACAGAAAACCCTCTGGAGATCCTTCGCCGCGTCGGCGGGCGCGAGCTTGCCGCCATTGCCGGTGCCATCATCGCCGCTCGTTTCCAGCGTATTCCCGTGCTGCTGGACGGCTTTGTCTCCTGCGCCGCTGCCGCCGTTCTCCATGCGGTGGAACCCACCGCGCTCGATCATTGTCTGGCCGCTCACGCCTCGGGCAGCGTGCCTCATGCTAAGTTGTTGAAAAAATTGGGTAAAATACCGCTGATCGAGGCGGGCATAACGCTTGAGGACGGCACAGGCGCCGCCCTCGCGCTGGGTCTCGTCAAAGCCGCGTCGGCATGCCACACCGAAATGGCCACCTCCGCGCAGGCCGGAACGACCCTCAATGCTTGACAACCGCCAGTGAAAATGAAATTCGTTCGCAACTGACATGGTTGTGAAGGGATAGAGACGATGAACAAACGGCAGAAAACGGCGGTTTTTCTCGCGGCTTCGGTTCTGGGAGCGGCCTTGTCCACAGCGAGCCTGCCAGCATTGGCCTCCGCGCCAAGCATCATCCCCTCCAATTTCGCCGCCCCCGGCAGCGCCGCGCCGACATATGGTGCCGCCGCCGAAGTGGTGTCCTACGCCAATCTCGTCCACGCCTCTTATGACCGGGCATATCAACGGGCGCTGGTCCTCCAGAAGACCGTCGCCGCGCTGCTTGAAAAGCCCGATGCCGCAACGCTGGGCGCCGCCCGCGAGGCATGGATCGGCGCGCATGTCGCCTATTCGGAAACCGAGGCTTTCCGCTTTTACGAAGGTCCCATCGATTTTGCCGCGCAGGAAGATGGTGACGAAGGTCCCGAAGGCCGCCTCAATGCATGGCCGCTCAACGAGGCCTTTATCGACTATGTGGAAGGCAATGCCAAAGCCGGTCTCATCAACGATACCTCGATCAAACTCACACAGCGTTCGATCCGCGAACGCGATCAGGTGAGCGACGAATCCGATGTCACAACGGGTTTTCACGCCGTCGAATTTCTGCTCTGGGGTCAGGATTTGAGCCTCGAAGGTCCGGGCAATCGTCCGGCATCGGATTATGTGGCAGGCAACGAGATCAACGACCGCCGCCGCCTCTATCTCAAGACGATCACCGAAGGCATTGTCGATGACACGCTGTGGCTGACCTCGCAATGGGACATGCGACTGGGAAAAGTCTATGTCCATCAGTTCTTGGCGCTCGACCAGCGTGATGCGCTTGGCCGCATCATCACCGGCATGGCCACGCTTTCCGGCTTCGAGCTGGCATCCGAGCGCATGTCCGTCGCGCTTGATTCAGGCGATCAGGAAGACGAGACATCCTGCTTCAGCGACACCACGCATCTGGCCTTGCGCGCCGACCAGCAGAGCATTGCCAATATCTGGTTCGGCACGCTTGATGACTGGAAAGGGCAGGGCTTGCAGGGTCTTGTCGCCCGTGTCGATCCCGAACTCGAAAAGCGTGTGACCGCGCAGGTCTTGGAGACCAATGCGGCGCTGGATGCGGTTCCCGCACCCGTTGACAATATTCTTGCCAGCGAGGAAGGCAGCGCCGGTCGCGTCAAAATGGAAGCCGCCGTCACGGCGCTTCTGGAAGAAAGCAAACTCTTCGTTGAAGTCGGCAAGGCACTCGGTCTGACCATCTCTGTCGCCTCGGAGTGATGTTGCAGTGAGCCATTATGGACCTTCGCCATTGCTTCTGGCCGCAATCGCTTCGGCGATTGTGGTGGCAGGCGGTGTCGGGGTTGCGGCCTATCGCGCACCAGCGGATTTGCCGCCGGTCGCGTCGGTCGAATTGCCCGATCCTGCCTCGCCGCCGGGTGGCGATTACACGACCGCGCTTTCCAATCGCAATGCCTTTGCCGATTCCGGTCCGCTGACATCGGCAGAACGTCGCGTGTTCTTCTTCGGCAACCGTCTCTTCAACACCAATTGGGCGACAGCTCCCGGCTCGGTCAAAACCTTTGACGGGCTTGGGCCTGTCTTCAACCGCGTTTCCTGCTCGGGCTGCCACACGCGCGATGGTCGCGGGCGTCCGCCGCTGAATGGCGAGACGGATTTCGACAGCATGCTGGTGCGCATCTCTGTGCCCGGTGTGGCCGCCGATGGTGGTCCAAATCCGCACCCCGCTTATGGCGACCAGATCAATGACCGCGCCATTCTGGGCGTACCCGCCGAAGCCAAAATCAATATCGCATGGCAAACCGTCACCGGCACCTATGATGACGGCACCGCCTACGAATTGCAGAAGCCGGAATTCACTTATACCGACCTGTCCTTCGGGCCGCTGGGCGACGACATCATGACTTCGCCCCGCGTCGCCAATCAGGTCTATGGCCTGGGCCTGCTCGAAGTCGTCTATGCCGATGACATTCTCTCGCGCGCCGATCCCGAAGACGCTGACGGTGACGGCATTTCCGGTCGCGCCAATTGGGTGCCGGACCCTGAGACCGGCAAGAAGGAATTGGGCCGCTTCGGCTGGAAGGCCAATCAGCCGACCCTCATGGCGCAGGACACAGGGGCCGCGTTCGGAGATATCGGCCTGTCCACTTCCTTGCGTCCGGGCCAGAACTGCACGCCCGCACAGAAAGAGTGTCTGGCCGCGCCCGATGGTGGCGAGCCTGAAATCTCCGACAAATTCATAGATAAACTGGTCTTTTACAGCCGCACGCTGGCCGTGCCCGCGCGGCGCAATGCGACCGACCCGAATGTCATCGCAGGCGGCAAGCTCTTTGCGGCGGCTGGTTGTGCCTCCTGTCACACGCCGACATTGGTGACGGGCCACAAGGCCGACCCGATCAGCCTTGCCAACCAGACCTTCCACCCCTTTACCGATTTGCTGCTGCACGATATGGGGCCGGAACTGGCCGATGGTCGCCCCGATTATGAAGCCACAGGGGCCGAATGGCGCACACCGCCGCTTTGGGGCATCGGCCTCATCCCCGCGGTGAACGGTCATGACCGCTTGCTGCATGACGGACGCGCCCGCGGCGTGGCAGAGGCCATCCTCTGGCATGGCGGCGAGGGGGCAGCCTCGCGCGACCGTTTCAAAGCCATGAGCAAGGCCGAGCGCGACAATCTTGTCGCCTATGTCAATTCGCTTTGACGGCAGGCTGACGCTTGGGCGGTCAGGCCATTGGCGCACAGGGGCCTGTTCATTCTTCGTCGTCCAACAGCCTTGCAACTCGGGCCTGCGTGGCTAATATCACGCCCAAAAGCGGAGAACACCCGTGGCATTGAGCTTGCCGCGACAAGTTGTCCATAAACCTGCGCCCGCCATTTCGCGTATCGATTTTCAGGCGTCACGGCGGCGCTGAAACAGTTTCCGGCCCTGTGGACATGTGTTCCCCGACATGTCGATACGGGCCAATTTGGAGGTCACCCCATGGATATGAGCTTTTCGCCTGAAGAAATGGCGTTCCGTGATGAAGTCCGTACTTTCATTGCCGACAATTACCCCAAGGACTTGAAGTCCAAGCGCACGCGCGGCGAGATGACCAAAGAGGACATCCTTGCCTGGCACCGCATCCTTTATAAAAAGGGTTGGGTCGTTCCCCATTGGCCGGTGGAATATGGCGGCACAGGCTGGTCCATCACGCAGCGCTTCATCTGGAATGAAGAGAACGCGCGCGCCGAGACACAGCCGCTTCTGCCTTTCGGCCTGTCCATGGTCGGCCCTGTGATTTTCAATTACGGCAATGAAGAGCAGAAGAAGCGCTTCCTGCCGGGCATCCTGTCGGCCGACGATTGGTGGTGCCAGGGCTATTCCGAGCCGGGTGCCGGTTCCGACCTTGCCTCGCTCAAGACCAAAGCCGTGCGCGATGGCGACCATTATGTCGTCAATGGCGGCAAGACATGGACCACGCTTGCTCAATATGCCGATTGGATGTTCTGCCTCGTGCGCACAGACAGCAACGTCAAGGCACAGGAAGGCATTTCCTTCCTCCTGATCGACATGAAGACACCGGGTATCACGGTTCGCCCCATCATCACGATGGACGGCGCGCATGAAGTGAACGAAGTCTTCCTCGAAGACGTCCGCGTGCCGGTCGAAAACCGCATCGGCGAAGAAAACAAAGGCTGGACCTACGCCAAGTTCCTGCTGGGCAACGAACGCTCCGGCATTGCCGGTGTGGCCCGTTCCAAGAAGGCCATTGAGCGTCTCAAGACCATCGCCAATGCCGAGCTGATGGACGGCGAGCCGCTGATGAAGACAGACGAGTTTGCCCGCAAAGTGGCCGAGCTTGAAATCGACCTGTCGGCGCTTGAAGTCACCGAGCTGCGCACGCTTGCCGCCGAAAGCAAGGGTGCAGGCCCCGGACCGGAAGCCTCGATCCTCAAGATCAAAGGCACCGAAATCCAGCAGCGCATCACCGAACTCGCGGTCGAAGCTGTGGGCAACTATGGTTTTGTCGAGAATCCGGTCGGAGAAGCGGCAGGTAATGATTTCGTCGCTGGCCCCGAATATGGTCATGGCGCCGCGCAGAACTATTTTAATGTGCGCAAAACCTCGATCTATGGCGGTTCGAACGAAATTCAGCACAACATCATCGCAAAAATGGTTCTCGGCCTGTAAAAGGTCTGCAAAGCCAATTAGAAACCAAGGCAATTGGGCCGCGTGAGCGGTCCGGAAAAACGGGAAGGGTAGGACATGGATTTTTCGTTCACCGAGGAACAGACGCTTCTGCGCAATTCGGTGCAGGGCTTGCTGGCCGCAAAATATGACTTTGACGCACGTCGCAAGATCGTGAAGTCGGCTGACGGCTGGAGCCCCGAAATCTGGGCACAGTTCGCAGAAATGGGCCTTCTGGCCGCTCCCTTCACTGAAGAGCAGGGCGGTTTTGGCGGCGGTGCCATCGAAACCATGATCGTCATGGAAGAAATGGGCCGCAACCTTGTGGTGGAGCCTTACCTCGAAACGGTTGTGATCGCCGGTGGCTTCCTGCGTGAAGGTGCCAATGCCGATCAGCAGGCCGCCCACATTCCCGGTATCGTGGATGGTTCGACGGTTTGGGCCTTTGCCTATGCCGAACCGCAGGGCCGCTACAACCTGGCCGATCTCGTCACCACGGCGAAGAAGGACGGCGAAGGCTATGTGCTCAATGGCTACAAGGCCGTTGTGCTCGGCGCTCCCTGGGCGCAGAAGCTGATCGTCACGGCCCGCACATCCGGCGGCCAGCGCGATCGTGATGGCGTCTCGGTCTTCATCGTGGACAAGTCCGCGGCTGGCGTCTCCACTCGCGACTACCCGACAGTGGACGGCCGTCGCGCGTCCGAAATCACCTTCGAAAATGTGAAGCTCGGTGCAGACGCGCTGATCGGCACAGAAGGCAAGGGCCTGCCGCTGGTCGAAAAGATCACCGATCAGGCCATCGCGGCGCTTTCGGCTGAAGCCGTTGGCTGCATGGGCGAGCTGAACAAAGCCACCGTCGAATATTGCAAGACGCGCAAGCAGTTCGGCGTGCCGATCGGCAAGTTCCAGGTGCTCCAGCACCGCATGGTTGACATGTTCATGGCTTACGAACAGTCCGTCTCCATGACCTACATGGTCAATCTGAAGCTCGAAGAAGACGAAGCTGAGCGCATCAAGGCTGCTGCCGGTGCCAAGGTGCAGATCGGCAAAGCCGGTCGTTTCGTTGGCCAGCAGTCCGTCCAGCTTCATGGCGGCATGGGCATGACCGACGAACTCAATGTCGGCCACTACTTCAAGCGCCTGACCATGATCGACACCCAGTTCGGCAATGTCGATCACCAGCTGAAGCGCTATTCCACAGCCGCTTAAAGCACACCGCTTTCAAGACAAAGGCCGCAACGCAAGTTGCGGCCTTTTTCTTTTCCTCCACCTCCCCACAAGGGGGAGGTAAAAAAAAGAAATTTACCCCCCCCAAAAAAAAATAACATCCACCTCCCCCCTCCTTTCCTTTGCGCCTACGCGCAAGATGAGGGGAGGTCAAAAAATCGTCTTGGATTTTTTGGGTGGGGGGCTCAGAGCTCAACGCATCCGATGCGCTTTCCGCTCATATATCGGCAGAAGATCAGACGTTGCCCAGGCGTGATTCCAGCGCCTCGACAGACAAAAGCCGCTGTTCGGGAAACACAGCTTCCGCTTGCGTGCCGACACCCAGCTTGCTGCGGATTTCCAGCGTGCCGCAATGAAGCTGGAGCAAACCTTTGACGATAGACAGGCCAAGCCCTGACCCTTTGCCGGGCTGTGCAATGCCTGCGGCACCTTGCGTAAAGACTTCCGTGACGCTGCCGATTTCGCTTTCGGAAATTCCCGTCCCTTCATCATGGACACCGAAGCGCACATCGCCATTGGGATCACGCTTGGCCAGAATGGTCACGCGGCGACCGCGCGGCGTAAACTTGATCGCATTGGTCAGCAGGTTGATCCAGATCTGTCGCATGGCGCGGGCATCGGCATAAAGTTCCGGCAGATCGGGGTCAAAATCTTCGACCACCTCGACGCCTTGTGCATCGGCGCGGATTTGCAGGAGGTGACGCGCTTCCTTCGCGATCTCGACAATATTCACTTCCTCTTCAACGATTTCAAAGCGGCCTGCTTCGATGCGGGAAAGGTCGAGAATATCGTTGATCAGGCCAAGCAGGTGTTGTCCCGAACGGTTGATATCGTTCGAATATTCTTTGTAGATCGGTTTGGCATGTGTGCCGAAAATCTCCGTCGCCATCACTTCCGAAAAACCGATAATGGCGTTGAGCGGAGTGCGTAGCTCGTGGCTCATATTGGCCAGAAAATGCGATTTGGCGCGGTTGGCATCTTCGGCGCGTGCGCGTGCCGCATCCGAATCCCGCTTGGCCCGGAAAAGCTGTTCGATGAGAACATTCTTGTCGGACTGGAGATTGATCGAGCGCGACATGGCGCTATTGATCGACAGAGCGAGATGACGCAGCAAGAGAGTGAATATGATGAGAACGCTGGCAACAATGATGTGTCCCAGATCGCCCATCGTTAAGAAGCGCAAAATCAGCGCCCCGACCATGGGAATAATCATGCGATTGAAAATCGGCACATGACAGACGGTCACCAGTGTCATGGGCGCGAAAGAAATGGCAATCGTCGAGATTACATAATTTTGGTAGAGCGGCTCGTCAGGCGCCCAGAACAAGAACAGAATTGATGACAGTGTCAGCGAGAAGGCGAGCGTATGACCTTCAAATCGGGGTTTCCAGTATTCGAGATCGATTGTTTCGACAGGCTGTTTGAGAAAGGTGCGCGCATTGGCTGTGCCCAGATAGTTCAGCCCGATCATCAACGATGCCCATGACAGCAGCACCGGCCACCCGATAACGGGCAAGAGGCTGCACGCATAAGCCACGACCAGAAGGGGCGTCAGGACCGGCGTCGCTGCCTGTGTTTCGGCAAAAGCACGCAACTGGGCGATTTGCGCATTGGTTGACAAAGTCGCTGCCCGATGGGAGCGCACGCCACGGCCGAGACGGGCAATCATTGATTGCAGCACGCCGCTCAGCGAGACACGAAGTCCCGCGTCTTCTGTTTCGGAAGGTCTTTGTCCACTTCGCCGGACGAATCCGGCATCATGTGGCGCATCTCCCCAAGTCATCTGCCCATTGCCCCATAACAGCGAAACTATTGGTGATCACAATCGTTCACTCAATCGCCCATTTCGCTTAGCTATAAGGTCGATTAAAATTGTGAAGAAATGCTTCCATGTTTTGGTTAATTGACGGCAATATTTGTCAATAAACCAAAAAGTCCCCAGAAATATGAGGCGCTGCCTATGACGCAGGCGCCCGCACCAAGGAGCGTCCCCTTATGTCCGATGCGTTGCTGTTTGAAAAAAACGGACCCGTTGTCACGCTGACCATCAACCGGCCCGAGATTCGTAACCCTCTGGGCGCGGCGGACGATCCGGAAAACTTCACCAATGCGGTTGCCCGCATCAATGCGGATCGCGAAGTGCGTTGCGTCATCCTCACAGGCGCAGGCAAGGCTTTCTCAGCCGGTGGCAATGTCAAAGCCATGAAGGAAGGCAAGGACGGCTTCGGTGGACCCGGCGTCCATATCCGCGAGCATTACCGCAACGGCATCCACCGCATCGTGCGCGCTGTCTGGGGCATCGAGGTGCCGGTCATTGCCGCCGTCAATGGTCCGGCCATTGGTCTGGGCAATGACGTGGCCTGCTTGTGCGACACGCGCATCGCGGCTGACAGCGCGATCTTCGGCGCGACCTTTCTCAAGATCGGTCTCATCCCCGGCGATGGTGGCGCATGGCTTCTGCCGCGCATCATCGGTATGGCGCGTGCCAGCGAACTTCTCTACACGGGCGACACAATTGACGCAGCCACCGCAAAAGATTGGGGCCTCGTTTCCGAAGTCGTGCCCGCCGCCGAGCTGATGGACCGCGCCCGCGCCGTGGCATCAAAGATCTGCGGTCAGGCCCCCGACGTACTTCGCATGACCAAGCAGCTTCTGCGTCAGGGCATGACCAATTCATTCGACAATGTGATGGAAATGTCGGCCTCCATGCAGGCACTTGCTCATCACACAAGTGATCATATGGAAGCACTGGATGCCTTCTTTGAAAAGCGGCCCGCATCATACAAGGGTGAATAGTGCCTCGGCTTCCTGTAAACCGGCGCAAAGCAGGGCGCGGCGACTGGTCGTACAATTGTGCTACTGGTCGCCGTTGCGTTCGGCAATCAAGGGCTGACGAATGATTTCACTTCTGGCATTTCTCGGCGCGGCATTGCTTGAAATTGCAGGCTGTTTTTCTTTCTGGGCTTGGCTCCGTCTCGACAAGTCACCGCTCTGGCTGATACCGGGCTTGCTTGCTCTTGCAGGTTTTGCATACCTCTTGACCCTCGTAGAGAGCCCTCTCGCAGGCCGCGCCTATGCTGCATATGGAGGCATCTACATCGCCTCGGCATTGATTTGGGGCTGGGTCATAGAGGGGCATAAACCCGACCATTGGGATGCGACCGGAGCCTTGATTTGCCTTGTGGGAATGGCCGTCATCTTGTTCGGTCCGCGATCAATGCCGTCCTGAAATTCAGACTGAAAAACTATCGGGAGCGGGGGCGTTGATCCATGAGGACATTGCCCCTAAAGTCCCGCCAACGACATTACAAAAACCATACAATTAACTGGGAGATACACCATGACAATCGGTCTCGTTGCCACGCTTAAAGTTCAGCCCGAAAAAGCCGACGATTTCGCCGCCATTTTCAAGGATCTGCGCGCGCAGGTTCTGGCCAATGAAAAAGGCTGCCTCCAGTACGATTTCTTCAAGTCCAAGGCCAATGACGGCACCTTCATCGTCATGGAACAATATGCCTCGCAGGCTGACCTCGACGCCCATGGCAAGACAGAATATTTCAAGGCCGCTGGCGCCAAATTCGGTGGCATGCTGGCTGGCGCACCGGGCCTCGTGTTCGCCGACAAGGTCGAATAAGGAGACAAGATGGATCTCTCATTTAGCAAAGAAGACGAAACCTTCCGCGAGGAAGTGAAGTCCTTTATCGCCGAAGCCTATACGCCTGAAATGCGTGCCAAGCATTCACGCTCCAAGCACGGCTATATCGACAAGGCGAGCCATATTCAGTGGCAGAAGTCGCTTGCGAAAAAGGGCTGGCTTGCACCCAACTGGCCGACCGAATATGGCGGGCCGGGTTTCTCCGTGTCGCAGAAATATATCTTCGACGTCGAGATGGGCCGTGCGGGCGTTCCCCACACCGTGCCTTTCGGCCCGACCATGGTGGCACCTGTCATCATGAAGTTTGGTACGCCTGAGCAGAAGAAGCGTTTTCTGCCGGACATTCTCGAAACGAATGTTCTCTGGTGTCAGGGCTATTCGGAACCGGGTGCCGGTTCCGACCTTGCCTCGCTCCAGACCAAAGCCGAAAACAAGGGCGACCATTATCTCGTCAACGGGTCCAAGATCTGGACTTCGGTGGCGCAGTGGGCCGACTGGATTTTCTGCCTTGTGCGCACGTCCAAGGAAGGCAAGCCGCAGGAAGGCATTTCCTTCCTGCTCATCGACATGAAGACCCCCGGCGTCAAGGTTGAGCCGCTGGTGCTTCTCGATGGCACGCCCGCCCCGCATCAGGAAGTCAATCAGGTCTTCTTCACAGATGTGAAGGTTCCGATGGAAAACCGCATTGGCGAAGAGAACAAGGGCTGGACTTACGCCAAGTACCTGCTTGAGTTCGAGCGCGGCAATCCCTATTCGGCGGGCCTCTATCGTGGTCTGAGCAAGCTCAAGAAGATTGCGGCCGACACGAAGGTTGATGGCGGCACGCTCGCCGATCAGCCCGAGTTCAAGGCGCAAGTTGCCGATCTCTATTCGCAGGTCACCGCGATGGAGTTCACCGAATTGCGCATCTTCTCGGCGCTTTCAACCGGCGGTAATGTCGGTCCCGAAAGCTCGCTTCTGAAGTGCCGTGGCACGGAAATCCAGCAGGCGATTTCGGAACTGACCATGCAGGCAGTCGGCGGCTACATCACGCCCTTCGTTGAAGACGGCATGATCGAAACCAACGAGCCGAATATCGGTCCGGACTATGCAATGACTGCTGCGCCTTACTACTTCTCGCTCCGCAAGGCTTCGATCTATGCGGGCTCGAACGAAGTTCAGCGCAACATCATGGCGAAAGCAGTTCTCGGTCTTTGAGCACTGACGCCGACATAGTGATAAGACTTGCGAGCGCCGGAGACATTCCGGCGCTCGCTCGCGTTTGGCACGATGGTTGGCATCACGGCCACGCGCATCTCTCGCCGGAAGTCGCGAGGGGAAGACCTTTCGAGTTTTTCATGCCGCGCATAGAAACAGCTTTGCCCGATTGCATCGTCGCCACAGTGGACGAGGCGATAGTGGGCTTCGCTGGTTGGGAAGGTGATGGGATAGGGCAGGTCTTCGTTTTGCCCGCTTGGCACGGACGCGGCGTCGCCCCGCTTGTTCTCGCCGCCGCCGAACAGAAGCTGAAAGAGCAGGGTCACACCCGCATCTGGCTGCAATGCCAAATCGGCAACCTCCGCGCCCGCCGCTTCTACGAAAAACACAACTGGCATGTCGCCCGTGAAATGGACGTCACCATCGGCACCATAGAAGGCCGTGCGCCGCAGCGCGTTTGGCGGATGGAGAAGAGCATCTAGATCGTCTGTCGCCCTTATCCCGCAAAATAAATAGATTTCCCCGCATTTTTCCGCGCGATGCACAGATGGAGATCAAAAAACGTTCAATCTCTACATGGAAACGCTCGATCTCTTGCAGGAAACGCTCGCTTTTTGATCTGTATTTTGATCATCAAAGCGGCTTATTCCCGCCATTTCGCGCATGAAAAAGGGGAGCCCGAAGGCTCCCCAATTCACGTTCGCATAGCGCGAAGCTTACTTCTTTTCGGTTGCGAGCTTGAAGAATTTGCCCGTCTGTTCGCCACCCATGAAGTAGGGAGCAGCATTCGAGAAGTCGGAAATCTTGTCCCAGTTCTCCGCAACTTTCTCAGCCGTCAGACCTTCGCGACCAAGGAAGATACCTTCGGCTTCTTCCATGCGCGTGGCAGCGAACACACCGGCACCGGCGCAGAGGATGACGCCTGTGGGCGCATCTTCCGACACGAGATACATCACGCCGGGCGAAACGCTTTCCGGTGTCAGCATCTGTTCTGTTTCCGGCGGCATCAGGTCCGATGTCATGCGTGTGTAAGCAACAGGGGCCAATGCGTTGCAACGGATATTGTTCTTCTGGCCTTCAAGCTTCAGCGTGTTGATGAAGCCGACAACTGCAAGCTTTGCAGCGCCGTAATTGGTCTGACCGAAATTGCCATAGAGGCCTGTCGAAGATGCAGTTACGACGATACGGCCGTAATTCTGTTCCTTCATGATTTCCCAGACAGCCTTTGTCGGCTTCACGGTGCCCATCAGATGCACGTCAACGACGAGCTGGAAATCTTCCATTGTCATTTTCGAAAACGACTTGTCGCGCAAGATGCCGGCATTGTTGATCAGGATGTCGATGCGGCCATAGGCGTCCATGGTCTGTTTGACCATGGCTGCGACGCCGGCATCGTCCGTGACGCTCGAACCATTGGCAATGGCTTCGCCGCCGAGTGCTTTGATTTCTTCCACAACTTTGTTGGCAGCTTCGGACGATCCACCGGAACCGTCGCGCGAACCGCCCAGATCGTTGACGACGACTTTGGCGCCGCGACGAGCCAGTTCAAGTGCATGGCTGCGGCCAAGGCCACCGCCCGCGCCGGTCACAATGGCAACCTTGCCGTCAAAACGAATGCTCATGGGGTCTCTCCCGTTGAATTGTCTATGTGATTGCCGCAAGACCACCATCTCAGGCGTCCACGAGGCAGGAAAGCTTGTTTCGGGGAAGTTTGTGCCCAATTGGCGCGGCGCGGTCAAGCCAAGCCGGAGGCGAGAGGGCGATCATTGCGCCATCCCGTCGCACCCCTATGATACGAGCCAGATTATGCGAGTCTTTATGTCCCACCGGAGCCCGTTTCATGCCTTGGTTGTCTATTCAAAGCGCCTTCGGGCTGGCTGTCATCATTGGCCTTGCCTGGGCGCTCAGCGAGCGTCACAGGGCCTTTTCTTTGCGTCAGGTATCTGTTGGCGTCGCCATCCAGATCATTCTGGCTCTGGTGATGTTGAAATGGTCGCTCGCCCGTGAAGCGTTGCTGGCACTGAATTCGGTCGTGGATGCGCTCACTCAGGCAACGATAGCAGGCACAGGCTTCGTCTTCGGTTATCTGGGAGGCGGCGCGGCTCCGTTTGAGGTCACACAGCCCGCTAACGCTTTTGTCCTGGGGTTTCAGGCCTTGCCGCTTGTTCTTGTCATGTCGGCTCTCTCGGCACTGCTCTGGCATTGGCGTGTATTGGCATGGGTCACACATGGCTTTGCATGGGCGTTGCAAAAGACGATGGGGTTGGGCGGTGCCGTCGGGCTTGCTTCGGCTGCCAATGTATTTGTCGGCATGGTCGAGGCACCATTGCTGATCCGGCCTTATCTGGAACGCATGACCCGTTCCGAGCTTTTCATCATGATGACGGTTGGTCTCGCATCGGTGTCGGGCACTGTGCTTGTGCTTTATGCAAGTGTGCTGGAGCCTGTGGTCGATGGCGCTTTGGGGCAGATACTTGTCGCCTCGCTCATCTCGCTGCCCGCAGGTATCACCATCGCGCGCCTCATGGTGCCGGAGGATAGTCTGGCGGTTACGACAGATGTCGCCAAGGGCGAGGCGCTGACACATTACGAAAGCAGCATGGATGCGATCACACGCGGAACCGTGGATGGCCTCAACTTGCTTTTAAATATCATCGCGATGCTGATTGTCATGGTCGCGCTGGTTGCGCTGGGCAACATTGTTCTGGGAGCATTTCCCGATGTGGCAGGGGAGTCGTTGAGCCTGCAGCGGATATTTGGATGGATATTTGCGCCGCTCGTGTGGCTCATGGGCATACCAGCCAGCGAGATGACCGCCGCAGGGCAACTCATGGGCACGAAAACTATCCTCAACGAGTTCATTGCCTATATCAATCTCAGCCAGTTGCCAGAGGGCACTTTGTCGGCGCGTTCCTCGCTCATCATGATTTATGGCATGTGCGGTTTTGCCAATCTGGGCAGCGTCGGCATTTTGATTGGCGGTCTGACAAGTTTGGTGCCGACGCGTCGCACTGACATTGTGTCGTTGGGCACTCGCGCAATCGTGTCAGGCACTTTGGCCACCTGCATGACAGGTGCGGTGGTTGGCCTCATTACATTGAACTAAATAAATAAAACAGGGAGAGAGACGAATGAAATTATACGACGTGGCTATGCCCGCGCCGAACCCGCGCAGGGTTCGTATCTTTCTGGCGGAAAAGGGCATGTCCCTGCCGCTTGAGCCGGTTGCCCTGATGAAGCGGGAGCATAAATCACCTGAATTTCGGGCAAAAAACTCATTAGGTCAGGTGCCGGTTTTGGAACTTGATGACGGCACCCATATCTCCGAAAGCGTTTCGATCTGTCGCTATCTGGAAGCCCTGCATCCGACGCCACCACTCTTCGGCACCACACCGTTAGAGGTCGCCCTGATCGACATGTGGATCCGCCGGATAGAATTCATTGTCATGGGCCCCATAGGCAATGTCTGGCGCCATGCGGATGATCGCACTGCAAAACTTTTGACCCAGTTCCGTGATTTCGGTGAATCCAATCGCGAAGCCGCACTTAATGCCATGCGTTGGCTAGACCGTGAATTGAGCGGTCGTGATTTTATTGCCGGTCCGGCATTTTCCGCAGCGGATATAACAGCTCTTTGCACGCTGGATTTCGGTTCATTTATTGGACTGAGCATTCCCGATGAATGTGCGAACCTGAAAGCTTGGCACGAGCGCGTTTCCGCACGTCCGAGTGCGAAAGCCTGACCATCTTATTTTCTGGATTATCGCGAGCATGAATGGCGACGCCCATGGGGTACGGTCTGGGCGTCGCCATCACGTCCCTTCCGTAAGCACCCGAATAAGGATCGGAAGGGGCATACCGGCGCTGGATCACGACCGGTAATGACAAACTAGCGGGGGCTACATGAATGCAGGCTGAAAGAACGGTTCAGCTTACGTTGGTGTGAAAACAGTGGTTTCACGATTGCAATACGTCGGCCGAAACTCGTATAATCTATTTACTAAAAATATGCGTCGGGGAGGACGTTCAGATGGATGCGGGACCCATCAGCTCGAAGAAGCTGAGCGGCTGGCAAATTGTTGCTTTCGGTCAACTTGTTGTGCCAATGGCAGTTATCGGTCTGCCAATTGCTGTTTACATTCCGGCATTTTATTCCGGCACATTGGGACTCGATCTTGCTGTGGTGGGGTTGATCCTTACGCTTGCGCGTCTTTCCGATGTTGTGACAGACCCGATTGTCGGTCGGTTGAGCGACCGGACGCATACGCGCTGGGGACGTCGCCGTCCTTGGCTTGTCGTCGGCGTCGCCGTCATGATGATCTCAAGTGTCATGCTGTTCATGCCGCCGGTTGCAGTCAGCAATATCTATCTCTTCAGCTGGATTGCAGCGATCTATCTCGGCTATACGCTGATCGAGATACCATATGGCGCTTGGGGCGCGGAATTGTCCCAAGACTATGCAGAGCGCAATCGCATTACCGGCAGTAGGAACATTTTCGCGCTGATCGGGTTGCTGGTTGCGATTTCAGTACCCATTGTGGCGGGGGCAATGGCGGGAGATGCCGCGGCAAATGAGGGTGCCGCCACACGCGGTTCAATGGCGGCGCTTGGTCTTTTGACAGTCGGGCTTTTGCCTATCTGCCTTTTCCTGATCCTGCGTTCGGTGAAGGAGCCACCTGTTTCGCACAGTTCCGATATCGCTTTTTTCAAAGGTATGCGCATCGTCATGCGCAATGGACCATTACGGATTGTCCTCATTGCAACCATGCTGGGTGCTTTGGCCGGGTCGATCAATGTCGGCGTCGCTATTTTCTTTTTTGAGCATGTAGCAGAACTGGGAAAGGGGAGTTCGGTCCTTATCTTTGCCCTATTTCTGGCGGGCGTTGTCGGTTCACCTTTCTGGGTTCGGATTGGCAACGCTATAGGCAAGCATAGGGGGATCGGCGTCGCGGGTTTTTCCAGCCTTGCTGCCTTCTCCTTTGTGCCGATTGTTATCTACGTGGTGAAACCGGCATATCCCGAACTTGTGTTTCCAGCCATGCTTTGCATCACGCTTATTCAGGGCTTCACAATGGGAGCGTCCCCCATTCTCGGGCAGTCGATTCTGGCGGATGTCTGCGACCTCGACATGATCAAGAGCGGCGAACAGCGCACCGCTTTTCTGTTTTCGTTTCTGGCCATGGTCAAAAAAATATTCGAAGCCATCGGCGTGGGCATCGCTCTGCCTTTGCTGGCATGGAGCGGCTTTAATCCGCAAGTAATGACCAATTCCGACACGTCAAAGCTGGCACTGACAGCCATGTATTGTATCGTGCCGTTGTTGCTATGGCTTATTTCCACCACAGTGATCTGGCAATACCCGATCACCCATGCACGTCAGGCGCGTCTACGCGCTGCTCTTGACCGGCGTATTGCGCGAAAAGAAGCGGAAAACACTGAAACTATTGTCAGGATGTGAGGCTGAAAGCGTCCGCAAGAAGTTCGTATGACTTCACGCGGTCAGCATGGTCATGCGTGATAGTTAAAATCACGAAATCATCGACGCCATATTCCTCACCCAGCGCGAGCAATCGCGCACGGACTTGTTCGGGGGTGCCGACAATGCCGCGCTTTTCGACTGCGCGGAGCATGACTTTTTCCTCATCGGAAAATTCATAGGCCAGCGCTTCCTCGGTACTAGGAAAAGCACCAGCGCGATTTTGCAGGAGATGCAGAACCCAGAGGTTGCGCGGTGCGGCAAGGCGTTTTGCATCCTCTTCCGTTGCGCCGACAGTTACCGAAACGCCGATAGAGCCTAGAGGAGAAGCGAGTTCGCGCGAGGCTTTGAAATTGCGACGATAAAGGTCGAGCGGCGCTGTTCCCGCATCCTGATTTATAAAATGTGCAAAGCAATAGGCCATGCCGAATTGCGCAGCATGGATTGCACCATCACCACCCGATCCGAGCATCCACATATTCGGTATGCCCGGCCCACGTGGTGTCGCATGGATTCCCGCATAGGGATGGTTGGTTGGAAAGCCACCAGCCTCTCCGGCAAGACCTGTTGAATCTTCCAGAAATTGGATCAGCAATTCGATTTGCTGAGGAAAAACATTAATCGGATAAGCTTGCGGTCCGGGTTGCAAGGCCCGCGCTGTGCGTTGGTCAGATCCAGGAGCACGGCCCAGCCCCAGATCGATCCGTCCGGGGTAGAGTGTTTCAAGCAGTCGGAAAAGCTCGGCGACTTTGAGCGGGCTGTAATGCGGTAGCATGACACCGGCAGACCCCACATTGATATGTGATGTCGCGGCAGCAACAGCTGCAATCATGATCTCCGGTGCAGAGCCTGCAAAAGAATTTGTGTTGTGGTGTTCGGCAAGCCAGTAGCGTTTGTAGCCCAGACGTTCGCCATGTTGCGCCAGATCGATCGTATTGCGAAGCGCCTCGGCTGCCGTCCCGCCTTTGCGGATAGGGGACTGGTCCAGAATACTCAGCGTTACCATGGTCGCGCTCCTCGGCTTAGATGGGTTTACGCTTCATGCGTTTTACGATTCCGCTGAAATTAAGCAGAATGCTTTCTTTGTCTCCTTCGCCGACAAAAACCTGTCCGCGCAAAAAGACCATGCTGCCGGTGTTTCTCACAATGTCACCACGTGAATAGACAATACCCTCACCAGCACTGGCAGCTGTGAATTCTGCATTGAAAGACACAGTCACAGCCGGTCCTTCCAGAATATCTGTCGCAAATGCAAAGAGTGAGTAATCAGCAAAAGTCATCAAAGCGCCACCATGCAGAAATCCGCCACCATTGCAGTGGGTTGGTGTGGCTTCGAATGCGCAAATGACCTGACCTGTTTCAGTTTTGCGAAAGAAGTAGGGTCCGGCATGGTCCTCAAATGGATCTGTGCCGTCCCAGCCTTTAAATCCGGCTGCGGCCAATCTCTCACTCGGTATTTTTGACATCTCGTAAGGTCCGTTAGATTCGTTTTTTGTTAATTTCACTTGTCGGTTTCATACCAGCAACAATCGCAAAGGCGAAACCCGCATTCATTTTGAGTTAGTTCTTGATCTATATGCTTAATCCTATTGCTAGAGGAAATAAGTTAAATGGATGAACTGGAAACCCTTATTTCGGAGGCCGGTGCCAGCAATGCTGGTCTGCGCAAGCTGCGTGATCTCACGGATCCGAAAGTATTGGAAGTTCTCAACTACTGGTACGCCAAGCGTGGCGCGCGGCGTATGCCTTCACCAGACGATATTGACCCGGTGGATTTCGCACGCCACATGCCGCATTTGATGATGCTTCAGGTGGATTACAATCCCTTTTCGCTCACATATCGTTTGATCGGAGAACATGTCGCCCATTCCCATGGTGCAAATATGCGTGGGCGTTCGGTGCTGGATATTGACGGTATGAAGCCTAAACTTGGAACAATGCTGTTCGAGCTTTTCAAGGCCGTTGCCGAGCGCCGTCGTCCGATCGGGGTGGGGGGAGAGATGGAGTTTGCAGGTGGCGGCTATATGGAGTTTGAAGCCGCCTATATGCCGCTTTCCTTTGACGATGAACGTGCAGATCGTATTTTCACAATCACTGTTTATCGCGAAGTGCCGGTGACAGAACGTTACAAAGCTGAATTCGCTATGTTTTAGGTCCTGATTCGGCTGTAAGTCGATGAATGGGGCTTTTCAGCCTTTGACCCCTGACCAGAGCATGGCCTAAATTCCGCCCAGCTAAGATTTTCCCTAATTTAAGCCGGAGCGACTATGGCCCTCGATGCTGAAACACGCGAACAGCTCATTTCCACCATTCGTCGTTTTGTCGATGAACGTCTGCGCCCGATTGAGGAGCAGGTGGCCGAGAACGATCTTGTGCCGCAGGAAATTGTGGATGAGATGAAGGAGCTGGGACTCTTCGGTTTGTCCGTGCCGGTCGAATATGGTGGTCTCGGCCTCACCATGGAAGAAGAATGTCTCCTGATGTTCGAGATGGGCCGCACCTCTCCAGCCTTCCGCTCGGTCTTTGGCACAAATGTCGGCATCGGCAGCCAAGGCATCGTCATGCATGGTCGGCAGGACCAAAAAGAAGAGTGGCTGCCCAAGATCGCTAGCGGTGAGGTCATAATCAGTTTTGCACTGACTGAACCTGAAGCCGGTTCCGATGCCGCTTCGCTGCGCACGACAGCGATCCGCGATGGCGACCATTACGTCATTAACGGCACAAAGCGTTACATAACGAATGCCGACAAGGCCGATGCCTTTACATTGCTCGCTCGAACGGATCCCAAAATACCGGGTGCCAAGGGCGTGTCCGCTTTTATCGTGCCGCGTGACACACCCGGTCTCTCGCTTGGCAAAAACGAAAAGAAAATGGGCCAGCAAGGCGCACATATCTGCGATGTGATTTTCGATAATGCGCGTATTCCGGCATCTGCCCTTTTGGGTGAGACGGAAGGCAAGGGTTTCATTACAGCCATGCAGGTACTAGAGCGTGGTCGTTTACACATCTCCGCCGTCTGTATGGGCGTGGCTGACCGTCTGGTCGAGGACTCCACCAAATATGCGGCCGAGCGCAAGCAGTTCGGGGCCCCCATCGGAAATCTTCAGCTTGTTCAAGCCATGCTCGCGGATTCACGCATGGAACTCTATGCCGGTCGCTGCATGGTGATGGACGCGTCCCGCCGTCGGGATGCAGGCGAGGACGTGGGAACCGAAAGTTCCTGCTGCAAACTCTTCTGTTCCGAAGCTGTGGGACGCATCGCCGACCGTGCGGTCCAAATCCATGGCGGAGCGGGCTACGTGGCCGACTATGGCATCGAGCGTTTCTATCGCGATGTGCGCATCTTCCGTCTTTATGAAGGCACCAGTCAGGTCCAGCAGGTCATCATCGCCCGCAATATGCTGAAAGAAGTCAGTTAGTCGGAGAACGAAGTATGGTTGCGCGTATCGACAGGTTGGTGACCGAGATACGCGCGTGCCGCATTTGCCGCGACAATCCACATGGCAAGGTCTTGCCACATGAGCCGCGCCCAGTTCTTCAGGTGTCGGCAGACGCCCCTATATGCCTGATCGGACAGGCCCCGGGCACACGCGTTCATTTGTCCGGCCAGCCATTTACCGATCGTAGTGGTGATCGACTGCGCGAGTGGTTGGGTGTGACGAACGAGGAATTCTACGATAGTAAAAACCTTTCCATCATGCCCATGGGATTTTGCTTTCCCGGACAGGATGCCAAAGGAGGCGACCTTCCGCCGCGCCGAGAGTGTGCGCCGACATGGCACCCGCAATTGATTGAAAATATGCCTCAGGTCGAATTGACCTTGCTTGTTGGTCAATATGCTCAGAAACGCTATCTGGGGGATCGTGCGCATAAGACCCTGACCGAAACTGTCAAGGCATGGTGTGACTATGCACCTGCTGCCATACCTCTGCCACATCCCTCGTGGCGTAATACTGGTTGGCTCAAAAAGAACTCGTGGTTCGAGACAGAGTTGCTGCCGACATTGCAAAAGCGCGTCCGGCAATTGATTGACAAGCCACGGGCAGGTAAAGACAGGTGATGATGCGTTTGTGTCGGATAGCATTGGGTGCGGGATTCGTTGCGGCATTTGTTTTCGGCTGTGCACCGCGCCTCATGGCCACCGGTGACCCACTTTACGAACCGCAAATAGAAAAGGTGGCATCCACACAAAACCTGAGTGCAGCCATGGCGGATGGTGCGCGTTTGCCGATGCGTGTATGGGGGGCGGAAAACCCCCGCGCCATCATCATCGGTTTGCATGGCATGAATGACTATTCAAATGCCTTTGCGATGCCGGGCGAATGGTTTGCCGCCCGCGGCATCACTTTATGGGCCTATGATCAACGTGGCTTTGGCGGCGCACCGGGGCGTGGCCTTTGGGCCGGTGGTGCGCGTATGGCCGACGATTTGAATACTGTCATTGCTCTGGCCCACAAAACCCATCCCGGCCTGCCGGTCTATTTGCTGGGTGAGAGCATGGGAGGTGCAGTTGCCATGCGAGCATTCACCTTGCCCGATCCTCCCAAAGTCGATGGCGTCATTCTGGCAGCACCCGCTGTTTGGGGATGGCGTGCCATGAATGCCTTTTACGAAACTGTATTATGGATGTCGGCGCATCTTCTGCCGTCAATGACCCTGACAGGCGGTGGGCTGGGTATTCAACCCTCAGATAATATCGAGATGCTGCGTGCGCTGGGCCGTGACCCGCAAGTGATCAAAGAAACGCAGGTTGGCACGATTTATGGTCTGGTGGAGTTGATGGACGAAGGGGCCGCCGCCGCTGCTCTTATCAATAAGCCTATTTTGCTGATGTATGGTGCAAAGGACCAGATCGTACCGCCGCTGCCTGTCGGCGATGCGATGCGCGACATGCAACGAGCAAAGCTAGATGTGACATCTGCTTGCTATGAAAAGGGCTATCATATGTTGCTTCGCGATTTGCAGCGCGAGCGTGTTTGGTTAGACATTGAAAGTTGGATCGATACTAAAGAAATGCCGTTGCCTTCGGGGGCGCAAGATCTTGCACCATGTCCGGCTTTGACGGGAACGTCACAACATCCTTTTTAGTCGGCAGCATTGACTTCGGCCTCTGTCTTGTCTTTACCGAGTGTTCCGAAGCGGGTTTCGATTTCGCGTTCGAGGTCGGCCAGCAGATCCGGCACTTCTTTTAGGAAGGGTGCTTCAGCTTTCAGGATTGCGCGGAAGAGCCGCGCCTTGATATGGCTGAAGCGTTGTACATCCTTGGGCTGGTTACTCAGACCAGCGCTGGCAACAATGTCAACCAGCCGGTCAGCTGCATGCAAACGCCCCCAGAGATAGTCGTTTTCGCGTGCGCGGCGGCTGAAGAAGGCTGCAAAGTGCCCAAGGTCACGCCCCATAAGAGTGCCTCGCGCTCCACCTTGTCGTATCGCTTTGGCATCCTCCGGGCTGATGCGGTCCACCTGCATCGTGTCCACATCGTCCAGTTCGTTCCACTTGTTCAGCGGCAAGGTCAGCACATCAAAAAATGGAAAACCAACATAGGCCTGAATGAGTTCTACACGCGCTGCAGGCGGCAGATAGGTCTGCGCCATCAAAGCAAAGCTCTCGTCGATCACAGCGTCGGCGGTGACCAGATCCAGTGCAGGACCCATCATTTGTACTATTTCTTCGATCTCTTGCGGGGTCGCAACGTCGTCATCGAAAATCTGTAAACATTTCTGGCGTATCTCGGGCTTGTCCAGCCTGTTGGCCGCCCGCGCGGAAAGTAACTCTAGGCTGGCATATGCGCTGGCTTTGAATTCGTCCAGTGCGCCGGTATGGTCGGTGGTGTCTTCAAGTTCAGTATAAAGCTCGTTCAGGCGACGTACAACAAACCGCATCCGCCTTATCCGGAAACTGAGATCGAACTCGCGCAGAAATCTTACCCATGATGTCTCTGATGTCGGGCGCTCCATCTCGCCGTCTTTCTCCGACCATTGCACAGGAAAGACCGCTTGATGTTTCGCCCATGCCTCGACTGCACGAGACAATAGCAGCATCTTTGTCGGATTATTGGTGATCCCGCTTGTGTCCGCGATAAACTGGGTCAGCCTGTCCAGAACCGAACTGACTTTGAGCTGGATATAGCCGTCATAGGCATAGCCCGCCTCGACTGCCGCTTGCGCATTGGCCCGTGAGCGCCACGCAGACAAAGTTTCTTTGGTGGGTATGACATCCGGTTCAAGTCCCAGAAGGTTGCGCACGCGTTCCGATACATGTGGGCGCGTCGCGCCCACAATCTGACGATACTGACGCACACGTTCGGAAAACTGGTGGATGGATTCCAATTCGTCACGAACCGGCTGGTTGCGTGGAATGTCGGATAATGCGCCGCGTATCGTGTGGAAGAACCCAGGTGCTGCGCCTCCCGCTTCTAGATGGCCACCTTCGGGATCCGGATCGATATAGACGATACGGCGGTCTACCTCGCGATAGGCAGGGCGTCCGCGCAGAGAGGCGATGGCTTCCCCGAAAGGTTTATTATTCAATACGCTGCCATCAATGAACGATGTTCTTGCGGGATCAGAACCTGCCTCGATCAGTGGTTTGAAATTGCGAGCGATAAAACTTGCCCGTGTCGGCCAGCTTTCCCGTCTTGCCACAAGCGCCTTGTCGATTTCTCCGATTTGCGCAGGCGGAAAGGCCCCGGGAAAGGACGATGTGGCACGTGCCGCAAAGACCAGACCGGGAATATGCGCCTGATCGAAATCGCTGTTTGATTGCCCGCTGGCATGTTGCAAATAGTCAAACTTGAAGATGTGCCGGTGTTCTCGTTCGCGGATCGAAGTCGGATCATGTAACGGGATATCCTGCGTGTAGCCGTAAAAATCAGTGACTGACACGATGAGTTCCAGTTTGTGTCCGACTGGCAGGAGCGATCGGCTTCTGTCGATAATATCTTTGTTCTCCATGGCGCGGCAGGCATCCAGCAACATGTTTGACATGATGCGGCCAGAGAATGGTGGCTTGAACCAACGTGAGCGGATAAACAGTGAAAGTTTCTGGCGCATTTCCGCATCTGGCGCGAGGCGTGCCAGCCAGCGGTCGTTGACGGCCCAGAAGAGCGGTCGCATGAAGACTTTGCTCCATTTGCCCGCCAGATGATCTTCATCCATCAGAGCCAGAATATCCGCTTGCTCCAGCCACATCTTTCGATGTTCATCAAGAGATAGGTCATGAGCCAGTGCGCGGGCCAGTAAAACGCCATTGATGCCGCCAGCGGATGCGCCCGCGATTGTATCGACAAAGACACGTAGGTCGGATGTCTTGCCGATTTCTTGCAGCAGCTCGAAATAGGCTTCCTCGGTGTCGCATTCGCGACCGATAGATGTATCTAACTCGCTATAGTTGGCGGCTTGCCGACGTGCGTGGTTGTCTTCGCCGTGAAAGACGCGCGATGCCCGCACCAATTTCAAAATTTCCTTGGTGACACCATGCATGTAGACGGCAAGCGAAACACCGCCGTAACACACAAGCGCCAACCGAAGTTCTTTCTCTTTCATAGCATGTGCCCGCAGAACCACCCTGAAATGGGGATTTACATATTAATGAGAAACAGCAAGTGGAACGTTAACGATGTTTGAGGCTGCGGTCCGGACTTTATGATGATTTTGCGTGAGTAAACCTACCGGAATGCATCGATTTTTAACGAAATTAGCAATCACCTTTTAAAACGCGGGGTGAATGATGCACGTCAGACGAGACAAAAGTTGTGTGACAAAGTCTTTTCAGGGGTGCGGGGGATATGAGTTTCGCGATGAGTACCGGAGTCGATTCCGAAGAAAACATTCGGCGTAAGGTTTTGCTCTATTGGATATCGATGGAAGATAGACTCTATCTCTTCCGTTGTTCCTTCCCCTTGGCTCTGGCCCTGACAACGCTTCATGCCAATGGTGTGACAAGTGCGCTTGGCTGGTTTTTCTCCGCTCTGGCATTGGATACCGGTACCTGGATATGGCGACGTAACGTCAAGAAGAACATTGTCAGCATCAACACCGAAAGGTGCTGGGATGATGCCGGTCTGTTTCATGTTGCAGCTGTCGCGACGTATACAATCGCGGGGTTCAACTGGGTGCTTGGTGCCCCATTAAGCTATGTGGTCACGGCAATTGTATTTGGTGCCAGCCTGATGACCCATTGTTCGTGGGTGCCCACCATGAGGCTGTGGTCGAATGTTGTGGCTTTGCTTATGCCCTTTGCGCTGATCATTTTCGCAGCGTTTCAAGCTAACTTGCTCAATCCGACTTCGGGCATGCTTTGCCTCATGTTGTTGGGCACGGCCTCGGTTATCATGCACTTCAACCGACAGAAATATTTTGAGACTTTCGCCCAGTTACAGGCCGAGCAGGAGCTGGCCGCACGTGCTGACGAGGCATTCAACATCGCCATGCAAGAAAAGGTGCGGGCAGAAGATGCTAATCGCGTGAAATCCGATTTCATGGCCACTATGAGCCATGAAATACGTACGCCAATGAATGCTATTATGGGTTTTTCCGATCTTATCACCCAGATCAGCAAAGAACCCAAGACGCGTGAATATGGACGCTATATCAATGACGCATCGGTGGGCCTGCTCACGGTCCTGAACGATGTGCTGACATTCTCTAAAATCGAAGCTGAAAAAGTCGAGCTGAATATCGAGCCGATGGAATTCGCCAGCCTCTTTGAATCGTTACTCTACTGGTCCGCAAAGGCGAAGGAAAAGAACATTAGCCTGTATGTGGACCATGAGAGTTTACCGACAGAGTCAGTTCTGGCCGATGAGGGCAGGTTGCGGCAGATATTGTCGAACTTCCTGTCTAATGCGCTCAAGTTCACTCCGGAAGGTGGTTCGATCATGCTGAGTGCCTGTGTGGTCGAGCAGAGGCCCGGTCATGCGCGTATCCGCTTTGAAGTTAGTGATGACGGCATCGGCTTTGCTGAAGGTGTGGCCGCCAAATTGTTCAGTCCCTATGTTCAGGCCAATGGAGAGATCTCCAAAACTTATGGCGGCACCGGTCTCGGTCTTGCAATCAGCTCGCGTCTGGTTGACATGATGGACGGCAAGGTCGGTGCTCATGGCCGCCCAGGCGAGGGCGCGTGTTTCTGGTTTGAAGTCCCATTCAAATTCGTGGTCGTTCCGCTATCTCAAAGTGCGTGAACGCACGCGTCAGCTACTCGTACGGGCGAGTGCGATGTGCGGTATAGATCGTTAATATGGGGAATGGTGGACGATACTGGACTCGAACCAGTGACCCCTGCGATGTGAACACAGTGCTCTACCAACTGAGCTAATCGTCCTTAGGAAGGCGTCTATAAGCTGTGGGACGAAAAGTGCTGCGACGACAAGATCTTAGGGCAATGTGCTGCTGTTCGTTCTTCGTGTCAAGCGACAGTCAGCGGGATACGAAACGAACCTATAAGACCTCCGAGACAGCAACCTAGTGTGTCCAGCGTGGGCCCGAGAGCCACGTTAAAATATAGACATTTCTCGTGTAATATACAGCAATAGTATTGGCATCTTGGACATGACACATCGTGGACAAGACGGCCAACATCCATTCCAATCGTGTTTGGGCTATCGCCACAAGAAACGAGTCGCTCAAGGGCGACACAAAGGACGCACGACCTCATGAGCCAAACTTCCCTCGCAGCCCTCATCTGGTCGGTCGCTGACCTGCTTCGTGGCGACTACAAACAATCCGACTACGGCAAAGTCATCCTGCCCTTCACAGTATTGCGTCGTCTCGACTGTGTGCTCGACGGCACCAAGGAGGCTGTCCTCAAGGTCCACAAGGAAAAGGGCGGCAAGGCTGCTGAAGCCTTCTTGCTGCGGGCATCCAAAGAGAGCTTCTACAACACCTCGCCTATGGATATGCGCAAGCTCATTGGCGACCAGGACAATATCAAGCGAAACCTGGAGGCCTATCTGCGTGACTTCTCGCCTGAGGTGCGCGACATCTTTGAGCAGTTCAGCTTCGACACCCAACTTGAAAAGCTCAACAAGGCGGGTCTCCTCTATATGGTGACCGAGAAGTTCGCCAATTTCGACCTGCACCCGAAAAAGGTCAGCAATGCCGATATGGGCAGCGTGTTCGAGGAGCTCATCCGCAAGTTTGCCGAAGACTCCAACGAGACCGCTGGTGAGCACTTCACCCCGCGCGAAGTTATCCGCCTCATGGTCAATCTGCTCTTTGTGGAAGACGATGATGTGCTGAACAAGCCTGGCACAGTGCGCACCATTTATGACCCCACAGCGGGCACGGGCGGGATGCTGTCGGTGGCCGACGACTACCTGAGGGAGCACAATAGCAATGCTCGCCTCACCATGTATGGCCAGGAGCTCAATCCCGAGTCCTATGCCATGTGCAAGGCCGATATGCTCATCAAGGGTCAGGACGTCCAAAAGGTGGCGCTGGGCAATACGCTGTCCAATGATGCGCATGAGGCCGAGACCTTTGACTACATGCTCTCCAATCCGCCATTTGGTGTTGAGTGGAAGAAGGTCGAAAAGGAAATCCGCAAGGAACATGAGACCAAAGGCTTTGCCGGTCGCTTTGGACCCGGCTTGCCTCGCGTCTCTGACGGGTCCCTTCTCTTTCTCATGCACCTTGTCGCCAAGATGCGCCCGCCCAAGGATGGCGGTGGCCGCTTCGGTATCGTTCTCAACGGGTCCCCGCTCTTCACAGGCGGTGCGGGCAGCGGAGAAAGCGAAATCCGACGCTATGTGCTGGAGAATGATTTGGTGGAGGCGATCATCGCTCTGCCAACCGACATGTTCTACAACACAGGCATTGCGACCTATATCTGGATCGTTTGCAATCATAAGCCCAAGGCCCGCAAAGGCCTGGTGCAACTGATCGACGCTTCAAGCTTCTGGCAGAAAATGCGCAAGAGTCTTGGGAACAAACGTCGCGAGCTCTCCGAAGAGCACATTCAGGAGATCACCAAACTTTTTGGTGCTGGTGTAGAAGCTCAGCTTGCCACCCTCTTTGATGCAGAGGGAAAGGAAGTGAAGCGCGAAGTTATCGTAAGTGGCAGCAAAGCCCCTGCGGCACCCAAAGATGGCAAGGTAAAGCTCGCGCCGCTCTCGCGCCTCTTCAAGACAGAAGAGTTCGGCTTCCGCACGATCACTATTGAACGCCCCTTGAGAGACGATGACGGCAAGATCATCCTCGGCACCAAGGGCAAGTTCAAAGGCAAGCAACAGCCCGACAGCTCACTGCGCGACACAGAGAACGTACCGCTGACCGAAGATGTAGAGACCTATTTCAAACGCGAAGTCCTACCTCATGCGCCAGACGCATGGATCGACCATGAGAAGACCAAGGTCGGCTATGAAATCCCTTTCAATCGTCACTTTTATGTCTTTGAGCCTCCTCGCCCATTGGCGGAGATAGACGCAGAATTGAAACTTGTCACGGATCGGATTGTTTCGATGATAGGGGAGCTATCGGCATGAAGGGTGAGGAACTTCGTCAAGCTGTGCGAGCACTGCTCAAGAGTCATCCAGATATAGCCGTGTCATCAGCTGGTCACGCAACTCATGCGGAGCGCTATGAGACCAAATCGGGCCTACCCATTGGATTTGAGCCTGAGCGCATTAGGTTTCAAAATCTTTGGGTTCGTGCGAACAGCGTTAGACGACACATGCTGAAAGACATTGAACAAGTCTATTACGACCACGGAGATTTTGGGCACAGCAAGCCTAATCACAACCTATTTTGTGAAGGTGCTTTCAGTGATTCTGACGATCTCATTCGCTTCCAAGTTACGGACCTTTGGCAAGCCGTCCGCGTCATACGCGAAGTTGCCGGAGATGGGTCTAAATCATGAGCAAAACTTACCTAGGATACAAATATAGTGGGGCGTTCTGGATTGGCGATGTGCCTACTATGTGGGAAGTGAAGCGACTTGGGACTCTTTTTGAAGAACGACGAGAGAAGGTAAGCGACAAAGACTTCCAACCACTCTCTGTCACCAAGGGCGGCATCGTGCCTCAAATCGCGACAGCCGCAAAAACAGATGATGGAGACAATAGAAAGAAGGTTTGCTCAGGTGATTTTGTCATCAATAGCCGCTCTGATCGAAATGGGTCTTCAGGGCTACCTTACTAGAGGGGAAGAAGACAAACTTCTCGAAGAACTAAATCCCTTACGCCCAATTGTTTTTGCCAATGGCAGAGCGAAGGGGTGCGCATACCGTATCACCTCCGGTGTTGCACAGCGTCAAATGCAAGATAACTACGACCTTGTGGTGTTGTTGCTCGATACCGGTGCCCGCTATTCTGAAGGGGCGTCTCTCTTGTGGTCAGACATTGATGTGATCAGTTGGGAGACGATCAAGATCTACAGGCCTAAAGTTCAAAACGAAGGAGTGCTTCGGATGACAAGCCGCCTTCGGGAGGTGCTCAAGAGGCGACGTGCTAAGGACCCCAAAGGTACATATGTGTTCCAAGGGTATGCCAAAAAGGGAGGTGTGGCTTCAAGGGGTAAGTCTACCAAAGCTATTCATCACGCTATCGAGCGAGCTGGCCTCAATAACACTTCTACAGTTCAAAAGCTTGGACGGGTGACTTTACACACGCTGCGTCATACCTTCGCTTCACGACTTGTTCAGAATGGTGCGACGTTGTTTGAGGTGCAGCATCTACTTGGTCACGCGGATACCCGTATGACTGAAAGGTATGCCTACTTGGTACAGAGTCGTACAGAGTCAAACTGCGAGCAAGGCAGCTGAAATTCTAAATGATCTGCATGGTCATTAATCGATATCCGAGGCTCTAGCAAATCTCCGTTTCCGAAAGAGGGCGGACTTGCGTTTGTGCAGTTAGATTTCTTAAATACATGTCTGCTGTTTTCTTGGGGGCGATGAGATGGTGGCCTCATTGATGATAGGGCTGCACCTCAGCGAGTTGCCTTCTTGTTTTAAACGCAGTCAGGATTCATGTTTATCCGTTTAGGGATCTCTTGTGAGTTAATTCAAGTGTCTCTAGTTCAGAAGAACGTGAAATTCATTCTCGCAAAAAGACTTCATATTTGATTCCATCTCGGAACGAAGTGACAGCTTTCCCAAGCGCTCCCTCCCCCACCCACTGTGCGATCATGAATCTCTTAGGGTTGAAAGGGGGGGCAGGGGGGGGGAAGGCGCATTTGTGCGCGGATGCATATGTCCGCGTAAATTTCTGGGAAAAATATGGATCGTCCTAGGTCCTGTGACCAGTCGCGAAGTTGATCTCTCAGGATGGCCACGCCCGAGCTCTTAAGTGATGAGGCATTACGTGATATCCGCAAGCTTTTTCGCGACAAGCTCGGGTTTCAAATGTGTGTATCTAAATAGCATTCGGCCATCTCGATGTCCGGTGATCAAGGCAACCTCAGGGACGTTACGTTACCAAGTGAGATGGTGAGAGTTGTTCAAGCGAGTATGCGCAGATGGATCTGCGAAGCATGGCATTGAGGACTATCGTTTCGACCTCACGGCCCCGTTTGGCGGGAGTAACTTCGTCACGATACCGTTGGAGGATGTCAGCAAGTGTCGAATGCGCAAGCGTCCTAGGGTCATCTCTGAGACCACCGAGATCTGCCTGATGTTCTATCTGACGTGCCCAGAAGACGGCGTCTGACTTTGCGGGGAAGCTCCGTGAGAGAGGCGGGAGCCCTTTACGACGAACGATAGCTTGCCATTTGGCGTTGCGTTTTCGAAATGTAGCCAAGTGATACGTCCAGTGTGCCCAGAGTGTGCCAACTTGACGTCGCAACGTTTTTTCGGGAGTCGCCCTTATGTCTCAAGCCTTTGATATGGCGAGACAATTCAATGGTGGACGATACTGGACTCGAACCAGTGACCCCTGCGATGTGAACACAGTGCTCTACCAACTGAGCTAATCGTCCTTAGGAAGGCGTCTATAAGCTGTGGCTAATCCTCAAGTCAAGCGGCGGAACGCCGCGAGGCAGGGTTTTCTGAGATTTCGTTGGGTCCGTGCCCTGCGGGCCTGTGAAATTGACGGGTTTCCTTGGGTTTTGCTTCATGTGAGCGGCAGGCTTGTCCCGAATCGTATTTGGACAGAACCGGGCAGTCTGTTCCGGCGTCAGGTGAGAGCAGGGCTAGATTTGGGCACCTGACTTGTTCAGCCCCAGTCACCGAAATGGGTAGGCAGAATTTTGGAAATTGCCGCCGGAAATTCGTCGAAATGGTCAATGATTACGGTTGCCCCGAGTTCCGTGACCGGAGATCGGGAATAGCCGAAACTCACACAGACTGAGGGCATCCTTGCATTGATGGCAGCATCCACATCGGCCTCGCTGTCACCGACCATGATCGTTGCACTGGCATTGCCGCCCAGCTGCCGCACGGCGGCAAATAAATGTTCGGGATCAGGCTTCTTCACGGGCAGAGTGTCGCCTCCGATTACCACCGGAAAATAGTGATCGATTTTCAATTCGGCTAATAGTTGCCGTGCCAGATGCTCGACTTTATTGGTGCAGACAGCCAGACCGATATCGGCCTCCGCCAGCCTCGCCAGCAGCGGTTCCATGCCCGGCCAGAGCTTTGTGTGATCGGCTATATGATCGGAATAATAGGCAATGAATTCCTGAAAGGTCTGGTCGATCAGTTTTTCATCCGCAGGAGCACCTGTCTCGGCAAATCCCCGTTCCATGAGCAGACGAGCACCACCGCCAACCAGATGCCGCACACGAGCTTCCGGTACGCGCTGGCGCCCGTGCCGTGACAGGATCACATTCATAGTTTCACAAAGATCACCTGCCGTATCGGCCAGTGTTCCGTCGAGATCAAACAACAAGGATGCGCGGGTCATTGGCCTCTGGGCTCATACAATCAGATGTCTGATCTCTCGCATGCTGTCTCGAAGGTTGCAAGTCTCGCCATCAGCCCGTCTTTCACGAAAGGCCATTCCTCAGCAATGACAGAAAAATAAACCGTATCGCGAATATGTCCGTCCGGCAGAACCATATGGCGACGAAACACGCCTTCGCGGGTGGCTCCCAACCGCGCAATGGCCGCTTGCGACCTGTCATTGCGCGCATCAGTCTTCAGTTCGATCCGGTTGAGATTCAAAGTTTCGAAACCATACTGCATGAGCAAAAATTTGCAGGCCGGATTGACCTTGCCGGCCCACACGTCGGGAGCGTACCAGGTGCCTCCTATTTCGACGCGTTTATCTTGTGCGGCAATGTTGAGATATCTGGTCGTGCCCACAATACTTCCGTCACTGATGAGCCGTACTGCCCATATGGCTTCAGCATGTGTTTGCTCCAGCGCGAGTGTTGCATCAAACCAGTGGTTGAAGCCTTTCTCGTACCCGCCGGTAAAAATATCATAAGGTAAGTAACGCCAGATCAGAGGGTCATCACCGGCGTCTTTCAATCCGTCACGATGTGCTTCTGCCAGCGGTTCGAGTGTTATTCCGGCGATGGATAGTGGTTTTGTAACTATGTGAGAAACACTCATGTCGTCCTCATGTGTTTGATACTGCCGCATTTTCTATGGTGTGTTTGGGTTTCCAGGTAGAGCCAATCGGCACTTCGACGCAGGCCGTCACTTATCCTCGCTTGCCGCAAAAATTTGCATCATAGTTCTGCTATGGAGATCCTGACGCGATATCAACTTCGTATGGCAGATCCGCAAAAGGATGCGGTTGTGATCGCGCGTTTGAAAGTGGCTTGCTGGCGGGAAGCCTATGAGGGCATCCTGCCTGCCGCTTTGCTGGATGAGTTGAGCGTCGAAAGAGCGACGCGCTCTTGGGAACAAGCACTGGGTAAAGGTGTTGCGTGGATCGCCGAATATGCAGGCACACCTGTCGGGTTCACCCATGTTACCGGTGGTGAAGTCACAACGCTTTATGTGCGCAAATCAGATCAGGGCTGTGGTCTTGGCTGCGAATTGTTACAGCGCAGCTTTGAAGAAATAGCATGTCTGGCGTATGAGGAAGCCCGTGTCTGGGTTCTGGAAGAGAACACTGCTGCTCGACATTTTTACGAACGTATGGGCGGCCAGCGTGTCGCCCGCCGTGCTGTCGGTTTTTCCCGGTGGCCCGATATCATGGAAGTGCGTTACGACTTCCATTTACCGGATTAATCCGCAGCCCGCAGGCTCTCGCGATTCCATGCACCTAGCCCGTTCAGTGTCGTGCGATAACATTCCAGTGCATTGCTGATCACATTGATGTGCCACGACTTACGATGCGGGGCGTAATCCTCTCGTATCTCTGCAAAATATTTCTTGGCTTCCGGCGCTTCAAATCCGCTTTCAAAGCGTAGCCAGCGCTCAAGCAAAGATGCGCGGATAGCTTGTGCCGGACTTGTTTTTTGCAAGGCGGACCGGAATTCAATTACTGCACCGGCAAATTCCGCATGCGGTGCCAGTTGGTCTTCCAGTCCCCAGAACATGATGCCCCGCCGCGTCGGTCGTTTTGATCCCCACATGCTGTTGATAGTCTTGGGATCCAGCGCCGCTTCACCCCACCAATGTGCCGCCCGCGCGAACTGACGGCTATCCGGTTTGGAAAAACACAAATGGATCAATTCGCCATCGCCCGCAGGACCCGAATGCCAGTCAATGAACCCGACCCGCAAGGCGCGTGAAAGTTCGTTGTCTATGATTTCGCGCATGGTCACATTCGACCATTCCGGCGAGGTGCCACCGAAGTGATAGCCGTCCGGATGGGTGTATTGCCCGCGGCTCATTGCGTCTTCCAGCGCCCATTGCCCGTGGCGCTCTACAAAACGGGCACCTGCGGATAACATTTTGTAGATTGACTTTTCGTCCAATGATTTAGGGCAGAGAAAGCGGTGAAGCTCCTCGTAAAGCTCGTTTTCTGGGTGTGTGGCATTGTGGTCGAGAAAATTACGGTTGATATCGACATTGTTCTCGGTCCCGCGCAGACCCCAGGCAAAGCCGAACGGATTGACCGCATGGACAAGCAGGGCGGCTGTGTCAGGCGGCAGGTCCATTGGTCCGCAGGTGGATATCCATGCCAATTGGGCCGCCGATCCGGCAAAACCTTCTGCGCCATGGGTGCCGCATGTATTGAGCAGGACAGTAGAGGCATCCTCCGGCCCGAACCAAGCAGTATCAAGCGCCAGCACACACCCGCCGGGCCCCTTGGCACTGTGGTTTTCATAGGTCGTCATTCGAGCGCCCGCTGCTTGCGCTGCTTCCAGAAATCGGGCCCGAGCTTCTGAATAGGTCTCGGAGAAATACTTTTCTGCGTCCATCTGCCTGCGAGTCGGCCTTTTTAATCGGGGCTGCGGGTGTTACTTAGGATGTCCCAACCCTTGTATGGCTCGGGGCGCGCGTCCAGACACCATTTCGCCTGTTGAGAGGACTTTAACATGAAACTCGTCCAGCGCCTGAAAGACCCGACCCTGTTGAAGACACAGTGTTATTTAGACGGTGCTTGGGTCGGTGACAATCAGACAGGGATCAGGGTCACGGATCCCGCGACAGACGAACTGATCGCCATTGTGCCCTCGCTTGGCGCGGCAGAAACCCGCATGGCGCTGGAAGCAGCGGATAGGGCTGGCAAGGACTGGGCTGCGCGCCCTGCCAAGGAGCGCTCAAACATATTGCGGCGCTGGTTCGATCTCATCATGGCCAATCAGGACGATCTGGGCGCTATCCTCACTGCCGAGCAGGGTAAGCCGCTGGCTGAGGGCAAAGGCGAGATCGCTTATGCGGCCTCTTTCATCGAGTTCTATGCCGAGGAGGCGAAGCGTGTTTATGGCTCGATCGTGCCATCGCCATCAGTTGATCGCCAGATCGTCGTGCTGAAACAGCCGATCGGCGTCTGTGCTGCCATTACGCCGTGGAATTTTCCCGCGGCCATGATCACGCGCAAGGCCGGTCCGGCCCTTGCTGCAGGTTGCACCATGGTCGTTAAGCCTGCCTCGCAGACACCACTTTCGGCACTGGCATTGGCCGAGTTGGGCGAGCGTGCAGGATTGCCCAAGGGCGTCTTCAGCGTCATCACGGGCAAGGCCGGAGAAATTGGCGGCGAAATGACATCAAGCCCGCTGGTGCGCAAAGTGACGTTCACCGGCTCCACTGAAATCGGCAAGAAGCTGATGGAGCAAGCCGCTTCAACAGTCAAAAAAGTCGGGCTGGAGCTGGGGGGCAATGCGCCTTTCATTGTATTCGAAGATGCTGATATCGACGCTGCTGTTGAGGGTGCCGTTGCTTCCAAATATCGCAATACCGGTCAGACCTGCATCTGCACAAATCGTTTTCTTGTGCAGGACAGTGTTTATGATGTCTTTGTGGAAAAGCTGACGGCCAAGGTCAAAGCCATGAAGCAGGGCGGTGGCTTCGAGGATGGCGTGGTGCAGGGCCCGCTTATCGATATGGCGGCTGTCGAGAAGGCAGAAGAGCATGTCGCCGATGCGCTGGCCCATGGTGGCCGTGTGCTCACAGGCGGCAAGCGCAGCGCCCTCGGCCATTCGTTTTATGAGCCGACAGTCATTGCCGACGCTACGTCGACCATGAAGCTCGCGCGCGAAGAAACCTTTGGTCCCGTCGCGCCGGTTTTCCGGTTCAAGGACGAGGCCGAGGCCATCGCATTGGCCAATGACACGCCATTCGGTTTGGCTTCCTATTTTTATGCACGCGACATCGGGCGGGTCTGGCGCGTTGCCGCCGCGCTGGAAACAGGACTCGTTGGCGTGAATGCAGGTCTTATTTCTACCGAGCTTGCGCCCTTTGGTGGCGTCAAGGAATCTGGTATTGGCCGTGAAGGTGGTCCCTGGGGGATCGATGATTTTCTTGAAGTGAAATATGTAGCGATGGCGGGGCTCTGATCTCAATGGCTGGTGATAATCAAAAACAGGCGGCGGCCCGTCGCGCACTCGATTTCGTCGAAGATGGAATGAAGCTTGGCATCGGCACAGGATCGACAGCAGAAGAATTTGTAAAACTGCTGGCCGAACGCGTCGCCGGTGGGTTGAAGATCATCGGCGTCCCGACCTCGGAGCGCACAGCCGCACTTGCGACCAAATTATCAATTCCGCTTTCAAACCTAGATGATATGCCCCATCTCGATCTCACGATTGATGGAGCTGACGAATTGGATAACCGACTTTGCTTGATCAAGGGCGGTGGCGGCGCATTGCTGCGCGAGAAAATTGTGGCAACTGCTTCCGACCGCATGATCGTGATTGCTGATGCTTCCAAAGTGGTCACCACCCTTGGTGCATTCGCTCTGCCGGTCGAAATCATTCCGTTTGGTGCGGTGTCCACTGTCTCGCGCTTGTCGCAAGTTGCGTCGGCTTATGGCTGTCAGGGCAAGATCACACAGCGTTGCGATAGCTATGGAGAGCCATTTTTTACCGACTCCAACAATTTCATTTTCGACTGCGCGTTTGGACAGATACCGGATCCGGTGAGCCTTGCACGCGAGTTGAACCTCATCGCAGGCGTTGTTGAAACGGGGCTTTTTGTCGATATTGCCTCGCTTGCCCTTGTGGGCACGCCATCGGGTGTCGATATGATTGAACCCGGCTAGTCTTTCTTCAAAGTAAGACACAATAAGAAAAGGGACGTTCGATGACGCATGCCTATGATTATGACCTCTTTGTGATCGGCGCCGGCTCCGGCGGCGTGCGCGCCAGTCGTATTGCGGCAAGCCATGGTGCAAAAGTAGGCGTTGCTGAGGAGTATCGTGTTGGCGGTACATGTGTCATTCGCGGCTGCGTCCCCAAAAAACTCTTTGTCTATGCCAGTAGCTTTGGTGAGGAGTTTGAGGACGCCGAGGGTTTCGGCTGGACGGTTGGTGAGCGCAGCTTTTCCTGGGAAAAGCTCATAGCGAATAAAGACAAGGAGATAGACCGTCTCAACGGTATCTATATCCGCAACCTCCAGAATTCCGGTGTGGAGATTATCCAGTCCCGCGCGGTGCTAAAAGATGCCCATACGCTGCATCTGGTTGCCGAGGATCGTTATGTCACAGCAGATAAGATTCTCATTGCCACAGGCGGTACGCCCTATTTGCCTGCTGACGTGCCGGGCATTGAGCATGCGATCAGCTCTAATGAGGCATTTCATTTGCCCTCATTGCCAAAGCGGGGAATTGTCGTTGGCGGCGGATATATAGCCGTGGAATTTGCAGGTATTTTCCACGGGCTGGGTGTCGAGACGATACTGCTTTATCGCGGCGAGAAGATTTTGCGCGGCTTTGACGAGGATCTGCGGGACGGTCTGAGTGAGGAATTGCTCAGGAAAGGTCTCGATCTTCGCGTCCGCTCAGACATCGTCTCGATTGAGAAGCAGGGCGAGACACTGATTGTCACACTGACGGACGGGTCGAAAATTGAAACCGGATTCGTCATGTATGCAACAGGCCGCGCACCCAATGTCGAAGGGCTCGGGCTGGAGGCGTTGGGCATCGCACTGACAGATAACGGGGCTATCGCAGTTGACCCTTATTCGCAGACCAATGTGCCCAATGTCTATGCGGTGGGCGATGTGACAGACCGTGCAGCTCTTACGCCTATTGCTATTCGCGAAGGCCAGGCATTTGCCGAAACTGTGTTCAATAACAATCCGATTGCTGTTGATCATTCGATTATAGCTACAGCGGTTTTTTCCCAGCCCGAACTCGGCACTGTTGGTTTGCCCGAGCACGAGGCGCGCAGCAAGTACGGTGAGGTCGATATCTACAAGACCAGCTTCCGCGCAATGAAGCACACAATGACGGGGCGGCAAGAAAAAACATTTATGAAGCTTGTGGTCGATGCAAAATCTCAGCGTGTTCTGGGGGTGCATCTGATGGGGCCGTCATCCGGCGAAATTATTCAGGCTGTCGGCATCGCAGTCACGATGGGCGCTACAAAAACGCAATTCGATCAGACAGTTGCGGTTCATCCTACTGCATCGGAAGAGTTGGTGACGCTTAAACAAAAATGGGTACCGCCAGCGTCTTGATCTTGGAAATCTTAATGGTTTCCTAATCAGAATTCCGACACCGTTGTGATGCATTTCATTCTCCACCTATAGCTTGTAAGTAATCGCCGACATTTGATGCCGCGCGGGACGTTCGTTAGTTCCCGAGCATACCCTGCTCATCCAGAACTGTTTTTTTGGAGAGACATCCAATGTTTGCTGCAATTTCGTCCGAAGCACGTGAGTGGAAAGCCAAGCTGGAAGCGATCAGCAAGTCGCAGGCTGAAATCGAATTCAAACTCGATGGTACGATTGTTACGGCCAATGAAAATTTTCTGAAGGCGCTTGGCTATACGCTTGATGAAATCAAGGGCAAGCATCACTCGATTTTTGTTGATAGCGCATATCGTGACAGTGATGAATATGCGGAGTTCTGGTCGCGTCTGCGTCATGGTGAGTTCCAATCGGCCGAATATAAGCGTTTGGCCAAAGGCGGACGAGAAATTTGGATACAGGCGACTTACAACCCGATTTTTGACCTTATGGGCAAACCTTACAAGGTCGTGAAATTCGCAACCGATGTAACGGCGCGTAAGTTGGAAGGTGCCAATGTGCGAGGCCAAATCGCGGCGATCCACAAGTCGCAAGCCGTCATTGAGTTTCAGATGGATGGGACGATTTTGGCTGCCAATGCAAATTTTCTGGCTGCTGTCGGCTACGAGTTTTCCGAAATCGAAGGCAAGCACCATTCGATTTTTGTAGAGCCTGATTACAAGGAAAGCGCCGAGTATAAAAATTTCTGGGCATCTCTGCGGCGCGGTGAATATCAAGCTACAGAGTACAAGCGTATCGGAAAAGGTGGCCGCGAAATCTGGATTCAGGCTAGCTATAATCCGATCATGGACCTCAACGGCAATCCATTCAAAGTTGTAAAATTTGCCACCGACATCACAGAAATGGTCAAAGCCCGCATGCGTGCAGAGGCTGTCCAGAAAGTGATTGACGAGAACCTCGATCTCATTGACGCCTCGATTCATGAGACAACCGGTCAATCAGCTAATGCTGCTGCCGCCTCGACACAGACGGCTGGCAATGTGCAGGCTATTGCGGCTGGCGTGGAAGAAATGAACACGTCCGTTCGCGAAATTGCGACTACCATGTCCCTGTCGCGTACCGCCGCCGATACAGCGGTTGAAAATACGCACCAAGCCAATCTGGCTGCACAGCGTCTCGACGAAGCCACCAAGTCCATGGGAGGTATTGTCGGTCTCATCAATGATATTACCGACCAGATCAATCTTCTCGCCCTCAATGCCACCATCGAAGCGGCACGCGCAGGCGATGCAGGTCGTGGCTTTGCCGTTGTTGCCAGTGAGGTCAAGAATTTGTCTCGTCAGGCGCGAGAGGCAACCGACCGTATTGCGCAAGAAGTCAGCGATACGCGTGCTGTGTCTGACGATGTGATCCATTCGCTTGATTCAATCCGCAGTTCTATCGAAACTCTGCGTGAGAATGTCTCTGGCGCGGCGGGAGCTATTGAGGAGCAAAGTACGGTCGCTAATGAGATGTCGGCCAACATGCAATCAGCCTCAATTGCTGTCGAAAGCATATCGAACAATATCAACAGCATCGTGCAAGCAGCCGATCAGGCCGAACAGTCCAATGATTTGGTGCGCAATGCCGTTTTGTCCCTGCGGATGTCGGCTTAATTCATAAGGTTCTTGACGTCACGCGTTAGCAATCCCAGATATAATGGGGCAGGGTGATCTGCCCGTTTTTCATGTTTTGATGGCCTTTAATGGTCAAAATGGACCGCAAGCGCCCGAATTTGCCTGTATTTCAGCCCCTTCAAGGGCTTAGGCTTCCCATTGCGCTGCATTGTGGATTATAAACCCCGCTCCCATATAAGGAGCAGGCAGGGTCTGAAACGCTTGTTTTTGGCCCCTGTTTGCATTTGCGTTTTCTGGAGTGAGACTAATGGCAGAGAGCTGGACACCGGATAGCTGGCGGGCAAAACCTGCAAAGCATCTGCCCGATTACCCTGATGCAGGCGCTTTGGCGTCTGTTGAAAGCCGCTTGCGCTCCTATCCGCCGCTGGTTTTTGCTGGCGAGGCGCGGAAGTTGAAGAGTGCCTTGGCCGAAGTTTGTGAAGGTCGTGCCTTTCTGCTTCAGGGCGGCGATTGCGCCGAGAGCTTTGCCGAATTTTCTGCCGACAATATCCGCGACACATTCCGTGTTCTGCTGCAGATGGCGGTTGCGCTGACTTTTGCGGCCGGTTCGCCGGTTGTCAAAGTAGGCCGCATTGCCGGTCAGTTCGCCAAGCCGCGTTCCTCACCTACCGAAACAATCGGCGAGATCACGCTGCCGTCCTATCTCGGCGACAATATCAATGGCATCGAGTTCGATGCGAACTGCCGTGTGCCCGATCCTGATCGTCTGTTGCGCGCCTATTCGCAGTCGGCCTCCACGTTGAACCTAATCCGCGCTTTTGCAACGGGTGGCTATGCCGATCTTGATTTCGTGCATCGCTGGAACATGGGGTTCGTTGCAGGCAGCCCTGAAGGCGCTCGCTATGAAGAGCTTGCCAACCGCATCACAGAAGCACTGGATTTCATGCGCGCTTGCGGTGTGGACAGCGAAACGCAGCCACAGCTTCATACGACCGATTTCTACACCAGCCATGAGGCACTGCTGCTCGGCTTCGAGCAGGCAATGACCCGCATCGACTCGACCACAGGCGATTGGTACGACACGTCTGCCCATATGCTCTGGATCGGCGACCGTACACGTCAGCCCGATCATGCGCATGTTGAGTTCCTGCGCGGCGTGAAGAACCCTATCGGTCTGAAATGTGGTCCTTCGCTCGATCCCGAGGAGTTGATCCGTTTGACGGATATTCTCAATCCGAAAAACGAGCCGGGTCGCCTCACATTGATCTGCCGTTTCGGTTCGGAAAATGTCGAGAAGCACCTTCCTGACCTCATTCGCGTCATCAAGCGCGAAGGTAAGAAAGTCGTCTGGTCGTCCGACCCCATGCATGGCAACACCATCAAGGCGTCGAGTGGCTACAAGACCCGTCCGGTTGATCGTGTTCTCAAGGAAGTGCAGAGCTTCATGGCTGTGCATCGCGCTGAAGGTACACATGCCGGTGGGGTACATTTCGAAATGACAGGTCAGAACGTCACTGAATGCATCGGTGGTGCGCAGGCCATTTCCGAAACAGACCTAGGTGATCGCTACCACACGCATTGCGACCCGCGCCTCAATGCCAGTCAGGCATTGGAACTTGCTTTCTTGCTTGCTGAAGGTCTTAAGACCGAACGCGAGGAAGTGCGTAAACGCGAACAGGCTGCCGCTGTCGGCGCTCGCTGATACAGCTTGAAACCAATTGAAAAAGGCCCGGACTTGGTTCCGGGCCTTTTTGTTTCAGCTCACTTTGATAAGTCGTCGTCCGTGGTTCTCGCCTTCAAATAGTCCGACAAATGCGGCGGCTGAACCTTCGATCCCCTCGGAAATATCCTCCGTATAGATCAGCTTGCCAGCATGGATCCAGCCTGCCATCTCGGCCTGTGCAGCGCGGAACCCCTTGAAGTAATCGAACACAACCAACCCCTCCATCCGTAGCTTGTGCGTGATGAAGCGTGTCACATTGCGAATGCCGACCAACTCGTCCGGACCACGATTATATTCGCTTACCTGACCGGAGACGACGATACGCCCATGATCCTTCATATTCAGAATGGCGGCATCCAGCATTTCCCCACCCACATTGTCGAAATAAATATCGACCCCGTCAGGGCAGGCATTTGCCATCGCCGCCTGCATGTCTTTTGTCTCGCGATAATTGATGGTCGCGTCAAAGCCCAAACCCGTCAGGTAGTCGCATTTGCTCTTGGAGCCTGCGATCCCCACAACGCGGCAACCCTTCATCTTGGCGATCTGTCCCGCTGTTGCTCCCACGGGGCCAGCCGCCGATGAGATCAGCACAGTCTGACCAGCTTCCGGCTTGCCGAGATCCAGCAATCCGAAATAGGACGTGAGGCCGGGAATGCCCAGCACACCTATCGCGGCGGTGGGGCGCAGGCTGCCGTGATAAAGTGCGGGGTCCAGCACTTGCACGCCGCGACCGTTGGACAGCGCATGGCTCACCCAGCCAAAACCACCTGTCACGCGGTCACCGACCTTGAATTTCTCGTTATTGGAGGCTGTCACCACACCCACCATAGCGCTGTCCACAGTGTCACCAACGGGCAGGGCGGCGGTGTAGCTGTCGCCGGACAAGCGTCCTCTCATGCCGGGATCGACGGAGTGGAATTCGGTGCGGATCAGGATTTCATGCTCGCCGGGATCGGCAAGCGTCATCTCTTCAAGTCTGAAGTTTTCAAGCTTCGGTTTGCCCTCGGGCCGCGAAGCCAGTACCCAGCGCTTTGCCTGTGTCGGCATGTCGTTTCTCCCATTCCACATTTTCCGTCATGGCCGAGCTTGACCCGGCCACCTACGTCTTTGATTAGAAGAATGAAGACGTAGATACGCGGGTCAAGCCCGCGCATGACGAAAAAGTGAATGGTGGGGATTAAACCGCTTTATCAGGGCCGACTTTCACCAGCATCTTGCCGGTATTGCTGCCCGTAAAGAGATTCAGGAATGCCTTGGGGGCATTCTCGATGCCTTCTTCCACGGTCTCCTGCCACTTCATCTTGCCTTCCTTGATGAGTTTTCCCATCTCGGCATAGAAGTCCGGCAGAATGTCGAAGTGGTTGGACACGATGAAGCCTTGCAGCTTCAGGCTCTTGCCAACAGCCTGAATGATGTTCGAAGGTCCGGGCGTCGGGGTGGTATCGTTATATTGCGAGATCATGCCGCAAAGCGCCAGACGACCGAACGGTTTCATATGGTTGATCGCCGCTTCCAGATGTGCGCCGCCCACATTCTCGAAATAGACGTCGATACCCTTTGGGAAGGCTTCGCCCACCGCTTTGTTCAGATCGCCGCATGTCTTGTAATTGATGGCTTTGTCGATGCCTGCTTCTTTCAGCAGCCATTCGCATTTGTCGTCGGAGCCTGCCGAGCCGACCGCATAGCAGCCATGTGCCTTGGCAAGCTGGCAGACGATCTGGCCCACAGCGCCTGATGCCGCAGAGACGAACACCGTGTTGCCATCTTTCAGCTCGCCCACTTTGAACAAACCGGCATATGCGGTCATGCCGGGCATGCCCAATGTGCCCAGATAGGCTTGCAGCGGCCCCAGAGCCGGATCGACCTTCTGGAATGTTTCAGCCTTGTTGGTTTCATATTCGCGCCAGCCCCACATGGATTGCACGAAATCACCAACCTTCAGCGCGTCGGACTTGCTTTCGACAACCTGACCGATGGCGCCACCTTGCAGTGCTTCACCGATCTGGAAGGGCGGCACATAGCTTTCGCGGTCCATCATGCGGCCGCGCATATAGGGATCAACCGACATCCAGATATTGCGCACCAGCACCTCGCCGGCTTCCGGTTGCTTGACCTGCGTTTCAGCCACTTCGAAGTCGCTTGCCTTGGGCATGCCCACGGGGCGTGCTTTCAGCCGGATTTCCTTCGATACGAGATTCGACATGTATTTCTCCCTTGTTTCGATTTTGGTTGGGGAGAGTAAACACGCCTTTTGCCTTCACTTAAAGGGCAACCCTACGACAAGTCATGAACAAGCCCTGTTCAGATGGCGCAATCAGGACGATTGCCAGCCACCGCCCAGTGCAATGAAGAGGTTCACAGCAGCCGTATATTGCGCCAAACGGGCTTGTGCCTGTGTATCTCGTGCCGAAAGCCAGCTTCGCTGTGATTCTAGTACCGATGTGAAGTCGATAGCACCGGCCTTGTAGCTGGCTTGCGACAATTCATAGGCCTTGCGTGATTGCGCGGCAGCTATGCTCAGCGATGCTTCGCGCCGTGCATTGGCTTCGGCGCTCGACATGGCGTTTTCCACTTCGCCGAAAGCCGTCAGGACGGCTTTCTGGTAGGAGGCGGCAAGTTCCGCCTTTTTACCTTTGGCAGATGTGAGATTGCCTTCCAGCGTACCACCGGAAAAAATAGGAGCCAGCAGCGATGCAGCAATGGATGAGCCGTTGCTTGTTCCTGCGCTGGCCAACCAGTCCACAGATTGCGAGGCCGTCAGTTTAAGGCTGGGAAAGAAGGCGGCCCGCGCGGCACCGATATTGGCATTGGCCGACAGCAATTGCTCTTCCGCACGACGGATGTCTGGACGGCGTTCGAGCAATTGTGATGGCTGTCCACTTGCGATCACAGGCAGGGCAGGCTTTGCGGCGGGGATAGTGCTTGCATTATAGCCTAAAGGCGCATGGCCCAGCAGGATGGCCAGTGCATTCTGGTTAGATTTGAGCTGGTCTTCAAGCGTCGGAATGCCCGCCTCGATAGAGGCCACATTTGCGCGTTGCTGCACGAGGTCAAGTTCCGAAATCGCACCATAGTCATAGCGCGATTGGACAAGTTTCAGTGTTTCTTGAGCAGCCGTCAGCGAGTCCCTGGAAATATCCAACCGTTCCTGAAGATTCAGGATGGTGAAATAGGTTGTCGCGACAGATGACTGCACCAGCAGCACGGTTGCGTCATGGTCGAATTGAGATGCGCGATAGCTGGCACGGGAGGCCGCACTTTGCGAGCGGTATTGGCCCCAGAGGTCAAGCGCATAGGAGATGGACAGGTCGCCGCCTGCGCTCTCTCTTATGCCCGTTGCATTATTCGAGCTTTCGCTGCGGCTTGTATTGCCGCTCGCGTCCACCTGCGGCAGCAGCGGAGCATTTGCCGCCCGCAAGGCACCTTGTGCCTGATCGATACGGGCAAGGGCAGCTGCAATATCCAGATTGCGCGTTAGCGCCTCACTCATCAAGGCATCCAGTGCCGGATCGTTGAAGCTTTTCCACCAATCAGCAGCGATTAGGGCATCGGATTTTGTCTGGTTATTTGCCGGGCCGGAATAGGCGGCGGGTACTTCCACTGATGGGCGCTCATAATCGGGGATCATCGTGCAGGCACCCAGCAACGATGCCAGTGCGATCATGCTTACGGTCGAGCGCAATGCGCGGGGAAGGTTTTTCATCACTCTTGTTCCTATTCCGAAGCCAGCGCGACCACAGGGTCGAGGCTGGCCGCCTTGCGCGCGGGAAGATAGCCGAAGAGCAGTCCCGTCGCGAAGGCACAGATAAATGCGAATATGGGGGGTGTCGGCGAATAGGCAATCGGCAGGCCGAACATGCCGCAGATGGCCGCCGTCGCCAGCCCGCCGCCAACACCGATCAGGCCGCCAACGCCGCAGACAACCAAGGCTTCTGTATTGAATTGCAGCATGATGTCCGATTGTCTGGCACCCGTCGCCATTCGTATGCCGATTTCACGTGTACGTTCCGTTACACTCACCAGCATGATGTTCATCACGCCAATCCCGCCCACCAGCAACGAGATTGCGGCGACAGAGCCGAGCAGTATCGTCAAAGTGTCCTGCGTTTCCGTCGCTGTTTCCAGAATGGAGGCTGTGTTGCGTACACGGAAATCTTCCGACCCGTGACGGGCGGTCAGCAGGCTCGTGATCTTTTCCTGTGTCGCGTCGATCTGTGCGGAATCATCCACCTTCACCGAAATGCCGCTTACATATTGTTTGCCGAACAGGCGCATGAAACCCGTGGAAAGCGGTACGAAAGTCACATCGTCCTGGTCGCCACCAAATCCGGTCGCGCCTTTGGCGTCCATCACGCCGACGACCTCGAAAGGTACATTCTGTACAAGAATATATTTACCCAGCGGGTCGTCCCCGTCAGGAAAGAGGATGCCCGCAATCGTCTGTCCGATCACGATCACAGGCGCATAGCCGTCAACATCGGCTTTGCTGAAAAATCCACCTTCGGCAACATTCCAGTCCCGTACCAGCGGAAAGTCTGGCCAGGTCCCCGTGACCTGCGTGCGATAGTCGATATTGCCATAGCGCACGGTGACACTGGTTGACCGTTCCGGCACCGCCGCCGTCACATTGGTCAGCATGGCAATGGCGGCAGCATCATCCGGTTTCATCGTCGCTATGTCTCCGCTGGAGCGGATGCCGGGTGCGCCAGGCCGGATCGAAAGCAGATTTGTGCCCATCGCCGATATCCGTTCCAGCACATTTGCTTTGCTGCCATCGCCAATGGCCAGCATCGCCACCACGGCACCCACGCCGATCACAACGCCGAGCAAAGTCAGGGCCGTGCGGAAAATATTCATATGCAGCGAGCGGAAGGCCATTTTTACCGCTTCGCCGATATTGCTGCCAAAGGCTTGTGTTTGCGCTGCATGTGCCGCAATAAGGGGCGTCTTTGCGGCTGCATCGGGCAGTGATGTCTGGTGCGTGTCATCCAATATTTTACCGTCTGCCAGCCGGATCAGCCGGTCGGCATGGGCGGCAACTTCCGCGTCATGCGTGATCAGGATGATTGTGCGGCCTTCTTTGTTGAGTTCGGCCAGCAACGCCAGAACTTCCGCGCCGCTCTGGCTGTCCAGCGCGCCTGTCGGCTCGTCGGCGAGGATCACAGCTGCATCGTTCATCAATGCGCGGGCAATGGAAACGCGCTGCTGTTGACCGCCGGAAAGCTGTGTCGGCTTGTGGTCGCCGCGTGTGCCAAGCCCCAGTCGCGCGATCAGCTCGCGCGCACGGGTCTGACGCGCGTCCTGTGGCTTGCCTGCATAGACCGCGGGCAGTTCCACATTCTCGGTCGCCGTCATGGTGGGCAGCAGATTGTACCGCTGGAAGACAAAGCCGAACGTGTCGCGGCGCATGGCCGCCAGTTGGTCGGCATCCAGCCCCGCCACATCCACGCCATGCACCAGATAGTGCCCGTCGCTTGGCCGGTCGAGGCACCCCAGAATATTCATCAGTGTGGATTTGCCCGAACCCGACTGTCCCATAATGGCGACAAACTCGCCGGCCTCAATGGTCAGGGACACATCGTCCAACGCGCGCACTTCGGTTTCGCCTGTCACATAGGCTTTGCTGATATGCGAGATTTCAATGAGTGGATGTGTCATAGGCGCGGGCCCCGTCCACCACCCAGCGCATTCCTTGCGCTCTTGGTGGCAGCTGTTCCGCTCACGGTGCCTGTCACCACCACGTCACCTTCATCAAGACCTGACAGCACTTCTGCCGACACGCGGGTCTGCAATCCGACTTTCACAGGTGTCATCTTCACGCCGCTATCGGTCTTGACGAGAACATTATACTCACCGCTCCCGCCATTGCGTGCGGGTTTCAGCGCGGCCACAGGCACGATTAATGTGTTGTTTGCATCGCCTAGCACAAAGAAAACTTGTGCCGTCATGCTGGTCATCAATGCTTTGTCGGGGTTTTCCACATCAATCAGCGCGTTATACAGGATAACGTCATTGATCGTTTCCGGTGTCGGCAGTATTTGGCGCACGGTCGAACGCCACTTGCGTTCCGGCATGCCAAGCGTTGTGAAATAGACCGGCATACCAGCAGTCAGCTTGCTCACATCGGCTTCCGCCACCTGTGCTTTCACCGTCATCACAGTGAGGTCTGCAATCTGCAGGATTGTTGGTGCCGACTGATTGCTGTTCAGGGTCTGGCCTTGCAATGTCGTCTGGCTGGTCACTGTGCCGGACATGGGCGCATAGATTTTCGTGTAGCTCAGATTGGCCTCGTCACCGGCCAGTGTCGATTGCGCCTGCTCAAGTTGCGCCTTCGAGGCTTCCAGATTAGCGGCATAGAGTTCCACTTGTGCAGCACTTGTCTCAGCCACATCGCGGCTCACAGCGTTGATTTTGAGAAGTTGCTGGTTGCGCTTGTTCTGCAATTTGCCAAGCGCCAGTTGTGCTTCCTGCCCTTTGATCTGGGCTGAAAGGTCTTTCAGTTTGGCTTTGTCGGCGGCCACGGTCGCCTCATAGACGGTGGGATCCACTTCGGCCAACAACTGGCCCTTCTCGACAAGATCACCGATTTCGACATGCACGGCTTCCAGCGTGCCTGACACCTGTGCGCCCACATCTACATAGTCTTTGGGCTGCAAGGCACCTAGCGCTGTTGCGGTCTGCTCAATATCGCCACGCGTCACAATTGCGGTTTTATATTGGGTGGCGGTGTCCTGATATGCATAGAAGTACACCGCAATGGCGACGCCTATGGTGCCGATGGCACCAGCCACTCCCCACCGCGCTGATCGCGAAAGATTTTTCAGGCGTACCTGTGCGGGTTCAAAAAATCCCGCTTTTCTTTTCGGACTATGCTCGTTCATTGCATGCCATTCCGTTGTTCCGTGCCGTCCCCATCAATTGATACGTCACGTCATGTCTTTTCCGTCGCACGGAGGCAAATAAAACGGGCGGTCCGAAGTTTTTCTTCGCACCGCCCATTGTTGTCATTTGTTCAGCTTGGGTTCAGCTTTTGTGGGGTCTCTCTCAGCCGAGTTTAACCATGCGCTTGCCCACATTCTCACCGGCCAGCAGCCCGATCAGCGCCTGCGGAAGGTTCTCGATCCCGTGCAGGATATCCTCGCGCACCTTGATCTTGCCTTCTTTCACCCAGCCTTCCAGATCGGCCATGGCAGCATCGCGCTTGTCATTGAAGTCCGTCAGAATGAAGCCTTGCATTGTCAGGCGCTTCACAACGATCAGACCGGGAATGCCGCGCGGTCCATGTGCAGGTGGCGCACCATCATATTGCGAGACAGCGCCACAACAGGCGATGCGGCCATAATTGTTCATGCCGAACAAAACCGCTTCCAGAATATCGCCGCCCACATTATCGAAATAGACGTCGATCCCCTTGGGCGTCACTGCGCGCAGCGCTTTGCCCACCGGTTCTTTCTTGTAGTTGATGGTATGGTCGAAACCGAGTTCGCTCTTCAGCAGCTCGCATTTCTCGTCGCCACCGGCAATGCCGATCACCGTGCAGCCCTTCAGCTTCGCAATTTGGCCGACGATGGAGCCGACCGATCCTGCCGCCGCTGACACAACCACTGTGTCACCGGCCTTGGGTTTGCCCACATCCAGCAGCCCGTGATAGGCGGTCAGACCGGCAATGCCATAGACGCTGAGCAAATGGCTCAACGGGTCCATCGCAGGCACTTTCTGCAATTGTCCGGCGGGCAGGGCGGCATATTCCTGCCAGCCCGTATCAGCGAACACGATATCGCCCTTGGCCAGACCGGCGGCTTTGCTTTCCACGACTTCGGCAATTGCCCCACCGGCCATCACGGTGCCGGCTTCCACTGCCGAACGATAGGTGGCGCCCTGCATCCAGGCGCGGTTGGCCGCATCCAGCGATACAATCTTCACGCGCAGCAATGCTTCGCCGTCTTTTGCCACGGGCATGTCGCCCTCATGCAGCTTGAAATTGGACGGCGAGAGTTTGCCCTTCGGTGTCTCGACGAGCAGAATTTGCTTATTTCCGGCCATGCCTTGGTCTCCTCCCGTTGAAATATTGCCCACACGCTTTGGTGGGGCATTTGCTTTGCATTGACCATAGCCGTTTTGGTGCCTTTTGCGCACCCCGTGCTGCCTATTGTTCCAAATGCCGCCAGAGGCTAGAAACGGCTGGGCCCAATTTCCAAGCTCAAGGCCAGATGACTGACAAACTCCGCATAGCGCTCGCCCAGTTGAACCCCACAGTGGGGGACATTGCGGGCAATCTAGAAAAAGCAGTAGTCGCACGCCGCGAGGCGTCGCTGGCCGGTGCCGATCTCATTGTGTTCAGCGAACTGTTTCTGGTGGGCTATCCGCCCGAAGATCTGGTGCTGAAACCCGCTTTCCAGCGTGCTGCCGCCGAAGCGGTCGCCAATCTGGCTCGCCAGACCGCGGATGGCGGTCCGGGCGTCCTCATTGGTGCGCCCTGGATGGAAGACGGCAAGTTGATGAATGCCTTTTTCTATCTCGATGCAGGCGAGATCAAGGGCAAGACCTTTAAGGTCCATCTGCCCAATTACGGCGTGTTTGATGAGCCCCGCGTGTTCAAATCAGGCAATCCGCCCGGACCGCTCAACATTCGCGGCGTGCGCATCGGTGTGCCCATTTGCGAAGATATATGGCTCACTGATGTGGTCGAATGTCTGGAAGAGACTGGCGCAGAGATGCTGCTCGTCCCCAATGGCTCGCCCTATGATGCGTCCAAATTCGACGCCCGCACCCAGCTCGTGCTGTCGCGCATCCGTGAAAGCGGATTGCCGATGGCCTATGTGAACCAGATCGGCGGGCAGGACGAGCTCGTTTTTGATGGCGGCTCCTTTGTCATCAATGCGGATTTTTCGCTCGTCGTGCAGATGCCGGCTTGGGCCGAAAAAGTCACCATCACCGACTGGACCCGCACCGACAAGGGATGGGCCTGCGCCAAAGGTGAAATGACCTTGGTGGAGGAGGGCAACGAGTCCATCTATCTCGCGCTCGTGCAGGGCTTGCGTGACTATGTGCGCAAGAACCGTTTTCCTGGTGTCGTGCTCGGCCTGTCCGGCGGCATCGACAGTGCGCTTGTCGCCGCCATTGCCGCCGATGCGCTTGGACCCGACAAGGTCCATTGCATCATGCTGCCTTATCGATACACATCCGACATCAGCGTGTCGGACGCTGCCGCCTGTGCCGATGCGCTGGGCGTGCGCTATGACACGATCCCCATCGAGGATCCCGTGGCCGGTTTCACTGCCGCGCTCCGGCCCATGTTTGAAGGCACGCAGTCCGATACGACCGAGGAAAACCTCCAGTCGCGCACACGCGGCGTCATTCTCATGGCCGTGTCCAACAAGTTCGGAGCGCTTGTGTTGACCACCGGCAACAAGTCGGAAGTGTCGGCAGGTTATGCCACGCTCTATGGCGACATGAATGGCGGCTTTAATCCCATCAAGGACCTGTACAAGATGAAGGTCTTCGAGCTTGCCCGTTGGCGCAATGCAAACAGACCAGTCTCATGCCTTGGCCCAGATGGCGAAGTCATCCCCGAGCGCATCATCACGCGCCCACCATCTGCCGAATTGCGTCCCGATCAGAAGGACGAGGATTCTCTGCCGCCTTATGAAGACCTCGACGCTATTCTCGAAGGTCTGGTGGAAAAGGAAATGTCGATCCGCGACATCGTGGCAATGGGCTTTGACCGTGCTGTGGTCAAACGCATTGAGCATCTGCTCTATATTTCCGAGTATAAGCGCCGTCAGGCCGCACCGGGCGTGAAAATCACCGCCCGCAATTTTGGACGTGACCGCCGCTACCCGATTACCAACGGCTTCCGCGATGCCGACTGACATAAAGACAGAGATATGAGCAACGTCATCGTCCGCTTTGCCCCCAGCCCGACAGGCACATTGCATGTCGGAAATATTCGTGCGGCATTGTTCAACTACCTCTTTGCCAAAAAGCAGGGCGGTCAGTTCATGCTGCGTATGGACGACACGGACGACCAGCGTTCCACCGATGCCTTTGCCAAGGGCATTATCGACGATCTTGCATGGCTTGGCCTCGATCACGATATTTTTGCCCGCCAGTCCGACAGGATTGCGCAATATGAAGCGGCCGCCGAAAAGCTGAAAGCATCCGGCAGGCTTTATCCTTGCTACGAAACAGCGACCGAGTTGGAGCGCCGCCGCAAGCGACAGCTCGCCATGAAGAAGCCACCTGTCTATGACCGCGCGGCGTTGAACCTCACCGATGATGAGCGCAAGGCATTCGAGGCCGAAGGGCGCAAGCCGCATTGGCGTTTCAAACTGGCAGATGAAGACACGTCGTTTGACGATCTCATTCATGGCCCGACACGTATCGACCCCAACTCGCTTTCCGATCCGGTTCTGATCCGCGAGGACGGTCGTTTCCTCTACACGCTGCCAAGCGTTGTCGATGACATTGATTTCAAGATCACCCACGTCATTCGCGGCTCCGATCACGTCACCAATACAGGTGTGCAGGTCCAGATCGCGCGGGCGCTGGGGGCTACTCCGCCTGCTTTCGCGCATTACTCTTTGTTGCTTGCGGTTGATGGGCGTCCGCTGTCAAAGCGCGAGGATGCCGATTTCTCCATCCAGGCCTTGCGAGCATCGGGGCTGGAGCCGATGGCGGTCGATGCATTGTTGGCCCGTCTGGGCACAACCGATGCGATCGAGGCAAAGCTCACGCTGGCAGAACTTGCCGAAGGTTTCGACATCGGCCATCTGGGGCGCTCTGACATTCGCTTTGATCCCGTCGATCTTGAAAAGCTCAATGCCGCCTATCTCCACATGCTGCCCTATGCAGATGCGCAGGCTCGTTTAGCGGCCTCGGGGCATGATTTGGGCGAGGCTTTCTGGGAAACCGTCAGACCCAATCTCGTCTACTTCACCGATGTGGCACTCTGGGCAGGCGTAGTCACGGGGCCGGTCACGCCGGTCATTGAGAATGCGGATTTTGCCGCCGCCGCTGCCGCTCTCCTGCCTGCCGAACCGTGGGGCGAGGAGACTTGGAAGCTCTGGACCAATGCGGTGAAGGAGAAAACAGGGGCCAAAGGCCGGGCGCTTTTCATGCCTTTGCGCCTCGCGCTCACTGGTCATGAGCATGGACCAGAACTCAAAAACCTGTTACCTCTCATCGGGCGAGAGCGGGCCCTTGCTCGCCTCTCGGGTGCAAGTCACTGAAAATAAAAGATTTTCATGGTTTGTACGTTTTTAACGGCACGACGCCACCACTCGAAATGGCCTTTTCTCATGGCGCTTAACGCCCGAGCCATTAAATGGACCGTCATTATTACCGGCTGACTTCCGTCTGCCGCCGCCGTACAAACTCGCCTTAAACATTCAGTGAGATAACGGGACCGGTCGCGGCAGGTGTGCCTTCACGCGACTTTTTGGAACCAAGAGCGACATCATGAGCACGTCCGAACAGAAAACCCGCCTCTATCTTTTCGACACCACATTGCGCGACGGTGCGCAGACGCAGGGTGTCGATTTCTCGGTGGAAGACAAGCGGCTCATTTCGGGCCTGCTGGACGAGCTTGGGCTGGACTATATCGAAGGCGGTTATCCCGGCGCCAACCCGACCGACACGGCCTTCTTCACTGAACGTCCGCCGCTCAAGCAGGCCAAATTCACCGCTTTCGGCATGACCAAGCGGGCAGGGCGCAGCGCATCAAACGATCCGGGTCTGGCGCAAATCCTTGATGCCGACACAGATGCGGTTTGTCTCGTTGCCAAGGCATGGGATTTTCAGGTCGAGGTCGCGCTCGGTATCACGAATGAGGAAAATCTCGAATCCATCGCCGACAGCGTCAAAGCCATTGTCGGGCGTGGCCGCGAACCGATGATCGATTGCGAGCATTTCTTTGATGGCTACAAGGCCAATCCGCAATATGCGCTGGCTTGCGTGCGCACAGCGCTGGATGCCGGTGCTCGCTGGGCCGTGCTTTGCGACACCAATGGCGGCACCTTGCCTCACGAGGTTGCGCGTATTGTTGGCGAGGTGATCGCTTCTGGCATCTCCGGCGAAAATCTCGGCATCCATGCGCATAACGACACTGAAAATGCAGTGGCCAACACGCTTGCCGCCATTCGCGCCGGTGTACGTCAGGCGCAGGGCACTTTGAACGGTCTGGGCGAGCGTTGTGGCAATGCCAATATGTCCTCGATCATCCCGACACTTCTGCTGAAGCCCGAATTTGCTGATCACTTCGAAATCGGCGTCTCGCTTGAGCGCCTGAAGAGTCTTGCCCATGTCTCGCGCACTTTGGACGAGTTGCTCAACCGTGCGCCCGACCGTTATGCACCCTATGTCGGTGAGAATGCGTTTTTCTCCAAGGCAGGCATCCATGTCTCCGCGATCCTGAAAGATCCGGCAACCTATGAGCATGTGCCACCGGAATCTGTCGGTAATACGCGCAAGATCGCCGTGTCCGAACAGTCAGGTCGTTCTAACATCCTGGTCAAGCTCGAAGAAGCTGGCATCAATGTGGACCCCAAGGATGCACGCATCCAGCGTCTGCTGGACGAGGTGAAGGATCGTGAATTCTTGGGCTATTCCTATGATGGCGCTGGCGCAAGCTTTGAGCTTCTCGCGCGCCGTCTTCTAGGACAGGTGCCGGAATTCTTCACGGTTGAGAGCTTCCGTGTGCTGGTCGAGCGCCGCTACAATGCGGTCGGTGAACTTGTCACGGTCTCCGAAGCCACCGTCAAGGTGGATGCCGATGGTGAACAGCTGATCTCGGTGGGCGAGGGCAATGGCCCCGTCAATGCGCTGGATCAGGCGCTGCGCAAAGACCTTGGCAAATACTCGCCCTATATCGAAGACCTCACATTGGTGGACTATAAGGTGCGTATCCTCACCAGTGGCACGGAAGCCGTCACCCGCGTGCTAATCGAAAGCCGCGATGGTAAGGGCAACCGCTGGTTCACGGTCGGCGTATCGTCCAACATTGTGGACGCCTCCTTCCAAGCTTTGGTGGATAGCATCATGCATAAGCTGTTGCGCGATGGTGCCCCCGCTCCCCGTAAATCCGCTGCCAAAGCAACCGCCCGAATCTGATATCCGCAGAGCGCAATTCCTCGCATGTCGCTCAAGTCGGTGATCATGCGAGGAACATCCGTCGAAAGCCTGCATTATGTCGGACATACAAAGCGAACTGGAACAAAAGAGACAAGCCACCCTTGGGGCACTTGCGGCAGGAGCGGGCTATTTGCTCTGGGGCTTGTCAGTCATGTACTGGCGACAGGTCGAACACGTCTCGCCGTTTGAAATTCTCGCTCATCGCGCCATGTGGAGCCTCCTGCTCACGCTCGCTTTTATCATCGCATTAGGGCGTTGGCAGAAACTTGTGGCCGTATTTGCCAGCCGCCGCGCTTTCGGCACGCTTTGCCTGTCGGGTCTGATGATTGGGTCCAATTGGGCCGTCTTCATCTGGGCGGTCAATTCCGACCGCATCCTTGAGACGAGCCTTGCCTATTTCATCAATCCGCTGATGAGCGTGCTGACAGGGGTCGCTTTGCTGGGCGAGCGCATTTCAGGCCCGCAAAAAATGGCCATCGCGCTCGCCATTGCAGGTGTCAGCTACTTCACCTATGCGCTTGGCTTCGTGCCTTGGATTTCATTGTTTCTGGCGTTAAGTTTTGCTGCCTATGGCTATCTCAAAAAGACCCTTCGCGTCGATGCGTTGGAAGGCCTCTTTGTTGAGGTTCTGATTCTGGCTCCTTTCGGCATTGCCTATCTGTTCTGGCAGTCAGGCCACGGTGGCAGTGCTTTTGTCCAGGGCGATCCGTTGACGAACTTCTATCTTGTCGCCTCCGGTGTCATGACCACGATCCCGCTTTTGCTGTTCACATTCGGGGCCCAGCGCATCCGGCTCACCACATTGGGTTTGCTGCAATATCTGGTGCCCACCACCTCGTTCTCCATCGCCGTCTGGGTCTATGGCGAGCCATTGGGTCATGGTCAGCTCGTCACATTCGGGCTGATCTGGACGGGCCTCGCCATTTTCACCTTCGACACGTGGCGGCACGAACGGTCATTGCGCCGTGCCATTGTGGAGCCGGTTGCTTAGGGCTCGATAGGTGTCATCCATTCGGAAATGATACCGGCAGGATATTCAAAGCCCAGCCCGTGGGCGAGAAAGCCTTTGGGCGCGACCACGGGCAGCGCCCGTTTGCAGAAAAATCCGCCCCACCATGACAATGTGGAGTTGGAAATCACGCCACCATCGCACAGCACCATCATGCCGAAATCTTCGTACACATCAGCCCCGCGAAACACATGCAGTCCAGGCAGGGCATCCACAACAGCGTCAACATCGTCACTCAGCAGAATGAACTGCGTGTCGGGGGCGCTGGCGCGTATTGCCTCCATGCCGCGTGCGAAATAGTCTAATCCCAGCAAGGGTGTGCGACCGAAAATGGTCCATGTCGCATAGTCGCCACGACGCACATGCACAAAGGCGCGAGGACCTGCAGGCAGTGTTTCGAGAAAAGCGCGCGCGGCTTGCTGATATTTTTCTTTCAGTTGGAAAGAGGCATGTTCGGCCAGTTTCGCGCTCTGGTAATAGCCCTTGTCCACATAGATATAGCGCGTGAACATGCCGCGCTTCTGCACGATCGTGTCGCCATGCAGCTTGTAGCTCTTGCCGGCATGCTCATAGACAGCGCGTTTCTGGGCCAGTCCGCTCACCAGTCCCAATTTTACAGCCAGCCGACCCAACCGCCGATACCAGCGTTTGGCGCTCTGATGGGCGCGGCTGTCACGCCGGTTATCGATTTGCAGGCGGTCCCAGTCGAACCCTTCCAGCAATTCCTCCATGCCGGTTGTGGTCAGCCGGTCGCCGCGTGACAGCAGGCTGTCCAGAAAGGCCGCTTGAAATAGCTGGTTCCCCAGCCGTCCGTCGCCGGTGAAAAGCGCATGCGCTGGTCGGCGTTTCTTCGTCTCGCTCACAGTGCTGCCTCGATGCGCGGCAGAATATCATCAACCTTATCCACCACCGCATAGAAGCGGCGGATATTCGATGCGGTGAAGTTTTGGCGGATCATATGGTCCAGCAGTTCCACCAGCGGATCCCAGAAGCCGTTCAGATTGGCAAGGATGATCGGATGTTGGTGCCGTCCGAGCTGCGCCCATGTCAGCATTTCCACCAGTTCTTCCAGTGTGCCGATCCCGCCGGGCATGGCCACAAAGGCATCGGAGCGTTCAAACATGATCTGTTTGCGCTCATGCATGCTGCGCGTGACGATGAGTTCGCTCAAACCTTCCATCTTCACTTCCACATTGGCCAGAAAGTCGGGGATCACCCCCAGAGCGCGACCACCGTTTTCCATCACCGAGCGGGCCAGTGCGCCCATTACGCCGATACTCGCCCCGCCATAGACCAGTCCCACATCGGCTGCCGCCAGTTGTTCGCCAAAGCGGGTAGCCGCCTCCAGCGTTGTGGGATCGGCCCCGGCCTGTGAGCCGCAATAGACACACACATTTGCAAGTTTCGTCTTGGCATTGGCAGGTTTCATCTTGGATCCGGTTTTTGTTCTGTTCTGTTCGGGTTCATTGAAAATGAGCGAAATCCCGAAACTGGATTTTCACACTGGTGCCGCAATTGCAAGTTAGATCAGAATTCAGCATCTTGCCTGTCGAGTGTTTCGGTCTGGCACGGGCTTAACCATGTATGAGGGCGGGTAATAATGCGGAACAACGGGATTATTGCAGGGGTCGTGGTCGCTGTCCTTGCGCTTCTGATCGGGGCCTATTTTCTTTTCTTTCGCAGTGCCGAGCCGGAATCGCCTGTTTCTCCGCCTGTCGCGGAACAGACGACCGAAACGCCCGAGGCACAGGCCGAAGACCCCTCCATCCCCACATTCGACACGGTTCGCGTTGACAGGGATGGCAGTGCGGTCATGGCCGGTCGCGCACTTCCCGGTGCCAAAGTCGAAATTCTCGCCAACGGCGAGGTGATTGCCACAGCCACTGCCGATAGCAATGGCGAATGGGTCGTGATCCTCGACCAGCCGCTTACAGCCGGCAGCACACAGCTTTCCCTGCGGGTTCAGATGCCTGACGGCGAGACCAAAACCTCCACACAGGTCGTCGCTATCGATGTGCCTGAAAGCCCGGATCGTCCCGCCCTTGTGGTCCTTTCGCAGGCGGGCAAGGCCAGCCGCATCCTGCAGGGACCGGGCGTCCCGTCTGATGCAGGCAATCTCGTGCTCCAGTCCATCGACTATGACGAGCGCGGCAATCTCATTATTTCCGGCAAGTCCGATCCGCGTGCCCCTGTTCGCATCTATGTGAATGGCAGCCGTATCGGCGATACCTATGCAGACGAGGCCGGCCAGTGGGAATTGCGTCCCGTTACCGCCATCGAGCCGGGCCAGTACACCATGCGAATCGACCAGATCGACGAAGCGGGCAAGGTCATCGCTCGTATCGAACTGCCCTTCGAGCGTGGTGAACCCTCCAAAGTGGTCGCAGCCAAGCAAAAAGGTCAGGTTGTCATCCAGCCGGGCAACAATCTCTGGGGCATCGCGCAGGACCTCTATGGTTCCGGCTTCCGCTATACGGTCATTTACGAAGCCAATAAGGATCAGATCCGCGACCCCGACCTGATCTATCCGGGGCAGGTTTTTGCCACCCCGCAATAGGGTCGCACTTGCGTCATGGGCTGAAAGGCTTATGTAAAGAGCAGGTTTTGAGCGCCTCGTCAGGCCCACAGGCTTTGACGGGGCGTTTCACTATGGGCATGCGCACCGGCCTCCGCTTGGTCGTCCAGCGCCCTCAAGGCTCTATTGAATATGCGTGGAATGAACTCACGGCGAGGCATCGACAGCGGGGCACATCCCGTCACCGGTGATGCCGCACCTCAAAAAAACAACCGCCTCGATACGTTGAAGGCTTTCGCGCCATATCTTTGGCCGGAAGGACGGCGCGATCTTCACGCGCGCCTCATCATCGCGGTTGTGGTGCTTGTCATAGCCAAGGCGATCACGGTCTATGTGCCGTTTCTTTATCGCGATGCTGTCAATGCGCTCTCGGTCACATCGCCCCAGACGCTGGCTATTGCCGTGCCTGTTGTGCTCATAGTGGCTTTCAGCGTCGGACGTATTCTGATGGTCGGCCTCGGCCAGTTGCGCGATGCGGTTTTCGCACCCGTCAGCCAGAATGCTGTGCGCGCCCTGGCGCTTGAGACGTTCCGTCATCTTCATGCTTTGTCGCTGCGCTTCCATCTGGAGCGCCGCACCGGTGGTCTCAGCCGTGTTATCGAGCGCGGCACCAAGGCCATTGATCTGCTGCTGCGTTTTTCGCTCTTCAACATTATCCCGACCATCATCGAACTTATTCTGGTCATCGGCATTTTTGCCTGGGCTTTCGATATCTGGTTTGCTGCTGTTCTGGTCCTCACCATTGCGGCCTATATTGCCTTCACATTTTCGGTCACAGAATGGCGCACGCGTTTTCACCGCGAGATGAATGCACTGGATACGGATGCCAATTCAAAGGCCATCGACAGTCTTCTGAATTTCGAGACGGTCAAATATTTCGGCAACGAGAATTTCGAAGCGAAGCGCTTCGACGGGTCCATGCAGCGCTATGAGACAGCGGCCATCAAGACCATGACGTCTCTGTCCACATTGAACAGCGGCCAGACGGCCATCCTCTCCGTCGGCCTCATGGTTCTCATGCTCATGTCGGCCCAGAACATTGTGCAGGGCACGCAGAATGTCGGCGACTTCGCCATGCTCTTTGCCTATTTCATGCAGCTTTCCCAGCCGCTCAATCTGCTGGGCACCGTTTATCGCGAAATTCGTCAGGGTCTGATCGACATGGAAACCATGTTCGATCTGCTACGCATCCCCTCCGAAGTCGAGGATGCCCCGGCTGCGCATGACCTCAAGACACAAGGCGGCGAGATCGTCTTTGAGAATGTCTCATTCCACTATGATGCCGATCGTGGCATTCTCGACAATATCTCGTTCCGTGTGCCCGCGGGCAAAACGCTTGCCATTGTCGGCCCGTCGGGTGCGGGCAAATCCACCATCTCGCGTATCCTGTTCCGCTTCTATGACATTTCAGCGGGCAGGGTGCTGATCGACGGTCAGGACATTCGCGATGTCACACAATCCTCATTGCGCGCAACCGTCGGCATGGTCCCGCAAGATACGGTGCTGTTCAACGACACGATCCGTTACAATATCCGCTATGGCCGCCCCGATGCGACCGATGCCGAGGTCGAGAGTGCCGCTGCGCAGGCACAAATTTCCGATTTCATCGCGCGTCTGCCCAAGGGCTATGACTCTGCCGTTGGCGAGCGCGGGCTGAAACTGTCCGGCGGCGAAAAGCAGCGCGTTGCCATTGCCCGTACGATCCTCAAAAATCCGTCTATCCTCATTCTCGACGAGGCCACCTCCGCCCTCGACACCCATACCGAGCGTGAGATCCAGGCGGCCCTGAAGCGCATTTCCGAAGACCGCACCACGGTCATCATCGCACATCGCCTTTCCACCGTTGTCGATGCGGACGAAATCATTGTTCTCGATCATGGTCATATCGCAGAGCGCGGACGGCATGACGATCTGCTGGCCCGCAATGGCCGCTATGCCGCCATGTGGAACCGTCAGCGCGAGGCCGATGCCGCGCGGGAAATTCTCGACGAAAATCTGGAAGATGTGTCTCTCGCATCGGAGAAAACGCCCGCCGAATAGACCATTCGCCCCGATGAACCTATCGGAAAACACTTGCTTGCCGAGGATGCATATAGCTTCCGAACGCGCTAGACTGACCTCCAACCGCACACAAAGCCGGAAAATCGACTTATGGATACTCTGACGTCAATCCTCGTGCCGATCCATCGTGAAGGCCATCGCTGGGCTTTGCTCTTTGCTGCCGTAACGGTGGTTTTCTTCCTGATCTGGCAACCGCTTGGCTGGCTCGGTGTCATCCTGACGCTTTGGTGCCTCTATTTCTTCCGCGACCCCGATCGTGTCACCCCGCAGCGCGACAAGCTGGTCATCAGCCCCGCCGATGGTGTGGTCAATTTGATCGTCGAGGCCTCGCCCCCGCCGGAACTCGGACTGGGCGACATGAAGCGCACCCGCGTCACGATTTTCATGAATGTCTTTAATTGCCATGTGAACCGTATGCCGGTCGCGGGCAAGGTGAAGCGCATCGCCTATCGCCCCGGCCAGTTTCTCAATGCCAGTCTCGACAAAGCCTCGGACGACAATGAGCGTAACTCGATGGTCATCGAACGTGCCGACGGTTCGGAAATTGTCGTTGTGCAGATTGCCGGTCTCGTGGCCCGCCGCATCGTTTGCGATGTGAAAGAGGGAGAGGAGCTGAAAGCAGGTGATCGCTATGGCCTCATCCGTTTCGGCAGCCGCCTTGATGTCTATCTGCCCGAAGGCGCGACCCCGTTGGTAGCGCTGGGCCAGACGGCCATTGCCGGTGAGACTGTGCTTGCCGACGAGATGTTGTCTGCCCCGCATCACGTCTGAGCGTATCGTGGCCGTTAGAGGAGAGAGACTATGACAAAATCACTCCCGCCCTTTGGTGGCCGCAACACGTCCAACCGTCGCTCGCGCGCCTTCGGCACATTGCCCATCCGCACAGTCATTCCCAATGCGCTCACCGTGCTGGCGCTCTGCGCAGGCCTCACTGCTATTCGTTTCGCACTTGAAGGCCGTTTCGAGGCGTCTGTTGTTGCCATCATTGTCGCTTCGGTTTTCGATGCGCTTGACGGGCGCGTGGCGCGGTTTCTCAAGGGCACATCGCGTTTTGGTGCCGAACTCGACTCGCTCACCGATTTTGTGAATTTCGGTGTCGCGCCGGTCATCGTTCTTTATCTCTGGTCGCTCAGCGATATTGGAGGCATTGGCTGGATTGCAGTGCTGGGCTATGCGGTCTGCTGCGCCTTGCGTCTTGCGCGTTTCAACGTGGCACTCGAAGATCCGGACAAGCCTGCATGGTCGGCAAATTATTTTGTCGGCGTTCCCGCACCCGCCGGTGCGCTTGTCGTCATGTTACCTCTCTATCTCGATTTCATCGGCCTTCCGATGCTGAAAAGCCTGCCGCTGCTGGTCGCAGTGCATTGCTTCTTTGTGGCTTTTCTCATGGTCAGCCGTGTACCCACATTCTCCGGCAAGCGCATGGGATTGCGCATTGACCGGGAAATGGTATTGCCGATTTTGCTACTGGTGGGATTTTCGGCGGCAGTTATTCTCAACTACCCTTGGTTTGCCTTCACAGGCATTGCGCTGGGCTATCTGGCCGTGCTTCCGGTCAGTATCCTGCGTCATCGTCATCACAAACAGCGTTCAGCATCTGTGATGGAACCTGTCGAAGACGATCTCAAGATCGACTGACAGAAGCAATCTGCGCCTCGCTATCTGACCGTTTTTTTAACGGGCAGGGTGGGTGGAGAGCCGGTCCTTCGGAGTATGAGTGCGGTCGCCTTTGCTGGCGGGCACATGTCGCAAAGTCCCAGATGCATCGAAAATCGGTTCGACGTTGCGGTGTTGCTCTGGTTCCGGGGCCGGCGGTGGTTGCATAGCCATTTTCAGTCCTTTCTCTACTCGATGCTCATAGCGTCCGTCATCGACCGGACCGGACGGAGACCCGCCCGAATATTGATCAGCCGCAGCTGACCGCTCTGGAGCGCCTTGCAGCGTGCAAGCCACAAATTGCCCTCATCCATCAACATGGTAGCGCTTTCAGGCGAAAGTTTGGCGGTTTGAAGGTATGTATGCAGCCGCTGCCAACCGGCTTGAATAAAGCCGATATACTCGTTGCTCAGGTCGTCGCAGGATTTGACGGCAAATTTGTTCTCGTCCAGCAGCTCGCTATATTCCTCGACCGTGTAGGGCAGCGCGCGTACGGGTTCGGCTTCGCGCCATGCTTTCATCTCGGCATTGCCGGTCGAACGGTCGGCCAGCATGAAGTCGGTCAGCACAATCGTGCCTTGCTTGCGCAATGCGGGCACAAGATTGGCCAGAAGCTTTTTGCGGTCGGCCACGGTAAACATCATTTCCCGCGCCACAATCGCTGTATAGGTCTGGTCCGGGAATGTTTTCAGCGTCGCGTCTTCGCAGATAACAGGCGCGGCATCTTTCATGCCTGCCGCAATCGAAAGTTCATGTCCTGCTGCCGCCAATTCCGGATCGACCTCGATCGCTTCCACCGGAATATTGTGATAGCTGCAAATCCATCGTGCCGCGCCGCCCAATCCCGCTGTCAGATAAAGACAAGGGTGATCGCCGGGAAGGACCAAACCTTCCATCAGCTTTTCGGTAAAGGCTTCGCCGCCGGGCAGTGCATATCCCTCGCCCCAAAGCATTTGCAAAAGTTCTGCACGGCTCACATGGGTGTAATCTGCCGGTGTGTTTTTTGCGGCTTGGGCTGTTTTTTGTTTGTCGGATGTCGTCGTCTTGTCGCCATTGGCTGATGGGCTGATAGGTGCGGTCTTGCCGCCATTGCGGTCAAATGCGTCCAGATCGTCAAGCGATACGCCGACCCACCATGCCCGCAGTCTTTTTTTGAAGTCAGGGAAAGGCGAACGACGGTCCACCCCCACAGGTGTGACCCCTTTGGGTGGTGTCGCGGCGCGTGCGTTCTTGGATACTTTGGTTTTCTTTGCTTTGGCGGCTTTGGGAGCCTTGGCTTCTTTTGTCGGCTTGGTAGCCGCTGGCGCTGGCGCGTGCCCGCTCATTTTTTCGGGATTTGCCGCCACATAGACATCAAGTGCTGAGCGGTGAGAGGGGGTGAGCTTGCGCATTCTTTGAAAGCGCACGATGGATTCTGCCGACATGGTGTCGAGACAGGCAGAAAAAACCTGCGTGGACATCGCTTCCAGTTCAGCGGTGCCTACTGTGGCTAGGTTTATGGTTTCATTCTCGCTCATACCCGTCCTGCAAGCCATCTGCTTCGTTTCTGGAAGCGGCTGGTTCACCTTCCTCGAAAGTGTGGACCCTATCGGTTTGGCGCTTTCCGTTTGGAAATTCGATGCACCAACATCCCGTTATGACAAAACTTCATTAAGAACTTCTTGTTCTTGTTTTTCGATACGCTTTGTCAATCATTCACCTTGGCCTAAACTGCCTCCATCGAGGGGCAGGTTGGGGCATTGTGGGCTATGGGTGGAGTGTGGATGCCGGCGCTGAAAGCGCCCCGGCTGGTCATGTTTGTTTGTCTGGCCTTGTGCATGGCGGCTTTAGCGGGTCTGCCCAGACTTACGCTTTCTTCCGATAGCCGCGTGTTCTTTGACCCCAGCAGTCCAGAACTCGTAGAGCTTGAGGATTTCGAGAACAAATACGGCCAGAACAATGGTGTTCTGCTGGTCGTCACCCCTCGCGATACATCCGGCACACGCAAAGTCACCGATCCGGCCCTGCTGGCCACAATCAAGGATCTGACCGCCCGCGCATGGAAACTGCCACATTCGACCCGTGTTGAGTCTCTCACCAATTTCCCGCATGTCACATCGGATGCCGACAGTTTCTCCGTCGAGGAACTGGTGTCTGACACTGGCGGCATCACGCAAGGCCGTGCGCTTGCCATTGAGGAGATCGCGCTGGCCGACCCTCTGGTCGTTAACCGGCTCATCTCCGCCGATGCCAGCGCAGCAGGCATCCTCGTCAATTTCAATTTGCCGGAGGAAGGCTCGCGCGAGGTGCGCGAGATCATTGCGGCCAGCCGCGCACTCGCCAAAGAGATAGAAGTCGATTATCCGGATGTGGATGTGAAACTCACCGGCAATGTCATGTTGCTTGGCACCTTCGCCGAGGCTGCGGTCAGCGATGCGTTTTTGCTGATCCCGATCAGCTTGCTTCTCTCTGGTCTGGTCATGCTGCTTTTCGTCCGCGCTGTCCGGCCTAGTCTCGCCATTGTTTCTCTGCTGGCTCTGTCATCGGCATCGGCTGTGGGCATCGCTGGTTGGCTCGATTTTGTCATCAATCCGGCCTCCATCGCTGCCCCCATCATCATTGTCACGGTCAACATGGCCGCCGCTGTGCGTATCGTCACCACCACAATGGCGCATCTGGGGCAGGGCATGGGCAAGCAGGAGGCGATTGCGCGCTCTCTGTCCATTCACATCCGGCCGGTTTCGCTGACAACCTTCACCAGCGCCATCGGCTTCCTGTCGATGAACCTTGCTGAGGCACCGCCGTTTCGCGATCTGGGCAACATTGTCGCCTTTGGCATTGGCATTGCCTATGTGTTCACATTCACTTGGTTGCCCGCCTTGCTGGTGCGCATGGACCTCAAACCGACAGTGAACAGGTCCGAGCGTGCCATGATCGCGCTTGGCCATTTTGTGAACCGCCATTATCTGGTCTTGCTCGTGCTATGCGGCTTCGTCGTTGCGGGCTCCGGTGTCTGGCTACAGCGTATTACGCTTGATGACGATTTTGCCCGCTACTTCGATAGTCGTTTCGAGTATCGCGTCGATAGCGACTTTACAGAGAACCATCTGACGGGCCTGAACATCATAGAGTTTGATATCGGGGCAGGGCGTGATAATGGCGTCTATGATCCCGCCTACCAGCGCAAACTTGCCGAGTTTCTCGAATGGCTCCGCGCCCAGCCTCATGTCGTCAGCGTCATCGGCATTCCCGACATCACGCAGCGTATCGAGAAAGCCATCGATCCGGCGCGGCTCGCCACCTCTCCGCAAGCCAATGACATTCCGGTGGATGGAAACCGTATCGCGCAATATTTCCTGCTCTACGAATTGTCGCTGCCCTATGGCTCTTCACTCAACGATCAGATCAATGTGGCCCGTTCGTCGAGCCGCGTCACCGTCATCCTGCGCCATGTGAAATCGAGCGAGATCAGAGCGCTCAATCTGGCGGCACAGACATGGCTTGAGGAGAATGCGCCACCGGCCATGTCGGCCAGTGGCATCAGCATCAATGTGCTGTTCTCCAATGTCTCCTGGATCAATATCCGCTCCATGATCGGAACCACCATCGCTTCCATGCTGGTCATTGCCGTCATTGTCGGTCTGGCATTGCGCAGCACGGCCTATGGCCTGCTCTCCATTGTGATGAATATAATGCCGTCCATTGTAGGTTTTGGTGTCTGGGGACTGCTCATCGGTCAGATTGGATTGGCTGCATCCGTCATCACCGCTATGACCATCGGGCTTATAGTAGATGATACGATCTACTTCCTTATGATGTATCAGGCTGCCCGGGCCAGAGGTTTGACCTCGGAAGCGGCCATCAATGAAGTTTTCGAGACGGTTGGAACGGCCATGCTGGTGATCACAGTTTCGCTGGCAGTCGGCTTCGGTGTCCTCATTGCATCGGGCTTCGAGGTCAACCGTTCACTCGGTGCGCAGACCACAATCGTCATTCTCGCGAATCTCTTTATCGACTGGCTCATGCTGCCACCACTCTTGCGGCTGTTTGATCGACGCAAAATCCGCCCCGCAAATGTATCTGACGCAAAAAGAGAAATGGCCGACTTGCGCCCCTGATCGGCTTCGCATGCAAAAAAATTGCGTTAACCATTTGTTAATAATTGCATCGGAGGCCCGCCTGTGATTCCCTCACTACGTGTACAGAGTAAGTGTTGAGGCAAAAGCAAGCGATGCGTACCTATGAAGAACTGACAGGCGCAGAAGGTCGGCGCATGTTTTACCGGGCTGAGCGGTATAAACCCAGTGCCTTGTTCAGTGAGATTCCGCCATCAGCCCTTCTGGGGGGCAAAAAAGCCGTTCTCAAAAACCTGTCCATAACGGGAGCCGCTTTCCAGTCAACCTCAACCGATGGTTGGGACGAACTGATCGGCAAGGAAGTGCCCTTCGAGCTGCGTGTCGGCGAGGATCACCTCTATTCAGGCTCCGGCCTCATCCGTCGGATTGATCCGCATAATAGTCGCCCCACTGTCGCAGTGGAGTTCACAAGCGGATTTCTTGATATTCCTGCCATGGTCACGGACCATGACAATCTGCTCCTTGCCCACGCGCTGGCCAATCCGGCTTTCGCAACCTCGGAAGGCATCCTTCCCGAATTTGTTCAACTCTGCACAGAGATCGTGAACACCTTCCGCTCCTACAAAGAGGTGCTGGAAAGCTTCGAGGCCCGCCTTACCGTCACAGGCGAAGAGCGTGAGCGCAAGTTGCTGGAAGCGCTGATTGCCTGCGAAGATCGCATCGTTCCCCAGTGGAAAGAGCTTTGGTATCGCGGCAGCGACATTCTGGAGCCTGTCTGGTCCGATCCCAAAATGCTGGCTGCCCACAAGCGCTATGCCGAACGCGTGCTGACACCCGACTTCATGCCGGGTGCCGTGATGAAGCGTTGCTATGAGAAGCCGCTTGGCTATCCGGGCGACTACCAGATCATGAATTATGTCTATGAGTGGCAGCGCGTCGGCAATACGCCTTACGAAAAACTGCTCCACCGTATCGGCATTGAAACAGGCGCCTGCGTCGGCACGCGTCTGCGCATGACGCAGGATATTCTGCGTGAGCGCATTGCCCGCGAGCCGGGTGACACACCGCTCAACATCGCCAATCTGGGCTGCGGTTCCGCTTACGAAATCTATGACTATCTCAAGATCGACCGCCTGCCGCGCCCCGTCAATGTGACGCTGATCGATCAGGATCAGGGGGCCTTGAGCCACGCCTATGAAAATGCCTATCGCGAAGTCGTGCGCCATGCGGGTCGCGCGAAGCTGCAATGTTTTCAGGCATCATTCGCCCAGCTTCTGAAAGCCGGTGCGTTGTTCAAAACGCTGCCGCCGCAAGATGTCATCTACAGCCTCGGCCTGTTCGACTATCTCTCGCATCGTCGTGCGCGCGCTTTGGCCCACGACCTTTATGCGCAGGTCGCACCGGGCGGCAAACTCATCATTGCCAATGTGAAGACCGGTCGCGAGACGTGCCAGTGGCCGCTCGAATTCGTCACCGATTGGAGCCTCGTCTATCGCACCGAGCAGGACATGCGTGACATGTTTGAGGGGCTGGACATCCAGAACGTGCAGGTCGTCGAAGATTCCACGAAATGCGTCTTCATGATCATGGGTGACAAGCCCGCCTGATCCACTCAATGTCATCTGTGGCATAACAATAAAAAAGCCTGACTTCGGATCAAAGAAGTCAGGCTTTTCCTTTATCTGGGCATCCGCAGTCTCAGTCGATGCGGCGCTGCCACCAGCCACGGCGCGCGGGCTTGGAGGCTTCGTCTTTTGCTGCCGGTTCCGGCTTGCTTTCAGCGACAGGCGTCACTTCCCGCTCGGCGACAGTTTCGGCAACCGGAGCAACTTCCACCACGGCTTCCTCGGCAGGTGCTTCAGCAACAGCCGCTTCCACCGCGACAGGTTCGGTCTTCGGCGCTTCGGGTTCGATTGTGCGAACCGTGTCATCACTCTCGCGCGAATAAGACAGAAGCACAGGCTCTTCGGATTTTTCCTCCGACGCGTCATCAGACTTGTTGTCTTCGGCTTTGTCGTCTGAAGTATCGGCTTTCGCGCTTGCCGCATCGCCATTGTCCGCGCCATCGCTGTCTTCGCCATCGGCAATCAGCTTGCCATCGGCATCACGACGATTGCGGCGGCCACCGCGACGACCACGACGGCGGCGCTTGCGCGGCTTGCCGTCATCACCTTCGCCATCGCTGTCGCCATCACCATCACCATCAGCATCCGACGAGGCGGTATCGCCTTCGCTTGCTTCGGCTTTGGCATCCGACTTTGTTTCGGCCTTGGCGTCGGCATCGTCCTGCTCGTCACCATCTTCCGATGACGTGCCCGATGCATTGTCACTACCGGGTTTGCGACGACGACGACGACGACGCTTGCGCGGGCCGTCTGCATCACCGCCACCGCGCGCATCGCTCTTGGCGTCGCTCGCGGCTTCATTTGTTTCTTCGTCATCGTCATCGCTCGGCTCTTCGATGACAGGCTCGTCTTCTTCCGTATAGGCGCTCTCGATGTTGATGGCACCGGCAGCAGGGCGTGTGCGTGTCAGCGCACGGCCTTCAGCCTGTTCGATCCGGTGGTCCGAACCCTTCAGTGTCGCATCAGCTTCGATATAGACCGACAGGCCGTAGCGGTCCTCGATGTCCAGCAGGTTCGAGCGCTTCTGGTTGAGAATATAGACCGCACATTCCATCGGCACTTTTGCCGTGATGGCCGCAGCGCGTCCCTTCATGGCTTCGGCTTCCACACCGCGCAGCACATGCAGCGCCATGGATTCCACCGACCGCACAATGCCAGTGCCCGTGCAATGCGGGCACATGACGGTCGAGCCTTCCAGCACGCCAGAGCGCATGCGCTGACGCGACATTTCCATCAGACCAAAATGACTGATCCGGCCCACCTGAATGCGCGCGCGGTCTGTCTTCAGCGCGTCTTTCAGCTTGCGTTCTACCGCACGGTTGTTGCGGTTTTCGTCCATGTCGATGAAGTCGATAACGATCAGACCGGCCAGATCGCGCAGACGTGCCTGACGGGCCACTTCTTCAGCGGCCTCAAGGTTCGTGCGCAGGGCGGTCTGTTCGATATTGCGCTCTTTCGTCGAGCGCCCCGAGTTCACGTCGATAGAGACGAGAGCTTCTGTCGGATTGATAACAATATAGCCACCCGACTTCAGCGTGACGGTTGGATTGAACATCGAGTCCAGTTGCTGCTCCACCTGGAATTTCTGGAACAGCGGCTGGCGGTCTTTGTAAGGCTGCACATTCTTTGCGTGGCTCGGCATGAGCATACGCATAAAGCCCTTGGCTTCCTTATAGCCTTCGTCGCCCTCGACATAGACAGTGTCAATGTCTTTGTCATAGAGGTCGCGGATCGAACGCTTGATCAGGCTGCCTTCTTCATAGACCAGGGCAGGGGCGCTTGAGCGCAGCGTGAGTTCACGCACGCTTTCCCACATGCGCAGCAGATATTCATAGTCGCGCTTGATTTCCGCTTTCGTGCGCTTGGCGCCCGCTGTGCGGATGATCAGGCCCATGCCTTCCGGCACATCCAGCGATTCAGCTATGCCTTTCAGCTTCTTGCGGTCAGCCGCCACAGTGATCTTGCGCGAGATGCCGCCACCACGCGCTGTGTTGGGCATCAATACGCAATAACGACCGGCCAGCGAGAGGAACGTGGTCAGCGCCGCGCCCTTGTTGCCGCGTTCTTCTTTGACAACCTGCACCAGCATGATCTGGCGACGCTTCACGACTTCCTGAATTTTATAATTGCGGAAATTGTGGCGCGGCTTGCGGGGTTCTGTCTCTTCGTGCAGATCCTCGCCAATGGCCTCGACCGTCTGGTCAGACTGCACGCTTTCCATGTCGTCTTGATCATCCGACGAGTTGTCCTCGTCAGAAGCATCATTTGTCGCCTCGTCTGAGGCTTCGTCCGTCGCTTCCGCAGGCGTTTCATCGTCAGCAGCGTCTTTGCCCGCTGTCGTGTCTTCGCCTGTGGCTTCAGCGCTCACCGTTTCGGCGTCGTCGCTATCGTCCTCAGCGGCGTCTGCATCGTTCGGCTCCGAACTTTCGTGCACCGTTTCCGAAGTGATGGTGGCGATTGTATTGGCCGCCGCCGCAGCTTGCGTCGTTACCTTTGTATCGTTGTCGTCACTATCAGCTTCGTCCTCGGCATCTTCGGCTTCGGCCTCGCGGCGTGCCTGATCGGCCTGATCGCGCAGCAGGGCTTCGCGATCCTCGATCGGGATCTGGTAATAATCGGGATGGATTTCGCTGAAAGCGAGGAAGCCGTGACGATTGCCGCCATATTCGACGAAAGCAGCCTGAAGTGATGGCTCTACGCGCGTGATTTTCGCGAGGTAGATATTGCCGCGAAGCTGTTTGCGCGATTCCGACTCGAAGTCGAATTCGTCAACACGGTTTCCATTCACGACCACAACCCGGGTTTCTTCCGGGTGGGTCGCGTCGATAAGCATCTTGTTTGCCATTGGGCATTTCTCCGGGGCGCTCGCCGCCGCGCAAAGCCCGTCGCAGTGTCATGCGACCGGGCAGGCGCGGGCGAGCGCCGATTGTGTAAGACCGGTCGGTCTGTTCTGCCTCGACGAGGCAAACAGGCTTAGAGCCGGTTTGGGATTTGAATGTTGTTGATGGCCGATCCGCATCCCGAACACTCGGGCGGCGCGACAGAACCGCGTAAGACAGGGCCGCGACCGGAAGGCTGCGTTCAGACGTGCAAAAGTGTCCGGCTTGCTTGTTTATCAAGCGAGCATGAATACCTTGCATCTCGTCCAACTGCGTGCCCCTTGCGGGTCCCTTTACGGGTGTTGCGTCGTGCATCTCGTCCTTGGCGCCCCCTCAAAATTCGCCGGGGGCGGGCGGAAATCTGGTTCTCCGCATCGGGTCAGGCGGCGCACGAAACGGGCGGACGCAAAATCCTTGAGCGGTTTTCGGAATGTGGGGATCAGAATGAAACCACACACCCAATCTGTGCAGAGCATTGGAATGCCCTGACGGCTGGCTCGTTCTCCGTCCACAACGACCGTCCCATCTCCGGGAGACTATTGAACAGGGGAGAACGCGAAACTTTAGTGGGGCGGTCAGCATCGGGACCGGATAACCGTATCCTCACGTGCCATTCGCCTTATGCTTTGTACGTTTGCAGGCCCGATTTGGCAAGCACGGGCTTTTGTCCGCCGGCAAGCCCCCATTAACCGTTCTAGTCATTGATAAAACATGAATTTTTGCGGCTGCTAAGGCTTTATAAATCATTTTAAGCACAATAGTTTAGGTGTAAGCGGCGATTCGGCAGCCGGTTTATTCTCCGGTTGTCCCGCCGCGCTGTCGCCCCGACGGGGCTTCGCAAATGGGCAGGTTGCGACACTATTATGGCGAATGAAATGCGCATTCCTTCTGCATTCCGGAACGTGATCTCCGGAATGCTGGCGGCTGTCTGCGCCACCGTCTTTTTTGCTGTGCCCCTGCATGCCGATCCGGCCCTGTCCGGCCCGGTTGGCCTGCCTCTCAGCCCGATCGCGCACCATGAAGCTCCGGCACCCGCGCCGGTTCGCTCCATGCAGATTGCCGAGCTTGACCAGACGGCTTATGCCGCCCCGCCTTCGATAGATCTGCCATCGGCGGTCATGCCTGCTGCCACGTCACCCTCCGGTCAAATGGCTAGCATCTCCGGTATCCGTCTGGGGGACCGGGGCCTTGAAACCCGCTTTGTCGTCGAGATGGCGGGTGGACAGGACGTCAAATATCAGGTCTTCACCTTGTCCGACCCCTATCGCGTGGTGATTGATCTTCACAATACAGGTTCCACCTTGCCCGATGTCGCAGGCATCAAGGGCAGTGGCCTCATCGAGTCCTATCGCTACGGTGCCTTTCAGGAAAATATCTTCCGTATCGTCATCGACACCAAAGGGCCGGTCCGTGTTTCGCGTGACTTCACACTCGATCCGCAAAGCGGCTTTGGTCGCCGTATTGTGCTCGACATGCTCACCACCGATCCGGGCACGTTCATGGCTGCGCTTTCTGTACCTGCTGTGACCGCGCCGTCAGCCCCTGTGCCCATGGCCAGCGTGCCGACCAATCCGGAAGAAAAGAACGACCGCCGCCGCATCATCATGATCGATCCGGGCCATGGTGGCGTCGATCCCGGCACACATGGCAAGTCCGGCGTTCTGGAAAAAGACGTTGTGCTGGCATTCAGCAAGGAACTGGCAAAGCGCCTGCGCGATACGGGTCGCTATGACGTCTATATGACGCGCGACAAGGACATCTTCATCCCATTGCGCGAGCGCGTGGCCATTTCACGCCGCCATCAGGCCGATCTGTTTCTATCTATTCATGCGGATTCGATTTCCAAATCCACCGTCAGTGGCATGTCGGTCTATACCCTGTCGGAAACCGCCTCAGACAAGGAAGCAGCCGCTCTGGCGCGCAAGGAAAACCTCTCCGATGCCATTGCCGGTATCGATTTCCGGGGTGAATCGCCTGAAGTGGCAGGCATCCTGATCGACCTTGCGCAGCGCGAAACCAAGAATTATTCCTCGCGTTTTGCCAAATCTGTGGTCGATCACGCTCGCAATCACACCCCTTTGCTGGATCGCGCCCACCGCTTTGCCGGTTTTGCCGTGTTGAAGGCGCCCGATGTGCCCTCTGTCCTGATCGAACTGGGCTTCCTCACCAACAGGGCAGACGAGCGCAATCTCACATCGCCCAAATGGCGCACCAAAGTCTCGCAATCCTTTGTGCAGGCCGTGGACCGCTATTTCGGAGATCGCCACGCCGAAGGCCCCAACTGATCAGCACACGCTGAAACAGCCTTATCCGTGCCATAATTACTGTCCAAATAGTCACGATCAGCGGGTCCTGTTAACGCTAGATCATTGGATTGGCTGTTAAATGAGGCCAAGCGCGTTTCATCATGCTAAATGATGGGGCATCGTCTTTTGTTGTTTGAATGCCGGACTCCTTTACTCCGGCTCGGAAGGGTGGGGCGCAACCCCGATGCTGAGAGTTCTGACTGCCATTGCGGCTGTGTTTCTGGTGATCTTGTGCGGCGGCCTTCTGGCTGGTGGCTACATGCTTTGGCAAATGAATCAGGATTTGCCCGACAGCTCCAAACTTGCCAATTACGAACCGCCCGTCATGACCCGTGTGCATGCAGGCGACGGTGCCCTCATTGCCGAATATGCCAAAGAGCATCGTCTTTATGTGCCCATCGAGGCGATCCCCCAGCGCGTTGTCCGTGCTTTCCTCTCGGCCGAAGACAAGAATTTTTATTCCCATGGCGGTGTCGATGCCCGCGGCATTGTGCGCGCCATGTTCGATAACGTGCTGAATGTCATTCGCGATCGTCGTCTCGTTGGTGCGTCCACCATCACCCAGCAGGTCGCGCGTAACTTCCTGCTCAATAGCGACCGCACGCTGACACGCAAGCTCAAAGAAGCACTCATCGCCGTGCGCCTTGAAGATGCCTATACCAAAGACAAGATTCTTGAGCTCTATCTCAACGAAATCTATCTCGGCATGGGCGGCTATGGTGTGGCTGCCGCCGCGCAGATATATTTCGACAAGCCGCTGGATCAGCTCACAATCGCGCAGGCCGCTTATCTCGCTGCTTTGCCCAAAGGTCCGGCAAATTACCAGCCCTACCGTTATCGCGAACGTGCCATTGCGCGTCGCAACTGGGTCATTTCCCGCATGCTTGACGATGGCTTCATCACCGATGAGGAAGCTCTTGCCGCCCGCGAGGAAGAATTTGTCATCACTCATCGTCCCGTCGGTGCGCAACTCGTCGATGCCGAATATTTCACCGAGGAAGTGCGCCGCGAGCTTTACGCCAAATATGGCGAGCAGAAGCTTTATGAAGGCGGCCTGTCGGTTCGCACGACCCTGGATACGAACCTCCAGATGGTCGCCGCCAAAGCTTTGCGCAAAGGTCTCGATGCCTATGACCAGCGTCACGGCTGGCGTGGTCCGCTCTCCACGCTGGAGGCGGGTGCCGACTGGACAAAGGCGCTGCAGGAACATGCCTATGCTGCCGATCTCGCACCATGGACACTGGCTGTCGTTCTCGATCTGACACCGGAAGCGGCCAAGATCGGTCTGCGCTCAGAGCGTCTTGCCGGTGGCAAGTTCTCCGATGAGGTCAAGACCAGCACCATTCCGCTTTCCAGCCTCACATGGGCGCGCAAGTCTGTCAGCGGTGGCAAATATCTCGGCCCCGTCATCAAGAAGCCATCCGATGTTCTGGCACTTGGCGATGTTGTCTATGTCGAACCTGCCTTTGCAAAGGACGACAAGGAAAAGACAACGCCCACACATTACGATTTGCGTCAGGTGCCTGATGTGAACGGCGGCGTTATTGCCATGGACCCCCATACAGGCCGCGTGCTCGCCATGCAGGGTGGCTTCAGTTTCGATCTCAGCCAGTTCAACCGCGCCACACAGGCCTTGCGCCAGCCCGGGTCCGCATTCAAGCCTTTCGTTTACGCCGCAGCACTCGATCACGGTTTCACACCGTCGAGCCTCGTGCTCGATGCGCCTTTCGTGATGGATCAGGGCGCTGGCCTTGCGCTGTGGAAGCCGGAAAATTACGAGCATAATTTCCACGGGCCCTCCACATTGCGCTACGGGCTGGAACATTCGCGCAACGTCATGACAGTGCGCCTCGCGCAAAATGTCGGCATGGACAAGATCGCCGATTATGCGCGTCGCTATGGCATCACCGACAACATGTCGCCTGTGCTCTCCATGTCGTTGGGCGCTGGTGAAACGACCTTGATGAAACTCGCTGCCGCCTATGCTGTTCTGGATAATGGCGGCAAGAAGGTCACGCCCACATTCATTGACCGCATTCAGGATCGTTGGGGGCGCACCATCTACAAGCATGACGAACGCCCCTGTGGCGATTGCAATGCCGACTGGACAGGACAATCACCACCTGAATTGCCCGACACGCGTGAGCAGATCGAAAATCCGCAAACCGCCTACCAGATGACGTCCCTGCTCGAAGGTGTCGTGCGTCGTGGCACAGGTTCCGCCGCCCGTTCTATTCCGGTCCCTCTTGCAGGCAAGACCGGCACATCCAGCGAAGAGCGCGACGCTTGGTTCATGGGTTATTCGCCCAATCTCGTGGTCGGTGTTTTTGTCGGCAAGGACACGCCCATACCGCTGGGCCATGCCGAAACAGGTGGCCGCACCGCAGCCCCCATTTTCGCTGACATCATGATGGAAGCCGTTGGTCGCGATCCGGCCATTCCCTTCCGCATTCCGCCCGGCATCAATCTCGTCAAGGTCGATGCCCGCACAGGCGAACTGGCCTCGTCTTCCAGCCCCGATGTCATCCTTGAAGCCTTCAAGGAAGGCACTGATCCGCAGCCCGATAACGGCGGATCATCGCTCGGCGTCGTCACCGGTTCGTCTGTCTCCAGCCTTGATGGCACAGGCATGATCTCCGGCGGCCCGCCCGCGAGCAATGCCGACATCACCTCCGGCACAGGCGGTCTTTACTGAGCTTTCTCAGTTCTACATGAACCCCGTATGAATATTGCTCTCATACGTCATTCAAAACCGCTGTTTTAGTCTGCTCCTCATTGGGGGACTGGCAGAGCGTTCACCTTTGGTGTGGTCGCTTTGCCGCTTCAAAGGAGTAACGATTATGTGGATGAAAATTACGTTTCTGCTGGCCGCCCTGCTGGTCTGGGATGCCGCAACCACGGATAACAACCAGTCCGCCTTGCAGCGCGGTGCAGCCGCGCTGATGAGCTTTGGCCCTGTTCAGGACGCCGTAGATTACATTTCCGATGGCGACATGCTGGACGATCTGTCCGCCATGTCCGCACCGGCCATAGGCACTGTCAGCGCCGCGCTTTCCGGCGTTTTTGTCGATGACAGCAAAGCGCTTGCCGCGCGTGAAGCCAGGCAGCGCGACAGAGCCGCACGCCGTGCTGCCCGCGAGGAGCGTCGTGCCGAGTTGCGTCTCGCACCCGAAGACATTGCAAAAATCGCCGATGCCGTCACAGAACTCTATAAAGAGGAAAAGGCCAAGGCTGACGTCGAACCGCAACAGAGCGAAGAGAGCGCCGCTCTGCCTGCGCCCACCACACTCCCGCCAAAAGAGACGGTGGAGCAATCAGTTGCCTCCCTCGGTCCCGATCTGCTTGGTGCCATCGTCAAGGCATCGGAAGAGACAGGTGCCAATTCCGGCTACCTCCTCCACATTGCCTTGCGCGAAAGCGGTCTGGCTTTGACGGCGGCTGCGCCCACATCTTCGGCCACAGGCCCGTTCCAGTTCATTTCACAGACATGGTTTCAGATGCTCGGTGTCTATGGCGCTGATCACGGATTGGATGCGGAAGTCGCTCTGCTTTCCAAAGGAGCGAGTGGCAAGTTCACGCCGGTCTCCGAAGAGGCGCGTGAAGAATTGCTGGGCATGCGCACAGACCCCTATGTCTCCGCGTTGATGGCCGGTGAACTCACCATGGAAAATGCCGCCACGCTCAAGCGCCTGCTTGGTCGCGCTCCGGCCCATGGCGAACTTTACGCCGCTCATGTTTTCGGCGCTTCTGGCGCTGCCAAGCTTGTGCTGACGCGCGAAGAAGCCTCGGCCACATCTGCCGCCGCCATTCTGCCTTCTGCTGCCAGTGCAAATCGCTGGCTCTTCTATACTTCGGCAGGCACGGCCCGCAGTGTTTCGGCTCTTTTTGATGAGTTGAGCCGTTTCATGTCCACGCGCGAGGTGGCCACGGTCTGCAATGCCAATCTCAACTTCTTTGGCAGCTAGCAGGCAGGCATCGTCACAAAGGCTGCACCATCCCGGGGCTTGTCCCCGGGATCAGTCTTTCTTCCGGCCACGGGTTTACACATGGCCCCGATCATCCTATTTTCCGCCCGCGTTCCAAGGAGGCTTCACTAATGCGCGCCGAGACCCAAACCATCGCCGATGAAATCAAGCAGTCGCTCGCACTGCTGAGGAGGCATCTTTGACTGGGATTCAGCCCAAAAGCGCCTCGACGAACTAAACGCGAAGGCCGAAGATCCCGATCTCTGGAACGACCCTGCCAATGCGCAAGCCTTGATGCGTGAGCGCACGCGTCTGGAAGAATCCATCAACGCCTATCTCCGCCTCGAAGCCGCCCTAAATGACAATCTTGAATTGATCGAAATGGGTGAAGCCGAAGGCGATGAAGGCATTGTCACCGAGGCCGAAGCCGCGTTGAAAGACGCGCGCGAGGAGGCCCGCAAAGCTGAAATCGAAACCCTGCTCGCAGGCGAGGCCGACAGCAACGACTGCTATGTCGAAGTCCATTCCGGTGCCGGCGGCACCGAGAGTCAGGACTGGGCCTCCATGCTGCTGCGCATGTACACGCGCTGGGCCGAGCGCAAAGGCTACAAGGTCGAGCTGATGGAGCGCCATGATGGCGAAGAGGCGGGCATCAAGTCGGCCACCATCATGGTCAAGGGCCATAACGGCTTCGGCTGGATGAAAACCGAAAGCGGCGTGCATCGCCTCGTGCGCATCTCGCCCTATGACAGCAACGCCCGTCGCCACACATCTTTCTCGTCGGTCTGGGTCTATCCCGTGGTCGATGACACGATCGACATTCAGGTCGCCGAAAGCGAATGCCGCATCGACACCTATCGCGCCTCGGGTGCCGGCGGCCAGCACGTCAACACCACAGACAGCGCTGTGCGTATCACGCATGAGCCGACAGGCATTGTCGTGTCCTGCCAGAACGAACGCTCCCAGCATAAGAACCGCGCCACTGCATGGAACATGCTGCGCGCGCGTCTCTATGAACTGGAACTGGAAAAGCGCGAGGCCGTCGCCAATGCCGAAGCCGCCACCAAATCCGAAATCGGTTGGGGCCACCAGATCCGCTCTTATGTGTTGCAGCCCTACCAGATGGTCAAAGACCTGCGCACCGGCGTTGTCAGCCCGTCACCCGACGAAGTACTGGACGGCGATCTCGACGACTTCATGGCCGCAGCTCTTGCCGCCCGCGTGAAGGGCGGCACGGAAGCGGTCGAGGATATCGACTAGGTGTATTCTTTCTAATTCGGCAATGGCCATATGCTTGGAAGCCAATGCGCTTTGGTGGTGTCGAAAGTTTGTGCCGAAATATAAGGTGGGAATAAGTGAATCTCTGGGTAGTCCAGCTTCTTTAACGCAGTGTCTATATTGGTTTGCCCCCTAATTTCACCAACTACTACGTGATAAACAGGCATTGAATTGTTCGCATAAAGTCTGACTTCAACCAAAATCATCATTCGCTTGTAGTCCCCGAACCCCATCATACGAAGTGAGTAGCCGAGTTCTTTTATTGGGGGAGGGTATTCAAGTGATCCTCCAACCACGTAGGACACGTTTCGTTTGTCATCAAGTATGTGGGGCAAGCAAATGGGGGTAAAATCTTCAACATCAAGAGATGTAAGTACTTGGCCGTATCCTATTTTAGCGATCAACCTACCAAAACTCTTAGGCACGTGGCGGAACTTGGCGGTCAAGGGACGACCGTAACGTTCTTGAAATTCTTTTGCTCGATTAGTATCGGTAATGGTTGAAATTTTCCATCCGGGGGAAATATCGAGATCTTCAGGTAACCCTTCCAATAGCCCAGCACGACTCATTTGGTATGTGAAAATTGGGGCTGGGTAGTCTCTGTACGGAACTAAGTAAGTTGTCTTATCACTTGGGTCGACTAGTTGTATGTGCGTTGGACGTGTTTTTCGTCGCCTTGTTGGGGCGTTGTAACTAATTCGCGCGTCTCCCCACATCCCCCGCGTTACATCTTGTTCGAATTTTGCTGTAATTTTGTTGCATGAATTGCAACTTGCCTTCTCGATTACGTGGACCCCGCCTAATGAAAGTGGAACGATGTGTTCATCTGTGAGGGGTTTGTTCGATGCACCGCAATAAATACAGTAACCCTTGGACGGAAAAGTCGTTCGACCGTGAGGCATATTGAAATTCCCAAGCTTCACTAATTTGTTCGTTGCTTGAGCAAATATGAATTGCTCAATTCTATTTAGATAAGAGCGCTACTAGGAAGCATTAAAGCAAAGAAAAAGCCCCGGTGAAGGCAATCTCACCGGAGCTTCTTGATGTCAGTGCCTCGACTGGAGGCAATAAGTTTTATTGTGCAGCGGGGCGCTTCACCACAACGCCGCTGTCACCAACCACAACGGGGCTGCTGCCATTGGCTTCGCTCGGGCGCGATGTGGCCGGACGCGGTGCCGACGAAATTTGCGAGGGCGATACGGCGGGGCGGGCTGGCGCTGTCTTGAGTGCGCTGGCCTGACCGATCGGATCGTCGGAATGGCGGCAATTGCCTTCAAAGAAGGCACCGGTTTCGACCGCCAGTGCTTCATGCAGGATGTCGCCTTCGACATGGCAGGTCGAGGCAAGCTGCACGCGGCGACCGCGGATCGTGCCGATGACGCGACCACGAATGACAATATCTTCTGCCACCACTTCACCGTTCACCGATGCTTTTTCACCAATGGTCAGCGACTGGCTGCGGATATCGCCTTCGACTGTGCCGTCAACCTGGATATCGCCTGTGGCGACCAGATTGCCGTGAACCACAAGATCGCTGGAAATAATCGATGGCGCTGTGCGCGCACCGGAGCGTTTGCCGCTATTTGCGGCAGGCGCGGCTGCTGGCGCCTGAATCACAGCATGGTCGGTGTCTTTATCTTTGTTTCGCGAAAACATAATGCCCTGCCTCGATGAACTTGGTGGGGTCGCGGACGATACCGTCGAACCAGACCTCATAGTGAAGATGGGGACCGCTGCTGCGTCCCGTAGAACCAACGCGGCCAATCACGTCTCTGAATGCAACTTTCTGGCCAACCTTGACGTTAATGGCGCTCAAATGTCCGTAACGGTTTTTGAAGCCGTTCCCCAGATCCACCTCGATAAGCTTGCCATAGGCACCGCGCCAGCCTGCAAAAGTCACGGTCCCCGCGGCTGTGGAATAGACTTTGGAGCCATGTGCCGCTGCCATGTCTTCACCTGCGTGAAAGGCCATGCGTCCGTTAAAAGGGTCGCGGCGCGGACCGAAGCCGCTGGACTGGTGATAAGAGAGCAGTGGCTCTGCAAGCGGCATTTTCGTAATGGTTGTCTCAAGTTCGGCCATAGTATTGATGTTCTGGCTCACACGTGAAAGCTGCTTGCTGAAAGCGGTTTTGTTTTTGGCACCTGCCAGCACTTCGCTGTCGGCCAGCCCCAGAAAAGGGCCGCCCTCGGCCATAGTGCTCTCGCCGCCACCTGCATTTTCGCGCACCAGAGTGCCCACATCGGCCACTTCGGTCATGTCAATTATTGATGTCAGTTCGCGGATGCGGCGGTCGGTCGTCTCGTCGATGGAATTGATAAGGCTTTGCTGGGCGCGGTCCAGATTGCTCAATTTTGTATCAATCAGGGACACTGTGCCGAATTGGTCCGAGGCAGCACCGAAATTGGCCATGTCCAGTCCGCCGCTCTCGCTGCCGTCGATCACATAGGTCTCGGCATCGGCCAGTCGCTGCGGTCGGGTGGTTGTCTGGGCGATATTCACACCCTCAGAGTCCTGATCAACCGACATCAGCAGCGTGTTGCCCTGTGTCGCGGCTTGTGTGCCGCGCACGGTGGCGGCATAGCGTTGGCGCATCTGCTCCAGCTCCGTGCTGGCCGAGCGGCGCTGGCCCATCAGGGCGGAAAGCTGGCGGTGCTTGTCTTCCAACTCGCGGGTCGAGGCAAGAAAGCGTTCCTGCGAAATCACAAGCTGGCCGTTCAACTCGTCATAGGCCGATTGCAGCTGGGCAACGCGCTCTTCATAGGCGCCTTGCATCTTGCTGTAACGCTGGTCTTTCGACGCGATAATTTGTTCTTTGAATACGACGTTTACAGAGGAAAAAGCGATCCAGCCGAAAAACATCACGGCAATGCCGAGAAAGATAGCTTGGGTGGCAGGTGACAGCGAGATGAACTGAACCTGTCCGTGGCTTCGCAGATAGATCTGACGCTCGACATAATGATGTCGAACGAAACGACGAAATGCGTCGCCAATATCGGATCCGCGATGGTGCACGCCCCTCATGCGCCATGTCCTTCTTATTACTACGTCAATAGTGGAGTGGATTGATTTTTAAGCACACTGGTTAAGATTTTATGTGCATGGTTAATAAATCCTTGAAACCACCTCATAACCGACGAAAACAACAATACTAATTCTGTAGCGGCCCCCGCCACTGTGCCATTTAGTGTCACTCATAAGGGCCTGCTTGAAAAGCCTTTTCACATTTCACGCCAGTCATTTTAGGACAAATCGGGCCTGTCCCTCTGCAATACGGAGAGTCTGCCGGTCTTGCTATAGTTAACGGGTCGAGAGCGGCAGATAAAAATCAGGCAGCAGTCCGGCGACCTCGCGGGCCTCCGTATTGAACGGCTGTTTCAATACGCCGCGAAAATGTTTGCGCACCATTTCGTGAAACGTCGTCTCGCCATCCAGCCCGCGTTTTTCGCACAGATAGGTGAACCAGCGCGTGCCAGCCCCAACATGTTGCTTTTCTTCTTCATAGATCATGCGCAGCACACCGGCACTCTCATGGTCGCCCGCACCCATGAGCTTCTCGATCATGCCTGGCGTCACGTCCAGTCCGCGTGCCTCCAGCACCATCGGCACAACGGCCAGACGGGCGATCAGGTCATGCCGGGTTTCCTCCGCTGCCTCCCATAATCCGTTATGGGCGGGCAGGTCGCCATATCTGCCCTCCATCGACGCCAGACGGGTTTGCAGTGCGAGAAAATGCTTGGCTTCCTCGTCACCCACCTTGATCCAGTCATCATAAAAGGCGCGGGGCATTTCCGCGCCTGCCCAGCGACCGGCCATGTCGAATGCCAGATCGATTGCATTGAGTTCGATATGGGCCAGTGCATGCAGCGTCGCAAAGCGCCCGCGCGGTCCTTTGAAGGTCCGTTTCGGCATTTCGCGATGGGACAGCAGTTCCGGCTTTTCCGGTCGGGCAGGGCGCACGGGCATGTCCAAATCGCCGGCACATGTCAGCGCCAGATCACCCGCCCGCCAGGCTTTGGCAACCTCATGTGCCCGTGCGGCTTTCTCGTCGGCATTGGCCGTTGTCAGGACCAGCCGCGCCCCTTGCGCCAGCGACGCGAACGCACCCATTCAGAGTGCTTTCACCGCGTCGAGCACTTCTTCTGCATGGCCTTTGACCTTCACCTTGGGCCAGACCCGTGCAATCACACCGCGCCCGTCGATCAGAAAAGTTGTCCGGTTGATGCCCATGAACTTGCGGCCATAAAGGCTTTTTTCGGCCCAGACCCCATAGGCGTTCAGCATCGCACCATCCTCGTCCGACAGCAGCCGCACCGTCAGATTGTGCTTGTCGCGGAACTTGCCATGCTTGGCCACACTGTCCTTGGACACGCCGATCACCACGGCCCCCGCCTTGTCGAATTTCGATTTCAGCGCCGAGAAATCGATGGCTTCCGTGGTACAGCCCGGCGTGTCGTCCTTGGGATAGAAATAGAGAACGATCTTTTTGCCTTTGAGGTCTTTCAGCGAGATGGTCGAGCCGTCATCGGCTGGCAGCGCAAAGGCAGGGGCCAGTGCGCCCACAGACAGGTCATGCGAGGCCGAAGCCCCCGACAGCGCCACAGGACGGCGATTGGGAAAAAGGGGCGGCAGAGGCACCGGCTTCAGCACGGGCTTGGCATCTTTTTTCTTGGCCGGAGTTTTGGTCGCGGTTTTTGCAGCTTTCGGCTTTGCGGCTGTCTTAGGTGCCGATTTCGGCGCGGTCTTTGTCGTAGCCTTCGGTTTCGTCACTTTTGTGCCTGATTTATTTGCTTTGTCGGTCTTAGCCATAAAACTCATCCCTTTGCGCAAGGCGTGTCTGCGCTTATCCGGCTTGGGCAGGCTCCATCACGGGCGATGCCCGATACATTCAGAATGGAGTGTTTGCTTTTGCCTCTGGTCGTCCGCCGCATGCGCCGATTCTCTATCATTCGGTCATGGTAAACGATCAGACGCCCGATTGTCAGACCGAATGGCCTCAAAAGGCGGGACAATAGCGCCCGTCACGGCTAAATAATGCCACGCGGTTTCCATTCTGGCCGCGGTCTTGCTTCAGAATGGTTCTCTCGCCAGCACGGAGATGGTGAGCCATAGGAGACCGTCGGTTCCTTGATACGTCGCACGAGTAAGATTTTTCTGGAAGTTATAGGGGTTGCGGTTGCCGTGGTCGCGGTTCTGCTTGCCGTGCTCGCATGGCGGCTGTCCAGCGGACCCGTCTCTTTGTCCATCCTCAGCCAGATCATGGAAGATGTCGTCTCCTCCCAGTTGGAAGGTGGCGAGATCGACATTGGCGACACGATCCTGCGCTGGTCACCAGAGCGTCGCCAGATTTCCATGCGCGTGATCGACGTCACGGTTAACGGTGCGGATGGCAATCGCGTCACGACCCTTCCGGAACTGTCCTTCCGTCTGTCCATGGCGGCTCTGGTGCGCGGCGAGATAGCCCCGACATCTGTCGAGCTTTACGGCGTCTCCACCACGCTCATTCGCCGTCCCACCGGCATCACGCTTGGCCTGGCCGCCGCTGATGCACCGCCTTCGCAGGACGATACCGGCTTTGTCATCGGCCCGATGCTTGAAGCGTTGATGGGCGAGAATGACAATATGCCCATGCTCGCCTATTTCCGGCGTTTCGGCATTCATGACGCCACCATCACCGTGGTGGACGAGGTCAATGACGTTACATTCGAAGCGCCCAACGCCAATCTCGCCTTCTTTCGCGGCCCCGGCGGTCTGGCCGGTTCCCTCAGCGCCGATCTCAAACTCGACAATACAGTCGGCCATATCGAGCTTGAAGGCGCACTGCCCGAAGGCGATGACAACGCCACCGCGCGTCTCAAGGTGGACAATATCGTGCTTGCCGCCATTGGCCGCATGTCACCGGCTTTTGCAGCCTATGGCTATATAGATGCACCGCTATCCGCGACGGGCGATCTGACCATCTCGCGCAAGGGTGTCGTGCGCGGGGCAAATCTCAAGGTCAATGCCGGTGCTGGCCAGTTCACCATTCTGGCGCTCAAACAAGCACCTGTGAGCCTTGAAAAGGCCTATGCCGAACTCACGCTCGATGCCGAGAAAAAACGTGTCGATCTTCGCCGTCTCGATCTTCAGGCAGGCCCGCATAATATTTCGCTCACCGGCCATGCGGACTATCAGTTGGGCGAAGGCATCCGCCTCCAAACCGCTTTGGTCGAGTTGAAGGCGGGCAATACCACAACCGAGATCGCGGATTTCTTCGAAGGTCCGGTCACATTCGACAATGCCTATTTCCGAGGCACGCTGGATTTCGAAAAGCGCCAGATTGATGTTGCCGAGATTTCGCTGGGCGTTGCCGGTGGTCTCGTCAAAGGCTCAGGCATCGTGGGCGAGGGCGCGCGTTCGCCTGCACTGGATGCCAAAGTCCGCCTCAGCAATATCCCCGTCAATGAGGCCCGCGCCGCTTGGCCGATCCCGCTGTCTCATAAGGCACGCGAATGGGTGGCCAAAAACTTGCGCGACGGCACATTGGTCGATGCCAATCTCGACATCGACGTGCCCGCCGATCTTTTGGCTGAAGTCGAAGAGAAACACATCCCCATCCCCGATGGCGGCTTGCGCTTCGATTTCAATGTCACCGGCGCACGTGTGAATTTTCTGGACGGCATGCCGCCGCTCACCGGCGTTGTCGCGCGTGGTCTTGTCGCCAATAACCGGTTCGACGCCTGGGTCTCCACAGCCCAAGTCACGGTCGGGCCGGACGAGGGCGTGCTGACCAATCGCGTGTTGCAAATGTCCGAAGGTCATTTCCTCGACGACGATCTTGCCAGCCGTCGCGGCATTGGCCGCATCTCGTTCACAGGCGAGGGTCGCACCACCGATATTCTCACGCTGCTCAATCATGAGCCGCTGCGCCTCATTCGCGGTTTCGATCTCGACATCAATCAGGTCGGCGGCACGGGCAAGGTTTCGGCTGTTCTCACCCTGCCGCTGGTCAAAGGCGTCACGATCGACGAAGTGGATTTCAAAGGCACCGCCCATGCCGATAATGTGATGATCCCCAATATCCAGCCCGATCTGTCCATCACATCGGGCACGCTCGACATCACCATCGACCGCGAGGGCTTGCGCGCCATCGGCCCTGTCGGCCTCAATGGTGCTGCGCCGCTCGATCTCGTCTGGAAAGAACGCTTCAAGCGCGGCACTGGCGCCACGCCCAATTCGTCTTTCCAGCTCACCGGCGATATAGACAATGCAGGCCGCAAGGCGGTCGGCCTCAAATTCGATAAATATATCGATGGCCCCGCCTATATTGATGCCACCCTGACAGGCAGCGGCTCCAAGCTCGACCGCGCCAAAATCCATGCCGACCTCACCGCCAGCAAAGTCACACTCGACTATCTGGGCTGGATCAAAGAGCCGGGCACCAAAGTCACGCTGGACACGGACCTTGCCATCCGCCCCGACGGCTTCAGCTTTTCCGGCTTCCAGCTATCAGGCGAGGGTGTCGATGCGGCTGGCGAATTTGCCATGGACCGCAAATGGGATTGGCAAAGCATCAGCTTCCCGCAAATCACTTTAGGCCCGGACAATTATCTTTCCATCCGTGGCCGTCGCAATGACGAGGGCGCGCTGTCGCTGGACATTAACGGCTTGCGCGCCAATGCCAGCCTTCTCCTGCGCAATGTCGTCGGTGGCGATGGCAGCACGCAAGCCGATCCGCAAGCCGCCGCCGAAGCCGCCCAGCGCCTCGTCACACCCGAGATGCTCGCCGACAAATCGCGCCGCACGGTCATCCGTGCAGCCATTGGCACGGTGTTGGGCCAGAACGCCACGCGCTTTTCAAATCTCGATGCCCGCTTCACCCTGATCGACGATTGGGTTTACACATTCAATGTCGAGGCGAGTGACGAAAGCGGCCAGCCCCTTGTCGCCCGCATCGCGCCTGACGGTCCGCAGGCCCGCGCCTTCACCGTCAATTCGCCAGATGCCGGTCTGGTCTTCAATGCGCTCGATCTGGCCGAAGGCGTCACCGGCGGCACCATGAAAGCCAGTGCCACAATTGACGACACGCAGGCAGGCTCGCCCATGAAGGGCACCGTCGATGTCTCGAAATTCCGCATCGTCAATGCCCCTGTGCTTGCCAAAATCCTGACGCTGGGCTCGCTCACCGGCATTGGCGACACCATGTCGGGCGATGGCATCTATTTCGATCACCTCGTCCTGCCGTTCCGTGTCACCGGCAGCCGCATCTATGTTGAGGATGCCCGCATGGCCGGTCCCGCCATCGGCCTTACGCTTCAGGGGCAGGTCGATCGCGTCAATGATGTGCTGGAGCTGGAGGGCACGCTTGTCCCCGCCTATACGCTCAATTCGGTGCTCGGCAATGTGCCCGTGCTCGGCCCCTTGCTCATCGGGCGCGAAGGCGAGGGCATTTTCGGCGTCACCTATGCGGTCAAGGGCAGCACGGAAAATCCCTCTGTCATCGTCAACCCGCTCTCGGCCATCGCGCCAGGCTTCCTGCGCCGCATTTTCGAGTTCGGCTCTTCCATGCCGCCCGAAGCCGCACCGACAACCTCGGTCGATGTTGCGCCGCAGGACAAAGCTCCCGCCCCGGCACCCGAGCCAGCCCCCGCACCCTAAAAAAGATTTTGCGGAGTGCCGATTCAGGATTGCGGAGTTCAACTCCGCATATCATCCTTCCTCCATAGACATTTCTGATTTGGGAGGAGAAGTAATGTCCGCTGGTAGCAACAAGAGCATGACGGTCGATGCGGCTTACGAGACAGTCGCGCCCGATGACTTTCCCGCGATGATGGATGTGGACCGCTACGGCAACCGCTCCACCGCCTTCGACAAGATCATTTCCGCCACCCATGACCATTTCTGGGATCCGCTGGACCCCAAATATATCGACTTCAACGACACGTGGAATCTCGACACGGACCTGCTCGTGCCGATGGATTTCAATCTGGAATTGCAGTCAGCCGTTTCCGACAAGCTCGACGAAGGCCAGAAAATCTATCTGGTCAACGAGTCCGTGCGCTGGACCATGTCGTCCATCCTGCATGGCGAGCAGGGGGCCTTGGCGCTGTCGGCCTCCCTCTGCCACATCCTGCGCGATCCCGGTGCACAGGAATATGCCGCCAACCAGACGCGCGAGGAAGCTCGCCATGTCACAGGCTTTGCCAAATATATTCAGGCCCGCTGGGGCAAGCCCACAGCCTGCGGCCTTGTGCTGGAAAAACTGCTGGCCGAAATCGTGGCCACTCCGCTCGCATGGAAAAAACTCGTCGGCATGCAGATGATTGTCGAGGGCCTCGCCATGGGCACCTTTGCCAAGTTCTATACCGAGACGCATGACCCGCTGATGAAAAAGCTCATGCAATTCGTCATGACAGACGAGGCCTTCCACCACAAATTCGGCAAGATCTGGGCCGACCGCACAGTGCCGAACCTGCCGGAAGCCGAACGCGACATGATCGAGGATTGGGCGCTTGAGGTCTTCATGACCCTGCTGCGCAATTCCACGGGACCTGAGCAAAAGAAAGTCATCTACGAAAAAATCGGCCTCGACTGGCGCTGGGTCCAGTCGGCTCTTCTCGAAGCCATGACCGACAAAAAAATCCGCGCCACCATGCAGGAAAGCACCAGCGTCTTCCGCGTCCTCATCAAGACGCTCTTGAAAGCGGGCATCATCACCAAGCGCACCTCGGCGCAATATGCCGCCTATGTCGATATGGAAGAACTCCACGGCGAAGGCGACCGCATGATCGGCGACGATATTGCCGAGCAAGGTATCCGCTCGCTGCTCGCCATCAACGGCGCAGGCGGCGAGGCCGCCATCTACGCCATGGGCAATCAGGCGGCAGAATAAATTTAGCAAGACCCCAACGCAGTCTGTCCGCCCTCATCGGATCCAACAGATTGCACCCAAAAAGGCTCTCCGGCGGAACACCGGAGAGCCTTTACTTTCTGTCGGCATGTATCCGCTTTTCGGCTTACCGGAGAGCGGATTTTATGTTGCTTGCAGTTCTTCGGCCTTGATCGGCAATGCGTCGATTTCGCAAAGCAGAACACCTTGCGGAGCCAGCATGGGGTCGCCGATCACATGACCGGAAATACAAGCCATACCAAGTTCGATGAAGGTGTTGGCCACAGCAGTCGTTGAAACATACTCGACAACCACGGGCAGGGCATGGTTGCGTGCATTCATCAGGAATTTTTGGTAGGCGGCGGTCTCTTCCGCCGAGATTTCAGACGCGACATGCATCAATGAAACAATGTCGAAGCCAAACTGTTTCATGCTCGGCAAAGGCGTTTTCAAAGTGGTGCGCCCGGCAATGACCCGGAAGTAATGATGCAACTGCGTAACAGCATTTGTAAGAATGCTGGTAGAGGCCTCCGCCGGAATGCCGGTGATCTGAATGGCAATATACTTGCGAAGAAAATCCGGCAGACGCGCGCATTCCTGCAGCACTTCCGCCAGAGCTGTTTTGGAGGCAAGTGTCTTGTAGTGGATCTGCGACAAAATCAGAACAGCCCGACTATCTGTATAGCTTTTGGCCGTCTCGCGAATAGCAATTCTGAGGCAGGCAATATCGAGATCAAGCACATCTTCCGCCGATGGAATGCTGCCCAGAACCTCGTGTTCATAATACCAGCGCGTGCTTGCTTCATAATGCGGGATGACAGCATAGGCTGTTATGGCTTTTTTCTTCACGTCCCAGATTGGCGAGAAGCCCAGCGAATAGTTCAGCGACAGCGATTCCTCTTCGGCCACTTTGGCCGCGAGCAAGGCGTCCCTCATGTCGCGTTCGCGGGCGATCTTATTGGCAAGCGCACTGCCGGTTCGCTGCTTATGTGTTTCAATGGAGTGTTGAAGCAGCGCATCAAGATCGTCGTCGGCAGCCCTGCTGCGCATGCTTTTTGCCAGAGACGCAAATGTGACTTCGGTTGCACGCTGATCTGCTGGGTTGCCTGTTGGTGAAGACTGCCAATTGGCGGCCATGTCCTCGTGGGACTGGGTGAACTGGATTTTCCCATCAATCGAGCGGCTCAACGATCCGGCCAGCGCCTTCACGTTCACAAGCGTTTCGGTTTCGGTCCCCACCAATTGCCGTACAATGGCCGCACCGATAGCTTTGGTGCGTTGCATGGTCTTGACCACATCTGTATCGGCAAAGGCAATAACGTAAAGTTCGTCATCAAGCCGCCAATAGCGATCCTGCGCGGTCAGGGCTTTCCCGAGTGCGCTTTCGATCACTGTCTTGATGACGTTATTGTGGATGAGCCACTGGCTTCCGATTTTTTCTCGTAGCGCGTTCAGTCCCAGAACCTGCAAATTTGAGGCGTCCAGATTTCCGCCCATGAGATGCGGCTCAAGAGCCCGGTACATCTCTCGGGTGTTTTCATTGAGCGGAATGGTGCTTGATGTCGGTGTTGCGGCACGGTCTCTCAGCGGCGCAGATTTACTGTCCGGCAATTGACGTAATTGAAAAAAACCGGACAAGGCGTCCAGCGTCTTTTCTCCAAACGTTTTATTTTGCGAGTTCCGATCTGGCATAATACCCAGAGCTTGCTACCGGTGTATTAACCCATTCTTAAAACGGTCATGCCGAAATTGTCGCATTGAGCTAAAGCATTGAACGGACGGTATTCTTGCCGGTAGAGCACTGGACGCATTGGTCCTGAATGCCCGTCTTTTGGTGGCTGACCGGATTGTTTTGTACAGCTTTGCGACAGGCGTGAGAGCAGGCGGAATTTTATGGCCGTTTATCCCCGGGGTCCGGTGACCATGGGTGAACTCACGCCTCGCTCACAAAGCCCTTCCAGCCCTGCATATATTTCACAAACGCGTCGCCCAACCCCTCTTGCTTCAAATGCGCCACGCTCACCGGCAGGGCAGGCGAGGTGTAATTCGCATCGGCCTTCACGCGTTCGGGAAAGTCATGCCGCAGGATCGCGCCGCGCCCGATCAGCACATAGTCGCAACCCGCCTCGATCACCTGCACAGCATCCGCCGCGCTCATGATCTTGCCCGCCGCGCCCAGCTTCACACCGCCGCGTGGCAGCTCGGTGAAATAGCTCATCAGCGTGCGACCCTGAAATTCTTCTTCCGCAGGCTCCTTGGCATAGTCCCACAGCGACATGTCGAGAAAGTCGATCTTGCCCTCGCTCAAAACCTTTGTCGCCACTTCGCGGATTTCCGCCAGTTTCACACCAAATCGTTCTGGCGACAGGCGCAAACCGATCTGGAAGTCGGGGCGGCAAGCGGCGCGAATACCGTCGATGATTTCAAACATCAGCCGCGCGCGGTTTTCAAGGCTGCCGCCATAGCGGTCCTCGCGCTTGTTGATCTCGGGCGACAGGAACTGGAGAATGATATAGCCATGCGCGCCATGCACCTCCACACCGTCAAAGCCCGCCTTCTCCGCACGCTTGGCCGCCGCGATAAAGTCATCACGCAAGCCTTCCACTTCGGTCAGCGTCAGCGCCCGTGCGCCTGTGTCCGGATCGTCCGACGGACACACAATATCGCTCACCACATCCTTGGGCGAGCGGTTGCCAGCATGATGCAGTTGCAATGACGCCACCGACCCTTGCGCCTTGATGGCACTGGCCAGCCGCGTCAGCCCTTCCAAGTGTTCGTCACCAAACACACCCAACTGGCCGGGAAATCCCTGACCACGCGCCTGCACATGCGCCGCGCAAGTCATGGTCAGCCCGAAGCCGCCCTCGGCCCGCATCGTCAGCCACTTGAATTCATCATCCGACAGCGTGCCATCCGCATGGCTCTGCTGATTGGTCAGCGGCGCCAGCATAAAACGGTTCTTCATGGCAGGCCCGCGCGTCAGCGCCAGCGGTTCAAACAGCTTGGCCGTTGTGGTGGTCATTGCGGAAGCTCCAATGTCTGGGATACTCGGATAAACAATTTTGTTACAGCCTATATATGTCGAGAACACTGCGGCTTCAATCTAGGCTCGTTATTGCGATTTTACTGATAAGATTCGAGGAGAAGTTTTTTGGGGAGGGTAATCTTGTGCTTCTGAGTGTGGTGAAATTTGCTTTCAACAACCGATGTCAAAATTGATTAAGGTGGTTCTATTGATTTGAATGGACACATTGACTTCTGAAACTTTGTTTCACCGAAAGGTAGAAAATGGCGAATGTCACTAACCGTAATTTTCCAGGTGGATCGAGAGAGCGTGTAAGTCGTGCCGGAAATAATGTGCGTTTGAGACGAGCTACGCTTGATGATTTGCTTGTTATTGATACTTGGCGAGCAGCACATCGTCAGGTGCTAAATACATTTCAAGCGATTCTTAGGAAGCGTACACGGAACACTAATATTGTTGTTGCGCAGCGGCATAAGCGTAAGCGAACGATATTTGACAAGTTACAGCGATTTCCAAGAATGCAACTTGGTCGAATGGACGATGTGGCAGGATGCCGCTTAATTTTCTCTAATATCGTTGATCTAGTGGAGTTCCGCGATAATTTGCATAAGGCACATTTCAATCATCGGCTAAAGAACGATAAAGATAAGTACGATTATATCGCGCATCCCAAGGTGACTGGATATCGAGGGATTCACGACATATACGAGTACGATGTTCGATCCGATGCGGGGCGAGATTTAAAGGGCTTGTTGATAGAGTTGCAGTACCGAACAATTCATCAACATGCGTGGGCCACGACTGTGGAGGTTGTTGGTTACGTTACAGATAATCAGCCAAAATTTGAACAAGGTGACCGTCGGTTTCAAGAAATTCTTGCCTTGGCGAGTGAGATTATTTCTCGTGCGTTTGAAAACCTTAGTTCTTCCATGCCTGAAATTGATAACACTGATTTGGTACAGGAATTTACAAGGTTGGATGCCGAGCTAAATTTCATGCGCATGTTGCGCGGCTTGAACGTGGCGGATCGACACATTTCAGACAATAAGAATGTGATTTTGATTTTTAGCGATGAGCCGGAGGGGTTGGAAATAAAAACGTTCCCCGATGCAACTACAGCGCTTCGTGCACTCTTTGAATTAGAGAGAGCGAACCCAGGAAAGGATATTGTTCTAGTTCGAGGTGATAGCCCCGAGGATGTTCGTGAAGCTTTCAAAAACTATTTCTCTGACGCTAGAGAATTCATCATGTTTATTGATGAGGGGTGTCAGAAGTTAATGGACCATAGAACGATCAATTTTGTTTGGAAAAATTCATAAGTGTATAAAGTGTAACCTAGTAATTCCCTCAAAGTTTTTTGTGGCGGGATTCGTTTATCTTCCGCGAAACATACCACTTCTTGTCTATCGACAGTCTCGTCTACACCCCTCTCCCTCTAGGAGAGGGAGGAGCGCTTTAGCGCGGAGTGTGAGGGTCTTCCCCCTTATGGGTGAACTACAAACACCGAACCGACGATCACCCAAACCCGCCTTGGCCCGACTTGATCGGGCCATCCATCTTCCTTCACGGCACCGACAAGCTGGATGCCCTGGTCAAGCCGGGGCAAGTCGATCATTATAAGGACGACCTA
>TARA_R110000824_G_scaffold118960_2_pt1 | contig 296984 bp, 266 predicted proteins | sample TARA_R110000824 | Tara Oceans TARA_R110000824 (sample SAMEA4397747) | marine metagenome | biome: Polar Biome; feature: [MES] marine water layer (ENVO:01000295) within the mesopelagic zone...; material: water (ENVO:00002006), including particulate matter (ENVO:01000060) such... | reverse complement strand
GCCGAGGGCGGCACCGGCGATCTGTTCTACACCATGAACAAGGAGGCCGCTGGCGACGATCTCGGGCTCACGCTGCAGACCGGCTTCGTGACCAAGGCGCTGGTGGGGCTGTTCGGGTCGGACCGCTTCCGGCTCGCGGTCTCCGCTGACGGCAGCACCTTCTTCGACGGCCTCAGCGTCGACAACGCCACCGGCATTGTCGATCAGCCCCGGCTGCCGCGGTTCAAGGCGTACACCAACTACGACAACTACGTGGGCGTTGGGACCTGGACGAAGATCGGCCTGAACAACACCGACTACAACGATCAGGGGGCCTTCGACGCCGCGAACAACCACTTCGTGGCGCCTGTCGACGGCACCTATCTCTTCGGCGCGACGCTGCTCTACAAGATCAACGCCAGCGCCACGGCCCGCATGCGCGGGCGGCTCGTCCTGAACGGCACGACCGAAATCCGCGGCTCCCTCGGCGAAATCTCCGCCACCCATGTCTCGCTCGCTACCGCGATCTGGCTTCAGACCATGGTGCCGCTGACGGCAGGCGATACCGTCGAGCTGCAGGGGTATTTCCGGGTCGCGGACGGCTACTTCGCTGCCGACCACACGTCCTTCTGGGGCGCCAAGATCGGCTGAGCACCGGGAGGAGGATCCGATAACACCACTCCGATCCGGGCTCCCCGTCGGAACGGTCGGCATTAACCGAGATGCTGAGCGACTATGTCGACATGCGGGATCAGGCGTATGCGCGCACGTGATCCCATTTCTCGTTCAAGAACCGCTCACGCCATTCTTTGTTCGAGCCGGTCCTTCCGCTTCTGCCAATCCGGCAGAACGCGATCCAGCAGTTCGAAGAACTCCGGTCCGTGATGTGGCACCGCGATGTGGCAGAGCTCGTGCGTGATGACGTAGTCGATCGCATCCATCGGCGCCTCGATCAGCCGGCGATTAAGCAGCAGGCGAGATGCCGGCGACATCGACCCCCACCGCTGCCGAAGTTGGCGGACGATCAAGCCCTTGGGGCGAAAGTCTTCAGGGGCCGGAAAACGCAAAAGATTGACTTCCAGACGCTCGGCAAATTTTGCGTGAGCGCGCTGCCGATACCAATGCTCGACAAGTTCGCGGGTGACCTCGGTTCGCTCGGGTCTGTGCGTTTGGACGACGATGAAGCCACGGACGAGCTTCACCGTCGCCTGGATGTGGGGCACTACTTTCAACCGATACTGGCGTCCGAGATAAAGATGGGTCTCGCCCGCCTCATACTGGCGATCCGGAGTGCGTGGAAGGAACTGGATGAAATATCGCTGCTGACGCCGGATCCATGCAGCGCGCTTGCGCACCTTCTCCTCGATCGCGACCAGCGGAGCATCCTGCGGGGCAGCGACGACAACGGAAGCATCCGGCTCGACAGCGATCTCCAGCGTCGTCCGTTCACGGCGCACAATGGCGAATTCGATCCTGTGTTCACCGTATTGGACGCTGTGCCGCTCTGCCGTCATCCCGGAAACCGCGCCCGTGCGAGGTCCATGATCTTGAGTTCGATATCGTCCATCACCTCGACCGGTAATGCGATTCCACGTTCATCACGAAGGACGTCGAAGAAATAGTCGTCGATAGCGTTGCGCATCTTGTTCTGAGCAATGTCGTTGGACCAGACATCGACGATGTGATGGGACTTGATGATGTCGATGATCGTGAGCGCAATGGCGGCAACCTCATCCGCCTCGATCGGTTTGCCATCATCGGTCGCGAGCGCGCCTTCGAGGATGCCGAAGAAAGCCTGCCCATCGTCGTTGCCCTTGATCGCATCCGGCACCTCGCGGCCCCGGTCCTTGCGCGCGACCTTGCTCGCCAGATCGACAACGTTCTTGAGGTAATCACGTTCGGAAATCCGTTTGGCTCGATAGTCGCGGATTGTTTCCTCCAACAGCTCCGAGAAGCTGCGGTAGAAGGTCGGGTCCTCGTCCATCTTCTCTGTAATGGTGCGCCGCGTCGCGCTGGCGATCCGGTCAGCCCGCGAGGCTTCCGATACGCCGTTTTCCTCGACCACGGCTTTCAGCGCGTCCGGGTCGTTGATGTTGACCATCTCGATGATGGTTTCGGCCGGCATGGCGACCACATGGTCGTCGAGCAGCTTCTGGATCTTGGGCTCAAACTCTTTGACGTCGACGGTTTCCTGATAGCGCAGCTGGACCGAGCGCCTCAGTTCAGAGAACTGCTTCCAGTCGCGCTTCATGGCGTCGATCTTCGGCTCATCGAACACGTCGAACAGCTTGTCCGACGACAACGAGATGTGCAGACAGCGGCTGAAAGCCTTCAGTCGTTCATAAAACTCCTGCCGGATAGCCTCATCGGCCAGGAACTGTTCGAACTGCTCCATGTCCTTCTTGTTCCTGACCGGCTTGAACAGGTCCCAGAGCTGATCGTGCAGCTGGGGTAGCTTCCGAATTTCCTCGCGCACGTCATGGACCGTGCCGGCCAGATCGGCGGCGTCGAAGCCCTCGAAGGCGCTATAGGTCGTGAGCGCCGTGTCGAGTTCTCCGAGCAGCCCCTCATAGTCGATGATGAAGCCGAATTGTTTTTCGGTCGCGCCGTCTTCATAGAGCCGGTTCACGCGGGCAATCGCCTGCAGCAGGTTATGCTCGCGCAGCGATTTGCAGACATAGAGCACGGTGTTGCGCGGTGCATCGAAGCCGGTCAGCAGTTTCGAGACGACGATGAGGATTTCCGGATCGCCGGAGCCTTTGAACGCGTCAATGATCTGCCGGGTGTATTCATCTTCGCTCTTGTAGCGCGCCATCATTCGCGCCCAGAAGCCGCGCACGAGATCCTTCGACTCCTTGTCGACCTCTTCGTTGCCCTCGTTGTCATCGGGCGGCGAGATGACAATTTCGCTGGTGACATGCCCAATCTCGTCGAGCACATCCTTGAACCGGACGGCGGCGGCTTTAGAGGGAGCCACAAGCTGCGCCTTGAAGCCGGTACCTTGCCAGTGCTGGCGGAAGTGCTCCGATATGTCGAAGGCTTTGGCCCGGATGGCCTGGCCAGTTTTCGACAGCGCGTCCATGCGCGAGAACTTGCGCTTCAGGTCGGCTTTCTGGCTGTCGGTGAGGCCTTCGCTGATCTTGTCGAACCACTTGTCGATCACGCCGCCATTGACCTGCTGCTCGACTAGCCGCCCCTCATAGAGCAACGGCACAACGGCACCGTCGGCGACGGCCTCGTCGATCGCGTATTTGTGGATCAGGCCGCCGAAGGTCGAGAGCGTGTTCTTCTCCTTCTTCAGGAGCGGCGTTCCGGTGAAGCCGAGATAGCAGGCCTTCGGCAGAAGCCGGCGCATCCTTGTGGCGAACTGGCTGTGGCCGCCGTAGCGCCCTGTCTGTGAGCGATGGCTTTCATCGACCAGGACAAACACGTTCGCGTCGTCGTCCACATCCTCGGCGGCTTTGGCCGCGGTGTCGAACTTGTTGATGATGGTGGTGACGAGCGGCGCCTTGTTGCGGATCAGCTCGATCAGATGGGCGCCGCTGGTCGCCCGCACGGGTTCCAGTTCGCAGGACTTGAACGTGTCCTTGATCTGCTTGTCGAGATCGTCGCGGTCCGTGACGATCAAAATGCGCGGATTGGGAATGGCCTTGTCGAGCGCAAGGGACCGACCCAGCATCACCATGGTCAGCGACTTGCCCGACCCTTGGGTGTGCCAGATTACGCCGCCCTTTCGCCGACCATCGAGATTGAACTGTCGGACGCGCTCCACTGCCTTGCGGATGCCGAAAAACTGCTGGTGGCGCGCGACCTTGCGGGCGCCACCATCGAACACGGTGAAACGGCGGATCAGGTCCAGCAGGCGTTCCGGTCGGCACAGCGCATAAATTGCCCGGTCCTGGGCGGTGATTGCTCGCGGGCCCTCCGCCGCCATTGCCTCGAAATGGGCGCGCGCAAACGCAAAATCGCCGGAGAAGACTGCGCCTGCTTCTGCGGCGGTCAAAGGCCGATTGGCCAGCGGATCGATGGTCTCGTCCCGGTCTTCTTCATCCCGCCACGTCTGCCAGAACTGCCGCGGCGTGCCCACGGTGGCGTAACGTGCCTCGACGCGGTTCATGGCCATCAGCAACTGCGCGAAGTGGAATAGTTGCGGGATGTTGTCTTCGTTCTGATAGCCGATGAGCTGGCTGCCCGCCTTCTTCAGGCTCTCGGTCGGCCGCTTGTTCTCGATCACCAGGAAGGGAATGCCGTTCACATAGGCGACGATATCGCAGCGCTTGGTCTGCGTGCTTGCGGTCCGCTCGACCGAGACTTCGGCCGTGACGTGGAACGCATTGTTCGACGGCGTCTCCCAGTCGATGAAGCGGAAGGAATAGGATTTCGAATCCCCCTGAATCGTCTTGGTGATGGTCGTGCCGAGGACGAGGGTGTCGTAGATGTCCTGGTTGGTGCCGCGCAGACCCTTTTGCCGGTCGGGGGTCGGTTTCAGTCGCCGGATCGCTTCGTGCGCGTCCTCGAGGTCGAAGGGATACTCCCGGCCACGATGGGTGAAGCGATTGATCTTCAGAAGCTGATCGGCCAGCACATCGTCGAGCACGACATTGCGCAGGCGGCCACCGCGCTGACGAACCGCGTCGGCCTGTGAGAGCGGTGTAAACCCAATGGCCACCAGCATTTGCAGTGCGGGGATCTGGGATTGGTGCTTTTCGGCGGCGTCAAAGGTCATTGCGCACCCTCCGAAAACAGCCCCGAGAGCGCCGAGCGCGCCGCGACGGCAGCGATGTTGGCCTTGATGATGCGATCAAGCTCGCTGCCGTCAGTGTAAATGGCAGGCGCAACGCAATGGACCCTGCCATCCTTGTTGTACTTGTCTGCCTTGCCACGGGCGCCCTTGGTGTGGGGCTTGAAGACGGCCACGGACAGCCCGCCTTGTTCCTTGACCAGGCGAAAGCATGGGATGTCAGTCGAGCCATCGCCGATGAACACCATGTTCTCGAAAGGAACGGGCCTGTCACGCTTGTCGACGAACTGATTGACCTTGCTGTTGTCGCTCAGGTCAAATGCGCCCTTGTTGATCCGGAACAGATACTGCGTCTTGGTCGTGTAATTGACGGCCAACGCCGGCCAGGCGGCGACTCCGTTCTGATCGAACATGAACTTCGACGCATAGACCTGGGCGAACTTGGAGGCGATCGGCGTACCGGCGAAGATCTCCGCATTCCCCGAGGAGACGAGGTAGTGCTCGACGCGCACACCCTGCACCTTGCCATAGCCGGTGATGCGGTCGAACCAATCCTCGACCCCGTCGAACAGCTGGATTGCATTGCCCCGCGCCTTGAAATCGTCGCGCCGCACCGGGACATTTGCGGCGGCGGCCTTGCGCAGCATCAGGTTCATGTAGACGAGCACCTCATCAGCCTGATGCTCCTTTGTCAGACGCTTCACCTCGGCCCAGAAGGCCCCGGGCTTCATGCCGATGTCGGGCAGGAATTGGTGCTCCTGCATGTTGCCGTCCGCCAACGTGCCGTCGAAGTCGTAGGCGATCGCCATCTCGATATGTTTCTTAGCCATTGGCATCGCCTTTCAGATCTCGGCTTTTTGCAGGGTCGTCTGCAGCGCGCAGGAAGACGCTCAGCTGCTTGAGTTTTTCGAGCAACTCGTCGAACGTCACGATCTCCACGTCCTTGGAATTTCGCCGGAACAGTTCGAAGGATTTCTTCCGGTCGTCGCCGTCGGGCGTCTTTCCGATGACGAGGCAGCAGTGCACAGCGTAGGACTCGATGTCATAGAGCCGGGTGTTGTCCTTGATCTGGGCAATCTGCTTCTGAAACTGATACTTCTGATCCAGCGCTTGATTTATCGATCCTGACAGATCGGCCGACGGCGTGAAAACGCCATCGCGAAACTTCGTTTTGTTGAGGATCGCGGTCTGCGGTGTTTTGATCTCGAAGATCGCCGTGTTGTTGGTCAGGCTATTCTTGACCAGAAAGTCGGTGATCTTCTCCCCATCGCCTGACAGCTTCCGCCCGCCAACTGAGGCTTGGTCGCGCACTTTGATGACGGGATAGCCGAAGGCCATGTTCAGGATGAAAGTGTTTTCATTGAAGAAGTCCTGCCAACGACCCTCGGCCAGCCTCTCGCCGAGCATTTCCCCATATCGCTTGATCAGCGCTTCGAGCGTCACAAGTTCGATGTCCCCGCGCAGCTTGGCGAGCTTCTCTGGCTGTTCTTCGGCGATGCTTGCGGCGTGGCTGCTCAGGGCACCGATAACAGCGTTCTGGTCCTCCTCGGACAGTTCCTCCTTGCCCTGCGCCACGGTGGTGAAGAGCTTTCGGTAGGGGTGCCGGCCTGCCTTAGGTTCCAGCTTTGGCACGCCAAGCCGTTCTGCGATGATGTTGTGAGCCGTTGTTTCCTTCACCGCACGGGCAGCAGTCTGGGCGAGGCTGTCGATGCTGTTCATGGCGCGCCGCGCCTGCTCGAAGTCTTTCTCTGCGATGTAGAAAAGTTGATCGCAGTCCGTGTCCGGACCCGTGGCGTGTTCGCGGCTGATAACGATCTCGGTGCAATCCGACAGCTCTTCCACGGCATCGATGATGAATCGATAGGGCTTCGCCAGGCCGAGCCCGTAGGCGTAGTCCTTCGTGAAGGCCGAGGGCAGTTCTTCCAGCACTTCAAGCACGCCTTCGGGCGTCGTTGGCACGGCCCCGTCGAACCCTGGAAAGATGATGTCCGTGCGATCGAGCGTGATCCGCTCCACCTGACCATATTTTGGCTTCAGGAAATCGGACTTGTCTCCGAACGTGCTGATCGGATGGATCGTGAGGAACTTGTGCTGGCCGTTGATGTCCAGCAGCTTGGCCCTGTATTGCTTCGCCTGCGTTGGGTCGAGATTGGCCGCGAGCAGACTGTGTTCCGGCGGCACGAAGTAGACCTCGACGAAGTTCGGATGAACCTCCTCGACCTCGAGTGTGCCGTCTCGCACAGGGTCATGCTGGCGGAAGCCGAGTGCCATCAGTCACCCTCCACCTTCACGCGCCATTCGCCCGTCAGCAGCTTTTGCATCAGGCCGCGTTTCTGGCGGGTGAGGGTTTCGAGCTGCTTCCCGATTACCGAGATCTCTGCGGTCAGAGTGTCCAACAGGTCGGCCTGTTTTTCCTGATCTTCGATGGGCGGAAGAAAGACCTTAATCTTGGAGAAGGCCGGGAACTTCAGGTTCCAAGTGTCACTCGTCAGGCCTTGGGAATAACGTTCGAAGTCGAAGACCATACGGCGTGACTTGAAAAGGTGCGCGGCATAGCGTCCAACGATCCGGTTCGAGACTGGCGTGACGACCGTATAGGCGGGGCTGATGATGCCACGAAGGGTGGACAGACCCGAGACGCCCTGCCACATGCGCATCGTGTTGTAGCCAATGTCACCGGGCAGGATAAGCTTGTACTTCGACTTGTCTTCGGTCGAAGTGTCTTTGCGGCCTACATCGTCTCGATCGATCACGCCGGCATTCATGGTAATGCTGAGCAGTCGGTCGTTTTCCTCACCCGACTGGCTGCGTTCACGAAAAACGTCGCCGAGTTCGAACTCCCGCCATGCATTGGGCCGACCATGGAAGGTCGGATGGCAGGGATCAAAGAATTGTCTAGCGAGCGCCTTGTAGCGACCTTCGTTGGCCGACCGCAGCGCCTCCAGCTTTTCGATGGCCTCGTCCCATGTCCGCAGGATTTCGGCGATCTTGCGCTGTTCGGCGATCGGGGGGACGGGAATCTTCAATGACCCGAGCGCATCGGCATTGAGTCCGAGCATTGTGCCGCCATGTGCACGGCGTTCAAGCAATCGCTGAATCTGTGAAGACCCGAGAAATGAGCTGATAAAGGCTGGATCCGTGATGGTCTTGTCGAGCGAAATTCTCATCAAGCGCGGATTGATAATCCCAGGCTCTGCGCCCTCTGGCACAACCAACAGACGGCCGACCGTACCCATCATCGTAATCAGGATATCGCCGGCTTCGACTGCACAACTCTTGAGATCCGAAAATGCCTTTTGGGAAATGTAGTAGCGCTCGGCGTTCACGTTGCCGCTCACGACTTCCTGTTGCCCATATACCTTGTAACCGGCTTCAACATAGCTGTCCTTTGTTACAGCAGAGCCAAACGGGCCAGCTTTCAACACTGGCCGCTTCTTGCCCCCGAGTTCATCAAGCCGACGGAAGACCCATCCCTCATGCATCCCCGCCGCCCTTCTTCCGCCCCTTGGCGCCATCGGCAATGCGCTTCAACTCATCCAGTTCATCGGTCTCGCTGGCCGCAAGCGCCTGTGCGGCCTTTCGCTTTTCATCGAAGGCGGCATAGCGATCATGCGCGATGCGTTCGGCCTGTTTCGCTGACACGGACCCCGCGCCTTGCAACCGGGGCAGCTCGTTGCTGGTCAGGAAGGTGTCCAGCACGCCTTCCCAATCGGCCAGCCGCATGGTCTGGCGGCGGCTTGCCCGCAACTCGGCGGTATTCAGGAAGGTTTCGACGATCAGGTTCAACTCCTTGATCTCGGCCTCGCCCAGATAGTTCTTGGCGGTGCCCACATCCGCCTTGCGCAGGGCGCGGCCTTTGCCGGCGTCCTTCCAGGTGGTCAGGCCCATGTTGGGCTTGTCCGCATCGGCCCGCGTGCGGATCAACTCGCCCGCCGTGTGGCTGGTCACGGCGTAGAGCATCTTGTTCTGGATCGTGGCATAGAAGGTCGGGACCGCCGAGGATTGCGCATCGTAATCCTCGCTCAGCGCCAGGATGTCGCGCACCTTCTGGTAGAACCGCGCCTCGGACGCCCGGATGTCGCGGATACGTTCCAGAAGCTCGTCGAAGTAATCCCACTTGGGATCCTTCAGGCGCTCGTCGTTCATGACGAAGCCCTTGACGAGGTATTCCTTCAGCGCCGAGGTCGCCCAGCGGCGGAACTGCACGCCGCGCGGGCTGCGCACCCGGTAGCCGATGGCCAGAAGCATTTCCAGCCGGTAGTGATCGACCTGATAGGTTTTGCCGTCCCCGGCAGTTGTTGCATAACGTGCAACCACTGACTCGGGCGAGAGCTCGGCATCGTCGAAGATGGCCTTGATGTGCCGGGAAATCACCGACTTGTCGCGACCGAAGAGGTCGGAGATCTGGTTCAGAGACAGCCAGACAGTGCCGTCAACAGCTCGAAGCTGGATTTCGGCCTCGCCGTCTTCGGTGCTGTAGAGGATGATTTCGCCTTCAGACATCGACGCCAAGCTCCTTCAGGTAGCCAGCCATGCGTCCGCGCACCTCGGCCAGTTCGGCCTCGATCGTGGTGATCTGCTTCTGCAGGGCGGCGACGTCGATTTCCTCCTCCGGCTCGAAAGTGTCGACATAGCGGGGGATGTTGAGATTGAAGTCGTTCTCCGCGATCTCTTCTGGACTGGCGCGGTGGGAGTATTTTTCGATCACTGCACGCGAAGCGTAGGTCTCAAGCACCTTGGTGATGTGCGCCTCATCCATAACGTTCTGGGTCTTGCCCGGCGTGAACTCCTTGCTGGCGTCGATGAACAGGACGTCACGCCGCGCCTCGTTCGCGCCTCCCTGTTCGCGGGAGCGGTCGAAGATCAGGATCGCGACCGGAATGCCCGTGGTCGTGAACAGGTTGGCGGGCAGTCCCACCACAGCATCGAGCAGGTTCTCTTCGATCAGCGCCTGCCGGATCCGCCCCTCGGCCCCGCCTCGGAACAGAACGCCATGCGGAACGATGACGGCCACCCGGCCGCTCTGGCGCTTGGCGATCTCGATCATGTGGGTGATGAAGCCGTAGTCGCCCTTGGACTTCGGCGGGATGCCGCGCCAGTAGCGCTTGAACTGATCGCTCTCCGCACCTTCCGCCCCCCATTTGTCGAGCGAGAAAGGCGGGTTCGCCACCACCACGTCGAACTTCATGAGGTGATCGCCCTCAACCAAGGCCGGGCTGTTGAGCGTGTCGCACCATTCGATGCGCGCGGCGTCCTTGGCGTGCAGAAACATGTTCATTCGCGCCAGCGCCCATGTCGCGCCGTTCACTTCCTGGCCATAGAGGGCGAAATTCTCGGACCCCACTTCCTCGGCTGCCCGGATCAGCAGCGAGCCGGACCCGCAGGCCGGGTCGCAGATGGTGTCGCCCGGCTTGGGCGCCGCCAGCTTCGCCAGCAGGCGGGAGACGGCGGAGGGCGTGTAGAACTCGCCGGCTTTCTTGCCCGCGTCGGAGGCAAAGCGGGAAATCAGGTAAATGTAGCACTCTCCGATAATGTCCTCGGTCACCCGCGACGGGCGCAGATCGAGCGCGGGCTTGGCAAAGTCCTCCAGCACATTCTTGAGCCGCCGGTTGCGGTCCTTGACACGCCCGAGATTGGCCTCGGAGTTGAAGTCGATGTTACGGAACACACCTTCGAGCTTGGCGCGGTTCGCATCCTCGATCCGCTCCAGCGCGATATTGATGCGCTCACCGATATTGGCCTCGTTCCGCGCTTCATAGAGGTCATAGAAGCTGGCGCCCTCGGGGAGGACGAAACGCTCACGCTCCAGACGACGACGGATACGGGCTTCGTCGCCACCATATTGCTTTCGATAGGTCTCGACGTGGTCGTTCCAGTGATCGGAAATGTACTTCAGGAACAGCATCACCAGGATGTAGTCCTTGTACTGACCGGCATCGACAACGCCCCGGAAGGTGTCGCAGGCCGCCCACGCCGTCTGGTTGACCTGTTGTTGCGTGAGTTGGTCGGTCATTTTGATTTCCTCTCCTGCCCAGCGTCGGGACGCATGCGGTTCGCTCGTTCGACGAGGATCAGGCTCGTCAATTTTCTTCGTGATTCGGCAGCGATAAGAGACAGTTCCCGTTCCCGCTCGGCCAGAACATCGATCGCGACGATCTTTTTCTGAGTCTCGAGGTCAGGGACATCGAGTTCGAGGTCGTCGAGGCTCGACCGAGGGATCATCCTGATGTTCGTGCCGCGCGCAGCGCCGTCGAAATGGCGTTGCGCGGGGGGCTGGTTGATGGCCCACGCCAGATACTCCGGCGTCACGACATCACGCTTCGGGCGCAGTACCATCAGGGGCAGCACCGCAAGAGCAGGCTCCCGCAGACGTTCGTCCAAGGCGGACGCCGTGTTTCGTTCGCCCCGCGAGCGGAACACAACGTCACCGGCACGCACGAAATACCGGTCCGCCAGGCCATCTAATTGGACCCGTGTGAGGCGCTCCGGATCGATGAGGCCATCGGGGGAAATGTCCCGCAACTGAATTGCAAGTACGCCCCCCGCAGCCGTCGGCTCCAGTCTGCCACGGGCGGTATAGCCCGTATGGATGGTGCAGGCGTCGCCCAGATGCATCGTAATTCCTCTGTAACCTTCGCTACAGAAAGTAGGCGTGCGCAAGACCGTTGTCAATGATGGAATTTGCTGTAGATCGCTCTACTGCGATATTAGAGTTCGCAGACTCACGCCAAGTGCAACACCTGGGCGGGCGAAAGGCAGCGACGTTATGCGAGGTCGGCGTTGGGCGTGCCAGGAGCAGAATCCCGCTCAACCGGCACGCCCATTTCCGCAACATGGCAGGTCAGCCCTGCCATGCGGTCGGCGAAACCTCGGCCGACCTAGTGGGCTCCGAGCGGGTTCGCCGCCATCCCCACCGCCGCGCTCGATCCGATCCGCCGTCCGGCGTCTCCCGCGGTCCCCGCGCTTGTCGGGTCCGGGTCCCCATCAGTTCTGGCCGCTTCGGTTATTCCGCCTCGGGCGGCGGAGTGGCCGCCATCTCGGTGATCGCCTGGAATTCGGCCAGAAACTCCGGTCGGTGCTGAATCAAGTACCGGACGATCCGCGCGTTCTCGAGAAGCTTCCCGAGGTATCCCTTGATGACAGTCAGTTGCAGGTGATCCTTGCCATAGGAGTCCTGGATCGAGGTGATCCCTTCCTGCAACCTGGCCAGCTCGCGCTCCATGCGCGCCATGGCCTCGGGCGTGATCCCCTTCATCTTTTTGGGCTTGGTCGTGCTGACCAGTTGGGCCTGGGGCGTTCCAGCCAGGATCGCCGAGATGTAGGCCACCGAATAATTGTTGGCGTTCACCATCAACTCTGCCGCCTCGATCTGGCGCATGGCTTTCATCTTGCGCAGGGTTTCGAACACGGCCGTCGTGCAGGGTTTGTCCTTCAGAATTCCAACGGCTTCTTCGCAGATCCCGTCGAGAAGCTTGGCCTTGCGCACAATGCTGCGCGGGTTGAGATCCAGCGCCAGGGCGATCTTTTCCTCGGAGACTCCGCGCTCAATGGCCTTGCGGATCATCCTGTGCTCCTGGATGGGCGCAAGGCGGCTGATCCGCTTGTTGTAGGTGAAGGCCTCGTCGTCCGTGGAGACGAGACATTCGACCTGTTCGATGCCGAGATCCTTCAGCACTTCGATCCTGATGTGCCCATCAAGCAGCAGATAGGACCCTTCCTGACCAGGAGATCGGGAGACGACCGGAGGCTCGACCAGGCCGACCTCTTTGATGGATGCGGTGATCTGGCGATACTTGCGGCTGGACTTGAGGGAGGTGCTGAGCGTTCGCACGGGCAGGACGGCCTCCACCGGCACGGTGACGCAATCGCTCTCGAAGCCGAGCGTGACAGCGTCCGGGGTTGCGCGCTTGCCCCGGCTCATTCCGCAGCTCCAGCGCCCAGCGATTGCCCGAGAAAGGTCGGCAGTGTGTCCAGGCCTTCTGCGCGCAGCAGCGTCAGGAAGTGCTCATCATCGCGCAGCGAGCGAAACGCTTCGACGACAAAGATCAGGCGGCCCTGCGTCAACTCGGCCTTCTTGATCAGCAACTTCTGGCGTTCTGCCTCCTGTTGATAGGCGCGGACGAGCGCGTCGCTGGTCAAAGGGCGCTTGGCACCGTCCTTTCGGCCATACCTGTTACGTTGGATATGCGGACCCTGCGCATCTCGCTGCTGGATGAGACGGCGCACGGCGGCCAGTTTCTTTCCGCGCAGCTTCTTCTGGGTGTAGGCGTCCATTAGAGCGCGCTGCCCGCCCTCGGCATCTGTCTTTGAGATGTCGATGGCGAGGTTAAGCGGCAGAAGGCCAGTCTCTACGGCCGAGACCAGCCGTTCTTCGCCACGTTCCAGAAGCCCCGCGATCATGCCGACGTAGTCAGGCGTGACCCCGATCTTATTTGCGATCTGGCGGTCGTTGTAGCCGCGTTTCCGCAGGTTGCCGATCTCACGCATCAGGTCGATCGGGTTGTGCTGGCGGCGCGCGCAGTTCTCCACGAGGCTCATGACCAAGCAGTCGCTCTCGTCGGCGTCGATCACGATGGCTGGGATGGCGTCCTGCTGAAGCTCCATGAACGCCTCGAGTCGCCCCTGGCCGCAGACGAGATCGTATTCCACCGGGTTCGTTCCCGCGCGCTGCGCCACGGTGATAGGTCGCTTCAGACCGATCTTCGCGATGTTCTCGACCATTTCCTCGAAAGTGCGCCTGTTGCGAACGCGCGGGTTGAGGATGCGAATTCGGTCGGTGGGGATGAGAATGACCTGTTTCTGTGCGATGTCACTTGCATCGTCTGGCATCAGGCGGCCTCCGTGATCCTGGCCCGGCCGGCGAGCGCATAGAAATAATCGAGCGTGTCGAAGCGATAGGCGTCCAGCGACAGCCCGTTTTGCTCGGCCAGCCGCAGCCTACGCATGGTCATGTCGATACTTGGCAGCAGGTAGTAGTCGCGCGGCACTTCGTTCATTTCGTCCATCCGCACGGCAATCGTAATGTCCGGCACCAGTCCGGTATCAAGACGGATGCGCCATCGCAGGCTGCCACCTTCCGTCTCGAAACACCGGGCAAGCACGACCGACGCCGTGAACTCGTCGTTGATGCGGATCAGGTCGGTGTCCGGATCCTGAAACGCCTGGCCTCCACGTTCCGCGACTCCGTCGAGGATCTGGGCGACGATGCCGGGGTGGGCCTGCCGCAAGGCCCGATTGATCTCGACGTAGCGATAGTCTCGCTCCGGCTCGTAGCCGATCATCTGGTAGGCGCGCAGCAGGCTGCCGAAGCGGTTCCGAAAGGCGCTGGACGACGGCAGGTTGTCCTGTTCATCGATGATCAGTCCGGACAAGACGCCTTTCTGTTTCAGCACGCCGCGCAGAGCTTCGAGCAGTTCAGCGTCCGTGAAATGCTGGCTGCGCGCGTCGACGATTTCGCGTGCGCGCAGGTAAAGCGCCTCGTCCACTATGGCCGGGTAGGCGCCCTCGGCCCGGATCCACATCTCGCGCGGGTTCACGACCCGGCGCTGCTTCAGCTTGAAGGACACCTTGTTGTAGACGTTGTTGCCGATGTATTTTTCGTTGGTCAGGACCTGATGCACCGACGCCCGCGTCCATGGCCGCGCCAGATCCGTTAGGTGTCCATCGGCATTCAAGGTTTCCGCGATCTGACGTTCCGAGCGTCCGTCTTCGACGAACATTCGGTACATTCGGCGCACGACGTCCTGCTCCCGGTCGGGGCCGGGGACCAGCACGACGCGGTCGGTCTGAAGGCTTTTCTGCTCGCCACGGGATAGCTCGCCCTTGGGGTTGCCGTGTTCGTCGATCAACACTCGACGGAGCCCGTATCCGGCAGCGCCGCCCTGACGGTAGCCCAATTCCACCAGGCGGCATTGCCCGGCGAACACCTTCACAGAAAGCTCGCGGCTGTATTCGCCAGCCATGACCCGCTTGACGGTCTTCAGCAGGTTGGAACCGATGCTGCCGTCATTTTCGAACTGCTCGCCGCAATAGTGGACACGGATCCCGGCGCGAGAGCAGACATGCTCGTGATACGCACCTTCGTCGGCATCCTGAAATCGACCCCAGCGGCTGACGTCGTAGACCAGAATGGCTTTGAAATCCGCCTGGCCGGTTCGGACCTCGGCCATCAGGTTTTGCAGCGCTTCACGGCCATCCAGCCGCAATCCCGACCGGCCGGAATCCTCGAACACGCGCAGGATCTGCAGACCCCGGGCGGTGGCGTAGTTCCGAATTACGTCGAGCTGGTTTTCGGTGGAGTACTTTTGGTGATCGGTCGACATCCGGACATAGGCGACGGCCGGCACATCCGTTTCGGGTAGCGCGTCGCTATTATCCGAATGGGTCGCCCATCGACCGGTCACTTGGCTTACTCCTCATTATTCCAGGCAAATCCATCGCTCCCTTCGGAATCAACGGCTGAACTCTTCGCATCCATGTAAAGCGAAGGAGGGTGGAATGTCGTTTCCGAAAAAGGGCAAGTTCTTTCCAACGAAGAACGGATATGCTGATAGGGGATGGACTGAAGAGGAGAGTGACTTTGCGGCCGCAATCGCCGCCGCGCTCAATCGTTCACTTGGCCCAACCAGAGCCGGCGCAAAGACCGCGTCCGCCTGGACAGGTGCCAACGAGAAGACGGTGAAGAACTGGTTCTCCGGGCGTTATGGTCCTAGCGGTCAGCATCTGGTGGCGCTCGCGCGGCACTCGGACGAGGTGCTGGGCACGTTCCTGGCGATGGCAGGCCGGGAGGACCTGATGGTGGCCACCAAGCTCGTGGCAGCTGAGCAGGCGATTACGGAATTGCTGATTGCTGTGCGCCGACTGTCCGAAGACGCCGAAGACGCCGAAGACTGAGCGCCCGCGAGAGGTATCGAAACGGCGAAAACCTTGGTATCGCATTGTTTTCGCTCGGGTTCGCGCGATCAACATTGGCCTGCGAAGGGATCCGCCGAGAGAGTTCGCAGGCGGGCTCTTTCCCTCCGCCACTTCAGTCCCTGAGTGGGCACTGAATTTACGCCATTTTTCCCGGTAAGCGCCTGTAGCAGCCGGGATTTCGATCCCATGATACGAACCTCGCCCTCGGCGACCTCGACGCGCTGGGCGAGCGCGCGCAGGTGGTCGCGGCGGTAGCCGCCGCCTTCGAGCCGGATACGTTCGCGCGCGGTTGAGGCAAACTTCTTCAGCATCTGCGGTGTGACGGCTTTGCTGCCAGAGTTCTGAAGCATGGCCTGCGCCCGCTCGGCGTCGGCCCTGGCCTGATCACGGATGGCCTTGAGGCCGTCGATGCGGTCTTTCAGCGCCGGATCGTCCAGATCGGCAACGCCCGCCTCGATGGCGTCATAGAGCCGCTTGAGGCGCAATTCCGATTCGGCTGAGCGCTTGTTGAGTTCGGCGATATGGTTGCGGCGGCGTTCCGATTGCTCCTGCCTGCGGTCGAGAACGGCGGCGAGGATCGTTTCCAGCCGCTCAGGCTGGAGCAACTGTTTCTCAAGGTGGTCGGCAACCAGATCGTCCAGCTTCTGCATCGGCACGGCCATGCCGGTGCAGGCGGTCGCCCCCTGCCGCGCCTTCATCGAACAGGCATAGTAGCGGTAGCGCCCGCCCTTGCCGGTGCGGATGGTCATGGCCCCGCCGCATTTGGCGCAATGGATCAGGCCCGTCAGCATGGTCGGGCCGCTGATGACGCGGGCGGGCATGACCTTGGGATTGCGCGCCTTGAGGCGGGCCTGCACGGCGTCGAACGTCTCCGTGTCGATGATCGGCGGGACCGGAACCGTGACGATCTCGCTGACGGGTTTCAGTTCCTTGGTCTTGGTCCGCTTGTTGAACTCGTGCTCGCCCATATAGGTGCGGCGGGTCAGGATGCGGTGAACCTGGCCGATGCCCCAGCGCCCGCCGTCGCGGGTGAAGATGCGGCGGCTGTTGAGATAGCTGACGATGTTCTTGACGCCCATCTGGCCGGTCGTGCCGTCGCCCTCCAAGGCGAGACGATAGATCAGCCGTACCGTGTCTGCATGGAGCGGGTCGATCTCGATCTTCTTCTTCACCTTAGCTCCCCGCTGCTCGGCGGCGACGGTGCGATAGCCGATAGGGGGAAGCGAGCCGTTCCAGAAACCCTGCCGGGCATTCTCCTTCAAGGCCCGCATGACATGCTTGGCGTTTTCCTTGGACTGGTATTCATCGAACAGCGCCATGATCTGCCGCATCATGACGTGCATGGGGTCGTCCCCCATTTCCTGTGTGATCGAAACCAGCTTCACGCCGTTCTTCGCCAGCTTGCGGACATAGAACTCAAGCTCGAAGTGATCGCGGAAGAACCGGCTGAACGAATGAACCACGACCACATCGAAGGGTGCGGGCTTGGACGTTCCGGCCTCGATCATGCGCTGGAACTCGGGACGACGGTCATTGGTCGCCGATGCGCCGGGTTCGATGAAGGTCTCGACCAGTTGCAGGCCACGCGCCTCGCAATAGGCTTCGCCCTGCCGCTTCTGGTCGGGAATGGAAACATCATGCTCGGCCTGCCGCGCCGTCGAGACGCGAAGATAGAGCGCGGCGCGCTGGGGGATCGTGGAAGCGGGTGCGGTCATGTCCGGTCTCCTTCTCAACTCTGGTGGACCGAACAAACAGGATTTTCCTGTCGGGATGCCCCTGGCCGGTCGTCTCCGGCTCAGGCGGCCTGGTTTTCGCTTTCGGCAGCTTCCCTGATCGCGCCGACGATCCATTCATTCAGGCTCTTGCCCGCCGCCGCCGCCGCAATGACCGCCGCCGCGTGGTCGCCGGGATCGAGGCGGACATTGAACTTGCCGGAGAACTTCCGGCGCGGCTCGATGCCCTTTTCCCGGCACATCTCCATGTAAACGGCCAGCGACTTGCCACCTTCCTCGATCAGCTCGTGTACATTTTCGGCATAGAAGTCGGCACCGCCATTGAGGCCGACAAACTCGCCGCGCAGCATCTGAATCTCGGGATCGAAGGCTATGACCGCCTTTTCACCATTGATCTCGACGACATTGTTCATGGCTTCACTCCGTGTTCGTCCAGCCATTTGCGAATGCTGGCGACTGCACCTTTGTCCGTATCCGGCGACGGGTGCGGCCGATGAAAGACGCGCACCTCGTCGAAGAGGAAGACGCCGACGCGCGAACCTTCCCGCTCGCTGATCTCTGCTCCGAGGGCCGCAAACAGGGCCTCAATATCGGCCCAGCGGATCGAACCGTTGACGGGCCGGGCGAAGATCAGTTCGAGCGTGGCTCTGTGGCGCTTCTTCATATGTTTTGGTATCATTATTCAGTACCATTATCAAGGTGGATTTTATGCCCTTCAGACGCCGGGACCGAAGAGTTCATCGAAGATGTCGCCGAACCACTGCTCGAATACGGCGATCTCGGCGTCAGTGACCGGTACGGGGTCGGGCCAGTCATCGGTGACGGTCCAGGTGGACATGTCGTATTTGGGCGGTCGGCCCATGGGGACGCGGTAGCCGAGCAAGGCTTCAAGCTGCTCCGATGCCGTGGGCGGCCTGACGCGCCGGACGCGGGACGCACCGTTTCCGGGATCATCAGTCATCGAAGTCGAACGCGTTGCAGGTCTTCTTGCGCCACGCGACCGGGTTTTCGATCCAGCGGTTGATATCGGATTCATGCCAACCGGTGCCGTTGGTGCTGATCCTGAGTTTCGCCGGGAACGTCCCCTCGGCGATCTTGCGATAGATGGTCGAGCGCGACAGACCGGTCCGCGCAAGGACGGTCTTCATGCGGATGATACGGTCTGGCTGATACATGGCTGCGGTGCCTCCTGCTGGTTGTCTCTGGTGATTGCAGAGACCAGACGAAGCAATGAATTCCTCCTGCGCAAGAGGTGTTCAGGTGTCGGCGTACTGTGGCGAAGTATCGGCGGTGAATAGGACGGTTCTCAAATCCCGATCCCGCGTCCTCTGCCCATGTCGATGCCGTGTGCGAAGGCGAGCGCCGCCCCGAGTCGGCGTCCGCTCTCCATCTGGATACCAAGCTCGGCCTTGCGGTTGGCGAGAATGGATTCCATCTGCGGATCGCGTTCGAGGCTCTTCGCCATATTGCCCATCTCGGCTCGTGTGGACTTGTAGCCGGACATGTCGCCTGCCTGGTACTGGCGCTGGCTGGTCTGGTCGAGGGCCTGCCAGCGCTGCACGAAGCGGTCGGCGCGCAGGCTCGGATCGCGGGCCGGATCGGCATCCCGTCCCGTGCCACGTCCCGTGCGGATTTCGGCTTCGAGTTGCAGGGCGCGGATGGTGCGGTTGATGCGTCCCGTTCCGGCTTCACGCGCGAGGCCGTTGTCCTTGGAATATGCGGCTTCCGCATCCTGCCAGCCATTCGGGCGCACGGCATTGAATGCGTCCCGCGCCGCGCCGAGTTCACGCCGCTGTTCGGCGGATGGCGTCAGGCCTTCGCGTTTCGCCTCGATGATCGCGTCGGCGGCGCGGGCATGGCGGATTAGCGCATCGGTGCGGGCCTTGCGCAGGACCGCTTCGGGATCAACCGCCACGGCCCTTTCCGGCGCATCCGCCTGCCGCTGGACCGGCGAGGCCGTGTTCTGCTCCTGCGTCCCGTCAATGCCGGGTGTCGTCCTGTCGATGGATGCTGCGGGAAGCCGCAGGCCGTCGAACATGCCGCGCACCGTCTCCGGCACCTTTCGCACGATCTCGGCGACACGCTCGCGGAAGCTGATGCCGCGCCGCTCCGCATAGGCTTGGGCCGGGTCGGCGCGTTCGTAGTCCGTCGCCATATCCTTGGCCCGGTCGCGCGAAAGGGTGTTGACGAGCCTGTCCCTGCTGGCGAAATCGTCGCGCCCGTAATGCAGGTCCATGCCGTCACGGTGGCGGGACAGGGCGACATAGCTGCCATGGGCGTCCATGCCCGGCGTGGCCAGAACATGGGTGCGGTCCACCGTCATGCCCTGCGCCTTGTGGATCGTGGCGGCATAGCCGTGGTCGATCTTGTTATAGTCTTTCAGGTCGAACGAGACGTTGCGGCCATCGTCCGTGCGAACGGTCATGGCCTGCGGGCTGACCTGCTCGATGTTTCCGAGCGTCCCGTTCTTCACGCCAAGCCCACGCTCGTTAGCCAGGAACATGACGCGATCCCCGGCGGCGAAGTTGCGTTCTCCCCGCTCGACGGTGACACGCACGTCCTCGCCCAGATCGCCAGCACCCCGCATCCGCTGGCGGGCCGCCTCGTTCAACGCCCGTACCTGGGCGTTGGTATGGGTGAGGATGATCCGGCTGCTGTCCGGCGACGCCTGCCGGTCGCGGTCCCATCTGTCGATAAGGTCGCCGCGTGCCTGCTCGCGGGTCTCGGCCACATGCACCATATCGTGCGCGTCATAGGCATGGATCGCATGGCCGGTTCTGCCGGTCGCCAGATCGCGCGTGGCGTCCCGCTGCCAGTCCTCGCGCTGGCGGCGCACCTCGCTGATTTCGACACCGCCATGACGCTCATGGATCGACCGGAAGGCCGCGCCTGCTTCGATGGATTGCAACTGCTGCGGATCGCCGACCAGAACGACTTTGGCTCCGGCTTCCCGCGCATGGGACAGCACACGCTCCAACTGCCGCGTGCCGACCATGCCCGCCTCATCGATGACAAGCACGTCGCGTGCCGTGAGCAGGTCGCGGCCCTGCTGCCAGCCATGTTCCAGGCTGGCGATGGTGCGGGACGCAATGCCCGATCCGCTCTCCAGATTTTCCGCCGCGATGCCGGAGAGCGCCGCGCCACGCACCTCATAGCCCGCCGCTTCCCACGCCTCGCGCGCCACGCCAAGCATGGCGCTCTTTCCCGTTCCGGCATAACCGACGACGAGGCCGAGATCGCGTCCGTCCGTGACATGCGCCAGCGCCTCGGCCTGCTCGCCGGACAAGACAAGCCCGCGTCGTTCGGCGCGGACCAGGGCCGCCGCCCTGTCGCGGTCGCCGACCTCATGCAAGTCCCGCTCGGCCATCAGTTCCGCCGCGCTGTGCAGGCGCTGTTCGGCCTCGATCATCTCGCGCGTGGTGAACCGGTCCTCGCCGCGTCCGTCCTTGCCCAGTTCGACCAGATCGGGTGCGCCACGCATCGCGCCCATGACGGCGTTGAACTGGTCCAGCCCATCGCTGTGCCGGTGTGCGAACATCGCCATGTCGCGCCGTGTGAAGGTCGATTGCTGGCGCGTGATCGCGTCCAGCGCCACTGATGGATCGGCGATGATCCGCGCGCCGTTGTTACGCGCGATCTCGCGGTGCATCTCCGCGCGATCCGCCGCTTCCAGTCCTTCGCCCTCGATGCGCTGCGCGGGCGCGCCGATCTGGCTTTGCGGCTCAAGGGCGATGCCCTGCGCTTCCAGACTGCGGTGGTCGATGCGGGCGTCGATGTCGAGTTCCGCCAGTCGTTCGTTGACGTGATCGGCCCAGCGTTCCCGCCAGCGCTCCACCATCTCCGTGCGGTTCCAGTCCCGCACCTTCGAACCGAACCCGTTCTCATCCACGCTGCGCATGGTGAGCATCACATGGGCGTGGGGTTTGGGGCTGCCGTCCTCGCCGATGTCCCAATGCACATTCAGATCGGCGATCATGCCCTGATCGACGAATTCGGCCTGCACGAAGTCGCGGGCAAGGGAAATCCCTTGTTCCTGCGTCATTTCGCGCGGAATGGCGAACTCCACCTCGCGGGCGAGCTGGGCGTCCTTCCTGACTTCGAACGCCTCGACATCGTTCCAGAGCCGTTCGCGGTCGCTCCATGGCTCGGGCGCGTTCTCCGGCAGTAGCACCTCGGAATGGACGACGCCGCGTTTGCCGGAGAAGTCGTGGCTGCGTTCAAGCCGGTCGTCGCGCAGCCGCGAGGCCGAGCGGTAGGCGGCGGACGCCACCGCGCTGGAGCCTGCCTTGCGGCCAATGACCTTGACGTGAAGATGATAGATCGCCATCGCGATCCGAACATCAGCACGGAAAAGCGCACGTCGGAACGACGTATAAGCGCGCCCTCGAAATGAAATTCTCGGGACTGCCCGCGCCGTGTCAGACCGTCCCGGCGACAATACAGCATTCCGCGCCGCGCTCCACTATCATTGCTCCATCGGTAACTTGCAGAGGCGATTGGAGACCCTGATGCGCAAGCCACGCGACTATGACGCCGAACTGAAGGCGCTCGAAGACAAGGCGAAAGACCTCAGGACACGCAAGGTCCAGCAACTCGGCGAACTGGTCATCGCCACCGGAGCCGACACGCTCACCGCCGACGAACTGGCGGGCGCGCTGATCGTGCTGGCGGAAACCACCGATGCCGGAAAGAAGGAGGCATGGGCGAAACGCGGCGCGGCGTGGTTTCGGGGAAAATCACGGCGATCTGCATCAGCGCCTGAGCGCGACAGTGGCGGCGCTCAAACGCAACCGGGCGGCGCGCAACCGGCATCAGGCGCAGCGGGCGCGTCATGACATGCGCACCTGGCAGGTCGAGCGCCGCAAACGAACCCGGCACCTGATCGAACTCGGCGGCCTCGTCGTCAAATCCGGGGTCGTGGACCTCACGAATGATGACCGCGCCGTCATCCTCGGCGCGCTCACCTGGATGGCCGACAAGCTCAAGAGCGACGACGGACAACGCGCGCGTCAACTGTGGGCCGGAAAGGGAAAGCAGGCGTTCGACGCGGAGCGAGGCGAGCGGAAGGAAACCGCTCCCGCCGCTCCAACGGACACGCCCCATGGCGGTGCATGACCGATGGCGGGCGGCGCGGAGACCCCACATATCGCAGCGGCGACCGCCATCGCGCGGCAGCGCCGCGCAAATGTAGTGAAAAACGAGCGACTGCGGTTCATGCAGCGGCGCCGCGCTCAGATATGTTGGCATCGTCTCCAACACCCCCCATACAAAGAGCAGGGTGCCGTCTCTGACTAGTGACGATCAGGGACGCAAGTGAACGCCGATTTTCATTGAAGCCGCAAACGATCCTCAAACCGCTCATCGAGCTTACCGCTGATCTCGTCAAAATAGGCACGGTCGTCTGCAAGAACAGAAAGGATCGTCTGCGTTTGCGCGGTGAGCGCCGCGATCAGCCGTTCAAGCGGCCCGCGTAGTGCACCCGCTTTCTTCTGCGAGAGGATTGCCGCGTGCGCGGCCTTCGCCGCCCAATTCGAGAGCGCAAGATATTCAAGGACTCGTTGCTGTTCGGACTCATCCGGCTCAACGGTCAGGCTTTGCAACGCCCGTGTCGCACCGAAATGCTGTAGCAGCAATCGACCGATCAGACGCGGCCAGTCGTAACCTTCCGTCGTATATACGGGAAGAATTTGCGAAGGTGAGAATGAACCCGATATGGGCTGCGCGTGTGAGAGAATGATCTGCATAAGCGCGCGAAGTCGGACCATCTCCGATGTCGTGATTTTCTTTTCCGAGAGTGTCTTGCACCGAGTCTCGAAGGCAGTGACGGCCTCTTGGAACTTCTTGGCGGTCGCGCGGCTTTGCGCCGAAAGTGATCGGGTTGGGGATGCGCCCTCCGTGCGCGCGTCACCGCTTCCATCATCATCTGCCGATTGCGGTTCTCTGGTTCGGAAATCTATCGCGCTAAGAGCATCGACATCATCATCTTCCATGCCTCTCAAATCAGGGCCGACCAAGCCGATCATCTGATTGAGGCAGGCGCTCATCAAGCTGGCCGCGCTATCATGGCGACTATTCAGATATAGTCCGAACGATTTGCCTTGCGCGTTCGCATGAGTGCGCGCGCGGATAAAATCATCGTATGAAAGGACTTCATATGTCGGCGGCGCAGCGTCAGAAGCTTGCGGCTTGGCTCGTGGCGTTTGATCGGGCTGGCTTGCGCGATCTTCTTCCTCCAACTCTTCGAGCTGATTGAGCGTTTCGATCAGAACCAAATCTTCGTGGATGGATTCCGCAAGCGTATCCATCAGTCGCCGCTTGCGCCCGCGCTGCGCGGGCAAGGTCGTCACGGCGAGATAATCGAGATCGACGATTTGGACCGGGGCCGACATCGCGCCATCCGCGAATGTCACGATCCCATATTTGGGGCGCTGTGCATCGGGTGACACCGCGTATGTCGCCGAACTGCCGTTTGATTCCATCTCCACCAAAGCTAATCCATCACGGTCATAAAGCTGGATCGTTGCCGGAGCCGCCGGCGACACTGCCGGAGCGGTCCATGACAGTTTTCCCGTCTGCAATATCAAGGTGCCCCCATCTATCGAAGGCTCCACATCCTTGGCCTCCTCGAATGATTGCTGAAGCTCTGCGAGTTGATCGCCCTCAATGCGTGCATCCTGATAATCCGCCAGCCCCAATGCTTCCAATGCTGAGCCGCGCGGAACGCGCTTGTAGATTCCCGCTTCCGCATTTCCGTGGGCTGCCGGTCCCATCAAGGCCGGAAACGTGCAGTTCATGCTGCCGGAAATCACGTGGTCCCAGCGTTCACCTTGAGCGACGATGAGCTTTGCGTGGAGGAATCGGCTCTCCGCGTGCGCGTTGACATCAAACAAAGACGCATCTGAAAATTCCGACAGCGCGGCGGAGGGGAAGCCGCTTGCATCGCTCTCGATCAGAATATCCGTGATGGGATTTTCGAGCGCCGCGCGGAGCCGCGCCAGTCCTTCAAGCCCCACGTCCCAATAGGGTGACACGATGACAAGCCGTTCAATTGGATCATCGCCTATGGATGCGATGATCTGATCGAGGAAATTGATCTCCGGGCGGTCGAATAAAAGATTGAGTTCTGTCGTTCCAGATCCATCGAACGCGTGATCGAAATTGTCATCATGCAACCATGAAGCGGATCGCAGCGCCCGCTGCAGGCTGATTGGGAACCATTGATCGTTCAGCGGCACATAGCGCCGAAAATATCCAAGCGCGCTTTTGAAAAACTTCGCGTTCTCCTGCGCCTCCGGCGAATATGAAATGCTGGCGATCTGCTCCTTGTTGCCGCCAAGGCCGAGAGCGGTCAGGTTTGCCGAACCTACGATCAATCGACCTTTGGTCTCGCCGATCAACATCGTAATTTTGGGATGGAAAGCGCCGGGCGCGTCGGCTTTGATGAGATGGTAGCTGGTTCCGGCAAAGCGCGGCGGTCCAAACTCCGAAAAAGTTTGATTGAGCATCCCCCTATCGGCGAGGACGGTGATGTTGCGACATCCGGCACCTCGGAGCTTCGGGAATGGTATATCCTCGAAGGCGAGCGATCCGAACGCATAGGTCGTCATGAACGCTGAATGGAAGCCGCCTTCGCCAAACGTTTCAAAGTACTTCATGCGGTCGCCATCTCTGCGCGGCCGCGTTCCGTGATTCCGTTCTCATCAATAAGGCTGATGTCGCGCAAAAACCGAAGCGCCTGATCCAGCCGCGGGCTACTTGGCGAAACCCGAAAGTGGCTGCGGTAACGTAGCTGCCCTTCTTCCGGCTCCATGTGGAAGGTGTATGCCTTCTGATTTCGGAATTTGCGGGACGCGACCCACATGTGGCGTTTTAGAATCCGCTCGCGGATCAAATCCGCGATCACACGGCTCGCCGAAGCTGTGCGAGCGCGATCGAGGAATTGCACTTCCGTCCGTAGGGACTGAAAATAATCCGCTCCGCTTAGCGCCTCCTCTATCAAGCTGGTGGCCGTCGATGATCTGTCATAGAGGATCGCGATGAGCGTTACGGCGAGGCGCACCTGTTTCTCAGTTTCGCCTTCCTCCATCGCGGACAACATGGCCTGGGCATGTTCACGCGCCGCCGCCGCCTCATCGGCGAGGCCAAGCGAAAAATCTTCCCATGTTTGATCGCCCGCAATTTCAGCGAAGCCGATCAACTCGTCTGTGAGGTCGGCTAGAGTCATCCGGCGTCGTGGCGCTGTTTCCAACAATGTCAGCGCGGCTGACAGGATCGCTTCATAGGCAAGGCGCATAAGATCGCAGGCTTGATACAGAAACCATAGATGCGGAACTTCACGGGCGTTGCCGCCCTGCAAGTTCGTCACGTTCTCAAACCAATGCCATTTCACCTGCTCGGCGTGCGGGATCGAGCGCGAGGTCGTGGTTACGTCGAGGAGCATTTGAAGCGTGCTGCGCCGCATTCGATCCGTCTCGCTGCGAGTATCGCTTTTCCCCAGAAGAATCTCTGTCAGCAAAATATGCTCATCGCTGCCTTGTTTGAGCTGGTTCGGCTTCATGGCCTCGAACAATTTCAGGGATGGCAGAGCGATTTTCCCGGCTGCCACCACTTCAAAAAACTCGTTCGCTGTTGCGCCAAGTTCCCGCGAAAAAGCGTCCGCCAACTTCAAGGCAACATCGGAGCACACGGGGTTGGGGTTGGGGTCGTCCGCGCCGGGGAAATGGATCAGTCCCATTTCCGACATTTGCGTTGCGTAAATCGCGCCGAATGCGCCGCCCTTGTTTCGGAGATAGCGCAGACTCTCATCGGCGTTCGGATCGGCACCTATGCTGAAATCAATGATCGCCGCTTCACCGTCCCCTGCGCGCGCATTGCTCAGCGTTCGATTGGCCCAATCAGACCCCGTAATGCCCAATTCGCTTTCGCCATATGTGCAGATGAGGGCGAACAGCGCCTCGCATCGGCGCTGAAACTTCCGAAACTCATCGGGATCGGAATGTCTGATCTTTTCTTCGTAATGTCTCAGTATGAAGGGGAAGAACGAATAATAGCGATAGCGTAGCGTGATCGTGCTGATCCCCGGCACAATCGACTGATAGATGACTTCGATTGGCCGCTGCATACCGAGCGGATCAAGGCCACTGTCCTGCCCCAGTTCGGTCCATTCTGGAAACCCATCCCCCAAGTCCATTCAAGTGCAGCCCTTTAGTTTTGCGAAGATTTGATGAACTCTATGGCGTTTGCATGGGAAATCACAACCGCCGTTTGCTAAACAGATTATGTCAATGGGCAGTGCAGTTGATCTGGACGTGACCCGGGCCGCTTGATGTCAGATGCGATTCCATATCTGCTACCTCGGATCGCTTCGTTGTCGCCGCCTATCGTAGGGCTATAGCGAAAGCGTAGTCATCATCACTATCGGTCGCGGCCCGCCACTTAAATCCTTAAATTATATTTGTATCCGGAACCCATTTTGCTTCGCGGCGATGTGATTTAAGCCGTGCGTTTAGGTTCCGGTTAGCTCGGGGTCGATTGCGGCGAGGAGCCGGTCTGGATGCCTCGGGTCTCTGCGCGGCTTGGTGGTGGATGTCAAAGCCTGCATGATCGCTTCGATCTGTTGTGGCGAACCCCAATCTTCATCGCTGTCACAGATTGAAAGAGTGTCGGCGCAATCGGCTGACAGAGCGCTGACATAATTATCCGTCGCGCTGTCTGCTCCGAGAATGACGAGAGGTGCATGGTCCAGCGGGAAGCCGTGACGGATTATCTCCTGCGGTGACGTGCATATCATTGCAGCGTTCACAGCACGATTGGAAAGCAGGCTGGAGACACGCGTCGGCATGTGGGCACCATTGGATGCCATTTGTATGGAACCTAAGGTGCTCTGCGCGTGATCTATAATTGCGATCTTGTCGAGTGAATGGGCGAACACATACTCCCGTAATTGTCCGGTCAACAGGGATTGCTGATCTTGTCTGGCGACAATAATGACAACTGGAATGCGGGCAGGTTCCGTGCCCAGTGCAAGCCTACCTATCTCCGTTTCCGAAATACCACTGACAATATGTACGTCGATGCCTGGAGTTGTGTTGATTTCGATAATCGCGCCGCCAACTTCCCACCAAGGTTTTGAGATGTCGCTGGTTATATAATCGAGGCCCACAGCTTTGAGGCTTAGATTGAGGGCTATGTTCTCGACCATTTCGCGGATCGCCGGATGAACCCTCTGGAGTATTTCGGTTGCGAGGCCACCAGTGGAGACATTGGCATTGCCAAGCAGTTTGACGATTTGATCTGTCGCCGGGATTGAATCAAGTGTCAAGTTCTGGCTTGCGATATAGGTGAGTAATTGCGGTGTGGGCTTTAGTTGCTTGATGTAACGACGGGATACCGGATCGTTTAGGCGCTTCTTGTTTTCGATTTCGATAAGTTGACGCAAGTTGCGCTGGCCATCTCCGATGACATGAGGAGGCTCGCGTCTGGCTGCTGCTACAAGACGCCCATCAATCACGAGAAGGCGATGATCATCGCCTTCAATCATCCGCTCAATGAGAACAGGCTTGTTGCTGCCCATCTGTGCAAAGGCAAATGCCTTAGCGAGCGCGTCTTGTGAATTCACGTTGGTTGTGATGCCGCGACCTTGCCCCTCATTTACTGGTTTGACAGCGAGGGGCCAACTAAGCTCCGAGGCATGCGTGACTGCATCTTTCAGGTTTGTTGCGATGCGGTGGTCGGGAGCGGGATAGCCAAGATTCCGGATGTTTTTTGCGGTGAACATTTTGTTGTGGGCAATATGAAAGCCGAAATAGCTTTCTTCCATTGGCATGGCTTCCAGAAATGTCCGTGCGTTCCGTCCCCAGCCAAACCGCATCATGCGTTCGAGGGCTGGATTGCTTTCAAACGGCAGGTCTTTTTCCTCAGCAGCCAGCATCAGGATGCGCGCAATGTAGTTAGGGTGATCGCGGCGACAGCGGGATTTTATATGCGTGATGTGTTGGTGGATGGCTTCGATTTCATGTTCTGCCAAAGCATCTGGGTTGTGTGTGCGATGAACAAGGTCAATCGCGAGTTTCAACGCAGCGCGAGTGATCTGTTCGTTGTGATAGCCGCTCCAGATGATGATACGTTTGTCTGGTGGTGTTATCGCACCTGCTGACCGCACGAGACCGCGTTCGCAATTGAGGAGTTGTCGCGTCCAATGTGCAATCATGGATGCGGCTGCAAGCCCGGTTGAAACCGTCTCGGGTATTTTTTGGTCATCAAGCCAGCCGGGACCGAAATGGTCGAGAATGTGGCGCAGCCGGGTCAAGGGCATGGTATCGGCGAACAAGGCTCCGCTGCTTTGGGTATCGAGACAGAGGACCATGACCGGAGCACGCGAGAATGCATTGGGGCCTGAATAGGTTTTCGGGCTTGTACTGGTGATGGAGTTGGGGATTTTTCGGTCCTGTTTCATCCAGCTGACGTTTTCGTCCGACGCAGATGTTGAAGAGCTGCTTCGGCAAGAGCCTGTGCGGTGCCTTGAGAGATGGTTTTCTCGTTGTCAGGCAGAGCCCGGACAAGATCAAGGCAAGCGGGGTCGTCCTGATTTACAATCACAGGATTGCGTCGATTGGATGCAATGAGGCCAAATAGGCGCATCAGTGATTGCGGGCCTGCGTCGTGAGCGATGTTGCTATCGGCCAGAACCAATAAGTCATATCGGTCGCAAGGCAGACCGGTATTGATCAGGTCGTAGTTTGGGAGAGTGACAATCGCCATTTCGGCATCTGGTCCAGTTTGGAAGAGATGGATGGTCTCAAAAACGGTTTGGGGGCGCGTACCTATATTTGTGCCGTCGATGGACAATTCTCTAGAGGTCGCAAGGCCGATGCCTGTTGCTAGAGGCGTAGTGCTGCGGATTATATCGGCAATTGTACGGGCGGTTTCGTCTGCGTGTGCGCTGCCCAGAACCAGTATGATCGGGATGCGCCCGCCACGTGGCAGCATCATGCGTAGAATTTCGCCAAAGAGCTGGGGTTGGACCACGCGTGAAATACGTGGTTGGGCGTTGACCTCGCAAATGGCGGCGCCGCTTTTGAGCCACGAGACGGAAATGTCGGGAATGAGCAGATCAACACCGGCGCAATCAAGGCGGAGTGTAGCGGCGGCGCGCACAGCAAGGCGCGCATTGTCAGGATGGACCTTGTCATTGACATTCAGGGGGGTGCCACCGCGCGTAATATTGGCACCGCGTCGCAGCGGGATGTGGGTGCCTTTCGGAGGGACGGAGTGAAGTTCCAGATCTTGTTCGCGTAAAAGCTCCAAAGCTTCTTCGTCGAGTTCAAGTGTCTTCAGAGGCGAGCTTCCCTGACTGCCGCGTCTGGGGTCCGCATTGAGCGTATCGAGCAATTCGCGGACGTTGTGTTTTCCATCACCAGTGATGCTGCCTGCGCTACGCAAGGTGGCTGCAAGCAAGCGCCCGTTCTGGACATGCAGCCGGTAGTCCTGACCTTCGAAATGCTTCTCGACCAGTATTCGGCGGGAATGTTTGCGCGCGCGGGCGAAGGCAGAGCGCAGGCTTTCGACATTACGAAGACCGGCGGCAACACCGACGCCGCCATCCTGATCTGCTGGCTTGACGACAACGGGATAGCCGAGCGTTTCAGCTGCGCGTTCGGCTGCCTCAAGATTTGGCACTACCATATGGATAGGAGCCGGTAGTCCGACGGTCCGGAGCAGGCGGCTGGCTTCGACTTTGGAGCGTGCCAACATACTAGCGATACGTGGTGTGCGGTCGGTGAAAGTGCTGTCGAGCCAGCGTGCCCTTGCCCCCCAGCCGAACTGGTAGACAGTTCCGCTGAGATTGGTGGACGGAATATGCAGATCATGTGCGGCGCGCAAAAAAGGTGTCGTGTTGTTGGAGCCTGGCGCGCGGGGGCGCATCTTTTCGATCATGCTCGCCGCGTTGGCAACGAGCATATCGTGTTCATCGTCTGTGATGCCCGAGGTGATGTGTGACGCATTGCCGATGATCCATTGCAATGCCTGTATTGCGATGCGTGGGCGGTCTGATGCATAGGGAAGGGCAATGAGTGTCTGGCGTGGGCCTTGCGGTGCTTTCTCTGTCGATAGGATACGCCCATCCTCGAATGTCGGCATGTCAGCTGCCTGTTGCAGCATTTTTGTCCAATGTAGCAAACAGCCAAACCATTGTCGCTCGGGTGTTGTGTTGGCATCGAGAGAGGGCGGCAAAAGGTCAGGGAAAAGCGGAGACACAAAAAGCGGTGTAAAGATCGCGTTGATTTTTGCGAGATCAGGGTTGTGCGGGATGTCACTAATTATATTGATTAGCGTGGTGGGCTGGCGCAGGCCGAAACCTGTGCCGCGCATGGTTCGTATGATGTTGAAACGGGTCTGGCCTGCCGCCTTGGCGGGTGATGTATCGGATTTGCTCCGGTCGGCCATGTCAGTTGTCGGAATTGTTTTATCCCCCGCATTGCGGCTCGTCATTGAAAGAGCGAGAAGCGACCATACGCCATAGGCTTTGTTGTGGTCTATCCCGATAGACCGAGATTGCGCCATACTCGCCGAATTGATTCCTTCGCTCACGCGTACTCCGGTATGGACTTCCTGAAATATGAACGATGCAGAATATTCAAATCAGATGGAGAAGCTCGCAACCATCCAGCCATGGATGTGGCGTGTATTTGAATCCGAAGAGGCAATGGAAATTGTGTCGCCAGATGCACCTCTAGAGGGAACTTTCTGGGCCTATGCCGATAATGCCTATTTTGAGATTTGTTCAGCTTCTTGCTCAAGTGATCCAGCGATGCGCCGAAATATGGGCATGAAACTTTCCGACAGGATTGCACGTATTCCTCAGACCGGTATCGAGGGTGAAGGCCTCGTCAGGTTGCGTTTGCGAAATGGTGTGAAGCTTTATGACCATTTCGAGGCGTTGGGATTTGATCCCGTCGGGATGTTCGGACAGACCACAAGCGCAAAACTTGTGCTGGCTTTTCGCTCGCGACTGACTGGCGAAATGGCGGGCATGCTCAAATCTGCAAGCCTTGACCATATTACTGTCAATCTGAAATGCGAGTTGGATGCCCTGCAGGCGGTTGCGGGGCGCGTGCCGGCGCCGCGTGCGCTATTAGCTTCGGGTGAGTATGAGAGCGGGGCAACGCCGGTTACAAGTGTGCAAAGCTGGTGTGAGGGCGAGCGATTGTCGGGGGTGCCTGTTGCTATAAAGACAGACGATACTGTGGCGCGGATATGCCGATGGTTGGTCAAGCTGGTGGATCATGGCAGTGAGCAAATGTCGTTGCGCAATCTGGCGCAACAGCAGTCAAGTATCGTTAAGGCACATCCGCGGTTGGAGGACGCCGAAAAGAAGAGCCTGTGCATGTTGCTTGAGGCCGTGCGTGATGCAAGGGCGTTTCCAACCTCTCGTTTGCACGGTGATTTGAGGCCGGAAAATATATTGCTGCAGGACGGCAGTGGTGAGTTTATCGCTGTGGACTGGGAGTTCTCGCGACCCCGTTCGCTCGGGTTGCTTGATCTGCTGCGCTATTTATTGGAAGGCACATACGGTAATTCGCAAGTGCGCTCCTTTGCCGGTGCTGTGTCGCCGGATGCGGTGCGTTGGATCAGAAACTCAGGGTTGCCGGGGGCGGATCTGCCGATAACGGAAATGGTCGCATTGCAATTTGCCATTCATTACACCGACCGGATCGGGTCGTTCGGACGCCGCTCGCAGCGCATGCGCGTGTTGCAAGCCTTGTTGCAGGGAGAATGCGAGCGTCTGTCGCTCTAGGCTTCCGCGTACTTATCGAGATCCTTTGGGCTTGAACCCCATGTTGAAGCTTATAGAGACACGGAAATCATTGCTGCGATTGGGTTGTACGGAATGTTGCAGCCAGCCGGGGAATATCAGCAGAAGGCCTTCTTCGGCTTTGTATTCCATCGCCTGCGTATTGATGCGGGTGCGTTCCTTGACCGGAAAAACACTCATCACGCGTTCGCGGACGGGATCATAGAATTCGATATTGCCCGATGAGGGCGGGACTTTGGCGTAATAGGCACCCGACAGCATGGAATTGGGATGCACATGCGCTTTGTTAAAATCGTTCGGGCCGTTCTTGTTGAGCCACATTTCCTGATAGAAAAGTTCGAACTTGTCGAAGTCGAAAGACAGGTGGTTGGCGCAGCTCACGCATGCATTGCCAATGATACGGCGGATCTCGGCCAATTCGTTCGTCATGTGGAGGTTGGCCTTGCTATGCCAGCCGCCGACATTGGAGCGTGTGATGTTCTCTGTCCGGCTTTCCAAATCGTCGAGCACTTCGAGAATATGTGTGTTGATGCGGTCGGCCTGCTGTACACGGCGCGACCAGACGGGTGCGGGAAACCACGTTTCCGGCTTGAAAGTTTGCGGCGAAGACTGTTCGGGTGTCTCGGCATCTGCGCTTGCCGCCTCGGGTGTTTTATTGGCGATGGCAGGGGCTTTAGCGGTTTTTGTCTTGGCCATGAAGAATGCTTTCGAAATAGAGCGGTTCAGGTGTTCGACGGCTGGCTTGCGCGATATCCAATGCCATGATGACGCGAGTTTCTGATTTGAAGAAGGGGTGGCCTCAATAAAACGGAAACTCGGGCGTATGGTGCTTGTTGCCTCACCCTTTTTGATGAGCGGTCGCTTTTAGGTCTCTGACTGTCGGTAGGGAGAGCAAATGGACGAATCGAGATTGTGTCCGTTTTGGTTGTTCCTGCTCCTGATTGCAAGTTGTGGACTTTCCCAAGAGCGCACCGGATGCTAGTTGGATAGGTGCATAATACGAGGGGCTGGATGTGAGCGAGAAACAAGATAAACCGCAAGCCAAGGCGACTGCAAAGGCGGGGGGTGGTAAGACAGCGAAAGCGGGTGGCGCAAAGGTTCCTGCGGCAAAGGCAGCAACGCCGCCAGCCAAAAAGCCGACAACACAGATAGCCTGCTCGCGTGGTCTGGCCGGCTGGATGGAACGGCACAATGTTAGTTTCGGCTTCACCTCTTATCAGAGCGGCCGACTTTACATGGTCGGACGGTTGCCCAAGGGGCGGGTGAGCTTTCACGAGCGCCAATTTGTGCGCGCTATGGGCGTGGCTGCCACCCCGCAGCGTCTCTATCTTGCCAATCATTTTCAAGTCTGGCGGTTGGAAAACATACTGCCTGCAAACCAGACGATGGACGGGTTTGACCGGACCTATGTGCCACGGAATGCCCAGACGACAGGCGATCTTGATGTGCATGAGCTGGGTGTCGAGAAAAACGGGCGTGTGATTTTCATCAATACGAAGTTCTCCTGTCTGGCGACTTTCAGCCTGACACACAGTTTCAAGCCGATCTGGAAGCCCCCATTCATTTCGCGCCTTGCACCGGAGGACCGTTGCCATTTGAACGGTTTGGCCATGGCGGACGGCGAGGCACGATATGTGACGGCTGTGTGCCGCAGCGATGTCGTGACGGGTTGGCGGGACCGTCGGGCCGAGGGTGGTCTGATCATGGATGTGCGTGACGATCGCATTGTCACCGACAAGCTCTCCATGCCGCATTCGCCGCGCGTTCATAATGGCAAGCTTTGGGTGCTAGATTCGGGTCGCGGTCGTCTATGTCAGGTGAACGAGGCGACTGGTGCGACGAAAACGATAACATTTCTGCCTGGATTTGCGCGTGGTCTGGCTTTTCACGGCCATTATGCGCTTGTGGGTCTGTCACTTCCGCGTGACGGAAGCTTTTCGGGGCTTGAGCTTGACGGGGAGCTGGCCAAGCGCGATGCCGAGCCCTGGTGCGGTGTGCAGATTATCGATACTCGGAATGGGGATATCGTTGAATGGATTCGCCTGACAGGCGAGGTTCGTGAGTTGTTCGATGTCTTCGCGTTGCCCGGCGTGCGGTGTCCGCAGGCTGTTGGTCTGATTGATTCTACGATTCAGAACCAGATTTCGATTGAGGATTGGGCTTCGGATGCGAGGTCAAAACCGGTCGCTGAGCGAAAGCCGGAAGTTGTTGCATAACGGCAACCAGGTATTTTTAGGTGAATTCTAGGGTTATTCACAGGCTTTCAACGGTATTCATTGCAAGGCGCCCGGGAGTGAATGCCCGGGCGCCTTGTTTTGTCAAGAAAACACATTTTGTAGAAAATCTAAAATTCTATATGTATTTCATATGGTTAATACCATTTTCATGGTGCGCGAATTGATAGAGGGAAGTGAATTCGAACAACTGTTTGAAGTCACCACTGTCTGACGAACGTCGGTATAGTGACGAATTCCTAATGCTCCGTTTCGGACATATCTGATCTCCTCCTCCTCTAGTCATTAATGGTGATTGCGGATTAGGTACAGAGTGCGTTTTCTACGCAAGCTGGGGGAGGTTTATGCCTGCCCTTAACCACTGTCGCATTTGGCCACCGTTGTTTGATGTAATAGATGCGGCACAAGAAATTTTGAACCTTGGGGGGTTCCTTATGAAGACCACTGACCGCAAAAACTCCGGCCTTTCTCATGTCACTGACGTGGCGACACGTTCGGCCTATAGCTATTACAGCGGAGTCATGCAGGAGGATGGAGATGGCCGAAAAGATGTGCGCGGTATCCGGCGAGTGTTCGCCGCAGCACTTCTGTCGGGTGTTTCGATGCTGGCGGTTGGATCGCTTTCCACGTCGGGCGCTCAGGCAGGCACATGTCTGCCAGCAGCAACCCCAGGTGGTACGGTTTATTGTTTGGGTACTTTCTCGGACACGATCGATATTAGCGACGTGGAAGACCTTACGATTGTTGTGGATGACGCCGCGACAATAGATACGTCCGGAAATACATCAGAAGCCAATGGTGATAATATTGGTGTGCTGATGAGCGACGATTTTGACCAGACAGTTAATAACTATGGCACGGTCTTAACTTCGGATGCGGATTCTGAGAGCACCTATACAGGTCATCACGGCATTTCAGTCTATTCGGGTTATGCAGAAGCGGTTATCCGCAACAAGGCCGGTGCATTTGTTGGCACGGTCAATGACAACTCTTATGGCTTGTTTACAAATGCTGGCGGTTCTGAAGGTGATAATGCCAGTGCCGTTGTCCTGAATGCCGGTACGGTCGTTACAGAAGGTATTGGCTCGAAAGCAACAGTTGCAATCGGTCGGGCTTCGTCGCGCGTTGAAAATAGCGGCACTATTGAGACAACAGGCAGCGGCGCCTATGGTATGTTTTCTGTTGCTGGCGAAGATGAAGGCACCGCGACAGCTACAAATTCCGGTGGCATTGAGACTTCCGGCGCGGAATCGACGGGTGTCGCCGCAAGTGCCGGAAATGCAACTGCGACCAATGCGGCGTCCGGAACCATCGAAATCACCGGTTCTGAAGGTATTGGTCTGAGTGCTGATGGATTTTATGCCACTGTCCAGAACTATGGTGATATTGATATTTCGGGCGTAGATGGCATCGGTATGTCGTCGGAAGGCAAGTATGCCTACGCTACAAACACAAGCACAATTACCGTTAGCAATGACGAATCCACCGGCATTTATGCTGATGGCAAATATACGACGGTTTACAACTCCGGTTCGGTCGCTGCCGGTGGCGAGGACGGTGAAGATAACTGGGGTATTGTCGCTCTTGCGGAAGAAGACGTTACAATCACAAACAGCTCGGCCGGCAGTGTAAGCCTGAACAGTTCTGCAAATGACAGCGAATGGATTGCCGCTGTTTACGCTGAAGGTGATGATGTTACGCTGAACAATTACGGTCTGATTCAGACAAGTGGTGAATCTGAATATGCAGACGCGGTCGTGTTGTTTGCGAGCGATTCAATCACGGTCAATAATACCGGCCAGATCTACGCTAATGGTTATGACAGTACAGCATTGCGGGTCGCGGGCGAAGACGGTGAATACACAGCCACAATCAACATCACGAATGGCGAAGATGGCGTGATTGCGGGTTCGGGCAATTACCGCAACGGTATTGATGCAGAATATTTCGGCACGTTCACGCTCAATAATTCGGGCGACATCTCGGTTGATGACACGACACATAATAACGTATTCGCGATCAATGCCGATGAAGGCAATGCCGCTTATATCTATAACTATGGCAACATTACAGGCGGCACCTATGTGTCGGTGGAAGAAACAGCACTCTTCTTGAATGGTGAAGATGGTGTTGTTTACAGCGCTGGAGCCAATGCCTCCGCCGTCGGAATTTATGCTAATGACGAAGCGACTTTCGTCAACTACGGCAGTGTGACAGCAACGGCCGACGAAGTCGTGGCTGTGACGGTAAGCTCGGATGAAGGCCATGCCTATGCGATCAATCATGGCAACGTGACAACAACAGGCGAGAGCGATGCCACGGCGATCAACGTTGATGGCGGCCTGTCGGCTATCGGCGTGAATGCGCTGACCGGCACGATTACGACTGAAGGCAGCAACTCGGACGGCATCTCGGTCTTTTCTGAGAATGGTGTTTCCCAGGTTATCAATACCGGTACGGTCGAAATCTATGGGGATAATTCAGCGGGTATCATTGCTGGCGGTGTCGAGAATAGCGGTGAGGATTTCGCCTATGGTGTAACCGCGGGCAACGCTGGCACCATTACGACTTACGGCGAAAATGCTTATGGTATTGCTGCCTATTCGATCGAAGATGATGCGCTCGCATATAACGTACTTGGCGGACGCGTGACCACACATGGTGACAACTCGTCAGGTGTGATCGCTCTTTCCGGTGGCGGGCGTTCCGATTTCAGTGATCCCAGTGAAGCTGGTTCGGTCGGAGAGCGGGCAGTTGCCGTTAACGGCGTTTATAACGGCTTCGGGGTTTACAGTCCCGGTGAAGATGGTGATCGGGTTTCAATTGTTGATTTCGTGAACATCGATGGTTTCCCCGGCGAAGATTTTGACCCTGCAGATCTGCGGTCCTATGTGACGACTACAGGTGACTATTCCCATGGCGTTGCGGCTCTGGCAAATGGCGACAACGAAGAATCTGCATCTGCCTTGGCCTGGAACGCCTATAGTACGATTGTAACGGGCGATGCTGAAGGCGAGGATGGCGTAGGATCGGTCGGCGTGCGGGCATATGCCAATTATGGCGATGCATGGGCTGCCAACAAATATGTGTCGTCCATCACGACCTATGGCAATGGTGCGAAGGGTGTCGAGGCAATTGCTGTTTATGGCGATGCAAGCGCATCCAACAAATACAATTCAACTATCGTGACGCATGGCGATAATGCAGCCGGTATAGTGGCACGCGCTGATATAGACGTTGGTGTGGGCGAGTTTGATGCCGAAGTTTATAATCTTGGTTCGTCGATCACGACATATGGTGATGATTCGGCCGGTATTGTTGCAACGGCCTATGAAGATGTCTTCGTTGTTAACGACAATGACGAGGGCGGCGAAGATGTTTTCCTCGGCTCTATCACGACCTATGGTTCCAGCTCTGATGGCATTTATGCGGCTGGCGGTGGTGATGTCACCGTTTTGAACTTCGGGTCGATTTCGACATCGGGCGAAGATTCTGAGGGTATCGTTGCGTTTGCTGGTTCTTCGGAATACGACGTGGCGACGGTTAGGAACTCTGGCAGTGTGACGGTCACGGGCGACAGCTCTGATGCGATTTCTGCTTCTGGTCAAAGTGTCGAGATTGAAAACAAGTATGATGCTTCAATCAGTTCGACAGACGGCTATGCAATCCGTGTCAGCAGTTCTGAATATGCGTCGGTCCTCAACGCAGGCTCGATCACCGGCAACAGCACTATCAGTACCGATGACAATATTGAGTTTGAGAACAAATATGATGGCACGATCACATCAACTCAGGATCGTGTTCTGATTAACCTCGATTCGAGCGAAGGTGATGTCTCTTTCCTCAATGATGGTTCCATCACGCAGACAGGTGGTAACACAACATCAAACAGCACAGCGACCATTCGCATCAGTGCTTATGACGAAGTCGAGTTTGAGAATAACGGTACGATCTCGTCGAACAACTATTCGTATTATGATGACGGGTTCGTTGTTGATATCGACTCTGAATATGCGCAGGTCGTTAACAATGGTTCGATCACTGCGACCGGGGGCATGTATGGCGCGTTGAATGTGTTCGCCGATGAAAGCATCTATGCGACCAATGGTGAGGACGGCATCATCTCTGCTTCCAATAATGAAAGCTTTGCTGTCCGTCTGACGGCGGGTGATCATGCTCAGCTCGACAATTTTGGGTCGATTAGCACAAGTGGTGATGAATCGACGACCGTGAGGGTTTCCTCACAAGCGATCTTAAGCAGCGTGGTCAATAATTACGGCACGATCTCGGCCACTGGCTATTATTCAGATGCTGTATCGCTTTCAGGTCGGACAATTTCGCTGACTAATGCTGAAGGTGCTTTGATCGAGGCAACTTACTATGGTGAAGCGGTCGTCGCAGAAGCCAACAGCTACGCTGAATATTCTTCAAGCATTACGATCCTGAACGATGGAACCATTACCGGCGACATCAATGCTTATGCATCAACAGATGATCAGACCGCATATGTTAGCTTCACCAATAACGGAACTGTAACAGGTGACGTTGTTCTGGGGTCGAATGTGGAAGAAGGTGGCAACGGCACGATTTATGCCCTGAACACAGGTTCTATTACGGGTGATCTGGATACATCCGAAGGCGGCAGCTACGACACGATCATTGTTGATGGCGGTACTGTGGGTGGTGGAATCTATACCGGGTCTGGCGAAGACACGGTCGCGATCTCAGGTGCCGGTGTGTCCATTACGAACGGTATCCATTCGGTTGAAGGCAATTCTTTCATCACCTTCGCGCAGGACGATACGATTACGTTTGATGTCGGTAGCGAAGGCTATGCGATCAGCGGTGCAGCTTCGATTGACTTCGAATCGGGAACCACGGTCTTTGACAGTCTTGATATCGAAATGGAAGAAGGCGATATCTCAATCGGTGAAGATGCGACAGTTGTTGCGACTGGCACAGGCTTTTATGCCAGCGGTGTGGACGAGACCGATATTTTCGGTACGTTGCAGATTGCATCTGGTGCTATCGCTTCATTCAGTGGTGATGTGTCCTTCAGCAGCGGAAGCACCTTCCACACCGGTATAACTAGTGGTGTCGGAGGTGTGGTCTATGCCAACACAATTTCCTTTAATTCAGAGTCGACCATTTATGCCGATCTGACAGTCAACCAGGATATTGTGGTCGGCGATGATGTGCTGATTGCCAGCGCCTCTGCTGAAAACGGTGTGTCGGATGAAGGCGCGACAGTTGTTGACAACTCGATCCTGTTCAACTTCTCCAAGGTGATGAACGATACGATCGTCACGAGCGGTACTGCTGACGAGTTGTTCCTGCGCCTTGAAACAGATGAAACCGCCATCGAGACGTCAGAGGATTCAGATGGTTCGCCCAATCTGGATAACATTGCCGATGCACTGGATGAGTACATCCAGACCCAGCCGATTAGCAACCCATTGGTTCAGTATCTGAACCAGTTTGCGACACCTGAAGAACAGCGTGCAGCCTTGCTGCAGGTTCTGAAAGATACGTTGCCTGAAGAATCCGACGGGTCGGGTGGTGCTGTATTCACGTCCACCGATCTTGTCTTCGACATGATCATGGATCGCCTGAGTGGTGGCGGTTTCACGATTGCCGAAGGCAGCAAGACCGGTATGGCGGCAGGTGAGCAGTTGCTCGGTGGTGAAGGCAAATGGGCTATCTGGGGTCGCTTCGGTGGTAGTCAGGCAAAGTACACACCGTCCGGTATCAGTGGGTTTGATGCGGATAGCTGGGGTGGCACGATCGGTGTGGATGGCGAAATTGCGCCGAACCTGCGCCTTGGCCTGTCCTACTTCTACACAAGCTCAACAGTTGACGAGAATGGTGCGGCTCCGAACTCGAGCCTTGATGTGACAGGAAACGGTGCGGTCGCTTATATGAGCTATCGTCCGGCCACCTGGTACGTGAATGGTTCGGTTGGTTACAGCATGAACGAGTTTGATAGTTCGCGTCGTTCAATTGGTGGGGTCAATGTGGCCAGCTATGATGGCGACCAGTTTGTGCTCCGTGGTGAGGTCGGCAAGATCTTTAACTCGGGCGAGTGGGAATTCACTCCGAATGTCGGTCTGCGTTATAATCTTCTGCAGATCGATAGCTATACGGAAACTGGACCTCTTCCGATCTCTATTGCTGGTCGTGATGTTGAATCGCTCCGCGGTACGCTCGGTGTAAATGCGCGCTATGTGGCTGAACTGAATGGTGGTTCCAAGCTGATCCCTGAATTTGGTGTGAAGCTGATCAACGAACTGGCTGATCCCGATGGTACGATCACAGGCAGCGTTGTAGGTGGCGGTGCATTCTCGACTAACCAGACACCACGTGCTGATTTGAGTTTTGGTCTGGGAGCTGGCCTCACATTCGAAGGTGCGAATGGTGTGAGTGTGCGTGTCACTTATGACGGTGAATACCAGAGCGACTATAAAGAACACACTCTTGGCGCTGCTGTTCGCGTTGCTTTCTAAGAGTGGTCGCGTGAAAAGAAATGGCGCCCTACGGGGCGCCATTTTTGATTGTGGGTATGCATGAATTGTATGAAGTCGGTGAAACAGGTTTGGTTTAAGCCTGCTTTTGAATGTATGAGCTAGATGCTTAGATCGTTTGCATAGAGTTTAGGTTTCTGACACGCCTCAGGCTTTGAGATGCAGATGGTTGAACCAGACAACACGGATTTGCTCTTTGTTGGGCCCGTATCCGATCAGCGTGAGACCGGATTTCCCAATCGGATAATGTCCGAGCTTGTCTGATTGGTAGATTGCAGCCATTCCGTAAAGCTTTTCCGCCGGATTGTCGATTGACCATTGCCTGAGTGCTTCTCGGCAGGTGATGGCTAGTTCAATGGCGATAGATTGTTGCTCAAAGCGGGGAAGCGTGAAAACCCGCAAGAAGCCAAATCGGCGATTTCCCAGAGGCATATACGGCCGGATTGTAATTGTTGAGATACCGGCGACCTCACCATTAATATAGGCAAGTGCGCAAAGTTCTTTTGCTCGATCTTCAGGAATTATGTCGGCAGGAAGGCTATTGGTGCTGTTCCAGACGGCTATGGCATCGGCAGCAATTTGGGGGTCGTCTTTTTTCCAGGCGACCACATATTCGGCTTCGCTCATTTCATATCCTCTGGCTCATTTTTATTTTCCAGTTCGCGACTTTTATTTGAATCGTTAAGCGTCATCATGGATTCGAGTGCTGCAGTGATTATAGCAGCCAGACTGGAAGTCGAGCTAAAGTTCTGTTTTCGATTGCTCTGGATTGGCGGAATTTTCTATTGAAGCCACTTGTTTGCCGCGTAGACGGGGCGGCAGATGCTTGAAGCTGCGTAAGCCGATATTTAATTCATGCAGGCTGATCTGTCTCAACCAGTTTAAATGGCCGACGCATGCAAGAGGTGCGAAGGCGCGTCGCTCTTTGTGGAGCAGCTTCATATGGTCGCTTACCAGCCCCCAGCGGCAGGCGACGGGCGTGGTGGAAACGGATCACGTTTGAAGGCGCTCTTAGATATGGAAGGCAAGCGCCAGATCTAGACGAAAAGGGCCTTGCTCGCGATTGTTATATCGCGAGTTCTTCATGCTTTGAGGCGCTATGAAAGAGCGAGGGGAGAGGCCTGTTTCTCTGAAACAGCTAGTTCATTTTCTATGTAATCTAGAATCTGCCTACCGAAGGAGCGACTTGTAGTCTCTGATGATCGAAGCGAAGGGGACGCGGAACCGTCTCTCTCGATTGTGCTGCCAGATGACTCGATGGTTATTTTAGTCCAGCTTGGTGTGAGTGTGATGTGTGGCACATTATTTCATTTCGCTATCAACGAGACGTACGCAAGTGTGATAGCGAAGGCGGCGAAGACACTGATAGTCATGGTGAGATAGAGCGTGTTTTCATAGGTCATGGGACGTCTCCAGAGAGCGATGAGCCTGTCGTGCTGAAAAGATCGCGAATTGGCGGTTCAACAGCTCTCACGATAGATTGAGCGCAGTGCTGCGGGCCTTGATCCAGATCAAGCTGCGTCAATCTGTGCGCATATTCAGGCGGCTATGGTTGCGTTAAATGGCGGATTTCAGGCAAATTTTCTGTATAAAATTGCCGCAAAATAGCCCTCTCCGAATTGCCAAACTGCTAGGATGCCTTATCCCTGTTTGCGGATGGAACAGGCGCAAGACATCGTGACGTGTGAAGGACAAGCTGAAACGGTGACAAATACTGGCCAACCGAATGAAAGCCGGGAGCAGCTTGAAGCTTTGCTGGCAACCGCTGTAGATGGGATCGTCATCATCGACAAGGCCGGTACAGTGCAGGTCTATAGTCCGGCCTGTGAACGCTTGTTTGGTTACAGTGCAGAGGATGTTGTGGGGCAAAACGTCAAGATGCTCATGCCCTCGCCCTATTTTGATCAGCATGATGGTTATCTGGCGCATTATGCCGCGACTGGCGAAAAACGCATTATCGGTATAGGCCGCGAGGTTGTAGGTCGGCGCAAGGATGAGACAACTTTCCCGATGTATCTTTCTGTCGGTGAGGGCAGTTTCAACGGTGAACCTATGTTTGTGGGTATCATCCACGACATAACGGAAAGTCGTGAGGCCGAGCAGGCGTTGCGCGAGCGCGAGGCACGGCTTAGTTCCATTTTTGAAACTATTCCCGAGGCGATTATTACGATTGATGCGCATGGCGCAATTCAGTCATTTAGTTCGGCTGCTGAAAGATTGTTTGGATATGAGGCGGATTTTGTTTTCGGCCGCAATGTCAGCATTCTTATGCCGCCACCCTATCGTGATGAACATGACGGATACCTGACGCGGTATTTAGAAACGGGTGAGAAGCGTGTGATTGGGCAGGGCCGTGAAGTGACCGGACAACGCGCAGACGGAACAACATTTCCAATGGAGCTGGCAGTCGGAGAGATCATAGTTGATCAGACGCGACTTTTTACCGGATTTATCCGTGATCTGACGGAACGTAAACAAGCGGAGCGTCGGGTGAATGAGTTGCAATCCGAGCTACTGCATGTCTCACGGCTTTCTGCCATGGGACAAATGGCGTCCGCGTTGGCGCATGAGTTGAATCAGCCGCTTGCTGCGAATATGAATTATGTGAAGGCGGCCAAGCGTACGCTTGAAAATCCGCTCGTTGAGGATAAGGTGTTGGCGCTCGACTTGCTGGTGAAAGCTGGGGAGCAAACAGCGCGTGCAGGCCAGATCATTCGTCGGCTGCGGGACTTTTTATCTAAAGGGCATAGCGCTCATTTCCTCGAAGACATTAACTCGGTGGTCGAGGAGGCGTTAGGACTGGCGCTAGTTGGCGCGGCTGTGTCCAATGTGAATGTGACGCGTTCGCTCCAGCGTGGCATTGGCCCTGTTGCGATGGATAAAATCCAGATACAGCAGGTGGTGGTCAATTTGGTGCGCAATGCTATCGAGGCGATGGAGGGGGGAGATCGATCCGAACTCCGGATAGCAACATCTGTTCGTCCTGACGGTTTTGCTTGTGTTGAGATTGCAGATAGCGGTGCGGGTCTGGCATCTGAAGTCGTAGAGAAGCTTTTTGAGCCCTTCACGACAACAAAAGAAACAGGCATGGGTATTGGTCTTTCTGTCTGCAAGTCGATCATTGAATCTCACAAAGGACAGATTTTCGCGATGCCAAACGAGGGTGGTGGTACCATATTTACTTTCCTGTTGCCGGTTGGCGGGGAGAAAGGCAACGATGAATTTGAATGATGAACCGGTTCTGATTGTTGATGATGACGAGAGTGTCCGAGACTCGTTGCGGGCACTTTTGTTGTCAGCGGGATATCGCGTGCGGGCATTCGCATCGGCTAAAGCAGTTCTTGAAACCATTGATGATGAAGGCGGGTGTCTTATTGCGGATATTCGTATGCCTGATATGGATGGGTTGGAGCTGCAAAGTGAGCTTGTGCGCCGAGGGTGTAAATTGCCCGTGATCATTGTGACAGGGCATGGCGATGTGCCGTTGGCTGTGCGGGCGATGCAGGCCGGTGCCATCGATTTCATTGAAAAACCATATAATGATGATGCGCTGTTGGTCAGCGTGAAACGCGGGCTTGAACAGCATCGTCTGACCAGTGAGACGGAGCGGGAACGCGAGACACGAGCAGATCTGGTAAAAACTTTGACGCCACGTGAGCGTGAAGTGTTGGAGCATGTGATTGGCGGTATGCCAAATAAACTTGTGGCGTTTGAGTTGGGGATTTCTCCAAGGACGGTAGAAATACACCGTGCTCATTTGATGGAGAAAACACAGGCCGGTAGTTTGCCGGAGTTGGTGCGTATCGCTTTTGCCGCCGGAGTTGTTCCGAAGAGTGTCGATGGCAAGTAAATTGTTGTCAGGATGGCGCGACAATCCGGCGCTACGTAGCTTTACTAAAGTGAATTGACGAGGCTGAAAGAGGAAAATGCGTCTGAGCTTCTTAAGATAAGAAGAGAGATAGACAGGGGTTGCCGGTCCATGTCAGCAGCAGACACACTTTCTCATGCTTTGAACATCACACCTTGTCCTGCGGGGCAAAGTGTTCGTGACAGAGATCGGATACGCTGTTTGCGGGGTGAAGATATTCTGTGCTCTATTGGACGAGAGCGACATGTCGTGCGACACACGCCCATATTCCGGCAAGGCGAACCTGCGACCCACTTTTTCCGTGTTGAAAGCGGTGCCATACGTCGTTGTAGGGTCATGGCGGATGGACGTCGGCAGGTTACGGGTCTTTACTTTCCAGGAGATGTTTTCGCGTTGGGCGATAGCAGGGTCTATCTAGATGACGCGGAGGCCATTAGCGATACGCTACTGATGCAAGTATCCCACGCAGATCTGGAGCGGTTGGATATTAGTGGTAGTTGTCTTGCGCAGAGGCTGCTTGGTCATACGCGTCGTGAATTAAGCAATGCACAGGAACTATTGGTCATGGTCGGGCGCGCTTCGGTGCGCCAACGCATGGCTTGGTTCTTGGTCACAATGGCGGATCGTTTGGGATTTGTTGGCGGGCTTATGCCTGTCTTTGAATTGCCGATGGCTAGGAGTGACATTGCAGATCACCTAGGCCTAACAGTCGAAACCGTTTCACGTATTCTTGGCGAGTTGAAACGAGAAGAGGTGATAGCTGTGCTGACTTCACAGAAGATTGCGATTTGTGATGAGCATGCATTACGGGAGATGACGGAGGATTTGTCATCGGCTATGCCGGAATGCGGATTCCAACATTCATTCGTACACGCATAAAAACGGCCCCGCCCCTAATGGGAGCGGAGCCGTTATTTCTAATATGGTCGTTGTTTTACGCTAGTAGCAATTCAGCTAGCTGTGTCCGATGATGCGCTGCATCGCCAAACTGTGCCTCGCACCAGATGCCGCGGCGACGATAAAGCTGGGCGTCGCAATCATAAGTGAAGCCGAAGCCGCCATGAAACTGTATTGCGCGGTCTGACGCAAAGGCAAGTGCGTCGCTAGACTGGGCCTTGGCCATGCGCACTGCGATTTCACTCTCGACACCCTGACCGAATACAGTGGCAGCGTAGTAGAGATGTGAACGGGCGGCCTCCATGGCAAGCAGTGCATCGACGGTTGGATGCTTCAGTGCCTGATAGGAGCCAATATAACGGTCGAACTGTTTGCGTGTCTTGAGATAGTCCACAACTACGTCAATCACGCCACTGGCACCGCCGCAGGCCTCTGCCGAGAGCAATAGGCAGGCGGCTTGTTCCAGCTGGGTGAGGGCAGCAGCAGCTTGAGTTGGATCGAGAAGTTGTGCGGATGGAATGCTGATGCCATCCAGTTCGAGGCGGTAAGAACGACGCGTTTCATCAATCACGATTTCACGTGTTAGTTTGGCTTTTCCAAGAGTGTCTTTGTCGAGAAGAACGAGAGCGGGTTTGCCATCCAGCGTGACCGAAACAATGACCAGATCGGCAGAGGCCGCATCGGTGACAAAGGTTTTTGTACCCTTGAGGGTCAGCATGTCGCCATTGCGTGTGGCGCTTGTGTCAGGATGGGTAAGGCCCCAATCGCCGCTCGGTTCGGTCAGTGCGAAACTGCCGACTATTCCTTCACAGATTTTTGGTAGCCATTCATTTTTTTGTGCGTTGGTGCCTGCCATTAGGAGAGCCTGTGCCACAAGCGTTGTGGAGACGAGCGGCATGCCGACCAGATACTTGCCCATGGGTTCGACAACCGTGACGACTTCGGCAAGACCAAGGCCGCTGCCGCCGAATTCTTCGGGCACCGCAATGCCAAGCCAGCCTAGAGAGGCCATCTCGTTCCAGAGGGTCTTGTCGAAATCTTCTGCCGCTTCAATTCGCTTGCGTGTATCGCTGATCGGGAATTTGTCGTGGCAGAAATTTGTTGCAACTTCGAGCAGTTGTTCCTGTTCGTCGCTGAAAAGGATGGTCGGTTTTTTGTTTGTGTCCAACATGATGCGTATCCGGCTTAGCTTTTGGGGAGGCCGAGCACGCGCTCGCCGATGATATTGTGCTGCACTTCGCTTGTGCCGCCGCCAATGGTGGCGGAGAAAGCATTGAAGTAGGAGCGTTGCCAAAGGCCCGCGTCGTAGGCTTGCGGATCGCCAACATAATAGGCGGCGTTTGCGCCTTGCAGTGTGAGGGCGAACTGATTGAGGCGACGCTGGTATTCGCTGCCCACCAACTTGCCGGACATGGCGATAGAACCGGGGCGATCCACATTTAACGGTTTAATCCGCGCGCGCGATCCGTTGAGGGCTTGCGCACGTTCTTCCATGATGAGCTGGACCAGACGATCTCGGATGACCGGATCCTCAATGGCGGGTTTGCCATTGCGCTTTGCTGTTTTTGCAAGGGTCACGACTTCGGAGACGTGCTTACTGTTCATCGAGTGGCCGCCGGCCTGTCCGCCTACCGCACCGCGCTCAAATGCAAGTGTTGCCATGGCAACAGCCCAGCCGCCGCCTTCTTTGCCGATGAGGCAGCTTTCAGAGATGCGGGCATCTGTGAAGAAAGTCTGGTTGAAGCCAAATTCGCCCGTCAGTTTCTTGATGGGCACAACTTCGATGCCGGGAACTTGCATCGGTATCAAGAAAAAGCTCAAGCCTTCATACTTGTTATTGGTGTTCGGATTGGTCCGTGCCAGCAGGATCATGTATTTGGCGTGGCGTCCGAGGCTGGTCCATATCTTCGAGCCGTTCAGGACAAATTCGTTTCCATCTCGCGTGGCTTTTAATTGAGCGTTGCCGAGATCGGAGCCGTGGTCAGGTTCGGAAAAGCCTTGGCACCAGATATCGTCACCTGACAGGATGCCCGGAATATAAGCCTTCTTCTGTTCCTCGGTGCCCATGTTCAGGATCAGGGGGCCGGCCCAGTTGAGACCGATTGTGTTGGTCATGAAGGGTGTCTGCTGGCGCACCATTTCGCGCGTTACAATGTCTTGCAGAGCCTGCGGCTTGCCGCCACCGCCATACTCCTTGGGCCATGCCATGCCGAGATAGCCTGCCTCATATACTTTCTTTTGCCAGTCGCGCAGAAAATAGAACTGGTCATCTGTGCCGACTTCCATGAAGGACTGCGGCAGGAGAAAGCCGGGATCGGCAGGCTTGTTGGCCGATATCCATGCTGTGACTTCCTTTCGGAAATCCTCAAGCTCTTGAGGGCTCGGAGTGGCATTGTTTGCGCTCATGGGGCGGTCCTCGTCTTTTTTGTGCGCACCTTAATGCAGGCGCGAAATTGCGAGCCAGATATAACGCAAAGCCTTGCATGGCTGCCACTCTGTTGCCGATGACGTAGGGGTTGCTTGGTGCTCGTACGGCGCTTGTGTAAAGCGAAGGGCCAAAATGCACATTTCGTATGGCAATACTTGGGCTGGCGGTTATTGAGTTGGCCTCACTGTTAAGCGACAGATTTTACCCTGAACAAGAAGTTAAATCTTGGCAGCGTTGCTCGTTTGAGCATCGGTTGCACAAATTTTTTGCAGTAAAATCAATGGCTTGGCTTTATAAATGTGAAAGGAAATCGCGCTAGCTTGTCTGCTGATGGTGCCGGGCCGGGGGGCTGTTTCGGTAAGTAAATGTTTGTAGGCGGGTAATATGGCGGCGGTTCAAATCGACGGTGAAGAAGCCGATCTTTATCGGGGTATGTTCGAGAATGCTATTTGGGGCATTTTTCAGACCACCGCAAATGGGCACTATCTGGCTGCTAATCCGGCTCTTGCGGAAATCTATGGTTATCCCTCGCGCGATGCGATGCTCTCAGCGCTGACCGATATCGGACGGCAGTTATATGTTGATCCAAGACGTCGCGATGATTTTGTACGGATGATGCGCGAAGAAGGTCATGTGTCGGGGTTTGAATCGCAGGTCTATCGTCTCGACGGCGAGATTATCTGGATCTCCGAAAGCGGTCGTGAAGTGCGCAATGCGGCTGGCGAGTTTCTTTACTTCGAGGGCACGGTAGAAGACATCACAGTGCGCAAGAATGCCGAGCGTGATTTGCAGCTTGCCAAAGAGCAAGCCGAAGCCGCGAACAAAGCAAAGTCAGCATTTCTCGCAAATATGAGCCACGAGCTCCGCACGCCGCTCAATGCCATTCTGGGTTTTTCAGAAATCCTGCGCGACGAGTTGCTCGGGCCCTTGGGTGATGCGCGCTATAACGAATATGCCAATGACATTCTGGACAGCGGCAAACATTTGCTGGCTGTTATCAACGATATTCTGGACCTGACAAAGATCGAGGCGGGTCATCTCGCTTTGGAAGAACAGCCTGTCGATGTGCAGGGTATCATTGCAGCGTGTGAGCGATATTTTGCTGAGGGTGCATATGAGGCAGGTCTATTACTGAATTTTGTGACGCCGCTCGAGGATATTACGCTTAATGCCGACCCTGTAAGGCTCAAGCAAATATTGCTCAACCTGTTGTCCAATGCTGTGAAGTTTACACCAGAGGGTTCGGTCACTTTGCATACCGGGCGAGAGAGCAACGGAGACTTTTTCTTTTGTGTCAGTGATACCGGGATTGGTATGAGCGAGGACAATCTCGCCAAGGCGCTTTTGCCGTTTCAGCAGATAGATGCATCATTAGCTCGACGCTATGAAGGCACAGGACTTGGTTTGACGCTCACCAAGTCTCTCGTCGAGATGCATGGTGGTAAGCTTGCTTTGGAAAGCACGTTAGGCGTGGGGACGACTATCAAGGTGCTTCTGCCGGATTGGCGCGTTGAGGAGCTTGCTGCGCTCTCTGCCTGAAACTTCATATACGGAATATTCAGAATTTTGCCCGAACCGAGTTGCACTATGACTGTGCAATTTACCAGCCTCTTATCTTTGCATGTGACTAAATATTTGGCATGCGCTCAAAAAATGTCCTGTTTTTAAGGCGTTTTTCTACAAATCTCTGGCATCGCTCTTGCTCCTGTCCCATGCTGAGAGGGCGGACGACTGGTCCGCAGGTGTATGGGAGTTGCGATGCCGGAAGTGAGTTATGGGACAGGTGTAGGTGGCATTTTTGATGAGATGGGTTCTGGTGATCAGGATGTGCGCCACGCTTATCGTGGTTTGCGCGACTGGCTCAAGGAAACTCCCGCCGATATTCTTTCTCTCCGGCGCGAAGAAGCTGAAACATTCTTCCGACGTATTGGTATTACCTTTGCTGTCTATGGCGAGGGTGGTGATCCTGAGCGTATTATTCCCTTTGATATTATTCCGCGTATTCTCGAAGCCAAAGAATGGGAGCACATCACTGCGGGTCTTACCCAGCGTGTGAGAGCGCTCAACGCTTTTATCGGTGATGTTTATGGTGCGCAGGAAATTATCCGTGCCGGTATTATTCCGATAGATCAGATTATATTGAACGAAACTTACCGCCATCAGATGCAAGGCGTTGCCGTGCCAAATGGTATCTACACGCATATTTCCGGTATCGATATGGTGCGTGTGGGAGCTGATGAGTTCTATGTGCTAGAGGATAATGTCCGCACGCCGTCGGGCGTATCCTATATGCTTGAAAACCGCGAAATCACGATGCGGCTTTTCCCGGACCTTTTTTCGCGCCATGCCGTTGCGCCTGTAGATCATTATTGCGACGAGTTGCTGGCGACATTGTCATCGGTGCCCCCGCGTCATTGCGACCATGAGCCAACGGTCGTCGTCATGACACCAGGTATTTATAACAGCGCCTATTATGAACACTCGTTTCTGGCTGATCAGATGGGTGTGGAGCTGGTCGAGGGGCCGGATCTCTATGTGAAAGATGACATCGTCTATATGCGCACCACGCAAGGGCCACGTCGCGTTGATGTGATTTATCGGCGTGTTGACGATGATTTTCTGGACCCGCTTGCATTCCGCGCTGATACCGCGCTGGGTGTTGCGGGGCTGATGAACGCTTATCGTGCTGGCAACGTCAATCTTGCCAATGCAGTTGGTGCCGGTATTGCGGACGACAAATCGACCTATACCTATGTGCCGGATATGGTGGAGTTCTATCTCGGTGAAAAGCCTATCCTGAATAATGTGCCAACTTTCCGTTGTGCTGATGCTTCTGATTGCAAATATGTGCTGGAGCGTCTCGATGAGTTGGTGGTGAAAGAAACGCATGGTTCAGGCGGTTACGGCATGCTGATCGGACCAAAATCCACCAAGGCGCAACGCGAGATTTTTGCCAATCTCATCAAGAAGTCGCCGGACAAGTATATTGCACAGCCAACACTTGCCCTTTCGACTTGCCCGACCTTTGTGAATGAAGGGATTGCGCCGCGCCATGTGGATCTGCGCCCCTTTGTTTTGGCAGGCCGTGATATTCGGGTGGTGCCTGGTGGGTTGACGCGTGTTGCGCTGACCGAAGGATCGCTAGTCGTCAATTCATCTCAAGGTGGCGGTACAAAAGATACTTGGGTTTTGAAGGAGTAGAGTTTCAAATCATGTTGAGCCGCACAGCAGATAGTCTTTACTGGATCGCACGCTATTTGGAACGCGCGGAGAACCTTGCGCGTATTCTGCGTGTCACAGACCGGCTCTCGCTTATGCCGACCATGTCGGATTCAGGGGGCAACGAGTGGCATTCGACAATTGTCGTTTCCGATTGTGAAGAGGGCTATTACGCCAAGTACGACGAGGCGACACCGGAACATGTGATTTCCTATCTCGCATTCGATCCTGACAATCCTTCCTCTATCCGTAGCTGCATTGATTCTGCGCGCCGTAATGCGCGATCTGTGCGTACGGCACTCACATCCGAGCAATGGGAATGTCTCAATGCGACATGGATTGAAATGTCGCGGATGAAGGAAAGTCGGTTACGCGGGGGTGGTTTGCACGGGTTTCTTGATTGGGTTAAAGAACGTACACTGATGTTTCACGGCAGCACTGTTGCTACCATGCTGAGGCGCGATAGTTTTCATTTCATGCAGTTAGGTACGTTCATCGAGCGAGGAGACAATACGGCACGTATTCTGGACGTGAAGTATCATGTACTTTTGCCAGAACATGCGAAAGTGGGTGGCGGTCTTGACTATTATCAATGGGCGTCGATTTTGCGTGCGGTGTCTGGCTATCGCAGTTATCACGCTCTTTATAAGGATGGGATCAAGCCATGGTATGTGGCTGAATTCCTGATTATGCGCGAGGAGATGCCTCGTTCTCTCGTGGCTTGCACGGCAAAAGTGAAGGATTGTCTGGAAGCTTTGGCTGGTGAATACGGGCAACGTCACGAGAGTCACCGGATGGCAGGGCGGCGCTATTCCCAACTGAGTTTCGGCAAAGTGGAAGATGTCTTCCGTCAGGGCCTGCATGATTTTCTGGAAGAGTTTGTAGACCAGAACAATGCGTTGGGTGCTGAAGTGTCGCGAAGCTATTTGATGTAAGTTGATCCAATGCGCATACATATCCAGCATGATACGGTTTATTCTTATGATGAGCCGGTGACTTATTCCATTCAGGCATTGCGCTTGCGGCCGCTTGATACTGCGTCGCAGCGGATACTGAATTGGAATGTTGAAGTGCCGGCATTTGCCAGTTTGCGTGATCAGCGGGATGCATATGGCAATGTCTTGCAGATGCTTTATGTGGAGCGTCCGCATACTGAAATTTTACTGCGTGTGAGTGGCGAAGCTGAGACGAGCGAGACGCATGGCGTTGTGGCGACGGCGGGTGAAAAATTTCCACCGCGGTTCTACTTGCGACGGACAATCCTTACCGAGCCTGATCAAGCGGTGACGGAGCTGGCGGCCGCTGCTATCAAAGCGTCGGATGGAACTCCGCTCGATCTTGCTCATTGTCTCATGCATAAGACTCGTGACGCGCTGGACTATATGATCGGCGAAACAGATGTGACGACCACGGCAGCGCAAGCGTTGGAAAACGGGTCTGGTGTCTGTCAGGATCACGCGCATGTTTTCGTGTCAGCTGCACGTCTTGCTGGGCTACCCGCGCGATATGTGAGTGGATATCTCTTGGCGGAGGCTGATGGGCAGGGCGACGCGGCTCATGCATGGGCCGAAGCTTATATCGAGGATCTGGGCTGGGTGGGCTTTGATGTTGCCAATCGCATTTGCCCTACCGAGGCCCATTTGCGGGTTGCCTCGGGTCTGGATTATCTTGAAGCAGCGCCAATTCGGGGCTTGCGCCGAGGAGGCGGACAAGAAACGCTGGATGTGCGGGTTCGTGTTGCCGAAACCGCCGCACAGCAATAAAACGACATCAGATCGTTATCTCGGGAAGGGTTCCGGGAGTTGAATTCAAGGTTTCAAGTCTATGACTTACTGTGTCGCGCTTCACCTTCGGGGCGGCCTCGTTATGTTGGCCGACACGCGCACCAATGCGGGTGTCGATAATATTTCGACATTCCGCAAGCTCACTGTGATCAATCAACCGGGCGAACGGGTGCTTGGCATTATGACAGCGGGAAATCTGGCGTTGAGCCAAGCTGTGGTGAATATGGTCACCGAACAGGGTGTTGCTTTGCAGCCAGATGGTCCTCTTGAAACGCTTTACACCGTATCCAGTATGGTTCGGGCGGCCCAGCTTATGGGGCGGGCTGTGCGGGAGGTTTATCAGATGGATGGACCATCGCTGGAAGCACAATCGGAAACATTCAATGTTTCGATCTTGTTAGGTGGGCAGATCGGCAACGGGCAGTTGCGGCTGTTCCAGATCTATTCAGCAGGTAACTACATTGAGGCGACCGAAGACACGCCCTATCTGCAAATTGGTGAGCATAAGTATGGCAAGCCCATTATCGATCGAGCGGCGACCTATGACACGGATGTGACCGATGCGATTAAACTCGCGCTGATATCTATGGATTCTACTATGCGGTCAAACCTGTCCGTTGGAATGCCGATTGATCTCATGGTCTATCGCCGTGATGCGCTGAATGTGTCAATGGAGCGCCGTATCAAGGATGACGATGCCTATTTCAAAGGCTTGCGACAGGCTTGGTCCGATGCATTGACCAAGGCTTACCAGACCATTCCGGCACCTGATTGGCTGAAATCCGCCAAATAGATCTGTTTCCGTCAAATGGTCCGATATTTGCGATGTTTTGGGACTGCGTTTTTGTGATGCGCTAAACGTTTGTTTTGCCGGTCCTATTTTATGTCTGATCCGACCCCGTTATCTGCTTCAAAACCCGTCCGTTCCGACGACCGCCATTTTGCGCGTAATGTGGATTGGAACCTATTCAGCCTGTTTGTAGAGATTGTGCGTTCCGGTGGCATTAGTGCGGCGGCACGTCAATTAAACAGGCAGCAACCAACTGTTAGCGCTGGTTTGAAGCGCCTTGAAGATCATCTGGGTGTCGATTTGTTTCGTCGGACCAGTCAGGGTGTGGAGTTGACATCCGCCGGCCGTGCGCTGCTTCCGCTTTGCGAGGCCATGCTTGAGGCCGCCCGTGCCGCACCGCATGAAGTGGCCAAGGCGGCGAACCTACTGGAAGGTGTGATTAATATCCGCACCATCTCCAGTGTGGTCTCGCCGCAATTTGACGATGCACTGATCGCTTTTAACAAGGCGCATCCCGGTGTCGAGATACATCTTGAGGTCACGCCATGGCGCAATGTGGTGCGGGCTTTGCGGCAGGGCGAGGCGGAGGTGGGCATTGCATGTGACAGTGCGCCGGGGGAGGGGCTTTGCTATGAACCCCTGATGCGGGAAGTTCAGCAACTTTATTGTGGCGCGCGCCATCCGTTTTTTGGTCGGACCTTTGCGCTGCCGTCAGAGCTTTGTGGCGAAGCCTTTATTCTTACGGGGCAGGATGAGCCAGAGGAACTTGAACGGTTCCGTCGTCGTTTTGGTCTTGGGCAGAATAGAGGGGACGGGGCGGGGCCTCGGGGCGGCGGATTTGCCGAAAACCTACATGAGGTTATCAGGTTGATAGAGCTTGGTGTCGGGATCGGCTTTCTCCCGACCTGTGTGGGTGAACCATTGCAACAGTCCGGGCGGCTGTGGCCGTTGCTGGCTGCCGATAATCTGCCGAGCTATCATGTCTATCTGGTCACGCGCGAACAGGCGGCGCGCGATACGCCGACTGAAATTTTTCTAAGAGAAATTCTATCCCGTTTGCGAAGCAAACCGCCGGAGCTCTGACGCTCAGGCACCGCTTAGTTTGCCATAGATTTCATCTATGTCCGGTATCGTGATTTTGTGGCTTCGCGGTTTTGTTGCACTGCATCACTCTTTGTCTCACACGCTGATGAGATCGAGTGAGTGAATGACGAACGAAATTCCCGATTTTGATCAATTGACCGGATTGTGGCGGCGTTCATTGATCGCTTGGCCCGACGGCCGGGAGGATCGTGAGACATGGGTCAATTGGATGCAGGGGCAGGGCATCTATATTGATCTACGCCAGCCGGTCGCAAAGCCCGATTTTCACGACGTCATGGGCCTGCGTCAGCTTTCGCAAGCGCAGGTGGAGTGGATTGCCGAGCAAGAGGGCTTTGCCGGTGTGCTGCATTTTGACGGTACGTACTATGAATGGCGCCGCGAGATCGATTTTCAACCACAAGCCATTTATTCCGACGAAGGCAAGCTTTGGTTTGAAAACGAGATGATGATCGAGGAGGGGCGCGATATCCCTTATATTGAGCATTGGCATGCCGAGCCGATCGGCAGGCACCCGCTGTGTGCCCTCCGCCTTGAGGGGCGCGAGGATGGTGAGCGGGGTTTTCTTCTGCGTGTCGGGTCGCTGTTCATGTATGCGCGGGGGCGCAAGTCCACGCTTCCCGAAGGCCAGCATCTACGTGACCTCGTGGCGCAAGCGCCTGATCTGCAAAGTGCCCAGGACCTGATTGATTGTGAGATCTCGCAAGGCGCAATCACGTCTGCTGGCTGGATCATACAGCGTTCGACCCTGCCTTATCGTGATGCACAGAAGCTTGAGCCTGAGCTGGTTTCTAGAACCGGAAATGGGCTGACGATCTGCGACACGGCCAGCAATGGCCGCCTAATGGAGCGGTGCTGGGACATTATTGATGTCGAGGGCGATCTGGCCGCTTTTTCTCAGACAGCAAAAATTCAAATGGCCCGCTGAGCGCGGTGAGAATGATGGAGACGTATGTCATGCCCATGGATGAAGTGAAAATGGAGACGAAGGGGCGGGCCTTTGATCGTATCCCGCTGGTCGATATTTCAGCACTTTTCGGAAGTGATGCAGGGGCCAAGCAAAGCGTTGCGGCTGAAATAGCCGCCGCGGCGGCCAATGTTGGATTTCTCTATGTGACTGGGCACGGCATTCCTGCATTGATGATCGAAAAATTGTTGGAACGCGCGGCAGAATTTTTTGCCTTGCCGGTTGATGTGAAGAAAAAATACTACATCGGGAACTCGCGCGCGCATCGTGGCTATGTGCCGATGGGCGAGGAAAATTTTTATGCCGGAGAACTGGCAAGTGTGGATAAGAAAGAGGCTTTTGATCTGTCCATCGAGCTGCCTGCTGACGATCCCGATCACATAAAGGGATATCGTTTGCTCGGGCCGAACCAGTGGCCGGCTGAGGTGCCTTCATTTGAGGCTGATGTCTATGGCTATTACAGGGCGGTTATTGACCTGAGCCAGACATTGTTTCGTGGTTTTGCTCTGGCTCTGGGCATGCCCGAGAATTATTTCGAAAGTCTTACACGCAAGCCCCCCTCACAATTGCGATTGGTCCATTACCCTGCCGGACTTAGCGAGTTTGAGGGGGATGGGGAGACCACGCAGAAAAGCGAATGGGGTATCAGTCCACATACAGATTATGAATGCTTCACCATTCTCCACGCCACATTGCCGGGTCTGGAGGTGCTGAATGCGGCAGGTGACTGGATCGACGCGCCGCCTGTGCCGGGGGCATTTGTGATCAATATCGGCGACATGCTGGAGGTGCTGACCAATGGGCGTTTTATCGCCACACCGCATCGTGTGCGGGACGTGCCACAAGAACGTTTTTCCTTCCCGCTTTTTTGCGCGGTGGATTATGACACGGTGATCGAACCGCTGCCGGAATTCCGCGACGAGAGTGCGCAGCGTTATCCGCATTATGTGGCAGGTGATCACCTGCTTGCTCAGACGATGAAGACATTTGCCTATTTGCGGCAGTTGCAGAAAGACGGCGTTGTCGCTTTTCCTGAATCGGAAGTTGCAAGCGATATCGCTTTTGGTCGCAAGGAAACAGCCTGAGAGCGGTTGGGATAAGAATGAGAAAATTGGGGGAAACGTCCGCATTGCATTTGACGAGTTTTGGCGAGCCGCTTTCGGCTTTCCGGTGAAAGGACGGTCCATGAAAAGAATGAGTATCTTGAAAAGATTTGGCGCTCTGGCTGTGGCGGGGGCCATGCTGATGACGGCAGGTGTGATGCCTGCACTAGCGGCGGAAGGAAAAGATAAAAGCTTCAAGATCGCTTGGTCGATCTATACCGGTTACATGCCTTGGGCCTATGCGGAAAAATCCGGCATCCTCAAGAAATGGGCTGACAAATACGGCATTAAGATCGAGCTGGTGCAGGTCAATGACTATGTGGAATCTCTCAACCAGTACACGGCCGGTCAATTTGATGCTGTTACCAATACGGTTATGGATAGCCTGACCATTCCAGCAGCAGGTGGTGTCGATACGACAATGATCATTGTTGGCGATTACACAAACGGCAATGACTCGATCTTCATCAAAGGCAAAGGTAAGACGATGGCCGACCTGAAGGGCGAGAAGGTTTTTCTCGTCCAGTATTCGGTTTCGCATTACATGCTGTGGCGAGCTTTGCAGGAGGCAGGTCTGTCGGAAGATGATGTGACCACGGCCAATATCGCGGATGCGGATTTTGTCGCTGCTTATAATACAGATGACGTGCAATCGGTCGTTGCGTGGAACCCCGCAACCAGTCAGATACGTCAGTTGGGCACAGCATCGGAAGTGTTCAACTCATCAGAACTGCCCGGCGAAATTCAAGATATTCTGATCGTCAAGACGCAGGTTTTGAAAGACAGCCCGGAGTTTGGCAAGGCGCTGACCGGCGCATGGTACGAAACGCTGGGCGTGATGCAGAAGAATGACGAGGAAGGCATAGAAGCTCGGACATTCATGGCGGCGGCATCGGGCACTGATCTTGCCGATTTTGATAATCAGGTTTCCACGACAGCTTTCTATTATGACCCGGCTAAGGGAGCCGAGGCTTTCACCAGCCCGCAAATGGAAATGATTGTGGATAAGACCATGGAGTTCAGCTTCACGCATGGATTGCTCGGAGCGGCCGCCAAGGACAAAGGCGTGATCGGGATCGAGCTTCCTGATGGCAAGGTGATTGGCGATAAATCAAATGTGAAGCTGCGTGTTGACCCGAGCTTCATGCAGATGGCTGCCGACGGAAAATTGTAAGTCTCTCCGGTCGGATTGCGATATGGCCCGACACTTTCAATGGTGTCGGGCTTTTCGTTGCTTATCTTTGTGGCAGCTTTGAGTGGTTGCTTAAATTTGTGGCGCTTTTCCTGCCTCTTGTCATCTGCTTGGCATAGAAAACCGCGCAAAAGAGCGATGTGCCGACTGGCCCGAGCCTTGCAATTCAGTATTTCGGCAGCGGCTAGGGTTCCGGCTTTCCTGATTTGTGGAAGGTGCTGGTCCGAGAGCCGCAGCCTGATCGGTGAACAGCGGTCAGGTACACGGCGGGATAAAAGCCCGGGAGACGGACGTAATGCGAGGGTTGGCATTGCACCGCCTTGTCACGCCAATCCTCCGATTTGGAACGCACTCAAACGGTCCGGAGGACTGACGACATGAAATCTCTATCCAAGTTAGCGATCGCGGCGGCAGCCGCATTGACGCTGGTGGCAAGTCCAATATTGACAAGCGCACCGGCAGAGGCAGCACAGAAGAAAGAGTTTAAAGTCGCCTGGTCGATCTATGTCGGCTGGATGCCATGGGGTTATGCGCAAGAGCATGGCATCGTGAAGAAATGGGCCGACAAATATGGTCTGAAGATCGAGGTTGTACAGTTCAACGACTACATTGAATCCATCAACCAGTATACCGCCGGTTCACTTGATGGTGTGTTGGCAACCAATATGGATGCGCTTGCCATTCCGTCGGTTGGTGGCGTGGATACGACAGCGCTTATCGTTGGCGATTATTCCAATGGCAATGATGCGATCATCCTGAAAGACAAGAGCAAGCTTGAGGATATCAAGGGCCAGAAGGTCAATCTGGTCGAATTGTCTGTCTCGCACTACACCCTTGCCCGTGCATTGGAAACGGTTGGATTGAGTGAAAAGGATGTCACTGTCGTCAATACGTCCGATGCCGATATGGAAGCGGCATGGAAGACAGATGATGTGACGGCCATGGTGACATGGAATCCGATGGTGGCCTCGATCCTCAAGGACCCCAAGGCGAATTCGGTTTTCGACTCCAGCGCCATTCCCGGTGAAATTCAGGATCTTCTCGTCGTCAACACAGAGACGCTTGCAGACAATCCGGATTTCGGCAAGGCCATGGTGGGTATCTGGTTTGAAACATTGGCCTTGATGCAGGATGGAGAGGCAGGTGCCGCAGCGCGCACTGAAATGGCAACAGCATCAGGCACTGATCTTGCCGGTTATGATGGCCAGCTTTCCACAACGAAGATGTTCTGGACGCCTGAAGAAATGGTCGCCTTTACCACAGGCGATCTCGTGCCCGTGATGGATAAGGTTCGCAACTTTCTCTTCACGCATGGCTTGCTTGGCAATAATGCGCCCTCTGCCGATGTTGTTGGAATTGAATTTGCCGACGGCAAGATCATCGGGGATGCGAATAATGTGAAGTTCCGCTTCACCGACAAGTATATGAAGCTCGCGGCCGAAGGAAAGCTCTGAGCTATTCGCTCCAATTTCGCAGATCGGGTTTTCCATGCGTCGTCTTATCAATCAGCATCCAAGTGTGCTCTATCGCTTGCTACTTGCGGCATTGCCCTTTGCGCTGGTCTTTCTTGCTTATGCTGTTTCGTCCGAGGCTCGTCTGGCGGTTAATCCCGCCGACAAGCTTTTGCCGTCATGGTCGAGCATCGAGGCGGCAATTATTCGCATGGGTTTTGTTCCCGATCTGCGAACCGGGGATTATCTGCTGCTGGTGGACACATTATCCAGCCTTAAGCGGCTAGCGATCGGGGTTGCCGCGGCAACTGTAATTGGTGGAATTCTTGGCATCTTGCAGGGGTTGATCCCCTATGTGCGGGCCATGATGTCGCAATTCACATCGGTGGTGTCGATGATACCACCGCTTGCGATACTGCCCATTCTCTTCATCACTTTCGGTCTTGGTGAATTGTCGAAAGTGGTTTTGATCATTGTCGGCATTGTGCCTTTCATCGTACGTGATCTTGCCTTGCGTACTGAGGAAATTCCCCACGAGCAGATCATCAAGGCGCAGACGCTGGGTGCATCGACTTGGCAGATCATTCTGCGTGTGGTTCTGCCTCAGATGTTGCCGCGCCTGATCGATAGTGTGCGGCTTTCGCTCGGGTCTGCCTGGCTGTTTCTCATAGCGGCAGAGGCGATTGCTGCTGAAAACGGTCTTGGCTACCGCATCTTCCTGATGCGCCGATATCTGGCGATGGATGTGATCTTGCCCTATGTGTTCTGGATCACCTTTCTTGCTTTTTCTCTCGATTTTATTCTGCGCCTCACCCAGCGGAGCCTGTTCCGCTGGATGTATCGCGGGCAGGTTTGAGGTTTGTTAGGTCATGAGTAGCGTGAGCGTCGAAAATGTCTGGAAAACCTATGGTCGCCAAACGGTGCTGGAGCGTATTTCCTTTGAGGTGGAGCCAAAGTCCTTTGTGTCTCTGGTAGGACCCTCTGGCTGCGGCAAGTCAACTTTTCTGCGCATGTTGCTCGGCGATGAGGCGCCAAGTCAGGGACGTATTCTTGTCGATGGCGAACCGCTGGTGGCGGAACCGTCGCCTGATCGCGGTGTCGTCTTCCAGAAATACTCTGTGTTTCCGCATCTGACCTGCCTTCAGAATGTGATGCTGGGGTTGGAGCTTGCGGCGGCCCCGCGACTGGGCATTTTGCTCGGTGCGAAGCGTCGAGTAGCGCGCGATATTTCACGTGAAATGTTGATCAACGTTGGCCTGGGAGCGGCAGAGGGAAAGTATCCCTCAGAGCTTTCAGGTGGAATGCAGCAAAGGCTCGCTATTGCGCAAGCGCTTGTAAAAAAGCCAAAGCTTCTGCTGTTGGATGAACCTTTCGGTGCGCTCGATCCGGGCATTCGCGCGGGTGTTCACGAAACCCTTCTGGAGCTTTGGCATGAGACAGGCATGACTGTTTTCATGGTGACCCATGATCTGTCCGAAGCCTTCAAACTTGGAACACGCGTTATTGCTTTCGACCGTCGTCACACGCGACCGGAGGAGCTGGAAGCATTTGGCGCTTCAATCACATTCGACCTGCCTGTTCACCACCCTTTGCCAAAGTCAGAGCCTCTGACTGAAGCGGTGGAAGAGGAATTGAAAGCCGCGGTTTGACTAACCGCTTCTGGCGGGACGACCCGTCAGTACATCGAGCCACATAAGTGGTGCGACCGGACGACCGGTTATCCCGTTGCGACGGGTGCGATGATACGAGGAGTTGAGATGATGACATCTCAGGACAACGCAAAAGCCGACCCCTATGCAGCGCAACGCGCGCGTTATGAAAAGCTTTATGCGCGAGGGCGGGCCGCACGGCGCGACTTTGCCGAAGCAAAGGGCAATCCCGCCGTCATTAGTGGCGATCTTGTTCGCGCTAGCGAAACACTGCCGGGCGGATGGGGAACATCGCTGATTATTCCGCGGGGGCAATCTTTAAGGATCGTGGCCGGTGCCCGGACAAGCGGCATTTCGGTTTTGCTTTACCGATTGGCCGAGATGACCGAGCGGTTGAATGTCGGGGATACGGTCAAGGTTCAGTGGTCAGCCGCCTTGCACAAAGGCAAGTTGCTCTATTCGGATATGGGGCGCGTTCTGGCCTCGATTACCGATGACACATATGGTCGGCACGATGCTTTGGCAGGTGGCTCAACTGCGCTAACCAACAAGGCAAAATATGGCGATGCGGTTTTGCGTCATACACGCGGAAATTTCATTCTGCTTGCAGCCAAGCATGGATTGTCAAAGCTCGATATACCGCCTTGTGTGACTTTCTTTGCGCCTGTTTCTGTGGACACGGATGGTCGCTTCCAGTGGAACGCACCCCTTCCCAAAGAGGGTGATTATGTCGATCTGCGTGCGGAAATGGATGTTCTGGTCTTTGTGTCCAATGCACCACATCCACTTGCGCCGGGCGACTATGATCCATCTCCGGTTGAGCTTATCCGCTGGCAGTCACCCGCTGCGGGTGAGGATGATTTCTGCCGTACCTCGTGTGAAGAGGCGGTCCGCGGCTTTGATAATACTGATGCGCTGGTCTCGCTGGAGACGGCCCGTGTGGCGGGAGTTTGAGCTATGACCAAGACACGTGATCTTTTGACGGCTTCTTATGATTTTATGGTTCCGGCAGGGCAGCCCTGGTCGCATATTGTGCGCAAAGGCGAGATTTTGCGAATTGTTGACAGTGAGGGCTGTCAGGCGGTGGATACGCTTTTCTACAACGCACATGATACGTCAGAGCGTTACAGCGCACAGGATACGCTTCGCGCACAGGGTTCTCCCTATATCAGTGTCGGCACCTCTTTGCTCTCCAATGAAGGTCGCGCTATGGCGACAATCATCACGGATACATCGGGTGGGCATGACACATCTGCGGGTGCCTGTAGTGCCGAGGCCAACACGGTACGCTTCGGTCATGATGTGAAATTCATGCATAGTTGCCGGGACAATTTCGTTTCCGAGTTGTCGCGACTGGGTATGACCAAGCGCGATATTGTGAGCAACATCAACTTCTTCATGAATGTGCCTGTGGAGCCTTCCGGCACATTGGCGATTGTCGATGGCGTTTCAAAGCCCGGCGATTATGTCGAATTGCGTGCCGAGATGGATGTGATTTGCGTGATCTCCAATTGTCCGCAGGTCAACAACCCTTGCAATGATTTCAATCCGACCCCCATTCGCACAGTGATCTGGAACGGCTGAGCCGTTTCCGTGACGAGGCTTGCCTCCGCAAGGCTCATGGAGACAGAAAATGTTTACGAAAGTTCTGGTGGCCAATCGCGGTGAGATTGCCTGCCGTGTGATCCAGTCCCTGAAGTCGCTGGGCGTGAAGTCGGTGGCGATCTATTCCGAGGCCGACCGCTTTTCCCGTCATGTCATGATGGCTGATGAGGCTGTGTGCGTCGGTCCGGCCAATGTTGCGGCAAGTTATCTTAATGTGGATGCCATTATTCAGGCGATACGGCAGACCGGTGCGCAGGCGGTGCATCCGGGTTACGGATTTCTGAGTGAGAATCCGAATTTTGTATCGACGCTTGAAGCCACCGGTGTGACCTTTATCGGGCCATCCCCGGAGCATATGAAATCCTTCGCACTGAAGCATACAGCCCGTGAACTTGCCGAGAAGAGCGGAGTGCCGCTTCTTCCTGGTTCTCCGCTTGTGACATCGCTGGATGATGCACGGGACTGGGCGGGCCGGATCGGTTATCCGGTGATGTTGAAAAGTACGGCAGGTGGTGGCGGGATCGGTTTGCAGCTTTGCCGTTCGGCGGAGGAATTGCCGCGATTGTTTGAGACCGTGCAGCGTCTGGCATTGGCAAATTTCAAAGATGCCGGATTGTTTATCGAGAAATTTGTCGCTGAAGCACGTCATATCGAGGTGCAGATTTTTGGGGATGGTGCGGGCAATGTTATTGCTCTGGGAGAGCGTGATTGTTCGGCCCAGAGGCGCAACCAGAAAGTTATCGAAGAAACCCCCGCGCCACATTTGTCTGATGCCATGCGACGCGATCTGCATGAGGCTGCGATCAAGCTTGGTCAGTCTGTTTCCTATGCTTCAGCCGGAACGGTCGAGTTCATCTATGATGCGGCGGAAGCGAAGTTCTATTTTCTGGAGGTCAATACCCGTCTCCAGGTCGAGCATCCTGTTACCGAGGAAGTGACAGGGCTTGATCTTGTGGAAATGATGATCAAACAGGCATCTGGTGATCTTGGCGATCTTGCGCAGTATCAGCGTGAGAGCACGGGGCATTCGATTGAGGTGCGGCTCTATGCGGAAGACCCAGCCCGCAATTTTCAGCCTTCGTCGGGTCTGCTAACGAATGTGGAATTTGCGGCCAATGCCCGTGTCGATGGATGGATCGAGACCGGCACGGAGGTCACGCCTTTTTATGACCCCATGCTGGCGAAGATCATCGTGCGAGGGCGCAATCGAGCGGAGGCAGTGACGAAGCTTGCCGCAGCGCTAGATCACAGTTCTGTTTACGGGATCGAGACAAATCTAGACTATCTGCGGCAGCTTGTGCGTTCACCGTCTTTTCTGGCCGGCTCCATGCGCACATCTACATTGGCCGGGTTCTTGTTTCATCCGGCGACAATCGATGTTGTGACACCCGGTGCGCAATCCACAATCCAGGACTATCCAGGTCGCACAGGCTATTGGGATGTTGGTGTGCCGCCGTCGGGTCCGATGGATAGTCTTTCGTTCCGGTTGGCTAACCGCCTCGTCGGCAATGCTGATGGTGTGCCGGCCCTTGAAATGACGCTGAACGGCCCGACATTGTTTTTCCGCACTGATGCAGTTGTGGCTTTGACCGGCGCGGATATGCTGGCAAAGCTCGACGGCGAAGTCGTACCGCATTTTCAGGCGCTTAACGTCAAACGCGGTCAGACGTTGGAAATCGGTGACGTGGTCACTGCTGGTCAGCGAGGCTATCTTGCCATACGTCACGGATTTGATGCGCCATCTTATCTTGGCAGCCGCTCCACATTTACACTGGGCCGGTTTGGTGGGCATGCGACCGGCGCGCTGAAGACAGGTGATGTCTTGCGGGTCAACCGTAAGGGGGCAGTGAGCGATACTTGTGAAGGCGCTTTACCGGAGGCTGATCGTCCGGTACTCGGCAGGCATTGGGATGTTGCAGCGCTTTATGGACCGCATGGGGCGCCGGATTTCTTCACGGATGAAGATATCGAGATTTTGTTCAGCGCGACTTATGAAGTGCATTACAATTCAGCGCGTACTGGTGTGCGTCTCATCGGGCCGAAGCCCAAATGGTCACGCCTAGATGGCGGAGAGGCAGGGCTTCATCCCTCAAATATTCATGACAATGCATATGCCGTCGGCACGATAGATTTCACGGGTGACATGCCGATCATTCTGGGGCCTGACGGACCAAGCCTTGGTGGCTTTGTATGTCCAGCGACAATTGCAAAGGCTGAACTTTGGAAAATCGGCCAGTTGCGTCCGGGTGATAAGTTACGGTTTCGTCGGATTGGTGATGACGAGGCCGAAAAATTACGCCACGAGGAAGAGGCTTGGGTGAAGACCTTGAAGCGTCCGCAGAGTAGACCGCATGGTGCAGGTCTTCCCGGCACTGGGCAGGCGGTGATTGATCGGATCTCCGATCTTGAAGTTGCTGTTACTTACCGTCGTGCGGGGGATGATTATCTACTGATCGAATATGGTGCGATGGAACTTGACTTTGCTTTGCGGTTCCGTGCGCATGCAATGATGGAAGCGCTGGTCGCACGGCATCTGTCCGGTATTATCGAGATGACACCCGGCATCCGTTCCCTCCAAATTCATTTTGATCCTGATCGACTGCCTTTGCGCAAACTTTTGCGTTTGGTGGAAGAGACTGAGAGGGCCTTGCCTGCCACCCGGGACATTGAGGTGCCAAGCCGCATCGTGCATCTGCCATTGTCGTGGGATGACGAGGCCGCCCGCGAAGCTGTTCTGAAATATCAGACGTTGGTCAATCCCAATGCGCCTTGGTGTCCGTCCAATATCGAGTTTATCCGTCGTATCAACGGGCTGGACAGTATCGAGGATGTACGCCGTATTGTTTTCGATGCCGATTATATGGTGTTCGGGCTGGGTGACGTTTATCTCGGCGCTCCCGTGGCGACGCCACTCGATCCGCGTCATCGTCTTGTGACCACAAAATATAATCCGGCTCGCACATGGACACCTGAAAATGCAGTCGGCATTGGCGGTGCCTATATGTGTGTTTATGGCATGGAAGGTCCGGGAGGCTACCAGCTTGTCGGGCGGACGGTGCAAATGTGGAATACATGGCGCACCACGCGGAATTTCGAAGAAGGCTCGCCCTGGCTTTTGCGTTTCTTCGATCGCATCCGGTTCTTTGAAGTATCAGCGGAAGAACTGGTCGAAGCACGAGCTGCGTTTCCGCATGGGCAGTATGAAGTAAAAACAGAGGAATCATCCTTTCGCTTGTCGGACTATCTCGCATTTCTTGACGAAAACGCCGATGAGATCGCCGGATTTCGTAAGATACAGCGTCAGGCTTTCGAAGAGGAGCGCCAGCGTTGGGAAGAACAGGGTATCAAGCTGGAAGCTGCTGAAGCCGATGTGCCCGACGCGCTTGATCTGTCGGACATGCCGCCCGGTGCGCGACTGGTCGAGGCCAGCGTGCCCGGCAATGTCTGGTCCATTGGTGTGTCGCCGGGAGATGAGGTGACGAAGGACCAGTCTCTTGTGGTGCTGGAATCGATGAAAATGGAAATCGACATGAAAGCGCCGATGAGCGGTCGTGTGTTCGAGGTGCATTGCACGCCGGGTCATATGGTTCAGGCCGGACAGGCTTTGGTGACAATTCTGCCACTGAATGAGGCCGGTGCAGATGTTGCCGTTGCGGGAGGGACTGTATGAGATCGCTTTCTCTTTCTCTTGTCTCGTTGCGTACGGCCTATGCCGATGGCGTGCGGGTCGAGGATGTTGTGAACGAAGTTCTGCGCCGCATGGATGCCTATGAGGACAAGGCTGTCTGGATTGCCCGTGCAGATCGGGACAATCTTCTGGCGCGCGCACGGGAACTTGATGCGATGTCGCCTGAAGTGCGATGCCGTCAACCGCTATTCGGGACGGTCTTTGCCGTGAAGGATAATATTGATGTGGCGGGTTTGCCCACATCTGCCGCCTGTCCGGCCTATTCCTATCATCCGGTCGAGAGTGCGGAAGTTGTAAAACATCTTGTGGCAGCCGGTGCCATCGTGCTTGGCAAGACCAATCTTGACCAGTTTGCCACGGGTCTTGTCGGCACGCGTTCGCCGCATGGTGCGCCGCGATCGGTCTTTAATGCGGAGTATATTTCTGGCGGTTCCAGTTCAGGTTCAGCCGTCGCGGTGGCGGCGGGGCTTGCCTCGTTCGCGCTTGGTACGGATACAGCAGGTTCGGGCCGGGTACCTGCGGCCTTCAACAATATTGTGGGTCTGAAGCCGTCAAAGGGACTGCTTTCGACGCGGGGTGTCGTACCTGCCTGCCGATCACTGGATTGCGTGTCCATTTTCGCGCTCAATACGGAAGATGCGGAAGCGGTGTTCCGTCAGGCGGCTGTTTTTGATCCTCTGGATTCCTACAGTCGCGCCCTCATGCCGTCCGATCCGGTGGTGGCAGGTGCCCCTTTCACATTTGCGGCACCGCGTGCTGCCGATCTCCAGTTCTTCGGAGACAGCGAAGCAGAGCGACTTTTTGGTGAGGCTATCACGCGGTTGGAAGATCTGGGAGGGAGAGCGCGACGGATCGACTTTTCTCCATTCCGGGAAGCGGCCAATCTTCTCTATGAGGGGCCATGGGTTGCCGAGCGCACGGCAGCTATCGGCAAATTCATCGACGCCAATATCAAGGATGTCGATCCGGTCGTTGCAGGTATTATTCAAGGTGGACGCAAACGAACGAGTGTTGAAACCTTCGAGGCGTTTCATAGATTGCAGGCTTTGAGCCGGACGATCTCCACGATCATGTCGGATATTGATGTGCTGGTTGTGCCAACCGCACCCACGATCTATCGGGTGTCGGACGTTCTCGCAGAGCCGGTCAAATTGAATTCACGGCTTGGCACTTATACGAATTTTATGAATCTGGCCGATCTGAGCGGGATCGCGGTGCCGGCAGGTATTGGGGCAAATGGATTGCCTTTTGGTATCACCTTGGTGGCTCCCGCTTTTGCCGAGGCCAGCGTGCTGGAACTTGCTGCGCGATTCCACTCTGCTTTGGGCATCAGCTCGGGCGGACCGCTATTGCAGGCCAAGGCAGAAGACGCGGCCTTTATCGAGCTGGCTGTCGTTGGTGCTCATATGAGTGGCCTGCCGCTCAATCATGAGCTGACCTCGCGCGGGGGCATGTTTGTCGAGCGGGGGCGCACAGCAGCGGCATATCGTTTTTATGCGTTGGCTGGTGGTCCGCCTTATCGTCCCGGTCTTGTCCGGATGCATGGTGGCGGCCAGATCGAGATCGAGGTCTGGCGGCTGCCTCGTGCGGCTATGGGTGACTTTATGGCCGGTGTGCCTTCTCCCTTGTGCATCGGCACACTGGAACTTGCCAATGGCAAGCTGGTGAAGGGTTTTTTGTGCGAGGCCAACGGTCTTGAGGGCGCGGAAGAGATCACCCGTTTTGGCGGCTGGAGGGCCTATATGGCCAGCAAGGCCAAAAATGCATCTATTTCGGCTGCGTCGGACTGACGCGGGCGGGCTGAAATCTGGCAATTTGACGTAGCGGTCGGCGTATTTTTTCTTGCGCCGGTGGGGCGCTCGCGCCCATTCTCCGGCCAAACAAGAATAACAAAAATAAAGAAACTGACCTTCAGGGAGTGTCTGTAAGACCATGAGTAATTCCGAAAAGACGACGGCGGCCTGGCCGGCCATGACGATTGCTGAAGCCCATGCCTTTTTGACGGCGCCGGGCATCATGTTCGAAATGGAAGAAAAGACTATTCGCGGTCAAAAAATCCGGGTCTGGAAAAATGCACCGCCGACCATTCGCGATGCTTTCCTCGCTGGTCGGGTTCATGGCGACAAGACATTTCTGGTGCTGGACGATGATCGGGCCACATTCGAAGGTTTTGCACGCGCCGCTATAACATTCGCACATGAGCTTATCGCGCAAGGTGTCAAAAAGGGTGACCGCGTTGCCATCATCATGCGCAATCTACCCGAGTGGCCGGTTGCTTTTTATGGTGCATCGTTGACCGGCGCCATTGTCACTCCACTTAATGCGTGGTGGACCGCAGAAGAGCTGGAATACGGTCTTGTTGATTCCGGTTCCAAGATCGCCATTGTTGATGCAGGGCTCTATGCGCGCGTCAAAGATATTCTTGGCAATTGCAAGGATCTGGAACGCGTTTATGTCGCCCGACTTGGCGCTGGCGAAGCGGGTGCCAATGTGGCCGCGTTTGAGAGTGTTGTCGGTGCCATCAATGACTGGGGCAAACTCGAAGATAAGCCACTGCCGGATGTGGCGCTTGAGTCTGATGACGATGCCACTATTTTTTACACTTCAGGCACAACGGGTAAGCCAAAAGGTGCTCTTGGCACCCATCGCAACATGATGTCGAACATCATGGCATCTGGCGTTTCTGGTGCGCGCTCGTTCCTGCGTCGCGGTGAAATGCCGCCTCAGCCGGATCTGTCGCTGCCGCAAAAATCGACACTGCTCTCTGTGCCGTTTTTCCATGCTACGGGTTGTCACGCTATCATGTCGCCGTCGCTTTTTGCCGGCGCCAAACTGGTGATGATGCACAAGTGGGATGCAGAACAAGCGATGCAGCTTATCGAGCGTGAGAAGATCACAGGTGCCGGTGGTGTTCCGACTATTGCGTGGCAGTTGATCGAGCATCCCAAGCGCAGTGAATATGACCTTTCTTCACTTGAAGGCGTGTCTTATGGCGGTGCACCGTCGGCTCCTGAGCTTGTACGCAAGATCAAGGAAACATTCCCCAAATCAGCGCCGGGTAATGGCTGGGGTATGACGGAAACGTCAGCCACTTTCACACATCATGCTGGCGAAGATTACGAGAACCGTCCAAACAGTTGCGGTCCGGCCATTCCGGTTTGTGACCTCAAGGTTATCGGTCCCAATGGCGAGACGCTTGGGCCGAACAAAGTGGGCGAGCTTTGTGGTCGTGGCCCTAATGTCGTGAAGGAATATTGGAACAAGCCGGAAGCAACAGCTGAGACTTTTGTTGATGGCTGGGTTCATACAGGCGATCTTGCCCGTATCGACGAAGAAGGTTTCTGCTTCATCATCGACCGCGCCAAGGACATGCTGATCCGTGGTGGCGAAAACATTTACTGCGTCGAAGTTGAGAATATTCTCTATGAGCATCCTGCTGTGATGGATGCGGCTATTGTTGCCGTACCGCATCGCACGCTGGGCGAAGAGCCGGGCGCTGTCGTGCATCTCAAGCCGGGTGCTTCGGCGAGTGAGGAAGAGTTGCGTAAATTTGTGGGCGACCGTCTGGCAGCATTCAAGGTGCCAGTCAAAGTTCATTTCTGGCCGGAAACATTACCACGCAATGCCAATGGCAAAATTCTCAAAATCGAATTGAAGAAAGTCTTTGCCGAAGGCTGAGACTTTCTTCTGATCGAATAGAGGTCACATTGGGCACGGGTCGAAACTATCGGCCCGTGCCATTGACCAGCTTGTCCGGTAGAAATCGGACAAAGTATTGGAACCTTCGATAATCTCATCATTCTTCACAAAATAATGGAGCTGCGAGAACAGCCGGGTTTCGGTCAGGCTGACGCGGCGAACAAGGTGATGAGGGCCGAGCGCCTCTGGGTTTTCCAGACCAGCGGCCGATAGCATGCGGGCTAGAGCTTTCAACGTATTGCGATGAAAACCGGCAACGCGTTCGGCCTTATCGGGCACAACGAGCGCGCGCTGGCGCAGCGGGTCTTGTGTGGCGACACCTGTCGGGCATTTGTTTGTGTGACAGCTACGCGACTGGATGCAGCCAATGGCAAACATGAAGCCGCGTGCAGAATTCACCCAGTCGGCTCCCAGCGCTAATGCACGCGCAATATCGAAGGCACTTACAATCTTGCCGCTTGCGCCGATGCGGATACGTTCGCGCAGGCCCGCACCTGTCAGTGTATTGTGAACAAAGAGCAGACCGTCACGCAAGGGCATGCCGAAATGATCGGCAAATTCCAGAGGCGCGGCGCCTGTGCCACCTTCGCCGCCATCAACCACGATAAAATCGGGCACGATATCAGTCTTGAGCATGGCCTTCACAATGCCCATGAACTCCCAAGGATGCCCGACACAAAGTTTGAACCCGACGGGTTTGCCGCCGGACAACTCCCGCAACTTGGCGATGAATTCCATCATCTCAAGTGGTGTCGTAAAGGCGCTGTGTCCGGGAGGCGAAATACAATCCTTGCCTTCGGGCACTTCGCGGGCCTCGGCCACCTCGGCGGTGACTTTGGGGCCGGGCAGGATCCCGCCTTGCCCCGGCTTTGCGCCTTGGCTCAGTTTGACCTCAATCATCTTGACTTGCGGGCTTGAAGCATTGGCGGCAAAGCGTTCTGCATTGAAATTGCCATTGCTGTCACGGCAGCCGAAATAGCCGCTGCCGATTTCCCAGATCAGGTCGCCATTATGTTCGCGATGATAGGCAGAGATACCACCTTCACCCGTGTCATGTGCAAAGGCACCGATTTTGGCGCCGCGATTGAGTGCACCAATGGCATTGGCTGACAGGGCTCCAAAACTCATGGCGGAAATGTTAAGGATGGAGCCTGAATAGGGCTGACTGCATTGGTCGTTGCCAATGTCGATACGGAAGCTTTCGGGCGCGCGCATCTCGACGGGTCGGTTGGAATGGCTGATGAATTCATAGCCATCCTGATAAACATCCATCAACGTCCCGAATGGCTTGTCACTACGCTCGTTCTTTGCACGTGCATAAACGAGAGAGCGCTGGCTGCGTGAAAAGGGCAACGCGTCATTATCCGCTTCCAATAAATACTGCCGGATTTCCGGACGAATTGTTTCCATCCAATAGCGGATATGACCGAGGATCGGGTAGTTGCGAAGCACGGCGTGGTGGGTCTGCATCAGATCCATGGCCCCCAAAATACTCAATGCGCCGGCAAGAACCGCAAGTATCCATGCATGTGACCAGAAAGGCATGGCCAAAAGGCTCGCACAGGTCACCAGTATTGCTAGTCCAAGCGCTGCATAGCGATTGAGGATCGAGAGCGAAAAATTTGACAGCACGAGATTGAGAAAAGACATGAAATTTCTGTCCCTTTGTCTTTCTTATTGGCGTCAGTTGCATGGCCGAGGCTAGGCGTATTGGTGTTGAGTCGCCAGCTTGGCTGTATTGAGTGCTGGTTTCTGGTCCATGCGACAGGTCTTAACGCACCTTAATTGTTCATTTTGACCCAAACATGATGCGGTTTTCTTTGTGTCTGTTCTGATCCCGCCAATTTGGAGATAGCTCAACTTGTCTTTCCGCGCCTTGGCGATGCAGCTTGCCTGCACGTCAGGAGTGCTGTGCGGGGGCTTGGCAATTCAATCTTAATTTCCCCGCAATCATTTTAAGCCGCGGCGGTGGCACATAAGCCATTCCCCGATGAGACCGAATGGCAAAGTCGGAAGAGGATATTGAGGATGAAAAGTGAACCGCTTGAAGCATTTCCGGGTGCTTTGATCTCCGGACAATCGAATGACCAGAACAAGAAAGTGTCGAGCAAGCCCGTTCGTATGATGCGGGCGGGAAGCGAAGACATTGTTGTCGGCGAGAATAGTTCTCTTGAGGGCTCGTTCGAAACGCAGGGTTCCATGTTTGTGGATGGCTCTTTGATGGGAGCCGATCTTCACACGATGCTATTGTCTATCGGTTCGTCTGGTTCAGTCGCTGGTAATGCCCATGCCAGTCGCGCTGAAATCGCCGGCACATTTGATGGCCAGTTGAATGTCAGCGGCGAGGTTATTCTGCGATCGACTAGTCACATCACAGGAGAGATTACGTGTGGCAAGTTGGTTAGCCATCGCGGCGCTACTGTGCGTGCCCATGTGAATGTTTTGGAAGAAGAACAGGACTATGGTGATGGCGTTGATGAGGGACGTCCGGTTCCTGTCTCAAAGTTGCGTAACAGGTTGTCCCAATCATTCCTGCGCCGTGCAACGATTTTTGCCTATGGAGTTTTCTTCACGCTCGGCACGATCGGTATCGTCTCCTATCTTTGATCGAGCTTGCATTTAACTGGAACAATAGGCCGAAGTGTCACTCATGCTTCGGTCTATTGTTGCTGGGCGATTTCCGATCCCAAGGTGCCGCTACGTTTTGACGGTGGTGCTCGCATCCTCCAAATTCCCGCGCTAGTCTTCCGGCATCAAAATCAAGATGTCCGGCGACATGTGGTTTTTCCAATTGGTTAAACCGGACCGAGCAGGGGAGTTTTTATGGAATTCGATTTTTCCGACGACCAGAAACAGTTGAAGGATCAGGCGCGACGTTTTCTCGATGCTAAATCTTCGAGCAAGGCAGTTCGTGTGATCCTTGAAGGTGACGAGCCTTATGATAAGGCCCTTTGGGCCGGGCTTGCCGAGATGGGTTTTATGGGCACAGTTATCCCCGAAGAGTTCGGTGGTCTGGGTGCTACCTATCTTGAACTTTGCGTTATTGCTGAAGAGCTTGGACGAGCTGTGGCTCCTGTGCCATTTTCCTCGTCTATCTTTTTGGCTGCCGAATTCATAATGCAGGCTGGCACTCAGGCTCAGAAGGAAGCCTATTTGCCTAAGCTTGCCTCGGGCGAGGTCATCGGCTGTATGGCGTTGTCGGAAGGTATCGGGAATGCGAGCCCAAAATCCATTCAGGTCAATGTCGCTGGTGGAAAGCTCAATGGTGTGAAGCTGCCGGTGCTTGATGGTATGGCAGCCGACTTTGCCGTAGTTGCAGCCCGCACAGTTGCAGGTAATGACGCGCGTGGCATTTCACTCTTCCTCGTCGATCTTTCTGCCAAGGGGGTGACGCGTAAAACTGTCGAGACTATTGATCCTACACGCAAGCAAGCAGAAATCAGCTTCAAGGATGTCGAGGTCGAACCGTTGGGCGAGGCCGGTGACGGTTGGCGCATTCTTAATGATGTGCTGGACCGGGCCGCTGTTCTGACAGCTTTCGAGCAGTTGGGGGGTGCGGACCGTGCTTTGGAAATGGGGCGTGATTATGCGCTAGATCGAATGGCTTTCGGTCGTCCGATCGGTTCGTTCCAGGCGGTCAAGCATATGCTGGCTGATATGTATGTGTCGGCGACTTTGGCGCGCTCCAACTGCTATTTCGGTGCTTGGGCGCTGTCCACAGGCGCGGCCGAGCTTGGCGAGGCAGCGGCAACAGCCCGCGTCAGCGCCACGCAGGCCTACCAGCATTGCTCTAAGAACAATATTCAGGTCCATGGCGGCATGGGTTTCACATGGGAGTTCGACTGCCATCTCTATTACCGGCGCTCGAACCTGCTCGCACTTTCGCTGGGCTCGCTTTCCATCTGGGAAGACAAGCTCATTGATCGTCTGCGTGCCAAGAACGCCGCCTGAACCGGGGAGAGAAACAGATGAATTTCGACGATACACCGCAAGAAGCAGAATTCCGCAAGACAGTTCGTGCATGGCTCGACGCTAATGTGCCAAAGCAGTTTGAGGCAGGACTGAAGAATTCCGGTTTTGGCAATACAGCGCTTGAAGGCGTGGATGTCATGCAGGCCTCCAAGGACTGGCAGCGCAAGAAGTATGAAGCTGGTTGGGCCTGTCTACATTGGCCGAAAGAGTATGGTGGCCGCGGTGCAACGCCCATTGAGCGTGTGATCTGGCAGCAGGAAGAAGGTGTCTATGCTGCGCTCTCCTCGCTCTTCATCATTGGTCATGGCATGTGCGGACCGACAATGATGGCGTTTGCCTCCGAGGAGCATAAGAAAAAGTACCTTCCTCCACTGGCGTCAGGCGAGCATATCTGGTGCCAACTTTTTTCAGAGCCTGCTGGTGGTTCCGACCTTGCCGGGTTGCGTACGAAGGCCGAGCGGGATGGTGATGATTGGGTTATAAACGGTCAGAAGATCTGGACGTCCGGTGCTCATTATTCGGATTTCGGCATCTTGATCACTCGTACTGACCCCACTGTGCCAAAACACAAGGGTCTGACCATGTTCTTTCTAGACATGCGCTCGCCGGGCATCGACATCCGTCCGATCAAGCAGGTCAATGGCCAGTCGGGTTTTAATGAAGTCTATTTTAATGACGTTCGTATTCCCGATAGTCAGCGTCTTGGCAAAGTTGGTGAAGGTTGGCAGGTTTCGCTGACCACACTGATGAACGAGCGTTTGTCGATCGGTGCCGGTATGCCAACGGGCTTTCCTGAATTGCTTGATTTTTGTTGTCAGCTTGAAACCGCCGACGGTCCCGCCATTGATGACCGCAACGTGCGGTCCAAACTGGCTTCTTGGGCGGTTAAGACAAGTGGCTTGAAATATACCGCATTCCGGTCCATTTCCGCGCTGTCCAAGGGCGAAACACCTGGGCCGGAAAATTCCATCGGCAAGCTTGTGGCCGGTCCGACTATGCAGGATATCGCCACGTTCGCTCTCGATTTGCAGGGCGAGGCTGGTGCCTTACTCAGCCCTGATTTTGCGGCGGCCAAGGCACGTTTCCAGGCGATGCTGTTGCGTTCTCCGGCCACGCGTGTGGAAGGTGGTACGGATGAAATTCTCCGCAATATTATTGCAGAGCGTGTGCTTGGGCTTCCTGCCGATATACGTGTCGATAAGGCCGTGCCGTTTAACGAAATTCCGACAAAGGGTCGTTGACGTTTTCTGAGATTATGAAGCGGGTGTGGTTATCGCCACGCCCGCTTTTGTTTACCTGATCTTTACCTTGATATTTAATATCGCGTTCATATCTCGCGCTGCATTGATGGCGTGCATTGATATTTACTGGGTTGAAAGTTTCTCCGCATTACCTTGCTTCCAGACAGAGGTGCAAAGGTCATGCTGGGGCGTCGGGACTCAAATCCGAAAAAGAAAAGTTTGCTGACCAACTACTCCATGAATCTTGGGGAGTTGATGTCGCGCAAGCAATCAGAAATCGCTTTGCGTGCAGCAAAGATTGAGTCTGATATGGCTAGTCGCACAAAATCCGAATTTCTTGCCAATATGAGTCATGAGTTGCGCACGCCGCTCAATGCTATTATCGGATTTGCAGATCTTCTTACGCATTTTTCGAAAGAAGGTCACGCTCATGAAAAGGGCGAAGAGTATGCTGGTCACATTGCGAATGCCGGCAGGCACCTTCTAAATATTATTTCCGACATTCTCGATATTTCGAAAATCGAGAGTGGCACCTTTGAGCTCAATCGCGAGACGCATAGTGTACGAGAATTGGTCGATCAGAGTTTGCTTCTGGTGCGTGACCGTGCGCGTGATCGCAAGCAGGCATTGGAATTCCGCGCGGCTCCCGATCTCCCCTCACTCATGGTGGATGGAGCGCGACTAAAGCAGGTCTTTATCAATCTTCTGTCGAATGCCAATAAATTTACGCCAGAAGGTGGGCGTATTTTCGTCGTGGCCCAGCGCACTGGTAATGGCGGGGCAACGATCGCGATTGCCGATACTGGTATTGGAATGAGCGAAGAGCAGATCGAAATCGCGCTGACGCCTTTCGGTCAAGTTCAATCCGCATATTCCCGTGCGCATGAAGGCACTGGCCTCGGCCTTCCCATCGCTGCAGCTCTTGTTCGTCAGCATGGCGGCGAATTTCATATCTCCACCAAACCGGGTGCGGGCACAACAATTATTATTACTCTACCACCCGACAATACTTTAACAGCAGCTGTTCCCGAGGCAGAGAAGGTGGTGGCCGGTCAGCGGCCCGTTGCAGCAGCGGCTTCCTCGACCCGTCACATACAATCACAAGGCCAGGCGATATGACCCAGCAAGCAGTTCCCGGAAATACAGCTCCTGCGGTTCTTGCTGAACGGCGCGGTGTGCCCGCCTCTCCACCCCGACGCATAGGGCACATAGTCTCCGTTTCGGGTGCGCAGGCTATTGCGGTTCTTGATAAGGGTATTGTTACGCAATCGGCCGGGAATGACGCGCGTGTTCAGATCGGTGCGCTCGTCAAAATTACGACGCCTCAGGGGGCGGTTGTTGGCATTGTCTCCGCAGTTAGTTCGCCTACGCCATCCATGGATGCAGGTAGTCCTGAGTTGGGATTAGTCGAACTTAATCTTGCGGGTGAATTGGTGGTTGATCCGGTGAGTAAGCGGCTCGTATTTCGCCGTGGTGTAGCCAATTTGCCGAGCCTCAGTGATCCTGTTCTTTTTGCTGATCGCAATGATCTGATCCGTGTTTACTCACCGCCCACAGTTTCCAGTATTCAGGTTGGTTCGCTTTATCAGGACAAGGCTGTACCGGCGCGCCTGCTTGTGGATGATCTTTTGTCGAAGCATTTCATTATTGTGGGCACTACAGGATGTGGGAAGTCCACGGCCCTTACCTGTATTCTTCAGCGCGTATTGGGTGATCATCAATATGCGCATATTGTTGTGCTCGATGTTCATAACGAGTATCCGGAAGCCTTTGGTGACCGTGCCGAGAATATCGATCCTGACAATCTTAACCTGCCGATCTGGCTTTTGAATTTTCAGGAGCTGACCGAAGCGCTGACCAGTAAAGATAATTCGCGTGATGCAGAGGTTGAGATTCTCAGTGACGGTGTGGTCTATGCCAAGCGCCGTTTTCTGGAAGCGTCAAGCGCTAGATCGAACACGCTGACAAGGCGTCATTTCGAAAATTCCGGCGTGTCGGTAGATACGCCGACGCCTTACCGGCTGTCTGATGTTGTTAGCTTCATCGACGATCAATTGGGCAAGCTTGATCGCACGCGCTCCACTGTGCCTTATCGCAGATTGAAAGTCCGTATTGAGACCTTGGTTGCTGACCAACGGTACAGCTTCATGTTTGGCAGTCTCACTGTTCAGGACACGATGTCGGAAACACTGGGGCGTCTCTTTCGAGTGCCTAATGACGGGCGTCCGATTACCGTCATCAATCTGGCTTCGGTTCCGTCCGAAATTCTTGATGTGGTCATTTCGGTGATTGCACGACTAGCTTTCGATTTGGCTGTTTGGAGCAAAGGCGGATTGCCGATGCTGCTGGTTTGCGAGGAAGCACATCGCTATGCGCCTGCGACCGATTCCGAGAAATTTGCACCGACCCGCCAAGCTCTTTCGCGTATCGCAAAGGAGGGGCGGAAGTATGGTCTTTCTCTGGCATTGGTCACGCAACGTCCGTCAGAGCTTGATCCCACGGTCTTGTCACAATGCAGCACGGCGATTGCTATGCGTCTGTCCACCGAGAAGGATCAGGCTGTCATGCGGGCCAATACCTATGATGGAGCCCTTGATCTGCTGGACTTCTTACCGCTTCTGGGTGATCGCGAAGCGATTGTCTTCGGTCAGGGAGTCACTATGCCCATGCGTATTCGGTTCAACGATATGTTGGAGGGTAAGCCCCAGACCCACAGTGCAGGGTTCTCGGAAAGCTGGAAGCTGCCGAATATGGATCGAGAGCAGCTTGAGGCCATTGTAGCCCGTTGGCGCTTGAGTGGCCGTGAAAAGGCCTAAGAAGTTAGTAAAGGTATTTCCGGATAAAAGACGGACGCGACATCGTTGATGCCGCGTCCCCATCCGTCTTCCCCCGCTTGCAACTTTTCGCACTTCGTACTCGTTTGTCTGTTGCCTAAATTCGGATTTTTCAACAGAAACGAATCGGTTTCCAAGTTTCCTCATCACCGCGTGAATCGGATACCCAATATAGGCATCCGTATATTCAATAATCTTTGGTATATATACTGACGTATTCGTAAAAGAAGCGTTCGTATAGGTGCCCCGAATTGGAAAGTTTTCAGCAAGGGGTGTCAGGTCATCTGGTTTCGCGACGCCACCGGGGCGGCAGAGGAACTTCCGCTCGGGTATTGAAGGCCGCTTGATGCGGTCGGCGCGAGGGGGCACTGACCATGACAAATAACGTCACAACACCAACTTCGATTGCTAAAAAATTTGCAGCTTATTCAGCTGCAGCACCTGCTGTATTTGTTTTCGATCCGGAAACCGGTGAAGCCACTTCCATGAATAGTGGTGCCGTTGAGTTGATTTCCCGATTTGATCTCGACAAGGCACCGCGTCTGTCGCTGGCCACAATTGAACGTGGTGTGATGGCTGGTGGAAAAGTTAAATCCGAACCTGTTGTTACCGATGGGCTGGTGGATAGCGCTTCTGAATTGCGGCGCACCTATCGCGGTCAGGACGGTTCAGTTCTTGCTCTGTCGCGCATTTGGGCACCGGGCTCAAGCACAATGCTTGTGATTGAAGATATGACGGCGGCTGAGCAGGACCGCCGTCGCCGCCGTATCTGGAATATGATGGTCAGCCATATGGCCAGTAGCGGCAATGTGGCGACCGTGCTTGAAAAGGCATTGCGTATTTTCTGCCTCTTGTCGGGTTCTCCCAGCGGTGAAGTCTGGATGCCCGAGGCCAGTACGTTGGTTCGTAGCGCCATGCGTGTATCGCAGAGTGTCGTCAAAAACGGTTCGGGTATCGCTCGTCTCAAGAAAGCTGATGACAGTGTTGTTGGGCGCGCTTGGTCGAGTAACCAGCCGATCTACGCCGATAACCGTGTGGCTATTCCCATTCATGCTGGTGACACACTGGTTGCTGTGCTTGCGCTCGACGCATCTCCCACCTGCGCCAGTGATTATCTGGCGTTCTCACTCATTGAAGGTCTGGCCCCTCTTTTTGGCTTGGCTCTTTTTGTTTTCCGTCAGAGCGAGGAATTGCAGGCTTTGAGGATTAACGCATCGGCCATGAAGGACGGAGCACAGATCCCGCAGAAGGTCGCAAAAGGCAAGGGATCCCTCTTGAAACCTATGTCTGTTGTCGAAGGCATGCGAGCGGTCGGCTAACGAAAGTTGCTGAAAAGCTAATGCATTGCCTCGGGTAGAGGGGCGCGATCATTAAAGATTTCCCCCAATACTCGCTAGGAATTGAAATCCAAATTCCCGCCTGCCTAGAGGATTAACAATATGGACGATCTGCTCAAAGAGTTCCTCGCTGAAACGATTGAGGCGCTTGAGATGCTCGACAGCGAATTGGTTGAGCTGGAGCAACGCCCTGGCGATCCCCAGTTGCTTGGCAGCATTTTTCGCATCATGCACACGATTAAGGGCACATGCGGCTTTCTCGGTCTGCCGCGTCTGGAGTCGGTTGCTCATGCTGCCGAAGACGTGCTCGGCAAGATACGCGATGGGGAACTGGAAGTAACGGCTGAAGGTGTTTCGCTGGTTCTGGCGGCCCTCGACCGCATTAAAGAATTGATTGATGGCCTCGGGCAGCTTGGCGAGGAACCCAAAGGTAGCGATGAGGAAATCATTGCCGAATTGCAGGTTCTAGCCAGCGGCAAGGCCCCGGCGGGTATGCCGGTTGCCAGTGCCGAAGGTGATGTCGAAACAGGTGAATTGGCTGGACCAGAAATGCTTGAGGAAGCTTCCGTGGAAGTTGATGAATCACGTCTGGATGGCATCTATCAGCGTGTTGGTGGCGCCGCTGTTTTCGATACTGCCGCCGAGACGGCTTGCACAGAGCTTTTGGCGACATCTTCCGATCATCCCGATGCTGAAGCCGAGATGCTTAATCTCCAGTTTGCGTTGGCCGGTGCTTTTGCCTCCGCGCTTACCGGTAAGCCGGATGCGACAGACGATATTGACGGTGTTATCTCCGGTCTCATGGCTAATGGTTGGAATGCTACTGAACTCCAGCTTCTTCGCGAGGAGTTCGGCAAGGCGCTGGCTACTTTAGAAGTGGGTGAAGAGGATATTGCGCTTGTCCTGTCACGCTTCAAGCTTGACGGATCTTCGGATGAGATGCCTGTTACTTCTGATATGCCGGAGGAATTGCCCGAAGAGGTTGTAGACGAGCCGGTTGTTGTTGCCGCTGCTGCTAAAGCCAAACCGGTCGCTCCCCAGCCTGTGGCCGCAAAGCCAGAGGTGGCCAAGCCGGTCGCTAAATCGGTTACTAAGATTGACGATCCTGAATTGTCGAGCGCTGCCGCCGCCGTGCAAGCCCAGCCACAAACGCTGCGCGTGAATATCAATGTGCTTGAAAATCTGATGAATATGGTCAGCGAGCTTGTGTTGACCCGTAATCAGCTTTTGCAGACCCTTCGCGGATTTTCTGATAGCCCCTTTGCAGCGCCTCTGCAGCGTCTCAATCAGGTGACGACAGAATTGCAGGAAAGCGTCATGCAGACGCGTATGCAGCCCATCGGCAATGCTTGGTCGAAGCTGCCGCGTCTCGTACGCGATCTGACACAGGATCTGGGCAAGAAGATCGAACTCGTCATGACGGGTGCTGATACTGAACTTGATCGTCAGATTCTCGAATCCATCAAGGATCCGCTCACCCATATGGTGCGCAATTCCGCCGATCACGGTTTGGAAGAGCCCGAAGAGCGCCGCGAAGCCGGTAAATCCGAAACCGGCCGCATCACGCTTTCAGCTCGTCATGAAGGTGGCCATATTCTGGTCGAAGTTGGTGATGACGGGCGCGGTCTGTCCACGGCCCGCATCCGTGCCAAGGTGATCCAGAACGGTCTGGCGACTGAGGCCCAGCTTGAAGGCATGAGCGAACAGCAGATCCAGCAGTTCATTTTCCGCCCTGGTTTTTCCACGGCCGCTGCCGTTACATCGGTTTCGGGACGTGGTGTGGGCATGGATGTCGTGCGCACGAATATCGAGAAAATTGGTGGTGTCATTGAATTCACCTCGCGTGAAGGTGTTGGCTCGCGGTTCATCATCAAGATCCCGCTCACACTGGCGATTGTTTCTGCGCTGATCGTGGAATGTGGTGGCGAACGTTTTGCCATGCCTCAATCCAGCGTCATCGAACTAGTGCGTATCAGCAAGAATTCCGCCAAGGGTGTGGAAATGATCAATGGTCAGCCGGTTTACCGTCTGCGAGATCGCCTTCTGCCTCTTGTTGCACTCAACGATATGTTGGGTCTGGATCGCAAAATCGAGGCCGGAGAGGGTGAAGGCAGCGAACTTTATGTTGTCGTGGCTCAGGTTGGCAGCTTTGTTTTCGGCATCATTGTTGATCGTGTGTTCGACACCGAGGAAATCGTAGTGAAGCCCGCGTCGCGCACATTGCGGCATATCTCTCTGTTCTCGGGCACAACTATTCTTGGCGACGGCAGCGTCATCATGATCCTTGATCCCAATGGTATCTCGGCGGCGACCAGTGAAGCGACACATGAAGCTGTTGATGAGGACAAAGCAGTTGCTGCGTCCAGCAACCGCCATGAAACAGTGTCCATGCTGGTCTTCAAAGCAGGCAGCGGTGGCAACAAGGCGGTTCCGCTTTCGCTCATCGCCCGTCTGGAAGAGGCCGATCTGTCAACGACCGAATTTGCGGGCGAACGCACGGTGCTTCAGTATCGTGGCGGCCTGATGCCTCTCGTCGGCTTTGACGGACGCCCCGCCAAACGCGAAGGCCAGCATCCGATCCTGGTCTTTGCGGAAGGCGATCGCATGTGCGGTCTGGTGGTTGATGAGGTTGTCGATATTGTTGAAGGCTCGCTGGATCTTCAGCTGGTCAGTGGTGGTGCGGAAGCAGGTCTGCTCGGCTCCTCCATCATCGATGGAAAATCGACCGACGTTATCGACACGGTTCATTATCTGCGTCAGTCCGATGCGGCATGGTTTGAGTTGCAGACGCACGAGCCTTATGGCGTCGAAAGTGAACGCCGTGTTCTGCTCGTCGAAGACTCGAGCTTCTTCCGTAACCTTCTGATGCCTATGCTCAAGATGGCTGGCTACCGTGTCACCATCGCCGAGCATGCGGAAGCTGCTCTGGGCATCTGCCGCGAGGAGGGCGAGGAGTTCGACATTATCGTCTCCGATATCGAGATGCCGGGCCTTTCGGGTTTCGATCTTGCCAAGACGTTGCGAGCCGAAGCCAAGTGGAAATCAACTCCCATGGTCGCGCTTTCGTCGCATGCCAGCCCGCAGGATTTCGAGCGTGGTCGCAATGCAGGTTTCACGGAATATGTCACGAAATTGGATCCCAAGGCGCTTCTGACGTCATTGTCTCGCGTGCTTGCGGCTGGTGAAGAAGATAGGGAGAGCGCAGCATGAGCGCCGAAATTCTGAAAGATACAGACGATCACGGCCCGACGCAGGATTTTGTCACTATGACAGTTGCAGGCCAGGCCTTCGGCATTCCCGTGCTGCATGTACGTGATGTTCTCGGCCCCCAGCGCATTACCCGCGTGCCGCTTGCACCGCCGGAAATCGAGGGTTCGCTCAATCTACGTGGTCGCATTGTTACGGCGGTCAATATGCGTCGGCGTTTGCAGTTGCCGCCGAGTGATTTTCCCGAGAAGGCTATGGCCGTCGTTGTCGAATATGAGGACGAACCTTACAGCCTGCTCGTGGACGAGGTGGGCGAAGTGCTGCGCCTGCCCAATAGCCAGCGCGACAATAATCCGGCAACGCTCGACGCCAAATGGCGGCAGATCGCTGATGGTCTCTATCGTCTCGATGGTTCTCTTCTCATTGTCCTCAATATTGCCGCCGTGCTCGGCGCCATCCGCGCGGAAGTCTGAGCTTTACCGACGGGTCTATTACTAGGAGTTTGTTATGGCTGTGCAAATGAACATGCCGATTCTCATCGTGGACGATTATCGGACCATGCTGCGTATTGTGCGTAATCTTCTTTCGAAGCTGGGTTTTACCGATATCGATGAAGCACCTGATGGCGAAACGGCATTGGCGATGCTGAAGTCGCGTGATTACGGTCTGGTGATTTCCGATTGGAACATGCAGCCGATGACTGGTTTCGAGCTGCTGAAAGTGGTTCGTTCCGATGATGTGCTGAAGACAATGCCATTCATCATGGTGACGGCTGAATCGAAGGTCGAGAACGTTGTGGCGGCTCGTCAGGCCGGTGTGAATAACTATATTATCAAACCGTTCAGCGCGGCTGTTCTTAAGGCAAAACTCAAAGCCGTTCTGGGGGAATTTTGATGTCAACAGATGATGAGAACACAGCACGTATTAAACGGCTAACACAGGAATGCGTTGACATTGTTCGTACGATTCTTGTTGCTCGTCGCGAGATGGGAAAGCTGCATGACCCGGAATTGCGTGAAGTTCATCTTCCGCGTGCGTCTGAGGAAATCGGCGCCATTCTTACTATGACCGAAAGTGCCACCAACGATATCATGTTGGCTGCCGAAGATATGATGGCGCTCGATCTTTCCGAACCTGATTTCGCAACCGAGCAGGTCAATGCTGCTTGCATGCGTATTTTCGAGGCTTGCTCCTTTCAGGACATTACAGGCCAGCGCATAGCAAATGTGTTGAAGACACTCCAGCTTGTCGAAGGCAAGATCGAGCAGCTTGAAAATGCATGGGCGGGCGCTTCGGCCGTGGAACCGGAAGTGGTTGTACATGAAGAAAAGTCCGACAAGGCTCTTCTTAATGGTCCTGCCCTTGAGGGTGAAGGCATCGAGCAAGATTTCGTGGACCAGCTGTTTGCTTGAACAGCTGACCCCACGGGGTCTTTCAAAACGCCTAAAAATAAATAACGCTACGAAATGATGAAATGTCGTTTCGGTTAAGAACAGGCGTAAGCTCATGGTAGATCATTCGGCGAGACCTGCGACCCCGGTACGATCCGCCTCCACGGCGGATGACCGGGCGATTGATGAAAATACTACCCGTGTGATGGTCGTGGATGACAGTTCTGTTGTCCGCGGTATTGTCATCCGTACATTGGAGTCCTCGCCTCGTATAAAAGTCGTTGCTTCGGTTCCCGATGGTCTGCAGGCGATTAAGACGTTATCGAAAATCGAATGCGACGTGATCGTGCTCGATATTGAAATGCCAGAGCTTGATGGTATTTCTGCGCTGCCGCGTCTTCTTGCGGTTAATCCCGATGTTAAGATCATCATGTCGTCTACGCTCACACGGCGCGGAGCCGATATCAGTCTCAAAGCAATGGCACTTGGTGCGGCAGACTATGTTGCAAAGCCCACATCGGGTCTTGGCATGGCCGATGCGTTCCGCGCGGAATTGCTTGGCAAGGTTCAGGCCTATGGTGCAAGAGCGCGTCTTGCGCGTCGTGGTCGTCTTCCTGCATCCGCGTCTGCTTCGCGTCCTGTTGGACATGCCGCGCATCCGGTTTCTTCTACATCTGAGCAGGCTGCTGTACCCGTGACCCGTATCGGTGGTGTTGCGCTTTCTGGCCCGCTTACTTTGCGTAAGGTTCCGATTGAGAAACCCGCAATCATTGCTATTGGAAGTTCTACTGGCGGACCGCAGGCACTTTCGGAAGTTTTAAAAAATCTTGATCCCCGCATTACGCAACCTATCGTCATCACACAGCATATGCCGCCGACTTTCACTGCTATTCTGGCGGAGCATATGAACCGCTATGCCGGTCGTCCGGCAGCGGAGGCTAAGGACGGTGAAGTGGTGCAGGGTGGTCGCATCTATGTTGCGCCGGGTGGGGTCCACATGCTGTTCGAGCAGGTGGGGTCTCAGACTATTGTTCGTCTCAATGACGGGCCGATGGAGAATTCGTGCAAGCCTGCGGTTGATCCGATGCTGCGTAGTCTCTCGGCCATCTATAAGCGGAAACTCCTCACCGTGATCCTCACGGGGATGGGGTATGACGGTTTGAAAGGTGCAAAAGCGGCTATCGAGGATGGTGCTGCTTTGATTGCGCAAGATCAAGCCACAAGCATCGTATGGGGTATGCCGGGCGCGGTTGCGCAGGCAGGAATTTGTAATGCCGTTCTGCCATTGGATCAGATCGGTAAAGCGATAGGGCGGGTCGCACGAGGAGAGCCGCTTTGAAAAGTGATGATTTTGAATTTTTACGCAAATTTCTCTACGAGCGCTCCGGCCTGTCGCTGACACCGGATAAGAGCTATTTGCTGGAAAGCCGTCTGGCCCCGATCGCGCGTAAGTTGCAGCACAAAAGCTTGTCCGATCTTATCGCGCAGATGCGTATCCGCGCCGATGAGACGCTGACAATTCAGGTTGTCGAAGCCATGACGACCAATGAAACACTGTTCTTTCGTGACCGCTGGCCTTTTGAGCGTTTCACTCAGATGATTCTGCCGCAAATGTTGGAGGCCAATAAATCCTCCAAACGGATTCGCATCTGGTGTGCAGCCTGTTCCAGCGGGCAGGAGCCTTATTCGCTAGCCATGCTTATGGCTGAGGCCTCTCATTTGCTGGCAGGATGGCAGGTCGAACTTGTGGGCACGGATATCTCGGAGGAGATGCTGGAGCGTTGTCGCAAGGGCTGGTACTCGGCATTCGAAGTCCAGCGTGGCATGCCGCCTGAATTGCTTAAAAAATATTTCACCCGTGTCGATGACGGATACCAGATTTCTGACAAACTGAAAGCCATGGTGAAATTTCGCAATTTCAACCTGCTTGGCGATCCGACGGCGCCGGGTGCCGGCCTTCAGGGGCTTGACCTGATTTTCTGCCGCAATGTGCTGATCTATTTTGATGAGCCGACCCGCCGTAACGTGTTCTCCGGCATGGCCAAGGTTATGAAGCCGGGCGGATATCTCTGCCTTGGTGGTGCTGAAACCGTGATCGGTATCTCAGACGCATTCCGTATTCTGCCTGGCGAACGTGGTCTTTTCGGTGTGAATACACCGGGCAATGCGTCTGTTGCTGCGCCTTTGCCCGCCCGTGCTGCGGCCGCACCGGCGGCTGTACCGATCCGTCCGGCGCCTACTGCTTTTGCTGCGCGCCCGGCTGCTGCGCCAGTGTCTTCGCCTGCAGTGGCACCGCGTCCGGTCGTGCCTGCCGCGTCTGCGACACGGCCTGCGCTGGCTGCAACGGCTCCAACAATGGCTCCACGGCCTGCCATTGCGCCTCGGCCAGCAACACCTGTTGCGGCGGCTTCGCGTCCACTGGCCTCAACGGCACCACGTCCGGCACCTGCTGCCCATCCGGCATCGCGTCCGGTCTTTGCCGCAGCGCCACGTCCTGCTCCGGCGGCTGTTCCACCGGCCCGCAGCCCGGAACCAAGGCCGCTTGAAGCCTTGTTGGCTGCTGTGAAGGTGTAAATCCGCGCGAGCTGCTTAAAATTTTGGCAGAATCGGATGCCCCTGCTTTGGGGTAATACCCTCAACCTATTGTCTTGCTTGTCCTTTCTGTCATTGAATGGCAGTGTCTGCGCCTTGCCTGATCCACTCTATTTCCAAGGGAGGATGGTCGGCGGGGGTGGTAAAAACGGGCAAACGGGGGTTCAGCTCGGCCAATGGCCTATTTTCTGCAGCAGTTGATTAATGGCGTGACCCTTGGCGCCACATACGGTCTCATCGCCATCGGCTATACGATGGTCTATGGCATTATCGGCATGATCAATTTTGCCCATGGCGATATTTATATGATCGGTGCCTTTGTCTCGCTGGTAGGCTTCATGTTGTTGGCCACTTTGGGCATTACCTCGGTGCCTTTGGCCTGCTTTCTTGTCCTGATTTTTGCGATGTTTTTTACCGGCGTCTATGGCTGGACGGTCGAGCGTGTGGCCTACCGCCCGTTGCGCCGTGCGCCACGTCTGGCTCCGCTGATTTCAGCCATCGGCGTTTCTATTGTCTTGCAAAATTTTGTTCAGCTTTCGCAGGGTGCGCGCGTTAAACCGCTGCAGCCCATGGTTCAGGGCTCGATCGAAGTCTATAATGATGGTGCTTTTCAGGTCACGATCTCCTATCTCCAGATCATGATTATTGCGCTGACCATCGTGTTGATGGCCGCTTTCAGTTTTGTCATCCGCTATACAAGTCTTGGTCGCGCACAGCGTGCTGCCGCGCAAGATATGAAGATGGCCGCGCTGCTGGGCGTTAATGTGGACCGCACCATCTCTCTTACCTTTGTCATCGGTGCCATGCTGGCAGCAGTCGCGGGATTGATGGTCACGCTCTACTATGGCGTGATCGATTTCTATATCGGTTTTATTGTAGGCATCAAAGCCTTCACGGCCGCAGTGCTCGGCGGCATTGGTTCGCTGCCCGGTGCCATGCTGGGCGGTATGCTGATCGGTCTGATCGAGGCGTTCTGGTCTGGCTATTTCAGCATCGAGTATAAAGATGTGGCGGCCTTCTCCATTCTCGTTTTCGTGCTGATTTTTCGTCCCACAGGTCTTCTGGGCCGTCCCGAAATCGAGAAAGTCTGATCGATGAATTTTGGTACGCGTTCCCATATGATGGCCTTGCTGCGTGACGCAGGTGCGGCAGCGCTTGTCGCGGCATTGCTTGCATTCCCTCTTCTGGGGTTCAAGCTTGATGCCTCTGCGCGTGGTCTCGCGCTTGATATGCGTCTCATGTGGATTGTTTATGCCGCCCTTGTCGTTTTCGCTGGGCGGCTTTGTTTTTCTCTGCTGGTTCAGAATTTTGGAGCCCGCATCAGCCAGCGCATTGCCGACAATACGACTTTCCGTTCCATGACCCCGCAGCGCTCACGCTATATTGCCGGTCTGGTTATGGTCGTGATCGCCGTCAGCCTGCCGTGGTTCGGCTTTGCCGACCGTAATCTTGTCGATAAAGCCACCCTCATTCTCATCTATGTGATGCTCGGTTGGGGGCTGAATATCGTGGTCGGTTTGGCCGGGCTACTTGATCTTGGCTATGTCGCCTTCTATGCGGTCGGTGCCTATTCTTACGCCATCCTGTCGGAGACATTTGGTCTGTCCTTCTGGATATGTCTGCCCCTTGCAGGGCTTTTTGCGGGCGGCTTTGGTATTGCGCTTGGTTTTCCGGTCTTGCGTTTGCGCGGCGATTATCTGGCAATTGTTACGCTTGGTTTTGGTGAGATCATTCGCGAAGTGCTTATCAACTGGCAGGCGATGACTGGTGGTCCCAACGGTCTCAGCGGTATTGCGCGGCCATCCTTTTTCGGATTGGAAATGCAGGCGCGGGCAAGTGAAGGTGGCACGACATTCGCCGATTTTTTCGGCATCGCCTATTCGCCCGATCAGCGTGTGATTTTTCTCTATTACCTCATTTTGGTTCTGGCGCTGGCGACCAATTTTTTCACCCTGCGTATTCGTCGGTTGCCCATCGGTCGGGCATGGGAAGCTTTGCGCGAGGATGAAATAGCTTGCCGCAGCCTTGGTCTCAACCCGACTATGATCAAGCTATCGGCTTTTGCCATAGGTGCGTCTTTTGCCGGATTCGCGGGATCTTTCTTTGCCGCGCGACAGAATTTTATCAGTCCTGAAAGTTTCACCTTCATCGAAAGTGCGATCATTCTGGCTATTGTCGTGCTGGGTGGCATGGGTTCGCAGATCGGCATTGTGCTGGCGGCAATTCTTCTTGTCGGTCTGCCTGAATGGTTCCGTGATCTGGCCGAGTTCCGCATGGTCGCCTTTGGTGCTGCCATGGTTCTCATCATGGTCTGGCGTCCCAAAGGTCTTTTGTCCCATCGCGATCCGACCCTCACGCTGGGGCCGCCGGATGCGCCACCGGCAAATGCGGCGAAGGCAGGGACGGCAGGATGAGTGCGCGCAAACCTGTTCTCAGCGTCGAGCATCTCACGATCCGTTTCGGTGGCCTGGTCGCCATTGACGATCTGAGTTTCACAGCCGCCAGTGGCGATATCACCGCTCTGATCGGTCCCAATGGGGCGGGCAAGACCACGGCCTTCAATTGTATCACTGGTTTCTACAAGCCCGATGTGGGGCGGATTTCGTTTCATCATCCTGACGGTCAGACGCATTATTTGGAGCGGATGGATGGCTTTCGCATTGCGCGTGTCGGCGTTGTGCGCAGCTTTCAGAATATCCGTCTCTTTCCGGCCATGAGTGTTGCCGAGAATCTCATGGTCGCACAGCATGTTACGCTTCAGAAAGCTTCGATGTTTTCTGTCGCAGGGTTTCTGAAATTGAAATCCTATGTCAAAGCCGAGCGTGAGGCGCGCGATCTTGCGCGTTACTGGCTTGATCGTACCGGTCTTGCGGCAGAGGCTGAGACGCTTGCAGGCAGCCTGCCATATGGTTCGCAACGTCGTCTCGAAATCGCGCGTGCTATGTGTGCCCGTCCGCATCTTCTGTGTCTCGACGAGCCTGCAGCTGGCCTCAACCCATCTGAAAGTCTGGCGCTGAACGAATTGCTGCTGACCATTCGCAACGAGCATAAGATTTCTATCCTGCTCATCGAACATGACATGAGTGTCGTCATGCAGATTTCTGATCGTATCAATGTGTTGGAGCAGGGCCGTCTTATTGCCGAGGGCACACCGGCCGAAGTGCGCGCCGACCCGCAGGTGATCCGGGCCTATCTGGGTGTCGAGGATGAGGAAGAAACAGAAGCCGTTATAGAGGGAGCGGTTTGATGTTACGTATCCGTGGATTGGTATCCGGTTATGGCCGCATCGAGGCACTGCACGGTATCGACCTTGATGTGCCCGAAGGTAAAATCGTTTCGCTGATCGGTGCCAATGGTGCGGGCAAGACCACGCTTTTGATGACTATATGCGGTGAGCCGCGTGCCAGTGCAGGCGAGATCATATTTGATGGCCGTGATATCACTCATCTGGCCACACACGAGATCGCGCGCGCGGGCATAGCCCATTCGCCTGAAGGGCGGCGTATTTTCGGGCGCATGAGCGTGCATGAAAATCTCCAGACGGGGGCGATTGTCGCCGACCCAAAGTTTTTCGACCAGGATTTAGAGCGTGTGCTGACGCTCTTTCCGCGTCTCAAGGAACGTCTTTCACAGCGCGGTGGCACTTTGTCGGGCGGCGAGCAGCAGATGCTTGCTATTGGCCGCGCTCTGATGAGCCGTCCGCGCCTTCTCCTGCTTGACGAGCCCTCGCTCGGTCTTGCGCCGCTTATTACAAAGCAGCTCTTTGCCAATATTGCCGAGATCAACTGTGCCGATGGCATGACTATTCTTCTGGTCGAGCAGAATGCTTTTCAGGCGCTGAAGCTTGCTGATGAAGCTCATATCATCGTCAACGGGCGGATCGAGATCAGTGGTTCGGGTGCTGCATTGCTGAAAGATCCGGCTGTGCGCGCGGCCTATCTGGAGGGCAGTGCGCCCAAAGCCGAGGTGGCCTCATGAGCCTTGCCGGTTTGATCAGTGTTGTGGAGCAGATAACAGCGACATCCATCGGTGTGACGCTAGGGGTCACGCTCGTGCTGGGCGGTGGTTGCGCATGGATGACAGGGCGGGCGCTGGCGCTTAACTGGCGTCCGCAATGGCAGCTTCTGGTCTATGCGATGCTATTAGGCTTTGCCGACCGGTTTCTTGTCTTTGCGCTCTTCGGAGGGGATCTGGTCTCGCTGAGCGGATATGTTGCGGACACGGCATTGCTTGTTCTGATTGCCTTTGCCGCCTTCCATATCGCGCGGGCGCGTCAGATGGTCCGGCAATATCCGTGGGAATTTCGTCGTGCATGGCTGCTGTTTTATCGCAGCAGTCGCTGACTGTGTGCGCCGATTGCTGCCCAAAACACCACCTACTTGCCAATTCCTCCGGATCAGTCCCATTAGACGGTTCCTGATGAGTGCTATTTGAGGCTATGCTGCGGGATATTTTCATTCTTCGGGGAAGATCCATGAACCGTTTGCTTATCGCCGCCCTTGCTGTTCTATCGCTGGGCCTTGCTGCCTGCGACCAGAAAGAAGACAAAGCCGCCTCCGATACGATCATCATCGGTGTCGCAGGGCCAATCTCGGGCAGTGAGGCTGTTTTCGGCGAGCAGTTCGTGCATGGCGCGGAGAAAGCTGTTGCCGATATCAACGCGGCAGGGGGCGTGCTGGGCAAACAGCTTAAGCTCGAAATTGGTGACGATGCCTGCGATCCCAAACAGGCGGTTAGTGTTGCAAATGACATGGTGTCCAAAGGAGCGGTTTTTGTGGCCGGGCATTATTGTTCGGGCTCGTCCATTCCGGCTTCCGATGTCTATGCTGAGGCTGGTATCATCCAGATCACACCGGCTTCTACCAATCCCGAATTCACCGAACGCGGCATGACCAATACATTCCGTGTTTGCGGTCGTGATGATGCGCAGGGCCCGACGGCGGCGGCTTATGTCGTTTCCAAATTTGCCGGTCAACGTATTGCTGTGGTCGATGATAAATCCACTTATGGCGCGGGTCTGGCCGATGAGTTTTCAAAGGCGCTCAACGAGGCTGGTGTCGAGGAAGTGCTGCACGAATCCATTTCCGCCGGTGAAAAGGATTACAGCCCGCTGATTTCCAAGCTCAAGCAGGCCAGTGCAGATGTCCTTTATTTCGGTGGATACAAGACCGAAGGCGGGCTTCTCGTGCGCCAGATGCGCGAGCAGGGGCTTTCTACCATTCTCATCGGCGGTGATGCGCTGGTCACAGACGAATTCTGGTCGATCACAGGCGATGCGGGCGAAGGCACCTTGATGACATTCGGTCCCGACCCGCGCCTCAATGCAGCCAATGACAAGCTGGTTGCCGAGTTCCGTGCGGATAATTACGAGCCAGAGGCTTATACGCTCTACACATATGCAGCCATTCAGGCATGGGCGGCAGCCGCAGAAAAGGCAGGCACCACCGATAGTGCCAAAGTAGAGGCGACATTGAAGTCTGATCATTTTGACACGGTGTTGGGATCTGTCGGCTTTGATGCCAAGGGTGACATGGATGCGCCGGGCTATGTTTTCTATGCTTGGAAGGACGGCAAATACGCCTACGCCGACTGAATTTGGTCCGATTTTATAAGTAACAATCCGTTTGGCCGGGGAGGCCACAACTACCTATGTCTAAATCCAAGCTTTCCGACTTCTCCAGTGCGACAATTATTGCCAGTGTGTTTGCGCTAGTGGTTGTAACGGTCATCCTCACTGTGCTTGCCGTCAACTATTTGCCACTTGCTGACCGCTCCGCAGGTCGGCAGGCCGGTCAGCTGACGCATGATGCCCGTGCCAAAGCTGCCGCCAAGACACCGATTGTCGTCACCGGTTTTCGCTCAGCTTCTTTCGGCGATGATGAAGCCACTGTGCGGCAGGCGATAAACAAAGATTTCGGCGTTGCCGATGACAAGATCATTGTCGGCAAGAGCGATACGGAAAAGACAAAACTTCTCGCTATTCGTGTTAAGGATGTTGTGCCAGACAGTGGCATTGCCGAAATTGTCTATATTTTCGGCTACGAATCCAAACAGCTCATTCAGGTCAATGTGGTGATGGGTTCGCAGCTCTCACCCGATATTGAACCGATTAAGATTGCGACCGCTGCCAATATTCTCGGCAATTATCTTGCCGATCAAGGCTTTGATCCTGAAACGGTTAGTGTCAATCAGAAGATCGGCCCCAATGCAGTGCGTGTGTTTACAGGGCGCGATCTTGAGGGTCATCTTGTGACTTTGTTGTTTCAGGAAGGTCAAGTGAAGCAGGCGGATGTCGCTGAAGCCGCTACGCCTGACTCCAAGGATAAAAATACAAAGGAGAAGGCGAAGGAAAGCTCTGCTGTCAAAGCCGAGCCCGCAGCGAAGCGTTTCGCGATTTTGCGGCTGTCTTATGTCGCCGATCCGGTCAATCCGGATATTTTCAAGATCGAAAAAGGCGAGTTCTGATATCCCCCTTCTAATCTGCAGAAAGCGAGACAGCATATGTCGCAGACAAGTTTAGATTTTATCGTAGCGCGCAACGATCTGCGCGATCACAAACTCGTCGAGACTGTGCTGCCTGCGTTGGTTGAAGGGCAGATTTTGTTGAAGGTGGACAAGTTCGCGTTCACGTCCAACAACGTCACCTATGCGGCTTTCGGCGAGGCCATGCAGTATTGGGATTTCTTTCCCGCGCCGGAAGGTTATGGGCGCATTCCGGTCTGGGGCTTTGCCGATGTGGTGGAAAGCAAATGCGAAGGCATCGCGGTCGGCGAGCGGGTCTATGGCTACTGGCCCATGTCGAGCCATGTTGTTCTGACGCCGTCGCGCATCCGCCCCGCAGGCTTTGTCGAGTCTGGAGCACATCGCTCCCATCTGGCGCTGGTCTATAATCAGTATTCGCGTGTTGCCGGTGATGCGACCTATGATGCGGCGCATGAAGATGCGCAGTCGCTTCTCGGACCTTTGTTCAAGACTGCTTTCTTCATCGACGATTTGATTGCCGATAATGATTTCTTCGGCGCTAAAGCCGTTGTGCTTTCCAGTGCGTCCTCCAAGACGGCGCTGGGCGTTGCCTATCTCATGTCGCAGCGTCCCGACATTGAAGTCATCGGTCTGACGTCTTCGGGCAATAGGGCTTTTGTCGAAGGCACGGGCTATTATGATCGTGTCGTCACCTATGATGCGATCGGCACCATCCCTGCCGATCTGCCTGTCGTCTTTGTGGACATGGCGGGTAATGCCGAAGTGATTGCCGAGCTGCACAATCATTTCCGCGACGCCATGAAATATAGCTGCGTTGTCGGCGGCACCCATTGGGAAGCGCGTGGTGTCGGCAAGGCTTTGCCTGGACCGAAACCTGTTTTCTTCTTTGCGCCGACGCAGATTGCCAAGCGTGTGGAAGAATGGGGCCCCGGTGGCATCGAGCAGCGTTATGGCGCGAAGTGGACCGCGTTTCTGGCCTCGGTGCCGGCATGGATGAAAGTCGTGTCCGGTCGCGGCGAGAGGGATATGGCCAAGGTCTATCTCGATATGCTGGACGGTCGTGTCAGCCCGTCTGAAGGCCATATGCTCTCAGTCTAGCCGAGCAGCGTAAGCAGACTTCCGGCCAGCAAGACTTGTCCTGCGTAATACGTCACCCACACAATCGGTCCGCGATAAGGCACGGGGCGGCCAAACTGATGCATCACGATGACTGCGTCTGAAAAGACAAAGAGCAATGCACCCACGCCCGTCAGGGGTGAGGGCATGGCAAGTGCTGCCAGTGCCATCAGCGCGATGACACCCATATAGGCCCAGATCGGCTTTTTATAAGCGCCGAGCTTGGGCGAGAGATGCCAGCAAACACCGATTGCCATGATTGCGAGCAAGACCATGCCTGCCATTTGCAAAGGTGTAGGCATGACAAGGCGTGGCAACATGACGGCGAGGTAGAAAAGATGTCCGATCAGAAACGCAATAATCCCGCGTTTAAAATTGACCGCTTCGCCCTTCAGCGCCAGAAAGTAATCTCCAGCACTGCCGCAGACAAGTGCGAGGCTGAGCGCGAGTAGTGTCCATTCCGGTCCTGTGCTGAGCAGGAAAAGCGGTAATGGCGCGAGAAGTAAAATCGAAAATGTTTTGAAGGTTGTGCGTAAGCCATTTGCCGGTTGCGCCTCAATAGCCATGTAGCCACAGGCGACGATCAGCGAGGCTGCTGCCAGCAAAAGGCGCAATGCTTCGAAACCGTCATGTCGCGTGAATAAATCGAACGGCATTTTAGAACCTCTGTTTTTTCGGTTTGTTATCCAGCCAGTCGGCCACGCCATTGCCTGCCGCATATCCTGTCGCAAAGCAGGCGTTCAGCAAATAGCCGCCGGTGGGTGCTTCCCAGTCGATCATCTCGCCCGCGCAAAATATACCTTCCATGGCCGTGAGCATGTAGCTCGTATTTATTGCATCGCGAGCAATGCCGCCTGCTGTCGAAATGGCTTCTTCGATCGGGCGCGGGCGTGTGAGTGTCAATGGTACGGCTTTGATGCCTTGTGCCAGGGCGTCCATGTCGTTGAATGCCTCTTTAGGCAGGCATTCGCGCAGCAAAGCGGCTTTTGCGCCTTCAATGCTGGTCACTTTGCGCAGGAAATTTGCAAATGATGATTTGTCGCGCGGGCGCGAGAGATTGCCTTTCAGGCGTTCCACGCTGCGGTCAGGGGCCAGATCCAGAATCAGGCAGGCGCTGCCGTCGCGTTCAATCGCATCGCGCAGACTTGCTGAAAGTGCATATATGCCGCTGCCTTCCACGCCATCGCGCGTGATCACAAATTCACCTCGATGGCTTTCGTCCCCAAAGCTTAAGGTGACGGGCTTCACAGGCGAACCGGGAAAGCGCTCGCTAATAAAGGGTGTCCAACTCACATCAAAGCCGCAATTGGCGGGTCTGAAAGGTTCTGTCGCAATCCCTCTTTCTTCCAAGGCTTGTGTCCATGCGCCATCCGAGCCGAGTTGCGGCCAGCTTGCGCCGCCAAGCGCCAGCAATGTGGCATCCGCCTCGAATGTGGCGGGTCCATCGCGTGTGTCGAACAGCAATGCGCCGTTTGCGTCCCAGCCCGTCCATTTGTGGCGCACATGTACGGTCAGGCCTTTGGCGCGCATTTCTTTCAGCCAGTGGCGCAACAGGGGAGCTGCCTTGAAATCGATTGGGAAAATGCGACCGGATGAACCGGTGAAGGTCTCGATGCCAAGGTCGGCGGCCCATTTCACCACGCGGGCCGGTGGAAACGCATCCAAGGCGCCGCGCAAACTGTCATTGGCCGCCCCGAAACGCGTGGCGAATATGTCGTAGTCTTCCGAATGGGTCAGGTTGAGGCCGCTTTTGCCCGCCATCAGAAATTTTCGGCCAAGCGAGGGCATGGCATCGAAGAGATGCGGGCGGTATCCGCGCGCGATCAGGGCGTCGGCCGCCATAAGGCCTGCCGGTCCGCCGCCGATAATGGCGATGCGCGTGTCTGAATGTCCCAAAAGCCTTCTCCAATGCCCCTTTAGCGGTCTAACCTGTGCCCAATAGATATTCAAAAACAAAAGATCTCCGGGAGCGCTATGACTATCACCCATTTGCTGATCGCCAATAGAGGCGAAATCGCTATTCGTATTGCGCGTGCCGCCGCCGATCTCGGCATTGCCACCACATCGGTCTATTCCGAGGACGATGCGCTCTCGCTCCATACTCGTGTCAGCGATGATACACATGCGTTGAAAGGCCATGGTGCCGCCGCCTATCTCGATATTGCGCAAGTCATTGCGGCAGCGCGTGAGGCAAATTGTGACGCGATCCATCCCGGCTACGGCTTCCTGTCCGAGAATGCCGACTTTGCGCGTGCCTGTGCGGCAGCAGGCATCACCTTTGTCGGCCCCAATGTCGATGCGCTGGAGCTTTTTGGCGACAAGATCAAGGCCAAGGCTCTGGCCAAAAAAACAGGTGTTGCCCTGCTTGCGGGCACTGAGGGCGCGACTTCTCTTGAAGATGCGCGAGCGTTCTTTGCGGCTCATGGTCCGATGATGATCAAGGCGGTTGCCGGTGGCGGCGGACGCGGCATGCGGCCTGTGCGCGAAGCATCCGAAATTGACGAGGCCTATGCCCGCTGCCAGTCGGAAGCCAAAGCCGCTTTCGGGTCTGGTGATGTCTATATAGAAAAGCTCATCGAACAGGCCCGCCATATCGAAGTGCAGATTGTCGGTGATGCGTCGGGGGAGATTATCCATCTGCATGAGCGCGAATGTTCCGCGCAGCGTCGTAACCAGAAACTTGTCGAGATCGCGCCTAGCCCTTCACTTACGCCTGAATTGCGTGAGGCTTTGACCGCTGCTGCTGTCACGCTCGCCAAGGCTGCACATTACGACAATCTAGGTACGTTTGAGTTTCTGGTCGATGCGGCCGATATGAAAACCTTTGCCTTTATCGAGGCCAATCCGCGGTTGCAGGTTGAGCATACAGTGACAGAGGAAGTCACAGGCATCGATCTTGTGCAAACGCAGTTGCGCATTGCAGGCGGTGAAACGCTTTCGGCCTTCGGCCTGTCGCAAGCCTCGGTGCCAGCGCCGCAAGGTTATGCGATCCAGCTTCGCGTCAACATGGAAACTATGGAGGCCGATGGCAATGCGAAGCCCGCAGGCGGCACATTGTCGGTTTTCGAGCCACCCTCGGGGCCGGGCTTGCGGGTCGATACATTCGGCTATGCGGGCTACCGCACCAGTCCAAGTTTCGATTCATTGCTCGCCAAGCTCATCATCCATTCGCGCAGCCCGCGCTATGCCGATGCAGTGCGACGTGCGGCGCGCGCGTTAGCCGAGTTCCGCATTGAAGGGGTCTCAACTAATATTCCCTTCCTGCGCAATCTCGTGGAGCATGAGGCTTTCGGTGTTAATTCTATCACCACACGTTTCATTGAAAGCCATGCGGCCGAGCTAGTTAAGCCGTTGGCTGATGACACGCACCGTTACTTTATAGGCGGTGCAACAGGCGGCGTATCGCTTGAGAATGCGCATGTGAAAGGGCCTGAAAATTCCGTGCCCGTCGGTGCGCCCATGCAGGGTAAGGTCGTTCAGATCGAAGTGGCTGATGGCGATACGGTCCATCGCGGCCAGCAGATCGCCGTGCTGGAAGCCATGAAGATGGAGCATCTCGTCAAAGCGGACCAAAGCGGCATTGTCCGTCTTGTGGCCGCCGCTGCTGGCGAAGTGCTGTTCGAGGGTCAGCCGCTTATTTTCATTGAGCCCAAAGATGTTGGCGAGGGTGCGGTCGTTGCCGAGGAGACGGTTGATCTCGATTACATCCGGCCCGACCTTCAGGAGGTGCGCGACCGCGTGCTGTCGGGGCTTGATGAAGGTCGCCCTGATGCGGTGGCGCGTCGTCGCAAGACCAACCAGCGCACAGCGCGCGAGAATATAGAAGACCTCTGCGACGAGGGTAGCTTTATCGAGTATGGCTCGATGATGCTTGCCGCGCAGCGCCGCCGTCGTCCGATGGACGAACTGAAAAAGATGAGCCCTGCTGATGGAATGATTTCCGGTTTCGGGTCCATCAATGGTGCCGAGTTCGACGAGGAAAAATCTCGTGCGCTGGTGTTGTCCTATGACTACACGGTTTTTGCGGGCACGCAGGGCGCGATGAACCACAAGAAAAAAGACCGCATGTTCAAGCTGGCTGAAGAGTGGAAAACGCCGATTGTGTTTTTCACCGAAGGCGGCGGCGGCCGTCCGGGCGATACTGACAGCATGGGCGTTGCTGGTCTCGATACGCCGAGTTTCCTCGCCTATGCCCGCATGTCGGGCCTGGTGCCGCGTGTGGGTGTCAATTCGGGTCGTTGTTTTGCTGGCAATGCAGCCTTGCTCGGATCGAGCGATGTGATTATCGCGACGAAGAATTCCAATATCGGCATGGGCGGTCCGGCCATGATCGAAGGCGGCGGGCTTGGTGTTTTCACGCCCGATGAAGTTGGTCCCGTTTCTGTTCAGTCGCCCAATGGCGTCATCGATATTCTGGTCGAGGATGAAGCAGAGGCGGTGGCTGCTACCAAAAAGTATTTGTCCTATTTTCAAGGTGTGACGAAAGACTGGACTTGCGCCGATCAGCGCGTCCTGCGCCATGTGATCCCCGAGAACCGTCTGCGCATCTATGATATTCGCGCGGTCATTGAGGGCTTGTGTGACACAGGTTCTGTGCTTGAGCTACGTCGTGATTTCGGTCACGGCATGGTCACCGCTCTTGTTCGTGTCGAGGGCCGTCCCATGGGCCTCATCGCCAATAATCCGTCGCATCTTGCAGGTGCTATTGATGGTGACGCAGCAGATAAAGCTTCTCGCTTCATGCAGCTCTGCGATGCGTTCGGGCTGCCCATTCTCTCGCTTTGCGACACGCCGGGTTTCATGGTGGGGCCGGATGCCGAGAAGACAGCGCTTGTGCGCCGTGTCAGCCGCATGTTTGTCACAGCCGGTTCGATGACCGTACCGATTTTTACGGTCGTCTTGCGTAAAGGTTATGGGCTTGGCGCACAGGGCATGGCGGGCGGCAGTTTCCATGCGCCGTTCTTTATCGTGTCATGGCCGACAGGCGAGTTCGGCGGCATGGGGCTTGAAGGTGCTGTGCGGCTTGGTTATCGCAAAGAGATGGAAGCGCTCACCGATCCTGCCGAACAGAAAGCCTTTTTTGACGAAAAAGTTGCCCGCTCCTACGAGCATGGCAAGGCGATCAACATGGCCTCCTTCCTCGAAATCGATCAGGTCATTGATCCTGTCGAGACGCGCCGCTGGATCACACGTGGCCTGAAATCCGTCCCACCCGTAAAGACAGACGGGGGCAAGCGCCGCTCCTTTGTCGATACGTGGTGAGCATTGCATAAAGGGAAAAGCCCAGATGGATTTCGATCTTTCCGAAGAACACCGAATGCTGAAAGACCTTGTCGCGCGTTTTGTCGCCGACGAGTTGATGCCGTTGGAAGGTAAGGTTCTGGCGCGTGACGCGGCAGGCGAGGGCGCGCATATCACAAAGGACGAGAAGGCCCGTATCGACAAGGTCACGAAAGAGCTTGGTCTGTGGGGCCTTGATGCGCCCGAGGCGATGGGCGGGTCTGACCTTCCCACTGTTGCCATGATCGGCGTCAACGAGGAAATGGGTCGCACCGTCACACCTTATGTACTGCCGCCGGACAGTCCGAACCTGCGCATGCTTATGGCCACAGTGAATGACGAGCAGCGTGAGCAATATCTCGCTCCCTATGCCCGCGGCGAGACGATCTCGGCCATCGGCATTTCGGAACCAGGTGCGGGTGCTGATCCGGCCTCTATGATCACGCGTGCCGTGCGTGACGGTAATGATTGGGTCATCAATGGCCGCAAGATCTGGACAAGCCGTGCAGCCGAAGCCGATTTCACCATCCTGATGGCTGTGACCGACAAGGAAAAAGGTGCGCGTGGCGGTATGTCGGCTTTTCTGGTGGATCGTGACAATCCGGGCTTCAAGGTTTTGCGGCGCATCCCGATGATAGGTGGCACCTTCACTTATGAGGTCGCGCTGGAAGATTGTCGCGTGTCTGCGTCGAAGCTCTTGGGCAAAGAGGGGCAGGGCTTTGCGCCTATGCAGGTGCGCCTGTCCACTCGTCGTCTTGAGATGGCATCATGGTGCATTGGCATTGCGCAGCGCGCGCTCGACATGATCTGTGAATATGCGCCGCAGCGTTCCACTTTCGGCGAGCCTCTGGCGCGGCGTCAGTCGATCCAGTGGTGGGTGGCCGATGCTGCCATGCGCATCAAGGCCTGCCGTTTAATGACCTATGAGACAGCGTGGAAGCTTGATCAGGGTCGCGATGTACGCACCGATGTCTCCATGGTCAAAGTGTTCGGCACGGAGATGGCGTGGGACATTCTCGATCAGGCCATGCAGACATTCGGTGCCATGGGCATGACCAAGGAAATGCCGCTGCATCTCATGGCCTCTCAGGTGCGCAATATGCGCATCTATGACGGCCCGTCCGAGGTTCATCGCTGGGTTATCGCGCGCGATCTGTTGAAACTGAAACGATAAGAAGAAAAGAGCAAAACATGCTTGCCGAGACATATAACGACATCACCACCAAAGTGACCGGTCATGTTGCGGAGATCGAAATTCACGCATTGCCCAACAATCATGTCTCGGTCGATCTGATCCGTGATCTCGCGGATGCCTTCGAGGCGGCTGATAAGGACGAGCGCGTGCGTGCCATTGTGCTTTGTTCGACGGGCAAAGTATTTTGCGGCGGGGCCGATCTGGTGCGTCGCGACGGGCTCATCACCGGCAAGTCGTCCAATGTTAATCCGCTCTATGTCGAAGCGGTGCGGTTGTTTTCTTGTGCCACTCCTGTCGTGGCTGCGGTGCAGGGGGCGGCCATCGGCGCGGGGCTTGGCCTTGCCATGGTTGCCGATTTTCGTGTCGCGGCACCCGAGGCGCGTTTTGCGGCAAATTTCGTCAAGCTCGGTTTTCATCCCGGTTTCGGCCTCACCCATACATTGCCGCGTGTCATCGGTGTGCAGCGTGCCAATCTTCTTTTTCAGACGGGGCGTCGTGTGAAAGGTGAGGAGGCGCTGTCGCTGGGTCTGGTGGACGAGCTTGTGCCGCTTGCTGATCTGCGTGCCCGTGCGCATGCACTCGCCGCCGAGATCGCGGAGAACGCGCCGCTTGCTGTGGTCGATACGCGCGCCACCTTGCGGCAGGGGCTTGCGGCAGCGGTCAAAGCCGCCACCGATCACGAGCTTGCTGTGCAGGCGGAGCTGATGAAGACAGAAGATTTTGCCGAGGGCGTCAAAGCTGTGCAGGAACGCCGCTCAGGCAATTTCAAAGGTCGTTAGGCTCTTACTCTTTCGACGGCTTAACCCTCGACGAATGTCATCGCCACACCGTTCATGCAATAGCGCATGCCGGTGGGTTTGGGGCCATCATCGAAGACATGTCCCAGATGTCCGCCGCAGCGACGGCAATGCACTTCTGTGCGGGTCATGAAGAAGGACGTGTCTGTTGATTCACCCACTGCGTTTTCCAGTGGTTGGTAAAAACTTGGCCAGCCTGTGCCGCTGTCAAATTTCGTTTCCGAGGCAAAGAGTGGCAGGTCGCAACCTTTGCAATGGAATGTGCCTTTGCGGTGTTCGTCATTGAGCGGACTGGTGAAGGGGCGTTCCGTGCCCTCGTGGCGCAGCACCTTATAAGCCTCGGGGCTGAGCTGTGCTTTCCATTCCGCGTCGGTTTTTGTCACTTCGAAGGGTGTGGCGGTTTCCGCTTCCGCACCCGTGAGGCGCGACAGTGTGAAAAGCCCGGCCACACCGGCCAGTGCAGTGCCAGCCATAAATTTGCGTCTTGTCATTGTTTTGCTCCTCAATGTCCCGCCCCTTAATGTCCGGCCTTGTCGCCCCAGATACGCTTCAACATGCCTTCACGGCCACAGCCGATATTGTAGCTCATGTAGCGCACGGGATTTTTCTTGTAGAATTCCTGATGGTAGCTCTCTGCTGGCCAGAAAATGTCGGCCTCCTCGATCTGGGTCATGATCGGTCGGCCCTTCAGCACACCAGACGCTTCAATTGCCGCTTTGGAGGCTTCCGCGGCTGCCATCTGTTCGGCACCATGTGTGAAGATGGCTGTCCGGTATGAAGGCCCGAAATCGCAGAACTGTCCGTTTTTGGTGGTCGGGTCGATATAGTGCCAATAGACGTCCAGCAGTTTTTCGTAGCTCACTTTCGCCGGATCGAAGGTCACTTCCAGCGCTTCGGCGTGGCCGGTCTTCTCTGACGAGACTTCAGAGTAAGTGGGGTCTTTCTCTGGTCCGCCGGTATAGCCGACCCGGGTGGCAGTCACGCCCGCCACAGCATCGAAATGGCGTTGCATGCTCCAGAAACATCCACCGGCAAAAGTCGCCACGGGCTCAACGATTACGGGCTGGGGCGCGGGCATCATATCTTTTGTTTTGGCGGCTCCGGCAGCATTGCTAAAGGCGATGAGGCAGATGGTCAGTGAAACTAGGGAGAGCAGGCGGGTCATATGGGCCTCCATTCTGTCGTGCGGGCATTTTCTTGCGCCCTCTATCCCTATTACGCAGCCACATCGCGCTATCGATCAAAAAAATGCAGGCAAGTATGAACGCGCAGTATTCGGCCTGGAACATGGTTAATAAAATTTACCGTGATTTGACCCTTGAAGCTGTCCTGTGTCTGATATGCGTCATTTGTCAGTCAAAAGCATGAAAAGTCATGGTTTCATGGCGCTGAGGACGTGTTTTCTGTCCGCCAATATTCAATAATCACTGTGCCAAACTAGGTCATCATGATAAAAAGAGCGTGTTTCTGCGGCGTCCTGCCGCGTTAGCTTTCAGGGTGTATGTGTGTTTGATACTCGGCCCGCATCAGACGGTCGCCTTCAGGTCGGGGACCGGATCGTGATGATCGCTGTTGGCGGGCATGGGGTCATGCGCAAATTGGGTTCGCGCGGGCGCTTTTGTGTGCCGGTCGGGGCAATCCGCCGCATGGCACCGCGAAAATATGTACGGAGCGGCACTCCGCATCACAGAGGCGGGGTTTGCTTCTCTGCTACGGGCCTAAAATCTACTGAAAATATGGGGTTTTTGAGGCGTTTGCGCCGCGTAACCCATGCGCCTTTGGCTATGAAAACAAGCATATGGACCACAGGTTCATATACGAAAAACATGGCAAAACCATGATTGATTGATTCTTCACCAAACGATGATCTTGTGGCACCCCGCATGACACGGGTATAGAGGTGCCGCGACAAGCCTGAACGACGACAAAAAATTGAAAACCAAGAGAGCTCAAGCTCCGTTTGTTTCTCATTGATTACGAGATTGCCGATGCAGTCCGCGGCGTGAAGACTGCACGTCCCTAGGGGAGGTTACCTTGCAGCGTATTGAAAATATCGTTTTTGCCCTTCGCGCCCCCATCTTGGTGGTGCTGGCCATTGTTACGGCCATCATGGGCTATTTTGCTACCGGCCTGAAAATGGATGCCGGTTTTGAGAAGATGCTTCCGATCGGGAACCCCTTCATTGAAACCTACTTCCAGTATGCCGACGGCTTTGGTGGCGGTAACCGCGTTATCGTGGTTCTGGAGAACAAGAAGGGCGACGTCTTCCAGCCCAAATTCCTCCAGACGCTTAAAGAAGCAACGGATGACGTGTTCTACATCCCCGGCGTTGCGCGTCATCGCGTGACCTCGCTCTGGACGCCGAACACACGCTATATCGCGGTCACCGAAGAAGGGCTTGAAGCAGGCGACGTTATTCCTGCCGATTTCAGCCCGACCCAGGAAAGCATCGACCGTGTGATGCAGAACACGCTGCGCGCCAATCTCGTTGGTCGTTTGGTTTCCACGGATTTCCGTGCCGCCATGATCGCCACTGAACTTCTGGATTACGATCCCGAAACGCGCGAAAAGCTTGACTACTTCAAAGTGGCCGATCTTCTGGAAAGCACGATCCGTGACAAATACGTCTCCGATGATGTGGACGTGAAGATCGTCGGTTTTGCCAAGCTTGTCGGTGACATTGCCGAAGGCGCCAAGTCGGTTGTGACCTTCTTTGCTGTTGCCTTCGTACTCACCTGCTTCAGCCTCTGGCTCTATTGCCGTTCATGGCTGCTCACCATGGTGACGGTCGGTTGCTCGCTCTGCTCGCTTATCTGGCAGTTCGGCATTCTTTCGCTGCTGGGTTATGGCCTCGATCCGCTTGCGGTTCTCGTGCCCTTCCTCGTCTTTGCCATCGGCGTCAGCCATGGCGTGCAGCAGATCAATATGGCGGGTGCCGAAATTGCCGCTGGTCTGGACAAGAACCAGGCTGCGCGCGCAACCTTCACCTTCCTGCTGCGTCCCGGTTCCGTGGCGTTGCTCACCTGCCTTGCGGGTTTCGGCACGCTCTACATCATTCCGATTGGCATGATCCAGGAACTCGCCATCACCGCTTCTATCGGTGTGGCTCTCAAGATCGTTTCGAACCTCATCATGCTTCCGCTCATCGTGTCCTATGTGGCACCGGGCGAGGAATATGGTGCCAAGGTGCGTCACGCGATGGAATCGCGCGCCAAATACTGGCCGTTCATTGCGCAAATCGCGAAGCCGAAAGTTGCTTTCCCCTTCATCGCCTTCTGCATCGTGTTAGGTGCGGTGGCTCTCTATGAAAGCCGTGACCGTCAGATCGGTGACGTGCATGCGGGTGCCGGCGAGCTTTGGCCCAATGCGCGTTACAACACGGACTCTGAGTATGTGGCGGAAAATTTCCGCCTCGGCCTCAACGTCATGAACGTGATTGTGGAATCGAAAGACGTGGCTTGCGTCGATTACAGCAAGCTGCATTTCCTCGACACTTTCAGCTGGGATATGAAGAATGTCCCCGGCGTCCAGACTGTTGTCTCGCTGCCCTTCGTGGCCAAGACGATCAACTCCATGTGGCAGGAAGGCAACCCGAAATGGGCCGCTCTGCCGCGTGATCCCACGGCTCTCGCTCAGGCTACATCCAGCGTTTCCAGTTCGACACTTCTCGTCAACCAGCGCTGCCTGACACTGGGTATCCAGATCTATGTGGCCGACACCAAGGCTGACACGATCAAGAGCGTGACAGCCGCTGTTGAAAACTGGATCAACGATCCGGCCCATCAGCGTGAAGACCTCAAGCTGCGTATCGGTACGGGTAACGTGACGATCGTCTCGGCCACCAACACGGTTGTCGAACATTCCGAACTGCCCATGCTGCTCTATGTGTATGCAGTGGTTATGTCGCTTGTGATCATCACTTATCGTGAATGGCGTGGTGCGCTGTGCTGCGTTCTGCCGCTGATCCTCTCGACCATCATCGGTAACTGGTTCCTGACGGCCGCTACAATCGGTCTGAAGATTTCCACTCTGCCGGTGCTCGCCATCGCTGTCGGTATCGGCGTGGACTACGGTATCTACGAATATAACCGTATCCAGCGTTACATGCGTATGGGTGTGTCACCTCATGCAGCTTACCTGCAGGCTCTGAACGACGTTGGCTCGGCCACCATGTTCACCGGCCTCACGCTCGCTGTTGGTGTGTCCACATGGTCCTTCTCGGCCTTGAAGTTCCAGGCTGATATGGGTCTGCTCCTCACCTTCATGTTCGTTGTGAACATGGTCGGTGCGGTGACACTCCTGCCAGCGCTTGTCTCGGCCTTTGAGGTGATCTGGCCGCTGAAGCGCAAGCCGCTTACAGAAGAAGAAGCCCGCGCGATCCATCGTTCGCACTAAAGGCTTCCTGTTCCTGAATAGAAAAGGGCGACGCATCAGCGTCGCCCTTTTTGTTTGTCTTGTGCCGGGGGGCAACCATTGGTCTATACGCAATGCCGTTTCAGGCTCTGCGGGTCGCCGCGAGAAGGCTATGGGCGCAAAAAAAGGGCGACGCCTGTTAGGCGCCGCCCTGTCTGTTTCCACACCTTTGAGGGAAAGGCATGGAAACGGAGGAGCTCTGTTTGTCTAGTCGGCAGGTGCGGCCAGTCCCTCGTGTGCCTCGTCTTTATCGTCGAGATTGGTGGGGGCCAGCAGCAGATACATGGCCGGTGTCACAAGTCGCGAGAGCAGGGTGGATGACAGCAACCCGCCGATCAGCACCCATGAAAGTGGCGAGTAGAGGCCGGAGCCTGAAAGCGCCAGTGGCATCAATCCGCCAATAGCGGTTGCTGATGTCAGCAACACAGGAAGGAAACGGACTTCACCGGCCTGCTCGATCGCCTCCATCAGTGGTGTGCCCGCGCGGCGCAGCTGGTTGGTGAAATCGACCAGCAGGATCGAGTTTTTAATTTCAATACCGATCAGCGCGATAAAGCCGATCACGGCGGTAAAGGAGAGCGTATAGCCGGTAAAGAGCAGCGCCAGCAATCCGCCGAATATGCCCAGCGGCACCACACCCGCAACGACCAGACAGGCGCGGAAAGAGCGGAATTCAAGGATCAGCACCGCAAGTATGCCGAAGATCGCGACAAGAATGGCTGTGCTGAGGCCGGAGAAACTGTCTTTTGCCGCTTCTGCCTCACCACCTGCATTGAAGTAATAGCCCGGAGGTATGGTCAGAGTGTCGAATTTCTCGAAAAGTTCTGTCGTCAGCAGCGCGGTATTGTATCCCGTCTTGGTATAGGCGGTGATGGCCACTTGGCGTTCACGATTGTAGCGGTCGATACGTGCTGGTGCGCTTTCAAAGTGAGGTGAGGCGACAAGGCTCAGCGGCACGGAGCGGCCGGTATTTGTCGGCACATAGATATGTTCCAGTGCCTCCACAGGGTGATGCTTGTCCAGCGGCAGACGCATGGTGATGTTATATTGCTCGCCATCATCCTCGCGATAGATGCCGACCGTTTCGCCCGCAATGGCCATGCGCACCACGCGGTCGATTGTGCCGGGCGAGATTCCGATCATCGAGGCTTTTTCCTGATCGATGCCGAGATTGAGATCGGTCCGGTCAAGGCGCATGGGGTTTGTCACATCGCGCACGCCGGGTGTTTCTTCCATCAGCTTGGTCACGCGGGCTGAGATATCTTTCAGCACATCAAGGTCGGGGCCGATGATCCGCACTTCGATAGGCGCTTCGATGGGCGGTCCGTTCTGGAAGATGCGAACGATGATCTGTGCGCCGGGATATTTGGCAAAGTCGGCGCGCAGCTCGTCCATTAGTTTGGGAGAATCCACTTCGTCGAACTCTTTCATCTCGACAAAGATTTCCGCAATGTTGGGTTGCACGCTTTCGGAGCGCACATTGTAATAAATCTGCGGATTGGAACGTCCAAGGTTCGACATCTGCCAGAGGAATTCAGGATGCTTGCTTAAAACACCTTCCGCATAGTGCAGGGCGCGTTCGGTGTCGGCCTGGCTTGAGCCGTCGGGTGTCTCGATCTGCACAAGGAACTGGCGGCTGTCGGCAGGCGGAAACAGGCTGAAACCGATTGAAGGGATTAGTAACAGGCTTGCGAAGCAGACTGCCATTGCACCCAGCACAAATGTCTTGGGCCAGGCGAGGGCGCGGTGCAGCAGGGGGCGATAGATTGTATGGATGCCGCCCATCACCACGCGCAGAAAGATATTGCCGTCCGGATGCTCGGTCTTGGACAGAAGGCGACTTGCCAGAAACGGGATGATTGTCAGCGATACGAATAGCGATGCGCTGATTGTCACGGTTACGGCCACAGGCAGAGAGCGGATGAATTTGCCTGCGCCTTCGGGCAGATTGAGCAGCGGCAGAAAGGCAAAGAGCAGCGCCGCTGTGCAGCCTACGACTGCGATGGAGATTTGCGATGTGGCGGCAATGGCCGCTTCAAGACGCCCCTTGCCCTCACGTATGTGTCTTTCGATATTCTCGACGACCACGATACTGTCATCGACCAGCAGCCCCAGTGCGATCACAAAACCCGTGATGGATAGTTGGTTTAGTGAAAAGCCCAGAAAATTCATCACTGACAGGCCGATGGCCAGCGAGAGCGGGATCGACACCATGACGATCAGAGAGGCGCGTGGTCCCAGTGGCAGAAGCGTGATCATCACCAGCCCCACGGCAATCGCAAAGTCGCGATAGAGATGGCTCAGGCGGCGGTCCACGGCAACTGACTGGTCGAAGGGACGGTAGAGTTTGATATCGGAGGGCAGGCGCTCCTCGAAATTGTCGAGCACTTTGTAAATTTCGTCACGCACCTGAAAGACGTTTTGCGCTTCCTTCTGGTTTGCGGTCACAAAGACAGCGCGCTGGCCGTTATACCAGGCCAGATGACCGGCTTCCTCTTGTCCCCAGCTCACATCGGCCACATCACGCACGGCCACATTGCGGCCCCCGAAAGAGCCGATCACCGTATCGCGGATTTCATCCAGCGTTTTGTAGCCACCGGTTGTCTTGAGGTTGAAGCGGCGCAAACCCGCCTCCACCGGGCCACCGGGAATATCGGGACTGTCCGCGCCGATTGCATTGGCAATCGCGGTCACGGGAATGCCAAGGCTTGCCAGCCGTCCGAAATTCACCGCCACACGCACTTCTGTTTTGGGCAGGCCCCAGAATTTTGTGTCGCGTACGCCCGGTGCGCGGTCGATCTCGTCGCGCAGGTCCTTGGCCATATCTTCCATCTCGCGCGCGCTGGCTGTTTCGCTTACCAGTGCCACCTGCACGATATTGGTCAGCGAGGGGCGGAACTTGTCCACCTGAATGCGCTGAATGCCTTCGGGCAGGCTTGCCCGTAGTGCATTCACCTCGCGCACAACGTCGTCGTAATATTTGTCCGGGTCAGGCACAGACCATGAAAACTGGACGTTGATCGAAGCCACGCCGTCAGAGGCTTGCGAGAAAATATTGTCGAGATTTTCAAGCCCGTTCACCGCATCTTCAATGGGGCGAACCACGAGCTTTTCTATGTCTGTCGGGCTTGCCCCCGGCATGAAGACGGTCACGATGGCAAAGGGGGCCTGAAAGTCCGGGTCTTCAGCCCGAGGGATCGATTGGAAGCTGTTCAGCCCCATCATGATCAGCAGTCCGAACAGGACGAGCGTAAACTGCCAGTTGCGGACAAAAAATCCGCTGATTTTGCCAAGGATCATGTGCGCGGCTCCGGCTTTTGTGTTTCAGCCAGCAGGTCGGTCACGATTTTTACAGGTGCCCCCTCGCGCAGATAGGGCGCACCGGCGCTCACCACGCGCTGGCCAGCCTTGAGGCCGCTTGTCACCAACACCATGTCGTCCTGCAAGCCGTTCAGCGTCACGCGCAGCCGCTTGGCTGTCATGCTTTGCTCGTCCACCACATAGACGGTCGCGGTCTGGCCGTGCCCCTCCAGAATGGCGCTGGCGGGAATGGCCAGTGTTGTTGTGTCGGCAGATCCGCTGGGCGTGATGTGGGCTTCACCGATAAAGCCGCTTTCCACACCGGCGGGCGCATCTTCAAGCATGATCTCGGCACCGAACGTGCCGGTTTGTGCATCAGAGATGGCCGAAAGGCGGCGCACCTTGCCTTTGACGGGTTGGGCAGGAAAGGCGTCGATTGTGACTTGGGCCGTATCCCCGATTTTCAGCTTTGCCAGATTGCGGTCTGATAGGGACGCCTTGAGGATAAGGCCCGTGCCGCCCTGACTGACAGTCAGGATGGGGCTTCCGGCAGCCACGATCTCGTTCTTGTCCACGTGGCGGGCCAGCACAACGCCATCGCTGGGGGCGGTAATGGTCGCCAGTGAGCGGTTGAAGGCGATTTGCTTGAGTTCGGCATTGGCAATGTCGCGGGCGCTGCGGGCATCATCCACACGCTGCTGGCTGATATAGCCGTTTTTCAGCAAGGGTTCGATGCGGGCAAGGTCGCGTCTGGCCTTGGCAGCGGCCGCTTCGGCGCGGGCGGTCTGGGCGGCAATCTCGCGTTGGTCGAGGCTTGCCAGCACATCGCCCTTCTTGATCTGGTCGCCGGTATCGACATTAAGGGTCTTTACCAGTCCGCCGATCTTGAAGGACATAGCCGCTTCCTTGTCGGAGCGTATAATGCCGTAAACGCGCACATCATTGGCAGAGGGGGCTTTGATGACGCTTGTTACCAGCACGGGCGTGCCTGGGTCACCGGCCTGGCCTGTTTCATCGCCTTCGGATGGGCCGCAGCCGCTTAATGCGCCCGCCCCCAGAAGTGCCAAACCTAGTACTGCCGCCTTAAGCGGCGTCCGCTTGTCCCAACCCGTCATCGCCCAACCCCGTAAATTACTGAACAGTGTTTATTTAGGGGGTGCTGACCGCTGGTCAAGTCCTGATGAACAGTGTTAGGTAAGGAAATGACGATAGAGACAAAAAAAGCAAAAAAATCTGCGCCCCGCCGCCGTCTGGCACCCGAAGAACGCCGTGCCCAGATCATTGAGGCCGCTCGCGCTCTGTTTTCAGAAGGCGGGCTGGAGCGTGTCAGCATGCGCAATATCGCGCGGCATGTCGGGATCACACAGGCGGCGATCTACCAGCATTTCGAGGACAAGGACGCGATCCTGTTCGCGGTGGCAGAGCGTTTCTTTGTGCAGCTTATCGACCGCAAGACCAAATATGACAATCCCGCTTTGCCGCCTGTTGACCGGCTGCGGCTTGCCATGCGCAATTATGTCGAGAACGGTCTGGCCAATCCGGAGGAATACCGCCTCGTCTTCATGACCGATGCACCGGGCCTGCGTCGTCACGCACCGGCGAATCTGATCAAGCAAGAAGGCGCGGGCGATGCGTCCGGCATCCAGCCCTCAAGAGGTCAGATCGCCTATAGCCATTTGCAGGAACTGGTGCGCGAGCTGGTGGAGAACGGACATATCCGCAAGGGCGATCCTGAAACCATAGCCGAATCCATCTGGGCGGCAGGTCACGGTACGGTCTCGTTGCTCATCACCCATGTCGATTTTCTATGGCGGGCCGATCAACTCATTGACACACAGATTAATCTGCTGATGAACGGTCTTCTGCCCGACGACAGTCCGGCACGGGATGGCGCATAAGCGCGTCGCAAGACCTGTCCTGTCCCGATCTTCCTCAGTCATCGTGATTTATTGATCTGGTGTGTCACAAAACATGCGTCGCCCGCGTCTTGTTTGCATGACAGGGGAAACCGTTTGTTTCCGCGAAAGGAAATCGAGATGACAACTATATTGGATAATCGTGCCGTGTTGATCGTGATGGCTGTGCTTGCAGCCTTTAACGCCATTCTGACGACGGGCAACGGGCTCGTTATGATCGTTGCGCCTCAATATTGGTATGAGTCCGTGCCCGGTGTTATTGCGACGGGTTTCTTCAACCAGCATTTCATTCGCGATATAGGCTTTATCTATTTTCTTATCGGTTTGGCTTTCGGCATCGGTTGGTTCCGGCCGGCGCAACGCGCCGGGCTTTGGGGTGTTGCGACGCTCTGGCTTGGCGCGCATGCCTTGTTTCATTTCTGGGAAGTGGCGGTCGGCATTTGCGGGCCATCGGCTCTCGCGCGCGATTTCTTTGGCGTCACTTCGCCAGCGCTTATAGGTGTCTTGCTTACCTATTGGGCGATCCAGCATTCGCGTGCCCGCCGCGCTTAAGTCTTCTGCTTCGTGGTTATTGCGGCCATTCCGGCACACCGGCTCCAATGTCGATGAAGTGTTTGGCGATAGCCGGTTTCAGTTCGACAGGTTTGCCCAATGTGCGAAACTCGGGCAGCTCTGCTCCCATCTCTTCGATCATGATGAGGCGGAAATGCGCACCTGTTTTTTCATCTGCCATCGGAAAATGTGTAATCTCGATGAGGCTGTTATAGCCGCGTTCATAGACGACCGGTGAAACGGACCATGAGCCGCAGGGCTTTTCCTCGCAACAGCGCAAATAGGCCGACTGGTATTCGCGGTCAGGTACAAAGTCGAGATAGTCTTGTCCGGTCACATCCATGTCAGCCAGTTCACGCAACCGGCTACCTATCAGGCGCACGCTGGTTGTGACGCCCGTGTCAGATAGCTTGTCTGGGTTTGGTGTATCCAGAAAAATGTCGAGTAAAATGATCTGCGCCAACATGCGGGCTGCTCGTTCTGGCAAAAAAGCTGAGCGGTTGGGCAATAGCCCTTCGCGACCAAGACCTCGCCACATATTTTCGAAGGCGAGGCTTTTGGGCGAACGGCTCTGAGACGGGTATCCGGAAATCAAATCCGGCCTCGATGATGTCGAAAACCGATTGGGAAACATGTCGGGTGCCGATCCAAACTGAAATTTCAATTTTCCCAGCTTAGAACTCGTTTCTTGGACAAGTCTTAAGGCGCTTTACCCGGATCGGTTGGAGAATTTTAACAGTCGCAAATGCAATCCGGTCAGATTCAATTTGACTAAACAGTCATATTTTGACTAATTAGTCATATTGGGTTTCCGGAGGATGTCGCCATGGCCTCGAGCGGTGTGCGCAAAAGCACGATACAGCCAAGATTTGATGATGCCGGTTCGTTGCGCCGTGAGCGGATGCGACTGGTGCTGATCGAGGCCGCTACCCAGCTTTTCGCTCAAAAGGGTGTGGATGCGACCACCATTGACGAGATCGTGGTGCGCGCGGGCGTCGCCAAAGGCACGTTCTATAATTATTTTCTGGACCGGTCTGAAATCGCTGTGGCGGTTGCTGCCCGCATTCGCCATGAGCTGAATGCAGCAGTGGCTGAAATTAATATTGGCATCGACGATCCGGCAGAGCGCCTTGTGCGCGGTGCGCGACTTTTCATGGCGATGGTGCTGTTCGAGCCTGTCTATGCCCGCATGCTGGCGCGCACATTTGCCGAGGCTGGCGAAGTTCAGGCTTCGGTCAATGCGCACATGCTCGGAGATGTTGAAGAAGCCATCGCGACAGGCCGCATCAATGTTCCCAATGTCGATATGGCCGTCAATGTGATGATCGGCATTGTTTCTGTGGCCATGCGCAATCTGCTCGAATTCGGCGCGGGGCCTGAGATCGCGCGTGGTCAGGGCTATGCGCGTGATGTGTGTGTCGTCCTGCTTCAGGGTCTGGGCGTTTCTGCAAACGATATTTCCGACATTCTGTCCAAACCCTTTTCGGTCGAAGGCGTGCGCCTGATCGGCCATGGGAGGTTTCTGTGATCCGCGTTACCGATATTGCCTATGTGCGTTTTGCCGCGCCGGACCTTGCCGAGATGGAAGTTTTTCTTGGCGAGTTCGGCATGGATATTGTGCAGAAATCCGACAGCGTGGTTTATGCCCGTGGCAGTGCCGCACGACCTTTCGGTCATGTAACCGAAAAAGGTGATCCCGCCTTTCTCGGTCTCGGTTTTTATGCCGAGACGCTTGACGATCTTTCGCGACTTGCATCCGAAAACAATGTCGCGGTCGAAGATCATGATGCGCCGGGTGGCGGCAAGATCGTGCGTCTCACTGATCCCGACGGGTTCCGCGTCGAGATTGTTGCCGGTCAGACCATGCCCGCCGAAAAACCTTTGACCCGCTCGCTCGTTCACAACGATGCCAGCGCTCTGCCGCGCAAGGGCGCGCCGCTGCGTGTTGCTGGCGGTCCCTCGCAGGTCATGCGTCTCGGTCATGCCGTCATCAATGTCACAGATTTTCGCGTCAGCGAGCAGTGGTACAAGTCGCGTCTCGGGCTTGTGACATCCGACGAGATTGAGTTGGCACCCGACATGCCGCTGGGTGCTTTCTTGCGCTGTGATCGCGGGGCCATCCATGTCGATCATCACACGCTGTTTCTGGTCGGCACAGGCAAGCCCGGTTTCAATCACGCCGCTTTCGAAGTCGCCCATATGGATGATCTGATGGTTGGTCACAATCATCTCATCGCTAAAGGGCGCAAGCACGAATGGGGCGTTGGCCGTCACATTCTCGGTAGCCAGATTTTCGACTATTGGCGCGACCCGTGGGGCCACACGGTCGAGCACTGGACCGATGGTGATCTCTTCAACAACGAGACGCCGCCCAATAAACGCAGCTTGCAAGATCTGATGGGCAATCAATGGGGCCCCGAAGCTCCGCCCACAATGGGCGCTTGAGCCACAAGATATTCAGGGAGACAGGAAACAAATGAAACTCGCAACCTATAGCCATAATGGCAAAACCGGCCTCGGCCTTGTGCGCGGCGATGCCATTGTCGATATCTCGTCCATCGCGCCCGACATGATTGCGCTGATCTCTGACGAGGCATTGCTCGCCAAGGCGAAAGCGGTGGCCGCCGATGCGCCTTCCGTGCCGCTGGCCTCTGTCACATTGCGCGCGCCGGTTCTCAATCCGGGCAAAATTCTCGCCATCGGTCTCAACTATCGTGACCATGTCGAGGAGAGCAATATGGCGCTGCCCGAGCATCAAGTCTGGTTCAACAAGCAGCATAATTGCATCAACGATCCCTTTGGCGGCATCAACAAGCCGGTTGTCTCCGACTTTCTCGATTACGAAGGCGAGATGTGTTTCGTCATTTCCAAGCGGTGCAAGCATGTGCCGGTCGAACGCGCGCATGAGGTCATCGGTGGCTATTTCATCGGCAATGACGTGACGGTCCGTGATTGGCAGTTGCGTACCAATACATGGCAGATCGGCAAGTCGTTCGACACACATGGCCCTGTCGGCCCGTGGATCGTAACGCCTGACGAATTGGGCGATCCCCACACACTCGACATCAAGACATTCGTCAATGGCGAGGAGCGTCAGTCGTCAAATACGAAACATCTCATCTTCAATTGTTTCGATCAGGTTGCCCATCTCACACAGGCCTTCACGCTGGATGCCGGTGACATCATTTTCTCCGGCACGCCGTCCGGCGTCGGCATGGCCCTGAAGCCGCCATCAGTTCTCAAGGTTGGCGATAAAGTCCGGGTCGAAATCGAAAAGCTCGGTCACATCGAAAACCATGTCGTGCTGGAAGACGGCGCGACCGTGATCGGCTAAGGGACATTTGTCATGGGGGAGATGGAACAGCGCGATGTGGTGATTGCGGGGCTGGGGCCTGTGGGTGCCACTCTCGGCATCTATTTGGCCAAGGCGGGTCACGCGGTCACGATTGTTGAGCGTGACCGTGATGTTTATCCGTTGCCGCGTGCGGCTCATATCGACCATGAGGTCATGCGCCTTCTGCATATGGCAGGTGGTGCCGATGCGGTGCTGGCTGCCTCCCAGTCGCTTTCCACCTATGAGTTCCGCAATGCGGCGGGCGATCTGCTTATGGGCTTCCGGCCCGATCCGCATGTGAAGGCAACGGGCTTCCCGCAAGGCAATATGTTCCACCAGCCGACGCTGGAACTTGCGCTGCGCGAAGAGCTTTCGCGTTTGCCCAATGTGCAGGTGCATCTCGGCACGCTTGTCACCGGCTATAAGGAAGAGGATGAGCGCATCATTGTGCAATTGCGCGATGACCAGGGCATGCGTGAAATCTCCACCCGCTTCCTTGTCGGTTGCGATGGCGGCGGCTCGCAGGTCCGTCGCAGCGCTGGCATCGGGCTTGATGATCTGGATTTCGACGAGCCCTGGCTTGTCATCGACGCAGTGCTGAAAAACGGTGTCGAGCGTTTGACTTCTGTCGGTCTTCAGCATTGCGATCCCGCGCGTCCCGTCACCTCCATGCCTATGGCACCGGGTCGTCATCGCTGGGAATTTATGATGCTGCCGGGCGAGACGGCCGACGATGTGACGGGCGATGATGTGCTGGCCGAACTTGTGCGTCCCTTTGCCGATCCGGACTCCATCGAGATCGAACGCCGTGCGGTCTATCGTTTCCATGCGGTCACCGCCAAGTCGTGGCGCAAAGGTCGTGTGTTGCTTGCAGGCGACGCCGCTCACCAGATGCCACCTTTTATGGGGCAGGGGCTTTGTTCCGGTGTGCGTGATGCGGCCAATCTTGCTTGGAAGCTTGATGCGGTTTTGCAGGGCGATGCGCCACTGACGTTGCTTGATACTTATCAGCCCGAGCGCGATCCGCATGTCCGCGCCATTACAGGCCTTGCGATTTTCATGGGCCGTGTCGTCTGCACGCAAGACCCTGTCGCGGCCGCTGCGCGTGATGCCGATATGACATCAAAGCCCGAGGCTGATCGCATGGGCGGCGGCATGCCGCCTCTGGAAGGGCTTGCCACTGGCATTGTTGCGGGTCACCCCGCTGCCGGTCAGATCGCGCCCGAGCCGCGCCTTGCAGATGGCCGCCGCATCGATGATGTGATCGGCCTCGTGCCTTATCTTGTGACGCGCTCGCCCTCCGGTCTTTCCGGCTTTGCAGGCAAAGGCAGTGTCTTTGCCGCTGCCGATCTCAAGGACGAATATGGCGTGCTCGCCGAAATGATGGGCGGTGCGCCTGCCATGCTTGTCCGGCCAGATCGTTTGGTCTTTGGCGTGGGTGAAGTGTCTGCGCTTGTCGATGCATGGACGGCTTATCTCGGTCAGCGTTGAACCCCCACCCGAAACGCTTTAGCGTTTCGGGTGGGGGGCGCAGCGTCGCCTTCCCCGCTATCCCCTTTGCAATTGCGCCACCAGCCTTGGCATACTCAGTCCCAGCGGATTGCGCGACCATGGGGCATTATTTAATAACCTAAATTTTGTGTGATATATTTCTTTTCCTCATATAGTTCGTGAAATATCCGTTGACTCGCTCTCTGTCTCCTGATTACCCTACTAACTCGATAGACAAAAATGCTCTCTCAGAAAGCCAAATATGCGTTGAAGGCCATGCTCGCGCTGGCCGCAGAAACCGAAGGCGAACTTTTGCAGGCCGGTGATATATCGGCTGGGCAAAATGTCCCCCGCAAGTTTCTGGAACTGATCCTGCTGGAGTTGCGCAAGGCAGGGCTGGTCAACAGTCATCGCGGCAAACACGGGGGCTATGCTTTGGCGAAACCGGCCGACACCATCACGTTCGGCCAGATCGTGCGCATTATGGACGGCCCGCTTGCCCCCATTCCTTGCGCGAGCCTGACTGGCTACCGCCGCTGTGCGGATTGTCAGGACGAGTTGAACTGCGCTGTGCGGCGGACCATGCGTGAGGTTCGCGATGCGGCGGCCCAAATTCTGGACGGCATGACCCTGGCACAGGCTATGGAAACAAGCCGGATCAAAGCGCTCGGACTTTAGGCGGGCAGGGGACGCGATACTCTCCTTTCGCCTTTTAAGTCTAGCAATTTGATGGACTTTAACGGCGGCGGAGTGTGAAATGACCAACGGCCCTTCCGGTTCCCTGACCACGCTCACCTTGCGTAGCCTCTTGCTGCTGGGTGCGCTGGTGCTGCTTCTGGCCTCTGTCTGCGAGGTGCGGGCCGATACAGCCCTTCTCAATGTCTCCTATGACCCGACGCGCGAATTGTTCGAGGAGGTCAATCAGGCCTTTATCGCGCAGCAAAAGGCGGCAACGGGAGAGACGGTCTCCATCCGCCAGAGCCATGGCGGCTCGGGCAAGCAGGCCCGTTCTGTGGTCGATGGCCTGCGGGCCGATGTGGTCACGCTGGCGCTTGCCGCCGATATAGACCAGATCGCCGCGCTGACGGGCAAGCTGCCTGCCGACTGGCAGTCACGCCTGCCGCATAACAGTTCGCCCTATATATCCGTCATCAATTTTGTTGTGCGCAAAGGCAATCCAAAAGCGATCCGCGACTGGTCCGATCTCGTGCGCTCCGATGTCGCCGTTATCACGCCCAATCCCAAAACGTCAGGTGGTGCGCGTTGGAATTTTCTGGCCGCCTATGCCTATGGGCTCAAGCATAATCAGGGTGACGCGGAAAAAGCCCGTGCCTTTGTCGGGGCGATCTATGCCAATGCGCCCGTCCTCGATACTGGTGCGCGTGCTTCCACCACCTCGTTTGCGCGACGTGGCTTGGGCGATGTGCTGATCTCATGGGAGAATGAAAGCTATCTCATTCTCCAGCAGTTCCCCGGCGAGTTCGAGATTGTCTATCCCTCGCTCTCCATTCTCACCGAGCCGCCTGTTGCTGTGATTGACGCCAATGCCGATGCGCATGGTGCCCGCGCCCTTGCCAATGCCTATCTGCAATTTCTCTATACGCCTGCCGCTCAGAAGATTGCCGCCGCGCATTTCTTTCGCCCGCGCGATCCCTCTGCCGCTGTCGCCGCTGATCTTGCCCGCTTTCCCGAGCTGGAGCTTGTGACCATCGACAAGGATTTTGGTGGCTGGACTGCGGCACAGAAAACATTCTTTGCCGATGGCGGTGTTTTCGATCAGATTTTCAAACGCTGATGCGCCTGCAAGTCTGAAGGAACACCCATGGTCTTTCGTCGCGTGTCATCTGTGCTGCCGGGTTTCGGTCTCACTCTGGGCCTCACCCTCACATGGACATCACTCATCGTCCTGCTGCCGCTTGCCGCCCTTGTCTGGCGGGCCAGCGGGCTGGGTCTGTCGGGTCTGGCAGAACTGGCGTTGGAGCCGCGTGTCTTTGCTGCTCTGCGTCTCAGCTTTCTTGCCGCGCTCATTGGCGCGGCCATCAATGCGTTGGCAGGGCTTCTCATTGCATGGGTGCTGGTGCGCTATCGGTTTGCCGGTCGCAGGTTCCTTGATGCCATGATCGATCTGTCATTTGCCTTGCCTACCGCTGTGTCCGGCCTTGCGCTCGCCGCTCTTTATGCACCCAATGGCTGGCTCGGCGTGCCCTTGGCTGCGCTCGGCATCCAGATAGCCTTCACACCGTCTGCTATTGTCGTTGCCTGCATGTTTGTCGGCCTGCCCTTTGTCGTGCGTCAGGTGCAGCCGGTGCTGGCTGATTTCGACCTCTCGCTGGAAGAAGCCGCCGCCACGCTTGGCGCGACGCGCTGGCAGGCTATCACCCGTGTCGTTTTGCCCGCCTTGGTGCCGGCCCTTCTCACCGGCTTTGCGCTCGCCTTTGCGCGCGGTGTGGGCGAATACGGCTCCATCATTTTCATTGCGGGCAATCTGCCATTCGTTTCCGAAATCGCGCCGCTGCTTATCATCATCCGGCTGGAAGAATTCAATTATGAAGGGGCGACCGCCATTGCGGTGCTCATGCTCGTCATGTCGTTTCTTGTGTTGCTTGCCGTCAATCTGCTGCAAGGTTGGAGCCGTCGTCGCAGCGGCTATGCGTCATAGGGGAGCAAGGGATCATGTCGCGTCACACACCTGTCCATGATGCAGCACCCGCCCGCTGGGCGCTGATCGGCTTCGCGCTTATCTGGCTTACAGGGTTTCTGCTGCTGCCGTTGCTTGTCGTCTTTGCGGAGGCTTTCGCGCAAGGCGTCTCGGCCTATTGGGCAGCGCTTGTCGAGCCTGATGCGCTTTCTGCCATCCGGCTCACATTGCTTGTCAGCGCCATTGCCGTGCCGGTCAATCTGGTCTTCGGCCTTGTCGCTTCATGGGCGCTGGCGAAGTTCCAGTTCAGGGGGCGTGATTTCATCGCCACTTTGATCGACCTGCCGTTTTCCGTTTCGCCGGTTGTCTCCGGTCTGGTCTTTGTCTTGCTTTTTGGGGCAGGTGGCCTCTTCGCGCCTTTGCTTGTCGCTTATGACGTGCAGATCATCTTTGCGGTGCCGGGCATTGTCATTGCCACGATCTTTGTCACTTTTCCTTTTGTTGCCCGTCAGCTCATTCCGCTCATGCAGGCGCAAGGCACAGACGAGGAGGAAGCCGCCCTTTCGCTTGGTGCATCCGGCTTTGTCACGTTTCTGCGTGTCACTTTGCCCAATATCAAATGGGCGCTGCTTTATGGTGTGCTTCTGTCCAATGCGCGCGCCATGGGCGAATTTGGTGCAGTCTCGGTCGTCTCGGGGCATATTCGCGGTCTCACGAATACGCTGCCGCTGCATGTCGAGATTTTGTATAACGAGTATAACTTCGTAGCAGCCTTTGCTGTGGCATCTCTTCTGGCGCTTCTCGCGCTTGTCACACTGGCTCTCAAGACAATTCTGGAATGGCGTCACAATGGTAGCTGAAGCAAAAGCCGACATGTCTGCAAACGGAGCCTTTGCGCCGGTGCGCATCGACGTGGAAGATGTGCGCCAGAATTTCGGGTCCTTCGCTGCGCTGAACGGCGTGTCGCTGGGCGTCGAGCCGGGCGAGTTGCTGGCGCTGCTCGGTCCGTCGGGTTCGGGCAAGACCACATTGCTGCGTGCCATTGCCGGTCTTGCCACGCCGGATCATGGCCGCATTCTGTTTCAGGGTCGCAATGCCGATGAGCTTACGCTGGCCGAGCGTCGTGTGGGCTTTGTCTTTCAGCAATATGCTTTGTTCCGGCACATGACTGTGTTCGAGAATATCGCTTTCGGTCTGCGTGTGCGTCCGCGTGGTGCGCGTCCCTCATCGCGCGAGATCGCATCGCGTGTCGAGCGTCTGCTTGCCCTTGTGCAGCTGGATGATCTGGGCGGGCGTTTCCCGCAGCAATTGTCGGGTGGCCAGCGCCAGCGTGTCGCGCTTGCCCGTGCGCTTGCCATCGAGCCGCAAGTGCTTTTGCTCGACGAACCTTTCGGTGCGCTCGATGCCAAAGTGCGCAAGGAATTGCGCCAGTGGTTGCGTGGGCTACATCTGGAAACAGGTCTCACCACCGTCTTCGTCACGCATGATCAGGAAGAGGCGATGGAGCTTGCCGATCGCGTTGTCATCATGCGCGAAGGTGTGATCGAGCAGACCGGCACACCGGCCGAAATCTACGCCGCACCCGCCACGCCTTTTGTCTGCGACTTTCTCGGCAATGCCCTGAAGTTTGATACCACCTGCAAGAACGGCGAGGCAGATGTGCTGGGTGCGCGTTTTGCGGTGGACACATCAGGTGCTGCCGTTGCCTATGTGCGCTCGCATGAGGTTGAGGTGTCGGCTGATCCTCTGCAAGGTGTTGCGGCCCGTCTCACCGGTCAGCGTCTGTCCGGGCCCATGCTGGCGCTTGAATTCGAGCTTGAGACGAATGGCCATCCGGTCGAGATTTTGCTGCCGCAGTCGCAGGGTGATGCACAATATGGCGAGACAGGCTTTGTCGCGGGCCGCCGCTTTGGTTTGACAGCGCGCAAGGCCCATATTTTTTTGAACAGCTAGGTTTACCTGTTGCGTTCAGACATTTGTCCAAATCTTGTATTCCCCTGCGTCAAATCGGCGGGGCTTGGCAAGTCGTGTATAACACCCGATATATAAGATTCAGACGCCTGCAAAAGGCGCACGTTTTAAGGCCTTAATGGCCTTTACAAGCGCCGTTCCATGCTCAAGATGACGGCCAATCAGTTCCGATTTTGACACGTGCCGGTCGCCGGGCATCCGCCTTTCGCGACCCGCAATGACAGGAGAGCCTCATGGCAGAAGCATATATTGTTGCAGCCGTTCGCACCGCAGGTGGCCGCAAGGGTGGTCGTTTGAAAGACTGGCATCCGGCTGATCTCGGCGGCAAGGTCATCGACGCGCTGGTCGAGCGCACAAAGATCGATCCCGCGCTGATCGAAGACGTGATCGTCGGTTGCGTCGATCAGGCCGGCGAGCAGGGCATGAACATCGCGCGCAACGCGGTGCTGGCCTCCAAGCTTCCCGAAAGCGTGCCCGCCACTTCGGTTGACCGCCAGTGCGGTTCATCCCAGCAGGCGCTCCACTTTGCCGCGCAGGCCGTTATGTCGGGTGCGATGGATGTGGTCATCGCCGCCGGTATCGAAAGCATGACACGCGTGCCCATGGGCATGCCGATCTCGCTCCCCTTCAAAAACGGTTTCGGCATCTACAAGAGCCCGAACATTGAAGAGCGTTATCCCAACATTCAGTTCAGCCAGTTCGCTGGTGCTGAAATGATCGCGAAGAAATACAACCTGTCGAAAGATACGCTCGACGAATTCGCTTTCAACAGCCACCAGAAGGCGATTGCCGCCACAAAGGCCGGTGCGTTCGACGACGAAATCCTGCAGCTCGAAGTTGTCACGGCTGAAGGCAACACCGAGATGCACAAGGTTGACGAAGGTATCCGCTTCGACGCCAATCTCGACGCCATCAAGTCGGTGAAGCTGCTCGTCGAAGGCGGCGCCATCACAGCCGCTTCGTCCTCGCAGATTTGCGATGGCGCATCGGGCGTCATGATCGTCAATGAAAAGGGCCTCAAGGCGCTTGGCGTCGAGCCGCTTGCCCGCGTTCACCACATGACAGTTGTCGGTGGCGATCCGGTCATCATGCTGGAAGCGCCGATCCCCGGCACGCTGAAGGCGCTGGAAAAATCCGGCATGAAGATCAACGATATCGATCTTTACGAAGTCAACGAAGCCTTCGCCTCGGTGCCCACAGCATGGCTCCAGAAGACGGGTGCAAACCCCGAAGGTCTCAACGTCAATGGCGGTGCGATCTCGCTCGGCCATCCGCTCGGCGCCTCTGGCACCAAGCTCATGACCACGCTCATCTACGCGCTGAAGAACCGCAACAAGCGCTATGGTCTCCAGACCATGTGCGAAGGCGGTGGTCTGGCCAACGTGACCATCGTCGAACGCCTTTAACGTTTTCGGTTCGATAAATTGGAAAAGGCGGTGCCGCAAAGCACCGCCTTTTCTTTTTGCCGCTCCTCCGAGGGAAAAGGAGCGGCCGGGGGACGTGTCGGACGCGCTACATTAATGCGCGTCCTTGGCAGCTTCCGCTGTCAGAGCTTGTGGTTTCTGGACGACCGGCAATGTCAGCAACATGGCGAAGAAGCAGATCGCGAGCACAAAGAACGTGTCGGCAAATGCCATGACGGTCGCCTCGCGCGTCATCAGCCCGTAGATCGATTTGACGGCGGCCAGATGCGCGTCGGAGCCAAGTGTCGTGGATAATTGCTGACTGAGACCTGCTATTGTCTGGTCCACCACGGGGCGTCCGGGTTCGATTGCTTCGCGCAAACGGCTTTTGTGAAAATCGACACGATGGATCAGCACGGTGTTGATCACGGCCAGCCCCAATGCACCGCCCAGATTGCGCATCAGGTTGTAAAGGCCGCTGGCGTTTTTCAATTGTGCAGGCGGCAATGTGCCAAGCGCCAGCGAGTTGATCGGCACGATGCAGAACATCAGTCCCACACCTCGGATCACCTGCGGGAAGAGGAAATTTCCGAAATCCCATTCCCAGGTGATGTTGAGCATGATGACATTGGAAAAAGCCAGCATGCTGAATCCGAAGGCGATGAGAAGCCGTGTGTCTATCCTGGTTGAAAGCATGCCTGCAATCGGCGCTGTCATGAACTGGCAGATGCCTGTGATGGCCAGTATCTCGCCGATCTGTGTCGCGGTCAGTTCGCGCACCTGCGCCAGAAACAGCGGATAGAGATAGGTCAGGCCATATAATCCGACGCCCAGAAAGACAGAGAGCAGCGAGCCCACGGCGAAGTTGCGGTCGCGATAGGCGCGTAGATCGACAATAGGTTGTTCATATGTCAGTACACGCGCAAAGAAGAATGTCGCGGAGATCACACAGGCTACCGCCATCCACCAGATGGTGCCGTCCTGAAACCAGTCATTGCGCGGGCCTTCTTCCAGCACGAATTCGAGCGAGCCCAGAAACACTGCCATAAGCGCGATGCCCCAGCCGTCAAAGCCGCGCAAAAGCGACCAGTCCGGCTCGTCAATATCGATCAGGATCCATGCGGCAGAAGCCACGATGATGCCGGGCACGATGTTGATCAGGAACAGCCAGTGCCATGAGAACGTGTCCGTCAGATAGCCGCCCAGTGTCGGCCCGATGGTCGGTGCGAGTGTCACGACAAGGCCGATAATGACAGAGATTGTCGCGCGCTTTTCCGGCGGGAAAACAGGGCCGTAAGCAGAGGCAAAAACTGTGGGGATCATCGCGCCACCCAGAAAGCCTTGCAGTGCGCGGTAGATGATCATCTGTTCGATGGAGGTTGCGGTCGCGCACATAAGGCTCATGAAAGTGAAGCCGATGCAGGAGGCCACAAACAGAACGCGCGTTGACATGACGCGGCTCAGCCAGCCCGACATGGGGATCATCACGACTTCGGCAATCAGGTAGGAGGTTTGCACCCAGCTGATTTCATCAGCACTGGCAGACAGACCGGCCTGAATTTTCGTCAGCGAACTGGCAACAATCTGGATATCCAGAATGGCCATGAACATGCCGACCACCATGAAGACAAAGCCGACAACGCGCTTTGTCGAAAAGGAGGGGGCAATCGGTGCTGAGCCTGCTGTGATGTCGGTCATGGGGGTGGCTCGCGCTTAGCGGTTTTCGCTCACGATAGTCGGCTTGGCGCTCGCCAGTTTGTCTTGCGACGTGTCATAGACACCGCCACTTGCGCTTGCGTTTTCCAGCTCCGGGCCTGAGCGCGTATCCACCGAGACATAGACCGACAGACCCGGACGCAGACGGCCCTTCAGCGCATTGTCGTCCGGCACGGCAATGCGCACCGGCACGCGCTGTACAACTTTGGTGAAATTGCCGGTCGCGTTTTCAGCAGGCAGCAGCGAGAAGACCTGACCCGACGCTGGCGAGAAGCTTTCAACTGTCCCGATGATTTCGGTGTCAGGAAAAGCGTCAGAGACAATCGTCGCGGTCTGGCCAACGCGGATATTCTCGATCTGTGTTTCCTTGAAATTGGCTTCCACATAGACATGCGGCAGGGCCACCAGCGAGGCAAGTTGCGCGCCGGGCTGCACAAGCTGTCCCACATCCATGTGCTTATTGCCGACAACGCCGTTAATGGGGGCGCGAATGGTTGTGTAGTCGAGATCGCGTTTGGCGGCGTCCAGATTGGCCTCGACCTGTTTCAGAAGTGCCTCGGCTTCTGTCTTCTGGGCGCGCAAGACGCCGACCTGTGCGGTTGCGGAGCTGAAATTGGCCTGCGCACTTTTCAGCGCTGCATCTGCCGACTGCATGTCGGCGCGGCTCGATTCAAGCTTCTGCTTGCTGGCAAAGCTTTCCTTGGCAAGCTTCTGGTAGCGGGCATAGTCGGCCTTGGCGCGTGCGGCCTGAGCTTGCGCAGAGGCAATGGCGGCGTCTGCACTTGCGGCATTGGCCTCGGCGGCTGTGATCTGCTCAAGCGTGGTGGCAATCGCTGCTTTCTGGCTGTCCGCGCGCGCTTCGGCCTGTGCCAGTGCAATCTCGAAATCGCGCGGCGCGATGGTGGCCAGCACGTCGCCTGCATGCACATAGGCATTTTCGGTGATGTTGACGGTCGCCAGATAGCCCGTCACATGCGGCGAGATCACAGAGATATCGCTTTCCACATAGGCATTGTCGGTCGTCTGGATATAGCGGTAATGGGAAAACCACAGCGTCCCATAGACCAGCCCTGCCACCACAAAGAAGCCGCCAAGGCCCAAAAACAGCTTTTTCCGCTTATCCATCTTACTCACTCCATCGAACCGATCGGTCAATAAGGTTGGAATATGGTATAAGAATGGCTATATTCAAGACAAATATTTACCGAACCGTACGGTCACAACATGAATTCTGCAGCTACTGACGAAAATCTGGCGGTTTCCCAAGGGTCTGGTCCGGGCTCAGGTGCGGGGGAAGATCCGGCCAAGCATGCCCAGATCATCGAAGGCGCGCGGCAGGTCTTTCTGGCGGAAGGCTATGAAGGGGCATCCATGTCCCATATCGCGCGGGTCGCGGGCGTTTCCAAAGGCACGCTCTATGTCTATTTCACAAACAAGGAGGCGCTTTTTGCCGCCTTCATCAACGACCAGTGCCGCCGTCAGACCGCCGCCATCTATGAGGTTCTAACGCGCGAGGGCGATGTGGCCGACATTCTGCGCGAATTCGGACGCCAGTTTGTGCGCTTCAAGATCGGTGCAGACGCCCATGCCATTGAACGGCTGGTCATTGGCGAGGCGTCCAAATTTCCGGAGCTTGGCCGCGCGTTTTATGATGCCGGTCCGCGGCGTGGCCTGACACGGATCGCAGATTTTTTGCGCGCCCGTGTCGAAACCGGTGAACTGGATATTGATGACCCCGCGCTTGCCGCCGAACAGTTTCTCGGCCTATGCCAGTCTGATCTCATATTGAAGCGCCGTATGAGCGTCATCGAAACCGCAACACCGCAACGCATCGACTATATTGTGGATGCCGCTGTGAAGGTTTTCCTGAAAGCCTATCGGGTTTGAACATGGTTTGCACCGCATGCAGTCTGGGATGAAGATTTCAGTATGAAGATGAAGGAACTAGAGCGCGTCACCGGCATTGGCCGCGAGACCATTCGCTATTATATCCGCGAAGGTCTGCTGCCCGCGCCCGAACGTCCCAAGCGCAATGTCGCGCTTTATGGCGATGTGCATGTCTCGCGCCTCAAGCTCATCCGGCGTCTGCAATCAGAGCGTCATTTGCCGCTCTCGCTCATCAAGACCATTGTCACCAACGAGACAGAAAATCCCGCCACTGGTTTTGAAGCCTTTATCGGATTGGAAAACCGTTTGGGGCCGCTTCTTTCGGAAGGCTCCGCGCTTGGGCCGCGGCTTCTTGCCGATGTGCTCATAGCAGTTCCTATGAGCGCGGAAGATGCGCGGCGTCTTGAAGAGCTTGACGTCATCACCGTCGAGCGTCGGCCGGATGGGGAATGGCTCAATGCCCGCAATGCGCGGTTGCTTGAACTTATAGGCAAGTCGCGCGCGGCGGGCTTTACGCCTGAAGCAGGGTATTCGGTCGATATTTACGGCATTTATGCGGAAGTTATGAGCGTACTTGCGCATCGTTCGGTCGTACAGTTTTACCGTCTTCTGGGTCACCGTATCAGCACCGAGGTTGCCGCCCCGATGGCGGCGGAAGGTGTCAATGCCATCAATGAGATGATGCAGCATATGTTCGTCGAACGCATCATACAGGAAGTCCAGCGCGTTACGGAAACGGGCTCGTTCAATGATGAGGAGGATGACGAGGGATGAGGTATTGGTTCTCTTGTGTCTTTACCGGTTAAGAGACGCGGGCGTTCAGGAAGCGTTTCACTTCGGCCTGTACAAATCCGCTTTCGATTTCTGCGACGCCAAATCGCTCATAAAGCGATGAGATAAGCGGGAACAGATGTTCGGCAAGTCTCGCCTTTATGTCTGTCGCGGGCACTATCGTTTCGAGCATGGCTTCGTCGCCGCGCGCACCATGACCTTCGGCGAGCAACCCGACCATGGGGTTGGCCCATGATCGCAAGACGCGCCCGCTCAGTCCGGTATAAGTGGCGCGAAAATGTACGGTGATGTCGCTGTCATTTTTTTTTCGCAGAAGAGATGCCAGACTTTCTGCATGCAGCAGGCCCTCGCCCATTCGCCAGATGGGCAGCGTGGTGTCGAATATACTTCCTGGCGGGAAGGTTTCCTGCCCGTCTTCCTGATAACCGCGCATGAGAAAAAGGCGGCCTGTGGGCGCGGCACGCCAGAAGTCGCAATGTGCCGGGTCGTTGAACATCCGTTCAATGAATTCTGTCTGAGGTGACAGCCAACATTCGATTGTGCCATCAATTTCATATGGTCCTAAGTCAGGTCGCGTTGGCGTGTGAAATACAGGCCACCCGCTGTGCCGTGTGACTGCCTTATGCAATATGTCTTCATATTCCGTCAGGCTGACGGACTTCAACTCGCCTTCGAGATAATAGTCAAAGCGATACCAGCCGTTTGGAAAATGACCCGGCGATTCCGGCGGCAGCTTGTTGACAAGGCTTTGCCAGCGGGCAAAGGCGTCATTTACAAAGGCGTTTTGTGCGTTCCCCTCTTGCGGTTCTTCGACAAGGCCAACGACGCGCAAAATATCGAAGGCTTTTGCGAGGGTCAGTGTGATCTCTCCGCGATCAAATGCTGCAATAGTTGGTATACTGACGTTTGCGAGTGCCGCGTGCTCGCGTTGCGTCAGGCCTTCCGCCTTGCGCCGTCGCAGCGCTTCTTCGATCAGGGACTGCCAGTTTAGAGGGGCTATTCCCCAAGAATTCTTAGACATGCATTGCTCACAATTTCTGCGAAACGAGGGCGGAAGCTCTGCGGATCGTTGGTGTCTGATTGTTCGATGATCGGGGCGGCTTTCAGCGCTTGTCGCTTAAGGGCTGTGAAAGTTTGATCAATGGTTCTGCGCGACAAGCCGATCTGATGGCCAAAAGCGTGAAACAAGGCGTTGTCGGCGGCGGCGTGTTGTATCTTTTTGCCGTTGATGGACAGGGCCAATGTTTGATCGAAGCCGTCATAGATGACCGTATTCACGACGTCATAGGCAGGAGACAGACGCAGGCCTGTAGGCGTTTCCAGCAGCGAGAAGTTTTTGAGATGCGCGTCACAATTTCCGATCAGTGTGAATGCGATCAACCGGCGGAAAAAGCGCGCCAGATCAATTTCGGGACGAGTGGAATAGGTCTTGATGATGTCGGCGACGTCTTCATAAGCGGCATCATACTTGCCCGCATAGTTCTGCCCCTTTGGTTTGCAAAGGATTTGCGCGCAGTCTTCCTGTCGGAGTTTTTCTCCTTTGCGGTTGCGATCAAATCGCGTGACGACGAGGGCGATTTCGTTGACATCGCTAATATGGGCGGTCTGGAATGTGTTGACTTCCTTTGCGCCGAGCACGGCTGCCGTCCAGCGCAGGCTCAAGGCTTCGTTGCGCACCAGCGTGTCGATGCGCTCGGAGTTGAATTTCGCAATATAAGGTGCCGGCCCTTGCGCTGCCGCGGGATGGAATGGGCCTCTGGGGCTGTCCTTGGTGACGAGCAGTTTTCTCTGGACGCCCGATACGGTGCGACCTGGATTGGCCGTTGCCTCTGTAATTTCTGCGTCGGGCGCTGCGTCCTCTGCTGGTTGCAAACTAACCGCGCCAATGCAGTCGGCGCCATATCGCAGCAGCAGACCGAAATCATCCTCTTCGACAATATGGGCGACGCGGGCCTGTTTTTCTCTCAACCATCCTTCTGGCCCCAGATGCTGGAAAAATGGATGCAAGCCCTGTCGCCATTCATGCTCACGGCTGGTTATCGGAAAGCAGCAGGCTATTTTTTCTTTTTGGGAGGGGGCATAGGTAAAGCGTGTTCCGCCATTGACTGTTTCAGCCAGCGTTCCTGCGATTTCGTCCTTGAAGAAGACGATAGCGGATCGGCGTTCCATATGAACCTATGCTTTTCTTGGTTGATCCAACTCTATAAGATATGGACCATAAAGAAGTTATAGATTCCTATATTTCATTTTTTTATAAAAAACAAATTACAATTGTATTTTTTGGTTTTTTTGTAAAAAAGAGAAGTTATAATTTCTTTTTCGAGAGATATTTTTAAATTTTATCCCATTAAGAAGTTTTACTTTTTTATTGCATTGTAAGGATTCAATGCCTTCAGGCGCTCAGCGCCTCTAAGCCCCCAGCACCAGCGTGTCGCCCTTGCGCCAGTAGATCCAATATTCCTCGCCGCGCTTGAAGGTGAATTCCTCGATGTCGCGCGAGACATTGCCAATATCGGCCAGCACAGGTGTGGCGCTGCCAATGTCGAAATAGACATTGGAATAGCTGCCGTAATAGGCGACTTCGCCCACCTTGCCTTTGATGGAAATGACATTGGCGTCATCGGGTTTGGTTTCCGAGACGAAGATTTTTTCAGGCCGCACCGCCAGCGCCACTTCGCCCGTCGCGTCGCCTGCCAGTTCCACATCACCAAAGCCCGGCACGCTCACATTCACCAGATGGTCGCCCGTGCGTGTCGCTTTGGCCTCGATCATGTTGATGCGGCCGATAAAGTCGGCAACGAATTTGCTGGTCGGGTTTTCGTAAAGTTCGGCAGGCGATGCGATCTGGCGCACGGTGCCAGCATTCATCACGGCAATGCGGTTGGCCATGGACAGGGCTTCTGTCTGGTCATGGGTCACAATCACAAAGGTGATGCCCACAGTCTGTTGCAGGCGCACGAGTTCGAGCTGCATGGCCTCGCGCAATTTGGCATCAAGGGCCGATAGTGGTTCGTCGAGCAACAGCACGGAGGGGCGTTTGACGAGTGCGCGGGCCAGCGCCACGCGCTGGCGCTGGCCGCCGGACATTTCATGCGGCATGCGTTTGCCAAAGCCGCCGAGCTTCACCAGCTCAAGTGCTTCCGCTGTGCGTTCTTTGATTTCCTTGGCGGGGCGGCCATCCATGCGCAGGCCATAGGCGACATTCTTCTCGACCGACATATGCGGGAAGACTGCATAGGACTGGAACACCATGTTCACAGGACGCTTGTTGGGTTCCACCGTCGCCATATTGTGACCGTCGATAATCACTTGGCCGGTGGTCGGTGTCTCGAAGCCTGCCAGCATGCGCAGCAATGTGGTCTTGCCGCAGCCAGACGGTCCCAGCAGCGCGAAGAACTCGCCACGGGCAACCGAGATGTTTGCGCCATCCACCGCTTTGACGCCGCCTGGATAGATTTTCGAGACATTCTTGATTTCGATAATAGGGGCGGCGGTCGCGGATGGCGGCGGAGCGGAAAAGGTCGATTTGCTTTGTTCCAGAACGGCCATGGTCACCTGCGTGTCGTTACCCCGTCTGCGGGGCGTGTTGCTACCCTTTTGAAATCCGCTTTGCATATGGCTGCAATGCAGCTTCGCCTGTGAGTGTTCAATGCTTTTGGAGCAATGGCAAGGGCGCGCTGCGTGCCTAACGGCTTTGGTTGCTATGGGGCATACGTCTTTTCTGGAAGGTGTTGCATCTTGTGGCAAGTGCTGTTCGTCAGGCGTGCATTTGTGCTTTGGAATGGCTAAAAAACAAGCATTGCACTTACTGTCTCGTTTGCCCGTTCCCGCCCCCTCTCTCAAAAGGACGCCCTTTATGACAGTCACATCAGAAGCCGAGCTTGAGGCGCTGCGTCGTATCGGTCGGATCGTGGCGATGGTCTTGCGCGATATGGGCAAGGCGCTGGAGCCGGGCATGACGACATTGGAGCTTGATGCGATCGGGCGGGCCGGGCTTGAGGCGCATGGCGCGCGCTCCGCGCCCGAGCTTGAGTACGGATTTCCCGGTGCCACCTGCATCAGCGTCGGCGAGGAGGTTGCGCATGGCATTCCGGGTGCGCGCGTCATCAAGGCGGGCGATCTCGTCAATATCGACGTCTCGGCAGAGTTGGACGGATTCTTCGGTGATACGGGCGCGAGCTTTGCTGTGCCGCCCGTCCAGCCGCGCATCGCGAAGCTTTGCCGCGATGGCAAGCGGGCCATGTGGGAGGGCATTGGTGCTGTGCGCACAGATGCCCGTTTTGCCGATATCGGCACGCGCATCGAACGCTTTGCCGACAAGGGTGGTTATTCGCTCATCCGCAATCTGGCAAGCCATGGTGTCGGGCGCTCATTGCATGAGGAGCCTGAAGCCATTTCCACGTGGATCGATCGTTCCGAGCGTCGTCGGATGCATGAAGGGCAGGTCTTCACCATCGAGCCGTTCCTCTCCTATGGCGCGACATATGCCGAGGAGCTGGATGACGGCTGGACCCTTGTTGCCGACCGTCCGGCCCCCACCGTCCAGTATGAGCATAGTCTCGTCGTCACCAAATCCGGTCCGGTGATTTTAACGGCGGTTTGAGCGTCGCTGGGATGCTCTCGGCGGGCTATTTACTCTCTGTACTGAATAAGCATTGGTCATGGCCGGGCTTGACCCGGCCACCCACGTCTTTGCTGTTATGTCTTTGCTGTGGCACTTGCGGCAAGCAAGCGATGCGCCGCGGCCTTGCTAAGGGCGGCTTACCCAAATATCCCGCAAATCTGCTAATCCCCGCTTTTTGCGGATGCCTCTATTGACATACGCCTCCCATTGTTTATATTGAGAATAATTCGCAATATCGATGGTTCAGGAGGCCGTCATGCGTGCCGCTAAAAAAGCCCTTGGATTTTCGGTTGTGCATTTCTTTGTCGGGATCAGCGTTGCTTTTGCGCTGACCGGACAATGGACAGTCGCGCTTGGCGTCGCGCTTGTCGAACCGGCCATTAATGCGGTGATTATTTTTTTTCATGCGCGATGGGAAGATCGCCGGATCGAGCCTGATGCGTCTGATCAGGCGATGATGGCTGCATAATGCACAATCTCGTGCTGGAAACGCTCGATCTCTAGAAGGAAAACGCTCTTTTTGAAGGCGTTTTCTTCTTGTTTTCTTTCCATAGTCTGGCCGTAGTCTGGCGCATCACTTCCATGCCCAGACGGGTTGTTCCATCTCGTCCACCCGTGTCATCCGGCCCCGCAACCCCACTTCGGCGAATTGGTAGAGCAGGGCAGCGGTCGGCGCATGGACGTGTCCGTCCTCCCCCAGCAGCAGGCGGATCACAGGTCGCTCGCTTTCAGGAATGGTCAGGAAGAGTGGCGAGCCATCGCGTTCCAACTCGCTCAGCGGGAAGGGGTGGATGGAGGCGACCTCGCCCGGATTGGGTGTCATGCCTTCGAGATTTTCAATCCATAGAATGACCGGCGTGATGAGATAGCCCGACCGTGTGGGGTAGGGATCGAGCAGGCCGAGTACATTGGATGCTTGTGCGACAAGGTTTACTTCCTCATGCAGCTCGCGCATGGCGGCTTCCGCCACGCTCTCGCCTTTGTCTATGCGGCCACCGGGCAGCGCCCATTGTCCGGCATGAGCATTGAGGCGCGGGGCGCGGCGTGTCAGCAGAAAGCCTGCCGTTTCTTCATGCGGGACGATGGTGATGGCGACGGCCGCATGCTTCAGCTCGGCATCGTTGGGAACGCGCGGCTGGAATTGCGCCAGTCGTGTGGTGATCGTGTCGCGCAGCTCTGCGTTAAAAATATGCGACATGCCTAACCTTTCATCACGCAACTCTTGCCCTTTTGTTGGGAAACCCTTGGGGTCATTGCTTATTATATTAAACGGTCTTCGCCGATTGTCTTTCGTGCGGGCCTTGTGGGTGCCCCCTGGCGAGGTCTAGATTTCTAGTGTCGGACTATCACGTGCTTCAGCCAAGAGGGTCTTATATGCGGATCGGTGTGCCTAAGGAAATCAAGGTTCATGAGTATCGGGTCGGCATGACGCCGGCAGCGGTGCGCGAGGCGGTGCATCACGGGCATACTGTCTTTGTGCAGAAGAATGCCGGTTTCGGTATCGGTTTGTTTGACGAGCAATATGAAGCAGCCGGTGCAACATTGCTGGATGATGCGGCGGAGATTTTTGCCAAGGCGGATATGATCGTTAAAGTGAAAGAGCCGCAGCCTGCTGAATGGAAGATGCTGCGTCCGGGCCAGTTGCTCTTTACCTATTTGCATCTCGCGCCCGATCCCGATCAGGCACGCGGGCTTGTTGAATCAGGCGCCGTCGCCATTGCTTACGAGACTGTGACAAGCGCGCGGGGCGGTTTGCCTTTGCTGGCGCCCATGTCGGAAGTGGCGGGCCGCATGTCGGTGCAGGCCGGTGCCCATTCGCTTGAAATATCGCAAGGCGGGCGCGGTATGCTGCTGGGCGGCGTTCCCGGTGTTCCGGCGGCCAAAGTGGTTGTGCTCGGTGGCGGTGTCTCGGGCATGAATGCCGCGCGAATGGCCATGGGTCTTGAGGCGCATGTCACGGTCATCGATATCAATCTCCACACGCTTTACGATCTCGATCTGCAATTCGGGCCGAAGCTCAACACGATCTATTCCACCGTCGATGCGATCGAGGAATATGTGCTGGGTGCCGATCTCGTCATTGGTGCCGTGCTCGTGCCGGGGGCCGCAGCGCCGAAACTCGTGTCGGAAGCCATGGTCAAGCAGATGAAGAAGGGTTCCGTGCTGGTCGATATTGCAATCGATCAGGGCGGCTGCTTTGCCACCTCGCATGCCACCACCCATGCCGATCCGACCTATGTGAAGCATGATGTGGTTCACTATTGCGTGGCCAATATGCCGGGTGCCGTGGCGCGCACATCCACCTTCGCCCTCAACAATGCGACGCTGCCTTTCACGCTTGCCTTGGCCGACAAGGGCTACAAGAAAGCACTCAGCGACAACCCGCATCTGATGGCCGGTCTCAATGTCTGCGAGGGCAAGATCACCTATCAGGCGGTCGCTGACGCGCTGGGCGTACCCTATGTACCGGCGCAAACAGCCATTTCCGGATAGGTGTTGTGCCATTTTGTGTCGCTTTTAAAGTGACATTAACCATATTGTTCCATCCTGAGGTCGGTTCCGCTCTTTCGGCGGAGTGACATGACGGGGGAGATTATGGACAGATCAAGACGCCGGGAGCTTTTCTGGCTCTTTCTGATGGCAGGCTGTGTAGCGTTGTTTGTCGCACGGCATGAGCGGCCCAAGGCCCATGCGGATGATTATGACCGCGGTGGTCTCAATGACCTTGTGCGCGAGACGCAAAGCGAAACTTTGCGCGCAACACCCAAACCCTTGAAGCCCGTGGCGCGTTATTCTTCAAATGATGACATCATTACAGGCTCGATTGCCCGTCCCGCAGAGCGACCGGCGGTCCGTGAGGCGCTAAACGCCAGCGGATACTACGTGCCGTTGGGTTCTTATAGTTCGATTGATCAGGCCACGCGGCGCTATCTCGATGTGGCGAAAGGCGATCCTTCGCTGGAGCGTGATAATAAATTGCGGATCGAGACCATCAATGTGAAGGGTGACGCGACGTTCTATAAGGTACGAATGGGGAATTTCGGGTCGGCTCAGGCCGCCAAAAATGCCTGTTCCAGCGCCCGTATCAGTTCTTCGCTATGTCTTGTGGTCGCGGCCCGCTAAAGCCGGTGGACTTTTCCTGCGCTTTGCTAGTATAAGGCCCGCCAGACGCTGCAAACGCGCCGGGCAACTGGCCGGATTGCGGCTTTACATGTTTTACCAACCTGGAATTTGGCTCAAAGCAGCCACCCGGGTTGCCAGACCGGAGCTTTAAGCTATGGCCGTTCCTAAGAGGAAGACCTCCCCCTCCAAGCGCGGGATGCGCCGTTCGGCCGACGCGCTGAAGAATCCGACTTATGTCGAGAACCCGGATTCGGGCGAACTGCATCGTCCCCATCATGTCGATCTGAAGAGCGGCATGTATCGTGGCCGTCAGATCCTGAAGCCCAAGGGCGATATCTGATCTTTCGCGATTATCGCAGATGAATTGAAAACACCGGCTGTCTCAGCCGGTGTTTTTCGTTTTGGTATCGTGGTCATGTCCGGAATTCGTCCAAGGCGATTTGCGCCATGCGTCGTGTCTGCTCGTAGACTGCTTCTTTCCAGTCATCTTCATCGACATAGAAAGCGTCGCGGATTTGCCGTTTGATGTTTGCGGCGGCGGGATTGTCCATGCCGCCATGGCGATGTAACCAGTTGTCGGCCACCAGTGCGGCTGCAACGAGGTTCATCGGCACGGTGCCGAATTCGAGACCACAGGGTGTTACATCCTTGCCTTGCAATTCCTGTATGAAAACCTCGGTGATTGAGCCGGGCACGTTTGACGAGACCGAGTTGGCCGCTTGTGTCGAATGGACGATATCGCCCCACCAGCCTTTCATGCGTTTGAAGGCCGGACCGGTTTCCGGTGCGGTTGAAATCACTTCGCCATGTCCGCGTGGCCCAAGGCCTGAATGGATATCGATATAGGTGATACGGGCTGCATCGGCCATTTGTTCTCCGATGACTTTTCGCAAATTCGTGTTTGACCAGACCGGTTTTGTGCCGCCGAATTGGACGCCTTCGGGATAGTCGTATTGGCCGCCTGACAAGGCATGTTGCAGGGCAGCAGGCCCGTGTGCCTCGGCATAAGCTTTCATTTTTGCGCGACCTGCATTCAACGCCTCCTCCGACAGAGCTGGTGGATTGAGCGCATCGTAAATGTCTTCATAGCCGGGATTTTCTGGATGTGGCTTGCTGTGATCTAGGAAATTCCGGTTCAGGTCCACATTGTCTTCATTGACGCGCCGTCCCCATGCAAAGCCCCAGGGGTTTATCGCGTGGATGAAAACCAGCGCGGTGTCCCCCGGCAGATTGTCTCCAAAATCTGTGGCGAGAAGCGCGCTCTGGATGCCCGATCCGCAAAACCCTTCCACGCCATGTGTTCCTGATCCGATGGCGAGGATGTTGCGGGCATGCTGTGAGCCAACGCGTGCCACATCGGTCGCTATTTCGCCTCCATCGGGTGCTTTTTCCGGATGGATATGGGCTGTCAGCTCCGCACCGGCGCCTCGTGCAGCTTCCAGAAACGTCTGTCGGGCCTCTGCATAGGATTGCGAGAAAAATGCGGGTAAGGGCTTGATCATGTGTCTGTCCAGATCGGCGAATGCTGTGCCGAATTCAATGTTTGGCGGGGTGGTGCATTGCGGTGTGAAGGCAGTGTCGCAAATCTTTGCTGATTACGTGGCATCAAGAATACGCCGTGGGCGGTATTTTGTGCTATAGTGAAACACTGTCGATCAATCGGGGCCGCTAAAATCAAGCAGAGGCCCGAACGGGGGTTTCAAATGTTGGGTTCGCTTCCTCTTCTGGCGCTGGTCGTCATTGCTTATAACGCCGTTGTCTATCTGACCGGCTTTACCATGGATTCTGCGGTATTTGATGTGCCGCTGGTGTCGGGCGCGGTCTGGACCGTCAAGCTGGGCGATATTTTTCTCTCGGTTGGTCTTGTGTTGCTCTTTCTGGAGCTGATCAACGCTACACGTACGGGATCGTCCACCATCATCAATCACGCGCTCTCCATGCTGGTTCTGCTGGTGGCGCTGGTTCAATTTATTGTGCTGCCGCAATTCGGCACGTCGGTCTTTTTCCTGATTGTTGTGCTCAATCTGCTGGATGTGATTGCGGGCTTTACGGTCACAATCACAGCAGCGCGTCGCGACTTCTCTGTCGCGGAATAATTTTCAACTTTGCTTGTGGCGGGAGTGAGGGTCAGTCCTCGCTCCCGTTTTCATTTTCATCATCGTCGGCATCGAGCAGCAGGTCATAGGCGGCTTGCAGGCGAGCGGTGAGGCGCTGTGGAGCAAGATCGCGCTCATCGATACGCGTCAACGGCATGATGCCTATCAGACTGTTTGTGAGAAAGGCGCTTTCGCAAGTTGCAAGGCGTTCGGGAAGGATCATTTCCTCACTCGCCTTAATGCCCTGACGCTCCGCGAGTGCCAGCACGGCGGCCCGTGTGATGCCTGGCAAGATGCCGCATTCCTCTGCCGGTGTAACCAGCGTGTTGCCTTCCCAAAGGAAAATATTGGCAACGCTCGCACAAGCCAAATGACCTGAAGTGTCGAGCATGATGGCCTCGTCGGCTCCGCGCGCATGGGCTTCCTCGCGGGCGAGCAGATTGTCCAGATAGGGCAATGCCTTGAGGCGCGAAGATGGCGAGAGGGCGTTGCGGCGCGGTGTTGCTAGAATAGCTGTTTGCGAGGCAGCAGGCTCCGGGCTCGCAGCTGCCGTTATCATCAATGTCGGTTCCGGATTTTCAGGTGGCAAAAGACCGCGAGGCCCGACACCTCTTGTCAGGGTGATCCGTAAAGCGACGCGTGGTACCTCCAGCAGGTCGTTGGCCTCCAGCAACATGGTACAGGCAACTGCCAGATGATCTGGCGGGAACGGTAAGTGGATACCCAGAATATTGCCGCCAGCCGCAAGCCGCAGGATGTGGTCATCGAGAAAGGCTATGTGGCCTTTGCGTGCCAGCATTGTTTCAAACAATCCGTCACCCAGCAGAAAACCGCGGTCGCGTGGATCGATACGCGCCTGCTCGTCTCTCAATAATTCTCCGTTGAGCCAGATCGTCATGTTGCCATTCTTCCGGCTTCCTCGCCGAGGTCCAGGAAATTCTGCAATAGCTTGTGGCCGCCATCCGTCAGAACGGATTCGGGATGAAATTGCACTCCATAAATGGGACGGGTTTTATGGGCCAGTCCCATCAGCAATCCGTTGTCGAGATGAGCGATGGGTTGCAAAGGGCCATGCGGGTCAAGTGCCGCCACAAGCGAATGGTAGCGGGCCGCTGTAAACGGATTGGAGAGCCCGTTGAACAGCAGATGCGCATGATGGTAGATCAATGCTGGTTTACCATGCGCTGGATCGGCGCGCAGGATACGGCCATTAAAGGCTGCGGCAATTGCCTGATGACCGAGGCATACTCCCAGTAGCGGGATCTGTGCATCGGCGGCGAGGCGGACAAGTTCCATCGAGATGCCTGCGGCTTCTGGCCCGCAGGGTCCGGGCGAGATGATGATGGCTTTGGGATTTCGCGCAATCACATCTGCCGCGCTCATTGCATCATTGCGGATGACTTCGCGGGCATGGCCCAGCTCGCCAATATAGCGGGCCAGATTGTGGACGAAGCTGTCGTAATTATCGATCAGCGTGATCATGCCTGATCTCCACTGGTCCAAGCGCCCGCATCATAGCATCTGCCTTGTCGAGGCTTTCTGTATATTCATTGGCCGGTACACTGTCTGCGGTAATGCCACCTCCCGCTTGAAAGGTTACACGGCGATCCTTCACGATCATGGTGCGGATTGTAATTGATGTGTCCATCGTACCGTCAAAGCCAACATAGCCGATGCTGCCGCAATAGGGGCCGCGGGTGGTCGGCTCAAGTTCTGCGATGATCTCCATTGCGCGTAATTTTGGTGCGCCGGTGATCGAGCCGCCGGGATATGCTTTGTCAAGAAGATCGACGGCGCTCATGCCTGTTGCCAATTGCCCTGTGATCGTCGAGACGAGATGATGCACATTGGCGAAACTTTCCAATGCGCAGAGATGTTCAACGATGACCGAATGATCGGCGCAGACACGCGAGAGATCGTTGCGCAAAAGATCGACGATCATCACGTTTTCGGCATGGTCTTTCTCTGAAGCCAGCAACTCGGCTGCCAATGTGGCGTCGCGTTCGGGTGTTGTGCCGCGGGGACGTGTTCCCTTGATTGGCTTGGTTTCGACTTTTCCGTCACGACAAAAGAGAAATCGTTCGGGAGATGAAGAGACGAGCGCACCGCTTCCGAAATTGAAAAAGGCAGAGAAGGGGGCGGGGCTCAGTGTCCGCAGACGCAGATAGAGATCGTAGGCGCTGTCGTCCTCCTCCAGTGTGCTTTCAAAACGCTGAGCGAAATTGGCCTGGAAAATATCACCTGCCCTGATGTAGTCGATGATGCGGGTGACGGCTTTCTCATAGTCTCCCTTAGTGAAATTTGATTTCACTGGCGGGCACGGTTTTGGCTGGAAGCACTTATAGGTATTTCTTGCATTGAGACGGAGACGTAAATCATGTGCCCGATGGCGGGCTCGGGTGGTTCGCGCTTCCGGCGATGTTTCCGGCAAGCCGTTTGAAATGATTTGCGCGCGGTGTTGGTGGTGGTCGAAGGCGATGATTGTGTCATAGAGACCGATCGCCATGGCGGGAAGCGACTGGTCATCAATGGCAAAGGGAGCGACGGGATCGGGTAATCGCTCGAGATAGCAGGCAAGATCATAGCTGAAAAAGCCTGCGGCACCGCCGGTAAATGGCGGTAGGGCAGGGTCATTGGGCAATGTTATTGAGTTCAGCTCCAGCGCATTGCGCAATGTATCAAACGGGTTTTGTGCGTTGGAAGCGCCTGTTTGTTTGTTGTCGATTGTCACAGTATCGAACGGATCAAGCGCAATAAAACTCCAGCGGCTAAAGGGAGCAGCGTCGGCTTTTGCTGTTGCGCTATCAAGCAAAAGGGCGAATGGCTCATGAGCGAAGGCATAAAACATTTCATGCGGCTCGGTCCAGGCGATGTTTTCTATATGCATAAGAAATAATGCCGGATCAGTTTGCAGTCGGCTGCACGCGCGGCTGGACACGAAATGCAGGCGGTTCGGAACCTTGCTGCTTGTCGTGATGTGCGTTCAGAAAATCGATCAGAAGCTTGATAACAAGATCGGGTTTTGCGGTGCCTATTTCATGGCCGATCTTCGGGAAGGAGTAGAGCTTCGCATGCGGCATGAGTTCCATCAGACGTTTGGCATTGGAGAAGGGTACGGTATTGTCGGCCTCTCCCCAGATGACCATGACGGGGCGGGAACTGGTGCCGGTCTCTGCATATTCTTTTTCAGCGCCGGTCAGTGGAAAGTGGCGGAGTGTTGACAGAAGAGCATCGCCATAATGTCTGAACTCCATTTGCCGGTCGGATCGCGCGAGAAAATTTGCAGGATTCTCAGTGCTCTTGGCGGCGTCTGCCGCACGGTCGTGAAAGAGTTTTAGACCAAACAGTCGGATGAACCAGTCACCGATGAGAGGTTTTGTAATCCACTCGCTCTGATTGTTATTGGACATACCAAGTCCGGCCGGGGCCATTAGAATAAGCGAGCGGACCTGCTTGGGATGGCGTGCAGAAAAAATCGTGGCGATGGCGCCGCCCATTGAATAGCCGAGCAGATCAACTTGTGCGTCCGGTGCCAGCGCGCCAAGCAATTCATCAAGCTGGCGATCAAAAAGGTCAGCGTTATAGGGGCCTGCGGGGCGGTCCGAAAATCCGCGTCCGTAATTGTCATAGACAAGAACGCGATAGCCGGACCGTATCAACGGTTCGATATAAGGATCCCAGATGAAGGAGGGAAGGGAGAAGCCATGTATAAGAACGACGAGAGGTGCATCTTGCGGGCCTTCGAGTCTGTAATGCACTGTGCCGTCGGTGAGCGTGATGAAGTTGTGGGCGTGGCCTTCGGCCTGTAGGCGGGCACGGATCGTATCGTCCAGCAGCAGGCGTGAATGGCCGGCGGACCAATAGCTGACGACCAGAATCACCGCCAGAGCGGCCGTTATGGCTGCAATGACCTTCAAGATCGTCATGATTTCCAACTCCCCCATTCCGGGCCTGTAATTGTGTGGGACGCGGCGTCAATCTACAGGTTCATATCGGGCACGACAAATGTGATCAGCGTATATGCATCAATGGACTTGTGCGGGCCCCTCATAATGGGCTTGATGGTTTCAATCTTGACAGGGACGGAGCAAAAATATCATGGAAAATGCATTCAAGGATCAGGCACTGGCTGGCAAGGTTGCCTTTGTGGCCGGAGCATCCAGCGGCATCAATCTGGGCATTGCGCAGCATTTCGCGCGGGCGGGAGCCAAGGTTGTTGTTATCAGTCGTAGTGCTGAGAAGATTGCGGCGGCTGCCAAGACCATCACAGACGAAGGGTTTGAGGCAATGGGCATTGCCGCCGACGTGCGCGACTTTGATGCAGTGGATGCGGCGCTGAAGGCGACACACGATGCTTATGGCAAAATCGATATCGTGATTTCGGGAGCCGCGGGCAATTTTGTGGCGCCTGCTCTTGGTATGTCGTCCAACGGTTTTCGGACAGTGGTTGATATTGATCTCGTTGGCACATTTCATGTGCTGCGTGCGTCTTTCCAATACCTCAACCGGCCCGGCGCATCGCTTATTTCCATTACTGCGCCCCAGGGCGTAAACCCGTCCGTATTTCAGGCGCATGTTTGTGCGGCCAAGGCCGGCATCAATATGCTGACCAAATGCCTTGCCATGGAATGGGGACCGGCTGGCGTTCGTGTCAACGCGATTTCGCCCGGACCGATTGCCGATACTGAAGGCATGGCGCGTCTGGCTACGACTCCGGAGGCGGAAGCTGCCATCAAGTCGAAGATCGCATTGCGCGATTACGGTACGAAAACCGATATTGCAGATATGGCTCTTTTCCTTTCCACAGATAATGCCAAATATGTCACCGGCTCGATCATTGATTGCGACGGTGGTTCCAAGCTGGGTGACGCAGGGGCAAACGCGCTTGGTAATTTTGGCTAAGGCATTTAGAGGCTTTCCCCGTCGAAATAGTCTTTGTGCCCACTGCCTGGTTCGCTAGGCTCTGGCGCAAAGCTATTCTTCGGGGAGGGATTTATGTCTGCACCAATTGCCACGAATGATTTCATGCATCTTCTTTATGAAGTGCGCGACCATGTAGCTACTATCACGATTAATCGGCCTGACCGGCGCAATGCGCTGAACAGGCGGGCTTATGACGAAATCGAATGGGGGTTTCGTGCTGCGGCGTCAGATCCTGATGTGCGCTGCGTGATCGTGACGGCGGTCGATCCTGCCTTTTGTTCAGGCGAGGATGTGAAGGAGATGATGACCGGTGCGCAGAAGGATGTCAGCGTCACCCGTCTGACCAGTGTGCGCCCCGAACCGACACCGGCGGCCGTTGCCGTGCTTGAATGCGACAAGCCGGTGATTGCGGCGGTAAATGGCGCGGCTGTCGGCTGGGGCATGGAGTTGACGCTATTTGCCGATATACGCATTGCGTCAGAGCAGGCAAAATTTGGCGAGATTTTCATTAAGCGTGGACTGATCTCGGATGTTGGCGGATTGTGGCGTCTGCCTGCGATTGTCGGACCGGCTAAGGCATCCGAGCTCTTGTTTACGGGAGACGTGATAGATGCGGGCGAGGCTTTACGGATTGGTCTCGTCAGTGAAGTGACGCCGCATCACGCTTTGATGGAACGAGCGGGGGCTATGGCTGCGCGTATTGCGGTCAATCCGCCACTCGCACTGCGTTTCATGAAAGAGGGATTGCGTCGCACGGCATATGGCGATTTGCGCGAGATCGGTTCATGGGTATCGGGTACGCTGGGGCGCTTGTTCCAGACCGAGGATCATCGCGAGGGTGTTCAGAGTTTTCTGGAGAAGCGCGTGCCGGTTTTCACTGGCAAATAGGAAATCTGACGGGCGGCAACGATGGCTTTGTTTTTTGATCAGGATTGGTTTGACGCAAAACTCGAGTCCGTGGGGCTGGGCCGTGACGATGTGGCCGCTACTCTTCGCATTACACGTGAAGAAGTGGACGAGATATGGAAAGATCAACGCGAAATTTCTCCCGGTGATGTGACCATGTTGGCGCGTCTGCTGAAAACACCGGCAGATGAAGTTGTAACGCATGCAGGCATAGCGACACCTGCGCCTTTGGCACCTGCCGGGTCAGGTCAGTCGCCGGCGGTTATGGCTAAGCTGGAAGAAATGGATAAAAGGCTACAGCGCATGGAGCGTGCGATTGCAGATCTGCAATCCATGATTCTTGCAACACGATCATTTGATTGAACAGGCTGCGCCGGATCAGAGTTTTTTATCTACTGGATGCAGCCGTAACGCGTCTGCCAAGATATCCGGCAACATTTCTGCCGTTATATAGGCACTGGTGGCCTGTTGCCTTTGGCGGTCTTTGCGGTGTGGTGCGCGCGGCCACCTGAAATGCTGATCAATATATTGCGCAAGAAAATTCGCGGCAGGACGGTAGTGCGGTTGCTCGATGCGTAGACCCGCATTCGCGCGCGGTTGTGCGGGGGATATGATCATATCTTTGCTTGCGACGTCTGTTTTGCCGCTGCGTTGATCTTGGCCCTGTCGCATAGATGATGGCCGATTGGCGGCAGATGCCGCGTCTATGCGTTTGATGCTGTTCATACCGATCTATCTGGTCTCTGTCTTACCGTCTGTCGTATGCCGATCAGGTGCTTCACATTGTTGTGAACAGGTATCAGCAAGAAGTCTGCCACTTGCGATTCCGTAGGTCCAATTCCTTATCGTCGGTTAACCATAAAGATTAAAACTTTAGCAGCCATGTCGTTTGGGGGAATATTAAGACCTATCCACGAGACTGTACCTTGCTCAAGAGGCCGCCTAGGACGGGCGGGTTGGCAAAGAAAGCCAGGTCACAAGAGCGAGTGAGGCCAAAAGTGGAATTTGACGCGCAGAAACCTGCGAATGCAGATAGCGAAATGATGAACGAAGTTCGCGCCAACATGGTTGCGAAGCAGGTTTCTCATGCGCTTTCTGGCACGTCTATGGGCAATGAAGCACTCCTCTCCACTGCCGCCAGCGCTTTGGGCGACGTCGCATATCATTGGGATATCAGGTCAGATCAGATTGTCTGGGCCAACGGAGCCGCGCAAGGTCTGGGCCTGACAGATGTAAGCGAAATCGGGACAGAGCGCGCTTATACAGCGAAAATTGTGTGCCAAAAAGGCGCAAGTCGTTTTGAGGTCGTAACCGGAGCTTCGGAAAGAGACCAAGGCAACGGTGTTTTGTACGAGTTGGAATACCAGCTCAGGGATGCAAATGGTGATTTGCATTGGTACGAAGATCGCGGGCGCTGGTTTGCCAATGGAGACGGAATTCCAGAGTCGGCTATTGGTGTTTTGCGCCGCATCGACGAGCGGCGTCATCGCGATGAGCGTCTTGTTCATTTATCTACATATGATGATCTGACAGGACTTTTGACGCGTGCGCGGCTCAAGGATGCGCTGACGAATACGTTGGCAAACGCGATCCGTACGCGTAAAAATGGCGCGTTTTTACTTCTGGCGGTCGATAATCTCTCGCTTATCAATGATGCTTACGGGTTTGATATTGCTGATGAGGTAATTGTTGGTGTGGGGCAGCGCCTTCGCGGCCTGGCTCGCAAGGTTGATGTGGTGGGTCGCTACTCCGGCAATAAATTTGGCATCGTATTTTCAAATTGCGATCAGGAACGCCTTGTGTCCGTTACTGAGCGTCTGCTCGCATCTGTTCGTGATGTTGCCATTCAGACATCGCGCGGTCCTGTGGCCGCCACGATTTCGGCAGGTTGTGTCTCTCTGCCGCTTCATGCACAGACTGTGGAGCATGCGCTTTCCAATGCGGAAGAGGCTTTGACAGTTGCAAAGCAGATGTATCGCGACAGCTATGTCATCTATTCACCGTCGCGTGAGCGCGAGCGTGTGCGTCAGAATAATATGAATGTGACAGACGAACTTGTGGCCGCGCTGAATGAGCGTCGTATCAGGCTTGCCTATCAGCCGATTGTATCATCTGTGACCGGCGAAGTTGTGATGCATGAATGTTTGGTGCGTCTGGTTCAACACGACGGAACAATTGCTGCGGCTGGCAATTTTGTGCCGATTGCAGAAAAGCTTGGTCTTATTGGATTGCTCGATTTCCGTGTAATGGAATTGGCGCTTGATTCATTGCGCGAACATCCCAGCGTGCATTTGTCGTTAAATGTTTCTGGCCGAACTGCCAATGATCCGTTGTGGCTTGATACTCTAGTTGCGCAGTTGCGAGCCGATAGGACGTTGGCATCACGTCTGACGGTGGAAATTACCGAGACTATGGCGCTGGACGAGATTGAGGGTTCTGCCCAATTTGTAAGCTCGTTGCGTGAACTTGGTTGTCAGGTGGCCATTGACGATTTTGGGGCGGGTTATACCTCGTTCCGCAACCTGACGGCTGTTGAGTTCGATCTGGTGAAAATCGACGGATCGTTCGTCAAAGATCTGATGACCAATCGTGACAATCAGTTTTTTGTTCGGACTCTCGTAGAGCTAGCTCATAATTTTAATTTGCCGATTGTCGCTGAGTGGGTTGGGAATGCCGAAGAAGTGGCAATGCTGCGCGATTTCGGCGTTGAGTATCTGCAGGGATTCTTCCTGGGCGAGCCGGTGATGCAGTTGAGCGATGCGCATTGTCTAGGCTTTCCGGCGGCGCGCCGGGCCTGACACGCCGTAACAGGACAGCGGATCTTGTAATCCGATCTGAGTTTTGCCGGTTTCTATTTCTTGGCCAGATCTTCGAGACGGGCCTGCATATCTGCTAGCTGACGTTTCAGTTCCTCCATTTCACTGGCGGGTGTATCGTCATTCCGGCTTTCTGCTGCGGGCTTACTATCGCCAACAGTGCTGTCGCCTTTCTCGCCACGTGTGCGGGTTGAGAAGGGCGAGAACATACGCATAGCACCGTCGAATACCGCAAAATTCTGTCGAATCTGCTCTTCGAACTGACCGAGTCTTGCCTGTCCCCCAAAAGCACTGGCAATTTTACCGCGCAGTTTTTCCTGCTCGCGGGCAAAGCTGTCCATGCTCAGTTCCAGATAGGATGGTACTAGGCCTTGCAGGCTGTCGCCGTAGAAGCGGATGAGTTGTCGTAGAAATTTGATTGGCAAAAGGTTCTGGCCGCTCTTGCCTTCTTCTTCGAAGATAATTTGCGCAAGAACCGAGCGGGTAATGTCTTCGCCGGTTTTGGCATCATGTACGGTGAAGTCCTGACCCTTTTTGACCATCTCGCAAAGATGGTCGAGGGTCACGTAACTCGAAGTTGCCGTGTTATAGAGCCGCCGGTTTGCGTACTTCTTGATGACGATGGTGTCATCACCCGTGGAAGCAGTTTTTTTTGCCACGGTTTTCAATCTCCACTAAAGGCAAAACGCCGATCCGGAATGAGGACCAGTTATTACGGTCGTTCTTTGAGTCCGGTAGTCCCCTGTTCAGTGGGCGCATTGTGGCGCGGTATTGTTGCAATGCGCAAGCCCTGCGTTTGCATTGCACAGAAATCCGTTTACCACTCAGGGTCGCTGGGGCATTGTATCAGAAAAGCGCGATATTCAAGCGTATAGGCATAGAGAAGTCCGGCCCGATTGGCGTCGGCGCATAATGACAGGGATCTAGAGCATGGCCAAATCCGAGATTGATGTGGTGATTGTTGGTGCAGCGCGCACACCTGTGGGCTCGTTCAACGGAGCTTTGTCTTCTGTACCTGCTCATGATCTGGGAACTGCGGCCATTAATGCCGCGTTGGAACGTGCCGGCGTGGCAAAAGATCAGGTCTCGGAAGTCATTATGGGTCAGATCCTGCAGGCGGGTCAGGGGCAAAATCCGGCACGCCAGGCCGCGATTAATGCCGGCTTGCCGGTGGAAGTGCCTGCGTGGGGTATTAACCAGCTTTGCGGTTCTGGCCTTCGTGCTGTGGCGCTGGGCTATCAGGCAATTGTCAATGGCGATAGCGAAGTGGTTGTGGCTGGTGGTCAGGAAAGCATGAGCATGGCGCCTCACGCAGCTTATCTGCGTTCGGGCACGAAAATGGGTGATATGAAATTCGTCGACACAATGATCAAGGATGGATTGTGGGACGCGTTTCATGGTTATCACATGGGCCAGACAGCCGAGAATGTGGCTGCACGCTGGCAGATCACGCGTGAAGAGCAGGATACGTTTGCTGTTGCATCGCAGAACAAAGCCGAGGCTGCGCAGAAGTCAGGTCGGTTCAAAGACGAGATTGTGCCGGTGACCATCAAAGGTCGCAAAGGTGACACGGTTGTTTCCGAGGATGAGTTTATTAAACCGGGCGTGACGCTGGATGGTATCAAGGGCCTGAAGCCTGCATTCCAGAAAGAGGGCGGTTCGGTGACGGCAGCCAATGCCAGTGGCATCAATGATGGTGCTGCCGCTGTGGTTCTAATGAGCGCTGAGCGTGCGAAGTCGGAAGGCCGCAAGGTATTGGGCCGTATCGTTTCGTGGGCACAGGCTGGTGTTGATCCCTCGATCATGGGAACAGGGCCCATACCTGCCTCGCGCGCCGCGCTGAAAAAAGCCGGATGGTCTGTCGATGATCTCGATCTGGTCGAAGCAAATGAAGCCTTTGCCGCGCAGGCTCTGGCGGTCAACAAAGACCTTGGCTGGGATGCAGCAAAAGTGAATGTGAATGGCGGTGCCATTGCGATTGGTCATCCGATCGGCGCGTCTGGTGCGCGTGTGCTGGTGACTTTGCTGCATGAGATGGAAAAGCGTGATGCCAAGAAGGGCCTTGCGACACTTTGCATCGGCGGCGGTATGGGCATTGCCCTTTGTGTCGAGCGCGCTTAAACGCTGCCTCAAATTCTAAGCCTGCCTTTACTGAGACCGGAGAAACGGACCTATGAGCAAAGTTGCAATCGTTACTGGCGGAACACGCGGCATCGGCGCGGCCATTTCCATCGCGTTGAAGGCCGCAGGCCATACAGTGGCTGCAAATTATGCGGGCAATGATGCAGCGGCCGAAGCCTTCTCCAAGGAGACGGGTATTGCGACATTCAAATGGGATGTCAGCGATTATGAGGCTTGCGTCAAAGGGATTGCTGCAGTTGAAGCAAAGCTTGGTGTGGTTGATGTTCTTGTGAACAATGCAGGTATCACGCGTGATGCGATGCTGCACAAAATGACACCGCAACAGTGGCGTGAGGTGATTTCTACCGACCTCGATAGCGTCTTCAACATGACCCAGCCGCTTATTACGGGCATGCGTGATCGTGGCTTTGGTCGGATCATTAATATTTCGTCGATTAATGGCCAGAAGGGTCAGATGGGGCAGACGAATTACTCTGCTGCCAAGGCGGGCATGGTGGGTTTCACCAAAGCGCTGGCGCAGGAAGTTGCCAAGAAGGGCGTCACTGTCAATGTGATTGCGCCGGGCTATATCGATACGGAAATGGTTCAGGCTGTGCCGCCGAAAGTGCTTGAAAGCATTATTTCAACAATTCCGGTGGGCCGCTTGGGGCAGGCTGACGAGATTGCCCATTGCGTGACATTTCTGGCTGACGAGAAATCGGCTTTCGTTACGGGTACAACACTGACCTGCAATGGAGCGCAATACATTTCGGGCTAAGCCGAAGCGCTATTTCTCATAAAATCCTGATGCGGAGCAACACGTGTCAGGATTTTTGTTTTTCGGACATCAGGCGGTCATATTCCTGATCGCGGTTTGGTCGTCCGAGTTGTGGATGAACCCATGTGTCGGGCGGTCCGACATCGACATGCACGAATGGACGTTTGACGGGATAGAAACCCGTGCCACCTCGCCCGATTTTCTTGGCGATACGATAGACGAGGCCGGGATCTGAGAAGTCTTGTGTCAGATCCATGGCCATGCCGCGCATGTGGAAACTGGCCGGATCGACACCCTCAGAGCGGGCCGCGAGCCAGGCATTTGTGCTCTCGGAGCGATAGCCGGACATGGTGTAGAGAGGGTTCTTGGAAGGAGATTTTTGTATGATTTCCTGTAAGAGATCGAGCAAATCCTTGTGCATTTGCGTTGTTTCGTTTGTTCTCAGATCACGCATGAAATGATCGATTTCTTTGCGGGCTTCGGGGATGTAATCCCCGTCCGCCCAATAGACGATATTCAACTTTTCCCCGGAATTGAGAGATTGCATGTTGAGACGTCGCTTGTAGGGAGCGTCGGCCTTGACGATTGCCGGTGCAGCGATGAGTGCTGTCGCGGTAAGTGCGATGGCGTGGCGACGGTTGATAAGTTTTTTCGTCACGGGAGGACCTTTCTCAAGTCGGGGTCTGTCTCGGCAAAGGTGGACATAGATTTTTTTGGTGCAAGTTGCACAAATTCATATCCTCGCTTGCGGAGCGTAACGATGAACTTGGACAGCATGTCTGCTGTGTGCGGCTTGGTGTCATGCAGGATGAGAATGCCACCACCTGTCGCTTCGATAGCAGAAAGACCGCGACGATAGACGCTGTTGGCGCTGATGCGTTTCCAGTCATCGGCACCGAAGGAGCAGGACAGGGTGGCGATGTTCTGTTTACTCAGCCAAGTGATGAGAGACTTACTGTCATTGAGGCCCGGAAAACGGAAAAAAGGGGCAAGTGCGTCGCGCTGACTTGGCGGGGCGTCTGCCAATGCCTCCTCGATTGCGGCAATGCCGCGCGTGATCTGGGATTTTGCGCTGGCAAGCGGCAAGTGCCGCAGATTGTTGGGATGGGACCAGCTATGCGTGCCTATGACATGGCCACGCCGGGCGACCTCGCGCACGAGATCGGGTCGGGCTTTGGCGTAGATGCCGACCATGAAGAAAGTCGCCTTGATGCAATGTTTGTCGAGAATGTCGAGGATGCGCGGTGTCGTCGTCGGATCAGGACCGTCATCGAAAGTGAGTGCGATCTGGCGCGGAGCCAAGCCGCCATTGTCGGGATATTGCATGGTGCCTATGGCCGGACCGCCGCGCGGGTCGATCAGGACGGGTGGCGTTACCGCCGGGGCGTGGGCATCAGTTGGGCAGGCGGTTATATTGGCTTCAGGAGGGCTGGCTTGAGGGCGTGCTTCTGCGTGGCCCGCAAAAACCAATGCGGCGCTCATCATGATAGCGCTGACATAACACCGGAATATCATTTTTAGCCCATTGCCGGTCGCCCCACGGCTGAGCCTATCATTGTTCAATAACGGGAAAAATGACGTTTAGGGCTTTATTTTCTTGGTTTCAGGGTTCGGTGGAGCCTCAAACCTTTTCTTTTTCTTTGGGCGCCGAAACGCGCCGGGGTTTTGATTGCATTTTGGGCTTGGGCAGGAGACGGAAGCGGCTCTGACACCACGCGAAATCGACACCAACATCCAGCAGCGCATCAGACCGCCCGCAGGGGCAGGCAAATTCCATGACGGCGAACACGACATAGGTCTCACCGGCCTGTAGAGGCACGGGCTGGCCCGTTACATGGTTCGGAGCGGCATTGACACAAAGAACAAGATCACCGGGGCCAACTGCGTCGCTCATAGCATCCATCCATTATTTCAGGCAGAGGTTTAGGCTTCGACTGGCAAGGCTGAAGATCACCTATGGCGCAATACGGCCCCCGCCCTTGCCTGTGCTCACTATAGCAAATCCTCATCCGCCTGACCTACGGCCGTTTATTTTCCGGGACCCCAGTTTTTCGGAGCCATTTCAAAGCCGGAGAAGTCGAAACCGGGCGAGACCGTGCAACCGACAAGTGTGAAGGCACCAAGCGGTTCGGCTGCTTGCCAGTGGTGTGCTGGAACAATGCATTGCGGACGCTGGCCCGTTGTGAGATCTGGGCCGAGGACACGGGTTTCGTGCGTCCGGCCATCAGGAGAAAGATGCAGTGCCAATGGGCTGCCTGCATGCCAGTGCCAGATCTCTGTGGCATCGACGCGGTGCCAATGAGAGCGTTCGCCTGCCTTCAGCAGATAGTAGATGGCGGTGCCAAGCGAGCGCCCGTCGGGGCCCGGTATGTCGCGAAAGGTCTCTGCAAACCAGCCACCTTCGGGATGGGGGCTGAGGCCGAGGCGATCAATGATCGCATCGGCATCAAGTGTGCTGGACATGTTCAGAAATTGTCCTTGCGGTGACGTGTCTCGGCAAACACATCGACATCGGCGGCGGCGGCAAGGCCTATAGTGGCTCGTAAATCGGGTGAGGCTGCTCGCAGGAAGGGGTTGGTTGCCTTTTCCAGGCCGATGGAGGTCGGGACCGTCCACTCTCCACGTGCACGTTTCTCGTCGATCTCTTTGGCGCGGGCGACAAGGGCTGAATTTTGCGGCTCGACGGAAAGCGCGAAGCGCGCGTTGGCCTGTGTGTATTCATGGGCGCAATAGACGATGGTGTCGTCGGGCAGTTCCATAAGTTTGGAGAGCGACGTCCACATTTGCTGGGGCGTGCCTTCAAAGAGGCGACCGCAACCCAAAGCAAAAAGGGTGTCGCCGACAAAGGCGACATGGTCGTCGGCGAAGGAATAGGCAATGTGGCCGCGTGTGTGACCGGGCACGTCGATGACGCGGGCTTTGGCATTGCCGAGTTCGACAATATCGTCTTGGCCGACCGCGCGGTCGATGCCGGGAATGAGTTTTTCTTCGCCTTTGGGGCCGACAATGGTGCAGCCATATTTGGCTTTTAACGCGTCATTGCCGCCTGCGTGATCGGCATGGTGGTGGGTGTTGAAAATATGCGTCAGGGTCCAGCCTTTTTCGGCGAGTGCTTTTTCGATGGCGGCGACTTCCGGCGTGTCGATGGCGGCGGTGGCACCGGTTTCAGGGTCATGCACCAGATAACCGTAATTGTCGCTCAGGGCCTCAAACTGGTGGATTTCGAGCTTTGTCATTTTCCAAAACGCCTTTTCAATTCTGTAATCTCTAACTTAATGCTTATGAGCGTCAGATTGAACCCTTGGCATGTAATTAGAGAAAATCTGCTAGGCTTTGTGCATGGATGTAATTGATCTGAGAGATTTTTACGGTCGGGCACTGGGTCGCGTCGCACGTGCGATGATCGGGCGGCGTATCCGTGTCCTGTGGCCCAATGTGAAGGGACTATCTGTTCTGGGGCTCGGATTTGCGACACCCTATCTCGGTATGTTTCTGGGCGAAGCAGAACGCGTGATGGGGCTGATGCCCGCCCAGCAAGGTGTTTTGCGCTGGCCTGCAGAGGGGCGCTGCCTGACAGGTCTCGCGGACGAGAAGGAATTACCACTGGATGACGAATGCATCGACCGTGTGCTGGTTGTGCATGGTGTGGAAGCGGCGGAAAGCCTTCGTGCGTCGCTGAGGCAGGTTTGGCGGGTGCTTTCACCCGGCGGGAAGGTGTTGATAGTAGTGCCGAACCGGCGAGGACTCTGGGCGCGGCGAGAGGCAACACCTTTTGGACATGGCCAGCCTTTTTCGCGTCAGCAGATCACACAGGCCTTACGTGAAAGCATGTTTTCGCCAGCTGGTTGGGAAATGGCGCTTTTTGTGCCTCCATTCGAATGGCGACCTTTGATCCGCGCGGCAAATGCCTGGGAGCGAATTGGCGGATTTCTATGGCCGCGTTTTTCCGGCGTCATTCTGGTGGAGGCGACAAAACAAATCTATGCGGCGACGCCGATCCCTGAGGCGCGCCGTGCACCTATTCGTCAGCGCGTTCGGGCGATTGCCCCGATGGGTGGGCGCGTGGCAAGTCCTCGTGAGAAAAAGCCGGAATAGATTCTTCAGCCCTTGCGTGAGAGCAGCATGATGGCTGTTTCGGCGGTGAGATTGTCGAGACTGCCGGGGCGCCCCACGCGCTTGGCGCGGGTGCCGATGACGGATACAGCGTCGTCGATATGGAAGTCGAGGTCGTCGCAAAGGGTCACGAAATCGCGCACTGTGCAGAGGTGAATATTGGGTGTGTCATACCATTTGTGATCCAGCGAACGGGTGACGGGCATGCGGCCCGACCAGAGAAGCTGAAGGCGGACACGCCAGTTGCCGAAATTTGGCAGCGAGACGACAGACCGTTTTCCGATGCGCTTCATCTGGGACAAGACTTCGCGTGGATTGCGTGTGGCCTGGATGGTCTGGCTCAGGATCACATAATCGAACGCATTGTCGGGATAGTCACGCAGGTCGGCATCAGCGTCGCCCTGAATGACCGAGAGGCCGCGCGTCACCGAGGCGTTGACGCCTTCCTGTGACAATTCGATGCCGCGCCCATCGACATTTTTTGTGCGGGCTAGCAGTTCCAGCAGATCACCGTCGCCGCAGCCGACATCCAGTACGCGGCTGCCGCTTGCGATCATTTCAGCAATCAGGGTGAGGTCAACGCGGCTCTGGCCGGAAACGGAATGCGGCTCTGTGCTACTCATGCCTCGGTGCTCTTCTGGTTCTTTTCCGGCAAGGATCGGCGTGTGGCGGCTGAATCGATAAAGCCGCGCAGGGTCGAGAACATTTCAGGCTCGTCGAGCAGGAAGGCGTCGTGGCCTTTGTCCGTGTCGATCTCGACAAAACTTACATTGGCGGCTGCAGCATTAAGCGCATGCACGATCTGGCGGTTGCCGGAAGTGGGAAACAACCAGTCGGATGTGAAAGAGACAACACAGAAACGAGTTTTTGTGTCTTTGAAGGCATTGGCTAGCACACCATCGTAATCGGCGGCTATGTCGAAATAGTCCATCGCACGGGTGATGTAGAGATAGGAATTGGCATCGAAACGGTCGACGAATGTCATGCCTTGATGACGCAAATAGCTTTCGATCTGGAAGTCGGCGTCGAAGCCATAGGTGACTTTCTCGCGATTTTGCAGATTGCGTCCGAATTTGCGGTGCAGGGCGGCTTCCGAGAGATAGGTGACATGGGCAGCCATGCGCGCGACAGCCAGTCCCTTGGCAGGGTTGGTGCCATGTTCCAGATAGGTGCCGCCATGCCATTCGGGGTCGGCCATGATGGCCTGGCGACCGACTTCGTGGAAGGCGATATTCTGGGCGGAATGGCGTGCGGCGGTGGCGATGGGGATCGCGGAGAAGACGCGGTCAGGATAAGCGGTGGCCCATTGCAGCACCTGCATACCGCCCATGGAACCGCCAATGACGCAGAAGAGATCGCGAATGCCGAGGCGGTCCAGTAACATGGCTTGTGCGCGTACCATGTCGCCAATGGTAATGACGGGGAAGGACAGGCCGTAGGGCTTGCCGGTGGCCGGATCAATGTCCTTGGGACCTGATGTGCCAAGGCAGGAGCCCAGCACGTTCTGGCAGATGACAAAGAAGCGGTCTGTGTCGATGGGAAGTCCGGGTCCGACCATTTTGGACCACCAACCGCCCGGCTTGCCTGTGATCGGGTGACGTGAGGCGGCATATTGGTCGCCCGTTAGGGCATGGCAGATGAGGACGACATTGGATTTGTCCTCGTTCAACCGGCCATAGGTTTCATATGAAATCTGGAATGGTGTCAGGCTGACGCCACTGTCGAGCTTGAGGGGCGCATCTGCACCGAAATATTCGACCGCGCTGATGGCATTGACGTGCGCGTCCGCTTCCGCCGCCGAAAGATTGGCGGTGGGGGTGGGGACGGTCACAGGGCGCGTTTCGCTCATTTATCTATGTTTGCTCGGTACCGGTTTGTCTGATCCGCCTTGGCTTTGCGCTTGTCGCACGCCTTGGCGGCTTGCGGGGAGGGCAAAATAGTCCTGACGGCCCACAATCAGGGAGATGAGAGCCTGTTTGCGGGGGTCCATAGCTAGGGATGGGACCCCCTGAATGTCAATGTTTTCCTTCCTTTCGGGGCTTCATCCCCTTATGAATACCGCTTCTTGCAGGCCGGAAATCGGGGCAGGTCTGGCTCCGATGTTCGGCATGTGTTTGTGCTTTCCCGCCCAGGGCGTGCCAATCGGTTTTCCGGCCAATCTGCAGTGTGGAGGGCAGGAGATCATTTTTTCACTTTCCAGACCGCTGACGAGAGCCTGAAATGTCCACCAAGAAGCCCAGCACCGGCCGCGACCTTTCCGATGTGCGTCGCGAGATCGACCTGATCGACGATGCTGTGCAGGACCTGCTGATGAAGCGAACTGAGTTGGTGGTCGAAGTGGCCGAAGCCAAGGCGCGCACGGCAAGCGCGGCGGGCAAAGGCAGTTTTATCGCTTTCCGGCCCGGCCGTGAGGCCGATGTGCTGCGCCGTCTGGCCAGCCGGCAGTCGGGTCGTTTGCCCCTGAAAGTGGTGTTCCGGCTTTATCGCGAGATCATTTCCACGATGACGGCCATTCAGGGTCCGTTCCGTGTGGATGTGTTCGGTGCAGGCGACAAGATCGCCTATTGGGATCTGGCGCGGAGCTATTATGGCTCGTCCACGGAAATGGAATTGCATGACAATGTGCGCGAAGTTTTGCGCCGCGCCTCTGCCGATCCTTCTGTGGTCGCTATTCTGCCCGTGCCGGGAAATTTCGACGGGGGTGACTGGTGGCCGTCACTGGCCATGGCGGGCGGCACGGGGGCGCGCGTGGTGGCGCGACTGCCGTTTCTGGAAATCGAGAGCGAGAACCAGAATCCGACCGCCTATGTGGTGACACAGGCCAGTTTCGACGATACAGGCGATGATACAAGTCTGCTGGTTGTGACCACCGCCAGCGCAGTGAGCGAGGCGGCGATTGCGGCCAAGGTGAAGGCGGCGGGGTTTGCCGCGACGCGTATTTCGGTGGCGCAGACCAATGATGGTGCAGCCTCGCGACATAATCTTTTTGAAGTAGCCTCCCATGTCGCGCATGACGATCCACGGTTGGAGATATTGACGGCTGATGGTCAGACGGAACGGGCTGTGGTGATCGGCGGCTATGCCAATCCGGTGCGGCGCAAGAAAGACGGCGAGTAAAATGAGCAAGACAAGGCCTGAACCGCAAAGTGGCATCCTCGATATCGAAGCCTATACGCCCGGTCGCTCCAGTGTGCCGAGCGGCATCAAGATGTTCAAACTCTCGTCTAATGAGACGCCGCTGGGACCGAGCCCGAAAGCGAAAGAGGCTTTCATGGCGGCGGTCGGTGCGTTGGAGCTTTATCCTGAAGGTACATCGGCCAAATTGCGCAAGGCGATCAGCGAGCGTTACGGGCTGAATGCAGATCGTATCGTATGCGGTTCGGGCTCAGACGAACTTTTGCATCTTCTCGCGCAGGCCTATTTGGGGGAAGGTGACGAGGCTATTGCGACAGAGCATGGCTTTCTGATCTATCCGGTCGTGACGGCGGCAGCGGGTGCCAAGCTCGTTGCGGTGAAGGAAACCGGTCTCAAGGCCGATGTGGATGCGATCCTTGCGGCGGTGACGCCGAAAACAAAAATCGTGTTTCTGGCAAACCCGAATAATCCCACAGGCAGCTATCTGCCGGTGGAAGATGTGCGCCGCCTGCATGCCGGATTGCGCAAGGATATTTTGTTCGTGATTGATGCGGCTTATAGCGAATATGTATCGGCCAATGATTATGAATGCGGTATCGAACTCGTTGCGACCAACGAGAATGTCGTAATGACGCGCACATTTTCCAAGATCTATGGGTTGGCGGCGCTGCGTCTGGGTTGGATGTATGCGCCTGCTCATATTGTAGATGTGATCAACCGCACGCGCGGGCCGTTCAATGTGTCCATTCCGGCAATGGAAGCGGGCGCGGCGGCGATTGCCGATGTGTCATTTATGGATGCGGCGCGTGATCATAATGAAAAATGGCTCGGCTGGCTGACGGATGAAATTTCCAAACTCGGGCTGGTGGTTGCACCTAGTGTGGCCAACTTCATGCTGATCCGTTTTCCTGACGTTGCGGGTAAGAGTGCGGCAGATGCTGATGCATTTCTGATGCAGCGCGGGTTGGTGCTGCGGCAGGTGGGGTCTTACGGATTACCTGATTGTTTGCGTCTCACAGTCGGGTCGGAAGAAGCCAACCGTTTGGTTGTGGATGTGCTTAAAGATTTTATGGGTCGGTCATGATGGCTGACAAAGTGGATCCTCATTTCAAGCGTATTGCACTGATCGGCCTCGGATTGATCGGTGGTTCGCTCGGCTATGCGATCAAGCGGGCCGGCCTTGCTGATACGATCGTGGGTTTTGCCTCGACAGAGGCAACGCGTGATCGGGCGAAGGCGCTGGGCTTTATCGATGAGGCGACAGCGAGTGTGGCGGAAGCCGTGAGCGATGCCGATCTCATCGTGCTTTGCGTGCCTGTGGGTGCGCTTGCCAAAGTCTGCGTGGAAATGGAGCCTTCGCTTAAGGCCGGTGCGATTGTGACGGATGTGGGTTCGGTGAAGAATGCCGTGGTGCGCGATGCGGGCCCCTATATTCCCGATGGTGTTCATTTTATTCCCGGTCATCCGATTGCGGGTACCGAACAATCGGGGCCTGATGCGGGCTTTGCTGAATTGTTTGACGGACGCTGGTGCATTCTGACACCGGTGCCTGGCAGTGACCGTGCTGCGGTGGCAAAGCTGGCAGCGTTCTGGGAGGCGTGTGGTTCGAAAGTCGATTTCATGGAACCCAAGCATCATGACCTCGTGCTGGCCATCACAAGCCATCTGCCCCATCTCATCGCTTATAATATTGTCGGCACGGCCGATGATATGGAGACGGTGACGGAAGCCGAAGTGATCAAATATTCCGCGGGTGGTTTCCGCGACTTCACGCGTCTTGCGGCGTCTGATCCGACCATGTGGCGTGATGTGTGTCTGAACAACAAGGAAGCGATCCTGGAAATGCTGGGACGGTTTTCCGAAGACCTGTCGGCTTTGCAGCGTTCCATTCGCTGGGGTGACGGGGACGCGTTGTTCAATCTATTCACGCGCACGCGAGCGGTGCGCCGTTCGATCATCGATGCGGGACAAGATAATCCTGTGCCGAATTTCGGACGTAATCCGACACACGGTGCGCCGGAAGCTGACGAGAGTTAAGCCGGATCAGAAGAGCGGATCGAGGCGCGCGACGACAAGCGGGCCGAGAAAGAGTTTTCCGTCCTTCATGACGACCGGCACGGCAATGGCACCGTCATTCTTGCCTTGCATTTGAGCAACAAGGCCAAGGCCGACTTGCGCGATCTTCGCATCTTGCGCACGGATTATGCCCTGGTTTACGAGGGCTTGCACAAGGGCAGGATAGTCACGGATCTCTGCGTCGAGATTGCCTGCCGGTCGGGCTTCATCGTCCAGCGCCAGATTGCCTTGTGCCCAGAGATCAAGCGGGCCCCATTTGATCTGGAGATCGGATACGGTGAGGCGTCCGCCGTCGCGCATCCATGCTTTTGCGAGTCTTGCGGGACTGGCGCTCTTCTCATCGGTGACATCGCGCAATCGCGCTTGCATGGTGAATAGCTCGATATGTGTGCCGAGGACCTGAGCGGGGCCAATGGCAGAGACCGCGACATTGTTGCCCTGTAGTGCAAAATCGTAGCTACCGGGGAGTGTGATGCCGCTTGCGTTAGTATCTTCGGCTGGACGTACGTGGAGTTGTAGTCGTTCGGCTGTGAGGTGTTCGCCTTGAGATGTCGGATCGAGGCCGGTGCCGCCGTCGTGTCGGGCAACGAGCTTGTTCACATCGATTGCGAGGCGACCAAAGGGCACGCCTTTGATCGCGACGTAACTGGCCCATGTGCCTTCCGCCTTGGCATGGATTGTGTGACGCAGGGGGGCGGGGCCACGCGTGTCGTTATATTGCAATATCTGTTCGCCATCGACCTTCAGCACAATGTGGCGCAGGTTATAGGGCATGACGTCGGCTTCGAGACCCGCGGCAGTCCAGCTCCAGTTTTCCGGTGTTCGCGGTGCAGTGACATGCGGGGCTGTGAATGCAGCCGCTATGCGATAGGGGTAGCCTTCCATCGAAAGCGTTGTCCATTCGGCCAAAACATCGCCTCCGCGACTTTCGGCTGCGAAAGCCTCAATGCGGTCGCGGAACGTGCCTGACACTGCAAACCAATAGGCCGTATAGGCCAGCATAATCACGATTACGCCGATCAGCGGCAGGAACGTGCTGAAGGGCGCACGCGGTTTTTTGGCAGATGCGGATGATGTGTCGGCGGGTGGTGGTATGTCGGTCATGTGATCGCTAGAATGAGAGAAGAAACGAGGCGCTAGAATGCAGGATTTATGGGTGTTTGGATATGGGTCGCTGATGTGGCGTCCCGGATTCTCGTTTGCCGAGCGCAGACCTGCGCGGCTGCATGGCTATCATCGCGATTTCTGCGTCTATAGTCATGTGCATCGCGGCACGCCTGAGCGTCCGGGTCTTGTCTTTGGTCTGGATGCTGGCGGATCGTGCCGGGGTGTTGCGTTTCGTGTGGATGCCGGGAACGCTGAGGCGACACGCCGCTATTTGCAGGAACGCGAGCAGGTGACATCTGTCTATGTGGAGCGTCAGGCCAGTGTGACGCTTGTGGATAGCCAGCAGCGCGTCGAAGCCTTGTGCTTTGTGGTGGACCGGAACCATCAGCAATATGCAGGCAAGCTCGAATTCGAGCGGCAGGTAGATATCATCCTGCACGGTGAGGGCCAGTCTGGCAAAAATCCTGAATATCTGAAAAGTACCGTCGATCACCTCAACGAGGCGGGGATTGCCGACAAGGAACTCAACCGGCTTTGGAGCGCGGTCGAAGAGCGGCTCCATCTATCTGCCTCGCTCCGGTGAACTGCCCCAATTCCACAAGTGCTGTCTGCATTGCAGTTTTGCGAGTGCGGTCTAGTTTCACTCCTTTTTCGAGCCAGAGACCTTTGACCTCCAGTCGGTCATCGGCGCGATGGGCTTTCATGTCGATGCGTCCGATGAAGCGGTCGCCTTCCATGATGGGCAGAACGTAATAGCCATATTTCCGTTTCTTTTCGGGCACGAAAATCTCAATCGTATAATCGAAACCGAAAAGTCGTTGGGTGCGCTTGCGGTCACGGATTGCCGGATCGAATGGCGAGAGAAAGCGCAAGGGGGATGATGCGTCTTCTATCGCAGCACATTCGACTTCGATGTCGGGAAGCGCGAGTGCGGGCTTCATCGCGCCGTCGTCGCCCTCGACCATGATCTCGATAATCTCGCTGCGTTTCAAAGCCCCTTGTGCCCAATCCTTTGCCTCGGCAATCGAGATCAGCGCGAAGAATGCTGCAAGTTCCTGATGGGTGGCAAAGCCGAGGCGCGCAAGCGCTGTGCGGGCTGCCCAGTCAATGGTCTGGCGGCGTGTGGGGCGGGCCTTGCGTAAAGTGTCAGGAATGACGCGAGATGACAGTTCATAGACTTTTTCAAATCCGTCGCGGTGGCAGATAGCCAATTCGCCGGTGCGCCAGAGATATTCGAGTGCGGTCTTGGATGGTCCCCAACCCCACCAGCCACCCGCGCCCTTGTCATCGAAATCACGCGTGCGTGTCTCGCCGTGTTTTTTGACATGGGCGCGAATGCGACGGATCATCTTGTCGGCGTCTGGTCCGATACGTTGCTGCCAGCGTGGATGATTGAGGCGTGATTTTGCGTCGGCAAAGCGGTGGTGCCAATGAGGATAGAACTCCATCGGGATGAGCGATGCGTCATGTGTCCAGTGTTCGAAGAGATCGCGTGTTTCGTGATGTAGCTTGTGCAGCATGTCGCGCTCATATCCGGCGTGGCGCGAAAACAGTATCATGTGATGGGCGCGTTCCACAGCATTGACGCTGTCAAGCTGGACGAAGCCCAGTTTGTAGATGAGGGCGTGAAGTTCGCTCGCGTCCGGTGTGTGTGTGGCGCGTGTCGTCAGTGCGTGACGGTGGAGGAATATGCGTCGTGCTGTTGTGTTGTCGAGAGTGAGGCGAGACTTTGTCATTTGCCACGAGGCTCGAAGACATATTCCAGTTTCAGGCCGTCGGGGTCAGCAAACATGATGGCGTAATAGCCTTTGCCATATTGCGGATAGTCGGCAGGCGGGTCGAGCACAATGGCGTTGATGGAAAGCAGGCGCTTGTATAGCGCGTCAACATCCTCGCGACTTTCAGCAGAGAAGGCGACATGGTGGAGACCTGCCGAATAGCGATCATGGCGGCGGGATGCACCAAGCTCAGAGGCTTTGAAAATGCCGATGGTGGGAAGCTGGTCGGGCGATGTGGCATGTTCCCAATCGATCCCGTTTTCATCTTCGTCCCAGCGGCGATAGCCCATGTGGCCTAGCACAGTGTCGTAGAACGACGCTGAGGCCCATGGGTCTTTGACGGTTAGATCGAGGTGATGGAGGAAGCCGCGCATGTCACGTCTTTCGTAAGAGTTCTGTGTGTCAGCAAAGCAAGACGTAGATACGCGGGTCAAGCCCGCGCATGACGAATTTTTGTGGTGATGAAAATTAGCTGCAGATGCGGCGGCGGCGGTCGTAGCTTGGCCATAGGGCGGCTTTGCCAGACCGGGCCATGGCGCAATTGAGCTCAAGGTTTTGCTTTGTCCAGCAGATCGCGGTGACACGGTTGTAGCTTGTACCGATCTGCTCGCATGAGAGCGTGTGTCCGAGCGCCAGCGATTGCAGTTCGCGTTTGGCGGATGCACCTGATGCGTTAGGGCAGGGATGGCCGCGGCGACAGGTTCCATCCATTTCGCGTGCGGCAATGGCATGCAGGCGGATAGAGACCCCTTCTCGACAATGGATGGGGCCGTCGCCGTCATAGACCGAGGTGACTGTACATTTAAATAGTGTTCCCTCGCCGTTCTGGGTTGTATGGCGGGTTGTCTGCGTTGGTGCGACATAGGTTTTATAGGTCGCCGCCGTCGTGGTCTGGACGGTTTGAAATGTCTCGGAGATGGTCTGCGCTTTTGGTAGCGAGATGATCGGCCAATAGATGATGGTTGCGAAGACGCTGACTGCAAGGGTGATGACGATGGTAGGAAAAACGAATTTTTTTATCCGGTGCGGCGGCGGTTTTCGTTTAAATCTGACGACGCGGTTGCTGGTCGAAAACATTACGCATCCCTATACTCAGCATACGAAGATGGTACTGAGTGTAGGAACGTGCTGGTGAAGGTTTCGCTAGGCGAAGCGCTAAAGTTTTAATGAAATGCGTTCGTTTTAGAGGGATCCTTCGAGGCGACGTCAGGGTGCCTTCTCAGGATGAGGTTTTAAGCTCAACCGCATTTCGAATAGCCACATGACGTGCAGGTTTCGCAGCTTTCTTGGCGGATCAGCGAGCGCTCGCCGCAGCGCGAGCAGCCTTTGAGTTTGCTGGCTGTGGCAGGAGGTTCGACAGGTTCGCCGACGACCGCGCGTATGGCATCGGAGACAGGTTCGCCATCCTCGACGCTGATAAAGCCTGTGTCGATCATATGCTGTTCGATGATCTGTCCGATGGCGGCCAGAAGGCTCGGCACGTAGCGGCCTTTCATCCATGAGCCGCCGCGCGGATCGAATACGGCTTTGAGTTCTTCCACCACAAAGGTCACATCGCCACCGCGACGGAAGACAGCCGAGATCATGCGCGTGAGTGCCACAGTCCAGGCGTAGTGCTCCATATTCTTGGAGTTGATGAATATCTCGAACGGACGGCGACGGCGCGTCTGGCCTTCCTGTTGCTCGATATCATTGATGGTAATGTAGATGGCATGGTCGCTTTCGGGCCATTGCAATTTGTAGGTGAAGCCCGGCAAAACAACCTCGCGCTCCAGCGGTTTTGACATATAGACGACGCCGTCTTTTTCAAACGGAATGGCCTTTGGTGTCGCTTCGGCCTGCGGGGCGGGTTCAGGATCGACGGAGAGCACCGAGCCGCGCACGTCGCTGGGACGATAGGTGGTGCAGCCCTTGAGACCCTTCTCATAGGCATCTGTGTAGATGTTCTTGAACGCGTCGAAGGAGATGTCTTCCGGTACGTTGATGGTCTTGGAAATGGAACTGTCGATATGGTGCTGGCAGACGGCCTGCACAGCCAGATGATCTGCGGGGGCAAGCTCCTGCGCGTTGACGAAATAATCCGGTAGTGCGGTTTCTTCACCAAACATTTCGTAGAATTTGGCAACGGCATAATCGGTGACGCGTTCTTCGCGGCGTGTGCCATCGGGCATCAGCACTTTGCGTGTGTAGCCATAGGCAAAGACGGGTTCGATGCCGGACGACACGTTGCCTGCAAAAAGCGAGATGGTGCCGGTGGGCGCAATCGAAGTGAGCAGCGCATTACGAATGCCATGTGTGGCGATTGCTTCGCGCACATCGGCATCAAGAGTCGCAATGGTTTCGCCTTTGAGATAGGCGTCGCGGTCGAAAAGCGGGAAAGCGCCTTTCTCTTTGGCGAGGTCAACCGAGGAGAGATATGCGGCGCGCGAAAGGGCGCGCATCCATGTGTTGATGAGTTTGAGCGAGGCATCGGAGCCATAGCGCGAGCGGCACATGATGAGTGCATCGGCGAGGCCGGTGACGCCAAGGCCGATGCGGCGCTTGGCATGGGCTTCGCGCTGCTGCTCTGGCAGAGGGAAGCGCGAGACATCGACGACATTGTCCATGGCGCGCACGGCATCGCGCACGAGACTGTCGAGTTCGTCCAAGTTGATCTCAGCATTGTCACCAAACGGATCTTTGACGAGTGCTGCCAGATTGATCGAGCCGAGCAGGCAGGCGCCATAGGGCGGCAGCGGCTGCTCGCCGCAAGGGTTTGTCGCCTGAATGGATTCGCAATAATGGAGATTGTTGCGAGCATTGATGCGGTCGATGAAGATCACACCCGGTTCGGCATAGGCATAGGTGGCGGCGATGATTTTGTCCCACAAGGCGCGGGCCTTGAGCGTGCGGTATGTCTTGCCGTTGAAGACAAGCGGCCAGTCGGCATCGGCTTTGACAGCCGCCATGAAGGGGTCTGTGGCCAGCACCGAGAGATTGAACATGGTGAGGCGACCGGGCTCGCGCTTGGCGTCGATAAAATCCTCAATGTCTGGATGATCGCAGCGCATGGTCGCCATCATGGCACCACGACGCGAGCCAGCGGACATGATGGTGCGGCACATGGCGTCCCAGACATCCATGAAGGAGAGCGGGCCGGACGCATCCGCGCCGACCCCTTCGACGCGCGCGCCTTTTGGGCGCAGCGTGGAGAAGTCATAACCGATGCCGCCGCCTTGCTGCATGGTCAGAGCGGCTTCTTTGAGATTGTCGAAAATGCCAGCCATTGTGTCGGGCACGGTGCCCATGACGAAGCAATTGAAGAGGGTGACATCGCGACCCGTGCCGGCACCTGCGAAAATGCGACCTGCAGGCAGGAAGCGGTGGCCGGACATGGCTATTTTGAAGCGCTCGGCCCAATGGGCGCGCGTCTCGGCGCTTTCAGCTTCTGCGAGTGCCGTAGCCACACGGGACCATGTGTCCTCGACCGTCAGATCGACCGGTGTGCCGTCTCTTCCGTGGAGGCGATATTTCATATCCCAGATCTGTTCGGCGATCGGAAGCATCGGCATTTACTCGCAATTTGTCGGTCGGTGAGCTGCCAAGAATAGCTCAGCCGGAGAGAGTTTTCACGTTCTCATTTTGTTCGAAAACAATGAACAATTTTCTCCACAAGGGCATTTGAAGCATAGAGACATGAAGTCATTGCCGATTTTCGGGTTTTCAACGGCTGATCCATGGCTGGGGAAAAGAATATCCACAGGCAGAGTGTGGTCAGATCTCGCCGAGTTCGCGACGTCCTTCGGCAACAAGGCGAGCTGTGGCTTCCTCTATGCTGGTTTCCAGCGTGGCCATGAAAGTTGCGCGATCAAGTCCGGCGGGGATGGCGGGGAGGAACTCCAGGACAATTGTGCCCGGTTTGCGCAAGAAACGGCGGCGTGGCCAATAGAGGCCGGAATTGACGGCGACTGGCACGCATTCGACACCGAGCTGGCGGTAGAGGGCGGCGACGCCGGGCTTATAAGCGGGATCGGCGTCCGGTGCCATGCGCGAGCCTTCGGGAAAGATCACCACAGGTCGTTTGTCGGCAATAGCTTGCTTGCCTTGTGAGACGAGGCGGCGGATCGCGGCAGAACCCGAACCTCGATCAATGCCGATCATGCGGGTTTTCCAGGAGAACCAGCCGTAATAGGGAATGAGCAGCAATTCCGCTTTGAGCACCATGGCGGGATCATCCAGCAGCGCGACAAAGGCCAGCGTGTCCCACATGGATTGGTGCTTGGCGGCGACAAGGGTAGCGCCTTTGGGCAGGGTTCCGCGCACTTCGAGTTTGGTGCCCGCGATGAGTTGCAACTCCCATAGGACAATGCGGGACAGGCGCGAGATCACGAATACGGCGGCAGGTCGCGGCAGGATGAGTGCGGGCGTTGCCAGAAGGCCGATTGTGATGGCGGTGAGATAAAGCGCCAGATTGTAGAGAAGGGAGCGAAAGCCTTGGAGCAACGGCTTTTTCCTTAATTGGCGCGCAGTAGCGGGCGGGCGTGAATGTAGGTGAGAATATATTTTGTATATTCAGAAACCAGAAGTTTCGTTGTGCCGGGAAAGTCCCACCAGCCGTCAAGATGCAATGTGCCCTGCACGACAGGATAAGGCGTGATAGCAACCTCTGGCATGGCGCGGCCCAATTCAAGCGTGGCGCGCGGCATATGATAGGTGGATGTGACCAGAATGATCGAGTGATAACCGTGGGTGTGGACCCATGCGGCCGTCTCGGTGGCATTGCCGATCGTGTCTTCGGCCTGACGGCCCAGATCGACACAGCAGTCGAATTTATCCGACGGTGTGGCGCGTTTCAGCGAGGCTGGTTTGACCTCGGGGTGAACGCCGGTGATGAGGAGGCGCGCGCCTTTGTTTTCGTCGAGGAGCTTGATGGCTTCGGCTATGCGGCCCTCGCCACCTGTGAGAGCGACAATGGCATCGGCAGGTGCAACATCGGTCGGCGGGTGGCGGGCAAGCCAGGCCGCAAAGATCACAAAGCCCAGTGCATAAAGCGCCAGCGCAAGCATACCTAAGCCCAGAAGGACGCGTCTAATGCGCCGCCTGATGCGGGTCATGAATGTCTGTGCTTTGCTCATTTCGGTTTAGCTTAGCTCGCTGCGGTATTTCTATCTTCGGGCTAGGGTATCATAAGAGGGCTGCACGCCCAGTGTGATCATATTCAGGGAAATTAGTCCCCTGAGGGCAGCATAATATGGTGGCGGATTCTGACAAACTTGCGACTTAAAGCAGGCGGTGGAGTGTCCGCAGTACCGTAATCCGCGCTGTGACGACCGATACCAGTGCAGCGGCTAATGGGACGCCCAGCAGTGCGGGGTAATATTCAAGCCGCAGGCCTGTGACAGGCACGAGGAAAATCGAGGCCTCGCTGCCTTGCAGGGCGAGTGCAAGAAATGTGGCGACCGAGAAGATAAGTCCGATCATACCGCCGCGCAGTCCCAGATGCAGGAAGTGGCGCTGCACTTCGGCGGCGATGAAATTGTCACGCGCGCCTGTGAGATGCAGGACTTCGACCACTTCGCGATTGGCGGAAAGCCCGGCGCGGGTGGCGAATGTGACAATGGCGATCATGGTGGCGGCGACCACGGCGAGCACGGCATAGGCGAGCCACTCGGCGGCGCGGGCGGCATGCATCATCTGGGCTTGCCATTGGCGATGGGTGTCGAGTTCGGCACCGGGGACGGCTTCGGCAAGGCGCAGGGCCAGAGCATCGAGGTCGGGTGGTGTCTCGCTGTCGATGCGGATGTCGATCAGGCGGGGCAGGGGTAGATCGTCTGTGACATTGCCTTTGCCGAGCCATGGTTCGAGCAGAGCGTCGATGTCGGCTCTGCTGAGGGCGCGGGCAGAGATGATGCCGGGCGCACTCGACAGCAGGTCCAGAGCAGTTGCGGTCTGAGTATCAGCATCCATGGCATCAGAGGCGACGATCTCGATGGTCAATGCGCCTTGCAGGTCTCGGGTCCAGTTATTCGTGACGTCGGCAACGGAGAGTGCCGCGCCGAGCGCAAGGCTTGCCAGAAAGCACATTGCCGCGATGACGAGTACCAGCGGCAGGCCGGTGGCACCAGCGGCGGGCATGACAGAGCGGGTTTCGACCAGCAGGGCGTGAAAGATGGTCAGAAGTCCGCGCTTCTCGCTTTCGGCTTCCAGATCATTCGATTCATCGGAGGAGGTGGCAGCAGGAGAGGATTTAGCCACGGATGGTGAGCCTCCCGTTCTTGATGACAAGCTCGGGTGCACCGGCCTCTTCCACCAGCACGTGATCATGGGTGGCAATGAGGATGGAGGTGCCCAGACGGTTTAGTTCCATAAAAAGACGAAGCAGGCGCTTGCCCATTTCAGGGTCCACGTTGCCAGTGGGTTCATCAGCTAGCAGTAGATCGGGTTGGGCGACCACGGCTCGCGCGATGGCTGCGCGTTGTTTCTCTCCGCCTGAAAGCGTAGGGGGGCGGGCCTGCATGCGGTCGCCTAGACCGACCCAAGCGAGTAGTTCACGCACATCGGCGCGGTAACTTGCCTCGGTACGGCCCTGGATTTTTAACGGCAGGGCGACGTTTTCATAGGTCGTCAGGTGGTCCAGCAGGCGGAATTCCTGGAAAACGACGCCGACACGGCGGCGCAGATCGGGCAATTCATTATGCGGCAGGGTGGCAATGTCGCGCCCGAACATGGTTATGAGGCCGCGCGAGGGGCGCGAGGCCATGAACATGAGCTTCAGAAGCGAGGTCTTGCCTGCGCCGGATGGGCCTGTGAGAAAGTGAAACGAACCCGGCGCGAGGTGAAAGCTCACATCGCGCAGGACTTCAGGCCCCATGCCGTATCGCATGCCAACATTCTCGAAACGAATCATGTAGGCGACGGTATCACGGACAGTCATTGATGCCAGAGGCGGCTGAGGGGTTTCTGAGGAAGAAAAGTGAAGTATTGTGCGCCTGTCAGAACATGATTTAACCGGACTTTAACCATAGACCGCGTTTCAATAGGCTCTGGAAGTTCCACTCCCGATGCGCCCGATGGGCGGGGAGTGTGTTTGCGTTGTTTTTGATCTTTTTGACCCTTTGACCACACGGCCTTGTCCCGGATGATTATCACCTGCCCGTCATGTTCTGCGCGCTATCCAGTTGATGCAGCCAGCTTTGCGCCTTCTGGTCGTAAGGTTCGCTGCGCAAAATGCGGCAATACATGGCATCAGGCGCCGCCGAGTGATCTAGGACGTGAGACTGGCAATAGAGATGATGACAGCACATCTGTTTCATCCGCCTCTCCAAAGGTAGCCGCCGCAGCTGTGCGGCCCGCTCCCGTTGGCCAGAAGCCACTTTTCAGTTCTGGGGACGTCAAGGCAAAGGCCAAGCCAGTTGCTGCCGATGTCGATGCAGCGAATGTCGCAGAAAAACAGACAAAGCCCGTTTCCGCCGACCTTGTAGGTGATGACGATATCGCGTTTGCGTCCGAGTCGGATCAGGTGGTGGAAGGCGGAGAGCGGCAACAACCGGATACGCCAATTAAGTTTCGTGAGTTCGAAAATGGCTCGCGCGATACCGGCGGTACATTGCGTCGTTATCTCAATGACGTGGCGTCGATGCGGCGCGGTCGGGTTTTCGGCGCGATTGGCTGGGTTGTGCTTGTCGCTTTCGTTGCCGGGTCTATTTACGGTGTTATCAATTATCGCCGTGAGATCGCGACTTTCTGGCCTTCGACGATCCGTCTGTATGAGGCGGCGGGGACCCCGATTAATCTGGTCGGTTTCGAGCTGGCGCAAGTGACCTATGAACGGCAGGACGAGGACGGATTACCTGTTCTGGCAATCAAGGGTGTTGTTGAGAATGTGAGTGGTAAGACGATGCGGGTCCCACGGTTGCGCGTTGGTTTGCGTGATGAGCATCAGGTTGAGCTTTATCACTGGACCTTTGCGTTGCCCGCGACTGAATTGAAGCCTGATGCGAAGGCTAATTTTGTAACACGTCTTTCCAGCCCGCCTGCCGGTGCGCGTGATATTGAAGTGCGATTTGTGGAGCCGGACGAGGAGCCTAAAGCAGGTGGTGCAGCTTCTGTCACGGATGGAGCGGATGAGGCTTCTTCGGAGACGCCGGTGAACGAAGAAGTCTCGGATGCTATCTACAGTGAAGCTGTCGGGGGGCATGCTGAGCCAGCAGAAACGGCGAGTGATGTGAAGCCAGCGCTTAATGACCATGCGGCATCGCCGGATACCCACCAATGATGCGCCTGCGATGAGCGCTCTGTCCCCAGATGCTCGCATCTCTGTTTTGTTCGATGCAGACCGAATTTCTCAGCGTGTGATTGCGCTTGCAGACGAGATTGTGGTGACAATGGGCACGACGCCGCTCGTCATTCCGATTCTAAAGGGTAGTTTTATTTTTGCCGCTGATTTGTTGCGTGCGCTGCATGTAGGCGGTGCCGTGCCGGATATGGATTTCATAAGTCTGTCCAGCTATGGCAAGGGTCAAGTGTCGCGGGGCGAGGTGACAATCGTGCGCGATACAGAAGTTGATATTGCTGGTCGCGATATTCTGATCATTGATGATATTCTGGAGTCGGGGCGCACGCTGGCCTTTGCCAAGAATCTTATGTTGGAGAGGGGTGCCCGTTCAGTGAAAACTTGTGTGCTGCTCAATAAGCCAGGCAAACTTGCTGTGGAAATGGAAGCGGATTTTGTAGGGTTTGATTGTCCCGACAAGTTTGTCATCGGCTATGGTATGGATGTAGCGCATGCCTGTCGCCAACTGCCTTTTGTGGGTGTTGTGGAAGATTGAGGATGGCACATATTCTGTTGGCGGAAGACGAGGGGAGCGTTCGCGAATTTATCACGCGGGCGTTGAGCGGTGTTGGGCATACGGTGGATGCGGTAACCGATGGCAGTGAGGCTCTGACGCGGATAGGAACAGCGCGGGCGGGTGGCCGTCCCTATGATCTTTTGCTGACAGATATTTTGATGCCGGTAATGGATGGTATTTCGCTGGCCTTGTCGGCCTCGCGTGATGCGCCCGAGATGAAGATTGTTCTGATGACGGGTTATTCCGACCAGCGCGAACGCGCTTACGGGCTGGAAGCGATTATTCGGGATATTCTGCTCAAGCCCTTCACGCTGGACGAGTTGGTGACGCGCATCGACGATGTGCTGAACGGCACTGTCTGAATTGCGTTGATTTTTCCAGTTTGCTCAGAATCTGTCGAGCAGACGATCCAGATATTCCAGTTCAATTTTCGGACGACCCAGCTCCCCTGCACGACGACGTAGCTCTTCGATAATGCTGCGCGCGGTCTGACGGTCGATCTCGCTTGGAATATTTCCATCGCTTGCGGTGGAGGGGTCGCCATCGCGACCTAGCGGGTCCTTGCTATCGCCTTTCTGGTTGTTTGGGCGACCCTGACCGTTCTGACCGGTCATGCTTTCGGCCAGCTTGTTGACGAGGCCTTGTGCGCCGTCTTTCATGCCTTGTATGGCTTGTCCTTGCGCGCCGGTGGCACGGTCTGTGCGGCCATCGTCAAGGCGTTGTTCGGCGCTCTCCATAAATTTTTTCGCCTTGTCAAAAGCAGCCGGAATATCTGCCTCTGAGTCTTCAAGTGCCTGTAAGAGTTTTTCGAATTCGTCGCGCAGGCCTTGCTGGGCGTGTTTGAGCGATTGCATTTCCTTGTTCGAGGGGCCTTTGCCGCTTTGTGCGCCTTCGGCTCCTGCCTGAAAGGTTTCGTCCATCAGGGCGCGTTGTTTGTCGATCAGTGCCGTGATCTTGTCGATGCTTTCGGCAATGGCTTTTTCAGATGCACTCATGCCTTTGCTCTCGCCGGGCAGCTGCATGTTTTCCATGATGGCCTGCATCTTCTCCAGCATGAGACGGGCTTCTTCGCGTGAGCCGTTTTTGGCTAGGTCGGAGATGTCGCCCAGCATTTTTTCAAGTTGGTCGCGATCGACAGTCTGACCATTTTGTGGTGCGAACTTTTCCATCAGTGCCTGATCGGGATTGTTGCCTGCCTGTGCCATGATCGCGTCCATATAGCGCTGAAATGCATCGCGCATTGCCGCGAGCAGATGTGCTATTTCGTCCTCGCTGGCACCTGCGTTCAAAGCCTGTGTGAGGGCTTCGCGGGCGCGGCGCAGGTCGGCTTCAGCAAGCGAGAGGTCGCCATCCTCGATCTTGAGGGCCACAGACCAGAGCAGATCGAAAAGACCATCAAGGTCACTATCTCGCGAGGCGACTAAAATACGCCAATAGGCGGCACGCAGTCCCAGATAGACTGATGTATCGCCTATATAATCCGCACCGTTGCGTGTCAGGTCGTCAAGGATACGGGCGACACGGGTGGTTGAGGAGGGGTTGAAAGCAAGATGTCGTCGCTGTTCGATTGTGGCGGCGGCCAGCGGCTTTGTAAAACGGCGGGCGGGGAGCATGATTTCGACAGGCTCGCTGGTGCCTTCCTGTCCGGTATCATCTTTGGCGATCAGTGTAACGATGACCGGCAGGCCTGCCCATGGATGAGGGGTCAGGTCTACATAGGTTTCGCCCTTGCCGTCTTTGGGGCGCAAGGTCTTGAGCGGCAGAGTGACTTCGGGCGGTGCGATGCGGGGCAAGGGTTGTTTCTGGCGGAAGAGATCTGCGATCTTGCGTCTTGCCGCGGCGAGTGCGGAACTGTCGGTCGGTAGTTGTGTGGCTGCAGGCTCATGTGGCGGATGTGCTAGGGCTACACGGGCAAAGGCGGACGTCACGCCGTAATCATCACTCACTTTGTAGGCGAAATGGAGTGAACCGGAAGCGCTTGGTTGCAGGGGTGCATCGAAGCGGATTGCAGGTGGCTGGTCGGCAATGGTTTCGATAGTCCAGCGGCGCAGCATGCGGCCACCCAGTGTCAGTGTGACATGCGCATCGCCGTTCACTGGCATATCGATCATATAATTGCTTTGGCCGACCGTTTGGAGGTCGGTGGCATGGCGCTCGCTATTATCGTCGTCGGTTGCCAGTTGCGGCGCATTGCGCAGGCCATGAGCGCGTAGCGACAATGTGCTACCGGCGGGTACACGGGCGGGTGCGTTGGCCGCTAAAGTCACGATCTTGCTATCTGATGCTGTGTCGTCCTGTCCGCGCTCCAGATAGACGGGGGGCTGGCCGGTATAGGCAGGTGGTGTAATCCAAGCCTCAATGGTAAGGGCGCGAGCTGCACCAACTCCGGGGAAGAAAGCTTCTGAAATGCGGGTAAGGCGTCCGTCTCCAGTGCCTGTAACTCCGATCACCAGCAAAAGGACCACAATGGAGCGCAAGGCATACGGGTCGCGTGTGGATAGACCAGGAGAAACCAGTCCAAGTTTGAGGCGGGAAAGGCGTTGACTGATCCAGTTCTGGTGGGCACGCCAAAGGGCGGGATCTCCCGAACCTTCGGCGGGCATATCCTCATAGGCGCTGAGAGGCTGGTGGGCGAGGCCTGAGGCGGTTTCCAGATGCTGAAGTGCTGCTTGCCGGTCCGGCCAGCGAAAGCCTCTCAGGCCCCGCCAGAGGGCTGTGGCAATCATGATGCCGAAGGCGGCCAGTGCCGCCCAGTGAAGGCCGAGAGGTAGGTCGTCAAACCCGCCCATCAACGCACAGGCGATGAACAGACCGGTCAGGGCTGCCGCGGCCCAGATAGAGGTCCAGAGGCGCTCCCAGATGAGAAAAGCGCGGGCAAGCCGGACGCGCCGCTCGATCCGGGGCGGTAATGTGTGGGCCTTGCCTTCAGATGGCTTATGGCTGTCTTGACCGCTCAATCCACTCTTGCCGTTCATTGTGAAGTCGCAGACCTGCCTTTTGGAGGCGGATCGGCGCGTGAAGACCTATTCTGGCGTGAGCCAGGCCGGAATCTTATCCTGCTTCAGCATTTCGGCATAATCGGGGCGGGCGCGGATAACAGCGAACTCGTCGCCATGAACCAGCACCTCGGGCACGAGCGGGCGGGTATTGTAGGTGGAAGCCTGCACTGCGCCGTATGCGCCTGCCGACATGATGGCGATGAGGTCACCGGCCCGGAGGGGCGGGAGATCGCGGCCCTTGGCCATATAGTCGCCCGTTTCGCAGACAGGGCCTACAATGTCGTAGGTGACGCGTGTATCGCCTAGTGGTTCGCTGACAGCGCGAATTTCGTGAAATGCGTCATAAAGGGTCGGACGGATCAGATCGTTCATGGCGGCGTCAACGATCAGGAATGTGCGGTCATCGCCTTCCTTTACGTAGATGACGCGAGAAACAAGGATGCCCGCATTGCCGACAATGAGGCGGCCCGGCTCGAATGTAAGCTCGCAGCCCAGATGGCCGACCGTGCGTTTGACCAGCGCGGCATATTCATCGGGATGAGGTGGGATATCATTGTCGCCGCGATAGGGAATGCCCAATCCGCCACCCATATCGATGCGGGTGATGTTATGGCCTTCGGCGCGGAGAGCTTCGACCATGCCTGCCACACGCTTGAATGCGGCTTCGAATGGTTCGAGAGATGTGAGCTGCGAGCCGATATGCACATCAATGCCATTGGCGGCGATGGAGGGCAGTGCTGCGGCCCGGGCATAGACGGCAGGCGCACGCTTCCATGAAATGCCGAATTTATTTTCGGCCTTGCCGGTGGCAATTTTTTCATGCGTCTTTGCGTCAACATCAGGATTGACACGTAATGCAACATTGGCGACGACGCCCTTCTGGGCGGCGATTTCGGCAAGCAGTTCAAGTTCAGGTTCGCTTTCCACGTTGAACTGGTCAATGCCAACGTCAAGCGCATAGGCAAGTTCGCCTGCGGTTTTGCCGACGCCTGAAAAGACGATCTGAGAGGGCGCGATGCCGGCTGCCATGGCACGGCGCAATTCGCCTTCAGATACGATATCGGCACCTGCGCCTTCGGCTGCCAGTGTGGCGATGACTGCCAGATTGGAATTGGCTTTTACCGAATAGCAGAGGCGTGCTGGCTGGCCTTTGAACGCATCCATGAAGACGCGAGCATGGCGGGCCAGTGTGGCTGAAGAATAGCAATAGAAAGGCGTGCCGATTTCTGCGGCAATATCCGCAACAGGTACACCTTCGGCACAGAGCGCACCGTCACGATACTCAAAGTGGTTCATCTCGGCTCAGACTTTCCGGTGTTTGTACGACCGGTGTTGATGGCAACAGAAATGGTCAGCAGGGATTGACTGTTTTGTCGGGCATTGTGTTGGTATTGCCGGTCTGGCCACCACCAATGCCCGCATCAATCGTATCAAGTGCTTCGGGGTCGCGGCTTTCGCGGGCGCAGTCAAGAGCACGTTGCTGTTCGGCGGCTTTGGCTGGGTCCATGCCGGGCGGCGGCTCTAGCGGGCCTTTCTTGCCACAGGCACCAAGAGCCAGAAGTAAGGCAAGGCCTGTCAGGGCTAGCATGTGTTTGGTGGTCATGTGGTCTTCCCCGCGACTTGTATCTGTCTGATTAGGTTTATTGTGCGCATGGTCAGGCGTCGCGGCCAAGTTCATTGCGCCAGAATGTGACCATGGAGCGGACATTCTCAGGTGCGGTGCCACCGAAACTGATGCGGCTGGCGACGGAATTGTCCACACCGAGTACGGAAAAGACCTCCGCAGTTATGCCCGGCTCGACTGTCTGCATTTCAGCAAGCGAGAGAGCATCGAGATCGACACCTTTTTTCTCGGCGATGCCGACAAGTGTGCCGGTAACGTGATGGGCCTGACGGAAGGGCAGATTGAGCGCCCGTACGAGCCAATCGGCCAAATCAGTTGCGGTAGAAAATCCCCGCGAGGCAGCGGCGCGCATTTCGCTCTCGTTTACTGTGAGCGAGGAGACCATTCCTGTCATGGCGGCTAAGGACAGGGATAGCGCATCAAGCGCGTCGAAAGCAGCTTCCTTGTCTTCCTGCATATCTTTGGAATAGGCGAGCGGCAGGCCCTTCATTACGATGAGAAGTGTTGTGAGGCCACCAATAACGCGGCCTGTCTTGGCACGAACAAGCTCAGCGGCATCGGGGTTGCGCTTTTGCGGCATGATGGATGAGCCGGTTGTGAAACCGTCTGTCAGCCGCACGAAATTGAAACCCGGTGTGGACCAGATCACAATTTCTTCGGCGAGACGCGAAAGATGCGTCGCTGTGATGGCGCAAGCGGCAAGCGTTTCCAGCACGAAATCGCGATCTGATACGCTGTCGAGTGAATTGCGTGTCGGCCGGTCAAAGCCCAGTTCCTTCGCCGTGCGATGACGATCTATGGGGAAGGATGTACCCGCAAGGGCTGCGGCGCCGAGCGGGCTTTCATTGAGGCGCTTGCGGGCATCAGTAAGACGGCTGCGGTCACGGGCTGCCATTTCGACATAGGCAAGGCAGTGATGACCGAAGGTGACGGGCTGTGCAGTCTGGAGGTGGGTGAAGCCCGGCATGATGGTGGCTGCGTGGGCCTCGGCCTTTTCGACAAGCGCCAGTTGGAATTCAGCAAGTTGTTCATCGAGATGGTCGAGCGTGTCACGAATATAGAGTTTGAAATCCAGTGCGACCTGGTCATTGCGTGAACGCGCGGTGTGGAGGCGCCCGGCGGCGGCGCCGATTAGCTCCGACAGACGGGATTCCACATTCATGTGGATGTCTTCCAGTGCGCGGCTGAAAGTGAACTGGCCTATATCGAGGTCATTCTTGATCTGGGTGAGACCCGCGACAATCTGTTCGGCATCGGCGCTTGAGATAATTCCCTTTTCCGCCAACATAGAAGCATGTGCCTGCGACCCTCGGATGTCCTGGGCATAGAAGCGCTTGTCATAGTCGATGGAGGCGTTGATTTCCTCCATAATCCGGTCGGGGCCTTCGCCAAAACGGCCGCCCCACATTTTATTGCTCATCTAGCGTACTCTGGGTCATTTGCCCGGACGCGCCCCGTTTGAAGTTCGAGGGGACACCCGATGTTTCAGTTTCAGCCCAAACTTATCGCATTTTTGACGGGTGTGGGGCTTGTGATCGTTGCCGCGGTATACTTGATGCTAGGGCCACAAATCAATGGTGAGGGTGGAACGGCGAGTGGAAACAAGCCGCTACTGGCTAGTATGGCCACAGGGCATATGGCCAATTTTATTGCCTCAGACAGCCCTAAACCCGTGCCCGATCTTGAATTTCTGGCTGGGAACGGTGAAACGGTCCGTTTGAGCGACTTTCAGGGTAAGGTGGTGCTTTTGAACCTCTGGGCGACATGGTGCGTGCCGTGCCGTGAAGAAATGCCTGCACTGGACGGACTTGAGGGAGATATTGGGTCTGATAAATTTCAGGTGCTGGCATTAAGCGTGGACAAGGACGGTTTGGATCTGGCGCGGGATTTTCTGGCGTCCGTCAATGCGACACATATCGCGCTTTATAATGATCCGACCTCGTCAGCTAATTTCAAGGTTAAGGGCTATGGTTTGCCGACGACTTTGCTGTTGGCGCCGGACGGAATGGAGCTTGGGCGGATTGTTGGTCCCGCCGAATGGAACACCGATGATGCCAAGGCACTGATAGGAGAGGCCGTCAGACTTTACGCGCACTGATGGAATAGGCCATGGGTGGGCGCGGTGCGCCTTCGGGGGCACGATAATAATGATTGTCGGTCTTGACCATGCCGGGGATGCCCGGCCAGACCAGTTTGTCATGCTCGTGCAGAAAGTCGATTCGTAGACCTGCGCTTGCAAGTGCGGTCACTACCTCGCCGATGCCATGCTGCCATTCATGTGAGCGATGATGGGTGAGTGAGACGCCGGGTTCGGCATAATCGTGGATGTTCTCCCAATGTTGCGCGCCATCGAGAAAATAAGACCGCACGATATGCATGTTTTCCAGATAGGCCTCCTTTGTGTCTTCGAACATCCAGAGCGCGGGATGCCCTTCCGCGATATAAAAGCGCCCGCCGGGACGCAGACAGGCCGCGATTGTCTCGGCCCAGCGCGTGATATCGGGCAGCCACATCAGAACACCCCAACTGGTGAAGACCAGATCAAAATCGGTGCCAGCAACTATAGGGGCATCTTCGACGCGACCTTCGACGAAACGCGATTTCGTGTTTGTTTCCGCTGCTAGACGGTTTGCTGCTTCAATAGCTTTGGATGAGAAATCGAGACCCGTGACATCGGCCCCTGCTCGTGCGAGCGAAAGCGTATCTAGTCCGAAATGGCATTGCAGGTGGAGAAGGCGGAGACCTGAAATATCCCCCAGTTCCGAGAGGATCAGAGGATCGAGTGAAGTCTCGCCGGATTTGAATTCCTCGACGCGATAGAAATCCGAGCCGACATGGATATCGACGACTTCGTCCCAGCGGGCACGGTTGTCTGCGAGTGCTTTTGTAATGCTGTCTGGTGAAGTGTCTGACATGGCGTGGCATCCTGTTATGCCCCGCCTTTTTGCGAAGCCGATCAGGATAGGCGAGGCGGCGTGCCTGTCAATTGTCTTAGGGTTAGGAGCCTGCTTTCAGGAAGGGCGGTCAGTCACCATGATGCCCATGATCTGACGTATATCATTCCTTCCATCACTAGCCTTATTGGTAAGCGGGCAAGAGACGCCATGCCAGGTTATATAAGATCTTTGTGAGCTGGACATGCGCCCTGTAACGAAAGCGGGGCGGCAGGTTTCGACGGCTGCTTGTGTGCTGTCTAACCAGCGTTTGCGCACGGACATTGCCCTTGTAGGCGGTGAGCAATCGGAACCGAATTGAGACAGCAACATACCCGTGCGTTCTTCCCCCACGAGATCGACCAGTGCAGTGCCGAAGATGCGCACACGGTAATCTCTGCCGTGATCGGTGGCCTCATAGAGAACGAAATTCGGTAACAATTCGACAATGTCGGTGGGGCTTATATCGGCGCGGTCGGGCATGGTTTTGCCTTCGCGCTTCGCCTCCCAGTATTGCGCAAGCTGTATGACGCTCGGATGGATGGGGACTTCCAGAAACCGGAAGTCTTCCTCTTCATCGACGTCGAGAAACTCGATATTTCCCAAAGGGCTCTCCCCAGATATCCCTTGTCCTCGCCCATAAATTTACATGAATGAGATTAAGAAAGTGCTGGCGGTAGAAATTGGGTGAAATCTCAATCTGTTACTGCGACCATAATCCCGATGAGCTGGGCAATGTCCTGACCGCCGTTGGTCAAGGGCGCAAAGGCTCCATGATAGTGCATGAACGCGCGGTTCGGCGTTACGGTCGGAGTTTTGAAATAGAGGATTTCACCGTTCTTGTGGGTTGTCTCAAAGAGTCTGAACCATCGCCGCCTTAATTTGGCATGGTCGGTCTCTATATTGGTGCGTGAACCGAATTGCGATGCCAGAAGGCCAGTGCGTTCTTCGCCGAGCAACGTCACGAGTTCGGTGCCAAAGATGCGGACGCTGAAATCAAGTCCGCCATCGACAATATCCAAAATCATAATATGGGGCAGGAATGGGCGTATTTCTGCCGGATTGATATCTTTGCGGTCAGCGACCTGCTTGCCGTCCCGTACCGCGCCGATATAGCTGGCAAAGGCGATTATCTTAGGGTGTTCGGGGGCGGACATAGCCATTGCCTTTTGGGGCACACTTGGCGCTCCACCGGTCCTCTCAGGACTTTGATGGCTGGCATTCCCGAATTTCAAGACAGGCTCCCTGTGGCAGCATTGTGCTGCATTCTATTTGCTTCGTTGCGCGGATCGCATTGAGCTGAGAGTGTCACAGAGTGGTTAACACAGTCTGTCAGGCCGTCGGATTGAAATTTACCCGTTTATCGTGTCGGAATAGGTGTTTCACCTCGGTAGTCGTAAAAACCGCGTTGTGTTTTGCGACCAAGCCAACCGGCTTCCACATATTTCACTAGAAGCGGGCATGGACGGTATTTGGAGTCTGACAGTCCGTCATGCAGGACCTGCATAATCGACAGGCACGTGTCGAGGCCGATGAAATCGGCAAGTTGCAGCGGTCCCATCGGGTGGTTGGCCCCAAGGCGCATGGCTTTGTCGATGCTTTCAACAGAGCCGACGCCTTCATATAGTACATAGACGGCTTCATTGATCATCGGCAGCAGGATGCGGTTGACAATGAAAGCAGGGAAGTCTTCGGCATTAGCGACTTTTTTGCCGAGGCTCTTTGTCATGGTGCGTACGGCGTCGAACGTATCATCATCGGTAGCAATGCCGCGTACCAGCTCGACCAGTTCCATAACCGGCACGGGGTTCATGAAATGAAGGCCGATGAATTTCTCTGGTCGGTCTGTCGAGGCGGCAAGCCGTGTGATCGAGATGGATGAAGTGTTTGTTGCAATCAGCGCATCGGCACGCAAATGCGGGCATAGGTCGCTGAAAATCTTGCGTTTGATAGCTTCGTCTTCGCTGGCGCTTTCAATGACGAGGTCGGTGGCATCGAATGCATCTAAGCCTTCTGCAATGCCGATCCGGTCGAGCGCGGCTTCGCGCTCTGCTTCTGTGATGCGGCCGGAGGCGACCTGACGGGTCATGTTGCCATTGATGGTGGCAAGGCCTGCCTCAATCCGCTCACGGGAAATGTCATGCAAGAGGACTTCATAGCCTCCCAATGCGCAAACATGGGCGATACCGTTTCCCATCTGTCCTGCACCGATGACGCCGACCTTGCGAATGTCCATCTGCCTTCACCTAAATTCTTGCGGAATATCTGTTCCACATACACTACACGAACTGAAAACGGCTTCGATACAAAAGCGGCGCTACAGGTGAGACCTGAAGCGCCGCATTCGCTTATTTCATTGCTATGTCGCGCATGAGCGACACCGGACCGGCTTAGAGGCCGATTTTGGTCAGCTCGGCTTCAAGCTCGGGGACGGCATTGAAAAGGTCTGCCACAAGGCCATAATCAGCAACCTGGAAAATTGGTGCTTCTTCATCCTTGTTGATGGCGACGATGACTTTGCTGTCCTTCATGCCCGCAAGATGCTGAATGGCACCGGAAATGCCGACAGCAATGTAGAGCTCGGGAGCGACGACCTTGCCGGTCTGACCGACCTGATAGTCGTTCGGTACGAAACCCGCATCCACAGCGGCGCGCGAGGCACCGACAGCAGCGCCGAGCTTGTCGGCGATCTTATCGAGCATGTGGAAATTGTCGCCGGACTGCATGCCGCGGCCACCAGAGATGATGATCTTGGCTGAGGTGAGTTCGGGACGGTCAGATTTTGTCAGATTTTCTGACGCCCATTCCGACAGACCGGGGTTCTCGCCCGCCGAGATTTTCTCGACTGCAGCCGAACCACCCTGCCCAGCGGCCGGGAAAGCGGTTGTGCGGACTGTGATGACCTTCTTAGCGTCGGTCGATTTCACGGTCTGGATCGCGTTGCCCGCGTAGATCGGACGTTCGAACGTGTCAGCAGCATTCACAGCTGTGATTTCCGAGATCTGTGCGACGTCAAGAAGTGCTGCAACGCGCGGCATGAAATTCTTGCCGATGGTGGTGGCGGGGGAGACGATGGCGTCATAGGAGCCGGCAAGACCGACAACGAGCGAAGCAACCGTTTCAGCCAGCACGTGTGCATATTGTGCATCGTCGGCGACGAGGACCTTGGCGACGCCTTCGATCTTCGAGGCGGCTTCGGCAACGGCGTCAACGCCCTGACCGATGACCAGAAGATGTACGTCACCACCGAGTTTCACGGCAGCCGAGACTGTCTTTGCGGTCGCGTCGTTGAGCTTTTCTGTATTGTGCTCAGCAATTACTAGTGTGGTCATCCGATCACTCCCGCTTCCTTGAGTTTCGACACAAGCTGTTCAACCGATTCGACCTTGATACCGGCAGAGCGGACAGGTGGTTCGGTCACTTTCAGCACTTCAAGATGCGTCTTGAGTTCAACACCGAAATCGGCAGGTGTCTTCTCATCGATCGGCTTCTTCTTGGCCTTCATGATGTTGGGCAGCGATGCATAACGCGGCTCGTTCAGGCGCAGGTCCGTGGTGATCACGGCAGGCATGTTGAGCTTCAGCGTCTGTAGGCCACCGTCGATTTCGCGCGTCAGCATGAGCTTGTCGCCGTCGAACTCGACTTTGGAGGCAAATGTGCCTTGCGGCCAGCCCAGAAGGGCGGCGAGCATCTGACCCGTCTGGTTGCAGTCATCGTCGATGGCCTGCTTGCCCAGAATGGCAAGATCGGGCTTTTCGGCTTCGATAATGCCTTTGAGGATCTTGGCGACGTTGAGGGGCTCAACCGTTTCGTCCGTCTTGACCAGGATGCCGCGGTCAGCGCCCATGGCAAGCGCGGTGCGGATGGTTTCAGTGGACTGTGCCACGCCGATGGAAACGGCGATGACTTCGGTGACTTTGCCTGCTTCCTTCAGACGAACAGCCTCTTCAATGGCGATTTCGTCGAAAGGGTTCATGGACATTTTGACGTTGGCGAGATCGACACCCGTCTGATCCGACTTAACCCGGATTTTGACGTTGTAATCGACGACCCGCTTGATCGGGACGATAACTTTCATGGAGGTGAGCTCCCTACGCGGCGTTTTTTGGGCTCTAACTCGGGCCGGGAACGCCGATTTGGAGTTAATATGGCCCTTGTTGCGGTGCGGCAACCTAGAGCCGCTGCGGGCTTGTGTCAACGAAATGGGGCGGGTCTGAGCCTGTATGAGACATGCCGTCGCGGTTGCATGTTGGCAGAGCCGGTTTCCTGTTTATGGGAACTTCTAGCGGTTGGCGCCCGGAACCCAGAGGACGTCGCCTTCACCCTTGTCTCCTTCGGGGCCTGAGGGCAATAAATTGACGTAACGGGCCGCGACGAAGAAAAAATCGGAGAGGCGGTTGACGTATTTAAGTGCCGCTTCGCTCACTCCTGTTTCATCGGTTTCGGACAGGTGGGTCATTAGCCTCTCGGCACGGCGACTGACAGTGCGCGCTAGGTGCAGGGCAGCTGCGGCAGGCTCGCCGCCCGGCAGGACGAAGGAGCGCAGAGGTTCCAGATGGGCGTTCAGGGCATCGATTTCCGACTCAAGGCGGTTCACTTGCGCATCAACGATGCGCAATGGCTCATAGCCTAGTTCCTCAGCTGTTTTGCCCGGTGTGGCGAGATCAGCGCCCAGGTCGAAAAGATCGTTCTGGATACGGGCCAGCATGGCATCAAGTGTTGGGTCGGGTTTGGTGTGAAGACGCGCCAGTCCCACAGTCGCGTTGGTTTCATCTACCGTGCCGTAGCTTTCGATGCGGAGTGCGTGTTTTGGCACACGTTCGCCGGTGGCAAGGGCGGTTGTGCCCTTGTCACCGGTGCGCGTGTAGATCTTGTTGAGCGTAACCATCAGTTTTCCTGGTCAAGCTTTGACGAAAGGCAACATGCGCTTGAGCACGTTGTCCTTACGGACAAAGTGATGATAGAGCGCGGCCAGAACATGCAGGGCGATGAGAGCAGTAATGATCCATGCATTCACCCCGTGAAGCGTCTCACCAATTTCATGGATCATTTCATTTGGTGCGATTTGCAGGCCAAACACGCCGAATGCCTTGAGGTTGAATTTTGAAGTCGAGACGAGCATCAGGCCGATGACCGGCTGAGCGATGACAAGTAGGTAGAGACCGTGATGGGTTGCCTTGGAAGCAATTTGCTGCCAGCGGGGCAAGCCTTCGGGAAGTGCCGGAGCGGGATGGCTGCGACGCCATACAATGCGCACAAGCATGAGGATAAGGACTATGATGCCGAGACCGGCATGTGTCTGGAAAAATCCAAGACGGTCTTCTTTGGGCAGGTCTTCCGACGTAAAGCCGCCATATAGCATGAGTAGCACCAGAACCATGATGGTCCAGTGAAGTGTCTTGGCGATGCCGCTATAGGATTGCTGCATTTCTTGTTCCTGAATTGGATTGGTTATGCTGAAGGACTCTCTCCCGCATCGTTATTTCGTTCAAGCGCGAATGGATCGCAAGTTTTGATTCTCTGCTGCACCAGACAGAGTAATACGCGGTGTTGCTCTTCATTCCGTCGCAGCGGATATCCGATAGGCTAAATGTAACCGGATTTTCAAGCCCAGCTTTTGCGCCATGAGGCAATGGCTTGTCCGATTTCATGCGGGCTGTCTTCCTGAAGGAAGTGATTTCCCTTCACCGTGACTTCTGTTTGGTTCTTCCAGCTACGACAGAACTCTCGCTGTGCGCCAACGAGAATGGCACCGGGCTCCGCATTGATGAAAAGTTTGGGCAGATCGTTTGCCGCCATCCAGTTTGCATAGGATTGTGTGAGTTCCACGACATCCTTTGGCGTGCCATCTAATGGAATCTGGCGCGGCCATGTTAGCGTTGGGCGACGGTCCTCGCCTGGTTGCGCAAAGGGCCGTCGATAGACGTTCATTTCTTCGTCGGTGAGTTTCCGCAGAATTGAACCAGGCAAGACAGCTTCGATGAAAAGATTTTTCTCGAGAATCATTGTCTCGCCCTCAGGTGAGCGGAAGCCTTCAAAAATACGCCGTGCAGCGGGGCTCCATTCGTCCCAAACCAGCGGACGTACGATGCCTTCCATATAGGCGATGCCCTTGACCTTGCTGCGGTTTCTGTTGGCCCAATCAAAACCAAGTGCCGATCCCCAGTCATGGATCACGAGTGTTACATTTTTTTCGACACCGATATGTTCCAGAAAGGCATCGAGATAACGGCGATGTTCGCGGAACGTATAGTGTTCGGGGCCGGAAGGTTCGATCTTGTCGCTATCGCCCATGCCGATGAGATCGGGCGCGATGCAGCGTCCCTGATCCTTGAGATGTGGCATGACATTGCGCCAGAGATAGGACGATGTGGGATTGCCGTGCAGAAAGACAATCGGATCACCGGTCGGATCGCCCATTTCGCTATAGGCCATGGACAAGCCGGAAATCGTCACTGATTTCTTTGGCAGTTCTGCGGCTGAGATCGCGGGCATTGTTCTGTCCATTTCTGTCGATGTCAGTTGGTCGGCCAGAGAAGGGAGGATAGTCCTGTGGGGCGGGCGACGCAAAGCGACAGCTATGGTGACTTGTATTAAGTGGTACATACAAAAAAAGGCGCTGCCGGAGCGCGCCTTTTTAAGTGTGGTTAGTCGTCTTGGAACTGGCCTTAGAATTTATAGCCGTAGCGCACGCCGACATCTGTGAGGCCGGGATTGTTGTCGCACAGGCCAGCATTGGACATGTGGTCCATGGTCAGCATGACGCTTGAATTGGGTGTGATGCGATAGCCCAATGAAACATTTTCATGAAACATTACACGGCAGCCGTAATTGCGGCTGTCCCGGGTCTGGATGTCAGTTTCACCGTTATGAATCGCTCCGCCGAAACCGCCTTCGATGAAAAGGGTTTCCGTGAAATCATAGTTCCACACCAGACCGGTATAAGCGATGGAGGTGCCGTCACCTGTATTGATGTTGGCACCAAGATTGATGCGGGGCTGGGCCATCCATTGCAGCCATGACGGTGATTTGAACAGGAGTTCAATATTCACGTCCGGATCGCTGGTCTCAATGCGATCACGCAGCAAGTCTGAATCATGATCGTAAAGGCCGACGCGCACTTCATCGATGAAGCTGTCTCCGGCCAGAACCGGGGCATTGAACGCAATCAATGTGCTGACGGCAATGGCAGCCGACGCAAGCATGTTTTTAAACAAGTGATTCCCCCTTTAAAGGCCGGATTAAAACATTTGTCAGGGTGCCCCAACTCGAATGAATTTTCCTATAGCGCCTGTTATTTAGGAGGCGTTTTTATCAGACCTGTGGCGGATTTGTCTCCCGATTATTGAAGGGGAGGGGGAATTCGTCCTATTTTGGTTCATGTGGAAGACAGGTATAGCCCGACCATCAGGGCGATAACCGCCAGAAATTGCAATCCGACACGCCAGCGCATCAGGGTTTGTGATGTCGATGCCGAACCGCTGCGCGCCATATTGAGCAGGCCCAAAATCAGGACAAGCAGGACGAACCCCATGAGGATCGGGGCGAGATAGGACATGAATTGTTCCATGGAGATTGCCTCTCTCTAATTTGATTAGTTCGCGCCTTCGAGCAGCCGACGCGCGATGACCTGAGCCTGAATTTCGGCGGCACCTTCAAAAATATTGAGAATACGGGCGTCGCACAGCACACGGCTGATCTTGTATTCCAATGCGAAACCGTTGCCACCATGGATCTGCAGAGCATTGTCGGCGGCGGCCCATGCTACGCGGGCGGCCAGAAGTTTTGCCATGCCGGCCTCGAGGTCGCAGCGACGTCCACCGTCTTTCTCGCGTGCGGCGTGATAGGTGAGCTGGCGTGCAATCATGATTTCAACCGCCATCATCACCAATTTGCCGGACACGCGGGGAAAACTATAAATCGGCTTTGAGAACTGGATGCGTTCCTGTGCATAGGTCAGGCCGAGTTCGAGGGCAGATTGTGCCACGCCGATGGCGCGGGCTGCGGTCTGGATGCGGGCACTTTCAAAGGTCTGCATGAGCTGTTTGAAGCCCTGACCTTCTGCGCCGCCCAGCAGGTTTTCCGCTTTCACTTCAAAACCGTCGAAACCGATTTCGAACTCTTTCATGCCGCGATAGCCCAGCACTTCGATTTCGCCGCCTGTCATGCCGTCGGCCGGGAAGGGGTTGGCATCGTCACCGCGTGGCTTTTCGGCCAGCAACATGGAAAGGCCCTTATAGCCGGGCTCGTCATTGGTGCGGCATAGCAGGGTCATAATGTCGGCGCGTGCGGCGTGGGTGATCCACGTCTTATTGCCAGTGACTTTGTAAACATCGCCCTCAAGACGTCCGCGTGTCTTGAGGCTGGCGAGGTCAGAGCCGGTATTTGGCTCGGTGAAAACTGCTGTCGGCAATGTCTCGCCGCTTGCGATTTTCGGCAGCCATTTGTTTTTTTGTTCGTCGGTGCCGCCACCGAGAATAAGTTCAGCAGCGATTTCCGAACGTGTGCCGAGTGAGCCGACGCCGATATAGCCTCGGCTGAGTTCTTCGGAGACAACGCACATGGATTCCTTGCCAAGTCCCAGACCGCCGAATTCCTCGGGAATGGTCAGGCCGAAAACGCCCAGTTCAGCCATTTGCTGGACCACAGGCATCGGAATGTATTCGTCCTTCAGATGCCATTCATGGGCGTGCGGGATGACTTCGGCATCGGCAAAACGACGCATCTGCTCGCGGATGGCCTCATAGGTTTCTTCCAAACCGGCATCGCCGAAAGTAGCCGCTCCAGCTTTCTCAGAAATGAGTTCGGCAATGCGTTCTCGCATTTCATTGGTATTGCCAGTGCGGATAAGGGTCTTGATCTCTGCCGTCAGGAATGCGGCTTCGTGGTCTTCGGCAATGCCAAGATCGCGGGGGCGCACGATTTCGCCCTGGCTCATAGGGATGCCGCCAGTCAGCTGGCCCAGATATTCGCCAAAGCCGGTCTGCACGATAAGCCGTTCGATCTCGCCGAGCCTGCCTTCACCTTCCATACGGGCTGCATAGGCGCTGAGCTGGCGCAACGCCTCCACATAGGTGGCCATCCATGCAAAGCCATGTACCGCGAACTGCTCGCGTTCGATCAGTGCAGCGGAGACGCGCCCATCCCTGCTGACTTTTGCCGATACTGCGGTGCGTGCATGGGCGAGCAAGGTTTCTGCGCTGGTCAGGGCTTTTGCCGCGAGTGGCAGGAAATCAGAAATTGAAAGGCTCGTTTGGGCATGGGTCATGGCGGTCTCGATTGATCGGGTCGGGTAAATGGAAGCACTCAATAGCGAGGCGGTTTAGCTATAGCACAGGAGGGCGGGCTGCACAGGCCGGGCTTTCGGGCCGTGCAAATGCGCCGCAGGGGATGTGTGGTCGGGCATCTGAACAGTCTTTGCTCGTCCATATAGTGATACGCGGAAAATTCCGATCCGGTTCACCCAGGACTGTTGGTGTCTGTGTTGCCGATTTCCAATGCAGTTTGCGTTATACGGCGACATCAAATGTTCATTATGTAGGCAGGTGCAAAACCGATAATGCAATAGTCGAAATTTTTTTCAGGCTGCTGACGTATTTGGCTAAATCGCGCTGGCACTCTTTGCCTCATACGGTCAACATTCGGGCGGATTTTTGATTTCGAGTTATCGGGGGATGACATGAAGGCTTTGGCGTTATTTTTGTTTCGTCTGGCGACAGGCGGTTATCTGGTCGCGTGGTCCTGCTCCAAGCTGCTAAACACGCCGCAGGCCATCGAAATGTCGGACAAGCTTTACTCCGGTCTCTTCAGTACGCCGGTCTTGCAAAATGGCCTTGCCTTTTTGGGGGCGGTGCTGGGCATTTTTGTGGCGCTCGGTTTTGTGCGCGGATTTTCCTACACTGTTCAGACCATCGTCTTGGCCGTGCCTGTTGCGGCTATGGGATATTTTGTCTCGCTGAGTGGTTTCGATCTGCCCATGAGCATTGAGGCGGGCATAATGGTTTTGCCAAGCTTTGCTCTTTTTCTGCTTTCGCTTGCATCGCTTGTCTGGTTGCAAGACGATTTTCTGACCCTTGACCGTTTTATCGGCTGGCGTCGTCTGGGTCTTGCGCGGGAGGCCGCCGACAAGGCCTTGCTTGCTGTTCCGGCGGCTGCCGCAGTCGCAATGGCGGCCGAGAATGCCGATGGTGCGGAATCTGAATTGGCGGCAGATAAAGCCGCTGATGATGCCGTGGTGAAAGCATCGGATGAAGAACCGTCTTCCAATGCTGATATTGTCACGCCCGATGATGCGGCCGATGCAGCGCCAGAGCCCGAGCTGGCGCAGGACACCGAACCTGCTGCCGATGCAGAAGCGTCAGAAGCCGAGGGTCAGTTGGCAATGGCTGATGAACCCGAAGTGACGGCGATTTCTGAAGGCAAAGACGGACCTCTCGAAGCCGCTATCGTGGAAGAACATACGACCCCTGATGTTCATGATGAGGGGGAGCTTGCCGAAACGGTAGCGTCAGATGCAGCGCCTGCCGAGGGCGAGATCAAGATTGATCCAGGCTTGATGGCTCAGGTTGAAGGACATGAAACCCACACCACACATTAGTTTACTGTGACGTTTGCAAAATGAATGTGAATGGAGCGCGACCTTAAAGGGTCGCGCTTTTTTCATCGTCTATGGTCAGCGGGATTTTAAGATATCGCTTTCCGTTATTCGAAGCGCGAGGCAGATGCCCTGCGTGAATATTGACCTGAATGGAAGGCAATAGAAGTGTGGGGGCGGGCAATGTTGCGTCACGCTTGTTACGCATGGCGATGAATTCATCTGCGCTGACACCGTCATGCACATGGACATTATGCCGACGTTCTTCTCCGATTGTTGTCTCCCAGACATATTGATCGCGGCCCGGAGCCTTGTAGTCATGGCACAGGTATACGCGGGTCTCATCGGGCAGAGCGAGCAGACGCTGGATGGAATTGTAAAGTGTCAGCGCATCCCCACCGGGAAAATCGGCCCGCGCGGTGCCATAGTCCGGCATAAACAAAGTGTCGCCGACAAAAACCGCGTCACCGACCTTGTAGGAGATACAAGCTGGTGTGTGGCCCGGCGTAGCGATCACTTCAACGTTAAGAGCGCCGATTGAGAAATGCTCACCATCGCGGAAATGGTGATCGAACTCGTCTGTAGCGTGGTCACCGGGTTCAAGATCAAAGACCGGATTAAAAATGTTGCGCACTTCGGCAATGTAAATGCCGATGCCGACGGACGCGCCTGTATGGGCTTTGAGATACTGGGCGGCGCTCAGGTGGTCTGCATGGGCGTGAGTTTCGAGAATCCATTTGACGCTTAAGCCCTGATCGGCAACGGCAGCCAGAATGCGGTCGGCGCTGGTGGTTGTCACTTTGCCCGAACGAGGGTCGTAATCGAGAACGGAATCTATAATGGCAGCAACCTTGGTGTCCGGGTCGCTCACCAGATAGGTCGCAGTATTTGTGGCCTCGTCGAAGAATGCCTCAATCACGGGTTTTGCTGCTGTGTTCATTCTGGCGGCTCCTATTTGGTTTCTCCTTGACATATATATTAGTATTATCTAAATTAGCAACATCTAATATATAATAAGTGCGGCAAGAATGCAGATTACGAAAAACGATATGGCCAATCTGGCGGCGAGTGCGGGCGAGGCGGCGCGCATGATGCGGCTGCTTGCGAATGAAAAACGTCTACTGATCCTTTGCACGCTGGTCATGCGCAAGGAGGCCAATGTGGGTGATCTGGCAGAGGAAGTCGGACTTGGTATGTCGGCTTTGTCGCAGCATTTGGCAAAGCTGCGTGAAGACGGTCTGGTGGAAGCTCGCAAGGAAGCGCAGCAAGTCTATTACCGGATCGGCGATCCGAATGCGGCAAAGATCCTGAAGGTGCTGAAAGACATTTACTGCCCCTGATCCGTCGTTGGTACGCCGGACGAAAAGCTTGCATGAAATAAAGGAGTAACGCGTATGAAAAATCTGACGCCGCAAGAGGCGAAAGTTCTGAAAGATCGTGGTGCGCTGATTGTTGATATTCGCGAAGCAGATGAATTCGCTCGTGAACATATTGCCGGTGCCCGCAATGTACCGCTCACGCAGATCGACAAGGCCGCGCCACAAAAGGCGGGAGAGATTGTGATCTATCATTGCAAGTCGGGTATGCGCACACAGGCCAATGCAGAAAAACTGCCGGTCGATCAGTGTGAGGCCTATATCCTGACCGGCGGAATTGAAGGCTGGAAAGCCGCGGGCCTCTCTGTTGTGGCAGACCGTTCCCAGCCCATCGAAATGATGCGTCAGGTCCAGATCACTGCGGGATCGCTGGTGGTGCTTGGTGTTGCGCTCGGGTTCATCGTCAATCCCGGTTTCTATGTGCTTTCTGGCTTTGTCGGTGCGGGACTTGTCTTTGCCGGTGTGTCGGGAACCTGCGCAATGGCGCGGCTTCTGGGCTATATGCCTTGGAACCGTCGGGCCATAAATTGAGGTTGAGGCAATGTCTCCTGCGGATATAGCTGCGTTATTCTCAGGCGGGTTGATCGGCCTCACGCTTGGCGTGATTGGCGGCGGCGGCTCTATTCTAGCTGTGCCATTGCTGCTTTATGCCGTGGGTGTGAATTCGACACATATTGCGATAGGCACAAGCGCGGTTGCAGTTGCGGTGAACGCGGCTGCGGGAGCGCTTTTTCATGCTCGTGCCCATACGGTGAAATGGCCCTGTGCCATTGTCTTTGCTGTATCCGGTGTCACAGGGGCTCTTCTTGGTGCGCGGTTCGGTAAGACTGTCGATGGCCAGTTGCTGCTCGCTCTTTTCGGTATTGTGATGGTGGTGATCGGCTTGACTATGCTGCGCAAGAAGTCTGATGGCGGCGATCCGGATGTGCGTCTTGATCCTTCCTCCGCGCGACGTCTGATGCCATCGCTTGTCGGTGCGGGATTGGGTGTGGGGTCATTGTCGGGATTTTTCGGAATTGGCGGCGGGTTTCTGATTGTGCCGGGGCTGATCGGGGCCACCAATATGCCGATCCTCTATGCTGTAGGATCTTCGCTGGTTTCCGTTGCTGCGTTTGGTGCGGCAACCGCTTTCAGCTATGCGCAGTCAGGGCTGGTGAACTGGCATCTTGCTGTACTGCTATTGGCAGGTGGCATTGTCGGTGCTTTTGCCGGGGCCGTATTGTCACGCAGGCTCGCGGCGCGCAAACAGATGCTGACCTATGTGTTTGCGACGATTGTGATATTGGTTGGTCTCTATGTCACCTATGAAGGTTCGACAACACTCCAATTGTAACTTCCGACTCAAGTGGTGCGCGGGCCTTACACGGATTGCGACAGCCTTACAAAAAAGCCTCCCGCACGGGTTAATGTGCAGGAGGCTTTTGCTTTGCGTTTGGACTGACTTAGCGTGCGCCAGCCTCGATGGCGTCTTCAATGGTGCGCAGGCCGGGTCGGGCTGCGGAAACCAGCACAGCCATGTTGCCGGGCAGATGTTCGTTGCGCCACATTTTCATATGCGCCAGCGGAATGTCATTCCATGAGAAGACTTCCGACAGGCCCGGATCGATGCGGCGGTCGATGACGAGCTGGTTGGCGGCAGAGGCTTGCTTCAGATGCGCGAAATGCGAGCCCTGAATACGCTTCTGGCGCATCCAGACGAAACGGGCGTCGAAGGTGATGTTGAAGCCTGTTGTGCCTGCGCAGAAAACAATCATGCCGCCGCGCTTGGCAACCATGCAGGAGACGGGGAAAGTTGCCTCGCCGGGATGTTCAAAGACGATGTCGGGGTCTATGCCCTTGCCGGTGATATCCCAGATCGCCTTGCCGAATTTGCGGGCTTCTTTCATGAAGTCATTGAACTCGGCAGAATTCACTGTGGGCAACTGGCCCCAGCAGTTGAAATCCTTGCGATTGATGACACCTTTGGCACCCAGTGACATCACATAGTCGCGCTTGCTCTCGTCGGATATGACGCCTATGGCGTTGGCACCTGCAGCGGCGCAAAGCTGGACAGCAAAGCAGCCAAGGCCACCTGATGCACCCCAGACCAGTACGTTCTGACCCGGTTGCAGCACATGCGGACGATGGCCGAATAGCATGCGGTAGGCGGTGGCGAGTGTCAGCGTGTAGCAGGCGCTTTCTTCCCATGTCAGGTGGCGCGGGCGGGCCATAAGCTGCTGGCTCTGCACGCGGGCAAACTGGGCGAAGGAGCCGTCGGGTGTCTCGTAACCCCAGATGCGCTGGGTGGGGGAGAACATTGGATCGCCGCCATTCGTCTCTTCGTCGTCATGGTCATCCTGATTGCAGTGGATGACCACTTCGTCGCCAACCTTCCAGCGTGTGACTTTGGAGCCGACAGCATAAACGATGCCCGAGGCGTCTGAACCGGCAATGTGATAGGGAACCGTGTGGACGTCGAAGACTGAAACGGGTGTGCCCAGCGAGGCCCAGACGCCGTTGTAATTAACACCGGCTGCCATCACGAGAACGAGCACATCCTGACTGTCGAGCTCCCATGTGGGCACGACTTCGACCTGCATGGCCTGCTCGGGCGGGCCCTGACGGTCACGCCGAATGGCCCATGCATACATATTGGCCGGTACATGGCCGAGCGGTGGGATTTCGCCGATCTCGTAGAGGTCTTTCAGAGGGGCGCCATCCGCGCTTTTGGGGGGCGTCGCCGTGTCGTTCTTAGCCATACTTTTCATCCTGCCCCCAACGCGAGCTTCAGCGCGGGGGATTATTCTGGATAAGGCAAAAATGGCCGCGGCCTGCCGGGTCGCGATCTGTTTTGCCTCGTCATTGATGCGATGATCGGTTCTACCAGATTTTCCCGACCTTTGGCGGGATCATGTTCGGGAGGGCAGGTTGACGCAAGGAAATTTTTGCATTGCAGCATTTGGCGGATTGACGCGGCCAACCGAGGGGCGGGAGATTTGTCCTTTTGCACCGCAATAAAGGCTGTGATAATCGCAATATGAACCAGTTTCCGCAGCGTTAGAGCCTGAACGAGTGTGTTTTGCCGATGACCAAGACCGACAAACCCTGGATTTTCCGCACATATGCGGGCCATTCCACCGCCAAAGCCTCGAACGAGCTTTATCGGACCAATCTGGCGCGCGGGCAGACCGGTCTGTCGGTGGCTTTCGATCTGCCGACCCAAACGGGCTATGACAGCGACCATGTGCTGGCAAAAGGTGAAGTGGGGAAGGTTGGTGTGCCGGTCAGCCATATCGGCGATATGCGGGCGCTGTTTGACCAGTTGCCGCTTGACCAGATGAACACCTCTATGACGATCAACGCGACAGCGGCTTGGCTGTTGGCGCTTTATGTGGCTGTGGCGGATGAGCAGGGTGTGCCCCGCAACAAGCTGCAAGGCACAGTGCAGAACGATATCATCAAGGAATATCTCTCGCGCGGGACTTATGTGTTTCCGCCTGAGCCGTCCATGCGGCTGCTGACGGATATTGTGTCCTACACCTACACGCAAGTACCCAAATGGAATCCGACCAATGTCTGCTCCTATCATTTGCAGGAAGCAGGCGCGACGCCGGTGCAGGAACTAGCCTTTGCGCTGGCCAATGCGATTGCGCTGCTTGACCATGTGAAAGATGGCGGACAGGTTCCGCCGGAAGATTTCGCCAAGGTTGTGGGGCGTATTTCGTTCTTTGTGAATGCGGGCGTGCGCTTCATCACCGAGATCGCGAAGATGCGTGCCTTTGTCGATCTCTGGGACGAGATCTGCCGCGAGCGATACGGCGTGACCGATGAGAAGCTGCGCCGCTTCCGTTATGGTGTGCAGGTCAACTCACTGGGCTTGACCGAGCAGCAGCCCGAAAACAACGTCTATCGTATTCTGATAGAAATGTTGGCCGTGACGCTTTCCAAAAAAGCGCGTGCGCGGGCTGTGCAGTTGCCGGCATGGAACGAGGCTTTGGGCCTGCCGCGGCCTTGGGACCAGCAATGGTCGCTTCGTGCCCAGCAGATTGTCGCCTTCGAAACCGACCTTCTGCAATATGAGGATATTTTCGATGGCAGCCATGTGATGGATGCCAAGGTTGAAGCGCTGAAGATGGAAGCGCGTGAAGAGTTAAAGCGCATCGAGGAGATGGGCGGGGCGATTGCCGCTGTCGAAAGCGCTTATATGAAAGAGCAGCTTGTCGCATCCAACTCGTCGCGTCTGCAGGCGATTGAAGCAGGTGAGCAGTCTGTCATCGGCGTGAACAAATATATCGAGACAGCTCCTTCGCCGCTGACCACGGGCGAAGGCTCGATTATGGTGGCCGAGGATGGTGTCGAGGAAGGCCAGATTGCGCGTCTGGTTGAATGGCGTGCAACCCGTGACAATGCGGCGGTGGAAGCCGCGCTTGCCGATTTGCGTGCGGCAGCCAAGGACGGTCGCAACATCATGGAACCTTCCATTGCATGTGCCAAAGCTGGTGTGACCACTGGCGAATGGGGACAGGCGCTGCGCAATATTTTTGGCGAGTATCGCGCACCTACCGGCGTTAAAAGCGATGCGCGTTCCAACGCGCCAGAGCTGGATGATGTGCGCGAGATGGTCAATGTCGTTTCGGTGAAGCTCGGCCGCCGCCTGAAATTTCTGGTCGGCAAGCCGGGGCTTGATGGTCATTCCAATGGGGCCGAGCAGATCGCAGTGCGCGCGCGCGATAGCGGCATGGATGTTGTTTACGAAGGCATTCGCCTGACGCCAGCCGAAATTGTGGACGCTGCCATCAATGGTGACGTGCATGTGCTGGGCCTGTCGATCTTGTCGGGCAGCCATGTTGCTCTGGTGGCGGATGTGATGGCCAGATTGCAGAAGGCCGGAATTTCAATTCCGGTCGTGGTGGGGGGCATTATTCCGCCCGAAGATGCCGAGCGGCTCAAAGCGGCTGGTGTTTCCGCCGTTTATACGCCCAAGGATTTCCAGATCACGGACATCATGATGGATGTGGTGCGCCTCGTTGATCCCGGTGACAAGGTGGCGTGAAGGCGTCATTCGCCCCATTCTTGCCATATTCCCATAATGCTTTTGCCTTAAACACGTCCCACCATGAAACGGTGAGATAGTGTTTGAGAGCGTTGCCGTCTGTATTTTTCATTATGTGGCGGTGCACAAGATGTTCTTGAAAACGGAATTTTTGAGGTAGGGTTAAATTGCATTAACCAAACGGGGGCTTAGGCCATGCGAGATGTCAGTGAGCGTATGCGTACAGATGGACATGATGCACGGGCTTATGGCCGCGCGGCAGAACCGCTCCCGGACCTGCATGTGTTTTCCCGTCTGTCGGAAATGGATGAGGCCTATGCCGAGGAATTGGCGCGGGCGCGTGCGCGACAGGAAACAATCGAGCGTGAAGTGGCCGAGCTTGCCAAGCGTTTGATGGCACCGCTGGAAGGTGCTGTACCAGTGACAAGCGAAAAGGGGCGCGGCTGGTTTGGTCGTAGCAAATCCAAAACTTCGTCGCGGGAGGCCTGAACCATGGCACAGACCGGATTGATCCCTGAAGCTGTCCGCTCGGAAATGGCGAAAAACTATGTGGCAAGCGAGCGCGAGGCGCGGTTTGCCCTTTTCCACTTTGGCACCTTCCTGACATTTGCTGCCGTTTCGGCTGGCGCGGTGCTGGTTGACTATATGATTGTCAGCGAATTCTGGACCCGTGCGCTGGCCAACGAGTTTTTGGAATTGCCGGGCACCTTGGCCTCCTCGGTCGCGTTCAAGTCGATGCAGGTTCTTTTTGCGACCATTGCGGCGCATATCCTGTTTGAGAATATGGGGCGTTTCGGACGCGGTGTGTTCGTGCGTCTCGTCTTTGTACTGGCGCTTGTCATGTTGCTGGGGGTGGGTTTCCTGCTTGCCACCATGTCCTTGCCGAACGGAATGGCTGCAACGAGCGGTGGTGGTGTTGGCGACAGCCTTAGCTCTGCGATGAGTGGTCTTGGCATTGCCGCACCTATCGGCGAAAACGCATCGGCAGCGTCTGCTGAAATGGATGCCGTGCGCCAGTGGCAACCGGTTCTCTGGCTCGGCTCGCTGGGGCTTGTCTTTCTTGTGGTGACAGGTGTTGCAGCGCTCTGCATTCACTTCGCGGCAAATTCATTGCGTCGGATTTTTCTAGCGCGTGACTTTTCCCATCGTCGTCGCGATATGGCAAAGCTTGCGGCGCTGGAAGAAGAATATGACCAGAACCGTCACAAGCTTTCCGAAATGGAAGGGGCGGAGAACCGTCGCCACCTTCTCTGGACGGGTTTGATGCGTGATTGCCGCGCTTATGAACAGGGGCTGGACGAGGCGCGCAATGCGCTGAAGACACCGGCACTAGCGCCCAAGCGTCTTGGGCGGCGCGATGTTGCTGTTGCAGATCACTCTGGCACAGACCGGCTTAAGGCTTGCGAGGGGTCGCGCGATATTAAACGCTACGAACAGCTTTTCGATGACTGGTGGGAGCGTCGTTCGCGTAATGCGATGAAAGCAGGCCCCACTTCCTTTAGTGGAATACGTGAGCCAAGAGCCGAGTTGATGCCGCCTGTGGTGACACAACATCGCCGGATCGTGATCGAACGCGCGGCTGAATAGTGATGAAGTTTTTTGTTACATCCATGCTAGCTGGCGCATTGACGCTAATGATTGCTGCAACAGCCTTTGCTGCATCGCGCCCCCAGACCTATGTGATCGGGCTTGATCTGTCGCAAAGCAATCCGTTGGTGAAGGACCGTGCCTATGCTGCGCGGGCGGCGGCGCGAGCGGCTAAAGAGATTGCCGCCTTGCCACTCAAGAGCCGCGTCATGCTGCGGACATTTGGCAGCTACGACACAAGCGCCAATGGGTTGAAAATTGATCAGGTGATCTCATCTCATGCGCGGCCGGAAGCTGTGGCGCAGGGCATAGCGCAGATTATAGCCAATGTGCCCAAGCTAGTGGCTGAAGGAAAACTGACCGCACAAGGCAAAACCAATATCGTGCCTTTTCTCGATACAATGTCCCAAGTGGTCGATTGTGCAGCTAGCGATGTGCATGTGGTATTGCTGACGGACGGATTTGAAGATTCCGAATATGCGCATCTGACGCGGAACGGCGGCACGTTGCCCGCCCCTGCCCATGCTGCCTATCAGGGTTGCGATGAATTGCTCATCCTTGGTCTCGGGCAGGGCGGTGGCAGTCCTTCGGCGACCAACAGGCTGCGTACTGCATGGACGCAATATGCCGAGAAAGCCGGATTTGAACGTTTCTCCGGTCTTTATGACTGGTGAATGCGCCCAGAAACTTGATCTTTCCTCGACAGCATTTGACCTGATCTGATGTGGCGGCGATAAGAGCGCTGGTCTCAGATGGAAGCTCTTATGGAAATCGCCTTCTCCCTTGTTCTGCCCATTTTCGGGGTAATCGGGCTTGGTTATTTTGCCTCGCGATCCGGTTTGATGAGCGCATCTGCGATCGACGGGTTCGACGTTTATGTCTTCACCTTCGCCTTGCCATCGCTTCTGTTTCGTAATCTCTCGCATACCGAATTGCCGTCCTCCCTGCCATGGGGACTATGGTTTTCCTATTATGGCGCGATGCTGGCGATCTGGCTCGTCGGGTCGCTGATTGCGCGATATGTGATCGGGCGTTCACCGGCGGATTCCATCATGCTGGGTTTTGGCGGCGGGCAGGGCAATGTGGTGATGCTTGGCATCCCGATCATTTTGACCGGCTTTGGTAAGGAAGCGAGTGTCCCGCTCTTTTTGTTGCTGACCTTTCACGGATTGATCCTGATCACCCTGGCGAGCCTGCTGTTGGAGTATGCGAAGGCCAAAGACGGTGCGCCTGTGAGTGTCGGGCAGATCGTTTGGACCGGGCTTAAATCCTCACTCAAGAACCCTGTGATTATAGGTCTGGGGGCAGGTGTGATTTACGGTCAGTTGGGTGTGCCTCTGCCCGGCATCGTGGACAAGACACTTGAGATGGTGAGCCTGACCGCCATTCCTTGCGCGCTCTTCGTGCTTGGTGGAACTTTGACGCGTTTTCATATCCGCCGGTCGGTAGGTGCGGCCTCGATGACTGTGTTTCTCAAACTCGTCGTACATCCCGCGCTGGTTTTTGTTTTGACCCATTTTGTATTCGGTCTTGAGCCGCTCTGGGTCGCAGTTGCGACTGTTCTGGCAGGCAGTCCAACAGGTGTTTATTCTTCAATTCTGGCAAACCGCTATCAGGCGGCCCCCGGCGCATCGTCAAGCGCTGTTGTGATGGCGACAGGGTTGAGCCTCATTACTCTTACGGTGTTGCTGCAATTGTTTCTCTAGAAGCCATGTCCTTGTTGCTGAGACGGAAGGCTGTCGGACGCTCAAAGAAGAACCGCAACACGGCGACCTGCTTTGAAATCTCATAGGCAACCAGCGGTCCGGTGACAGCGGTGAAGAGCGATATCAGAGTGATAAGGTCGCCATTCGTGACACCGAACTTCACCAGCAATATGCGCGCTGCTGCCATGGGCAGGAAGAACGCCAGAAATACATAGAGCGATCTGGAGCCGACAAAGGTGAGCGGTCGGGCATAGCCGTTGGCAGCTAGTAGCGCGACGAGCATGATTGTGCCCGCGGCACCTATTGCGCCTGCAAAGAGTTCTGCAATACGCCAATCCACAATGCCGAGATAGACCATGCCGGCGACGAGCGCGAGCAGGCCGGAGCCGATGGCCATGCTCTGCCACTGTTTGTCTTCTGCCCATGACGCCATTGCGAAGATGTAGGGTGCAGCATAGGTGCCGCAGACAAAGAAGATGAAGCGACCGGCAAATTCGTCGGGCAGGGTCCAGCCTGTATTGAGGCGTGTAAAATAGAGGCCGAGGGCAAGCGCGACCATAATCACTGGCGGCACATTGCGGGCAAGGCGCATCAGGGTGAAGAAGATGGCTAGCGCATAGACGAACCAGAGGAGGCCGAAAGGCTCCAGCGGGATCATCAAGATATCCATATAGGAAACATGCCAGATGGCTTCATGAGGCACGACAATTTTGATGCCGATCTGGATGAATGACCACAAAAGATAGAAATAGGCAAAGTGCAGGATCTTGCTGTCCAGAAAGGCTGGCAGGGGTGCGAAAAGGGCTTTGCGTGCGAATAGTCCGGCGACAAGGAAGAAGAGCGGCATGCGGAACGGAATTGTCCATTCGCATAGAAGGTTGAAGACATAAGGAACGTGATGTAACGCGGCTTCGGTGCCATAGGTCGTGTGTTTCATCACCACAAGAATAATGGTGAGGCCTTTAACGGCATCAACCCAGTCAACGCGTGGCTTTGACGAGACGGAAAGCTGTGCATCCATGATGCGATGTCCTGAAGGAGCAAAAATCTATGCGTTGAATGGGTTGGTTTTTTCTAGAGAAACCCATTTGCCAAACGGTCTTTGCCTGAAGAGGCCGGTACCCTTTGTGCAGGAGGGATTTTAAAAAATATCGGACGCTCAAACAGGAAAGCCAGAGCAGTTCCGGATGTGATGCGATTGGCAATCAGCGGCAATGCGACACCCAGCATGATTGCGATGAGCGTTGCTATATCCCCGTCGTTCATACCCAGTTTGGCCATCACGATCCGGCTCGCTGCCATGGGAATGAAGAAAGCGAGATAGATGGATAGAGAGCGAGCGCCAATATAGGCAAGCGGATGCGCTAGATTCTTTGAGGTGAGCAGCGCCACCAGCATGATCGTCGCAAGCGCGCCGGCGTAACCGGCCATAAGCTCAAGCACATTGTGTTGGGCAAGTCCGCTAAAGACAGTCAACGCGACCATGCCCAACATTGCTGTGCTCAAGATCGTTGCGCGATGCGCATGTTCAAGTGCCCATTCGGCCATTTCAAAAATACGGGGCGCTGCATAGACGCCGCTTACGAAAAAGATGAAACGGTGGGCGAATTCATCAGGCAGCGTCCAGCCTGTTTGGGGGCGTGCCATGAAAAGCGTGAAGGCAAAGGCCAATATGATAGCTGGACGTACATGGCGGGTAAGACGCATGGTCGCGAAGAAGAGCGCTAAAATGTAGATGAACCAGAGAATACCGAATGGCTCTATTAGTGCTAATGCAAGGTCCTGAATAGTGACCGATGCTCCTCCTTCATGGGGCACGATTATTTTCAGACCGATCTGGATAAGTGACCAGACCAGATAGAAATAGGCAAAATGAGCGATCTTGCTATCGAGGAATGGTCGCGTCGGCGCAAACAGAGCTTTCTGCGCGAAGAGGCCTGCGACCAGAAAGAAAAGTGGCATGCGGAAGGGCTGGGCCCATTCGACGATGCGTAGAAAAATGTCGGGCGATTGGGCAAAGACGTTGGCGTTGCCATAGGTTGTGTGCTGCATCACAACGAGAATGATTGTGATGCCTTTGACGGCATCGACCCAGTCCACGCGTGGTTTTGATACAGACGACATCTGTGCTGTCCCTTATTGCAACGTTTTCCGCCCCGAAATCGAGCAGATTCCCGGAGCTAGGGAGAAAGACGCATAAAGCGGGCCAGTGCTTAGAGTTATTGCGGGGGTGCGTTAACGATGTAGGCCGACAAGTTGGCGGATGCTGTCAGGCGCGTGTCCCGCGAGCCGTAGCTCGCGCAGTCCCATGTCCTTGGCGCTCTTGGACAGGCGGCGTCCGGTTTCGTCGCGGATCAGGCCGTGGTGATGGTAGTGTGGTTCGCGATAACCCAGCACCACCTGAAGCACGCGATGGATATAGGTGGCGGGAAAAAGATCCTGCCCGCGTGTCACCGTGGTTATGTTCTGAATTTCATCATCGACCGTGACGGCGAGATGGTAGCTGGTTGGTACATCCTTGCGGGCGATGATGACATCGCCGAAGCCTGCCGGTTTGATCGGCAAGAGGCCCGTTTGTCCTTTGGGCCCAGCCCCTTCTTCGTGAAAATAGATTGGGCCCCCATTGATCTCTTCGGCACGGGCGACGGCCTTTTCCATATCGAGCCGCCACGCATAAGAACGACCTTCCCACATCAGCCGGTTGAGTTCGGCCAAGGGCAGGTCCTTGTAGAGGCCTGGATAGAGCGGTGCACCATCAGGATCGAGAGGCCAGCGGGCATGTCCGATGCCGGAGTTTTCGATGGCATCGTTGATCTCTTTGCGGGTGGCAAAGCAAGGATAGACAAGTTTCATGTCGCGCAGCCGCTTGAGAGCGGCTTCGTATTCGGCGAAATGTTCCGATTGGCGCCGCACCGGCATTTCCCATGTCAGACCCAGCCAGGCGAGGTCTTCATAGATGGCTTGTTCGTATTCGGGGCGGCAGCGTCCGATGTCTATGTCCTCTATGCGCAGGAGAAATGTGCCGCCTTTGGTCTTTGCGATTTCTGCTGCAAAAAGAGCGGAATAGGCGTGGCCCAGATGCAGCCAGCCATTGGGGCTGGGTGCAAAGCGTATGCGTTCTGGTCTGCGATCGCCTTGCATCATTGCAACTCCTTCTCAGGCCTCTAAACTCGTCGTTCTTACTCTCTCGGCAATATCTTATAACGGGGAATGTAACCGATGACGAAAATCACCGGACCGGAAGTCAAGGCAGCAAGCGGGAATGTGCGGCAGCTTGTCATTCTGTGTCACGGCTATGGTGCAGACGGAAATGACCTGATCGGACTGGCTCCTTATTGGCAGGACCTTTTGCCGGATGCCGATTTTATTTCACCAAATGCGCCGCAGCGTTGCGATGTCGGATTCGGGTATCAGTGGTTTCCCATTTCGCGGCTTGACCCGGCAGAATTGATGCGCGGTGTTGAAAGTGCGGCACCCGTTCTCAATACGTTTATTGACGAGGAACTGGCTAAACGTGGTTTGGATGATCGCCATCTCGCGCTGGTTGGTTTCTCCCAAGGCACAATGATGTCACTGCATGTCGGTTTGCGCCGTCAGGTTTCGCCGGTGGCTATTCTTGGCTATTCGGGCGCGATGGCAGGTGCCGAGCGGTTGCAAGCCGAGATAAAGGTCAAGCCGCCGGTTTTTCTTATTCATGGCGATGCCGACGATGTTTTGCCGGTTTCGCGTATGCGGGATGCGGCCAAGGCGCTCGAAGACGCGGGAGTAAGCGTGCAATGTCATGTAAGCCGTGGTGTCGGTCACGGCATTGATCCCGAAGGACTGGGGCTGGGCGGGCAGTTTCTTGCGCATGGATTTTCCGCCGCTTCAGGCAATGTGGCCGCGAAATAGTTTGCTGCCCAAGACCATGCTGCTTCACAAAGCTGTTGCACCAGATATAGTAGACTGAGTGACCCTTCGGAATGTGTGCCGATGTCCGGTACGCAGTTCCGAATGGAGTTCGGGAGATCGGCGTGCACGGTTCGTTTGCCAGTCCTGAGAATTGTCCGGCCCTGGTGCTGAATGCGGACTATCGTCCTCTCAGCTATTACCCTCTTTCGCTCTGGTCCTGGCAGGACACGATCAAAGCTGTTTTTCTGGACCGAGTGAATATTGTCTCCAATTACGAGACGTTTGTGCGCTCTCCCAGTTTCGAGATGCAGCTTCCCAGTGTTGTGTCACTGAAATCCTATGTGAAGCCCGCGCGCTATCCTGCTTTTACGCGCTTCAATCTTTTCCTGCGTGACCGTTTTTCTTGTCAATATTGCGGCTTTCGTCACGACCTCACATTTGATCATGTGACGCCGCGCGCATTAGGCGGACAGACGACATGGGAGAATGTCGTGACCGCTTGTGCGCCGTGCAATCTGCGCAAGGGCAGTCATTTGCCCAAAGAGGTTGATATGTTTCCGATGCAGAAGCCGTATCGACCGAGCGTGACGGACCTTCATAAAAATGGTCGGCATTTTCCACCCAACTATCTGCATGAGAGTTGGCAGGATTATCTCTATTGGGATAGTGAGCTGGAGCCGTAAGCGATATCTCGCCTGTGGTCAGGCTTTTTCTGAGATCTTGATAGCGAGACGGCAAGCGGTTTTGATCGCGCCTGACAGAAGCGGATAGGCGGGCGCGTCTTTGGCCCCCTTCTCGATTGCTTCGTCGCGATGTTCGAGTTCTTCAAGGCGAAACTGTTCGATCGTATCGCGCAAGGGGCGCTCTGCCTCGCCTATGGCATCGAGGCGTTTCACTTGCGCCGCGTAATGCTCGTCGATCACGCTTTCAACGGCTTCTGTGCAGGCATGTGCGGCTTTTTCACCTAGCAGTGCCGTAGCGGCACCGAGCGCAAAACCGGCAACATGCCAGATCGGGTTCATGGCGGTGGGGCGCACGCCTCGTTCATTGACGAGTTTGTCGAACCGCGCGAGATGGACTTCTTCGTCTTTTGCCATGCGCGCCAAAGCGTCTGCCGTGTCGCGCATATGCGGCATGTGTTTGAAGACCGCGAGTTGGCCTTCATAAATGCGCACGGCACCATACTCACCGGCATGGTCCACGCGGATCATTTCCTCGATTTCGTCGGCTTCAGTCCGTCCGGGTTGTGGTTTTGTCTTTTCGCTCACACTGCTTCCCCGTGTGATTCACGCCAGTAGCGCAATGGGGCCAGCGCACTGAGGACTGTGAGGATGAGCGAGATCGCCATGTTGTAGCCCGCGAGCGAAACGCCGAACAATGTCCAGGCGGCTTTGTCACATTGTGGTAGACGCATGCCCGATTGCAGTTCGGCATGAAAACTGTCGAGGGAGTTGGCAACGAGGCCAACGCCGGTGCAGTCCGAAGGACCGGGCCACCAGCCATATTCGACGCCTGCGTGATAGCCCGACAAGGCCGTTCCTATCGCAAAGGCGATGGCGCAAAAAGCGAGGATGATGACAGGGGCCAGACCCAGATTAGCTTCGCGTGACAGAATGCCAGCGACCAGGGCCGCGCCGATGGCGAAGACATAGGGGATGCGTTCCTGCAGGCAGAGATGGCAGGGGGCGTAGCCCAATGCATATTGGAAGAAATAGGCTCCGCCCAGTGTGGCGACACTGGCGGCAAGAACGATCCAGGGAAGATAGTGCGTCGGGATACGGTTCAACATGGCCCTATCAAAGCACGAGATACGGGTTTTGTCGCTTGCGTCGAAAGGTTGCAGGTGTCCGGCGGACTAGAGCCAGTATCGCGCGACAACAAACCCGCCGATCAGTAGCGCCATGAAGACTATGGTGAGCAAGCCGAAATAGCGGTCGATGAAGGCGCGGATCGGTTCGCCAAACCACCAGAGGAGTGCGGAGACCGCAAAGAAGCGGGTGCCGCGCGCCGCGATACTGGCCAGCATGAAGACGAAGAAGTTTAGCTGGGTCACGCCGCTGGCAATGGTGATGACCTTATAGGGGAAGGGGGTAAGGCCGGCGATGAGGACGATCCAGACACCTTGTTCGTTATATCGTTCTGCGAAATGGCTGAAAGCATCCTGATAGCCGTAGAGATTGAGGATGTAGGTGCCGATCGTGTCGAAGAGGAAGTAGCCGATCGCGTAGCCGAATATGCCGCCGAGAACTGAAGAGGCTGTGCAGATGGTGGCGTAGAGCCATGCCATCTGGCGGCGGGCCAGCACCATAGGGATCAAAACGATATCGGGCGGCAGCGGAAAGAACGAGCTTTCGGCGAAGGAGACCGCAGAAAGCGCCCAAGGTGCGCGGCGGCTGGCTGACAGTTTGATGGTCCAGTCGTATAGCCGACGCAACATGGCAAGCCTCTGGTTATGTGTCCTCGGATTTAGCAGGCTGGAGGACGATTTGTCCATGTCGTGATGTAATTCGAAAGAAGTGTCAGTTTTTCTGCACTTTTTGTTTGAACCGCGCGGCGGCGCGACTAATATGCGGCCCTTCGCGCAGGAGCCCCTGTGGTGGAATGGTAGACGCGGCAGACTCAAAATCTGTTGTCCGCAAGGACGTGCTGGTTCAAGTCCGGCCAGGGGCACCAACGCTTTTCCTGATGAGACCTAGACACGAAAAAGCCCGCGCCGGTGAGACGCGGGCTTTGTTGTTATGGGCGATGGCGCGGCTCTAGCTGCCGATCATGCGGCGATAGAGATGCCATGTGGCGTGACCCAATGTGGGCATGACGACCGCGAGGCCGATCAGCATCGGGATCGAGCCGATGAGCAGAGTGCTGGCGACAATGAAACCCCAAAAGGCCATTGGCACGGGGTTCATCCAGACGGCTTTGACGGAAGTTTTGAAGGCTGTGTCGAGACCGACATCGCGATCAAGCAGCAGCGGGAACGAGATGACGCTGACCGACATGGCAAAGAGCGCGAAGAGAAAACCAACGCCGATACCGACGGCCATCATTGTGTGACCGGCTGAAGTGAAGACGATCTGGTTATAGAAAGCACCGATCGAACTTGGCAGATCCGGTCCGAGTGTCAGCTCGAAAATTGCCCATGCCGTATAGAGCCATGCGAAAAAGATGGCGACGAGAAAGAGGCCCAGCACAACGATCGAACCGATTGCGGGTGAACGTAAAACGTCGAATGCGTGGATCCAGTTTGTCGGCAATCCCTTCTCGTGGCGGCGGCTCATTTCGTAAAGGCCGATGGCGGCAAAGGGGCCGATGAGTGCGAAACCCGACGCGATGGGAAAGAGCAGAGGCAACATATCATTGCCGAAAACGATCTGTGCAAGCATCAATCCGATGAGCGGATAGAAGACACAGAGGAAGACAACGTCGCTGCGGAATGTCGCGAAATCTTCAAAGCCCGCAGCGAGTGCTTCGGTGACATCATGTGTGGTGATGCGCCGAATGGTGGGCGCGGGAGAGTGGATGGTCTCCTGCATGTGAAGGAGTGCGGGACCTGCCGCACCGATGGCGGAGAAGGTATTGGATAGCTGAGCGATGCCCCATTCGACGGGGTTTTTGATGGTCATAATTTCCTCCCGAACAGACTTGAGTGACGGATGCGTCTCGGCGTTCGAGGGTCGTCGGACTGCTGGTGGCTCGACGAAGAATCAGTTTCCGCCGGGTCACGAATAACCCGCGACCGTCCTTCTGAGGGGAGTATAAGGTAAAATGGGGGGTGCGTCACTTTGTCCATTCAAGAAGCGGAAAAGGCTCAAAAACCGATCATTTCCTTCACGAGATCGAATGAATCCAGCTAGAGATCGAGCGTTTTGCCTTCTTGTCGCTGAGCATGGCGTGACGAGAGTTTTGTTACCATAATAAAAACTGCCGCATGCATTAGGAGTTGGTTAACCAAGCTCTGGTTTCTTGATAAAATACGTTTCACATTCGGCGACTATCAGTGCGCCCTCTCTTCCCCCGAAGGCCGGAACCGCAAAATGACTTTTCCCCGCTCCCTGACTGCAACCCTTCTGACCAGTACCGCGCTGGTGGCGCTTGTGCCCCATGCGGCATTGGCAGAGCCATCGTTTACCGATCTGGGGTCGATCAGCGACAATAGTGTTGTCTATGGCATTAGCGGCGATGGCAGCACGGTCGTGGGCGCGGCGGATATTTCGTCATACGCCCCGTTCTTCTGGAACGAAACGGACGGGATGGTGGCGCTTGATCCGATCAGCGGCAATATCGGTGATTGCGATGGCTCGGCCACGGCTGTGAATTTTGATGGCAGTGTCATCGTCGGCTATTCCTTCAATGGCAGCCGGTTTGTGGCGACGCGCTGGATCGGCGGCATTGCGGAAGAGCTGGTCAATGGCTTTGGAAGCGAGAGTGAAGCCCTGGGCGTGAGCGGCGACGGCAGTGTCATCGTCGGTACGCGCGAGGGGGCTTTTACGGAAGCCTTTATCTGGACAACAGATACAGAGCAGATGGAAGCGCTGACCGGTGTTGTCGGTGAAAGCGCTGCCTATGCTGTGTCGTCTGACGGACAATTCGTAGGCGGAACAAGTGACGTGGGTGGCACGCAGGTTGCCATGCGCTGGTCATCGGGTGGCGGGCTGGAGACGCTGGGCACCATTGGTGGCTATGTTGGATATAGCTACACCTATGCATTGAGCGCCGATGGCAGCGTGGCTACGGGTTTTAGCGCAAGCAGCACAGGCAATCAGGCGTTTCGCTGGGTCGATGGTGAGGGCATGACGGGGATTGGTGCCTTGACGGGCACCTCGACCAGCTTTGGTCAGGCGATCAGCGCTGATGGCAGCGTCATCGCGGGCATGAATATTGATGGCGGGACTTATACGGCGTTCCGCTGGACAGAAGATGACGGCATGGAATCGCTGGCTGATATTCTGACAGAGAACGATGTCGATATTACAGGCTGGCAGCTGAAAGATGCGCGTGGCATCTCGGCTGACGGTACGCTGATTGCGGGCACGGGCGAATTTGGCGGCCATGAGCGCGCCTATCTGATGTCGCCGGGCGCATTGATCACACCGGAAGAGCTGGCCGTATCTTTGGCGCCGGTGGGTATTTCGGGCGGCCAGTCGCAGAGCACGCTGACCAATTCCACCGAGCAATCAAAGGGCAGCTGGAACTCCTTCTGGGATTTCCTGCTCACGACCATTACTCTAGGTATGGCCGGCAATGACCATGACCGCGCCGCACCAAATCTCTATGCGGCCAATGACACAGGCACAATGAGCGATGCCTTGCCCGCGGCACGATCATCACAAGGCATGCGCAGTGCGCTCTTTGCCACAGGCTCGGTCAACTATGGCGAGCGTGACGGATTTTCCTCTGACGGTTTGAGTGGCACGACGGGCGCGATGTTTGCCTTTGACAATAATTTTGCCTTTGGCGTCGGCATTGTCGGCAATCGTTCCGATCAGGACACGCATCTGGGTGGTAGCTCGCGCGTGAAGATGCTGGGCGGTTCGCTGCTCGGTGTTTACGGCACGGAAGCGGGATTGCGCCTGAGCGGCATGGCTGTCGTGTCGAAATTCGATCTGGATACGAGACGCAATTATCTCAATGGTGCGGCTGTGGACCAGTCGCGTGGTGAGACAGATGGTATGGGCTATGCGTTTGCAGTGCGGGCGGGCTGGGCCGTGCCGCTGGCAAGCGGAATGAGCATTCAGCCATATGCCGAGCTTGAATGGGACCGCACCGAAATTGACGGCTACACGGAAACAGGCGGTGGTATTCCGGCAAGTGTCAGTGACCAGAAGACGGACCAGTTTATCTCGCGTCTGGGTGGCGAATTTCAGAAGAGCTTTGATAACGGGCTGACAACGCGATTGCGCGCGGCCTGGGGGCATCGTCTGTCAGGTGACAGCAGCGCTGTGACCGTGACCGCCCTTGGTCTTGGTCAGTCCATTCAGCTTGCCAATGGCGAAGATGACTGGGCCGAGCTTGGCGCGAGCGCGGGCTATGATCTGACGGAGAAGCTGCGCCTGAGCGGCAATGTCGATACACGTCTGGCGGGTTCGGATAATGCTGATGTGACCTTTACAATGGGTCTCGTCTATCGCCTGAACTAAAGGCAGATATAAATATCTGTTAGCTGATTATATTGCGCCTCGGGGTGGATGATTGTCCGGCCCGAGGCGTATTGCTGTGGCGGGCATTAGTCGTCGAGCGTCTTTTGCATGAAGACGAGATCAAGCCAGCGGTCGAACTTGCGGCCGACCTGCGGCAGGCGACCGACTTCGACAAAACCAAAATGAGTATGAAGGCGGATGGAGGCGATATTCTCTGCCTCGATGCCACCGATCATGATGTGGAGTTTGCGCTTGCGGGCTTCCTCGATCAGCGGCGGCATGAGGGCTGCGGCAATGCCACGGCGACGCTGATGGCTTGCGACATAGATGGAATGCTCCACCGTATGACGGTAGCCCGAACGTGCGCGGAAGCCTGCGAAAGTGGCATAGCCCAGTACTTCGTCACCATCGACAGCGACGAGAAAGGGAAAGCCATCGGCAAGGCGTGACTTCACCCAGAGGTGACGGTCTTCCAATGTACCTTCCGCCTCGTCCCAAATGGCCGTCGTGTTGACCACGGCATCATTATAGATCGCGGTGATGCCGGCTATGTCTTGCGGATTGTCCGGTTGGGCGGGCCTGACGAGGAGGCTCATGTGTCCTACTTTTGTGTATCGCCGACGTGATTGTAGAGCAGCTTGGCAAACCAGGCGCGGTAGCGCGCGACGCCTTCCTGATCAAGCTGGGCGTCCTTGGCGAGTTCGCGTCCGATAATCGCGTCGCCGAAAGCGGCGCTGGCGGTCAGCATGGCGATGAAAAGCGTGTCTTCGCGGTCTGGCGCTGTGCGGCCATGGCTGGTTGCGCTTTCGGTACGCTGGAGGTGGAGTTCGTTTGCCACCTCGGTGACAAGCGCGCCGGAGGTGCTGCTTTCGGGCGAGCGACCTGTGAGCAGCATCCAGGAGAGAAGGCGCGCTGTGCCCTTGTCTGACAAAGCCTGAAAGACATTGGAGATGATGTCATTGGCTTCGACGGATTCAACGTCGTCATGCTTGCCTTTGAGGGTTGCGAGGATCTTCTCGCGCAACTGACCCGAGGTGCGGGCAATGAGGGCGCGGACCAGACCTTCGCGGCTTTCGAAGTGATGGAGAATGGCGGGATGCGAGATGCCGACATCGCGGGCAATGTCCTGAAGCCGGATACCTTCGGGCCCTTGTGAGGCCAGACGCTCCTCGGCGGCATCCAGAATGAGGCGGCGGGCCTCCTCGGCGGAACGGCGCACACGCTTTACCTCGCGTTTGCGTTCTGTCCCTAGGATGGGTTCGCTCGTGTCTATTTCCATGGTTTCTGCCGATTTTTCAGAGGTCATGGTCTTGACGGTCCCGCTCACGATTAAAATTCCTGATACTCTATTGACATTAATGTCAGCACTGTCCATATTGAGACTAGAACAACGCCGTAATCCGGCATCATAACAAGGGTTGTCCCGCGATGACGAATGTTGAGACAGCGACCAATAACACAAGCCCGGACATTGCCGCGCCCCAAAAACTCAAGCGCAAACGCATTGAGCCTCTGAAGGCCTGGCGCGCGATGAAGGCGCTGATTGCAGACAAGGAAGATACAGCACAGGTTTTCAAGGTGATCGACGCGCTGGCGGGCGATGCGGACGACCGGATGTATCGCCGTTTCATGACGACCGAAACAGGCCGCAAGATCGTTGCCGAGAAGCGCAACCTGATCGAGACATTGAATGACCGCGAGCGCCTGAGCCGCCTGCCGGAAGGCACACTGGGCCGCCTCTATCATGACTTTATGGCCGAAGAGAACCTGACGGCTGATGGTCTGGTGGAAGCCAGCGAAGTGGTGGAACGCCGTTTTGACCGTGACGAGTCCGCCCGTATTTTCGGTGACCGTATGCGTGACAGCCATGACCTGTGGCATGTGACGACAAGCTATGGTCGCGACGGATTGGGCGAGCTGGCACAGCTGGCGCTTTATTATGCGCAGACGCGCAATCGCGGCATCGGCTTTATCGTGCTGATGGGTGCCTATACGGCTTCCAAGGACGCGCCGAAAGTGGGCATCTGGAAAGCTGTGCGCGAGGGCTATCGCCTTGGCAAGCGCGCCGAGTGGCTGCCTGCTGTGGACTGGGAATCGCTGCTTGACCAGCCGATTGAACAGGTGCGTGCGCGCCTCGGCATGGGTGAGCCTGCGATTTACCGCGAGATTGAACCCATTACATCGGCCATGAGCGGTCAGGTGATGGGCGGCCAGCAGATGAAAGCAGCCTAAGCGCTTCTCGTCTGGCGACAAATTCCGTTATGTTGAATGCTCCGGTGCGAAATGCGCCGGGGCATTTTTCGTTCGGCTTTGGGGGGATTGGCGTGATTACCGTTTATGGCTTGAAGACCTGTGACACTTGCCGCAAGGCGTTGAAATGGCTGGAGGGCGAGAAGATCGCTCATCGCTATGTGGATGTGCGGGCCGACGGTGTGAGCAAGGCCGATGTGACGCGGATGGCCAAGGCCGTGGGCTGGGAAAAGCTGCTGAACAAGGCCAGCACGACATGGCGGGGGCTGGCGGACGAGGTGAAGGCCAGCATCAGCGAGGCGGCGGCCATTGCGCTGATGGTGGAGCATCCGACGCTGATCAAGCGGCCTGTCTTTGAAGGCAAGAGCCAGACCGTGTGCGGCTTTCGCGATGCGGAGAAGAAAGCCGTCAAAGAGGGGCTTCAATGAATTTGCGCGGACGGCGGCGTGACGTACCGACGGTGGAGCTGCCGATCGAGACACCGCGTCTTGTGCTGCGTGACTTCAAGAAAAGCGATCTGAAAGCCGTGCATGCCTATTCCGCGCTGGAGGAAGTGGCGCGCTATATGGTCTGGGGGCCTAATACGCTGGCGCAGAGCAAGGAGGCCATTGAAGGTTTTCTGGATGATCAGCGCACGCCCGAGCGCCGGATATTCGATGTGGCGGTGACACTGAAGCCCAAGCGCGAGGTGATAGGCGGCGTGGGGGTGCGGGTGATTGACCGCTATAATCTCACCGGCGAGATCGGCTATACGCTGCATCCCGATTTCTGGGGCTACGGGCTGGCGCAGGAAGCGGCCCGCGCGATGCTGGATGCGGGCTTCAACGCGTTGGGATTGCAGCGGATCGTGGCGACATGCGACCAGCGCAACAAGGCCTCGGCGCGTGTGCTGGAGCGGCTGGGAATGCGGCGCGAAGGGGTGTTTCGCGGCTCGAAAATTATTCAGGGCGAATGGCGGGACGAATATCTCTACGCCATGCTGGCTGAGGATTTTTCTTAATTATTTTGCTGGGTCGTCTTGTTTGATTGTCTGGCCGCGGCGGATGAGAAATTCGATCCATGTGCCGCGGTCGCGGGTTTCGACCAGTTCATGGCCTGTGTCCTGACAGAAATGCGGCATGTCCACACGGCTTACAGGGTCTGTCACAAAGACCCGCAAAAGTGTGCCTGGCTCCAGATTTAGCAGGCGTTTGCGCGCGCGCAGGACCGGCAGAGGGCATTGCTGGCCCATCACATCCAGAAGAAGCTCGCGCTCGGCTGCGTTCTCATCTTGCGCAGGGTCCGGAACGGGGTCTGTCATGGGTTGATCCTTTTAACGCGGTCCGGGCTCACACGGTCCGGGTTTTCTTGACCTTTATATGTCAGGACGGGCATAAACCAAGGGATGCTCTTTGAAAAGGGCGCAACACCCGGGGAGGGGATATGGGACTGTTCAAGCGGATCGGTAACGAAATCATCTATTTGCGTGCGGCTTTGCGGTCGTTGTCGCGGCTGGGCGATATTTACAAGCATCCCGACCAGACCTATCCCGACATGATCGAGGCGCTGGCCCGCGACAAGCCGAAAAACATCGCGATCTATTTCGAAGACCGCAAGATCACCTATCGCGAATTTGACGAGGCGGCCAACCGCTATGCGCGCTGGGCGATTTCGCAAGGTATCGGGCGCGGCGATGTTGTGGCGCTGATGATGGAAAACCGGCCCGAATATCTGATTGCCTGGCTTGGCGTGCTGAAGGCGGGGGCTGCGGCGGCGCTGATCAATACCAATCTCGTCAAAGGTCCGCTGGCGCATAGTCTGAATATTTCCGGTGCGAGCCATGTCATTCTGGGTGCGGAGCTGACAGAGGGCTATTCGACGGCGGGCGAGCATCTGGAACGTCCGATGACGGCCTGGGTGACGGGCGGCGAGGCGCAGGGGCTGAACAATCTCGACACGGCGCTGGGCCAGCAATCGGGTGATCCGCTGCCTGCCGATACGCGCAAGGACATTACGATCAATGACGAGGCGCTCTATATTTATACGAGCGGCACGACGGGTAATCCGAAAGCCGCGCGGCTGCCGCATGTGCGCGTGCTGACCATGATGACCGGCTTTTCAGCCGCCGCGAATGCCACCGAGAAAGACCGGATGTATTGCGTCTTGCCGCTTTATCACTCGGCGGGCGGTGTTTGCGCGGTGGGCACTGTGCTGACAGTGGGGGGCGCGGTGATTATCCGCCGCAAATTCTCGGCGCGGGAATTCTTCACCGATTGCACGAAGTACAAGGCGACACTGTTTCAATATATTGGCGAGCTGTGCCGCTATCTGCTCAATGCCGAACACAATCCCAAAGAGCGCAAGCACAAGATCCGTCTGGCGATCGGCAATGGGCTGCGGCCTGAAATCTGGCCGGCGTTTCAGAAGCGGTTCAATGTGCCGCGTATTCTGGAATTCTACGGTGCGACGGAAGGCAATGTGGCGCTGCTGAATTATGACGGCACGGTGGGCGCTGTGGGGCGTATTCCCGGCTGGGCGAAGAAGAAGTTCAATGTCGAGATCGTGAAGTTCAACACGGAAACGGAAACGGTTGTGCGCGGGGCCGACGGGCTTTGCATTGCTTGCGCACCGGGCGAGGCGGGCGAGGCGCTGGGCAAGATCTCGACTGATCCCAATACGCCGACGGGCCGCTTTGACGGCTATGCGAAGAAGGAAGAAACCGAGAAGAAAATCCTGCGCGATGTCTTCGAGAAGGGCGACCAGTGGTTCCGCACGGGTGATCTTCTGAAGCAGGACAAGCTCGGCTATTTCTACTTTGTGGACCGCATTGGCGACACGTTCCGCTGGAAGGGCGAGAATGTGTCCACCAATGAAGTGTCGGAAGCGATTTCGGTGTTTCCCGGTATCAAGGAAGCCAATGTCTATGGTGTGTCTATTCCGGGTACGGATGGACGTGCGGGCATGGCGGCTATTGTTTGCGATCCGGGGCTCGACCTTGGCAAGCTGCATGTGCATATTGCCAAGGAGCTGCCCGATTATGCGCGGCCCATCTTCATCCGTCTCAGCCACGAGATGGAAGTGACCGGCACGTTCAAGCATCGCAAGGTCGATCTGGTGAAGCAGGGGATTGATCTCTCCGCAATCAACGAGCCGGTGTTTTTCAATTCACCCACGGAGAATAAATTCGTGCCGCTGACGGCGGAACTGCACGGGCAGATTTGCTCGGGCGCTTTCAAGCTGTGAGGGTTTGAATTCTGGATAAAGAAAAGGCGGCTCGTGGGAGCCGCCTTTTTTGTTTTGGTTGGGAGGTCAAAGAGCAGTCAAAAGCCTTATTCAGCGGCGCTGTCTTTTTTGCCGAGGCCCATCGCGTCGAGGATTTCGGGGCGGATGTTTTCTGTGCCCTTCTTTTCGATGTGCTGGGCGACGCGGGCGCCGACGGCCATCATGGCTTGGCCCATGAAGGTCTCGCGGTTGTTCTTGGCCCAATCCAGCGATTCCTCGCGGGCGGAATTGAGGTCCTGGAACTTGGGATGGACGTAGCGGGCCATCATTTCATAGGACTTCTTGGTGTTCTCGAAATCGGCCCAGTTGTGGCCCATCTGGAGGAAGGCACCGAAGCCGCCGGACTGTTCCTGCAGGCGGCTGATCTGTGCGATGGCATCGTCCGGTGTGCCGATGACGGCCATTCCGCTCGCAATCAAAGCATCGACGGGATCGGTGCCGTCTGTCGGGGCGAGCGGCAGGGCGGCGACTTCGCGGAAATAGTAGAGCCATTTTTCAAGGCCGAAGCGCACATTCTCGCGGGCCTTTTCACGGGTCTCGGCGATATGCACCGGACCGACGAGACGCCAGTTGTTGCGGTCGATATTCTTGCCATTGTCCTTGGCGATGTCTTCGCAGATGGACCAGTTGGTGGCCAGCGCATTGAAGCCGCCCGCCGATGTGGCGCCGATGGACAGAAGGCCGACGCCGTGACGACCGGCAGCGGACGCGCCTGTGGGCGAGACCTGGCTGGCAACGGCAATGTCCACATGCGGACGCGAGTAAGGCGTCATTTGCAGGCGGGCGTTGTTCAGGGTGAACCAGTCGGTCTTCATGGTGACGGTTTCGCCGCGCAGCAGAGGCACAATGGCGTCCAGCGCCTCGTCCATCATGTCGCGCTGTTTGGCGACTTCGATGCCCATCATGAACGCATCCGACGGCAGCGCGCCGGGGCCGACGCCGAACATGACGCGGCCACGCGTGATGTGGTCGAGCTGGTTGATACGGTCAGCCAGCATGAGGGGGTGATGATAGGGCAGCGAGGAGACGCCCGTGCCAAGCTTGATGTGCTTTGTGCGCTCGGCAACAGTGGCGATGAAAAGCTCCGGCGAGGCGATCAGCTCGTAACCGGCGGAGTGATGCTCGCCGATCCATGCTTCGTCATAGCCGAGCTTGTCCATGTGCTGGACGAGTTCGATATCGCGTTCGAGCGCGAGTGTGGGGTTTTCATCCAGCGGATGGAACGGGGCGATGAAAGCGCCGAAGCGCATTTTGGGTCCTGACATTCGTTTCTCCCTTAGTTTTATTTTAGGTTGCGTTCTGGGTTTCTAGATTTTCTTGTTTTTTATATCTGGTCGATTTCAGCCGCGTGCCTTGAGGCCGTTCAGCGTGATGTCGATGATCTGGAGGCTCGGATTGTCATCCTCCGTGCCTGTATTGGCATCCGGATTGTCGGTCCACCATGCGGCCAGCGCGCTCCATGTGGAGACGATGGAGACGGCGGCAAGTTCGGGCGCAAAATGAGCGCGCAGCTCGCCTCTGGCCTGACCGCGGCGGACAATATCGGTGACGAGATTGACGATGCCCTGATTGGCAGAGGCCGCCTTGGAGAGCATGGCGGGTTGATCGACAAATTCGCGCAGCATTTTCTGCATGACGGGGGCGTTCAGCTCCCATGCCTCGCGGAAGGCCGATTGCAGCAGGGTGAGCTGTTCTTCCGTCGTGCCCTGATGGCCGGTCAGCTTTTCGATGATGGCGGCGGTGACTTCATCGTTGAAGTCCTTGACCAGCGCGGCCTTGTTTTCGAAATGCAGGAAGAAGGTCGCCTTGGCGACAGAGGCATTGCGGCAGATATCTTCGATGGTGACGCCGTCATAGCCCTTTTCGGAAAAGAGGCTCATGGCGGTCGTATAGATCTCGCGCCGCGTCCGCTCTTTTTTGCGGGCCCGTTTTGTGCCGGTGGGGGCCGCTGTGGCTGCCCGCTCTTCGGCGCTTGCTTCTGTCTCGACCGTGCTAATGGCGTCATCCTCCAAAACGGCGCTTGGGCCGTCATCTTCTAAAAATAGACCGAAGTCCATTTTTTTCCAAGTCCTGTTCGCTCGCCTAAGGTTTTGCCTTGCCGTGGCGGGATGTGCAATGCGTGGATTCCAGCCCGCATGGGCAAGGAAGACCGATTTATGGTTTGATCGGCGTTGCCTGACCCATTGGCTTGACCTAGGGTCAGTACCCTAAAATAGAGCGTAACAAAGCTCAAAACAAAACGGGAGACGCAAATGGGACGGGTTGAAGGAAAAATCGCATTGGTGACGGGCGCGGCGGCTGGCATTGGCCGCGCGGCAGCCGAGGCGCTGGCGGCAGAGGGGGCGACTGTCTATGCGAGTGATGTGGATGATGCAGGCACGGCAGAAACTGTGGCGCTTATCACCAAGGCGGGCGGCAAGGCCTATGGGCTTGCCCAAGACGTGACGAGCGAGCCGCGCTGGGCCGAAGTGGTGGCGGCGATCAAGGACCAGTCCAAGGCGCTGCATATTCTCGTCAATAATGCGGGCATTGCCATTGCCGCCGATATTTTCACGATGGAGCTTGCCGACTGGCGACGCCAGACCGCGATCAATATTGACGGCGTGTTTCTGGGCGTCAAACACGGCGCACCGCTGATTGCGGCATCGGGCGGCGGCTCGATCATCAATATCTCGTCGGTCGCGGGGCTTCGCGGTGCGGCGGGGCTGGCGGGCTATTGCGCCACCAAGGGCGCTGTGAAGCTCTTCACCAAATCAGCCGCGCTGGAATGTGCGCAAGGCAAAATGAATGTGCGCGTGAACTCGGTGCATCCGGGCATTATCGACACGGCGATCTGGCAGAAAATGCCGCAAAACGGCATGGGCGCGATCCGGACCGCGCTTGCGCCCGAAGGGGCCAACACGCTCGACCCCGTGGCTATCGGGGCGGCGACACCCATTGGCTATAATGGCGTGCCTGCCGACATTGCCAATGGCATTGTGTTCCTCGCGTCCGAAGAGTCGCGCTATATGACGGGTGCGGAGCTTGTGATTGATGGTGGTATGACGGCGAAGTGAGTTTTTAGGGTATCGCGTGAATTATGCGTGTGCGGAGAAGGCGGGGATCGGTAGGTCTCCGCCTTTTTTGGTAATAATGTTCAGTTGGGTTAATGAGCGGTGCAATGAGACGAAATTTTTACTAGCTCACACAGTGACGACTTTCTCTAGGGCATGAAGTAGAAGGTGTTACTCTTTAGGTCGGTTAAGGAGAAATACATCGGTGGAACCTGAGCAAATTAAATTCAAAACGAAGCCACTTGGATTAAGCAAGGTTGTTCGCAATGCGCAGTTCCAAGTGAAGACTGTGCTTACTCTTGAGCCATTTAACTATGTAGATCTCTGGCTTCGCCGAGAACATAAAGAAGAGGCTCTGTTCTATTGGCGACAGGCAAGGAACTTCCACAGGGTAGCACAAGGTCTGCCGATGGAGTCCGCTCCCTTGGTGCTCTATTACTGCTTTATGAACGCAGCAAAAGCACTGCTTGCCTCGAAGGGGATACCTTTTGATTCCCTTCATGGTGTCAAAGCTCATCGAATGAGAGGAGCAAATAGCAAAGTGCTCCTTAGCAACGAGGGGATCGGTATTCAGAATCGTGGAATTGTTCCCGCCTTAGCGGGGTATTTCAACGAAGCGGAACCAACGCGGCGTCACAGTCTTGAAGATGTGCTATACAATCTTGTCTTCGTCCACCGTACCTACTGTCTCAGCTATCCGAGAAAGAAAGAGCGATTTTTGCCGCTCAAGAATCCAAGGTTTGTTCGCGATGGTACTACAAATGAAGTTTGGTTTACGGCAGATGCAGTCGATGATGCGGATTGGAAATTTTTCCGTCGAAATTTGCCGCCAGAGATTGTGGAAGATTCAAGCGGTGCAGCCAAAATAAATTCCTTAAAAAGAATCGTTTGGTTATCCCCAGATAAGCCAAATGAGATAGAGCTTGAAGAGCTACGTCGTCTCAATGAGCAGCTTCGTCGAGTGATTCATTACATCAATGCTGCCAATACACTATGGTATCTTAAGTCGGAGGGCACGTATCAGATCGATAGACGTTCAAGCACACTTACCCTTGCTGCTATGCATCGGTTGAGCGAAATTTGTAGGTACAAGCCTTCAGAGTTGCAGTCTTTCCTTGATGGTCAGAAAAATTGGCTTTTGAGTGAGTTTGTCACCATGTCACCTGCACAGTTTCTTGATGAAATTGCTTGTGAGATTACTGGTCATCAAATCATGATTCCAAATGTTCGAAATCCGAGTTGAAATTTTACCATGAATTTGTACATCGCATGCGGTTTGACACATGTGCCTCGCAGCGTCTTCCCTGAATACGTGGCATATCTGCATGCTCTCGCTGAAGCATTGCGAGCAGAAACTATCGTTACCAATGTGCGATACGCGCTGATTGATAGCGACCCTCAATTAGCATCAAGGCCTAAGTCCGATCGTGCAGCGCTATGTTACGATTGGGATAGGCGCATGGTTGAAGAGGCCGATTTGTTAGTCGCCGAAGCCAGCTTTCCTTCCACTGGTCTCGGAATTGAACTGCAAATTGCGGAAACGTCGAAGATACCTGTTGTTATGTTAGTTGGTGACCATGGTGTAAATCGCACTAATCCTGTTCACTATAAGAACCCTGATCATAGTCAGCACGACTTGCAAATTGGTGAGGGTATTGTATCGCTTATGGCACTCGGATTACCCGTTATTCGGCAGATTGTAACCTATAAATCTTATAGTGAGGCCATCTCTGGAGCGGTATCTGCTGTAGGCGCTTAGCGGGAGGTCTATTTGTTTTTCTGCCGGCCTAAGAATTCTGGAAGGGCGGGGAACGCGATTTCGGGCGCGGTGACGGGTACGGAACTTGTGGTAGACGGCGGTATGACGGCGCGGTGAGTTTTTTAAATGAGGAAGGCGGAGATTTTTATCTCCGCCTCTTTTGTTGAAAGTGATGCCTCTCACCCCCGCCGTGCCCTCTCAATCGCCGCCACGTCGATCTTTCCCATTTCCATCATGGCGTCGAAGGCGCGTTTGGCTTCTGCGCCGCCTTTGGCCATGGCTTCGATGAGGGTGCGCGGGGTGATCTGCCAGTTGATGCCCCATTTGTCCTTGCACCAGCCGCAGGCGCTTTCCTGACCGCCATTATTGACGATGGCGTTCCAGTAGCGGTCGGTTTCTTCCTGATCGTCGGTGGCGATCTGGAAGGAGAAGGCTTCGCTGTGGGGGAAAGCCGGACCGCCATTGAGGCCGATGCAGGGTGTGCCGAAGACGGTGAATTCCACAGTCAGGACGTCGCCTTCTTTGCCCGAGGGATAGTCGCCCGGTGCGTGATGGATGGCGCGGAGTGCGCTGTCTGGAAAAGTTGCCGCATAGAAACGGGCGGCCTCTTCGGCGTCTCCATTGTACCAGAGGCAGATGGTGTTCTTGGCGACGGGGGTTTGGGGCTGGGCCATGGCGTGCGGTTTCCTCGGTGGCATTTGACGGGGATGTCGGGTTTCCGATTTCGTCTTGACTGCATACCAACTGGTCGGTATGCAGTCAAGACGAGAGGCGAGCAAGGAACCAGAAGCAAATGTCGGAGCAGGCCGCAAAACCGAGTGCCAGATCGAAGCTGCTTGAGGCCGCGCTGTCGGTGATCCGTCTCAAGGGCTATGCGGCGACCACGGTGGACGAGCTATGCGCCGCCGCCAAAGTGACCAAGGGTGCTTTTTTCCATCACTTCAAAAGCAAGGACGCGCTGGGTGTTGCGGCGGCGGATCATTGGTCGCAGATGACGGGGGCGATGTTTGCAGACGCGCCTTATCACGATCATGCCGATGCGCTGGAGCGCGTGCTTGCCTATGTGGCTTTTCGTAAGGAGATGCTGCAAGGGGACTTGCAGGAGTTCACCTGTCTTGTCGGCACGATGGTGCAGGAAACCTATGAGACAAGCCCCGATATTCGGGATGCCTGTGCACGTAGTATATGCGGCCATGCCGAGACGCTGGAAGCCGATATTGAAACAGCGATGGAGGAGCGCGGCATGACGCCCGACTGGACTGCGGCGTCGCTGGCGCTGCACACGCAGGTTGTGCTGCAAGGTGCTTTCATTCTCGCCAAGGCGAAGGGGGGCGCGGCTGTGGCGGTCGAAAGTGTCGATCATCTGATGCGCTATATCGAGCTGCTGTTCAGTGCGACGCCGATCAGAGGCAAACAATAAATTCCGTCTCAGGCAAAACACATAGGAGAGGACCGTGCCCAATACGATCAACCTGCATCGCGTGATTGCGACCACACCTGAAAAAGTTTATCGCGCCTTTGTGGAAAGTGATGCGATAGCAAGCTGGATCCCGCCTTATGGTTTTCTCTGCACTGTGCATGAGATGGACGCCAGAGTGGGTGGCAAGCACAGAATGTCGTTCCGCAATTTCACCACCGGCGAGAGCAATTCTTTTGGTGGCACCTATCTCGAACTCGTGCCGGGCGAGCGGCTGGTCTATTCGGATGTGTTTGATGATCCCAGTATGCCCGGCGAGATGCGTGTGACGGTGATGCTGAAAGCGGTTTCGACGGGTACGGAAATCAGCATCGAGCAGGCGGGTATTCCCGACATGATCCCGACAGATGCGTGCTATCTGGGCTGGCAGGATTCCCTGCACAAGCTTGCAAAGCTTGTGGAACCTGAAATCAATCAATAGCTGTGGCGCAGTGCGTTTTTGTTTTCGGTATGAGAAAGGCGGAGATTTTCATCTCCGCCTTTTTTGTCGGGTTTTGCGATGATGCTACCACTCGTAACGCAGCTGGCCCGTGCCGGTATAGCTTTCGGTGGTGCGGGAGAACTCGCTGTCGATGCCGGCGCTCAAGGACCAGCCGTGGCCGAGAGCGATGCCGGCGTTGAGGGAGAGCAGGGCGGAATTCGTGGCGGGTTTTGCGCCGTTCACTGTGAAGCCTGTGCCCGGCAATTGCTGGAAGGATGCGGTCGTCGTCGCGTCATTGTTCCAGTCATGTGCCCATGCGGTTTTGACGCTTAGTGCGAGCGGTTTGTCTCCGACGGTGAGCGTTGTGTCGAAGCGCGGGCCGATTTCGCTGCGTGTGGTGGTGAAATTATTCGAGCCATAGGACAGAGCGAAAATGCCGGGGCCGGAGGTGGCGGTTTCGCTATAGGAGGGCATGAAGAGTGTTGCCGTCTGGATGGCGGCATAGGGTGTGATGCCGATTGAGCCGGTGGTGAAGCGCCAGCCGGTTTCGAGACGTGTTGTCAAAGCCTGTGGATGGAACGAGGCATGAAGCACGTCTGTGACACCGCCGCCCGAGACGGTGCGGATGGTTGTGGCGTCCTGCACCGTGTAGCCGAGCGCGGCGGCGACATAGGCATCGCCGATGGCTTGGCGACCATAGAGCGCTACGTTGAAGGCATCAGCTTTGCCTGACCCCATGCCTTGAGCGACACTGAAATCGGACGAGGCGCCGCCAAGCGCGATGCCGAGGGAGAAGTCGGGTGTGGCGTGGTAGGTCGCTCCGACGGTTGCGCCATAGACGCGGTTTGTCGTTTCATGTGTGCCGGTGCCGCTGTTGCCTGACACATTCGCATAGCCGCCATAGCCTGCGGCCCATGCGGACCAATGTTTCATTTGCTCGCGTGGCACGGAGAAGGCAAAGGCATCGTTGCTGGCCGAGGCCACTCTGACGGGTTGGGCGAGGGCTGCTTGTCCACCGCCTTGGCCCATTGTGTTGCCGGATGTGCCGAAAGCATTGCCGAACAGATTGCCCATGAAGAAGCCTGTGCCGGTCAGCACGGATTGGGATGCGCTGCCGCCCGCTTCGCCTGAGGCCTCCGACAAGCCATTGGCATTGAGCATGGTGAAGGGCGTCTGGATGCCGCCATTTGTGTAGAAATACTGGCTCAGTGTGTCGGCGACGTTTTGCTGGTTGGTGGAGAGCGTGCCGCCCGGTGCCGGATAGTGGAGCGTTAGGTCGAGATAGACATTGTTGATGTCATAGCTCAGCGCGGCGAGGATTGTGGACGGTATGTTCACACCGTTCAGAGCGTCGAATGTGCCGGTGATGCCGTTTGTTGCGTTCAGGATTGTATATTGCCGCGCCGTGTAGGTGCCTGATGCATAGGTGGCGTTGACGGTGCCTGCGAGGGTTGCTGTGCCTGTGGCATTTGCGCGGTCGGCGGCCGAGGGCGAGACTTCGATATTGTAGTTCGCGCCGCTGGCGAATATCAGGTCACCGTTTATGTTCAGTGTTCCGATTGAATTGCCCGGTGCGAGTGCGCCGCCGCTATTGATGGTGGTGGTGCCAAGTGTGCCGGTGCCGCCGATTGTGCCGCCGCTATTCACGGTGATGCTGCTTGCCGCAGAAATATCGCCATTGACCGACAGGGTGCCTGCATTGACGGCCCAAGCCGAGGCTGTCGTCTGGGTGCCGGTGATCGTCCAATTGGATGTGCCGTTTTTTGCCAGAGTGCTGAAGCCTTGATATTGCAGGCCTACATCGACGGCGGAAATGTCAAACGATCCGGCCGCTGTGCCGCCGAGTGCCAAGGTGTCCGTGCCTGTGCCGACGACATTGCCGAGGATCGTGCTGTTTGACCAGAGTTCCAGACGATTGGTGCCGCCGGTGAAGGTGATGGCATTGGCGCGCGTCATGCCGTCGCCGTCGAGGCCGCCTGTGACGCTGCCATCGTTGATGAAGGTGAGGTCGCTGCCGGACACGCCGTCGCCGCCGACGCCCGCAGCGCCTGCGACACCGGGCGCTGCGGGCATGTTATTACCGTTGTCGGCACCACCTGCGCCGCCCGATGCACCTGCGCCGCCGGTGATTGTGCCCTCATTGGTGAAGGTTGTGCCCGATGTGGACAGCAGGCCGATGCCACCGTCGCCACCTTTGCCGCCTTTGCCGCCGACGGGGCCGACATCGCCGTCATCGATGTCGAGGATGGCGCTACCGCCGCCGCCCGCACCACCCGCGCCGCCATCGCCGCCCTTGATGATGCCCGTTGTCGAATTGTTGCTTGCTGTTGTACCGGTGAGCACCATTCCCTTGCCGCCTGCGCCGCCGATGCCGCCACCGCTGCCGGTGGTTGCCTGATCGGGCGCATCGGCGCCCGCACCGCCGCTGCCGCCGCTGATGGTGCTGTTGTTTTCAACCGCTCCGGCGCTGAAAAGCCCCGTGCCGCCGACACCGCCGACCGTTTTGGCAGGTGAGAACTGGCTGATGCCGCTCATGCCGCCCTTGCCGCCGGTGACGCTCGCATTGACGATGGTGGATGCTGTGCTCTGCGTCACCCGCAGGCCGCTGCCGCCCGCGCCGCCGCCGCCCGCATAGGTGCCCTGTGCGCCAAAGCCCAGGCCGCCATCACCGCCGTTGCCGCCATCGCCGCCCAAAACGGCGCCATTGACGCTCAGCTGGTCTGCGCCACTGAAGACGACACCGATGCCGCCGCCGCCGCCGCCGCCGCCATCGCCATATGATCCAACTCCGTCGCCGCCATCGCCACCTGTGCCGCCGGTGACGGGATCTGCGGCGTCGATTGCGCTCACGTCGTCCGAGAGCGTTGCGCCGCGACCGCCGCCGCCGCCGCCGCCCGCGCCGGAATCAGAACCACTCGATCCGCCAAAGCCGCCGCCGCCGCCGGCTTCGTCACCACCGCCCTTGGCATATGTGGCGATGGTGCCAGCGCCGCCACCCGTTCCGAAATCGCTGCCGCCGCCTGCGCCACCATTGCTGCGACCGCCGCCGCCGCCGCCGCCACCGCCGGTGCCGTTGCTTCCGGCGATCCCTCCACCAGCAGCAGTCCAGCCCGACGATCCGCTGCCACCGCTGCCTATATTGCTGCTGCCATCGCCGCCATTGCCGCCTGTGCCGCCGCCATCGCCGTTGGCACCCGTCGCGCCGTCTGTGCCGGTGATCGCTGCCGCGTTGCCGACGGTCGGCATGGCGACCGTGACCAGAAGGCCAAGTGCTGCTGACGCCATCTGAACTTGTAGTTTGTGCATAAAATTCCCCAGTACCTCTGATGTGCGGCACCGGAAATTCTGCTTGCCCGCCCACACTGCCCCAACATTTGCGCGACTATTTCAATGCTGCGTTGCGGCGTTCAAGCTGAATGCGTCGCTTGGGATGCTGGGATAACCAAATGAGACGATGGGTAAAGTGGGCCCTTGCTGCGGGAGCGCCCGGGACGTGGCGGGCAGTTGGTTTGAGCTTTGTCTGATTGTGTGAGATCGTTCCGAACGAGTGACGATGAGTGCATATTTATGAGCAAGCCGGACGACCAACAGCCAAACTACATCGACTGCTACAGGGCGGAATTTCCCGCAAGTAACCCGCAGAGTGCGGCGCTCTATGCGCAAATGTTGGCACCGGTCTTTGATTTCGAAGTGCCCTCTTTCGCCCAAGCCTCGCCCTTCTTTGCCAGATCGGAAATCTACGGATTGCCGGACCTGACCGTGTCGCGCGTGCAGAGCGGGGCGAGCCGTTTTGTGCGTTCGATCAAGACGATTGCGCGCCACGGCATGGACCAGATTCTTGTCGTTTGCTACACGCGCGGTTCTTTCATGATGACCACCGGCGGAATGGCCAGACGCGTGGAAGCCGGTGCGCTGGCCTTTATGGATATGTCACAGGAGATCATCATCGAGGCCGACGAAGTCGAGAATGTCTCGCTCGCTGTGTCGCGGCGCAAGCTGGAGATGCTGGTGCCGTTTCTCGATGATGCGCATGGTTTCGTGCGCGAGCCGGGGCCGTTGTCGAGTGTCATGCTCGGCATGATGGAGGGCGTCATGGCCGAGGGGCCAGCCATGTCTGTTGTCGATGCGGGCGGTGTCGCCGGTGCGATCATTCAACTGGCAGCGGCCTGTCTTGAACCGCTGTCGCACCATCAGGTGGCGGCAAGCTCGGGTCGGAATGCGGTGTCTCTGGCTTTGATTAAGGCCGCGATTGAACGGCGGCTTTTGGAGCCTGCTTTAAGCCCGCAGGCATTGCTTGACGAATTTGGTATTACACGCTCAACGCTCTACCGGTTGTTCGAACCTCTGGGCGGTGTGAGTGCCTATATTACCGAACGGCGCCTGCATTATGCTTTCCGCCGCATAGCGGATGCGGTGCAACCATCCTTTCGCATTTCCCAACTGGCCTTTGAGCTGGGGTTCAGTCACCCTTCGGCTTTCACACGTGCGTTCAGGGATTTATTTGGACTGTCGCCGTCAGCAGTGCGCGCGCTTGCCGCGCAGTCGAAAATGCAGGAGATGCAATTGATGGCGTCTCCCGACTATCTGCAATATTTCAGTCCGATCAGTCCGGTGTTGTCAGAGGCACCGGTCGCGGCGCAATAGGGGTGGTGATCAGTTCACAACGCGCCAGACGCCGCCAGCGTCCTGACAGGCTGTGCCGTAGGTGTTTTGTAACCGGCCGTTGATGCGGGCGGTGGATTGGTATTCGCGGCAATATTGGCCGTTGTTGGCGCGGTAGATGTCTGACGTCGGCGTGGCGCGCAAGGGCTCTGTGTAAGTGACGCGTGGCGCATAGACGACGGGCGGGGGTGCGTAGACAACCGAGGGCGCGTAAACGACCGGCGGCGGGTAATAGGGATAGTAGGGCCGGTAGTAGCTGCGGGCGTAAGGCCGGTGGTGGTGATGGCGGTAGCGGTGGTGGTGGCTGCTGTAGCCATGGCCGTAGTCGCTATAGACAAGACCAACGCCGGGATAGACGGGTAAGCCGAAGCCTAGGCCGAGGTTGTTTTGTGCGCCTGCCGAGGCGGGCGAGCGCGTGGCGCTGAAGGTGAGGATGGCGGTGGTGGCAAGCACCGCGATGCCTGCGTGTCGCAAAAAGCGGGTGAGTGCCATTGGAAACCTCCATGCGAAAGCGCTGGGCCATTATAGGCCCAAAGCTTGTCGCGTGGCGGTGGAAATTGAGAAAATTTTCAGGCGGCGACTTTCCAGATTATCGCTTTGTCATGACGGAATGACGAAAAAGCCCATGCGGGGGAAATGCACGGTGACGTCGCCGACGCGCGGGTCTGTGCGTTTGATGGCGATGTGCTGGGCGGATGATGAGACAAGCTCGCCTGTGATCGGGTCGCGGCCATAATCGTCGGCCATGATGGTGACTGTCATGCCCGGTGTGAGGCCGTTTGGTTCGGAGGGATCGGCTTTTGTCGCTTCGGTGGAATTGTTTGCCTTGGCGATGTCGAGCGCGGCCTCGCGGCTGATTTCGTGGCGGGTACCATGGCCGATGGCGGCGACGCGTTTTTCCCATGCGGTGACTTGCGGCATGGAGGCGAGCATGGCGAGGCCCTTTGGATAGACCCAGCGCATGAAGGCGATGTTGTAGAAGACGCTGGCATCGGCGAGGCCTGCCGCATCACCCAGAAGGAAGGGTTTGCCATGGGCAAGCTGGCTTTCGGCCCAGCCGAGTTGGGCGCGGACCTGATCGGCCATGAGGGGCGCGGCCTGTTTCATCGTCTCGGTGTCGAAGGGACGACCGGACAAGGCTTCGCGGTCTTTTTTGAAGGCCTCCGAAATCAGCATGTCACTGCCGCCCTCTGCTGCCATGCCGCCGAAAATGACCGGCACAGCCGACTGGAAAATGGCGCGGTCGGCCCAGAGGCTCACGCCCCAGCCAATTCCATGATCGGCACCGACATGAATGGAGGGCGCGGGGAAGCGGCGTTCAAGTTCGCGGATGATGATCTGCGTGTCGCAATAAATATCAGCGCCGATCTGCATGACGGGAATTTTGCGATAGCCGCCGGTGAGCGCCACAAGCTCGGGCTTGGGCATGATGACGGGTTCGTCGCAGGCATACCATTCGATGCCTTTGATGCCGAAAATGACACGCACTTTTTCGGAGAAAGGTGACACATCATATTGATGCAGGATGATGGATTGAGCGTTGGCGGGCATGGGTATCTTCCGATCTCGGTAGGTTGAACGTGTGCCTATTTAATTTCTGTATAGCTGAAGATAACTCTATCGAGGAGCTCTCCCGAAAAGACAAACAGCAGTTGTCCTACAATCAGCCCTTCCTCCTTTTCAAATGTCGTAAGGCCAGCTTTCCTCGCAGCAAACAAAACATCGTCACGCGAAGTCTTGTTTATCAACATGGGGAGTATTTCTTCAGCGTCTTTGGCTTGCTGCGCGTTGAGACGAATTTGCTCTGACTGATGGGTGGTTGTAACTCCTAGATCTGCGACGCGATAAAGAAGTAATGCGTTTCCGACTACAGAGAGAACGAGGCAAAACGTGAGGATATTTTTCTTATCCATATTCGTCTCCCGTTTATTTATTTGAAATCATTGCTGAAGCGGATGTTGTCTTTGGCAAGACCTTCGATGACGACGTCGATGCCGCCCGAACGGATCATCCATTCGAGGCGGTGATCGCGATATTCGCGTTTGAAGAGGCCTTGGGCGACGACATTGGCAACGGTTTCCATGCCTGCGGCGGAGGCGGCGGATTCTTTGAGTGTGAGGGATACGCTGTCACGCGCGCGGGCGCGGGCGAACCATTTGCCGAGGGGCGCGTTTTCTGACGGGGCAAGGCCGAAGCTTGCCGAGCCTGCAATATAGGGCACGACGGAAAGGTCGCCCCAGCCGAAGCTCTCGCCATTGAACCATTCGCGATTGCCAAGCTGCTTTGTCAGCCATTCCTGCATCATTTCGGTCTGGTCGGCGGCCTTGTCGCGGATAGCATCGCCCAGTTCGCCTTCGGCGCGGCGGAACCATGTGAGTTCGCCCAAGCCCCAGTTGATGGCTTCGTAATAGGTGTCGCAAGCTTCTTCGATCATGCGGACGCGGGCGCGGTCGGCGGGCGAGGCGGGACGCATGGGGGTGTCGGCCCATTTGTCTTCGATATATTCGAGGATGATGGTGCTGTCGAAGATCGACACGTCACCATCGATCAGGGCGGGCACCTCGCCGCGCGGATTGGCGGCAAGGAATTCACCGCCAGACTGGCCGGAGCCGATGGCATCGGGTGTCTTGACCTCGAAGGGCAGGGACTTCTCGCGCAGTGCGATCTTGATTTTTTGGGCATAGGGCGAAAGCGGGTGTTCGTAGAGCGTGACCATGATGTTCCCTGAAAGTTTTGAATTTCTTTTCGGGGATCATCACGCTTTCAACCGCATGAGTCCAATCGCTTCCAGTTGACCTAGAGGCGACCGCGCCTTTTGGCCAGTGCTGCCATTTGTCCAAAGAGGTTTGCGGCATTATTGGGCGTCGTGTCGCCTGCAAATTCCTTGTAGAGGGTGGCGACATTGATGACGACGCGTTCGCCATCGCCCCAGCTGTCATAATCCGTCATGGCGATGTCGCAGGCCGCGTCAAAGGCGGAGAGGCCTGCATCATAGCGGATGCGCGCCTCGCGGGCCGTATAGGCGAGATAGTCGCGCACGGCGATGACGCCTTTTTTGTCGGTGACGGGGCCGTGGCCGGGGACGACCGTGTCCACATCCATCGCGATGATGCGGTTGCAGGCGTCGATCCAGTTGGAGACAGGGCCTTCCCACATGATGGGGTGGCCTTCGATGAAAAGAATGTCGCCGGTGAAGACGGTTTTGTCCTCGGGCACATAGACGAGCGCATCGCCGGGTGTGTGGGCGGGGCCGACATGCATGATGTGGACAGTCTTGTCGCCAACCTTGCGTGTCAGTTCATGTTCGAAAGTGGTGGTGGGCAGTGTTTGTGTGACGCTGGCAAAATCAAACGCGCCGAAACAGTTTGTGAGGAAGGTGCCTGTGTCGCCGAGGCTGGGGGCTGCCTTGAGGAAGCCCACAAGAAGCTCCGGCCCTTCATGGGTCATGGCTTCCTTGGCAAGTTTATGCGCGATGATCTCAGCACCCTCACAACATTCATTGCCATAGCAATGGTCGCCATTGTGATGGGTGTTGACGAGTGTGTTGATGGAGGTGGCGGCTTTCGGCTCGGCCTTTTTCATGGCGTCGAGCATGTCGCGGGTGAGCGGCACATCGAAGAGTGTGTCCACCAGCAAGGACTGGTCGCCATCGGTGATGAGGCCCGCATTGGACCAGCCCCAGCCGCCATCGGGCTGCAAATAGGCATAGAGGCCGCGACCCAGATCGTGAAGGCCTTTTGTGTATTGGTATTTGCTCAAGCCCAGTGACATATTTTCCCTCCCCAGAGAATTTTCAGATCACGAAATGCCGGTCATGCCGCAATCGACCGCGAGTGTTTGCGCGTTCACATAGACGGCTTCATCCGACATGAAGAAAAGCGCGGCATAGGCGATTTCCCAGCCGGTGGCTTGCCGTCCGAAAGGTGTGGGCGAGCGACCGCGCGAGGGACGACCTTGTGTGGCGAGGCGGCCAAGCGGCGTATCGACGAGGCCGGGCGCGATGATATTGGCGCGGATGCCGCGACGCGTGCCCTCCATCGCCACATGGCGCATGAGACCGCCCAGTGCGGCTTTCGACGCATCGTAAGAGGGAAGCCGCGAGCCTGCGACGAGGCCTGCAATGGACGAGATGAAGATGATGGATGAACCTTCGTCGAGCTTTGGCAATGCCGCTTTGCAGATGAGCATGGGGCCGCGCAGATTGACGGCGAGCGCCTTGTCCCAATCATCCGCATTTGCGCCTTCAAGGCCGAGCGGGCCGACACCGATGCCGACATTGAGAACGAGGCCGTCAAACCCGCCGAGTTTTTCGTGTGCCTCATCGACCATGCGGGTGATGTCGGCGGGATCGCTAATATCGGCCTGAATGGTGAGGGCGTTGCCGCCTTCGGATTTGATTTTGGCGGCGGTTTCTTCCGCCGAGGCGAGGTTGAGATCGGCAACTGCGACGGTTGCCCCTTCGCGGGCAAAGAGCAGCGACATGGCGCGGCCATTGCCGACGGGATCGGTGGCGGCATCGACAATGCGCTGGCCGCCGCCGACGACGAGAATTTTGCGGCCCGTGAGGCGGGCGCGGCCCGGTGCCTCGCCCCGTGACTCCGCAGAAAGCGGGCGGGTGTAGCGTTCGGGCTTTGCGTCTGTCTCAGCCATTGCTTGTCATGCTCCGCTTGATTTCCTCAAGGCCGCTGCCTTGTATGTCTGTCTCTTCGATCTCGATTTCGAATGTTTCGAGGAAGCGGCAGACGAGAAGATAGACACCGATAATGATGACGAGTTCCTGTGTGCCGGCATCGCCCAGATATGTGCGGGCGGCCTCGACCAGTTCCGCGCGGCCTTTGACATTGGCGGTCAGGTCATCGGCGAGCGCGAGTGCTGCATTTTCGGCATCAGAGAAATGCGTAGAGGGCAAGGGGTCACGCGTGGCGGCGATGCGGGCTTCAGTGAGGCCCAGCACGCGGGAGACGCGGATGTGCTGGTGCAATTCATATTGCGAGTTGCAGAGATGGCCGACACGCAGAATGACCAGCTCGCGCAATTCCGCATCGAGAATACCGTCGTTCAGATAGGCATTGATGAGTGACATGAAAGGCACGAAGGACGCGCCGCTGCCTGCCAGCATTTTGAAGATATTGAGCGGCGGCAGGCCGGCGAGCAGGTCGCGATTGGCGGTCGGCAGGTCTGCCGGATCGGGATAGGGAAGACGCGCCATGGATCAGCTCTTTTTCGCTGTGATATTGACGGTCGGCTCTTTGCCTTTTTCCTCGATATCGACATCGAAGGTTTCGAGGAAATAGCAGACGGCTGTGTAGAACCCGATGGTGAGGACAAGTTCCTGCATCTGCTTGGCTTGCAGCTTTTCCAGCAGCGGATTGAAGGTGGCATCAGACGCGCGGGTGTTGGCGACGATATCGTCGGTCAGGCGCATGACCATTTTTTCAAGTTCGCTGAAGGCGGCGGCTTCCGGGCCTTCATGGATGGCCTTGATTTTTTCTTCCGACATGCCGATCTGGCGGGAGATGCGCTCGTGCTGGTGGACTTCGTATTTGCCTTTTTTGAGGACGCCGACACGGACAATGGCGATTTCGCGCAGGATCGGATCGAGGTCCGAATACATCAGGATGGCGTTGCCGAATTTCGTGAAGGCATCGAGCATGTCGCCGGAATGGCCGAGCATTTTGAAAATATTGAGGGGGGGAAGCTTCTTATAGGCTTCGGCGGCGCGACCTGTGGCATCTGCCGGATCGAAATAGGGTATGCGGGCCATTCTGTGTCTCTCCCTGAAGTGGTTTTTGCTGCCGGTTGACGGAGCGTTTTCTTGTTGGGGCCAGTCTAACGGCGGAATGTGACCTGTCGAGCGTTACGGAATCCGCCGCGGCGGTCTTGCTCCTCACCAAATCGTCGCTACACTCCGGTCTATAAATGCCATGCGGAAGAGGTGATAACGCCCGCTGCACCGGCAATCCATATGCATCCCGGGAGGAGCCGCATGTTCGATCGCGAGCACATTAAATCTGTCGCCGATATCACGCGTTTTCAGGCCAAGGCCCATGGCGGCACTGTGGCGCAAGTGTTTGAAGGGCGCGCGACGACTTATGGCGAGCTGGACAAGCGGGCAAGCCAGGTGGCGCAGGCGCTGATCGGCGACGGGATGAAGCCGGATGCGCGGATCGGCTTTATCGGCAAGGGGTCCGACCGCTATTTTGAAATGCTCTATGGCGCGTTCAAGGCGAAATCTGTGGTGGTGGGCGTCAACTGGCGTCTTGCGCCACCCGAAGTCGCCTATGTGCTGAACGATGCGCGCACGGAAATGCTTTTTGTGGGCGCGGAATTTTATGACATTGTCGGGCAGGTGCTGGCCGATTGCCCTAGCGTCAAGCGCGTGATCGCGCTGGATGGTGGTCATGCGACATGGACCTCTTTTGATGATTGGCGCGATGCGGCAGAGGCCAAAGACCCGATGCTGCCTGCCTCGCCTGACGATGATGTGATCCAGCTCTATACAAGCGGCACGACAGGCCACCCCAAGGGTGTGCAACTGACCAATGCCAATTATATCGGCATTCTGGAGGGCAGCGAGGAATCGGGCTGGGCCGACTGGAAGGTAGGCGAGGTCAATCTGGTCTGCATGCCGCTTTTCCATGTGGCGGGGGTCAATATCGGTGTGATCGGCAATGCCCATGGCACGAAGAATATCATTCTCAAGGATGTCGATCCGGCGCTGATCCTGACGCTGATCGAGAAGGAAAAAATCAATATCGCCTTCATGGTGCCAGCGGTGATCCTGTTTGTGATGCAGCAGCCTGCGATCAAGACGGCTGATGTGTCATCTATCCGGCAGATCCTTTATGGCGCGTCGCCTATCGCAGAAGATGTGTTGCGGCAGGCGCAGGAGATATTCGGCTGCGATTTCATCCAGCTTTACGGGCTGACAGAGACGACAGGCTCGGCCACACATCTGCCGCCTCATGCGCATGATCCTGTGCTCGGCAAGCTGCGTTCTTGCGGCATCGTCAATCCCGGTATGGAAGTGCAGGTGGTGGACGAGAATGGCAAGCCAGTGGCGCAAGGCGATGTGGGCGAGATCATGATCCGTGGCTCGACGCTGATGAAAGCCTATTGGAACAAGCCTGACGCCACGAAGGATTCGATCAATGGCGAGGGCTGGTTTGCCTCTGGTGATGCGGGCTATTTCGATGCGGATGGCTATCTCTATATCCATGACCGCGTGAAAGACATGATCGTGTCGGGTGGCGAGAATGTTTATCCCGCCGAAGTGGAAAACGCGCTTTTCAGCTTTCCGGCGGTCGCCGACGTTGCCGTGATCGGTGTGCCTGACGAGCGTTGGGGCGAGGCGGTGAAGGCCTGTGTGGTGCTGAAGCCCGGCGAGAGTGCAACAGCGGAAGAGATTATCGCTTTTGCCAAGACGCGCATTGCAGGCTTCAAAGTGCCCAAGAGCATCGACTTCATCAATGCGCTGCCGCGTAATCCGTCCGGCAAGATCCTGCGCCGCGAATTGCGTGCGCCGTTCTGGGAAGGTCGTGGCCGGATGGTCAACTGACCATCGGCGACCATAAGAAATTTACAGAATTGATCCAACCCGCAGCAAGACGGGTGGGCGAAGATATATGAAACGGGAGAGCTAAATGAGCCGTGCTGTCGAGACAGAGACCCTGCCGCCTTTCAAGCCGCTGAAGCAGAAAGCGCCGAAGATCAAAGTGACGCGCAAGGATGATGGCACTGTCTATGTGGCATCCGAACATGCGCTGGGCGAGTTGAATCGTTCGACCGTGCATCTGCTGGAAGAAAAGGCCGCGCTGCATCCTGAGCGCAATTTCATTGGCGAGCGCAATGCGGCAGGTGAATGGACCTATATTACCTATGGCGAGGCCAACCGCGCGGCAAGCGCTGTTGCCTCGGCGTTGTTGGCGCGTGGTATGGGGCAGACGACGCCTCTGGTTATCCTGAGCAGTAATTCCATTCCCCATGCGGTGATGATGCTGGGGGCGATGAAGGCGGCTGTGCCTGTGGCCCCTGTGAGTGTGCCCTATTCGCTGATGAGCACGGATTACGCCAAGCTGCGCCATGTGATCGGGCTGACACAGCCGAAAATGATCTTTGCCGATAAGGGGGCAATCTTTGCCAAGGCCATTCAGGCGGTGGCACCTGAAGGCGTGGAAGTGGTGACGGTGGAAGGCGAAGTGCCCGGTGTGACGAACTTGTCCTATGCCGATCTGATCCAGACATCTGTGAGCGGTGATGTGGCCAAGACAATGGCGACGATCACGCATGACACGATTGCAAAATATCTCTTCACCTCCGGCTCGACCGGCATGCCCAAGGGCGTGTTGCAGACACATCGCATGATGATGGCTGTGGTGGCGGGACAAGAAGCCTTGCGCACGGAAGAGCCTGATCCTGATGACGTGCCGCAAAGCCTTGAATGGATGCCGTGGAACCATATCTCGGCGGGCAATATTGCCTTTAACGGCAATCTGTCTGCGGGCGGCACGGCGCATCTGGACAATGGTAAGCCGATCCCCGCTTTGTTCGGCGAGACGATCAAGAACCTTTATGATGTGAGCCCGCGCGTGTTCGGGTCGGCACCTGTTGCCTTTGCCATGCTGGCCGAGGCGATGGAGAAGGACCCTGTGTTGCGCCAGCGCTTTTTCGCCAAGCTTGAATATATGGGCTATGGCGGCGCGACACTTTCCAGCGACATTTATGATCGTATGCAGGCGCTGGCGATTGCCGAGACGGGCCATCGCATTCCGCTGACGACGATGTATGGCGCGACGGAGACGCAGGGCATTACCGTTGTCCACTGGATTACCGAACGTGTGGGGCTGATCGGCCTGCCGCTGCCGGGGCTGACGCTGAAGCTGGTGCCCAATGGCACGAAGCTCGAAGTGCGCGTGAAAGGTCCGACTGTGACGCCGGGCTATCTCAATGACGAGAAGAAGACGGCTGAGGCTTTCGACGAGGAAGGCTTTTACTCGCTGGGCGATGCGGCGAGGTTCCTAGACGAGAACAAGCCGGAAGAAGGTCTCGTCTTTGACGGGCGCGTGACGGAGGATTTCAAACTCTCGTCAGGCACATGGGTATCGACGGGCACGCTGCGCGCCGATGTGGTGGCGGCCTGCACGCCGCTTTTGCAAGATGCCGTGGTGTGCGGGCTGGACAAGCCCTATATCGCGCTGCTGGCCTGGCCCAATATCGAAGGCGCGCGTGCCGTGGCGGGTCTGCCTGCCAATGCGACACCTGACGAGATTGTGGCGCATCCGAAAGTGGTGGCGCATGTGCGCGATCATCTGGCCGCTCATAACAAGGCTGGTGGCGGATCGTCCACGCGCATTGCCCGTATTCACCTGATGACCGAGCCGCCTTCGATTGACGGACATGAGATGACCGACAAGGGCTATGTCAACCAGCGGGCAACGCTGGAGCGCCGTGCGCATCTGGTGGCGCGTCTTTATGAAGAGACACCGCCTGCTGATGTGATTGTGGTTTGAGGTTCTGATGGCTGTTGTTCGTCCGCGCGATATTCTTGATTTCTGGTTTGCTGCCGGAAAAGAGAAATGGTGGTCGAAATCCGATGCTTTCGATGCGGAGATCAGGAAGCTATTCGGGGACAGCTATCACGCAGGGGTGGCAGGCAAGCTGGATGACTGGATCAACGAGCCGCAAGGCGCGTTGGCTCTGATCCTGCTGCTCGACCAGTTCTCGCGCAATCTCTATCGCAATGATCACCGGGCCTGGGAACAGGATGGCAAGGCGCTGGCTGTGGCGCGCGAGGCGATTGCGCGTCGTTTTGACGTGGAAATTCCGCTGACCGCGCGCAACTGGGTCTATATGCCTTTCATGCATTCCGAAGATATGGCGGTGCAGGAGGAGAGCCTTGGCTATTTCGGCCGGTTGGGCGACCCGGAGATCATGAAATTTGCCGAGGAACATGCCGATATTATCCGCCGTTTCGGGCGGTTTCCGCATCGCAATGAAGTGCTGGGGCGGGTGTCGAGCGAGGCAGAGCGGGATTTTCTGGCCAGTGGCGGCTTTAAGGGCTGAGGCCCTGAAAAAGTGTTAGTTCTCTTTTAGAACCTTGTTATCTGCTTTGTATGGCCCATATGCTTTCCAGTGAAATGAACGGAGGGCGAGCCATGACGGGTAAGACAGCAATTATTCTGGGGGTCGGCCCGCATGACGGGCTGGGCGCTGTGGTGTCCAAACAAGCCGCCGCAAGCGGCTTGCATGTGGTTGTGGCTGGTCGGACGCTCGCCAAAGTGACGTCCGTGGCCGACGCCATTCGCGCCAGTGGCGGCAAGGCGACGCCAGTGGAATGCGACGCGACGGACGAGGCTTCGGTGATCAGGCTTTTCGAGGCGGCGGAAGCTGCCGGGCCGGTGGTGCTGGTCATCTACAATGCGGGCAATAATATGCCCGGCGGTGTGGAAGGCATGGAGGCGAGTTATTTTGAAAAGTGCTGGCGGGTGTGCAGCTTCGGCGCATTCCTGTTTGTGCGCGAGGCGGCAAAGCATCTCCTGCCGCGCGGCGAAGGGACTGTGATTTTTACCGGCGCGTCATCCAGCATGCGGGGACGGGCGGGCTTTGCGGCTTTCTCCTCGGCCAAGGGTGCTTTGCGCAATCTGGCGCAAAGTGCTGCCAAGGAACTGGGGCCGCAAGGCATACATGTCGGGCATGTTGTGATTGATGGCGGCATTGAAGGCGAGAAGCTGAAAACCATGGTGCCGGACTATGCGGCGGCCCGCGCCAAGGAAGGACGCCTCATCAATATTGAGGGCATTGCGGAGATTTACATGATGCTGCATGGACAGCGTCGCGCGGCATGGAGTTTCGAGGTGGATGTGCGCACGCATAACGAGCCGTGGTGAAGGGTGGCGGCGGCGAACTTTCATTTTCGTCATTGCGAGCGGCGCGAAGCAATCCATTCGGCGGAGTGAGTCTGGATTGCCGCGTCGCTGCGCTTCTCGCAATGACGGGACAGAAAGACGTGGACGACCGGGGCGAGCCCGGGGTCTATCTTGCTTCTGTGGGCGCGGTGTGGATCCCGGGGTCGAGCCCCGGGATGACAGCGGAGGGTTTAGTTTGCGCCTAGGCTGCGCGGACTTCGCTCAGGAAACGATCAACTTCCTGCCCGAGTTTGGTGGCCTGTTCCGACAAGTCGGCGGCGGCGGAGCGCACCTGACCGGCGGCATTGGCGCTTTCGTCGGCGGCACCTGTCACGTCGAGAATATTATTGGCGACCTCGCGGCTGCCATTTGCCACATCGGCCACATTGCGGGAAATTTCCTGCGTCGTGTCGTTTTGCTGGTCAACGGCGGTGGCGATGGTCTGGCCGATCTCGTTGATCTCGACAATGATGTCGGCGATGCCCTGAATGGCCTGCACGGTCTCGCCGGTGGAACCCTGAATGGCGGCGATCTGCGTGGCGATTTCGTCGGTGGCTTTGGCTGTCTGTGTTGCCAGAGCTTTCACTTCGGAGGCGACAACCGCAAAGCCGCGACCGGCCTCGCCCGCGCGCGCGGCCTCGATGGTTGCATTGAGCGCCAGAAGATTTGTCTGACCGGCGATCTGCTGGATGAGTGTGACGATTTCGCCGATCTGTTTAGCGGCTTCCGAGAGTTCCTGCACTTTCTGGTTGGTCTGTGCGGCGGATTCGTTGGCGACCATGCCGATCTCGTTCGACTTGGTGGTCTGGCGGCGAATTTCGCCGATCGAGCTGGTCATTTCTTCGGTGGCAGATGCAACCGTCTGGATGTTGCTTGTGGTCTGTTCCGATGCGCTGGCCACTTTGGCGGCACGCTCATTGGTGATGTCCGCCGAATGGGTCATGCTGGTGGAGGTCTGCTCCATCGTGCTGGCGGCTGCCGACACATTGCCCAGCATCTCCTTCATGGAACTGTCGAATTGCGAGATCATGTTTTCGATGGCGACAGCACGGCGTTCTTTTTCGGCACGTTCGGCCTGCTCCTGTTCGGCAAGCGCCTGACGCTCGATGGCATTCTCGCGGAAGATTTCAACCGCGGCTGTCATCTCGCCGATTTCGTCGGCACGGTCTGCGCCTGTCAGATCGACGCTCGTGTCACCATCGGCCAGCTTGCGCATGGCGGCTGTGAGTGCGGTGATGGGTTTTGAAATCTGACGGGCAAAGAAGATGCCGGCACCTGACACGCAGACGAGAAGCAGGATGGCGACGCCGAGCATGGTGTTGCGCATGCTGACCAGCGGGGCGGTGGCTTCTGCCACGCTGACCTGCGCGACAAGTGCCCAACGCACATCATTGAATTCGACAGGGGTGGCGAAGGTTTCGACCTCGTAGCCAAGCGGGCCTTTGTCAAAGGAGAAGCCATTGTCTGCGCCATTGATGACATCTTGCACGGCCTGCGCGGTGATTTCGCGCTTGAGGACGGTTTCTTCCTGCGTGAGGCGGGAGTTGTTGCGCATCAGCATATCTTCACCGACCAGCATGACTTCGCCGGTTTCGCCAAGACCTTCGGTGACTTCCATGATGCGGTTGAAACGCGAGGCGGGTACGCGGAAGGCCAGTACGCCGAGGCGTGAACCTGCACGATCAAAGATCGGAATGGCGATGAAGCTTGCAGGCACATTGCCCGCAGCGGCATAGGGCGCATAGTCGAAGAAATAGAGTTCCTTCGGATCCATGGCCGCGCTCGCCATTTCAAACGCATAGGACAAGTCCGAGCGTGTGTCGCTGGCGACGCGGGGCGGATAAATATTGGTGACGTAATCTGTGCCTTTGGTCACCGTGTAAACGATATTGCCATCCTGATCGATCAGGTAGAGATCGTCATAGCCACGTTCCTGAATGAATGTTTTGAAGCCCTGGTGATAGCCGTTATGCAGTCCGGTATATTCCGAACCGTCTGTCATGATGTCCTGATCGCCCTTGGTGTAGAAGGCGCGCAGATAGGCTGCCGGATCGCTGGTGCGCGAGGCGGCGCGCCACGCGGCGGCGAAGTCGTACATGGCGTCCTGCACGAAGGGCGCCTGCGACATGAAGCGGATGTCCTGATTGAGACCGGACAGACTGTCGATCAGCGCAGCCTTGCGCCCGTTCAGCACAGCGGTGAAGCGGTCGTTGATTTCTTTGTCCGTATTGGAGGCGGCCTGCATATAGCTCGACAGGCCGATGCCGATGGCAAGTGTCAGCGCGGCAGAGGCAACAACGAGTTGCATCTTTGCGCCGATGCGCAAATCCGGCATCCATGCGGCAAGCTTAGTCAGCAGCTGCTTAGAGTTTGAATTTTTTATGTGATCGTGCAGCCGTCCTGACATGTCCGAACATCTCCCTCACTTGTTGCACCCCCAGAACAAGCGCCTCCCGCTGCCCTGAAACCGGGAGTTTGGGAAAGCAAAATGAAATCGTCTTTAATCTTTGCAGATGAATTTGAGAACCACTCGGTAACCTTTTCTGCCGACCCGGCAAGGCTTGCCGCGGGGGGAAATTAAATCACCGTAGGAAGCTGAGGGAGATTGACGCTAAGTCATTGAAATTGCGTGATTTGGTGGCAGCGAATTTCTGGCACGGGCGTTGCGATGGATGTGGCAGTTCCATTCTGGCCGGAGACGCCCTTTCATGATGACCGAAAACGAACTCAATCTTCTTGCCGCTTACATGGTCGATACGCATGGTCGCAAAGCGATCCAATATGCGGATTCTGCTGTTCAGGAGCTTGAATATATCGGCGAGAACCTGCGCGCGGATGCGTGGCGCTCGCTGCGCGGCGTTGTGCTGGAAATGGTCGAGGGCCGTCGCAGCAAGGCAGGACATGCGCTGCACTGAGTCATCTGACGTAGCGTCATACACGTTCACTGGAAACCCCTCTGACTATCCGTCAGTGGGGTTTTTTCATTTGCGGCTTTGCGATCAGGTCTGTGGCCTTTAAAACTCTGGGTCACAGGAAATTTTGAACCCGAAGCAATCGGGTCGATCAGGGAGATGGCGAATTATGGCACTGGACCCGCAAGTCAAGGCACTGCTGGACGCGATGGCGGCAAACCCCGGACCGAAGCTGACCGACCTGCCTATTGCCGAAGGACGCGAAATGTATCGCGGCATGGCGGCGACACTTGATTTGCAGGGCGTGCCGATCGGCAAAGTGGAAGATCGCCATATTCCCGGACCGGCGGGCGAAATCCCTGTGCGCATTTATACGCCGGTGGCCGCAGGCAGCGATGCGCTGCCGGTGCTGGTCTATTTTCATGGTGGCGGCTGGGTGATCGGTGATCTTGAAACCCATGATGCGCTGTGCCGGACCTTTGCCAATGAAGCATGTGTGAAAGTGGTGGCGGTTGATTATCGTCTTGCGCCCGAGCATGTGTTTCCTGCCGCTGTCGATGATTGCTATGCGGCGGTGAAATGGGTGGAGGAAAATGGCGGCTCCATCGGCATCGACGTGACGCGCATTGCGGTGGCCGGTGACAGTGCGGGCGGCAATTTGGCTGCCGTTGTCTCGCAGATCGCAAAAGCGGAGAAGGGGCCGAAAATCGCATTCCAGCTTCTGATCTATCCAGTGACAGATACGGATGTGGATACAGGCTCCTACAAAGCCAATGCGGAAGGCTATTTCCTCGAACGTGCGGGGATGATCTGGTTTTTCGATCATTATCTCAAAGGGGCTGACCGCAATGATCCGCGCGTGGCACCGCTGAAAGCTGAATCACTTTCCGGATTGCCGCAGGCCTATGTGGTGACGGCGGGATTTGATCCGCTGCGTGATGAGGGCCGCGCCTATGCGGACGCCTTGAAGGCGGCGGGCGTGAAAACGGATCATGTCAATTATGAGGGCATGGTTCATGGTTTCTTCAACCAGCAGGCTGCATTTGATGTGGGTCGTGAAGCTGTCAAAGTAGCCGCCAAGGCGCTGAAAGACGCGCTGGCATGAGACCGAAGCTTCTTAATCCTGCTGTTCATCCTTTTTCCGGATTTGATGTGCCGCATCTTGTGGCACGGCATGCGCAAGCCCGTGGCGACCATCCGTTCCTGATCTGGGAGCCTTTCGAGGGTGAGGGACGTCAATGGTCTTACGCGGAATTTGAAGAGGCCACTGCGCGGGTAGCAGCCGGACTTAAAAGTCGCGGTGTAAAGACGGGCGAGACGGTGCTGATCCATCTCGATAATTGCCCTGAAAGTCTGATCGCCTGGTATGCCTGTGCGCGATTGGGCGCGGTGGCGGTGACCACCAATGCGCGTTCGGTGGCAGATGAACTAAGCTATTTTTCCGATCATGCGAAAGTCGTAGGTGCGATCACGCAGCCGAAATTTGCAGCACTGGTGGCCGAGAGCTGCCGTGCGATAAAATGGCTCGCGGTGACCGCAACCGATAATGGTGCGGTGCCGGAAAGTGGTGAGCGCCCGGCAAGTGCCATTTCGTTTGAGGCGCTTTATGGTGATGCGGCGGATGCGCCGCTGCGCAAGCCTGACCCTGATATCAATGTCGGTGTGCAATATACTTCCGGCACCACATCGCGCCCCAAGGGCGTTGTCTGGACACATGCCAATGCACTATGGGGCGCGAAGCTCTGTGCCGAACATGAAGATCTGCGCGGCGATGATGTGCATCTGTGCTATCTGCCCTTGTTCCACACTAATGCACAATCCTATTCGGTGTTGTCCACGCTCTGGGTGGGCGGGACGCTGGTGATCCAGCCACGTTTTTCGGCATCGCGTTTCTGGCCGGTGTCGCTCAAGCATCGCTGCACATGGACATCCATGGTGCCATTCTGCCTGAAAGCACTGATGGAACACCCTGTGCCGGAGAAGCATTTTTATCGTCTCTGGGGTAATGGCGTGGCGGCGCTGCCGACAGACGATCATTTCTGTGTAAAGACCATCGGCTGGTGGGGCATGACGGAGACGATCACGCATGGCATTGTATCCGATGTGCATGTGCCTGCCGCGCCTATGTCGATTGGCAAGCCTTCGCCTGCTTATGAAATAGCGATCATGAATGATGACGGAACACCGAGCGCGGTGGGCGAGACGGGTGCGCTGTTGATCCGCGGCATTCCGGGTCTGTCGCTGTTCAAGGAGTATCTGAACAATCCCGAAGCGACGGAAGAGAGCTTCGACGAGAACGGATTTTTTATTACGGGCGACCGCGTGCAATTGCTGGAAGACGGGTTTATCCGTTTTGCCGACCGCGACAAGGATATGCTGAAAGTGGGCGGCGAGAATGTGGCTGCTTCCGAGATCGAGCGCGTGATTATGACTGTGCCCGGTATTCAGGAATGCGCTGTGGTGGCCCGCAAGGACAAGATGCTGGACGAAGTGCCGGTCGCGTTTCTGCTGGTCAATGGCGGCGAGGCGGCGGCGCCTGCAACTTTGAAGGACGATGTGTTGGCGGCCTGCAAGAAGGGTTTGGCCGACTTCAAGCAACCCCGTGACATCCGCATTGTCAGTGAATTGCCGCGTTCGACGCTGGAGAAGATTGCGAAGGCGGAGCTGCGGAAGATTATCGAAGCGGATTGAGGTGGTAGTAAGACCCTCACCCAACCCTCTCCCAGAGGGAGAGGGCTTATACTCGTAAAGGCACTTTGATTTAACCTAAGAGCTTGTGCGGGTTCAGCACGCCTTTGGGGTCCATGTCGGCTTTGATCTTTTTCAGCATGTCGAAACCGATCACGCCTTTTTCCTCGGCGAGCCAAGGTGTGTGATCGAGGCCGACGCCGTGATGGTGGCTGATCGTTCCCTTGTTTTCCAGAAGCACATCGGAGGCGGCACGTTTAATCGCCTGCCATTGCTCGACTTCGCGGTCGCGCTGGCGGGGGAAGACGAATGTGAAATAGAGGCTTGCGCCATCGGGATAGGAATGGCTGACATGCGACATGACGATGCCGCGTGCGCCGACTTCGGGCACATTATCGGCTATGGCTTTTTCGATGGCGGCGACGGTTTTATCGCGGAGGTTTTCGATATTCGACCAGCGGGTGGATGTTTCCAGCGTGTCGATGCCGATGCCGCGATCCATCATCGGATCGCGTGAGTAAGGCGAGTTGAAGCGGCCATGATACCATTTCTGGCCTGCGCCCGTGCCGAGCTTCATGGCACCCAGCGACGTGCAGATGGTTTCCGTGCGGCTTTGCGCCCATGCGACTGTGTCAGTGTCTCCTTCATGACCGATCAACATGAGGCAGGGCTGGCCATCAAAGCCGCGGAATTTCAGATAGGCGCGTTGTAGGCGCGACTTCAGGCTGTCGGGTGATGAGGTGGAGGAAAGGGCCTGAAAGAAATAGGTTTCGGGTCCGTCTGACAGACGCACCATGGCGACGGGAATGTCGGCATGGTTGATGCGGCGGGCGGCCTCGACACCTTCGGCGAAGGTTTTGAAAAGATAGCCGCGATAATCCTTGCGGGCGGGCAATTCGTGGATCTTGACGGTTGCTTCGCAGATGACGCCGAGCGTGCCTTCGGAACCGGCGACAAGCTGATTGAGATTGGGGCCGGCGGCAGAAGCCGGTGTCGCTTCGGTGGTCCAGATGCCTTTGGGTGTCGCCACTTTTGCAGAGACGAGCCATTTCTCGGCCTTGCCATAGCGATTTGATTGCTGGCCTGCGCCACGTGCCGCGATCCAGCCGCCAAGGGTTGAGAACTGGAAGCTCTGGGGGTAATGCGCCAGCGTGACGCCGTGTTTTTGCAATGCGGCTTCAAGGGCCGGGCCATAGATGCCCGCTTCGATGGTGGCGGTCATGGCGATCTTGTCGATCTGGATGACGCGGGTCATCAGAGTTGTGTCTAGCGTGATGACCGCGCCGCCGAGCGACTTGGCCATGGCATTGATGCCGCCGACCACGGAAGAGCCGCCACCATAGGGAATGAGCGCGATGTCCTCTTCGCTGGCAAGCTTTATGATTTGCAGCACTTCATCGGCGCTGCGCGGATAGACCACTGCGTCGGGGGCCATGTCGAGCTTGCCTTCGCGCACATAGAGCAGGTCGTGATAGGACTTGCCGCGGGCATGGAAGGCGCGTTCGTAACTGTCGGTTTTGACTTGTGCCCCGCCGACAATGGCGCTGAGGCGGCTGATTGTGTCATGGCTCAAGCGCGAGGTTGCAAGACGCACTTCCTCGAAAGGTTTTGCGAATGTGACGGGCAGATGCGACATGCCCAGCGCCTCGCGCATAAAGTCCCATTGGGGAGAGCCGTCGGGCAGCGCATTGGGCTGATTGGTCGGACCCCAGCCGTTCCAGCGGAGTGATTTGCGGTCGATGGTCATGGGGGTTTACCTCTTCTTTTTGATTTCAGCAGCGCAATGTAAGAGCGGCGGGGAGAATGTCGAAACGGGCGGGCAGACGTCCGGGTGCCTCGCCATCGACATCGAGAAGCACAGGGCGGTCGCCGACAGGTGTGGCGACAAGCGAGGCGGTGCGGCGGACAGAGACTTTTTGATTCTGCAAATGCGTGCCGTCACGCATGGAGCCGGAGCCTGTGAGCATGTCCATGAAGGTCGTGTCGCGCATGGTGACGACATCGAATTTGCCATCATCGGGCAGGGCGTCGGGTGCGATCTTCATGCCGCCGCCGAAAAACTTTCCGTTGGAGACGGCGCAGACGCCGACATTGTGTGTTTCCTCTGTGCCGTCATCGTAAGCGAGGCGCACAGGATGGGTCTTGTAGCGGAATGAGGTTGCTAGAGTTGCCCAGAGAAAGGCAAACGCACCACCGAAGATTTTGGAGATGCTGGCGCTGTTGACGGCGCGGACCACTTCGCCCGACAGGCCGAAGCTCGCGATATTGTTGAAATAGCGGATGGTCTCCGCTCCGTCCTCTCCGGTGAACTGCATGCGACCGAGGTCGATCTGGCGGGTGCCGCCTGCGCCGATGCGACTGATGCAGCCTTCGAGATCTTCGGGCAATTCGAATGTCTTGCGGAAGTCGCCGCCGGTGCCGGTGTTGAGGATGGCGAGATGGGCGTCGGGATTGATCATCTCGCCATTTTCGAAAAAGCCGTTCACGACTTCGCTGATTGTGCCGTCGCCACCGACTGCGATGACGAGTTGTGCGCCTGTGCGCAAGGCTTCGCGGGTGAGTTCGGCGGCAGGCAGATAGCGCGAGGTGGATGGCGCTGCCGTGAAATGAGTGCGCACGGGACCAAGTTCTTTTTCAAGCGCATTGGCGATGAGCCGCCAGCCGCGCCCGGTGCGGCCGCCGCCCGAGCGCGGGTTCACAATGGCCGCAACATGCGGCATGTATCCTGTAGCTGTCATGCGTCCCCCCATCATGGATGCACTTCGTTAGACGCCTCCGCCATTGCGGCGCCCTGCATGTCGCCTTCGAGTTGGCGAGCTTGTGTTTCAAACAGGCGGCTTGTGTTGGCAAGCTCTGTGGCGATGCGGGTTTCGTCCCAATTGAGTTCCTGCGCCATCAGCTCGGCAATTGCTTTGAGCATGGGTACGCCGGGATGGCCCAACGTGCCGATGCCCGTGCGGCGCAGGACGATATCGGCCATATGGGTTGCCATTTCGTGGCGCACGGCATGGATGATCTGCACGGCGAGATAGGGGGCCTCGGATGTCAGACGGCGCAGCATGGCGGTGCGGTCCGTGCCCGGCTCGTCTGCGGTGGCCAGCACTTCGTCGATGCGGCTGCCATAGAAGTGACAGAGGTTTTCAACGACGTCAGCGGGCAGATGCGCATGGCGCTTTTGTGCGCGGGTGATGAAACTTTTCAGTCGCCCGATCTCGCCACCATAGACCGGCGTGCAATGGGTTTCGCATTTGGCGGTGTTGCCGATTTTCTTTGCAGCCATATCGACGATGAGTTCGGCAAGATGACGCGAGGTCGTCCATTTGCCGCCAAGGGCGGAGATGAAGCCGTCAATGCCGCTCATGGTGCGGTGGTCGCAGACTTCGGCTTCGCGGCTGGCCTTGTAGCTGTCTTTCGGGCCTTCGGCGTCCGGCTCGTTGTCGATGAGCGGGCGGATGCCGACATAGTGATGGAGCACGTCTTCGCGTTTGAGATTGAGGCTCGGCAATCCGTCATTGATGACCGAGAGGAAGTCGCGGATGTCTTCCTCGGTGACGCCGACACGATCCGGCTCGTCCTTGAAGACGGCATCGGTGGTGCCGAAAATCGTGTGGCCGCGCCATGGGATGACAAAGAAGTGGCCGCCAATATCGGACTGGATGGCCAGCGCGTGGTCGCCTGACATATCGCGCGTGATGATGTGGATGCCCTTGGAGCGGATGAGGCCGCGTGAAGGATTGTGGTTTTCGCCAAGGCGCATCATCTCGTCGGCCCATGGACCGGCGGCATTGATGGTGACTTTGCCTTTGATGTTATGTGTCTCACCGGTCAGCGCGTCTTTGACCTCAACGCCGGTGACGCGTGTGCCTTCACGGGTGAAGCCGGTGACCTCGGCATAGTTTGCGGCATCCGCACCATATTCGACCGCGCCTTCTATACATTCGAGGCAGAGACGTTCGGGCGCGAACATCTGGCAGTCGTAATAGACCTTGGCGCCGGTCAGTTCTTCCTGACGCAGGCTTGGCATGAGGCGCAAAGCCTCGGCGCGCGAGATGGATTTGTAGCCGGGAATTTTCTTGTCATCGTCGGAGACGAAATTCCGGTCATAGGACAGCAGGTCGTAAAACAGCAGGCCGATGGAGAGAATGAGCCCGCTTTTCATGCCGCGCCCATAGGTGGGGATGATGAAAGGCAGGGGGTGGACCATATGGGGGGCGATGTTTTCCCAGATGCGGCGTTCGCGAAGGGATTCGCGCACCAGCTTCAGCTCGCCATTGACCAGATAGCGCAGGCCGCCATGCACCAGCTTGGAGGAGCCGGACGTGGTGGCATGGGCAAAGTCGTCCTTTTCGAGAAGGGCAACCTTGAGGCCGCGCAAGGCCGCATCCCATGCTGTGGTGGCACCCGTGACGCCACCGCCCACGATCACGAGATCATAGTCGGTGGCGGCCATTTTATTCAGATCGCGCTGCATTCTGTTCCGCCGATTTTGTTTAAGTCGGGGAGGCTAGCGGGGTTAGGGCTATGGGTCCAGTCCGGTTGACGTGGCGGATCAGCGCTTTTTCAGACCATTTTTGCCCATACGCCAGATCAGCTGTTCGACGCGGTCCTGACCGAAAAAAGGTTCGCCCTCAAAGACCATGAGCGGCACACCCCAATGGCCTGCGGCTTTCTGAGCGGCTTCGTTGGCGGTGATCACTTCTTCGTAATGGCCGGGGTTTGCCTCGATCTCGCGATCAAGCGCGGCAAGGTCGAGACCGGCACGTGCGGCGGCATCTTTCAGGTGGTCGCCCTCATGCCAGTTTTTCGTGCCGCCGAATATCTGGCCGCTGACCTCGTTGAGGAAGGCAAGGCCTTTGCCGGCTTCGGTGGCGGCGACGCCAAGGCGGGTGAGGCGGTGGATATAGGGCTGGTCGTCCGGCACTTCACCCGATTTTATGTCCATGACGATGGGGTCCGGTGAGGGCCATGCATAGGGCAGGCCCAGAATTTCGGCAGTGCGATAGGTGTCCTTGACCAGATAAGGCGGCCACATGGGATTGACCTGTTTGAAGAAACCCTTGATGCGCACGGCAATGGGATAGACGGGGCGCACATTGACCTTCACGTCATAGTCGCGCTCAAGTTCCACCAGACGCGGTGTGGCGAGATAGGAATAGGGCGAGCGGAAGGACCAGAAGAGATCGTAGTTGAGGGTCATGCGGCGTCTCCTAGGATTTTTTGATTTTATCGGCCCAGATGTGGCCGGGTTTGAAAAAGGGTGCGTTGTGCTCGGGATCAAAACCCGATGCGCAATAGGGAACTTCTTTCAATGCCTCGATGCAGCCCGTGCCGTTCAGTCTTTGCCGGATGTCGTCCCGCGTGGCGGGGGGCAAGTCGCTCCAGAGATTTTGTAGCCGTTCAAGGCACCAGACGCGATAGCGATGGACGGGCAGGTGATAGTGCGTGCCTTCGATTTCGACGTCGAAATGGCTATGGCCTTCAAGATGGGCGATTGCATTGGCATTGAGATAAGGCAGGTAGCACCGCGCAATATCGGTGAAGATGGGTGTCCAGTCGTCGGGCACTGTGCCTGCGGCGACAAGGGGGCCATCGCAGCGAGAAGCTTTGGCATTCCACATGCGGGCGAGCCATTCATACACATGGGGGGCTTCGTCGCGCATGATGCGGGCGGGTGTTGGGTCCAGTCCGAAATGCCGGAACATGGAGGCGAAGAAGCCGAAATCCGCCAATGTGGGACGGGCACCAAGGAGGAAGGGCCGCTGGGCGAAGATCGTGTTCAGCGTGACCAGATTGCGGCGATAGATGCTCTCGATATGCGGGATGGTTTGCGGCGTCACGCCATCGTTGCGGAGATAGACACGCTGCTGGCGGCGGGTGATGAAAAAGCGGCGAAGCCAGAGCGGGGCGGGCAAGTCGTGCATCATCTCGTCGGCGATGCGGTGGCCCATCAGGCGGGCATCTTGCGCATATGACCAGCGATAATGCAGCGCCGGACGCCAGAGCCATTCATCGGCGTAGTCTTCGACGAGTTGTGAGAGAAACTTCTGCACTGGGTCGGCGGGAATGACCGGCTGACCGCCCCAATGTGCATCCAGCCATTCGATCATCGGCGTGCTGTCGGACATCCAGCGCCCGTCGGGCAGTTGGATGGCGGGCATCTGGGCAAGGCCTGTTTGGGCGGCAAGCTTGCGCATGAGCTTGATGCTTAGCTCGATGCGTTTGTGGGGAATTTCCTTGAAACGCAGGAAGGCTTCCACCTTGCCGGTAAAATAGGACAGGTCGAGGCCGTAAAAGTCGAGGCCTGCAACTTCGGTGTCTGAATGATCCTGGTCCGCCATTGCCCGATGGGCCTCGCCACGTTTTAATGTTATTCATTATTTATGCGTTTTGTCTGCGCAGGTTGCAAGTCGGCTGCTAGACTTTCCGACAAAGAAAAATCACGAATAACAGTCATTCAGGGAGAATTTCATGGCGCAGATCCAAGCGAACGGCATCAGCATTGAATATGAGACCTTTGGCGACAAGGCCAATGAGACGGTTTTGTTGATTATGGGCCTTGGTGCGCAGATGACCATGTGGCCTGTCGAGTTCTGCGAGGAGCTGGTTTCGCGCGGCTTTCATGTGGTGCGGTTCGATAATCGCGATATCGGCCTGTCCACGAAATTTGAAAGCGCGGGTATGCCGGACATGGCGGCAATCTTCGGTGCCCTGATGTCGGGCACGAAACCCAATTCGGCCTATACGCTGGATGATATGGCGGCTGATGCCGTGGCGCTGCTCGATGCGCTGGGCATCAAGAAGGCGCATGTCGTGGGTGCATCGATGGGTGGCATGATCGCGCAGTTGGTGGCGATCAATCATCCTGAACATACATTGTCGCTGACCTCCATCATGTCCACCACGGGCAATCCGACGCTGCCGCAGGCAAAGCCGGAAGCCATGGCAGTGCTGATGACACCTGCGCCTGAAGGCGACATTGAAGGCGCGATTGCGCGCGGTATCAATGCGTGGAAGGTGATCGGCAGCCCCGGCTATCCGACGGATGATGACACATTGCGTCAATGGGTGAGCCGTGATGTGAACCGCTCGCTCTATCCGGTGGGTACAGCGCGCCAGATGGCGGCGATTGTGGCCAATGGTGATCGCCGCGAGAAACTGCAGAAGCTCAATGTGGCCGCTGTTGTGGTGCATGGCGAGGCGGACCCGCTGGTGCCTGTCGAAGGCGGCAAGGACACTGCGGCCAATATTCCCGGCGCCGAGCTGATCGTGGTGCCCGGCATGGGACATGACTTCCCGCTTGGTCTGGTCAAGACCTATGCCGATGCCGTGTCGTCAGTTGTGGCCCGTGCGCGCGGCGCCAAAGCAGCGGAGTAAGCGGTATGAGCGTCGATATGAAAACTATCAAGGCAAACGGCATCACGATCAATTACGAGGATCGCGGGCCTGTTGACGGCAAGCCGCTGCTGCTGGTGAATGGCTACACATCCACCATGATGAGCTGGCCGCAAGCGCTGATGGACGGGTTGAAGGCCAAAGGCTTTCGCGTGATCCGTTATGACAATCGCGATGTGGGCAAATCTGAAAAGTTGAAGGGCTTACCGTCCGCAGCGGACACCATGAAAGCCGTGAAAGAAGGGCGCACGCCTGATCTGCCTTATACGCTTTCCGATATGGCGGCTGACGGGATCGGGCTGCTGGATGCGCTGGGCATTCAGAAAGCCCATATCATGGGTATTTCCATGGGCGGCATGATTGTGCAGGCTATGGCGATCAACCATCCTGAAAAGCTGCTTTCGGTGACATCCATCATGTCCACTACGGGCAATCCCGAAGTGCCGCCCGCAAGCCCCGAAGCCATGGTTGCCTTGCAAGATCGTCCGGCAACGAATGATCGCGAGACAGTGCTGCGTCACAATATGAAGGGGCGGCGCGTTTATCAGAGCCCTGCCTATCCGATGAGTGACGAAGCGCTCTATGCCAAATGTGCGGCAGAGTATGATCACATGTTTTATCCCGAAGGGGCTGTGCGCCAATATGCGGCGATTGTCGGTGACGGGAGCCGCGTGGAGCGCTTGAAGAATGTGCGCCTGCCTTTCATGGTGATTCATGGGTTGGCAGATCCGCTGGTGCAGCCTGAAGGCGGCATGGACACGGCGAAGTCTGTGCCGGGCGCGCGCCTCGAACTGATCGAGGGCATGGGCCACGATCTGCCGGTGGAGCTTTGCCCGCGTTTTGTAGAGTTGATCGACGAGATTGCCAGCGTGGCCGAGAAGAAAGCCGCCGCAGAATAGGCTCATTGTTACACTGATATGAAACCCTGCTTCGATGTAACGAAGCAGGGTTTTTTATTGCCGCGATTCCCTGCATAGTGGTGGCGGGAGGATGTCGTGTAGCGTCAGGTGGTTTTTATGCCGCAAGTTCGGGCGAACGATATCGATATCGAATACGAGAGTTTCGGTTCGAAAAACTCCGAGACAATTCTTCTTATCATGGGGCTTGGTGCCCAATTGACCCAATGGCCGCTGGAGCTGTGTCACGCGCTTGTGGCACGGGGCTATCGCGTGATCCGTTTTGATAATCGTGATGCGGGCCTGTCAACGCATATGGAGCGCGACCGCGCATTTGCCTTCTCGGATGCATTCTTTGCGCTGGCATCGGGTAAGTCGGGTTTTGCGACCTATACATTGTCCGATATGGCCGCTGATGCTGTGGGGCTGCTCGATGCATTGAAGATCGACAAGGCGCATATAGTCGGCGCGTCGATGGGCGGCATGATCGCGCAACATATCGTGGCTGATTATCCTGAACGCTCGCTGTCGCTCACCTCGATCATGTCGAGTTCGGGCAATCCGATGTTGCCGCCGCCCAAGGCGCGGGTGTTCAGTCTGTTTATGCCGCAGAGTGGATCGCGGGATGCGGAAGCTGTGGTGGCGCATGGCATCAAGACTTACGAGACAATCGGCAGTCCGGGCTTTCCGACAGATGCGGAGACATTGCGTGAATGGGTCGAGCGCGACGTGGCGCGCGCCTATGACCCGCAAGGTGTGACGCGACAGATGGCGGCGGTGCTGAGCGACGGCGACAGGCGTGCAAAGCTCCGGCAGATTTCGGTGCCTTGTGTGGTGCTGCACGGGCGCGACGATCCATTGGTGCCGATGGCGGCAGCTGAGGATACGGCGGCGAATATTTCCGGTGCTGAACTCAGGGTCATTGCGGGCATGGGACATGACATGCCGATTGCGCTGTTGGGTCAGATCGAGGATGCGATTGTGTCGGCGGCAGAGCGCGCGAGCGGTGTGCAGAAAGTGGAAGAGCCGGTTATTGTCGAGAAGGTTGTGGAGACTATTCGCGAAGTCGTAATGCCGGAAGTTGTTGAGCAAGTTGCGGCGGAGACATCAAATGATGGCCAGTTTAAACGATGGCTGGCCACGCAACGACAACGCTTTGGCTGGGGAAGCGCGCGATTGAATGAGGGACGGTGAATTTAATGCTTGTCACCCCGGGACTTGGTCCCGGGGTCCATAGGCTTCCGCTGGTTGCGGGGAAAATGGGTCCCGTGATCAAGTCACGGGACGACACAGCATTTATTTCGAACGCCGTTCAGACTTCGGCCGAGCCGCCGTCGCAAGGAATGGTGGCGCCTGTCGTGTAGGCAGACGCGCGCGAGGATAGGAAGATCGCGACGCCTGCAATGTCTTCAGGTGTGCCGATGCGGCCGCGCGGATTGTTTGCTTTGATCTGGTCGCCGAAAGCATCGAGCGTGGCGCGCATCATGTGGCTGGGGAAGGGGCCGGGTGCGATGGCATTGACGTGAATGTTTTCCCGCGCGAGGCGACCGGCGAGATGGCGCGTCAGCATGATGCAACCTGCCTTGGAAGATGAATAGGCGTAGGTTTCAAGTTCCGGCGGCACGATGCCATTGACCGATGCGATGTTGATGACGCGGGCCGGGTCTTCGGCTGTGCCGGATTTGCGCAGAAGCGGCAGCATTTTCTGGGTGACGAAGAAGGGGCCTTTGAGGTTGATGTTCATCACCTTGTCCCAGCCGTCTTCGGAATAATCGTCGATCGGTTCGCCCCATGCAGCGCCCGCATTGTTGACGAGGATGTCGAGTTTTTCCTCGCGCTTGGCAAGCTCGCCTGACAGAAACTCGATGCCTTCGCGGGTGCCGAGATCGGCGGGCAGGGAAATGCAGGTGCCGCGCTTTGACAATTCATCGGCAAGATCGTTGCAAACCTGTGCCTTGCGGGCCGAAATGTAAACCTTGCATCCTGCTTCTACAAAGCCTGTGGCGATCATTTCGCCGATGCCGCGCGAGCCGCCTGTGACGAGCGCCACTTTGCCGCTGATATCGAAAAGATTCTTCATGTCCGTTTCCTGATAGCCGTTTTTTGATGCGGGAGACTAACACGAACCGGTGCCGCGACGGCAAATCGGGATTGCGCTACGGGGCGGGAGCAGCAGGTGTGTCGTCCGGTTGGAGTTTTGTGGCTTCCTCGGTTTCGGCCGAAAGAGGTGTGGCCGCCTTTTTGGGCTGCACCAATGGCTCGGGCACCACAGCTTTTGTGTGCATCAGGTTTATGCCTGCGGCCTCGCCTTCGGCCAATTGCAGGGCCATGCGCTCGGAATCACGGCGGCGGATATCCTCTTCGATTTCCTCGGCCTGTTCGTAGGTGAAGCCCAGCCCTTCCAATGCGGCTTTGCCGAATGCGATGGCGGATTCGTAGCTTTCGCGGATCTGGTAATCGACATTCTGGCGCAGCAAGCGCAAAGCCTGTCGGCGGTCATAGGCGCGGACATAGAGTTTGGCGAGCGGGAAATGGGCTTGCGCCAGTTCCACGATCTTGTTGGATGCGTCGTCCTTGACGATACAGAGCGCGATGAGCGAGGCATTTTCGGCACCTGCGGCGCGCAAAACATCGAGCCTTGTGCCATCGCCGTAAAAGACGCGGAAACCGAAACGCGAGGCGGCGCGGATTTGTTCGACATCGCGCTCAATGGCTGTCACCTCGACGCCTTGTGCCAACATGAATTGCGCAACAACCTGTCCGAAGCGGCCAAAGCCGATAATCACGACCTTGCCTTTGGCATCGGAGAAATCCATTTCCATTTCTTCTTCTACCTGTCCGATGCGAGACAGCCTGTTGGCCAATGCATAGGCAAGCGGGGTCAGAGCAAGAGAAATCGTGACGCTGGCGAGAAGAAGGTTTGAAAGGCTGGCGGAGAATAATCCGTTCAGCGCGGCGGCGCTGAAAAGCACGAAAGCAAATTCACCGCCTTGTGACAGTACACCTGCAATGCGCACGGCATCGCTGTTGGTCGAGCCGGTGACGCGCGAGAGCGTGTAGATGATGAACGCCTTGAGGGTCATCAGGCCGATGACGATGAGGGCAATGGTGCCGATCTGGTTGATGACGAGGTGCGTGTCGATGCCCATGCCGATGGCCATGAAGAAAAGACCCAGAAGCAGGCCGCGGAAGGGTTCGATATCGGCTTCAAGCTCGTGACGGAAACTGGATTCTGCAAGCAAGACGCCTGCGAGGAACGCGCCCATGGCCATGGAGAGACCGGCGGCCTGCATGATGAAGGCCGCGCCCAGCACCACGAGCAAGGCGGCGGCGGTCATGATCTCATGCGCGTTTGAATTGGCGAGGATGCGGAAGAGCGGGTTGAGCAGATAGCGGGCGAAAACGACAACCACGGCGACGGCGGCGAGTACGCCCAAGGTTTGTGTCCAGCTAGCGCTTGCCTTGTCGCCCTGTGCCATGAAGGTGACGAGCGCCAAGAGCGGCACGATGGCGAGGTCCTGCATAAGCAGGATGGAAAAAGCGCGTTGCCCGTGCGGCTGGGTAAGTTCGCTGTGTTCTTCCATCAAAGGGACAGCAAAAGCGGTGGATGACAGCGCGAGGCCTGCGCCGATGATAATGGCGGCAGGCCAATTGAGGCCGAGCAGGTGGGCAATAAGAGCAATGGCCGCGCCGCAAATCACGATTTGCGCCAACCCGAAACCGAAAATGTCACGCCGCATAGACCAGAGGCGGGAGGGTTTCAACTCCAGCCCGATGATGAAGAGCAGCATGACGACGCCGAGTTCGGCAGCAGCCAGTATCGATTCCGGATCGTCGAAGAAGGACAGACCCGCAGGGCCGATGACAATGCCTGCCGCCAGATAGCCGACAACCGAACCCAGCTTCAACCGCTTGAAGAGTGGTACCGCAATAACGGAGGCTGCCAGAAAAACGATGGGCAGCAGCAGTGATGCACCTTCATGGGGTGGAGGAAGCGGTACGGGGGTCACGGGCTCTGTTTACCTCAAATGATGAGGCATGATTGTGCCGTGAAGTGGCGGGCGGCGATAGGGTGGAGGACACAAAAAAGGCGCTTCCGGAGAAGCGCCTTTGCTGTTTTGCGTGTGCCGGAGATCAGAAATTCACGGCATCCAGTTCCATCAGGCCATCTGCGCCCGCTTTGGCACGTTCCAGCCAGCCTGCTGTCATGGGAACTTCACGTTCCATCCAGTAGCGCGCCAGTGTGAGCTTGCGCTTGTAGAAGTCGGGATTGCCCGTGCCTTCCTTGAGCTTGGCAAGCGAGACTTTGGCCATCTGCGCCCACATCCAGGCCAGTGTGACTGTGCCGAAGATGTTGAGGATGTCATAGGAAGCGGCACCGGCGTGATCGTAGTTTTTCGGTGCGTTTTCCATGAGCCATCCTGCGGCATCGCCGAGGCGGCCATAACCGGCCTTGAGCCCGTCAATGTAGGGCTTCATTTCCGCGTCGCCTTCGTTTTCCTTGATGAAGGCTTCGAGTTTGGCGAAATAGGCCATGGTGGCGCGGCCACCCTTGGACGTCATTTTGCGTGCGACGAGATCGAGCGCCTGAATGCCGTTGGCACCTTCATAGACCTGGTTGATACGTGCATCGCGCACGAACTGTTCCATGCCATTGTCGCGGATATAGCCGTGACCACCGAAAACCTGCATCGAGGCATTGGCGGCTTCAAAGCCCTTGTCGGTGAAATAGGCTTTGATGACCGGCGTGAAAAGCTGGGCGAGGTCTTCGGCTTCCTGACGCTCGGCATCGTTGGTGCTGGCACGCGAGACCGAGAAGAGGAACGAGACATACATGGCCAGCGCACGGGCGCCTTCGACGAAGGCGCGTGACGAGATGAGCAGACGACGCACGTCGGGGAAAACCATGATCGGGTCGGCGGGGCCGTCCGGATTTTTCGCGCCTGTCAGCGAGCGACCGGCGAGGCGGTCATTGGCATAGGCGACACCGTTCTGGTAGGCGACTTCGCCCGCGGCAATGCCCTGAATGCCGACGCCCATGCGGGCGCCGTTCATCATGCCGAACATGCCTGCCATGCCAGCCGATTTCGACTTCACGACTTTGCCGTCCTCGGTCTTCTTTTCGGGTGCGCGGCCTTTCAGGTGATAGGCGACGGCATTGTCGAAATTCATGACGCAAGTGGCATTGCCCTTGATGCCCATTTTCTTTTCGACGGCACCAACGGAGACGTTGTTCGGGCCGAGGATTTTGCCGGTTTCTTCATCGACCAGCATTTTGGGCACCATGAAGAAATTCACGGTGGAAAGATCATCGACATATTTGCCTTCATCGTTCGGCAATTTGGCGATGACCATGTGGATGATGTTGTCGGTGATGTCCTGATCACCGCCGGAAATGAAGATCTTGGTGCCGGAGAGACGATAGGTGCCGTCTTCCTGCTTGGTGGCACGGGTCTTCATGAGCTTCAGGTCGGTGCCGCAATGGGGTTCGGTCAGGCACATGGTGCCGGCCCAGTCGCCATCGGCCATGGGCTGGGCGACATGCTTGCGCATCCAGTCCTCGCCTGTGGCCCAGAGCGCGCCAAGGGCAGCGCCTGTCAGGCCGGGATACATGGCGAAAGCCTGATTGGAGGATGAGCCCATTTCGGAAAAGGCGAAGGTGATGACGGAGGGCAGGTTTGCGCCGCCCAGTTCTTCGGCCACACCAAGCTTGTTCCAGCCGCCATCGGCATAGGCTTTGAAAGCTTCCTTGAAACCTTTGGGTGTGCGCACGACGCCGTTTTCGAGGTAGCAGCCTTCTTCGTCGCCCGACTGGTTGAGGGGCTGGAGGACTTCCTCGCAGAATTTCGCGCCGCCTTCGAGAATGGCGCTCGTCATGTCGGGCGTCAGCTCGGCAAAGCCCGGCAGATCGGTCCGCTTCTCGATTTCGAGAAGTTCATGGAAAAGAAACAGGAAATCTTCGACCGGCGCCTTGTAAGTGGGCATCGCGTGCCTCCAAATGCTTTCAGGAATGTAAGTAAAACGCGGCGGAAAATGCCACGATTAGGGTGTTTTGTCGAGGGGGTAACCTATACCAATCTGACGCGAGGTTTGTCGTAGATTCACAGGCTGCCGCAACGAAAAATCGTGTTGCTGGATGTGAGGGACGCGGCGGAGGCAGGAATGAGCTGATTATCAGCAGCACCCCGCGCCTTCATCGATACGTTCACCATCACATCCTGAAAGCTCGCGTCCATCAGACCTGCGCGCATGATGATGCAGCGGGCGCGTTGGCTTTCGGCGTTGCGGGTCCGTAGCGTGTGGCGTGTGTCCACTTTGGCGGCTTCGACTTTGGTGTCGCGCATCCATTGCAGGCGTTCTTTCAAATGGGGCAGGCGGGATTTAGCGTCTGATTGCGTCATGCCGGTGGCGAGCGCCAAGGCGGTTTCGCGGATCAGGGCTTCATTGGCGTCGAGTTCGGCCATTATGGATTTGTAACCGGTCTGATCGAGCGCAGATGCGGGCGAGAGCGTTGTGAGCGCAAAGCCGATAAGGAGTGCGAGGAGGCTGAAGAGGCGCATGGCATGTTCCCGATGTTTGGGGGAAGCCTAGCATGGGCAGGTCGTCAAGCGTTATGGCGCGTGCATCAATTCTGATCAGGGAGTGGCATGTCGTCCGGAATGCCGAAACCCAGATCGAAGATAATCGCGTTCTCCACTTCCCTGGCCAGAATGCGTGTGCCCGTTTCGTCCGGCAATGCGGGTTCGGGCTCCAGCAAGGTGGAGATGGCGATAATGCGCGGTGGCTGACCTGCTGGTGCCTTGATCGGCAGCAGGACCAATTCGAGCATCGTGTTGACCTGTGCGCCTGAGGTGGCGGTGAAATGCGCAAGACCACCGACGCGGTAGGGGCAGGCGAGCGAGAATGCGAAATAGATCTCATCGCGCCGTTCGGACGGGGTGAGATCAAGCAGGTTCATACCTTTCGGTTCGAACCCCATGCGCTTGACCACTTTTGTGCCTGCCAGCCGGTAGCGTATGGATTTGTCTTCCGGCAATTCGAAAATAAATATCTCCGGCAGAAGGTGTCGCATCGAGCCGGGGTGAATATCCTCGGCGCGAGGCACCGGGCCACCATTGCGCAATGCTTGCCAGTAGGCCACGAATTCGCGGCTTTTCTGCGCCCTGAAGGGTATGTCTTCCGGCGTGGCAATAGTCCTGAGCGTGAAGCCGGACATGGAATTCCCTGTCAAGTTGGGGCGGTGAATTGTGCATTGTCGCCGCCCCGCATTGGCAAAAGGTAAATTTTAATAAATCTCTTTCTTACGAATTTGTGAAGGATGGTTTGCGCTTTTGCAGAAAGGCGGCGATGCCCTCCTTGAAGTCGTTGGTCTGGCTGGCAAGGATCTGGTTGCGATCTTCCATGGCGACCGCGGCTTCGAGGCTTCCGGCATCGACCGACATGTTGAGGCATTCCTTGGTGAGGCGCAGGCCGATGGGCGAGGTGCCCAGCATTTCGTCAATATAGGCGCGGGCGGCATCGACCATCTTGTCGTCTTCGACGACTTCGGAGACGAGGCCTACGCGCAGCGCCCGCTCGGCATTGATGAAGCGGCCTGTGAGCATGAGTTCGGATGCGACCGAGACGCCGACAAGGCGCGGCAGGAAATATGAGACGCCGATATCGCAGGCTGACAAGCCGATGCGGATGAAGGCGGCATTCATGCGGGCGCTGGCACCTGCGATGCGGATGTCGGAGGCCAGCGCGAAGGCAAAGCCGCCGCCACAGGCCGGACCATGGACGAGGCTGATAATGGCTTGCGGGCAGCGGCGCATTTTCATGACGATTTCGCTGATGGAGCGCTGTGTGCGAAGCCCTGTCACGACACCGCCGGAGCTGTTTTCGCTGGAACTTTCGCGATGCTTAAGATCAAGACCGGCACAGAAGGCGCGGCCTGCACCTTTGAGAACGACAATGCGAACGGATTGGTCCGTGTAGAGCTTGCCGAAATAATCCTGCAACTCTTCTGTCAGTTTCGGATTGATCGCATTGAGCATGTCGGGACGGTTGAGCGTGACCCAATCAACCGGCCCTTCCTTTTCGATGAGCAGGGTTTCATAGGGCTGTGATGTGCTGGCTGTGGCCATGATCTGTCCTCCCGAGACATGTTTTGTAATTGCGTTGGGAGGAGACTAACCGGCCTGAAATGATCATGCGAGGGGTGGTGAAATTCCGCAGCGTCAGCCTTCGGCCGGTTCCATGTCGGCCAATATCTTGTCGGGCAGATCGAGCCACCGCAGTGCAATTTCGCCACCCAGATCGATGCGCATGATCTCGGCGGTGAAGGTGTGGCCCGCATCGCGCTTGTGCCAGCGCAGATGGCCGGTGACCATCTGGCCGATGGCGAGATTCAGCGCACAACCTGCAATGCAGGCACCGCCCGCCGACCAGTCACGCGCTCTGTGTTCGACCCCTTCGATCTCCACGAAGAGCCACGGGTCGCTCTCACGGGTGGCCGCGCGCTGCTCCGGCTCGGAGAGTTTGCTGCGGACCTGATCTACAAGGCGTGAAATCAGCGACATATTCGGGCTTACTCACAAAAACGTCTGAAATTCCGACAAAAAAGCGTTCGGTCAAAAACATTCTGGCATGGGGATGCCTCCCTTGGCTATAAAAGCGGCAAGCCGATCGGGCTGCCGTGTGCTGCAAGAGGACCAGATGAGCCAGAACAACGAGACAAAACCCATTCTGATTGATGTCGGTCCGGGCGAACTGATTGATAAGATCACCATTCTCCAGATCAAATCCGAGCGTATGAGCGACGAGGGCAAGCTGAAGAATGTACGGCATGAGCTGAGCGTGCTGGATGCGGCGCGCAAGGCGCATATTCCTGCCGGTGCGGGCATCGACAAGCTGGAAGCCGATCTGAAAGCCGTCAATGAGGCTTTGTGGGTGATCGAGGACGATATTCGCCAGTGCGAGGCAGATAAGGATTTCGGTCAGACGTTCATTGATCTTGCGCGCTCCGTGTACAAGCAGAACGATAAACGCGCTGCGATCAAGAAGGAAATCAACCTTCTGACCGGCTCGTCTATTGTCGAAGAAAAATCCTACACGGAATTCCAGTAAGGCTTTTGCCTAAGCGCGGCTCACGATCCCGAACTTGCTTCTGAATTGGCGAGCTCGGGAGCTGTGACCCGCAGATGTACCTCGTCGAGCACGCGCGCGACGGGAAGACTGGAAAGTTGTGTGACTTCAATCGCGGTGAAATTGTCCCGTTCGATGCCAGTGCGTTCGGCTGTTGTATGTGCACCGAAAAGCGCCAAGCCTTGCACGCCCAAATGCGAGGCAAGGTGGCTGGGGCCAGTATCATTGCCGATGATGAAAGAAGCGCGGCGCATGACGCCGGCCAGTTCGAACCAGTTGAGAAAGCCGCGCGGGCCAGTGAGCGTGATACCCGGAATGGTGGCAGCAAGATCAAGTTCGTCGGGGCCAGGTGCTGTGACGATCTGGAAGCCTTCCTCGATCAGTCTTTCGGCGAGCTCTGCATAATAGGGCCAGCGCTTTTGCGGGTGGCGGATGGAGCAGCCTGGTATGAGCAGGATGAAAGGTGACGTGACGCCTTGTTCTTTCAGGAACGCATCCATGTCATCCGCCATCCATGACACATCGGGTCGGCGCGAATGACGAATGGTGAGGCCTGCGTCTTTCAACTGGCTTGCCATGCGGTCAAGTGAGCGGAGCTTCTTGGGATTTTTCAGGCGCACGGGGTGACTGGCGCCCGGCGCGGTGCCTGACCAGTCCACGCCTTTGAAAATCCATTTGTAGTAAGAGGCGGTGCGGGAGGAATCTTGCAGGTCATAGACCATGTCAAAATTTCCTGCCTGTAGCGTTTTGCGCAGCTTGACCATGAGATCGAGACGCCAGCGCGGATCGCGCTTGTCGATCAGTACATGGTTGACCCATGGACAGCGTTCGTAAATGCGTCGATAGGGCGGAGTGGTCAGGATGGTGATATCGTCATTGGGATGGTTGGCGCGGATATCGCGTATGGCACCATCCGACTGGATGACGTCTCCGAAGGCCCCATGTTTGATAATCAGGATGCGACGCATGACAGGGTGTGTTTGCCTTGTTTCCCGTCTTGCGCGGGGCTAATCCGGTCTTATGTCTTTAACAGCAGGATGATTACCTGCCTGTCGGGCCAGAATGTCACAGCGCGCTTCGTCGTGCGAGGCCTATTCTGACGTTCCGACTTCCTAAAACATGTGTCGGGGAATGACAATCATAAGGCACGGCCTGACGGCGGTTTTTCCCGTAGGCGACGGATTTGCGGTCTGTATGCGTTGATACTGGGTAGGCCGCAAAAGTCGGGAATTGCGAATTTAGAAACAGAGGGCCCGTGCGGGGCACAAAGCGATGAGCAATGCGAATGAGGAAGTGGCCGAACGTCTGGGCCTGAATGGTAACGGGGCGCCGACGAAGGGCTGGCTGGCTTGGCCGCGGGCACATCCTTTTCTTGCTGGTGGTCTTGCGCTTTTCTTCGCGCTGATTGTCTGGTTGATGTTTTTTCGTGGTTCGTCGGGCGTGACCTATGTGAGCGAGCCTGTGACACGGGGCGAGCTGAAAGTTCTGGTGACGGCTACCGGCACAGTGGAGCCTGAGACATCGGTGGCAGTCGGCAGTGAAATCTCCGGCCGGATCGACAAGGTGAATGCCGATTTCAATGACAAGGTGACCAAAGGGCAGGTGCTGGTTGAAATCGACACGACAGCGCTGAAAAATGCTGTGGCCAAATCGGAAGCGACGCTGGAGGAATCCCGCGCCACGGTTTTGCTGAATGAGGCGACGCGGATTGAGGCGAGCGCCAAGTGGAAACGCTACAAGGGGCTTGCGGCGCAGAACGCGATCTCGAAACTTGATCTGGATATGGCACTGGCCGATATGAAGCGCGCCGAAGCCAATTATGCCGGAGCCAAAGCGCGGGTGAAAGCCAATGAGGCACAGCTGGCGGCTGACAAGAACTCCCTCTCCAAGGCTGTCATTCTTTCGCCCATTGACGGTGTCGTGATTGATCGCAATATCGAACCGGGTCAAACAGTGGCAGCGACATTCGAGACGCCGACACTTTTCACGCTGGCAGATGATCTGAGCCGGATGGAACTTCAGGTGAATGTGGACGAGGCCGATGTGGGTGAGGTGCGTGATGGTCAGTCTGCGACCTTTACAGTGGATGCCTATCCAAACCGGGTCTTTCAGGCGCGGATTGAGAAGCTTCGTTACGCCTCCACGACCACGAATAATGTGGTTTCTTATGTCGCTGTGCTGTCGATCGACAATTCCGATCTGGCATTGCGTCCGGGTATGACGGCAACCGCAGAGATTATTACGTCGGAAAAGAAAGATGTGCTGCTGGTGCCGAACGGCGCGACACGCTTTACGCCGCCTGATGAAAAAGAGCCCGCTGCGGAAGTGTCTTCCTCCGGCACTGTATTGAAGCATGTCTGGGTGATGAGAGATGGCAAGCCTGTGGCAGTTGCTATGGAGCCGGGGCTGACCAATGGACAGATGACGGAAGTGATTTCCGGTGGTCTTTCGCAAGGGGATAATGTGGCTGTGGACGTGAAAGCAAAGGGCGAATAGTGGTGACGCGCTCTGCCTCCGATCAGCCGCTTGTTGAATTTCGTACCGTGCAAAAAATCTATGGTGCGGGCGAGAATGAGGTGCGCGCGCTTGATGGTGTCGATCTGACGATCCGCGATGGAGAGTTTGTTGCTGTTATGGGGCCGAGCGGATCGGGCAAATCGACCTGCATGAATATTATAGGCTGTCTGGATACACCAAGCGGCGGGCAATATTTTTTTCGCGGTGTCGATGTGGGGGGGCTGACGCGTGATCAACGGGCATTATTGCGACGGAATTATCTCGGGTTTGTGTTTCAGGGTTTCAATCTTCTCAAGCGTACAACCGCACTGGAAAATGTGGAACTGCCACTGATCTATCGTGGTATGAAGCGGGCCGAGCGGCATGAGCGTGCGCTTCATGCGCTGGAGGCTGTGGGGCTTTCGGATCGCGCCGGGCATACATCGGGCGAATTATCCGGCGGGCAGCAACAGCGTGTGGCTATTGCGCGTGCTATTGCCAGCGAGCCTGCTGTTTTGCTGGCCGACGAGCCGACAGGCAATCTTGATACTCAGCGTTCGGCAGAAATCATGGAACTGCTGGCACATCTCAACAGCGATCAAGGTATTACCATCGTCATGGTGACACATGAGGCGGATATGGCGGCTTTTGCGGATCGCTCGGTAATTTTCCGTGACGGACATATCGAGTCCGATACAGCCGGAAAGGTGCAGGGGTAGGTCATGTTTTTTGAGACGCTTATTCTGGCCTTTCGCGAGATCCGTCGTAATTTTCTACGTTCGGCGCTGACCATGCTCGGCATTATTATCGGCGTGGCAGCGGTGATTGCCATGGTGACGCTGGGCGGTGGCGCGCAACAGAAAGTTTCTGCCGATATTTCCGGTCTTGGCAAGAACCTGCTGATGGTTTTTCCCGGTAGCCGCCAGCGCGGACCGAGTGCGGGCGGCGCGATGTTCAAAGAAGCCGATGTGGCGGCTTTGCAGCGCGGCATCAGCGGTCTCGATGTTGTGGCGCCTATGTCGTCATCATCTGTGCGGGCGGTTTATGCCAATACGAATTGGACGACGACGGTTTCGGGCGCAACGAATGATTATTTTCAGGTACGTCAATGGGGCTTGTCGGCTGGTCGCGTGTTCGATGAGGCCGAGGAACGCAGCGGGCGCATGGTCTGTGTGATCGGCGAGACGGTTCACAAGAATCTCTTTGGACGGCAGGACCCGATCGGTGCGCGACTGCGCATTGGCACCAATTCGTGTCAGGTGATCGGATTGCTGGAGGCTAAAGGCTCTTCGACATTTGGTCAGGATCAGGATGATGCCGTCATTCTGCCGCTTCTTGCCTTTCAGCGCCGCGTATCGGGCAATGACAATATCTCGATGATCTTTCTGTCTGCATCATCGGGCGCTGTGATTGACCGTGTGAAGGAACAGGTGACATTGCTGTTGCGGCAGCGCCGCCACATTGCGGCGGGCGAGAGCGATGATTTTCAGGTGCAGGACATGCGCGAAATTGCAGCGCTGGTGGAAGGAACGACTGCGCTTTTGACAGCCTTTCTTGGTTCCGTTGCAGCGATCAGCCTTATCGTTGGTGGCATCGGCATCATGAATATCATGTTGGTCTCTGTGACCGAGCGGACACGCGAGATCGGTATCAGGCTTGCCATTGGTGCCTATGAACGAGAAGTGCTTATGCAGTTTCTGGTGGAAGCTGGTGCACTGTCGCTGGCGGGTGGTGTGGTCGGCATCATACTCGGGCTGGGTATTTCGGGGTTGGTGGCTTATGCAGTTGCCATACCCTTTGTGATCAATCTGCCGATCATTGCGGTTGCCTTCGTATTCTCGGCGCTTGTGGGCATTGTGTTCGGGTATTTTCCTGCCCGCAACGCGGCGCGGCTTGATCCGATCGAAGCTTTGCGTTTCGAGTGACCGGTGTATCGGAGCCGTCTTATTCGACGTTGATATGCGCCCAGATGCGTTCGTGCAGATAGTACCAGACCAGTTTGGTCAACACTTCGCCTATGGCAATCGCACCGCCCATCATTGGCTCCCCCGTGACAAACCATGCGATGAGGAACGTGTCTGCGCTGGCCGTGACACGCCAACTCACTGCTTTCAGCATACTGCGCAAATTCGAGGATTTGGCAGAGCCTTTCCAAAGTTTCATCGGGTGCCTCTCCGGAGATGCCAATTGGTTGAATGGATGGTGACTCCGGCGCGATTCGAACGCGCGACCCCCAGATTAGGAATCTGGTGCTCTATCCAGCTGAGCTACGGAGCCTGATTGTCTGAGCGGGAAAATAATCTCCAAGCGGCAGCACCCAATAGGCTGATTGCTATCACATTTGAGTGAACTGTCTATCGAGTTGCGCACCCTATGCCAGCGTTTCAAGGCTCGCAATCATTTGAAATTGAACAATTATTTCATGTCAAAAACAGACAGATATGAGGGCCGCTGCCAATTTCGGGTCGGCGTTCAGATGTTTTGCGAATTGGCATCCTGTTTGCGAACTCCGAGGGAAATGACGGGTGTTCGTTCGTTATAGGGCGCCAATCCGATAGTTCTAGGCCATTTTCTCAATGAGAGACAGAGGGCTATGACCTTTCGCTTTACCCTTGATCCGTTTTGGGTCAAAACTGAATGCATCTTATGGTTGAATTGGGTTGTGTGATTTTTATGATACAATTTTTGGTTGTATTTTCAGGGCTTGCCCGATCCGTTGAGCGGTCTTTTTCCAGCCGCGGCAAGGGTACATTATGAAAATTCTGATTGTCGGCGAGCAGCCCATTTTCTGTGAGGGTTTGCGCGGGCTTGTGGCTCAGTTGGAGGGGCAGCCTGAGGTCTCGGTTCTGATCGGATCGGAAGCTTTGCAGCGTGTCACGGCGGATGCCGCTGATCTTTTTCTACTGGAACTTGTCGGGGTCAATACGCCTGAGCGCATCGAATTGCTGAGGGAACTTGTTGCGGCGGGTGCACGGATTGCTGTTTTCAGTGATCGCGACAACCCGTCTTTTATTCGCGAAGTCATGGATCTCGGCATCAAGGGATTTGTGCCCAAGGCGCTTGGTTTGCGGCTGGTGATGAATGCGCTGAACCTGATCGAGATGGGTGGGCGTTATGTGCCTGACGCTCTTTTGGTGACCAGAGTGGAGGGCTTTGCCGAAGCGCCTGAAGCTTTCTTCCACAATAGTCACGACAAGCTGACACCACGTCAAAACGAGGTGCTGGTGGAACTTGGAAAAGGGCGCTCGAACCAGGAAATCGCCCGCGAATTGGGTATCTCTGTTGCCACTGTGAAGTTGCACGTCAATGCAATCTTGCAGGCGCTGGGTGTGCGTAACCGGACTGAGGCTGCAATCATCGCCTTGCGCGCTCCCGCTGCCACGCATAGTCCGGCTGAATAAGGATCAGCGGAGGATGCGTCGCTTAATTGGTGCGATGATTATTCTCGCGTTGTCTTTCTATCCGTTTTCACATCTCCAAGCGGATTGCCGGATCAGTACCGGCGAACCTGTGACGATCGTCTCGCTGGCTGATGACGGTCGTTTTATGCTGGATGATGGGCGGGTCTTGCGTCTTGCCGGGCTGGAGCAGCCTCGTGCCGCAGCCCAGCGAGACGCATGGCGCAAACTGGTGGCGGATTTTTTCGGGGTGCCGGTTGTACTGTCGTTTCCAGATCACCAAACAGATCGCTATGGTCGTCTGACCGGTTTTGTCCGACGGGTGAATGGTGGTGACTTACAAAACGTCCTTCTCGCTGCAGGGCAGGCTCGTGTGGTGCCCATGCGCGGGATGGGAGAATGTGCATCAGACTTTTTGGCCACTGAGCAAAGTGCACGTGACGGGCAGAAGGGTTTTTGGCGTCTGCCGGAATATGCGCCGCTTGATGCGCTTGATCTGACCGCTTTGCTGGCACGTGAAGGCGAGTTTACGTTGGTGGAAGGCGTGGTTGCCGCGGTGGCTGAAAGGCAAGGTCGTCTATTTTATAATTTCGAGGAGGACTGGCGGCGCGACTTCACCATGACAGTGGACCGAACGGACGTTAGACTTTTCCTTGAGGGGGTGGCGGGCCGTAGTGATGAGGGTGCAGCCTCCCTGTTGGTTGGAAAACGGATCAGGGTGCGGGGATATCTTAGCCGGTATAACGGGCCTGAAATTTCGGTGACGCTGCCCGAGCAGGTGGAAATTCTGTCGGAGGCGGCCTTAGGGGAGTGAGGCTTTCTATGGCTTGTGTGCGTACAGGGACAAAAATATTTTCCCTTTTCAACATAGGCAGTTCTGTCCGGACGATGCGGCGCGGGCTGGTTTTTCTGGCGCTTGCTAGTGCGGCCGTGCTGTCAGCCTGCACTACAAATCCCGCAACCGGTAGAACCCAGCTTGCTACTCTCTCGTCAGCTGAAGACGACGCCAGACAGGGCGCACAGGCACATCCGCAGATTCTGGCAAGCTATGGCGGTGCTTATGACGATATGCGTGTGGGCCAATATGTGGCGCAGGTGACGCAACGTGTGACCCATGCGACCGGACAGCCCGACCGGCCCTATCGTGTGACAGTTCTGGATTCGCCTGTTGTAAATGCTTTCGCGTTGCCCGGTGGCTATGTCTATGTGACGCGCGGATTGTTGTCGTTGGTCAATGATGAGGCGGAACTGGCCGGTGTTCTGGGCCATGAAATCGGGCATGTGCTGGCACGGCATAGCGCTCAACGCCAAACCGCGGCATTTGGCGCGTCGGTTGTGGGCGCGGTGCTGGGAGCTGTGGTCGGTAATCAGGCGGTTAGTCAGGCTGTGGGGCTTGGCAGTCAGGGTTTGATTGCGGGCTATTCGCGCGATCAGGAATATGAAGCCGATGCGCTTGGCGTGCGCTATCTCGCGGCAGGTGGGTATGACCCTTATGCGCAGGCTGATTTTTTACAGGCCATGGACATTAACGCCCGTGCGGAAGCTCAGATTGCGGGGCGTAATGACGATGGGCAGGCCAATTGGCTTTCCAGTCATCCTGCTACGCCTGAGCGTGTAGCTGCCGCGCGACGGCTTGCCGGGCAGACATCGGTGACATCCGCGCAAGGTGATCGCAGTCGTGCGGCTTTGCTGAAGGCTGTGGACGGGATGATCTATGGTGATAGCCCAGCGCAAGGATTTGTTCGTGGTCGCAGCTTCATCCATTCTGTTGCGCGTTTCCGGTTTGATGTGCCGCAGGGCTATCAGCTTGCAAATGGCACAAATGCTGTGATGGCGGTTGGCCCGCGCAAGGAGATTGCTAAGTTTGATTCAGCCAAGAAGGCCAAGAACGTCTCAATCGACGCGTATCTCGCGCGTGTCTGGGCGCATAACGTACCGATCTCTCCAGTGCGGCGCTTTTCCATTCATGGTCTGAACGCTGCAAGCGCGGATACGCAGATCGGCAATTATAATGCGCGGCTGGTGGCGATTGATGCGGGGCAAGGCAAGGTCTATCGCTTTCTGCTTGGCGTGCCGCGCCAAGGCGGGGCATCTGGCAGTGCGTCTGCTCTTGAAAGCATCGCGTCGAGCTTCCGGCTGATCTCGGCTCGTGAGGCAGCGTCTTTCAAGCCCTTGCGATTGCATGTTGTAACTGTGCGGGCGGGTGACACGATGGCATCTTTGTCGAGACGGATGGCGTTTGACGATCACAAGCTGGAGCGTTTTCGCGCGCTGAACGGACTGCCTGCAAATGCTGTGTTGCAGGCGGGTCAAAAGGTCAAGCTGGCCTATCCGTGAATGTTTTACGCCCGGTACGAGATATGAAAAAAGGCCCGGTGGAAAACCGGGCCTTTCTTGTCTCTGGTTTCTGCCTTGAGGCTTATGCAGCTTCCGGCTCGTTGCCTGCTTCGTCTGCGGTGTCTTCCTTGGGGGCTGCTTTTTCGCTGCGACCTGAACCGTTCTGCAAGGCAGATTCGATTTTCTGGACGGCAGCTGCATCATCGATGCGCTCCACCACAGCGACTTCGCGGCCCATGCGTTCGAGCGCTGCCTCATAGAGCTGGCGCTCTGAATAGGACTGCTCGGGCTGGCGTTCGGAGCGGTAAAGATCGCGCACGACTTCAGCAATCGAGATCAGGTCGCCGGAATTGATCTTGGCTTCATATTCCTGCGCACGGCGGCTCCACATGGTGCGTTTGATGCGCGCGCGGCCTTTGAGTGTTTCCAGCGCATTGTTTACGACGCTTGCGTCTGACAGTTTTCGCATGCCGACGGATTCCCACTTATGTGTGGGAACGCGGAGTGTCATCTTTTCCTTGTCGAAATCGATGACAAAGAGTTCGAGCTTGTGGCCTGCCACTTCTTGTTCCTCGATGTCGAGAATCTGGCCGACACCATGGGCGGGATAGACGACATATTCCTTGGATTTGAAGATCGAACGCGGGTTCGGCTTTTTCTCTTCCTTTTTTACTTCTGCTTTTGCCTCGACCTTGGGTTCTGCTTTGGCTTCGGTCTGGGCGGGGGCCGCATCCCCTTTTTGTGACTTGGTGGCCTCGGATTTATTCATAGACGTACTGTTTACCTTCGATGCAACTGAGGCTGCGTCTTTCGCGCCGGATTTGGCGGCAGCCTTGGGGGGAAGTTTTGCGCCTTCTTTGGCGGCTTTGGCAGACTTAGCCGCGCTCTTGGCGACCGCAGCCTTGAAGGCGGCGACCTTGTCTGCATGTTTTGAGGCGGGCTTGGCTGCGACTTTGACACTGTCGAGCTTTGCGGCAGGTTTGGTCTTTGTCTTGGCGGCCGCTTTGGGTGCGGCTTTGCTTTCGGTTTTGGCCTTGGGTGCGGCGGGCTTAGCGGCTTTGGCCGTTGCTTTGGCTGCAGGCTTTGCTGCGGGCTTTGCCTTTGCGGTTGCTGGCTTGGCTTTGGCTGCGGTTTTCGTCGCTGTCTTGGCGGCAGCTTTTGGTTCTGCCTTGGCTTTGGTCGCAGGTTTCTTGGCAGCAGCCTTGGGTTCAGCCTTGGCTGCCGGTTTTGCTGCTTTGCTCTGTTTCACGGTTGATTTGGCAGCCTTTGCTGCCTGCGGTTTGGCTTTCTGGCCTGATGTTCCGGAGGTCTGGGACTTATTCACTTTGCTCGCCATAGCCTTTCCTATATCCGAGTACGCCGGTTTGTTCTCCATATCGGGGACAAACCGGTCTCATGTGCCGTCCGAAAAACAGCTGCCATGACCCTTGAAAGGAAAATGCCGGAAGACCGATTTGTGCCCGTCCGGTACAAACCGGGGGAGGTCCCTTAAACACCGATCAAGGTGTGAAAGGGCGCAAGCATTTCTCGGTCTTTACACAATACTCTCCAAGCCCCCGTCGCACATGAAATGCCGTGCTGGCAGGGCTTAACGCGTCAAAACGAGCGAATAGCTCATTATGACGGCGCCATGGGGTAGACCAAAAGAACTGTTTTTGGGCCTGCCCTTGGCTTGAGCGGCGTTTTCGTCGGGTCGCGCTTCCGTCTTGCGGGATTTCAATCTAATAGAGAGCCTACCACAAAAACCGCGCAGTTGGAAGCTGGCACGCGTAAAACGCATGTCAGGTCAGTAAGATAGGGGTTTTTAGGCTGGGTGCTGACCAAATGTCGCAGGCCGCGCATGAACGCCCCCGGAGCTCTATGAGAACGGCGATAGCGGACTTAGTCGCCTTCACCCGGCTCCGCGCTGAAGTGATTTTCGAATTTGTCGGGTTTGCCCTGCCAGTCATCAGCGTCGGCTGGGGGCTCGCGCTTGATGGTGATGTTGGGCCATTTGGCGGCATATTCGGTGTTCAGTTCCAGCCATTTGTCGAGACCGGATTCGGTGTCCGGCTTAATTGCTTCGGCGGGGCATTCGGGTTCGCAGACGCCGCAGTCGATGCACTCGTCGGGATGGATGACGAGCATGTTCTCGCCTTCATAGAAGCAATCGACGGGGCAAACTTCGACGCAATCCATGTATTTGCAGCGGATACAGGCGTCGGTCACAATATAGGTCATCGAACTCTCCCAGCCTTGGCGCCTGGCGCCCTTGGCATGCTTAGACAGTAGCTTACGTCTTTCATGCCGATACAGGTATTTTATATACCTAATAGCAGCATTCCGGTTCGGGAAGACCCGAGGGCGCCCTAATTTGCTGAAAGACCCAGCCGGGCCAGAACGCGCAAACGTGCCTGGCCAGATTCACGATCGGGAACGTATATCAGGCCAGCAACGCGCCGCAACAGATTGGCTTCATAATCGTCAAGAACACCGTCTGCATATACGACTTCCCACATCTTTTCGATAAGGGCTATGCGCTCCACTTCCTCATAATGCTTCTTAATAGCCTTTGCCCAGCGATGCAGATCCAGCGTTTGCTGTTCGTCGGCCGTGGCCACTTCGATGAGTGAGTCCACTTCGGCGCGATCCAGTCCGAAATGGTCGGTCGCCATCTTGGCGATGGTAGCGCGTTCTTTTTCGTCGAATTGGCTGTCGGCGGTGGAGGCTGCACGCACGAGGAGAGCGACCACAGCAATCTGGACTTCTTCGAAGCCTCCTTTGTTGGAGGGGGCGTCGGGTCCGTTCAAAAAGGCTTTGATTTTGTCAAACATGGCGTCTGACTAAAGGAAAGGCACGCATATCGCAACTCCGCTGCATGGACTGGGATTTTGTCAGGTCACTGGTCATCGTCATGCTGACCCAGAAATGCGTCGGTCTCGCGGCGTTCCTTTTTGGTGGGACGGCCGCTGCCACGGTCACGTTCGGCATTCGCCGCAGGCGCGGTCGTATCGCGGGGCGCAGGCGGGGCAAGGTCTTCGTAAAGCAGGCGGGCTTCGGGTGCCGGGCCACGCCTGCTGCCTGTGTCCAAGACCTTGATCACGCGGATATGCTCTCCCAAGGCGAATGTCAGGACATCGCCTGTTTTTATGCTGCGGGAAGCTTTAGACACACGCTCGCTATTCAGCCGCACCTTGCCGGATGCAATGAGGGCTGCGGCCTGTGTGCGGCTTTTGATCAGGCGGGTGAACCACAACCAGCGGTCCATCCTTTGCTCGGGAAGCTTTTCGAAGGCGGCCACGACTACTTGCCGTCAGCGCGCTCTTTCAGCACAGCGAGCGCGGCAAAGGGTGAATCCGGGTCGATACCGCGTTCGCGGCGCGGCGGAGCGGAACTCCACTCGCGGCGCTCGCCACCCTTATTGCCGCCCTTGCGGTCATCGCGCGGGCCTTTGCCCTTGTTGCGGTCACCCTGCCGGTCATTGCGCTTGCCTTTGGGAGCATCTTTTCGCTCGCCGGACTTTTGATCGCCGCTTTTGCCAAAGGCATCGTATTTGCCTTTGTTGCGGTCGCGGCGCGAACGGCGGGCTTCGTCATCGGGCTTGGCTGCGGCGTCTGCTGGTGCGCCGTCGGCTTTCGCAGCTGTTGCATCGGCAGGCTTGCGGCGCGGGCGGCGCGGACGCTGCTCGTTGGGTTTGTTGCGACGCTGCGGGCGCCAGATTTCCAGTTCGACCAATTCTTCGCTGGTGGCATCTGCGTTCGCTTCGGTGGCCTCTGTGCTTGCTGTGGCAGGCTCCGCAGATGCCTCGGCCGGTGTTTCCGGTGTTGTTTCTGCTGTCTCTTCGGGTGTTGCTTCAGCCGGTGCTGTGGCTTCTGCGGTCTCGATGGAGGCAGCAGTCATTTCGGCGGCGGGTGCATCGACTTGCGTTTCTTCGGCGGGCTTGTCTTCAGAAGCGCTTGCGGATTCTTTCTTCTCGACGATAAATTTCGCCGGTTCTGCAGGCTTTTCTTCGATTTTGGGTGGTTTGATTTTTTCTACCCGCATCCGGTAGCCAAGTCCGGTCAGCAGGCTGGCAAATTCATCACCCGAGCACCCCACAAGGGACATCATGGCCGGTGTGACGACAAAGCCGCCATTATAGTGGCGGGCTGTGATGACGGGACGGATCAGATCGGCAATGCGTTCCAGCATGTCGAGACGCACGGCGCGGCCACCGGAAACGCGGAAGCCGAGTGCTGCATAAAAACCATCGGGTGCCGTTGTGTCGGCAGGCACAGAGGTGAGGCCGGCTGTTGGTGGCTGCGGAAGATCGGCAAACGGGTCTTCCACGTCCTTGCGTGTCAGCGCCCAGAGTGTCAGCAGCGCACGGGCTGGCGCGGGCTTGAGCAAAGCGGGCATGAATATCGAATAGCCGCCAAAGCGTACGCCATATTTGCGCAATTGGCCGCGGGCTGCCTGATCCAGCGAGCGGACATCTTCTGCGACCATCTCACGATTGAGCGAGCCGAAATTCTCGATCAGACGGAATGCGATGCCGCGTGCAAGACCTTCAATGTCCTCGGCGTCGCGCAAAGTGACAAGTGGTGCCAGAACAGTTGCGAAATGGGCCTTTGACCAGGCTTCGAGCTTTGCGGTAACGGCTTCGCGGCTGGCGCCGTTCAACTCGTCGCCTGCAAGCAGTTCAACGCGGGGCACCAGCGGCACATCGGAGGCACGCAAGACAGCGACCGGTTGGCCGTCCCAGATAAAACGTCCGTGATCTGAAAGCTGGATGTCGGCATCGGCTGCCGCCGCCAGACGCGCGGCGCGTGCGGCGATTTCGAGCGCGATTACAGGTTCGGATGCTGCGCGCAATACATTGGCATGCACGCCTTCCGCCTTGAGATCGGGCACGAATACAAATCCCTGCAGGCGGCCGACATACTCGCCTTCCACCAATACTTCACCGTCGCTGTTTACAGCCGCCATCAGATCCTCTTTTTGGCGTAGACGCTTCATAAGAACGCTGGTGCGACGGTCTATAAACCGCTGCGTCAGACGCTCATGTAAAGCATCGGAAAGCCTATCCTCTATCGCACGCGCGCGCTCCTGCCAATGAGCAGGATCGTGCAGCCAGTCTGCGCGGTTGGAAACATAGGTCCAGGTGCGCACATGAGCAATGCGCATTGACAAGGTATCTATGTCGCCATCGGTGCGATCAAGCTTCTCCAGCTGCCCTTGCAGCCAGTTATGAGGCACGCGCCCGTCGCCTTCGGCCAGAAACAGATAGAGCTTTGTCAGCAATCCTGCATGCTCGCTGGCCATTGTTTTGCGGAAATCGGGGACTTGTGCGACGTCCCAGAGCCTTTTTATGGCCTGCGGGGAGCGTGTGAGGCGCATCACATCGTCATTTTGTGCCATACGCATCAGCGCATCCAGGTCAGCTCCGGTGCCTGCGCGGGTGAGGCCGGGCACATTGGGTGGCACTTCAAGGCTGCGGATCAGCGCCGGAACAGAGGAAAATTCCGGGTTCGGGTTGCGCCATTGCAACAGTCTTTCGGCGTCGAACTGGTGGTTTTCAACGCGATGGATGGTCTCGTCGCTGAAAACAGAGGCATCGCCCGTGACGCCGAATGTGCCGTTATTCATGTGACGACCCGCGCGACCGGCAATCTGGGCGATTTCGGAAACTTTCAGCGGGCGGTGCTGGCGACCGTCAAATTTGGTGGTTGCGGCAAAGGCCACATGGTCCACATCCATATTGAGGCCCATGCCGACAGCATCGGTGGCAACTAGGAAATCAACGTCACCGGACTGGTAAAGCGCCACCTGTGCATTGCGCGTGCGGGGCGAAAGCGCACCCATAACAACAGCCGCCCCACCGCGCTGGCGGCGGATGAGTTCGGCAATAGCGTAAACCTGATCGGCGGAAAAGGCGACAATGGCCGAGCGGCGCGGCAGACGAGTCAGTTTTTTAGCGCCTGTCCAAGTCAGCTCCGAAAAACGCGGGCGGCTGACAAAAATCGTGTCGGGCAGCAATTTCTGGATAAGACCGCGCACAGTTTCAGAGCCGAGCATCATGGTCTCGCTTAGCCCGCGGGCATGCAGCAGACGATCTGTGAATGTGTGGCCGCGCTCATAGTCGGTGGCAAGCTGGATTTCATCGACTGCCAGAAACTCGACGGGGCGCTCAAGCGGCATAGCTTCCACCGTGCAGATGAAGTAGCGCGCCCGTGGCGGGATGATTTTTTCCTCGCCCGTGATCAGTGCCACATCGCCAAGCCCTTTGATGCGCACGACACGCTCATAAAGCTCGCGGGCCAGAAGACGTAGCGGCAACCCGATCATGCCGGATGAATGCGCCATCATCCGCTCAATCGCGAGATGGGTTTTGCCCGTATTTGTCGGCCCCAGCACGGCGGTGATGCGGGTGGGGCGGGGCTGGTTGGTGAGGGTGTGAATGTTCATCTGCTTGATACGCACATTCGGGGCAAACAGAGCATGACGCAAGCACCCGCGTGCTCTCTATATCTTGTGGGAGGAGGTTTTCCACAACCCGTTAATTCCGTGGGCCACGTGTTCTGGAATATTAAACGAACGAAGCATGACCGAATCGATGATTGCCTCGTCTTCGCTCTTCGTTCACGGCTAAATATTGTGGTTTGACAGTCACTTAGGCCCAGAAATCGTTAACGGGTAAGGATTTGGGGGCAAGATCGCCATGTGTTGCGGTGCTCTATAGTGTGTCGTCACCTGTAGAATGAAAGAAGAAGCAGCTAGCAATGTTTGAAGGTTTCGAGACGCGAGATGTGACGATTTCATGCGGGCGCATCCATTTGCGGCATACGGGGGCGGGCAGCGGACGACCGCCTCTTTTGCTGCTGCATGGCTATCCCCAGACGCATGTGATGTGGCACCGCGTGGCACCTTCTCTGGCGGCGCAGTTCGAGGTCATTGTGCCTGATATGCCCGGATACGGTTTGAGCGCGGGGCCAGCTTTTTCATCCGACCACGCGGCGCATTCCAAGCGCGCTTTTGGTCACCTCATGGTGGAGTTGATGGCGGCACTTGGTCATGACCGGTTTGCGGTTGCAGGTCATGACCGCGGTGCGCGGGTGGCCTATCGCATGGCGCTGGATCATCCCGTCAAAATTGAACGTCTGGCCTGTCTCGATATCATTCCCACCGGCGTTGCCTGGGATCGGGCTAATGCGCATTTTGCTGTGCGAACATTTCATTGGGGATTTCTGGCGCAGCCGGCACCGTTCCCTGAAACCATGATCGCAGGTGCGCCAGATGTTTTTGTCTCGCATTGCCTGCAAAAGTGGGTGGGTTATCGCGAGCGTTTTGATCCGCAAGCCTATGCCGCCTATCTCGAAGCTTTCCGTCGCCCGGACGTAATTGCCGCGACTTGCGAGGATTATCGGGCAGGGGCCACGATTGATAAAAAACATGACCATGCTTCCGTTGCGGAAGGTCTGAAGATTGCTTGTCCCGTCATGCTTTTGTGGGGCAGTCTCTCTTTTGGTGAGGATGTGGAGATGGTTCTCGGGCTGTGGCGCGACTATGCGGAAGATCTGCAAGGCGCGGCGCTCGATGCAGGACATTTCGTGGCGGAAGAAGCGCCCGACGAGGTGATCCGCCATCTGACAGGATTTTTTGAATAAGAATTAGAAACCTGAAAATCAAAAACTGAAAGGGAGATGACACAATGGACTTCAATATGCCGAAGGACATTACCGACTATCTGGCTGTGCTGGATGACTTTATCGAAAAGGAAATCAAGCCGCTGCAGGCGCAGGATGATAATGAGCGCTTCTTCGACCATCGTCGCGAACATGCGCGCACCGACTGGGACAATCAGGGTCTGCCGCGTCACGACTGGGAAGAACTGCTGGGCGAGATGCGTCGTCGTGCCGACAAGGCTGGCCATTTGCGCTTCGGTCTGCCCAAGGAATTTGGCGGTCAGGATGGCTCCAATCTTGCCATGGCCGTGATCCGCGAGCATCTCGCACATAAAGGCCTTGGTCTGCATAATGACTTGCAGAATGAAAGCTCGATTGTTGGCAATTTTCCGACCGTGCTGATGTTCCGTGATTTCGGTACGCCTGAGCAGCAGGAAAAATTTATCAAAGGCGGCCTCAACGGCACCACGCGCATTGCATTTGGCCTCACCGAACCTGACCACGGCTCGGATGCGACATGGATGGAAACGCGGGCTGTGCGTGAAAAGCGCGACGGTGTGGATGGCTGGCTCATCAATGGCCAGAAGATGTGGAACACGGGCATGCATGTGGCGACACATGATTTCGTGTTCGCGCGTGTTTCAGGCAAGGATGGCGATGCGCTGGGCATTGGTTGCTTCATCGTGCCGGTTGATGCGCCTGGTGTGAAGATCGAAGAATATCTCTGGACCTTCAATATGCCGACCGACCATCCGCGTGTTTCCTTCACCAATGTTTGGATTCCTGAAGGCGAGCATCTGGGCGACGTGGAGCGTGGCCTCGAACTCGCTCAGCATTTCGTGCATGAAAACCGCATTCGTCAGGCCGCGTCCGGCGTTGGTGCCGCGCAATATTGCATTGATGAGAGCGTGGATTACGCCCGTCATCGTAAACCATTCGGCAAGCCGCTGGCAGCCAATCAGGCCATTCAGTTTCCGCTGGTCGAAGCGCATACTGAATGCGAGATGGTGCGTAACCTCGTCTACAAGACAGCATGGCAGATGGATCAGATGTCGAAGCCCGATGTGGCCAAGTATCTCTCCGACAAAGTGTCTATGTGCAACTATCGCGCAAACCGCCTTGTCTGTCAGGCGGCCGACCTTGCCATTCAGGTGCATGGGGCGATCGGCTATTCACGTCACAAGCCGTTTGAGCATATCTATCGTCACCACCGTCGCTATCGTATCACGGAGGGTGCGGAAGAAATCCAGATCCGCAAAGTGGGCGGACATCTGTTTGGATATATGGGATCGAACAAACCGGCCAAAGCGGCTGAATGATCTGAACTTGCTGAGTTGAAATCGAAAGGCCGCTTGCGTTAATCCGCAGCGGCCTTTTTGCTTTCGGGCAAACGTCGTAAGCGTGAGGAAGGCAGCGTGACGATTGCGCTTGTTCCTTCGCCAAGACAGCTTTCAAGTCTGAAGGTGCCTTCATGTAGTTCGGTCAGTGATTTGGTGATCGACAGACCCAGTCCTGTTCCGCCATGCATGCGTGCGCTTGAATCATCAACTTGGCCGAACGGCTCTAGCACGGTGTCGAGTTTTTCAGCAGGAATGCCGATACCGTTGTCGGTCACCTGCAACGTCAATGAACTGTCCGCCTCAAGTTGGGCGGTGACGGTGATGATGCCGTTCTCGGGCGTGAACTTGGCGGCATTGGATAAGAGGTTCAGCATGATCTGCCGCATGGCGCGACGGTCAGCCATAACGCATGGTATATTGGGTGCCATGTCGAGAATGACATTGATAAATTTTTCGTCGGTGCGGGGACGGACAACCTCGATTGACCAGCGCAAGACATCCTCGATTTCGATTTCGCTTTCTTCCAGTAGATAGCGACCGGCTTCGATCTTGGAAATGTCGAGAATATCGTCGATCACATTGAGCAGATGCGCGCCGCTGTCATTAATGTCGATGGCATATTCGCTGTAACGGGGCGATCCGAGAGGGCCAAAAAGCTCGCTTTTCATGATGTCGGAAAAACCAATAATCGCATTGAGCGGTGTGCGCAGTTCGTGGCTCATATTGGCGAGAAATTTTGTCTTTGCGCGGTTGGCCATTTCGGCGGTGCGTGTTGCCTCTAGCAGGTTCTGTTCGGCACGACGGCGATTGATGGCAATTGCAGCAAGGCGTGCCGTGCTGACAAGCAGAGACTTTTCCCAAGGGCTCGGCATGCCGGGGATCTTGCGATAGATTGCAATAGAGCCTGAACCGCCAGCTTTTTCAGATGCTTTGAACTGCTGCATCCAGAGGGAACGCACCCCGAAGGTTTCGGCAAATTCGATTGTGTCGGGCTGGTCGGTAAAATCCAACAGGTCCGGGAGGGCAAGCAGACCTTCTTCGCGCGTTATCGCATTGCCGAAATCCTTGGATTTGTTTTTCTCCCAGTATTCGAAAATGGCCTGTTTGAAATGAGGTGGGAAGCTGGGGCTGGCGCAGACCGTTAGATTGAGGTCAGCATCGGCAAGGTAGATTGCAACATTGGCCGACGGATTGGCCTGTTCGGCTCCTTGCGCGACAAGCGACATCACATCGTCCATGGGAGCGCCAATTGCCAGCGCTTCCAGCACACGAGATTGATTGATCAGTTCCATCTGGCTGCGTTTGCGGTCCGAGATGTCACGAATATTCAGGACATATCCGTTGATGTTCGGATTTTCGCGCAGGTCGGAAACAGAAGCCTCGTACCAGTGAATTTTTCCGCTGCGGCTGGTTGTGTGGAACTCCAGCGGTGTGCCGCGATGTGTCTCACCACCCATGTCTTCGACCGATGCCTTAATGGTGGCGGCTTCGTCAGGCTTTAGAAATGCGTAGATAGACTGTCCCATCATCTGCTCTGGCTTGATACCGATCTGGCGGATAGAGGGCGATGCATAGGTGATCCGAAGATCGATATCCGTCACAAGAATCCCGTCAAAGGCATTATCGACGAGTGCGCGAAAGCGGTCTTCGCGGCGGCTTAACTCGGTGATGAGATTCCGGTTATGCTGTCGCAAGCTGTATTCGTTGCGTGCGGATTGCCTGCTCTGCTGGCCCATGCGCAAAAGAAAAAGATATGTGATCAGCGATGCGCCACCCAGCACCATGAATGTCGGCGATCCGTCATAGAGTGTGCACAACAAGACAGACGAAATATTGGGGATCGAGCAGGCGAACATAGTCGCGCGACGCGGCGAGGCCAGAATGCTTGAAATCAGTGCATGTACGGTCTGGATCGTTATCAGCCCGAGATTCTGTATTTCACTGTCCGGAGACCAGAACAGGGGAACCATGCAAATCCAGACAAGGTTCATGATCGCATAACGTATGGCACTGGCGCGTGTCCATGCATCAGCGTCATGCTCGGCTTGACGAAAGAAGCGCCTTTGGTAGATCGCATACTCGATCTGCGTGGCGAAGAGAACGAGCCACCATGCGAGCACAATAGCCGCACCGTAGGTGCTTGGCAGGTAAAGGGCGATCAGGCCGCAAGTTGCCGGATAGAGAAGGGGAACGGCCTGAAAGCTCCGCATAACGGACTTGAGCAGATCAAGTTCGATCTCGTCATTTTGCGTTTCGGTGGCCGACATCGGCTCCTCTCCACCTGACAGGCGTAACACGACCCTTTTGCCTTATGGTCCGGACGAAGTCCGGGCATGGTGGCATAGAGGGTCAGAGCATCAGGTCTCCCGACGCTATTGTCAGTTGGGGCGGTAAATATTCCCTAAAGTGTGTGAAACGGGCGGTTAGTACTCTATTACCTCATTATTGAGGTCGAGCGTGGGTTTCACGATGGTCCGGCGCGGCGCCACATAGCAGACAGCGGCCAGTTTCTGGTCCAGCGGGGCGCTTGGCTCCCAATAGCGCGGAATCCATTTGCTGGCTTCGCCGTCAGCGGCCAGCCGTTCGCCACTGCTTAATGTGGCGTTCACCGTTTCCATCAATTTGCGGTCGGGCATTACGCCCAGTGAAAGCAATGAGGGATTGCGGCTATAAAGTGCTGCCCATTTGCCAGCCTGAATATTGTCGTTGGGTACCTCTTTGCCGTCGAGATACATCTGGGACAGGATTTTCTGTGCATCGGGCCAACCAGCATCTGCGGCCCGTTTCAGCCATTCCACGCCTTCAGACACTTTATTGTTACGGATATTGCACTGACCAAGGGCCGTTTGCGCGCCTTCATAGCCATGGCCGCGATGCGCATAGCAGGTGAGGAATGTAATTGTTTCCTCGCTGCAATCGCCTGAATTGGCGATGTCGAGCGTGTCTGAGTAGCGTGTGCCCGCGGGATCAAGGCCGCGCGCGGTCAGAACGATATTGCCCTGGCTGTCGCGACGATGGGTTTCGCTGGCGCAGGCGGTCAGCATCAGGCCGGTCAGGGCGATCAGTGAAATTTGGCCGAGACGGCGTGTAATGGTCATGGATATGCAGTTCCCCGATAGGCTGTGCGCGGGGAGGTGTTCCCCGGAAAGCCGGTCTTGATCGAATTGTTCGAATGACAGCCTTGCTTTCCAGCAAGATGCCCCCCTGTTGGGCCACATCGTCGTGCGAATTTGTAGGGTTCGCAAGCCACGTTCGACCCGCTCAAGGTGAATTCGGCGCAATATAGTTCAATTGTGTATCGCGGGGCGGCATATTCTGACGTAAGGGAATTGCGCCTTTGGGTATGGAATTGTGGGCTTTACGCCTTGCGGTTTGACCCGTTTGCGCAAGTCTCCGATACTCCGCGCGGATTTTCGCGGCTGCGGTTCTTGCGGGTCTTTACACCCGCTAGTCAGACCAGTTGCGCGGTATGACAGACAGCATGATAGATGGTTTTCCGTTATTGCGACGGGTGCCGGGAATAGCGAGTTAGAGAGAGCGATATGGCCGACAAGAAGAGCATTAAGGATTGGGAAGCCTCGGTCGATAAGGCGACAAAGGGCAAGGGTGTTTCTTCGCTTGTCTGGAAAACGCCGGAAGGCATCGATGTGAAGCCGCTCTATACGGCGGAAGATCTTGAGAAGCTTGCCTCCGATGGCTTTGATGCCAATAGCTTGCCCGGCTTTGCTCCTTTCACACGCGGTCCGCAATCGACCATGTATGCCGGCCGTCCCTGGACGATCCGCCAATATGCCGGTTTCTCGACGGCTGAGGATTCCAACGCTTTCTATCGCCGCAATCTGGCTGCCGGTCAGAAAGGCCTGTCGGTTGCTTTCGACCTTGCGACCCATCGTGGTTATGACAGCGACCATCCCCGCGTTGTGGGCGATGTGGGCAAGGCGGGTGTGGCGATCGACAGTGTCGAGGATATGAAAATTCTCTTCGACCAGATTCCGCTCGACGAAATGTCCGTCTCTATGACCATGAATGGCGCGGTTATTCCGATCCTCGCCAATTACATTGTCGCCGCCGAAGAGCAGGGCGTTTCACAGGACAAGCTCTCCGGCACTATTCAGAATGATATTCTGAAAGAGTTCATGGTGCGCAACACCTATATCTATCCGCCGGAACCCTCCATGCGGATCATCGCCGATATTATCGGCTATTGCTCCGAGCATATGCCGAAGTTCAACACGATCTCGATTTCCGGCTATCACATGCAGGAAGCAGGCGCGACGCAGCTTCAGGAACTGGCCTTCACCATTGCTGATGGCCGTGAGTATGTACGGGCTGCCTTGCAGGCTGGTCTCGATGTTGATGAATTCGCGCCGCGTCTGTCTTTCTTCTTTGCTATCGGCATGAACTTTTTCATGGAAGTGGCGAAGCTGCGTGCGGCCCGTCTCTTGTGGTCGCGCGTGATGAGCGAGTTTGGCGCGAAAGACCCGAAATCGCTGATGCTACGCACACATTGCCAGACGTCGGGCGTGTCGCTCACCGAGCAGGATCCATACAATAACGTTATCCGCACGACGCTGGAGGCGCTTGCCGCCGTGCTGGGTGGAACGCAGTCACTGCATACCAATGCGCTTGATGAAGCCATCGCATTGCCCACCGATTTTTCGGCACGCATTGCGCGCAATACGCAGCTTGTCATTCAGCACGAGACGGGTGTGACCAATGTGATCGATCCGCTGGGCGGTTCTTATTACATCGAAAGCCTGACTCATTCTCTGGCGTCTGAAGCCTGGAAGCTGATGGAAGAGGTCGAGGAACTCGGCGGCATGACAAAGGCTGTTGAAAGCGGCATGCCCAAGTTGCGCATCGAAGAGGCGGCGGCGCGCAAGCAGGCTCGTATCGACCGTGGCGAGGAAGTGATTGTCGGGGTCAATAAATACAAATTGGCGAAGGAAGACCATCTCGACATTCTTGATGTGGACAATGTTAAAGTCCGTGAAAGCCAGATCGCGCGCCTGAAGAAAATGCGCGACACGCGTGATGAAGCCAAATGCCAGGCCGCGCTTGAGGCTTTGACTGAAGGTGCTAAGGGCAAGGGCAATGTGCTGGCGCTGGCTGTTGATGCGGCGCGTGCGCGTGCCAGTGTCGGCGAGATTTCGGATGCCATGGAAAAAGTGTTTGGTCGTCATCGCGCTGAGATCAAATCCATTTCCGGTGTCTATGGTCAGGCTTATGAAGGAGACGCGGGATTCATGCAGATCCAGAAAGAAATCAATGAATTTGCCGAAGCCGAAGGCCGTCGCCCGCGTATGCTTGTCGTCAAGATGGGGCAGGACGGTCATGACCGGGGTGCCAAGGTGATTGCCACCGCTTTTGCCGATTTGGGGTTCGACGTTGACGTTGGGCCGTTGTTTCAGACACCAGAAGAGGCTGCCCGCGACGCCGTTGAAAACGACGTCCATGTGATTGGTATTTCTTCGCTTGCCGCCGGTCACAAGACATTGGTTCCGACGCTTGCCGAAGAGCTGAAAAAACAGGGCGCAGCAGACATTCTGATTATTTGCGGTGGTGTGATTCCCCAGCAGGATTACGAATTCCTGAAAAAAGCAGGGGCTTCCGCCATCTTCGGGCCGGGTACGAATATTCCGGCGGCCGCGTCTGATATTCTCCAGCTTATTCGTGAGAAACGTGCGGTTTAGCCAGTAGCTTTGGATTTTTCTCGGTTTGTTTAATATATAAGAGGTGCGCCAAAATGGCAGGAATCCTGCGGCATTTGCGCACCTTTTTGCTTTCAGGCTTGTAGGGTTAACGATCCCGCCCTAAATCTTGCCGCAATGATCGACCATATTAGGATTGATTAGGCACTGGTCGCGACAGGCTCAACGATCTCCGAGTTCTGTAAAAAGCGGATCAAGCCACGCAAATTCTGCAGCTAGGGAAATTGGGCCCCTGACAAGCAGGATTGTTTATGAGTTCAGTTATAAGCGAGATCTGACGGAGGTGCCTATGAGCGCCCACGATCAACATTTGCGCCCTTCGGGTGCATTGCGGGAATCTGTAGCGAATGCGGCAGAGCAAGTGGCTTCTCCGTCGGAGAACCATGCTTATTATGCCGTTCTTGCAGAGCGGTTGGAAAAGCTCCTGCTGGATATGCAGAAAAGCGGAACTCCGTCTGATGATCCGCTGATGCTGAGGCTGGCTGACTTGTTGTCGGAAACCCGCTCACTGCTCAGAAAGAGCAAAGCGCGTTGAGTCTTTGTCTGTTGAAAGGGCGATCTGTTTTTCTTCCAGATTTTTAAGCATCATCACTGCGCTGCCGATTGGTGTTGGAAGTTCAAAACGCACGGGCATATAGACCCGGCCATTGCCAAAGGGTGCTAGCCAGATTTTGATCGCATCGTTGCGTTTCAGCATGTTTGTGAAGCGGCGTTTTTTGGCAGGCGGGGCGATCGCTTCGTAGCGGATCGTGCAGACGATGGCATCGACCGGCTTTTGCGAACCTTCAAGTTTCAGTGTCTTCTTTTCCTGATAGGCCAGTGTCAGATTATAGCGGCGACGTCCGTCAAAGATCGGCAATGTGCGCGCGCATGGATTGGCTGTGTCGCTGACGGGGATAAGGAAGGCACTGACCGGATCCTGTGTGTTTCTGGTCAGGGCTGGTTTTACCTCTTCCAACTCATCCTTGTCATAAGGTGGTATGGCGCTGAGAAGCGGCATACGCTCGCCGTCATAGGTGAGGCGCAAGACGCGGGCATTTTTCTTTGCTTTTGTGTCCGACACAAAGCGTTGCGGCTCCACATGCTCTTCGTGCATCAAGCCTTCGCTCAGCAATTTGTATTGTGCGGGATAGAACCTTTCGGCAATGCCTGCGGTTTTCATATTGGTGCGCAGCGCATAGTCGTCATCCAGGATTTGCGCGCTGAAATCTCCTTCAACGAACAGTGCGCCACCCACATAGATTGTAAAATCTGCAGAGACATTATTGGCGGTCGGTTCGCTTGCTTGTGCAGCAAGCGGTGCGCTCGCCAGCAGGGCGAGAAGGCCTAGAGTGCGCGGCATTATCGGCATGGGACTGCCTTCCGGTTCTGGCTCTGGACGTCGGCGTCCTGAGACAGTATGCAACTTGGTGCAGTCTGTGACAGTGAAAAATAAGTGATCTTTGATTGGAGGGTCGATTGAGCGGACGGATGACAAGCGATCCCCGGGAACTGGCGCGGCGCATCAGGGCGGGCGAGCGTCCTGCGCTGGCGCGCGGTATCACTCTTGTCGAGAGTTCGCGCGCAGACCATCAGGCACTGGCGCAGGAGTTGCTGACCCTCCTTCTGCCCGATACAGGGCGTGCCGTGCGGCTTGGTCTTTCGGGGTCGCCCGGCGTTGGCAAATCTACATTCACAGAAGCCTTTGGCCGCTATCTTACCGGGAATGGCCATAAAGTGGCTGTTTTGGCGATTGATCCGTCTTCCGCGCGGTCGGGTGGCTCTATTCTGGGCGATAAAACGCGCATGGAGCTGCTTGCGCGTGATCCCAATGCTTTTATCCGCCCATCGCCCGCAGGCGGCACATTGGGCGGTGTTGCCAGACGTACACGCGAAGCCATGCTGCTGACAGAGGCGGCGGGCTTCGATGTGGTGCTGATCGAGACTGTGGGTGTCGGCCAGTCTGAAACCTCGGTTTCCGACATGGTGGATATGTTCCTTCTGCTTTTGTCGCCCGGTGGCGGTGACGAGTTGCAGGGCATTAAGCGCGGTATTATGGAACTGGCAGACCTTGTCGTGGTCAACAAGGCTGATGGCGATCTGGTGGCGGCGGCACGTCGTGCTTCCATGGAATATAAAGCCGCGCTTCATCTCATGCGGCCCAAAAGTGCGCATTGGCGGCCAGATGTCTTGCTGGCTTCCGCTTTGAAAGGTGTCGGCATTGCCGAGATCTGGGAAGCGGTCGAGGCACATCACAAGGCGCTGGGCGATGCGGGCGAGATTGCCAGTCAGCGGGCAAAACAGGCTCAGGCCTGGATGTGGACAGAGATTCGCGAAGGGCTTTTGGGCGCTTTGAAAGGTAATCAGGATGCCGTCCGCCTTTTGCCCCAGCTTGAGGCCGATGTGCGTGCCGGTGTGACCACACCCACGCTGGCCGCCCAGAGGTTGCTGGGGTTGGTTTTCGGGACATCCAAGGACTGAAGAAAGCTCGTTTCCGACGAAAAGTGCGGTTTTTCGTCTTCATCTGGGTCATGGCGGGTCAAGCCTCTTGACGGGTGCGTCCTCGCCTTTTATACGTGCCCGCCTGATCAGACCTCATGGGTCTGGCCCATCCATTCGTGCGTCAGGTCTCTGCCTGATGCCAGTTGATTTGCAAGGAAGTATCACATGTCGCGTCGTTGCGAACTTACCGGCAAGGCCGTCATGACGGGCAACAATGTGTCCCATGCGAACCGCAAGACGCGTCGTCGGTTCCTGCCCAATCTCTGCCAGGTCACTCTGATGAGCGACGCTCTGGGCCGTTCCTGCTCGCTGCGCATTTCCGCGCATGCGCTGCGCTCGGTCGAGCATAATGGCGGTCTGGACGCGTTCCTTCTCAAAGCCCGTAAGACCGACCTGTCGGCTCGTGCGCTGCGCTTGAAGTCGGATGTCGAAAAGGCGAAAGCTGCTGTCGCTGCCTAAAGGCGCGACACCGGGACCTTTCAAGTCTTTACGTTAATTAGAAAAATTATGAACGGGCAGCTTTCGGGCTGCCCGTTTTGCTTTGCCCGCGCCATGGCTCAAGCTAAGGTCATGCCTCGTCTAGGGGGTATGTCATGCTGGATAAAGGCGTTGAGAGGCGGGGGCCGCCGAAACCGGCTGGTGCCATCGCTAATGCGTTGACGCTCATTCTGCGTCTCATTTTGCCGGTAGCGGCATTGCTTGCCGCATTCGCCATGCTTTGGCTGTTGCGCGCCGAGGTTCCGCAGGATCTTGCCTTTATAGAGATCATTGACCCCGCATTGGTCTTTAGCGGTGCCTCAGTTGATCCCTGGCTCAATTGGTCGATGGTCCTGCTGCCGGTGGTCTTTTTTATCATTAACCTCATCAGCCGCCGCTATGGCCCCTCTGCGGCCATGCTTGGCGTTGTGGTGAGCTGGCTGGTTCTGGGCGGTGTTATCCAGTGGGCTTTGTCACAAGGCCATATCGAGGATTTTGAAAGCGGTATCGCCCCTGTCCCGCATGCCATTGCCTTTGCCGCGGCGCTCTTTGGAGGGCAGGTCCTCTGCGTCTATTTCTTTGAGTGGCTGCGCGGCATTCCATGGTGGGAAGCGCCGCTGGTTGCTGCCCTTGTCGGTGGGATCTGCTTCACATTTCTCCACCATGTGCTGCTTTTCTGGCTGACACATGACACGATGGAAGGATTGTGGAGCGGCCCGGTCTTGCCCCGTCTCATCGCATTGTCGGTATTGCAGCTGATTTGGTCTGTTGGCCAGCTTCTCCCTACGGCTATTCTGCGCGGGATTATTCGACCTTTGCCGGGTCTTGGGGGAGCGTAAGCTCGGACATGGGCGGGGCAAGTGGCTGATAGCGGAACATCATCAGATAGGTGTTCTGCAGCGGATTGAAATTATCGTCCGAGATCACATAGACCACCACCTGCCCCTTGGCTGCGCCTTCGGTGATTTCACGTACGGCCAGACCTTCCATATTGTCGATCGTGCGGCGGTTATTTGTGCTCATCAGCACGCGGCCTTCTAGCATTGCGCCGGCTTTCACCTCATCGGCCTTTATCAGGCGCATTTGCATGCCGGGGCCGGCCAGCAGTGAAAAACTACGTTCCAGCATCAGGAAGTCGCCATTGGGCAGGCGGGCGACATCGGTCGGGCTGAATGGCTCATCAAGTTTTGTTGATAGTCGTTCGACATTGCGGCCCTCAATCAGAAAGGCGCGGCGGCGGCCTTTCGCGTCACGGGCGTCCTCGCTTAGTGCCAGCAGTTTTTGTTCGTCGCCGCCGGTTTCCGGCGGCATGATCGCCAATGCCTCAATGCCGCCATTACCGGGCATTTCGCCAAGGCGTCTTTGCGTCACGACAGCGCTCGGCACGGCCAGAAAACCCTTTTCGCCCAGCGCATAGCGCCAGACGCGGTGCAGACGTTCAAAACTCACATAGGCATCGCCTTTCAGCGGATCGCTGCCGGTGATCGTCAGGCCTTCTGCATCGCCCATGACCTTGCCACCAATGGGTTTGCCCTTGAGGTCGAGCAGCGGTGCCATGGCGGCATCGGCAAGTCCTGACAGGCGGCCTTTCTCGTCATAGAGGATTTGTGCGCTCAGCCAGTTTGCGGTGTCGGATACGGCAACCAGTGTCGAGCCGTCCGCGCTGACAGACAGGCCTGACCAGCCACCGAAATCTGGGTTGGCTGATGTGATCTTGATGCCACCGGCCCATTCCAGTTCTCCGGCCAGTTCGCCTGCTTCCAGGTCGTTGCGATCGTTAGGGTTCCAGCGGATCGGGGTAGTGTCGAGCGGCACGGGATGCCCTTGCGCACTTGGCGCAGGGGGTGGCAGTTCCTCGGCTGCGAAGAGATCGTTGCCGAGCGAAACGACAAGGCCCAGCGCCATGAGCGCGGTCATGCTTGCCGCCAAATACCGACTGAAAATACGCAACGCCGCTCCTGTGCGCAGCGCTATGACGCTGCCCGTTTTATAAACCGGACCGCATCATATCTGGGCGGAGGCCTTTCACAAGGCTTGTGAAAGTCTGCAAAAGTATATGGCTCAGCGTACCGAGCGGGCAGCCTTCATGGAGGTGCCTTTTTTGCCGGCGCGTTTGCCGCGTCCGCCGCCTTCTTCTTCGAAGAGTTCTGCAAGCTTTTCTGTCATAACGCCGCCCAGCTGTTCGGCATCCACAATCGTGACAGCGCGACGATAATAGCGCGTCACATCATGGCCGATGCCGATGGCGATCAGTTCGACAGGCGAGCGCGTTTCGATCTGTTCGATGACCGAGCGCAAATGGCGTTCGAGATAATTGCCCGCATTGACCGACAGCGTGCTGTCATCGACAGGTGCGCCATCGGAGATCACCATCAGGATGCGGCGCTGTTCGGGGCGTGCGAGCAGGCGATTATGCGCCCAGATGAGTGCTTCGCCGTCGATATTCTCTTTCAGCAGACCTTCGCGCATCATCAGGCCGAGATTGCGGCGCGCGCGGCGCCACGGCATGTCGGCTGCTTTGTAGATGATATGGCGCAGATCGTTCAGGCGGCCGGGCATGGCGGGCTTGCCGTCTGCCAGCCACCGCTCGCGCGACTGGCCGCCTTTCCAGGCGCGTGTCGTGAAGCCCAGAATTTCCACCTTGACGCCGCAGCGCTCCAGTGTTCGGGCCAGAATGTCGGCGCACATGGCAGCCACAGTGATGGGGCGTCCGCGCATCGAACCGGAATTATCGAGCAGCAGTGTCACCACCGTGTCTCGGAAATTCATGTCGTGTTCGATCTTGAAGGAGAGCGGATGCATCGGGTCGGTGACAACACGTGTCAGGCGACCGGCATCCAGAATGCCTTCCTCAAGGTCGAATTCCCATGTGCGGTTCTGTTTGGCTTGTAGTCGGCGTTGCAGCCGGTTGGCCAGACGCGAGACCACGCCCTGCATCTGCTGCAATTGCTGGTCGAGATATTGGCGCAGGCGGGACAGTTCTTCGAGGTCGCAGAGGTCTTCGGCGGCGATGATCTCGTCATACTGGGCGGCAAACACTTTATAGGCGTCGCGGGCGCGGTTATCGGCGGCCTGATCAGGGCGCCATGGCTGTGTGCCTTCGCTGGCCTCGTCCGTCTCGCCGTCGATCGACTGGTCGTCGCTTTCGACTTCCACTGTCTGCTCGTCGCCTTCCTCGCCTTCGCCCTCGGCATATTCCACCTTATCGGCGGCGGCACCATCGGGCTGTTCGGCTTCACCGGATTGGCTTTCTTCTGACGATTGTTCGCTGTCGCCGTCTTCCTGATCGCTGTCTTCGGACGAATCTTCAGGGTTCTCGCCAAGCTCGGACCCCATATCGAGGTCTTTGAGAATGTCGCGTGTCACGCGGGCAAAGGCGGTTTGGTCCTCGGCAATCTCTTTCAGACGCACAAGATCTTTGCCGGCTTTTTCTTCAATCCATGGCCGCCACAGATCGACCAGTGTTTTGGAGGCTGGCGGCGGTGCTTGCCCGGTCAGCTGCTCGCGCACAATCATGGCAACCGCTTCGGATAGCGGAGCTTCATCGCGCGTCTTGATGCGGTTATAGCCGCGCGACAAGGCACGTTGTTCGAGAGCTGCGGCAAGGTTCTGGCCCATGCCGGACATCTGGTTGGCACCGATGGCTTCGCAGCGGGCTTGTTCAACTGCGTCGAAGACAGCAAGCGCATTGCCGCCTTCGGGTTGCAGGCGGGCGTTGATCTTCTCGTCGTGATGGGCAAGCCGCAGCGCATAGCCGTCGGCGACGCCACGCACCTGTGCCACTTCCTCGGGGGGAAGTGTGCGGCTGGGCATGGGCAGGCGAGCGCGCAGGCCACGCAGGCCTGGCGGTTCAGTACCGAAAGTCACATTCAGCTCGGCCTGTTCGGCAATGGTGCGCATTGCTGTTGTCAGCGCCCGCTTGAACGGTTCGACCGGACCTTCTTTGCTGCTCATCTCACTTGCGCCCTTCCAGTGGCGCCCTTTCAATCACAAGGGCTTCAGGCGACCATGATATTGGCGGCGCTGTCGGGCAGATCCTGACCAAAGCAGCGCTGATAGAATTCAGCCACTGTGGCGCGTTCCAGCTCGTCGCATTTGTTGAGGAAGGTCACGCGGAAGGCGAAGCCAACATCACCACCGAAAATATTGGTGTTCTCGGCCCATGTCAGAACAGTACGCGGGCTCATCACGGTGGAGATGTCACCATTGATGAAAGCCGAACGTGTGAGATCGGCCACGCGCACCATGGCAGAAAGCGTCTTCTTGCCTTCTTCCGTCTGGAACGACTTGATCTTGGCGACCATGATATCGACTTCGGCATCATGCGGCAGATAGTTGAGTGTGGTGACGATGTTCCAGCGGTCCATCTGGCCCTGGTTGATCTGCTGTGTGCCGTGATAGAGGCCCGATGTGTCGCCGAGGCCAACTGTGTTGGCGGTCGAGAACAGGCGGAAGGCGCTATGCGGGCGGATCACGCGGTTCTGGTCGAGCAGTGTCAGTTTGCCCGAGACTTCCAGAATACGCTGGATCACGAACATCACGTCGGGACGGCCCGCGTCATATTCGTCAAAGACGAGCGCGACAGGGTGCTGCAAAGCCCAAGGCAGCAGGCCTTCGCGGAATTCCGTCACCTGTTTGCCTTCGCGCAGGACAATCGCGTCCTTGCCGACAAGGTCGATACGGGAAATATGGCTGTCGAGGTTGATGCGGATGCACGGCCAGTTCAAGCGCGCGGCAACCTGTTCAATATGGGTCGATTTTCCTGTGCCGTGATAGCCCTGCACCATGACGCGGCGGTTGTAGGCAAAGCCGGCGAGAATGGCGAGCGTGGTGTCGCGGTCGAACAGGTAGTCGGGGTCGAGATCGGGCACATATTCGCTACCTTTGGAAAAGGCAGGCACTTTCATGTCCACATCGATTTTGAAGACTTCACGGACATTGACTTCAATGTCGGGACCATCCAGCGACATGCTGTTTGTCGTATCTACGCTCATCGTACCCTGCTTCCAAAGTCGCGCCGCTCAAAGACATATGAGCGGCCAGATTTCATGATCGCGGTGGGAATACCAATCCTGTGCCCCGCGTGTCCGGACGGCCAAACGATCCGGCCTCTCAGACATGTTCCAGAACCATCAATGCAGATTAGCAGAAGCCGCTCTTCTTGAGATAGTCATAGGCCTGAATGACCTTGCGCAGACGTTCTTCGGCTGATCGGTCGCCGCCATTCGCGTCTGGATGGTGTCGCTTCACAAGTTCCTTATACCGGGACTTAATTTCGTTCAAGGTGGCGGTTTCCTCAAGCTCCAGAACTTGCAAGGCCTGTTGTTGCAATGGCTTGACGCGGGGGCGCCGGGGCTGGGCTTCGGGGCCGGATGACGTAGCGTTTTCATCAAAAAGACCGAATTCGTCACGAAAGGCGGCACCGGCGCGTTTGCCCTTCCTGTTCAGGCCATGGCTATAGCCGGGTGCGGCATTGACGCCCAGTCCCCATGTCGGACGATGGCCTGTCAGGCCTTCGCGCTGGAATTTCGCGACTTCTGCCGCTGTCATGCCCTGGAAGAAGTCGTAATTGGCGTTGAATTCGCGGATATGCTTGTCGCAGAACCAGCGATAGGTGCTTTCCTTGCCATTGAGGGCACCATTGGCGGTGGGATGACCCGGTGCGCGATGTTTGCCAATGCCTTCGCAGCCTTCCCAGTCGCAAGGCTTGGCGTTGGCGCGCGCCTTCATGGCCTCGCGCGCTTCTTTTGTGCCTTCCTGCCCGCGTTTTTTGCGGGGTGCGATGCGGATGCTGTCGAAAATATCTGAAGTCAATGTCTCGTCCGGTATTTTTGGTAGGAAGGGCGGCAGAAAGGGTGCTGGCCGGAATTGCGTAATGTGCAAAAAAGGCGCCTAGGGTTTAGGGTCGGAGACTATAGCACTAAAATTTCCAGAGGTGTTGCGTGACGGTTGCCGAAATTATTACAGAAAAGCTCAAAAAGGCTTTTTCTCCCTCAGCACTGGTTGTTGAGGATCAGTCCCATATGCATCAGGGCCATGCGGGGCACCGTCCGGGTATTGAAACCCATTTCCATGTAACTATTGTCTCGGACGCTTTCGAGGGGGTCGTGCGTGTGCAGCGTCATCGCATGGTCACCAATGTGCTGAAAGACGAGATCGGCAATCCGGTCCATGCGCTTGCGCTGAAAACGCAAACACCCGCTGAAGCTTCGAAATAGGGGCGGCTTACTCGCCTGCGCGAATTCTGTTGGGTGTGACGCTCAATACCGCAAGCTGGTTACGCTGACGGCGCAGAATTTCGAACTTTGCACCATGAAAATTAAACGCCTGACCCACTTCGGGAATGGCGCGGGCTTCGTGAATGACAAGCCCTGCAATTGTGGTGGCTTCTTCGTCGGGCAGCGTCCAGTCGAGGGCACGATTGAGGTCGCGGATGGGCAGGGTGCCTGCCACGATCACCGACCCGTCGGTCTGGATGCGGATGCGCGCGCGGTCAATGTCATGCTCGTCGGAAATATCGCCGACGATTTCTTCGAGAATATCTTCCAGCGTGATCAGGCCCATCAGCCCGCCATATTCGTCCACCACCAATGCGAAATGGGCCTTGCGGCGCAAGAAGGCATTGAGCTGGCTTTGCAGTGGTGTCGTGTCGGGAATGAACCAAGGCTCACTCGCGACATCGAGGATTTTGATTGCGTCGGGCTTCCATCCGGCACTGGCCACCGCGCGCAGCAGATCCTTGGAGTGCAGCACGCCGACAATATTGTCCGGCTCGTCTTTCCAGAGCGGCAGGCGCGTATGCTGTGCGGCCAGCACGTCGGTCACAATCGCCTCGTTGCTGCTGGATGCATCCAGCATGGTCATGTTTTTGCGATGGACCATGATGTCGCTGACATCGAGATCGGAGAGGTCGAGAATGCCACCCAGCATGTCACGGTCGCGTTTGACCAGTCCTGCTTCGCGGTGATGCAGGTTGATCGCGCCGCGTAGTTCCTCATGCGAGGACAGCACATTCTGCGTCTCGCTGATATCGACACCGAATACGCGCAGGAAGCCGCGCACGATCCATTGCACCGTCATGGTGATGGGCGCAAAAACCCATACAATGACGCGCAAAATTGGGGCGACAGCCAATGCGAAGCGATCAGTATTGGTGATCGCATAGGTCTTGGGCATGACTTCGGCAAAGATCACGACCACTGCGGTCATGACCAGTGTCGCATAGACGACGCCCGCATCGCCAAAGAGTGTCAGGAAGACTGTTGTTGCGAGCGCTGACGCCAGAATATTGACGAGGTTATTGCCCAGCAGGACAGCACCGATCAGGCGTTCCAGATCGTCAGTTAGCTTGAGGACAAGTGCCGCGCGCTTGTCTTTTTCTTCTGCCAGCCGGTTCATGCGGGCGCGGCTTGCCGCGGTCAGCGCGGTTTCCGAGCCGGAGAAGAAACCCGAAAGAGCAATCAATACGACAATCGCGGCAATTGTCATGCCTAGGCCGAGGGAAATCATCAGGCGGCATCCCTATGTGAGAGCAGCTCGCGCAGAGGTCCGGTTTCAACATCACGTGTGATGAAGGCCTGTCCTATGCCGCGCGTCAGAATGAAGGTGAGCTTGCCGTCCACGACTTTTTTGTCCTGTCCCATGAGAGCGATAAGGCCGTCTGCGTCAGGGAGTGGTCCTGCCACATCCGACAGTTTGCTCGGCAGGCCTGCGCGTTCCAGATGACGGCGTACACGCATTGCATCTTGTCCCGAGCACAGGCCGAGCTTTGCAGACAGATCGAAGGCCAGCGCCATGCCAACAGCCACGCCTTCGCCATGCACCAGCTTTTGCGAAAAGCCCGTTGCGGCTTCCAGTGCGTGGCCGAATGTGTGACCCAGATTGAGCAGCGCGCGCACATTGCTCTCGCGTTCGTCCATCGCCACGATATGGGCCTTGGCCTCGCAGCTTTTGACAATCGCATAGGTGCGGGCGGTTACATCGCCTTGTTTGATAGCGTCGAGATTGACTTCCAGCCATTCAAAGAAAGGCAGGTCATTGATCAGTCCGTATTTTACCACTTCTGCATAGCCCGCCATCAGCTCGCGCATGGGCAGGGTTTCCAGCGCGGACGTGTCGGCCAGTACAAGGCGGGGCTGGTAGAAGGCACCGACAAGGTTTTTGCCTTGTGCGGTGTTGATGCCTGTCTTGCCGCCAACGGATGAATCCACCTGGCTGAGCAGCGTTGTCGGGATCTGCGCGAAATCTACGCCGCGTCGGGCAATCGAGGCGGCAAAGCCTGTGAGATCGCCCATCACACCGCCACCCAATGCAATCACGAGGTCGCCGCGTTCAATGCCTATTTCGAGCAGCCATTCGGTTACGCGCTGCAATTCGGCAAAGCGTTTTGTCGCTTCGCCGGGCGGCATGGTGATCGTGTCATGTTTTATGCCATGGGCATCAAGGCTCGCGGTCAGTGCCCCGAGGTGGAAGCTGGCGACGGTGGCGTCGGTGACAATGGCCACACGGGCGCGACGCAGCAGTGGTCTCAGGTATGCACCGGCATTGGCGATCAGTTTCGGGCCGACCAGAATGTCATAGCTGCGGGCATCCAGTTCCACACGGACGGTTTTAATATCTGTCTCGCTCATGCCTTTGCCCCGTGGGCCTGTTTGAATTGTTCAAGATGGTTGATGACATCGTCCACGACTAATTCGTGCGGGCCTTCGACGCTTTCAACCTTGATATCTGCTTGTGCATAGATCGGGTAACGCTGGTCGATCAGGCGTGCCATGGTTTCGTGCGGATCGCCCTGTTTGAGCAGCGGGCGGTTGCCGCGACGCGAGACGCGGCGCATCAGAACTTCTAGATCGGCATGCAGCCAGACAGAAATGCCCCGTGCCGCGATGATCGCACGTGTGGTCTCGTCCATAAATGCGCCGCCACCGGTTGCCAGCACTTGTGGTTCGCCTTCCAGCAGGCGGGCAATTACGCGGCGCTCGCCTTCACGGAAAGCGGCTTCGCCGTGGCGCTCGAAAATTTCAGGAATGGTCTCGCCAGCTGCACGCTCGATTTCGATATCGGCATCGGCAAAGCCCATATTGAGTTTTTGCGCCAATCGGCGGCCAACAGTGGTCTTGCCAGCTCCCATCAATCCCACAAGAACGATGGAGCGGGCTTCGAGCGGGCAAGGGGGCGTGTCTGTGCCTTCAGCACTGGCGGCTCCGGCAGGTGATTTGCGCACCGGTGCGGGTGATATGGGTTTTGTGGACGCCACGGGCGGGCTATGCGACTCGGTCATTATAATACTTATGATCTATATTCGGCGATTTTTTGGTCCGTCGTCCGGTTTTGGCCCGCTCGGGTCGCGCAACCGCATCAAAATACCCGAAAAAGGGTCGAATTGGAGCCTCACCCACTCCACGTATAGCACCAGTGCCGGTTTCGCGCCCAAATTTCGCCGCAAGCTGCGCATAAGTTGGAAATTCTAAACATCTGTGTGGGATTATGGGGAAAGAGTTCCATATCTCCATAGAGGCCCTAATATAAGGCGTGCGACAGGCCAGCCGGTCGGGTCGCGTTGATCCGGTCAAAATAATAACCCCTTTCGGGAACGAATTCGGAATGAACAGCGTAACTAGTGTCTTGGCTCTCATCATCATTCTGGTGCTTGGCGCGATGGGTGGTCTGATCTATCTCGGACAGTCCGGCGAGGCACCTCAGCAGTCGTTCGAAAAAGTGCTGCCTAATGACCAGTTTCCTCGCTAAGCGCGCTCTTCATAGCGGCGTTTCGCGCCGTGCGCTCACGGTCCTTTCGGCAGGTTTGCTGACAGCCGGGTTGATGGGCAGTGTCGTGGCACAGGCTGAAACCCTCGGGCAACTGCCGACGGGCCGTATCGTGACACCCGGCACAGTCACGACAACAAATCCGGACGGGACACGCGTAACGCGGACACTGGAGGTTGCACCTTCGGCAGATGCTTCTGCTTCGGCACCTGCGTCCGCCCAACCGGTTATGCGCAGTGGTCCCCAAATGATCCTGCCGCCCGCTTATGCCGTGGCACCTGCCGCGCCTGCCTCTGCTGATGAAGCTCCCGCTGATGCCGGTTTTTCTGCGCCCGCCTTCCCGTCTGGTCGTGAGGCGGCACCTGTTGCTGCTGCGCGTACTTTAAATGCTGTGCCGGGCCGCAATGCCTCTGGCATCACCATGGCCTCGCTTGGCGGCGTTGATACATCTGCGGTGGGCCTCATGAGCGCTGATAATGGCGGTCTGGGCAGCGACATGTGGCGCGGCACGACGAGGGCCGATGTCGGCCAGTATCTCGCCATGCTGCCGGTTGCCACACCCTCGCCTGTTGCCAATGATCTTGATCGTCGTCTGCTGCTCACCAGTGCGACACCGCCTGAAGGTCAAGTAAGCGGTCAGTCCCTGCTTGGTATTCGTCTTGATCGTTTGATTGCGTCAGGCCGCGCCGATCTCGCGCAGGAACTGGGACGCAATGCGGCGGCTGATACATCGCCTGCTGTTTCCATTGCGCGGGCGCGTGCCGCCCTTGCGCTTGCCGATGACAAGACGGCCTGTCAGGAATTGTCCAATCTGCCTGCGGGTAACGATCCTGCTCATGATGAGGTGGATGCCTTTGCCACCCGTCTGTCGGCCTTTTGCCAGATATTGTCGGGCAATCATGCTGCGGCCAATGTCACGCTCGATCTGGCGCGTGAGGAATCTTACGACAATCCGCTTTTCTATTCTCTTGCCGCCGAGGCCAATGACGGGCTGAAGCTCAAGGCACCGGCGCCCAAGTCGCTTGACGCGCTTGATCTGCGTTTCTATGCGCTGGCCAAGCGTCCCTTGCCGGACAATGCAGGTGCCATTGCGGTGCCGGCCACCGTAAAGCTCATTGCCGAAGATGAGAGTCTTGATCCGCAAATCCGCATCGAGGCGGCTGAGCGTGCCACCATGTCGGGGCTTTATACAGGCGAGCAACTGGCGCTTCTCTATCGGAGCGTGCCGTTCAAGCCGGAAGAAGTGGAAGGTGCCAAAGCCGGTATTTTCCCCAAAGGGTCGAGCCTGCGCCGTGCCTTGCTGATGCAGGCTATCGATGGGGAGATCATGCCCAATGAGCGTGCCGGGTTGATGAGGCAGTTTTTGTCCACTGGCGAGGCAGCAGGCATTTATTACGCGAGTGTGCAGGCCATGTTGCCTGCACTTGAGGGTCTTGCACCTGCGCCTGAACTGAAAGATTTTGCGGCGTCTGCCACACGGGCTTTCCTGATTGCAGGTGAGCGCGAAAAGGCTGCGGCCTGGTTTGCGCTTTTACAGAGCGGCGGGCCTGCGCTCGGGCGCGACCAGCGTGAATTGTCGGCGCTTATGCGCCTCAGCGACCCGAACGGGTTGCAACCTATCTCTCCGGCGCTTGCCGCCGAGATCGCGGCCGACCTCAGATCAGGCGTGCCCGCCACACAGAATTTTGCGGCCACCGAAGCGATGATCTTCGATGCTTCGGGGCAGGTCCTGCCGCAGAATGTTCTGGAAGCTCTTGTTGCTGCACCTCGCAGTGTCGGAGCCCCCGAACAGCTACTCAATCAACTTCACAATGCGGGCCTGAAAGGCTCGAAGGGTGAAGTTGTATTGCTCTCACTTGTTGCAATCGGGCCTGGGGGGCCGGAAAGCGCAGACCGTCAAGCTGTTGCGCAAAGCGTATCAAGTCTCAGAGCCGTTCATCTCGAGGGTGAGGCACGGCGCCTTGCTCTTGAGGCTTTGCTGGGACGTAGTCACGCCGGACGCGGGTGAGTTCCATGTCACAAGACATTAAAAACCAAATCGTTCAGCCCCAGGCTGGCCAAGGTGAAATGAAAAGCGAAACCAGAGGCGATGGAAAGCATCAGATCGATGCCTTTCTGGAAATGTTAAGTGCTGAACGGGGTGCCGCGCGCAATACGCTCGATGCTTATCAGCGTGACCTGCGTGACTTTGCCGGGTTTCTTGCAAGCCGCTCCAAAGGCGTCACGCAGGCAGATACCGGCGATGTGCGTGCCTATCTGGAAGCGTTGAACACACAGGGGCTTTCAGCCTCCACGGCGGCGCGCAGGCTTTCGGCCATTCGCCAGTTCCACGGGTTTCTCTACACAGATGGCATCCGAACGGATGATCCATGCGGTGCCATTGAAGGCCCGCGTCGGGCGCGGCCTTTGCCCAAGACGCTCAGTGTCGAGGAAGTGGATGCGCTGCTCGTTGCCGCACGCCTTGTTGAGGACGGACGTTCACAGGAAGAATCGGTGCGGGCCTATAAGCGCGCGCGTCTCGTCTGTCTGATGGAAGTGCTCTATGCGACGGGCTTGCGTGTCTCCGAACTTGTCGGCCTGCCGCTTTCGTCTGCCAAGGGTGACGGGCGTTTCCTCACCATTGCTGGCAAGGGCGGACGCGAGCGTCTTGTGCCATTGTCTGAGACAGCGCGTCGGGCGATAGACGAATATCTGCCGATGCGTGTTGCGCGGCTGGGAGATACGGTTTCTCCATGGCTCTTTCCCTCGCGTGGTCGTCAGGGCCATCTGACACGACATCGCTTTGCGCAGTTGCTGAAAGATCTTGCCATTTCGGCCAAGCTGGATGCGACCCGCGTGTCGCCGCATACGCTGCGTCATGCTTTTGCCAGTCATTTGCTGGCCAATGGTGCGGATTTGCGCGCCGTGCAGCAAATGCTCGGCCATGCCGATATTTCGACCACCCAGATTTACACCCATGTGCTGGATGGCCGTTTGAAATCGCTGGTTGATGAGCATCA